>ENA-UERQ01000006-UERQ01000006.1-human-gut-metagenome-genome-assembly--contig:-NODE-6-length-192947-cov-10.633432_pt1 | contig 192947 bp, 187 predicted proteins | sample MGYA00242986_ERZ507987 | MGnify/ENA primary metagenome ERZ507987 (study PRJEB26167, sample SAMN06115429) | human gut metagenome | host: Homo sapiens | place: China:Chongqing | collected 2015-04-15...
TCAAGATCGTCCAGTGCGGCTCCCATTACAGGGACAAATAACCCCCTCCCGCAGCCCCCACCCGGGGGCTGCTTTTTTGTTGCGGCAGGCTCGTTCGGTTCGGAGCGCTCAACAGAGGCCGGGGCAGGTTCCGGTTCCTTCCTGCCCATGAGCTGCTTCAGATATTCCAGTAAGGTCATTTTGATTTTCCTTTCGCATTGCACCTTGGAATTATATAAATTCAATGGAATCGATATAAGTTGTAGGTGCTGATAAAGCTCCATATTGTGGACTGTACGTCGATACATAACCATACTTCATAGTTATTTGTACTCGCACGGTCGGACCATCCGCGCTTTGCACGGTCAGGATCGCTTGCCCCGTCTTGTTGGGACTTACTCTATACTCCGTATTATTTATTTTGGTTCCGGTGCAATTACCCGACAGGCTCCACTTGAGAGTTTTATCTGTGGCATTCTCCGGAGTGATGGTTGCCGTAAATTTTGTAGGTTCCTGCCATACGTATTTCTCACCGTTATGTTTCTCTCCATCAAAGCCTCCAATTCTCCACGTCAATTTGATCCCCGTCACAGGGATATAGCCCTGGTACGCCAGCCTTGCCTTGCCGTCCACGCCTGCGTATACTTTTTTGACCTTGTGGGCTTTCCCGTCTACTCCGATATAGATCTTCTTGGCTAGGCGGGCCTTGCCGTCCACGCCGATATAAAAAGCTTTTGCCATATCTCACTCCTCATACACGACCAGAATCTTACCGGTGTCCAGCTCGCTGCCCTCGCCGGGGTCGGTGGTCGTGGTCGTGATAGGGCGGTCTTTGATGCTTGTAGTTCCCAGTGCCATCCTCAAGCCCCCCTTTCGGCAGCGGCGGTCTCGGTGTCCGTGCTCCGGTCGGCCACACCCCACTCCTCCCGCAGGGCCTTGAGGGCGGCGTCCCTGTCCTCGGTCTCGCCGGCCAACAGGGAGAGCAGCAGGGCCTTGGCGTTGTCACTCAGGCCCTCGCCGGGGTCGCCCTGCGGGCCGGGTTCACCGCGCGGCAGAGTCAGGCAGAGCTTGCCGTCCCGGATGCCGGCGGCGGGTGTGTCGCCGGTGGTCACGCTGCCGATGCCCTCCACCGCCGCGGCGCAGGCGGCTGCGATGCCGGCCTCCATCCGGTTGAGCACGTCGGGCAGGCTGACCTTCATGCCGGTGACGAAATGCTGTTTCACATACTTCATGGTGTACCTCCGTTACAAAGTCGTGTCTTCGAGGACGGTGTCGCCCAGGGTGTCCTCTCCGGTGTCAGCGGTCGAGGCCGAGGGTCCCAGCAGCTCCACCTGCATCTGGATGCCGTCCTCGGGGACGTTCTCGGCCCAGAAGGTGATGCTGCCGTCCTTGGTCTCGCAGACGCCTGCAAGCCCCGCCGCCACCGCCACGGTGAAGGTCTCCGGGGTGGGTACGGCGGAGGGGACGTTTGCCTCTCTCGCCGCCCGCAGCTGGGCCGTCTGCTTGTAGGCGTAGCCGGGTGTGTCGGTGCAGTCGGCCCAGCCGTCCGCCGTCAGGGTCACCGGCCAGATGCCCAGATAGCCGCCGGTGTAACTGGCCAGCAGCTTGTCGCAAAGCTTGGCGGTCTCTTTGGCCTTGGCCAATGCCTGCCGGCCCAGCTCGTCCATGGGGATGCCGGTGACGCCGTCCCGCATCAGGCCGCAGAGGGCGGCGTCGGCGCGGGTGTCGGTGAGGGATGCGGCAGTGATCTCTGCACTGCCGGCCGGAACGGAGATCTCACACAGACACAGCTCATAGATGAAGTGCGTCCGGATCAGCTCCGGTGCAGTGGGTTCGGCCTCCGGAGTGCCGGGCTTGAGCTTCAGAGCCGTCAGATTGGCATTGGCATCAAACTGGAGCACCACCCGGTCGATGCGGGGCAGCATATCGTCTGCGTCGGGTACCGTCAGCGTGTCGCGCTCCCGGGCGCAGACAGAGATGCCCTTGAAGTCGTCGTAGTTGATCCACGCGAGACCGGGGGAGACGGTGATCTCCCGGGGGCCGCTGACGGTCACAGCAAAGTTTGAATCGCGAGAGTAGACGCCGGAGGTGCGGGTGCATAGATAAGCGGCCACATCTTCGGCACTGTAAGTCACCCCGTCGAGGGGGTATGTCACAAGCTTCATGTTCTTCTCCTGATGATAGGTGTTCCGATCTCGGTGGAGACGCTGTTCTCGCCCTTCTGGGATGTCAGGGTGATGGACGTGATGCGGGCGGCGGCCTGAATGTCGGTACCCGGCAGGCTCGCGGCGACGACTTTGCCCACCGTGACCTCATCCGTAGGGGTAAAGCGGAAATTCTCAAGCCGAGTGTGCTTGGCCAGCTCCTGCGTTCCGATGGCTTTCAGGCTTTCGAGGTAGTCGCTCTGGGTCTGGCTGCTGCTTCTGGTGCGGCTGGCGGCATCCACCACCAGCTCACGCCGGGCAATTCCTGCTGCGCCCTCTGCACCCACCGTGACGGTGGCGTCGCCGCCTACCACGATCACCACATTCTTATAATCGGCCGTGCTCTCGGTGTAGGTCAGGTCGGTAAGGTTGCCGTACTGGGGCGCATAGCGGGCGTTCCGGTCCAGCAGAGGGCGGTACAGCTCGAACAGCAGCTTTTTCTCTGCCGGGTCGAACCGGAGCCGGAAGCCGATGTCCAGCTCCTGACATACCTGCTCAGCCACATCCAGCAGACTGCCGGGTGCGGCCTCGCCGGTGTAGGTGTCGGTGATCTCGGCCAGGTCGCCGAGCTCGACGCCGGGCCACGGCTCCATGGCCGTGACCAGCTGGCGGAGCGTCGTCTCTGCCGAAAAATTCTTCAGGGTCTGGAGGCTGCTGCGCTCGTCGAGGATGTAGGCTGCGTCGCGGGCAGAGACCACAAGGCGGTGGTCGGAGGTCTGGGCGGAGCATATCCGCATGAGGTGCTCGCTGCCTACCAGCCAGAGATACCGGTCGGGGCGGCAGAGGGCCTGCAGGCTGGTAGATTCATGAAGCTCCAGCTGCGCCCCCTGCACGTTCTTGTAGGTGTTGTACCGCTCCGGCCAGACCAGCGACACCCAGCTCTCGATTCGCCCCAGAAGCTTCAGCTCGGGGCTATAGACAAAGATCGTCTTTGTACCGCTGGCAGTCAGGGCAGATGCTTTTTCGCCGCTCATGAGTTTTCCTCCACTACAAGAGATGCATACGCTGCGCTGAAGCTCAGGGTCAGATAGAGCGCCGTCATGCCGCTGTCGGCAGTGCGTGTCCATGCCCGTGTGCCGTGACGCAGCGTCCAGAGGGTGCTGCTCTCATCCAGCAGCTCGAAGGCATTGAAGGTCTCGCCGTCGATGATCTGTTCGATGCGCAGCCGCCCGTCCTCCCGCCAGAGCCGAATGACGTCGCCGTCCTGCATCTCGGTGAGAAAACGAAGATACTCTCCGGTAGCAAGATCCCGCACGCCGGGGTTTCGTACGACGCCCTGCGCAGTCAGCGTCAGCACAAAATCCTGCGTGTCCGGGCCGGGGTTGCTGAGCTTGAGAAAATCCGACTGGATGCGCAGGCCGAACTGGTGGGTGCTATAGCAGACGGGCAGCCGGAACGCAGGCTGCGTATAGAACAGCGAAACGCTGGTCTCGGAAACACTGCGCCAGTAGGGATTCGGGCAGTAAAGCTGAAAGCTGAAGGTGGGCCAGAGGTTTGCGGCACTGATGGCGGGGCAGCGCTGCACTTCGGCGTCGCAGTAGTATTTTCCGGCCACGGTCAGCCGCCCGGTGGCCCCGGGGGTGAAAATATCCCGCAGCTGACGCTTGAGATAGGCAGTATTCCGCAGGATGCGCCCGGTAATGGTGCGGGTCACGCCGGAGATGCTGCGGCTCTCCACGGTGGCACCCACCTGCTGGTAGCCCTGACTGGTCTCCAGCTCCACCGGCAGATCGCCGATGGGGTCGATGCTGTAGAGCACGCCTGCCTTGTAGCCGAAGCTGAAGCTCTGGCCGCTGCTGGCGGTAAAGATGGCATCAAACACCGGCAAGCACCGCCCTTTCCTGTTCGTATCGTGCTTCGCGCATCAGGTCAGCCGCTGTCTGCGCTTTGGAGTAAATATACTGGTTGATCTCATACGAGGGCCGGGGCTTGCGCTCAGGCCGAGCGGTTTCTTTCTCGTAGTCCCACAGCGAGTAGCTGGGGGCGGTGACGGCGCTGCCGGAGCCGGAGCTGCTGTTGGGCGTCTTCACGGAAGATCTGCTGCTGCTCCCCAGCTTCATGGCAATGGCCGCGATGGCCACAGCCAGAGCGACGCCTGCAGCGATGACCATAGCACCCACAGGCAGGCCGATGCCGGTAGCCGAGATGGCCGCACCGATGGACTCCAGCATGGCGACAAAGGCAGAGCCGACCGTGGTGACGAGGGTACCCATCGCGGCGAAGATGGTGGGGAAGGCCGAGAGCAGGTTGCCCGAGAGGGCCGTGCTGATGGCCTTGGCCGCTGTGCCGAGGGGGCCTTTAAGAGCCGCGAAGGTGTCCTGCAGGGTGCCGCTCAGCTGCCCTGCCAGAGAGGCAACGTCGCCAAAGCGGCCGGTAATGCCCTCGAAGAGCTGCTGTCCCAGAGAAGCCGCGCCCTGCGCCAGCCCCTGTGCGCCCTGTCCGAGGACGCCGTTCAGGCCGTCCACCAGCGAGAGGGCATAGTCGGTGAGCTTCTGCTTCTGGTCGGCGGTGAGCCCTGCGTAGAGGGCGGATGCCGCCCACTTGCCGATGCCCACCCAGTCGCCGCTCTTCACGGCTTCCCACAGCGTGTCCACCGTGCCGAGGACGCCCTCGTTGGCCCGGTCTTTGAGGGCAGACCAGAGGCCGTCCAGTGTCTTGGCGGCGCTGTCCTTGATGGTCTCGGCCACCTGCTCGGTGCCGTCGGCGGCAATGGTCTTGACGGTCTCCACCGTGCGGAGCACCCCGTCGATGACCTTGTCCTGCGTCTGGGTGATGACCTGCTGCTGTTCGGTGGTGCCGTCCGCGAGAGTTTTGGTCACGGTCTGGGTGGTGGTCTTGACCCCGTCCACGAGGGCCGTGGTGGTGGCCGTCACGGTGTTCACCACGTCTCGCACGGTCTCCATGGTCTGGTTGACCGTCCGCTTGCCGTCCGCCGCGATGGTCTCGACGGTCTTGACGTCCTTGAGGACACCGTCCACCATCTCGCGGCTGGTGGAGGTGATGGTCTGCTTCTGCTGGGCGGTGCCGTTGGACAGCTCCTCGTTGATGGTCTGGATGGTGCGCTTGGTGTTCCCGACGACCTCATAGGCCGTGTCGCTGTAGGAGTTCACCACCGAGGCGGCAGTCTTTGCGGCAGAGCCGGCCTTTTGGGCGGCTGTCGCCGCAGCGTTGCCGGACTTGGTGTAGGCCGGGATGGTGTCCTCGACCTGCTTTGCGAGGTTCTGCATCCTGAATGCATTGACCTCGGCCTTATCCACCACATCGTCACTGAGAGTCCAGTCGGTGTCAGGCTGTGCAGCGGTCTTAGCGACCTGAATGCCTGCAGTGGCGATGGTCGCCGCCGTGCCGGTGCCGTTCAGGCCGCTGATAAAGCTCTGAATGAGATTCTTGCCCCACTGCACAGCCTGCCCAGGCAGGGATTTTATCCAGCTGATCGCGCCGGAAATGCCCTGCTGCATGGCCTGTGTCACAGACGACGCCATGCTTTTGATGCCGCTGGCCAGCCCCTTCAGGATGTTTGCCCCGAGATTCAGCCAGTTGAAGGCGGAGATCACCGAGACGATGGCCTCCACGATCTTGCCCATATTCTGGATGATGAGAGGGATGCTGTCGATAAGGCCTTTGCCCAGTTGCACCATGAGGCCGACCGCACCGGCTAAAATTTTCGGTGCATTGTCGTTGATGAGGCCCGCGATATTGATGACAATATCGGGAATGTAGGCGAAGAGCTGCGGCAGGCCCTCCACCAGCCCGTTTGCAAGGCTGAGGATGAGGTCGATGCCTGCCGAGACAAAATCACCGAAATTCGCCCGAAGCTCTTCGGTGAAGGAAAGGACGGCGGGCAGCGCCTGCGACAAAAAATCCGGGATGCCTGCGGCAAACCCGGATGTGAGATTCTGCAGCAGCTCCGTGCCGGTCTGAAGGATGGCCGGAGCCAGCGCAGCGATGGCCTCCGGGATGCCGCCGACCGCATTGACGACCAGCGGGAGGAGGTTGTCCACCAGATAGGTGCGGGCCGTCTCCACAAGGGCCTCCAGCGAGGGCTGAAGGTCCTCACCCAGCGCCATCTGTCCCAGAACATTCTGGGCTGCGGCCTTCATGGAGGCAAAGGAGCCGGTCAGGGTGGTGGTGGCCTCCCTGGCCGTGGTGCCGGTGATGTCCAGCTCGGTCTGGATGACATGGATGGCGCTGTACATGTCGGCCAGATTGCCGAGATCATACTTCACGCCGGAGATCTTCTCGGCGTCCTTCAGCAGGCGCTGCATCTCAGCCTGCGTGCCGCCGTAGCCGATGCGGAGGTTGTCGAGCATGGTGTAGTTCTGCTTTGCAAAGCCCTGATAGGCGTTCTGGATGTCCTGCATCGAGGTACCCATCTTGTTTGCGTTGTCAGACATATCCACCATCGCCATGTTGGCCAGCTGAGCCGCCGCGTCGGTGTCCTGACTGACGCTGGAAAGCAGGCTGGCCGCGAAGCTGGTTGTGGACTCCATGTAGTCGTTGGCCGACAGACCGGCGGTCTTGTAAGCCTGCGCGGCATAGGTCTTGACCTTATCGGCGCTGTCCTTGAACAGCGTCTCCACGCCGCCAAGGCTCTGCTGGAGAGCACCGCCCGCGTTGACCGAGTCGGAGATCATCTTCCCGATGGCGGCAGTACCCAGCACCGTTTTGATGGTGCCGACCAGCTTGCCGGTGAAGAGCTGTCCGGCAGACTCACCGGCGCGGGCGCTTTCGCCGCCCAGCTCTTCGGCGATGCTGTCCTTGATGCCCTTGGCTGAGGGTACGATCTGGACATAAGCTTTGCCGAGTTCAATGCCGTCTGCCATGTTCAACCTCCTTTCATGGCGGCAAGTGCCGCCTCAAAATCTTCCGGGCTGTCGAAGCTCTGCACATTGCCGGCGTCACCTGTATCGAGATCGGTGAGGGCGGCAAGGATGGAGTCGGGCGGGCGGCTGCCGGGGCAGCCGATGAGCCGCCATTCGATGCGGTGCAGAGCATCCACCGCGGCGGCATCCATCAGAGTCTTTTCCGGCAGCTTCTTCCCGGCCAGATGCATCATGCATCGGCTGTCCGGCGGCAGACCGGCGGCCAGCGTGGCCGCCAGCCGCACCGGCAGGCTGCGCCAGTCCAGCACATGGTAATACTGGGCAAAATCGCAGATAAGCTTGTCTTTCCCCTCATCCGATGCGATCAGGCCGGAGAGGAGGAAGAGTTTTTTCCGGCGCGGAAGGATTCCATCAGCTCGCCGAGAGCGTTGCTCAGGGCAACGACCGGTACGCGGCCGTCCTCGGTGCGCAGGTGGTCATAGAGCTTCTTGGTCTGCTCCTTGCCCATCAGCAGGCGGATGGTGCGGCCCAGAGACAGGACGTCGGAGTCCTGCACCGCGGCCAGCGCGTCCAGAAGCTCCACATTGTCCAGCGCTTCTTCGCTGAGTTCGACAGTAAAGCCGTCCTTGGTTTCAGCAGTGATCATGCCTTGACCTCCTTAGCTTCTTTGGCAGCCTGCGTCTCTGTGCCGGCTGCGACGATGTACTCATAGTGGGTGTTGCCATGATCATCCGGTACAGCGGTCAGAGTGGTGTTGTAGCCCACCGCGCCGTTGGAGTAGGTGATGTCGCCCACGGCAGAAACGGCAGCGTCCGGGATGACGATGCGCTTGGCTGCATTGTTTTTCATCACCATGTCGATGACCCAGCAGCAGTCCTGCTGTTCATCGCTGTTGGCCTTGACGGTGATGCCGGTCTCCAGTGTGCCGGTGACGTTCTTGTCGCCATACACCGACTTGAGCACGGCCGGGTTCAGCGCCTCCAGCAGGGTATAGGCGAAGGTGTCCGGCTTCTCGGTCTGCTGGGTCAGCACGGTGTCGCCGCCCCATGCGGTGGTGTTCTCGCTGGAGGGCGAGTTGGAGTTGGTCAGGCCGTCGCTGGAGATGTAGCCCAGAGACTCAAAAGCTTTGTCCAGCTCACTCTTGGCGTCGGTGGGCAGAGGTGTACCCAGCGGGGCGCGGTGGACCGCGCCGCCGACCTTGGGCTTTGCGGCGGTGACGTTCTTTGCGTTTGCCATAAGGAAAAGCTCCTTTCATAAACTCAGTAATGCACCAGCTCGAAAACCGCCTGATAGCGGGGCAGCTTCCGGGTGGTGTCAGGAAAATCGTAGTCGGTGACCAGCTCGCAGCTGACCACCTCGGGCAGGGTGTCGGCATCCAGCATGGCCTGCACGACATGGTGGCTGAGCTGGGCCGCGCTGAACTTGCTCTTTCCGTAGGACTGCACGGCCAGCGTGGCGTGGAAAAGCCCCTCGTCGTGGCCGGAGCCGGTCTTGTCCAGCACAACAAAATTGCCGGAGGGCTCCTCCGGCACGGACAGATAGCAGGGAAAACCGCTTTCCCGCAGATAATTGAGGATGATTTCTTCGATCATTTCTTTCTCTGGTAACTCCTCACGGTGATAACTCTGCCGTCCTTCAGGTGGCGCTTATGCTCGTGGACTACGGCACCGGTACGGCTGGAAGATACAGCTTTCAACAAAGTGTTGTTTGCAGAATTGTCATTGTAAGCTTCCGGCGTTGCAGTTTCTACTACAGCCACAGCGCGAGTCTGTGCCACATAGGAGTCGTACCCGTCGCCGCAGCGGCCTTTTACGGTGTCAGCTCGGTCTTTCAGTACGGCTTGCATCTCAGGGGAACGCATGAGGGTACGGACACCCTCACGGTTGAGCTCAAAGTGAAAATCATTCATACCGCTCCACCTGTACCTTCTTATCCCAGTCCAGAGGCGTGAGCTGGGTGATGTATTGCTGCACGCCGTTCATGACTCTCCATCTCTTCCCGAAAAACTCCACAGCGCAGCCTTCCCACTTGTAGGTATCGCCCTTGGGGATGCAAAGCTCATAAACCAGATGACGCCCGGAAAGCTGCAGCTCTGTGGGCGATGCCGCAGAGTCAACAGGCGTAATGAGCACATTTTCGACTGTGACCGGCGTTTCGGCGTAGACGGGTTCGTGAAATGCATCCTCACCGGTCTTGGTGCGTTCGTAAAGCGTGACCGGGATGCCCTTAATCAGAGCTGCCATACAGCTCGATCACCCCCATCCGCTGGCGGCGCAGCCCCAGCCGGGCCAGCTCAGACTTCTTGATGAACAGGCCGCCGCCGGGAACGAGAAAGGAGCCGGAGGCGGAGTAGCCGCCTGCGGCCTGCGTCAGCTGGGTCATCGGCTCCTGATCGGTGCTGGTCATCAGCGCCCGCGCAGTCACATCGACCGCGACGCTCTTGGCCACCAGAGCCAGTGCAGAGTCCGAAGCGACCAGTGCGGGCAGGTCCTTGCCCACCTTGCGGGCCTCAACATCAAGGCTGGCTGAGATGACCTCCAGCAGAGGGCCGGCGCGGGCCTGCTCTGCCTCCGTCATGGGCCTCCAGAGGGTGGTCATGTCGTCCACGGTGGCGTAGGTCATGCCGTCGCCCTGCCTTTCCGCTTGGACTTGGCAGCGGGAGGGTCAGCCTCGGTGTCGGCCTCGGAGGTGGCGTCCGGCGCGGCATCTGCCCTGTCAGGTTCCCAGTCGCCGCCGGAGATGAGGCAGCCCGTTTCGATAACAGCGCCGGTCTTTTTGTTGCGATACAGCATGGTCATGTCCTCCTTACTCGCCGGCCTTGATGTGGGCGAAGGCAGACGGGTCGAGGATGCCCCAGCCGATGTAGGCCTCACCGCGCAGATAGACCTGATTGTGGCCCTTCAGGTCGCCCAGCTGAGTATCATTGTCGGGGTTGCCGTAGCGGATGACCTCGATGGGGATCTCCTTGGCATAGCCCCACTTGAAGCAGTTGACGAAATCGCCCACAAGGGCGCGGTCGAGGCTGGAGCCGGAGGACAGGTTGGAGGTGGACTCCACCCGCAGACCGTTCACCTCGCCGGGATTTGCGCCCCATGCCAGCTGGGGGTAAAGCTTTGCGCCGTCGGCGGTGGTCTGCTTGGCCAGAGTGGACTTGAAGGCCGGGGCCAGCACCATGCCGGTGACGTCCCGGTCTGCGCCCTGCACCAGCGCGATGGCGGCCTCAATGTTCTCATCGGGCTTGTCGCCGGAGGCGATGGTCACAGCCTGCGTCACCTTGGAGTCGAAGTGATTGGTGCCGATGACGGAAGAGGCCGTGCCGGTGCGGGGATTGACGCCGTGGAAGGCCATCAGGTCAAGGCCCTTGGCGACCTTCTTGGCGAAGCCGTCGGCAAAGGCGCTCATGTAGTCCAGCTGCGCGTCCTCGGAGGCGTACAGAAATTCGTCCGAGATGCGGGCACCGTACTCGATCTTGATGGGGACGATGGTGATGGGGTCGACGGTCAGGCCGCCCTTGGTCTTGGCACCGTTCTCTGCCACGATGTCCACCTCCTTGTCGAGGGAGAAGGTGAACTCCTTGACGCCGTTGAAGGGGATGGGGGTGGCGCTGCACAGCTTGGCCAGCGCAGAGGCACCGGTGGTCTTCTTGATAAAGTCGGGGATCAGCTCCTCGGGGAACAGGGAGCCTTTGCTCAGAATGTCTGCCATGTGTTATTCTCCTTTGCTCATCAGGTTGTTGGTGAAGGCGCGCAGGGCATCGCGGTGGCTGCTGCCGCCTGCGGGCTCGGTGCTGCGCGGGGGCGATTTGGGAGTCTGGGGCTTGAGCAGCTTGGCGAGAGACTGGGCATCCTTGCGGATGGCGTCCTCGTTCTCACCGGTAAGCCGCTGGGAGAGGTCGAAGGGGATGCCGACCTCGTGGGCGATGCGGGTCTTGAGCTCCGACATCTCAAAGGCATGGATGCGGGAGGCATAGTCGGCATTCTGCGCCTTGAGGCCGTCGTAGTCGGCGAAGGGAGCCAGACGGTCGGCAACGGCGGCGTCGAATGCCTCCTGCGTGGTGATGGGTTCAAATTCTGCCATGAGAAAACCTCCATTCTGACAGATGCATATAAAAAACAGGGCGGAGGCCCTGCTTCGGCGTAGTTAATAGCTGGTGCGCTGGCGGCGTTTCTCCTTGCCCTCGGAGCATTGCCAGCAGGCGAGGATGATGCTGTCCAGCAGCTCGATATGGCCTCCCTCGGTCAAGGAACGGTAGCCGAAGCCGCCGTTGGTGCCGATGGCCCGCTTTTCGCAGTTGGAAGCCACCTGCACAAGGCTTGGCTGTCCGGCGTGGCAGAGCGATTTCGCGAACAGTGCCTGCTCAAAGGCAGCGTTGGCAGTGATGATCTGCTTGACGGTAGGAAGGACGGGTGCTTTGAGATGGGCGGCTTTCATGGCGTCGGCCAGGAGCTGCTGCCCGCTGGCACCGTCCACCGCCACAGCGGCGAACTGGGCCTTGCTCAGAAAATCCAAAAGCCACCCACTGCCTGCCCGGGTGGGGCGGCAGTCGATGGCTTCCACGAAGATTTTGCTGTCGGCAGTCCGGACGGCGATGGAGAGCGCTGCACTGGCCCCGTCCGGGCTGAACTTGATGCCCGCATAAAGCCTGCCCTTCAGCTCGGGCAGGGCGGCGACCTTCAGCTCCTCCCATTCGGCTTTGCTGATAGCCGATTTCTGGTTATACCGCAGCCAGAGGCCGAGGCGCTGGATGTTGAAGTCAATGGGGTCGGAGCCGATCTCGTCGGTGATGCTGCGCTCGGTAAAGATGGTACCCAGACTGGGATTCGTCTCGTACCATGCAGCCACATCGTGGGGGTCGGTCTGCTGCTCCACGCTCCACTCGGCCCAGCCGGTGTTCTGCGTTTCGCCCTGCAGGGCCGCGTTTCGCAGTTTGAGGAACACCGTGCCGGAGGAGACCGGCGTGGGCGGCGTGCCGCAGAAGAGTGTCTGCGGGTCGCAGCTGTCCGTGACCACATATTTGAGGGCGCTTTCCTGATCGTCGGTGTACTCCTGCGCCTCGTCGATGATAAGCAGGTCGAAGCCCTCGCCCAGACCGCCCTTGGAGGAACGGGTGCGGAACTCGATGCGGCCCTCACCGCTTTTCAACCGGATGCTCTCCCGGCCAGAGGCACGAATGGATCTGTATTCTATCTTGGCCTTGTCCAGCAGGCTGCACAGGCGCTCCCACGCGGCATGACTGGTGGTCGTGCGGTGGGCTGTGTGCAGGATGTTCTCGCCCCGCTGGAGACCGTACAGCTCCCGCATGGCGGCGATCTCATTCTTGCCGTTGCGGCGGGGGACGCTGTAGCCGAATTTGGTATGTACCCACAGGCCGTCCTCGTTTTCGGCGAGGATGTCGTAGAGCAGGAGCTGCTGCCACTGTTGGGCGGTACGCCCGGTGGTGTTGTAGAGGTCGATGGCCTCCTGCCCGTGGGTCGTGGTGTAGGGCAGCACTACCGCCGCCGTGGGCGTCTGGCGGCCCAGCTTTTCCGGGACGGCCTTTTCTGACGCTCGGGGCATGACGGCGGGGCCTCCTTTATGAGAATGAAAATGTAATATTGACGAAAAGACGAAAATGTGCTATATAATAGCTATGAGGTGCGCCTCCGCTATATGGTGGGGGCTCGACACCTCTATTTTTTTGCAGTGAATCGCTGAACAGTGAATAATTTCTCTTTGCAGATGACGAGGATGTCTACATCCTGCGTCGCACTGGCAGTCAATCTTTTCCGTAGGACATCTTTCAGCGTTTCCAGAGAAATCGTATTCTGCTCATAGTTCAGGATGATCCCGCCGGGATTCTCTTGGATCTGCTTCAAACCATGCCGAACAGCGCTGTTTGCGGACTTTTCTGTAGAAACCGTTTTCAAATCCCAGAGCTTGTCGTTCCAGATGTAGTCTGGAGTCATCGCTTTATAATTATTTGCTTCGTTCAACAGCACGATGTCGCCGCCCAAATGGGCGTGCAGCCATTGTGCTGTTTTTACTTCGTCTGCATGGCGGACCATATCGTAACCAGCATCGTATGAGATGAAACCGACTCCCGGAGCAGCCGCCCGCAGATATTCCGGGAGGACGTTCTGCAGAGAGGCCTCTTTCGGAAAGTGGATTTTAGTGACAAGTGGAGACTCCGCAAATTCTTTGCGAGCCTGAAGGGTTTCGAAATCCTCCGTCCACTTCTTATCCCACACATTCTGCCTGCGGCCATCGCCCGGGTCATACTCGACCTTGCAGCGGCAGCGCTCATGGCGGCGGTAGACGTCGGCAGGCACATGGGGATAGTCGTAGCTTCCGGCAAGCCTGCTGCACCATTCGCAGCAGCTCCCGGTGGTGCGCCGCACGACGCGGGGATGCAGACCGGCCCGGCCCTGAAACTGCACGTTGGCTTTCAGGGTATCGTCTACTGCCATCCGGGAGAAAGTCCGTACCGGCTCATCCAGCATGTAGGCCACATCCTCGTAGTGCTCGGCAGCGCAGACCTTGTTCAGGATGCCGTCGATGCGGTCCTCATCCACCGGAACGCGCTGGGCCAGCAGACGGAGACCGGCCGCTTCGTTGAGCTGCTGTTGTACGGCGGCAGCGGCGTCAGCCACCAGTGCATGGTCCTCCTCCAGCAGGGGGCGGAGGACGCGGTCGGCGATGTTCCAGTACATCCGTCCATCCGGAAGCGTGTCGGCGCTGAGATGGAGACGGAACACCTCGGCCAAAGCGCCGCCGACAAGGTCAGCGTAGTCCAGAGCCGCCGGGTAAGTGGCCGCCGAAGGAGCAGCGTTCCTCAGCAGGCGGAGAAAGTCGGCCCGGATGCGCCCCAGCAGCGCGGGGGCAATATCCTGCTTGTCCATCTGCTCATTCCTCGGCCTGCACGCCGGTCAGGTCGCGCAGGTTCTCTTTTCCGAAATAGCCGGGGATGACAGCGTTGACCTTGCCCACGGCATCGCCGATACCGGAGAGGGTGGCAGCGTCCGGCTCAAAGACCGGCTCCCAGACGGGGCGGGTCAGATAGAGCTGGCGGCGCTGATAGGCAAAATCATCCCGCAGGCAGGCGGCGAGATAACCGGCATTGAGAAAGCCGCTGCCGAAGGTCCGCTGTGCCTTGCGGGCGGCCAGACGCAGCGTCTCGTGGCTGGACTTGATGGCCTCTGCGCTGGAAGGATTGTCGGTGACAAACCCCAGATCGTCCAGCGTCAGGCCGGTCTCTCCCGCAAACAGTGCCGCGAAGGTGCGCAGCTGCTCGGTGTAGGGACTCATGCTCTGCTGAGTAAACTGCCCGACCACCGGATGGTCGCCGTCCTCGTCCTTGGAGATCTCCAGCAGGGAGGAAATGGTGGCTTTCCACTTGTCCATCGGGTCGGCGTCGCCGGAGGTCCCCAGAACGTACTTTTGCGGAAAAGAGTAGAACTCGGCGCTGATCTCGCTGCGCTTGAGAGTGCGCAGTGCGCCCTGCTGCAGGCCCATGCAGGCCCGGGAGATGCGGCTGTGGCCAAAGGGCCGGGCAGCATCCGGGCGGTAGCAGATGGGTACCAGCAGCGGTGCGGGGGCGGGGTTGGTCACAAGGTAAGGCTTTTCGCCCTTGGGGTAGTACCATGTGCTTCCAGCCGTGAAGTAGGCCTCCAGCGTGGGCGTGCCGTTGTCGGCGTTCCGCTCCAGAACGGCGTAGCCCTCGGTCAGCAGACCGGTCACATCGTCGATGATCCCGGTGGCATTGCCGCCGTCCAGCACCGACATGCGGGGAAAGCCGTCTTCTCCGGCACAGATGTACAGGAACGAACAGCTCGAGATAAGGGCCGAAAGGACAGCGCTGTCGAAAAGGATGTCGGCATTGTTCTGGAGATAGATGCTGTTCAGGTCGAAGTTGTCCTGCCGAAACTCCCGGAAAATGAGCCGATCGGCCAGCGAATCCACAGCCTTGCCGCACCAGCCCAGCACCTCGCTGAATGTGCGGAACTCGGGCGGCGTGACCATGCCGAAGTCCTTCACGGCATTCTTCATCTCATAGTATTTATAGCGGGTAAGCACCCGGCTGCGCTTCAGCTCCAGCTTGCGGCGGAGATAGGCCATGCCGCGGGTCTGGCTCATGGGGGATTCCTCCTTTTCGTGAGAAAATATTCCCAGTGACGGCTGGGGAGTCCGGCGAGGGCAGGGGGAGGGGGTCATCCCCCCTATCGGCTGCGGTAGGTCGTCCAGTCACGGGACAGGGGCAGGACGCGCGGCGAATCGACAGCCTGCTCCTGAGCCTTTCCGCTGCGGGCCACCAGCTTGTCGCTCTTGGCCCGGTTGCAGCAGAAATGCGCGAGCTGAAGATTGTCAAGGTCGCTGGGGTGTCCGCCTTTGACGACGGGGATGATGTGGTCGATGCAGGGCGAGAGCGGATGCGGGAACTTATAGCTGAAATCGACCGGCTTGCCGCAGATGCCGCAAACGGTCTGCGTCGCATAGATCTTCTTTTTGTTCCGCTCAAAGGCCAGACGGTGTGTGCCGTCGTGGTCTGGCCGCTCGTTGCGGCGCGGTGTCCTGCCTGCCATTAGGATGCGGCCTCCTTTTGCTGATGTGCTGTGCGGTGGTCCTCGAAGCTTCGGCTTCCTTTGCCCCGCCGGGTCATGCCCAGAGGGGGAGGTCTTTTTGAGGGAGGGGGTACTTTTGCAGACCCCGGGGGTACGAAAAAGCCGCCCGGGGTTTCCGAACGGCAGAAGAAAAAGGTGTCCACTATGGACACCTCAAAACTATGATATGCGCCGCTGGGGCTTGAAGCGGACGGCGCAGATGACCCATTGAGCACAGGTAGCAAGAAACCTGTGCTGTGATTCCCGCCGATGGAAAACTCACAATGCGGATTGCTGATGCCCGCAGTATGATAATAGCATGGTTTTTTCGGACAATCCGGACAAATCGACCATTCTCGGACAATCCGGACATTTCGGACAAATCGACCATTTCCGGACAATCCGGACAAATCAGAAAATCTCAGACAAATCGGACATTTTGGATAAAATAAAAGCGGCTGCCCCCGATTTGGAATCAGCCGTCTTATGCATCACGTCACATTCTGCTCGACCCACCGGTCAACCCTCCGCCGAATGGTATCGGCATCCAGATCGCAGCCGAACTCCATCAGTTCTACAGCTACCTCCTGCGGTTTCTTGCCCAGAATGCAGATGTCAGAGATAGCGGCCCGCAGCATGATGTCATCGCAGGTCTCTACGATGCGCTGGCCCTCAATATACAGGGCATCCAGCTCGGCATTGCGTGCCTTGAGCTTCTTTATCTCACTCTCCCGCCGGGCGTATACGCTGTCAGCTGTCCCACGCACAGTGGCATGACCGAGGATACAGGCATTTCCGTCACCGCAAGAGGATTTCACTACATCGGCCACAAGCTCAGGCCCCTCGGCCTGCTTCGCTTCCAGCTGCTGGATGCGGCGAGTTCTGGCTTTGATGTCAAAGGGGATTGCATGCAGCTGTCGAAATTCTCGCGGTGTCATCCTGCGGCCTCCTCAAAAATCAAGTTAAACTAAACCATCGTACCAAATCGTCAAGTATGCGCTGCCGGTTTTCCCAGCCGTCAGTAAAAAAGCTGTCATCCTGCAAGATGATGGCATAGTCGGCATAACGCTCTCGCTTTTTCTCTTTGGTAATCTCGTCCAGCCTCATCCAGAGCGTGGCCCCGCCGGGCAGAGGCTGGGTATAGTACTCGACTCTAAATTTTACTTCACACAGGTACAACGCCCATGAGGCAGTTTCATCAAGCGTTTTCTGCGCCAGTTTTATCAGCATGTTGAGCCCTCGAGGCCCCGAGAGTACAGATGTATTCGAGGTTGCAGGAGATTTTGTGATGACATTGGCCGGATGCTCGGGTGTGCTTGCAGCATTCTCCACTGCCATCCCACGGCTTTGCTCCTCCGGCGCTGTCTGGTATGCCACAGGTGGCTTTTCCACAGCAGTGGCAGCACCCAAAGACAGCGCAGATGGAAAATTTTCGGGACCTTCTGAAACCGTTACCGGATCTTTTGCTTTTTCCTCAGCCTGACGGCGTTTCTCAATGTTGTTTTGGGCGTTCCGGTAGGCATCCATCAGCGAAATTTCGCCGTCATGGAGAAACTGCTTTGTCTCTTCATCACAGTTCTCGGAAATGGCATTCAGCCGGGCGGCCGCGCCGGTGCTGAGGCCAAGTATCCGGCAGACTTCGTCTCTTACCTTGCCCTCCAGATGGCCCTCTCTCTTTTTCCGGGTGAGAGCATCCTTCAGGGCTTCGTACTGTGCCAGCCGTTCGCCGTCGGTCAGGTCGCGGGCTGTGGCGTTGGCGGTAATGAGTGCGATCCTGTCGTCAACTTCGCCCTTGCTCTCCACGATGATGCAGGGCAGGGAAGAAAAGCGGTCATCGCCCTCGCGGTCATCGCCCTCCTTGGCCAGTTCCTCGCAGGCGGTCAGACGCCGCTCGCCGCCGATGAGCTTGTAACCGTTCGCCCACCGGATGACTTCCAGCGGCTGGCGTACGCCGTTCAGCCGGATGTCTTCCTTGAGCTTGTCGATGTCGCCCACGACATAAATTTTGTTGTCTGGGTTTCGCATGATGTACTCGCGCGGCAGCATCTTCACCTGCATCGACCCCGCCGGGGTGGAAGTCTGAGGTTGAATGTTCAGGAGGTCGCTTATCAAACCGGTGCTCATCGTTTATCACTCCGCCTTTGCCATAACTTTACGGGTCAGCTCCAGATACTGCTCAGTCGCCTTGCACTTGGGGCTGTAGTCACACAGCGGTATATGCTCGCTGACGGCCTCCTGCACCGCTGCGCAGGCATTGATGCGCAGTACCCCGCCGCGCTCACTGTAAAAAATCGGGAGTTTGCTGTCCATCAAAGCGTCGATTGCTTTTGCGCCGTACCGTGTGCGCCGGTACATGGTCGGTAGCACACACATGACCTCGAGGCCGGGGTTGTAGTTCTCCTTGACATCCTGCACCTGAGCAAGAATTTCTTTCAAGCCGTCCATGGCCCATTCGCCGCAGTCCATCGGGATGATGAGCCAGTCGGCGCAGACCAGTGCGTTGATGGTGGCAATGTCGATGTCAGGCGGGCAGTCCATGATGCAGTAGTCGTAGGCGTCCGCAAGCGGTGCCAATGCGTTGGCGATGCGGTTGTGCTGGGGCCGCCCGGCTTCGAGCATGACCAGCTTGTTGGCGAAGTTCATGCTCATGCAGGAAGGGGCGACATCCACCTTGAACTTCTCCCGATGACAGATGACGTCTTCAAGCTTGTTGTCCAGCGTCAGCACGGAGGCCATGGTCTTGCCCCGAGGGTCGAAGCACTGGAAAAACTTCGTGGTGTTGGCCTGCTTGTCCAGATCCATCACCAGCACCCGCCGGGAATGCTTTTCGGCGAGGATGCAGGCCAGATTGCAGGCCGTGACCGACTTGCCGACGCCTCCCTTCAAGTTGATGATGGCGATTTTGCTCATGTTGCGCATTGTGATCCTCCTTGTTGCTTATCTGCTTGTTTTTATCTTCTCTGCGGCGATCTGGTAGCCCTGCCAGCGGTCCGCAAACCACTCGCGCCAGGCACTGCACTGGCGAAAGTAGGTGAGCGGGCGGTCGCGGCAGGCCAGAAACGAGCAGCGGTTGCAAGGGTTATCTTCGGGATAGTGTTGGACGTGAGCGTCAGAGGCCTTCATGTGCCGTCTCTCCGCTTCTGCCCGAAGCGCCGCACCGCACCCGCCATCAGACTGCCCGCCGGGGCAGGGGGATGAGAACTTGCAGCTACCGCCGCATTTGCCTGCACCTGATAGTAGCTTTCCATGGTACCCGGGGCGTTCAGGATGACGGTGCGCAGATAGGCGCGGATATTCTTGATGGGCTGAGTGGTATTGCTCAGACTCTCCATGATGTACTCGACGCTCTGGCTGGTCAGCTTGTCCAGTCGGGCGCGGATGGCTTTGGTAGTCTGCATCTGCTGGCCGATGTACTGCATGGGTGCCTCACAGCTGTACATGTCCACGATGTTGTCCAGCAGCTCCTCCAGCTGGATAGGCTCGTATCGCGGATTCCGGGCCAAAGTATCGATCTCCAACCGCTGGCGGAAGTCCGCTTCCACAGTCTCCCGCCGGGTGTGAGAGTCCATCGATCCATCGAGGTCCGCACCTCGTGCGGATAGATAGATTTCCCCTATAGGTTTCCCTATAGTATTACTGGGTAGCATTTTGCCACGGGTCTGAGTCGCATTTTGCGACGGGTATCGGTCGCACTTTGCCACGGGTGACATTTCGCCACCGGTCGCATTTTGCGACGGGTCAGGAGGGTGAGGAGTAGGGCGATTTTCAGGTCCCGCCGGGTCAGTCTGGACAGGAACAACAGCCTCCGGGGTCTCGGCGATATACCGGTTGGTGGCCTTGCCGCCTACCAGCTCCTGCCGCTTGGTCAGCAGGCCCTTGGATTCCAGCCTGTTCAGAATGCGGATGGCTGTGGCGCGGTCGATGCTGAGCCACTTGCAGATATAGGAGTAGCTGCCCTTATACTCGCTTTCCTCGTCCTGACTGAAGCCATAGATGAGAGCGTAGGCAAGCAGCTCGTTGCCCTTGAGGTGGTACTTCTCCACCATCCAGTCGAGCACGACAATATAACTCTGTTTCTTTTTGACCGTCATGATTCTTCACCCTCTCAGAATGGCAAATCGTCGTTGTCGTCGATGACCTCGAAGTCTTCTGCGCTGCCCTGCGAGTAGGCCGGTGCCGTCTCAGGACTGCTGCTGGGCGGTGCCTCACCGCCGTCATCCACGGCCTGCCCGCCGGGCTTCTTGTTCGAGCCTGCAAAGCTCAGGCTGTCCGCCACGACCTCCACGGCTGTACGGTTGCTGCCGTTCCGGTCCTGATACTGCCGGGTCTGGAGACGGCCCTGCACGGCCACCATGCTGCCCTTTGCAAAGTACTTGCACAAAAAGTCTGCATTGTGCCGCCATGCAACGACATCGATGAAATCGGCCTGCCGCTGCTGGCCCTGCTGCACAAAATTGCGGTCACAGGCGATGCGGAAGGTGCATACGCTGATGCCCGCCGGGGTGGTTTTAAGCTCAGGGTCGGCTACGAGCCGCCCCATGATAGCTACAACATTGAGCATTTCAAATAATCCTTTCCGGTTTCAGCCATCCAGCGCTCGTGTCCATATCGGGCCTCAAAAGCGGCCTGTGCCTCTTTTTTGAGCCAAAGGCGGCAGTGGTGGTCAAAGTGGGCGCTGTAGCCCGGCTCGTTGTGGTGTCGATGGCAAAGCCAGACTTTGAGCCCATAACGCTCGGCCATCGGCCGCAGCGGCCCGTTGAGCACATGGTGTTCCTCAAGGCCGCGCACGGTGGAGACGTTGTATTTTGCCCGGCAGATATAGCATTCCTGCCGGGTCTGCATGATGCTGGTGCTCACTTTGGTACCTCCTGCCATTCCTGTCAGTAGGCCGTGACATTGGGGTCATTTACCCCCATCTCGGCCAGCCGGTCGAAGATCCCGTCAATAAAGGCGGTCATCTGAGCTGTGGAGAAGCTGCTGGAACCCATCGACGCCTTGACGGTGCAGCGGTCGTTGTCCAGCAGTTCTACGATATGTACCAGCCGGTAAGCATTGCGCAGGATAGGCACAGCAGCCACCGGAAGCTCCAGAAAGTCGTATTCGAGGCCGTATTCCTCCAGCATCTCGATATAACAATTCTCCGGCTGGATGCCGCCTGCCCTGCCTGCATTGTAGGCGTCGGCCATGATGGTGAGCAAGGCCCACATCATACGGTTCTGGTTAATGCTGCGGCCCTTGCGCTCCGGTTCAAACGTGACTGTCAGCCGCAGGGGCTTCCCGTGGGCCAGCTCGTCGAGTTTCTGGCAAATCTGTGTTTTCATAAATTCCGCAGAGTTTTCCACGGCAAAGCCCCGCCGGGCTGGGTCATATACCACAGGCAGACGCCCGACTATGCTTTTTCGTCCCATAAAACTTTCTTTCCATCCGAGAGGGCAAACTGCACCATGCTGATATGCCCATCCTCGGCCCGGGCGAACTTGTCTACGGAGATCTTCACGGCAGGGTAGAATTTGCCCTTCTCGCTCTTCATCACCGGCACCTGCTCGGCCTTGAGAGCGATGGGACCAAGCTCCATGACGTCCTCGGCAAAGCCCAGCATAGCCGCTGCGCACAAAAAGCTGGTATTCTCCTGCATCCGGTCAGGGTCGGATGTGGGCAGGCTCAGCGGCCCGGCGTCCTTGCGGACATACTGGCCGGTAGCAGGGGAGAGTACCTCGATTTGGCATCTCCACCAACTTCCGGAGCGATAGTAGGTGTCCCCCCAGCCCAGTACGCCATAAACACTGTCCAGCATATGCCGGACATCGATCACCCGGGGAAGCACGACGACGCGTACGCCGTCGGCAGATGCCTCAATGCAGCGGGCCACGCATTCCTGCGGCTCGATTTGGCGGGGAGCAGGGCTGTTCACGGGAAAAGTGATGGGCGGAGGCAAAACAGCCCCAGAAGCCTTCTTTGCACTTGTGGACGGCCCACGCCGACCGCTTGCGGGTTTGGTTGCGGCCATATCCTCATTCCTTTCAGTTTCGAATTTACGCTTCTGCGCTGGCAGCGGCTTTTGTTTACTCACCTGCCGCCATTGGTGTCGCTGTTTACCTCTCCTCCAGCAGTTTCTCGAGGTCCTTCAGAAAGCCCCGGCAGCACGCAGCCTTGACGGCGTCTGTGCCGGGCCAGTTCGAGGAATGGATAGGACCAGCTTTTTCACGGTGGAAAGCCTCCTCGGCCTGATATTTGCCAATGAGCTGGCACACCTTATCACGCATGGCTTCTTTCATGGTAGACCTCCCTAGTACGTTCCAAATTCCTGATCCAGCAGTGTATCGAGCCGGATGCGCTTGCCACGGCCATCACCGGCCCCGTTGTTGTTCCAGCCGTCAGGGTAGCGCCTGCAGACGTCGCGCTTGGGTACGCCCATATATCCAGATACCTGGTCTACCGTGAGCCGGAGGCAGCCGGTCTTGCTGAAGATGGCCTTGTAGGCCTCATGCCACGCTTCGCTTCTAGTCGTTTTTGCCATGTAACCACAACTCCTTCTGACGGCGTTCAAATTCTACCTGCTGGCCGTAGCTGCGTCCTGCAACATCCGCTCGGATACAGACATCGTGGAGGCTATTGCCTTGCGGCAGGGCCTGCTTTTTCTTTTCCTCATACTGAGCCTTGAGCTTCTTGTTGTGCTCCTCGGCCTGTGTCTTGCGCACGGCGCTCAGGCATTCCGGGCAGTATTTGCGGCCCCGAGCTACGTTGGCCGAGCCGCAGAGGGCGCAGTGATGTTCTTTTGCGGGTGTGCTCATCAGTGTGCCGTCCTTTCCATCCGCCGGCGCTTTGCAGCGCGGATCCGGGCGTTGTCGGCCCGTTTGAACTTGTCCCACTCCACCAGTGCCAGAGGCAGGCCCGCCACGATGGGCGCGAAGACGAAGAGCAGCGTCAGCGTCTCGATGCACTGGGCCTGCCACGGGTCGCAGCCGGTGAGTTGCAAGAGGTCGGAGAAAATAAACATTATGCCGTTCATAAGATGAGCGCACCTCCTAACTTATAAGCAAGAGCAAAGGCCAGCAGCAGGTATGCAGCCCAGCCCAACAGCATTTCGCGGGTGGGATGCCGGGCGCAGAACATGACCAGCGCCACCATGCACCCGCCTGCGACAAATGACATAAAGCAGGAGAAAATAGAGCTTCTCGTCATAGCTGTCACCTCATCCCCAGCGCCCGCTCGATTGGCTCTCTGGGATTGTCGTTGTGGTATTTGCCGGTCATGTACTTCTGTACCTGACCGACGCCAAGCCCTGCCGCCTTGGCGAGCTGGCTGTAATTCCAGCCGCGTAGGGTCTTCTGTTTTACGGCCTCCGCTTTCCATTCGGGAGACCAGGATGTGGATTTCAAAGCTTTTACCTCCTTGTGGCAGGCTTCCTTCTGCGGTAGAATAAGAGCAGAAAGGAGTGAGATCATGGATAGATTTTCAGGGGTGAATAGTGCCAGACGCTTAAACCAAGTTGTGGATGAGTGGGCTAAACAGCAGCGCGAAGCAGAAGCTGTGGTGAGAGAACGGCAAAAGCGCAGTGAAGAGCTTGAAAATGCGCAAATGGGTTCGGCGGAAGATATTCGTAAAATGCTGGAAATGATGGAAGCAAATCAGAAAGAGCAAGCTGCTGAAATCCAAAAAAATCACAGGGTAACCGTTATTTCCATCGTGGTTGCTGTTGTATCCGCTGTTTTTGGCGCGGCGTCGTTTTTCGTTGCGCTTATAGCCCTGTTGCGCTGAGCCTTATCAGTGTCAGAATGAGTGCGGCGCTTTGGAAGAATGCTGCTGCACCTTGCAGGCAAAGCACAATAATCAGCATTTGATGTAATGTCCAGTCGGGCTTCCGGCTGGGCTTTTTCTTATCATCCATCTTGTTCACCTCACTTGTGCAAAATGTTTCTCAAATCGGGGTCAAAAACATTGCCAAGCACAGAGAAAGAGTGTAAAATGAAATTGCGGTTATCAAATTACATTTTTTCTACTTGGCAATGAGTCCGGCCCAAGCTGCAAGCAGACACAGCCAGGGCCTGAGTGTACCCTCGCAGAGGGTGCTTTTGTCAAATAGGAGATCACGCAGGGGTCTACAAGCATTCCACCGCCAATAGGAGGCCTGTTTGATTCCGAGACGCCCCAAGCAGGGGAAGGTGACCAGTTGCTTGGGACAAATGTATTATAATCTAACTTCAGCTAATTTGCAAGATGAAAGTAAGCTAAAGTTAGTTATTCGGCAATATCAACAAAAGGAAGGTGAAAATTTTGTTCTGGGATAACTTTGTTAGAGAATGCGAGAAGATTGAAAAGGCTCCAACCACAGTAGTTGAAGAGCTTGGGCTCAAGCGTCCGGCTGTGACAAGTTGGAAAAATGGGGCATTGCCGCAGGTCAAAAATAGAAAAAAGATAGCCGACTATTTTGGCATTACGGTCGATGAACTGATGGACACACAAAAAGAGCCCGCCGGGCAAGGCGGGCTTGGATATGAGTGGCCGGAAGTAGAAGAAGCGTTCAAGAATGCATCTCCGGAAGCCAGGGCTGCGGCAAAGGCTGCGGCGCTGGCTGTGTTGGAGAGTGGGAAGAAGTAAACGGCATTTTGACAGCAAGATAAAATTGATTTGAGGAAGAGTAAGGGAGAACATCAAAATGGCTAAATGTACTCGATGTGGCAGAAAAGGCTTTTTTCTGAAGCTTACGAATGGCTTGTGTGATAACTGCGTATCGACTGTGCGGATGGAGCAGGAGCAGGCCGCGCTGAAGGCTCAGATGGAAGAGATCTCAGCTAAGCTGTCCGATCAGAAAGCCTTATTTGAGCGCATTTCAGCAGACGCCTATGCGGACGGCGTAGCAAAAGCAAAGGCGAAAAATGCAGAGCTTACGACTCAGAATCTCCAGATTGAAGAGAGGATACTTGCTGGAAAGAAAAATCTTGTGGAGCTTTCTGAAAAAGAGGAAAAGAGCCGCAAGAGTGCAGCAAATGCGGAACAGAAGGTGCGCCGTTGCAAAGAACTCATCAAAGCAATCCAGCACGCAAATGAAGCTTTTGGCACAGATGATCAGGAGGTCGGCGACCTTGAAAAGCTTCTGAATGAGGCCGATGGACTGATGAGTCCCACGGTAACACTTACGCTTCAATGCCTTGATATGAAGGATCTACGTAAGCGTTACAAAGAAAATGAGAAAAATATCCAAGCCACCTTTGAAAAATATAAAGACCGCTATACGACCAAAGCTAACATTACGATTTACCGCCTGATGGTCATTGCACTGTCCGCAGAGCTTCAGAATGTGCTGAACAATGTTGGCTTTGGCAAGCTGGATGATGCGCTGAATGATATTAAGACAATTACCAACAAGTACTACGTCATCGCGGCAGATGGCAATCAGAGCATTGCCCCGACAGTTAAGAAATTTATCGGTGAACTGGACTACTATTTCCAAGAGGCCGTGAAAATAGAGTATGAGTATTATGTTCAGAAGGAGCGCGCCAAGGAAGAACAGCGTGCCATTCGTGAGCAGATGCGGCAGGAAGCAGAGGAACGCCGCGAGCTGGAACGCCAGCAGAAGCAGATCGAAAAGGAAGAAAGCAAGTTCCACGACCAGATCAGCCAGTTGTCTCAACAGATGGCTGATTCTGTGGACGACGAAAAGACAGCACTGTTGAAGGCTCGTATCGAGGAACTGCAAAAGCAACTGGCCGCAGTGGCAGAGCAGAAGGATAAAATCATTGAGCTGCAAAACGGCAAGGCTGGCAATGTTTATGTTATCAGTAATATTGGCTCGTTCGGTGAGGGCGTGTTCAAAATCGGTATGACCCGCCGTCTGGAACCGATGGACCGCGTGAATGAGCTGGGCAGCGCCAGTGTGCCGTTCCCGTTCGATGTCCATTCGATGATCTTCTCTGACGATGCTGTAAGCCTCGAAACGAAGCTGCACCACATCCTGAATGACCAGCGCGTGAACAAGGTCAACCTGCGCAAGGAGTTCTTCCGCGTTTCACTGGACGACCTTGAGAAACTGGTCGGTGAAATTGCACCCACGGCAGACTTCAAGCGTACCGTCCTGGCCGAACAGTATCGGCAGAGCCTGTCTATCTCCCATGTGGCAGAGAATCCGGATGCGAGCGAAGAGGAGGACGATGAAGAGGATGAGGTGTAATAAGGGACAGAGCTTTTGATATGTGAAATTTGAGAAACATCTTGCAAATATCACATATAAGTGATATGATGTCGTAAAGGGTGTGATTGTTCTGAATAGGGAAGAGTTCATATTACGATTGAAAAAACTTCTTCAGCAATATGAAGAAATGCTTGCGATTCATCCTATATTTGTGCTTGAGTTGACAGAATTGCTAAGGGAAGGCGGAATAGAGAAAACATTCATTACAAAGCTTGCAGACAATCTTTCTAAGCTGCAAAAATATGGAGATGACTGCATTATAGGTGGAAAGACATCAATGGAGCATCTTGTCGGACAATATCCATTGTGTTCGATGCGATTTCTGTTTCCTGGTTCGAACATAAGAGTTTTATTTGCATATCAGGATAAAAAAGTTTATATCTTGAGTGCGTTTTATGAACGTGCGGGACATAAAAACACGGGATATTCAAAGTATACGCCAGTCGCTAAAAAGCGACTGGAAGAACTTATGGAAGGAGAATGAAAATGTCTCACAGAGCAACATTATCAGATCTCATTGATGCATTGACCCAGAATATGACTACGGTTGACATTGCCCAAACCGCACTTCATATCGAACTTAGTCGAAAAATCAGGGAAGCCCGGAAAAAACTGGGTATGTCGCAGAAAGACCTTGCTGAAAAAATGGGTGTGAAGCAGAGCCTCGTCTCTCGCTGGGAGAGCAGCGAGTGTAACTATACCATTGATACGTTGGTCGAGATTGCGGATGCTCTTGGGCTGTCGGTGCGATGCCCGCTGACGTTCAACGAAGCGGAAGTGCCTACGATACCTGTGGAAGAGCGTCCCGCCGGGCGTAAAGTGGAATTTCCTGCTGTGTCGTTTTCGGATTCCGCAAGACCTAATTTCAAAGTGGCGGGCAGACCGGTTTCTGAATCGAATTACGAAGGGAGTGTTGCCTGATGGGTGCAGCTCAGCACAATGCAGATATTCAGTATAAAGAAAGCTTTATTACGGAGTGCTCCATTGCCAACAATGTGATAGACACTGGAAAAAACGCAGTGCTGAACCATGAGGTGGAAGTATTGGTCAGCGATCAAGTTCCGAGTGACTCTCCGGACGAAAAGGCTGCCTATGTCAGGCTGATACTTGATGGAGACTATTCGACGAAGGGAGAACCGAAAGCCAGCTGTAAATACCACATGGTGATACAGGGGCTATTTTCAGTTGAAAAGGATATGCCTGATGTGGAATTTAACCGGAAGCTTTGGTTCAACGGTTCAACGATACTCTACGGCATCGCCCGTGCAAAAATGGAAGTCATCTCGACGATGGTTTTGAATAACGGCAAAATCTCTCTGCCGCTGCTGAATATGTACGAACTGCTGAAAGAGCGTTTTGAAGGAAACGAGAAAAAGGACAAATAAGACAAGACCCCCGATGTAAGTTGATGCATCGGGGGTCTTGCTGTTAAAACGTCAGGATGCCGGTGGGCGGTCATCCTGACTTTGTGACGGTTCCAAAAGGATGCGCATTAGGGTGTCCCACAGTTCTGGGTGCTCTTTCAGGCAGGCAAGAAATTCGTCGTCCGTCACAATGACACTTCCTTTTGTTGTAAACTTTAGCTTGATTTTACAACTGAGATGTGCTAAAATCAATACCAGAGAAAGAAATTTCTCAAGATTGTGAAAAACGACAAAATCTCGTTTTCAGGTCTGTGCATTACGGAGATTCTGGCAGGGTAGGTGTCCACAGTGGACACTTTTGCCCCGCCAGGTAGGCTTCTGGAGGCGTAAAGGGTATGAGGGCGGTTAAAAGGAAGGGAAATCGTTCGGACGGATGCTGTCAGTGCAAGCGAAAAATGCCGGATGGCAAGTATAAGGTCTTTTATGGCTCAACCTTCACGGAAGCAGAGAACAAATACCGTGATACTTTGCAGAGCTGGGAAGAAACGCATAAAAAGAAGCCTCGCGCCAGCGCAGTGACCTACAAGGAGGCTGCGGAGGCGTATGAGGCTTATATCACATCGCCCAGCAAACCGGTCAAGCGCGGCACCGTGGCGTCTTACCGTAAGCATCTGAACCCGACGAAAATATTCTTTGGCGATGAGCTGATGGAGGACATCGATGCGCAGCGAGTCCGTGACTATTTGGATCATCTGAGCGCAGAAGGAAAAGCCAAAAAGACCGCTCTGAATGCAAGGTCGGTGATAAGCTGCGTGTTTTCCTACTGGTGCAACTATATGCACGGTACAGGAAACCCGGTGAGGACGGCAACGCTTCCGAAGAAAATGCCAGTAACAGAGCGAAAGGAGCCGACCAGAGAACAACAGGAGCTGATAGAGGCACACCCAGAAGGCTGTGGCTTCTGGGCGGCACTATTTGAATACACGGGAATGCGGATCGGTGAGGCCAACGGCCTGCGGTGGCGCGATGTGGATTTTGAAAAGGGAAGGATATACCCTTCACAGGCTATGCCGTGGGAACGCAACCAGCCATACGAAGAAGAGCTGAAAACGGAAAAAGCTTATAGAGCGATTCCGATCCTTGCGAGGCTGCGTCCGCTGCTGGAAAAAGAGGCGGCTTGGCATGACCCAGACGATTATGTGATGTCTGGAACGAAGAAGCCGCTGACCTCATCACAATATGAGTGGCGGTGGGCGATGTACTGCCGTCCGCTGGGGTTGAGCGTCAAGCAGGAAAAACGAACGAAGAAAAAGGAACATCCGGACGAGTACAGAGTCTATTACAAGTGGAAAGCGCTGGTCACGGCGCACCAGTTCCGGCACCTTTATGCGTCAAATCTTTTCTATGCAGGTGTGCCGGATAAGGTGGCGCAGAAACTGATGGGACACGCCGACATTACGACCACGAGAAGAATCTATCAGCAGCTTCGTGAGGAAGAGGATTTGAAGTACACAGCGCTTCTCGATAAATATTTAGAAGAAAAAGAACAAAGTAGTGGTTGAGTAGTGATTTCGAAAAAATCAACGTAGAATCAGGTAAGATTAGGGGGTTCAAATCCCCTCCCTCGCACCAGAAAATATCCACGAAATGTCGATGAAAATCGATGTTTCGTGGATTTTTTGCTATCTGCGTCTGTCGGATACTGCCAGATACTGCGCGATACTGCCTGCTTTTGCCGGGTACTTTGTAGTCAGGATCGTAGTCAGAAAAAGTAGGCCGCAGCAGGGTTTTTCCGGGGGTTCCCCGGGACAAAAAGTAGTCAAAAATAATGAATCAGGCCGCCGTCTCCGTAAAACAGAGACAGCGGCCTGATTCATCAAGGGGATTATTTGTCCATATCATGGTACGAACCGTCGGGCGGCCGTGCTGTTCGACCCCTCTTCTCCGCAAGATAAAAAACGACCCCAAGCCTGAGCTTGAGGTCATTTTTTTATGCGGGAGAAGGGGGTCGAACCCTCACTCCGTTGGAACTGGTGCCTAAAACCAGCGCGTCTGCCATTCCGCCACTCCCGCACGGAAACTTTATTTATAGTAGCAAGATTCGCCGCAAAAGTCAACTGCCGAAGGATAATTCCCTCTTTGCGTCCGCATAATAACCCCAAAAACAGCGAGGGAGGCCATGGGCGTGAAGAGAATGCAGCGGGCAAAGCTTGCGGCGGCATATCTGCTGCTGGCTCTTGCGGCAGCTTTGGGCTGGCTGTACAGCTGTCTGCCGGACCGGGTCTATCTGGAGCCGGGACAAGCCTTATATCTTCCCCGCTTTGCATGGGTCGAGCCGCAGCGCGGCCATGGAAGCCGGAATGTCGCCAGCACCCGGGCGGTGGGCAGCTACCAGACGACGCTGACGCTGGGCGGGTGGCTCCCCATCAAGACCATCCGGGCGGTGGTGACAGAGCGACCCAGAGTGACCGTCTGCGGTACACCGTTCGGCGTCAAGATGTTCTCCGAAGGAGCGCTCATCGTAGGATTTTCGGAGATCGGGCAGGCTGACGGCGGGACATCGAATCCCGCCAAGGAGGCCGGGCTTCGCCTCGGCGACCGGGTCATCTGCATCGGGCAGACCCGCACCGAGAGCAATGACGCCGTAAAGGAAGCTCTGGACGCTGCCGAGGGGCAGTCCGTGGAGGTCGTGTATATCCGCAGCGGTGAGCAGAAGCTGACGACCCTGACCCCGGTGTGGGACGGTGCCGCCGGGCAGTGGCGGGCCGGAATGTGGGTGCGGGACTCCTCCGCCGGTGTGGGTACACTGACCTTCGCCGACGAGGAGCTCGGCGTATTTGCGGGACTGGGCCACCCCATCAGCGACAGCGACACCGGCGAAAGCGTCGCCCTGCGCAGCGGCGAGATCGTTCCCTGCGAGATAACCGGCTGCAGTGCCGGAACGGCCGGAAGCCCCGGTGAGCTAAAGGGCCATTTCCTGAGCGCCCACGCCATCGGCACCATCCGCATCAACGGCGAAAACGGCGTCTACGGCACGACGCGCACCCACTTCTCGGGCCAGCTGCGGGAGATCGCCTTCGCGCAGGAAGTCGTCACCGGCCCCGCTGAGATATGGGCCACCATCGAGGGGGAAACGCCCCGCGCATACCGCATCCAGATCGAGCGGGTCAGCGACGCCGACCCCCGCCGGAATCTGGTCATCCGGGTGACCGACCCTTCGCTTCTGTCTGCGACCGGCGGCATCGTGCAGGGCATGAGCGGAAGCCCCATCCTCCAAAATGGGCGCCTCGTGGGTGCTGTGACCCATGTTCTGGTCAATGACCCCACTCGAGGCTACGGGATTTTCGCCCAGACGATGCTCGAACAGGCAAAAAACGCCGTTCAAAACGATGCCGAAGCGCAGATCGCAGAATGAACAAGAAGATTTTTATGAAAATTCCAGAAAATGTAAAAATTTCCTGTTGCAATCCATGGTAAAATATGGTAAAATCTAGACTGTAAAGGGAACTGCACACATTGGAGGATAGTACGATGGATAAAGTAAGATTTTTGATGTCGGATACCAGTGCGGATGTTACGGCAGCCTGCCGAGAGGCGCTGGAGCAAAAAGGCGTAGAAGTGACCGTCGTGGAAAAAGACGGCCTTCAGATTTTGCAGAAGATGCTTGCGGTGCGGCCGCAGGTGGTTTTGCTGGATGCCTTCATGCCCGGGCTGGATGCTCTGGCCGTCAAGCAGAAATATGTCGCTGCCGGCGAAACGCACACCACATTTTTCGTCACCGGCGCCTTCCAGAGCGAGGAAATGGTCCAGGAGCTGCTGGATGAGGGCTTCGCCTACTACTTTGTCAAACCCTTCGACGAGAATGTCCTTGCCAGCCGGGTGCTCAAGGTCGCCCACGGCCACCAGAAGCGGCTTATCACGGCCAGCGTGGACAGCGACGAGCTGAAGGTCACGGACATTCTGCATCAGATCGGTGTCCCTGCCCACATCAAAGGCTACCAGTTCCTGCGGGATGCCATCCTGCTCACCATGAACGAGCCGGAGTACATCAACGCCGTCACCAAGCGTCTCTACCCGGAGATCGCCAAGAAAAACGGCACCACCGCCAGCCGGGTAGAGCGGGCCATCCGCCACGCCATCGAGGTGGCATGGGACCGTGGCGATGTGGATACCCTGAACAGCTACTTCGGCTACACCATCCACAATCTGCGCGGCAAACCGACCAACTCGGAGTTCATCGCGATGATTGCGGATAAGATGCGCCTGGACAAGCGGCAGCAGGCGGGTTGAAAAGAATATTTTTCTGCGTCATTTTCCTGTGGCATGTTTCATTGATTGCCGGGTGCGAAATTATAAATTACGGTTCCCTCATAATATGGTAATAACGAGCCTCCTGCATCGATTTTCCAATGCAGGAGGCTCGTTTTCTGTGCAAAAGTGATCGTTGGCGGAGCAGCACGGCCGCCCGCAGGCGGCAAGCGATCAGCCAAGAGGACTGCCATCACAACTTGACGAAAAAAGCAAGAATCTCTATACTATAGAACAGAATAAACAAAGAAGGGAATGGATAGATCCCCTTATGCTGAAGATCGCATTTTGTGACGACGAGACCCAGGAGACCAGACGGCTGGAAGCTCTGCTGGAAGAATATGCGGCTGACCGCGGGCAGGACTTTGCCCATACGTCTTATCAAAGCCCGGTCGAGCTGATGGCGGAGGTGGAGAAGGGAACGCGCTTCGACATCATCCTGCTGGATGTCCTGATGCCGGGCGAAAACGGGATGGCTGCGGCTCGGGAGATACGGGAATATGACTCGAATGTGAAGATCATCTTCCTTACTTCAAGCACAGAGTTTGCGGTGGAATCCTACGCGGTGGATGCATGGTATTACCAGCTCAAGCCCATCCGGAGAGAGGACTTTTTCCGCCTGATGGACTCGGCCTGTGCGGCCTGCACCAGGGAGCAGAAGCACAGCCTCATCCTCCGGAGCAAGAGCGGCATCGTCCGCCTGGAGCTGGAAGAGCTGGTCTACTGCGAGGTGATGGGGCGGACGCTCACGTTTCACCTGAACAACGGCGTCGTGCTGGAAAGCATGGGCCGGCTGGACGACCTCTGCGACCAGCTCGTGGAATACCCGAATTTCCTCCGTCCCCACCGCTCCTTCCTTATCAATATGGAGTATATCGCCAACATCGCAGCCCGCTCCATCACGATGCAGGACGGAGCCGTGGTGCCGCTGCCCCACGGGAAGTATTCGGAAACGAAGGACCGCTACCTGAGCTATATTTTTGACCGAAAGCAGGTGGTCATGTAGTGAACGCTCTTACTGTACCAAACGGCGCTGCCGTGGCGCTCTTTGGCATCGCACTCTCGGCGGCGTTCTGCGACATCCACTGGACGAAGAAGAACCGCATCATATTGGCGGTCGGCTCAGCAGCCATGCTCTTGATGCAGGCGCTCATTACCTATATGGATAGCTGGACGGCGATGAAGGAGATGTATCCGCTTATCACCCATCTGCCGCTTGCCATCATCCTCAGCGTCCTCAGCGGAAAATGGCTCTGGCCCACCATCTCGGTGCTGGCGGCATATCTGTGCTGTCAGCTCCGGCGCTGGGTGGCACTGCTGATCATTGCGATGGTGCCGGGCATCAACTGGCTGCAGCCCGCCGTCGAGATTGTGGTCACGCTGCCGCTGCTGGCGGTATTGCTGCGCTATGTTGCCCCGGCGGCCCGCAGCTTTGCCCGGTATCCGCGCTCGATGCAGCTTCTGTTCGGGGTAGTGCCGCTGGCAGGCTACCTTTTCGATTATGTGACCCGTATCTACACCGACCTTCTCGCCCAGGGCAATCAGGCGGCGGTGGAATTCATGCCCTTCGTGTGCAGCGTGGCGTATATCGTCTTTGTCCTCCGGGTCTCGGCAGAGGAGCGCACCCGCAGCCAGCTGGAACAAACCCGGAACAACCTCAAATTGCAGGTCGGCCAGGCGGTGCGGGAGATCGAGGCCCTGCGCACCTCCCAGCAGCAGACCCGCGCCTACCGCCACGACCTGCGCCACCATCTGCAATACATCTCCGCCTGCATCGAGAACGGCAGGGGAGAGCAGGCGCAGGAGTACATCCAGAGCATCTGCTCCGAGATAGAGGCCAGCAAGGTGACGACCTACTGCGAGAACGAGGCTGCGAACCTTATCTTCTCGTCCTTTGCGGGCCGGGCGGAGAGCTGCGGTGTGCCGCTCAACATTCAGGCTCATATCCCGCAGCTTATCTCGGTGGCCGAGACAGACCTCTGCGTGCTGCTCTCCAATGCGCTGGAAAATGCGCTCCGGGCCTGCCGCAGGATGAAAGCGGAGAATGGCCCTGCATACATTGAAGTTACTGCCCGGGAAAAGAACGGGCATCTCTTTTTGCAGTTCGTCAATCCCTGTCCGGAGGGGATACAGTTTGAAAACGGCCTGCCGGTGACCCGCGCCGAAGGACACGGCATCGGTGTGCGCAGCATCTGCGCTATCGTGGAAAAATATAAAGGGCTTTCGGATTTCTCGGTGCAGGACGGCAGATTCATCCTCCGCGTTTCCCTGTGAGCCGGGTCGATTGAGCGCAGTTTCGGGGCGAATCGTGTCAAACTGCCCGCCGCAGGGGCAGAAAAGAGTATACTGGAACCAGACAAAATGTGCGCTCCGAATATCGCACAAGGAGGAAAAGTTTTATGAAACGTATCACTTCTCTTGCACTCAGCGCGGCACTTCTGGCCTCGCTTTCGACACCGGTGCTGGCCGCGCCGGCCATCTCTGTGGATGCGGCCCCTACGGCAGCTGTGCTGGAAGAGGAAAACTCTTTGTGGGAGCTTCCGCAGGCAGACACGCCGGACATGAGCAACACGGTCTGGTCGTTTGCCGGCGGCTACATCGACGGCGGCGAGATGACTCAGGCCGAGATGGACGAGTCTCTGACGGCATACGGCGGTACGCTGCAGTTCACCTTTGACGCCGCAGGCGGCGCAAAGATGATCCAGGGCGGCGGCACGCTGAACGGCACTTACCAGTATCTCGACGACGGCAGCGTGGGCGTCATCTTCGACTACAACGGCGAGGAGCTGCGCTACGCCTGCATCTTTACCTGGACGGACGAGGGCGAGCTGCTCATGGTCGCTATCTCGGATGTGGAGGGTGCCGACGGCATTTACTTTGTCCGGTAAATTCGTTTCATCGTGTCTTTCGGATGCGATGCAGATAAGCCTTGTCCTGGAGCTCTGGCTCTGACAGCTGCTTTTGCGGAAAGCAGCTGTCCTGCGGGAGCCGGAACGCCCATTCCCGGGTGAGGCCGGAGGAATCAGAAACGGCCCGGCAGAGTTTTCTGCCGGGTTTGTTCGTTTTCCGGGGCGGAGAGAAGGACTTTCCAGAAAAAAGTGCAAAAAAGTCAAAATATCCTCTTGCAATTTTTCCGTAGAGTGATATAATATTAAGGCAATCGTTTCCAAGGCCGCTCGAGGGGGTAGCCGATATTGAAGGTTGTGATGGGCACATACATTAAATATGGCCCCAATAAGTCAGAACCAGAAATGAGGTGAAAAGAATGAAACAGGGTATCCATCCGAACTACGTTGACTGCACCATCACCTGCGCATGCGGCAACGTCATCAAGACTCGTTCCACCAAGCCCGAGATCCACGTCGAAGTTTGCTCCAAGTGCCATCCTTTCTACACTGGTAAGCAGAAGCTGGTCGATACCGGCGGACGTGTTGAGCGCTTCAACAAGCGTTTCGGCCGTAAGTAATTGCAACAATTACAAGGCTTCCAAGAGCGTCGTTCCCTTTGCGGGGAGCGGCGCTCTTTTTGCGTCCGGCCGCGAAAACTGCCGCATCAGCGCAAAAGAAACAATATTTGGAAACGCACACAGGTTTATCTTATTTCTGACACATTTTCGGGCTAAAATGATGCAGATATTCCCGGGGACACCCGCAGAGAAGGAGCGTTTTTTGTGATAGAAGTATCCCACCTCACCAAGAAATACGGCAGCCGCCTTGCAGTGGACGACATCTCTTTCACGGTGGAGGACGGCGTCATCTACGGCCTGCTGGGGCCGAACGGTGCCGGTAAGTCCACCATCATGAACATCCTCACCGGTTATCTTGCCGCCACGGAGGGGCAGGTGACGGTGGCGGGCCATCCGCTGCCCGAGGAAGCCGACGCCGCCAAGGCCTGCGTGGGCTATCTGCCGGAACAGCCGCCCCTTTACCCGGAGATGACGGTGGCCGAGTACCTTGACTTTGCCGCCGAACTGAAAGGCGTCAAGAAAGCAGACCGCCCGGCACAGGTGCAGTCTGCCGCCCGCCGTACCGGTCTGGAAGAGGTCCTGCCCCGGCTCATCCGCAGCCTCTCGAAGGGCTACCGCCAGCGGGTGGGCGTGGCGCAGGCGCTGCTGGGCAGTCCGCAGCTCATCATTCTGGACGAACCCACCGTGGGCCTCGACCCGGCGCAGGTCATCGAGCTGCGCCGCCTCATCCGGGAGATGGGCCGTACCCACACGGTCATCCTGTCCAGCCACATCCTCAGTGAGGTGAAGGCCGTCTGCGACAAGGCACTCATCCTGTCGCAGGGGCATCTGGCCGCCGTCGTGGACCTTGCCGCCGAAGAGCGCGATTTGGAAGAGCTCTTCCTTGAGCTGACGGCTCCGGAAGAGACTTCGGATAAAAAGGAGGACTGATTCGATGCTTGCCATCTACAAGCGGGAGCTGCGCAGCTTTTTTCACGGCATGATGGGCTATGTGCTCACGGCCTTTCTGCTGGCGGCTTCCGGCATCTATTTTCTGGCCCTGAACCTCGGTTACGGCCTGACGGATTTTGGCTACTATACGCTCTACCGCACGATCTTCATGCTGCTGCTCTATTTCCCGGTGCTGGCCATGCGCTCGCTGGCCGAAGAGCGCCGCGCCCGTACCGACCAGCTCCTTCTCACCAGCCCGGTGTCCGTGTGGGGCATCGTGGTGGGCAAGTATCTGGCCCTCTGCACCGTGTTCGCGCTGCCCTGTCTGGCTGACGGCGTCATGATCGTCGTGCTCTGGCTGCTGGGCGGCACGGCCTCGGCCTGCGGGGCAAATTTCGCCGCGCTGCTGTGCTATTTCCTGCTGGGCTGTGCGGCCATCGCCGTCTGCGAGTTCTGCTCCGGCCTCACGGAGAACCAGATCATTGCGGCAGTCATGGGCTTTTCGGCCCTGCTGCTGGCCTATATGATGCCCAGCCTCCGCAGTATGTTCAACGCCGGGAGCGCCGTGGCGCTGGTGGTCTTTACGGCTCTGTCGGCGGGAGCCTCCCTTGCGGTGGGCCTGCGCACCCGGAGCTTCACGCTGGGCTGCTTCTGCTTTGCGGCCCTCTGTGCCGGGCTGAGCGCCCTGTTCCTGCTGCGCAGCGCATGGCTCACCGAGGCGTTCAGTGCGGTCTTGAGCGCCCTCTGCCTGTTTGCGCCCTTTGAGGAGTTCGTCAACAACAGCTTCTCCATCCCGACGCTGGTTTATTATCTGACGGTGACGGTGCTCTTCCTCTTCTTTACGGCGCAGGGCATCGAGAAGCGCCGCTGGAACTGAGAGGGGGCAGACTATGAAGAAATTTGAGAAAAAGAGCGCAGGCTCGCTGGAACGTCTGCGGCTGCGCAGCGGCATCTATGCCTCGGCGGTCACGGTGCTGGTGGTCGTGCTGGCTGTCCTGCTCAACCTCATCGTCCGAGCCGTTCCGACGAAGTACACCGAGTTCGACCTCTCGGAGGCCGGGCTCTACACCCTCAGCGGCAGCTCCAAGGACATCGCCCACGCCCTGACGCAGGATGTCACCATCTACTATCTGGCCGAGACGGGCAGCGAGGACGCCATCATCACAAAGCTGCTGGACCGCTACGCCTCCGAGAGCGGCCACATCAAATGGGAGACGAAAGACCCCGCCGTCTACCCGACCTTCGCCGCCCAGTACGGTGTGCAGTCGGCTGAGAACGGCAGTCTCATCCTCGTCTCGGGGGAGAAGAGCGCCGTGCTGGCGGCGTCTGACCTCTACGATTATGACTACTCCGACTACTACACCACCGGCAGCTACAGTGTGACCTTTGGCGGCGAAAATAAGCTCACCGCCGCCATCTACCGCATCACCAGCGGCGAAGAGCTCCACGCCTACTACACGACGAACCACGGCGAACAGCGCCTCACCGACACCCTGACCGACGCGCTGGAAGGCCAGAACCTCTCCGTCAGCCCCCTCGACCTGCTGACGGACACCATCCCGGACGACTGCGACCTGCTCATCATCAATGACCCGCAGCAGGACGTTGCATCGGCGGGCGGCCTCGTGGATGAGATGTCGGCCCTGCGCGCCTACCTGAAAAACGGTGGACATCTGATGTTCACCACCGACAGCTATTACTCCACCCCAAATCTTGACGCCCTGATGGCCGAGTTTGGCCTGACCCGGACGCACGGACTCGTAGTGGAAGGGGACAGCGGCCATTACCTGAACGGTTACCCCTACTATCTGCTGCCGGATTACGCCACCGACACTGAGAGCGGTACACTGGACGGCATCGACACCAGCCGCCGCGTCCTGCTGCAGATGGCGCAGGGCATCACCATCACTGAAACGGAGGGCGTCGCCTCGGAAGCTCTGCTGGTCAGTACCGAGAGCTCCTACAGCAAGGCGGCGGGCTATGAGATGACCACCGCCGAGCAGGAAGACGGCGACCCCGACGGCCCCTTTGCGCTGGCAGCCTATGCTTCCGATAACAGCACCGGCGCAGAGGTCATCTGGGTCAACTGCGGCAATATGGACAACGAGGCCGTCTACCAGACTGTTCCCGGCAACGTGACCTTCCTGCAGGGCTGCGCTGCCTCTCTGGCCGGGCAGGAGGGGACCACCCTCGTGGAGTCCAAGGCGCTGGAAGCTGCGCCCATCACCATCTCGGGCCACACCGCCGCTGTGCTGGGTCTGGTGTTCGTCCTCATCCTCCCGGCGGCTATGCTGGCCGTGGGCGCAGTGGTGGTGCTGCTGCGACGCCGCAGGTAAGGAGGCACGCCATGAAAACAAAACGGCGTACCCTCATCGTTTTGCTGGTGTTCGTCCTTTCCGCCGGGGCGGCGCTGGCCCTGCTGACCCACGCGAACCAGAAGGCCGAACAGGCCGCCAGTGAGGCCGAGGACGGCAGCATCCCGCTGCTGGATGGGACTACCGCCACGCTGGAAAGCGTCTCCATCCAGTATGGCGGTGAGACGCTGACGCTCCGGCCCTCCGACGACGGCTGGACGCTGACCGAGGACCCGGCTTACCATCTGGATGATTCGGCCTGCAGCACCATCCGCACCGCGCTGGCAGGCATGAAGGCCAAGCGCCAGCTCGAGGCGCAGCCCGGAGAGGACTACGGCTTCGACGCGCCCCGGCTTGTCGTGAATGTTTCGGCGGCGGGGGAGAGCACCACCCTTACCGTGGGAGCGGAGAACCCCGTCACCGGGGATGTGTACGTCCGGCGGGAGGGCGGCGACGCTGTCTATACCGTGGAGGCGGTCAGGTTTCGCTGCATGGAGCAGACGAAGGCGGAGCTCTTTGGGGCGTTCAGCCCGGCGGGCATCACCGTCTCGGACATCGAGGCCGTGCGCTATACCCTCCAAAGCGGCGAGAGGGTCAAGCTGCGATCCGTCTCCCAGCCCACGGAGGCCGACAGCACCACCTACCAGACCGTCTGGCAGCTCACAGATGAACCGGATGCTGCGTTGGACACCGACAAGACGGACGCTCTGCTGGCCGCACTGGCCAGCTATGTCACCGGGCAGGACACTGCCGCCGACCTTTCCGCCTGCGGCTTCGACGCCCCGCTGGTGACAGCAGAGGTGACGACAGCTGACGGCCCTGTCACCCTGACGTATGCCCTCGGCACCGACGGCTATTATATGATGGTGTCGGGCGACAGCTCTGTCTACACCGTGGACGGCCAGACCGTGCAGGCCCTCTGCCTGACGGCCCGGCAGCTGAAAGCCGACACCTGAGAATTTATCCCAAAAGCACCCGCAGTTCTGCACTGCAGGTGCTTTTATGCTGTATAAGGAAACGCTATATGCAAAATTGATGTAAAACCCGGGTGGGAAAAGTCCCCTCGGAGTCAAAGTTTCGGCAAACATCAGCAGAGTGATTGACATTTTGACAAAGATTGTTTAAGATAGACAAGACAGGGCAGAATAACTGCGCAATGTTACGGTCGTCATGGATGTTGTGCGGGGATGAGTCTGCTCCCACAGCCAGCACATATTGGATGGGCGAGGCGTTTTTGCATCAGACAAGGAGGGCTTCCGCAGCGATCCTGACGGATCGCAAGGGAGAACGACGCGGGATGACACGAAAAAGGCCGTTCAGACGGTGTGGGATGGCTGCGGGAGCAGACTCAAAGTCACCCTAATGCGATGGAAGGATGGGGGAGTAAACCCCTGTCTTTTTTCGTATCTGAGTTACAAGGAGGATATAGGAAAGAAATGAACAACTCGGTGATCGTTTCGCTGCGAGACATCGTAGTGGAATTTGACGGTCAGCGCATCCTGGATGGGCTGAACCTCGACATCCATGACAAAGAGTTTGTGACGCTGCTGGGATCCTCCGGCTGCGGCAAAACCACCACCCTCCGCCTCATCGCGGGCTTTCTGGAACCGACGTCCGGCAAGGTGCTGCTGAAAGGAGAGGACATCACGGGCGTACCGCCCTACAAGCGTCCGGTGAACACCGTGTTCCAGAAATACGCGCTGTTCCCCCACCTGAACGTCTTTGAGAATGTGGCCTTCGGCCTCCGCCTCAAGAAGATGGACGAAGAGACCATCCGCCGCAAGGTGCGGGATATGCTGGAAGTCGTGGGCCTGAAGGGCTTCGAACGCCGCAGCATCGGCCAGATGTCCGGCGGCCAGCAGCAGCGCGTGGCCATCGCCCGCAGCCTGGTCAATGAGCCGGAGATCCTGCTTCTCGACGAGCCTCTGGGCGCCCTGGACCTCAAGCTGCGCAAGGAGATGCAGCTGGAACTCAAGCGCCTGCAGCGCGAGATGAACATCACCTTCATCTACGTCACCCACGACCAGGAAGAGGCCCTGACCATGTCCGACACCGTCGTCGTCATGAACGGCGGCAAGGTGCAGCAGATCGGCACCCCCGAGGACATCTACAACGAGCCCAAGAACGCCTTTGTCGCCGACTTCATCGGCGACTCCAACATCGTGGACGGCGTGATGCACCGCGATTTTCTCGTCTCCTTCTCGGGCGTCGAGTTCCCCTGCGTGGACCGCGGCTTTGCCCGGGAGGAGAGCGTACAGGTGGTCGTCCGCCCCGAGGATATTGAAGTGGTCTCTCCGGTGGAAGGCCAGCTGGTGGGCGTTGTCAATGACGTCATCTTCAAGGGCGTCCACTTCGAGATGCATGTGGAGTGCGAGGGCCGTGAGTGGCTCATCCATTCCACCCGCGCCTGCACGCCCGGTGAGACCATCGGTATGCGCATCGGCCCCAACGAGATCCATATCATGTCGCGTTCGGAGGGGTGAAGCCGCATGAAGATTTACGATAAGAAACTGGCCTGTCCGTACTTTGTATGGATGGTGCTGTTCACGGTGGTGCCGTTGTTCATCGTGGTGTATTACGCCCTCACCGACTCCGCCGGCAGCTTTACGCTGGACAATCTGGTGACCGTCAGCGGCTATGGCTCGGTGTTCGCCCGCAGCCTGCTGCTGGCCCTCATCTCCACCGTCGTCTGCCTCGTCATCGCGTTCCCGGTGGGCTATTTCCTCTCCCGGCTGCGCGTCAACAAGCAGCACATCATGCTGATGCTGGTGATGCTGCCCATGTGGATGAACTTCCTGCTCCGTACCTACGCATGGATGGGTCTGTTGAGCGTCAACGGCCCCGTGAACGCCGCTCTGGGCGTCTTCGGCCTCGGACCCTACAACATGCTGAATACCTCCGGCGCTGTGGTGCTGGGCATGGTGTACAACTATGTGCCGTATATGATCCTGCCCCTCTACACCAGCATGACCAAAATCGACCAGAGCATCGTGGAGGCGGCGCAGGACCTGGGCGCTTCCACCACCAAGACTCTGTTCCGGGTGCTCATCCCCATGAGCATCCCCGGCATCAGCACCGGCATCACGATGGTGTTCGTCCCGGCGGTGTCCACCTTCGTCATCAGCCGTATGCTGGGCGGCGGTTCCAATCTGCTCATCGGCGATTTGATCGAGATGCAGTTCCTCGGCAACAGCTACAACCTCAATGTCGGCTCTGCCATGAGCCTCGTGCTGATGGTCATCGTGCTGCTCTGCATGAGCTTTACGTCCAGCTTCGACGAGGATGAGATGGAGGGTGTGTCCTGATGAAAACGAAACAGCTGCGTCTGATGCAGCGCGCCTACGTCATCCTGTTCTTCTGCTTCATGTACCTGCCCATCGCGTACATGGTCGTGTTCAGCTTCAACCAGAGCAAGGGCTACGCCCTCTTTACCGGCTTTACCTTTAAGTGGTACGCCAGCCTGCTCCACAATGAATCCATCCTGCACGCGCTGTGGGTGTCGCTGTATCTGGCACTGTTCTCGGCGGTCATCGCCACCGTGCTGGGAACTGCGGCGTCTCTGGGCATCGCCTCCATGGGGCGCAAGAGCCGCCTGCTGGTGACGAATATCACCTATATCACCACGGTCAACCCCGAGATCATCACCGGTATCTCCCTGATGATGCTCTTTGTGGCATACCAGCGCTTTGCGTCTGAGCTGGACTTCCTGCCAGACAACATCATGGGCTTCCCCACGCTGCTCATCGCCCATATCGCGTTCAACGTGCCGTATGTCATCTTCAATGTCACGCCTAAGCTCAAGCAGCTGGACATCAAGCTGTTTGAGGCGGCGCTGGACCTCGGCTGTGACCCCCGGCAGGCATTTTTCAAGGTCATCCTGCCCGAGATCAGCCCGGCCATCCTGTCGGGCTTCCTCATCAGCCTGACCTACTCCATCGACGACTTCATGATCTCCTACTTCAACTGCGGTACGGTGGAGACGCTGCCCATCGCCATCTACTCCATGACCCGCAAGAAGGTCAGCCCGGAGATCTACGCGCTGTCCACCATCATGTTCGTGGTCATCCTGAGCATCATCCTCATCTCCAACGCCATGGAGAGCCGCGGCTACCGCCGCGACCAGCGCACACTGAGAGGGGGAGATGTCAAATGAAGCGTTTCGTGATTCTTCTGCTGACGGCTGTGCTGGTGCTGACCATGCCGCTGTCGGCTCTGGCCGCAGGACAGATCGAGGTCACGGAGGACATTTCTGTTTCGGATGACTACGACTGGACCTGCTTCAAGGGCCAGAACGTCACCCTGAATGTCTACAACTGGGGCGAGTATATCTCCAACGGTTCCGACGACAGCGTGGACGTGGTGGCGGCCTTTGAAAAGCTGACCGGCATCAAGGTCAACTATACCACCTTCGACTCCAACGAGTCCCTCTACGCCAAGCTCAAGTCCGGCGCGGCCAACTACGATGTCATCATCCCGTCGGACTACATGGTCGCCAAGATGATAAGCGAAGGGATGCTGATGCCGCTGGACTACAGCAACATCCCGAACTTCCAGAACATCGACGAGGAGTACCGCAACGGGGACTATGACCCCGAGAATGCCTACACCGTGCCTTACACCCTCTGCACCACTGGCATTATCTACAATACAAAGATGGTAGACGAGGCCCCCACCAGCTGGGCAGACCTGTGGGACGAGAAGTATGCAGGCAACATCCTGATGTTCAACAACAGCCGCGACGCCTACGCCATCGGTGCGTTCAAGAGCGGCAGCAGCGTCAACCCCCAGACCACGGAGGAGGTGGATGCTGTGGTGGACGAGCTGAAAGCCCAGAAGCCTCTGGTGCAGGCCTATGTCATGGACGAGATCTTCGATAAGATGATCGGCGGCGAGGCGGCCGTCGGCGTCTACTACTCCGGCGACGCCATCACCATGATCGACGACAACCCCGACCTGGCCTGGGTGTTCCCTGAGGAGGGAACGGTGCTGTCGGTGGACAGCATGGCCATCCCGGCCACCAGTGAGCACGAGGAAGCCGCAGAGATGTTCATCAACTTCATGTGTGAGCCGGACGTCGGAAAGGCCAATATCGAGTATATCGGCTACACCACCCCCATGCACTGTGTGTGGGAGATTCTAGATGAAGACCTCAAGTACAGTGAGATCGCGTACCCCTCCGAGGATATTGCGGCCAAGGAAGAGGTGTTCACTGCCCTGAGCGATGAGGTCAACAGCGAGCTGGACGTGAAGTGGAGCGAGATGAAGAGCTACGACGAGGGCGGCAGCGGGTATCTGTTCCTGATGCTGCTGGCGGCGATGCTGGCTCTGGCCTGCTTCAACATCTGGCGCAAGGTGCGCAGGAAAACGCGCAATATGTATTGAACCTGAGGGGGCTGTGCGGAGGCGTACAGCCCTCCCTTTTATAAGGAAAGGGAAAGAATATGAGTGAATACAGAAGCTATACGAAGCAGATGACCGTACTGGACGGCGACAGCGACTTCCGCCGCTGCCTGAAGCCCAGCGCCCTGTTCCGGTATGTGGAACAGGTGTCGGCGGATCACGCCCGGGCTTACGGCGTGGACCACGCCTTTTTCAGGGAGCACCACAGCGCATTCCTCGTGGGCAAGCAGGCCCTCAGGGTCTGGCGGATGCCCGGCCGTGCGGAGAAGATCGACCTGACCACGGCCTGCGAGGTGTTCAAGAAAGGCACGATGAAACGGCTGACCACCATCACCAGCGAAACAGGGGAGAAGCTGGCCCTCGTGGACTGCCGCTGGATGATCGTGGACACTGAGGCAGGGCGCATCCTGCGCACCCCCGGCTGGACGATGCCGGACTTCCAGAACGACGACCTGCCCGAAGAACTGCCCCAGATCGTCCACAAGAGCCAGCCGCTGACGGCGGCAGGGGAGCGCTGCGCCAGCTACTCCATGTGTGACCTCAACGGCCATATCAACAACTCCCTCTATCTGGACATCGCCTGCGACGCTCTGCCGCAGGAGGTCGTGGAGGCTGCGCCGCTGTCCTTCGCTTCCATCAAGTACCATCGTGAAGTGCCGATGGGCCAGACCGTGCAGGTATTCTATGCCCCCTCAGGAAACGGCTGGTATCTGCTGGGCCGGAGGGAGGAGCACGCAGCCTTTGAATGCTATCTGGAATTCGGAAGCTCTGTCACAGAATCTTTACAAAAATAATTACAAAGAAATTACAAAAAAACTATTGCAAAAATCCTTCAAAAGAGTTACAATATGGTTACAGAAAGGGCAAGACCCTTCTGGATCATGAAATCTTTTTCTTCTTGTTTTTTTGGAATATCGGGTGTCTGCCATCCTCCTCCGGCTGTTCTCCTTCACAGCTGCCGGCCGACACCGCACAGGCGATATTCCGCTTCGTGTGCAAAAGAGCCCGTCTGGTTTCGGACGGGCTTTTTTGCGTCCAAAAATCCGGAGAAATCGACCCACAGCGAGGGAAAGTATGACCTTAGGTCAATTTGCCTGTTTTTCTGCAAAGGACATTTATAAAGTTTGGCGGGGCAGGGGTTTGTATTCCGCGTGGGTTTATGGTAAAGTATATACAATCAATTCCTAAGTCGAAAACATGAAATTGTTTTGATGTTGTTTGATATGATCCGTTGCGGATGCGTTAAGAGAAAAGGAGTTTGAATATGGCTTATTTTTACGAAGAACCCTCCCGTACCTTTGGCGAGTACCTGCTGGTGCCGGGCTACTCTTCTGCTGAGAATGTCCCCACGGCTGTCAGCCTCAGGACCCCGCTGGTCAAGTATCGCAAGGGCGAGGAGAGTTGCCCGCTGGAAATGAATATCCCCATGATCAGCGCCATCATGCAGTCTGTCTCCGGCGATAAGCTGGCCATTGCATTGGCTCGTCAGGGCGGCGTCTCCTTTATCTATGGCTCTCAGAGCATCGAGAACGAGGCCGCTATGGTCCGCCGCGTCAAGAGCTTCAAGGCCGGTTACGTCGTTTCCGACTCCAACCTGGCCCCCACTGCCACCCTGCACGATGTGCTGGAGCTGAAAGCCCGCACCGGCCACTCCACCATCGCCATCACTGCCGACGGCACCCCGGGCGGCAAGCTGCTGGGCATCGTGGCCTCCCGCGATTACCGCGTCAACCACACCCCTGATGACGCTCCTGTTACCACCTTCATGACCCCCATCGAGAAGCTGGTCACTGCCCCGGAGAACACCTCCCTGCACGACTGCAACAACATCATCTGGGACAACAAGATCAACACCCTGCCGCTGGTGGACGCCGAGGGCAACCTGAAGTATATCGTCTTCCGCAAGGACTACGATTCCCACAAGGCCAACGTCAACGAGCTGCTGGACAAGAACAAGAGCTACGTTGTGGGCGCCGGCATCAACACCCGCGACTACGCCCAGCGTGTACCCGCACTGGTAGAGGCCGGTGTGGATGTGCTGTGCATCGACTCCTCTGAGGGCTACTCCGAGTGGCAGAGCCGCACCATCGGCTGGATCCGCGAGCACTACGGCGACACCGTGAAGGTGGGTGCCGGCAACGTGGTGGACGCTGAGGGCTTCCGCTTCCTCGCAAAGGCGGGCGCTGACTTCGTGAAGATCGGCATCGGCGGCGGCTCTATCTGCATCACCCGCGAGACCAAGGGCATCGGCCGTGGTCAGGCTACCGCTGTCATCGAGGTCGCCAAGGCCCGTGACGAGTACTTCAAGGAGACCGGCATCTATGTGCCTATCTGCTCCGACGGCGGCATCGTCCACGACTACCACATCACCCTCGCTCTGGCTATGGGCGCTGACTTCGTCATGCTGGGCCGCTACTTTGCCCGCTTCGACGAGAGCCCCACGAACAAGGTGCGCATCAATGGCCAGTATATGAAGGAGTATTGGGGCGAAGGCTCCAACCGCGCCCGCAACTGGCAGCGCTATGACCTCGGCGGCTCCACCAAGCTGAGCTTCGAGGAGGGCGTGGACAGCTATGTTCCTTACGCCGGTCCGCTGGCCGACGGCGTCCAGACCACCCTGTACAAGGTCAAGAGCACCATGTGCAACTGCGGCGCTCTGTCCATCCCTGAGCTGCAGCAGAAGGCCAAGCTGACCGTCGTTTCCTCCACCTCCATCGTGGAGGGCGGCAGCCATGACGTCGTGCTGAAGAATGCCACCCCCAGCATCATGAACGGCTGAATCTGAAATATCAAAGCACCCGCAGCACGGAAAGGCGCTGCGGGTGTTTTTGCATATCCGGACGGCATCGATGCCCGTGATTTATCCGAGGACAGAAGAGCACTGCCGGAGGTGCTGGTAAAGATCCCGCAAAAAACATTTTTCTTTCTGTCGTCATTTTTTACCAAAACCTCTTGCGTCCGCCCGCCAAAGATGCTATAGTGGTACAAACGTCCTGTCATGACAGGGTAAAACGCGCGGCAGCGCAGAGTTTGTTTGGCTGCACCCGCCGCAGGGGTGCGCGGAAAAAGAGAGGAAACTTTTCATGAGCGAGATCAAAGTTGTGCCGTATATCCCGGATGAGGACTACGACAATCCGGCAATGGTCGTTGATTTTTACGAATTCACTATGGCCAACTGCCTGTTTCTGAACGGCTTTAAGAATACGACCCTTGTGTTTGATATGTTCTTCCGCAAGAACCCGGATAACCAGGGCTACTCCATCAGCGCCGGCCAGCGCAAGCTGACCCGTTTCCTGCTGAACTACCACTTCAATGAGCAGGATGTCCACTGGCTGCGCACCAAGGGCATGAGCGAGGAATTCTGCGAGTATCTGCGCAATTACCGCTGGAAGGGCGATATGTACGCTCTGCCCGAAGGCACGGTCTGCTATCCCCATGTGCAGATGGTGCGCATCGAGTGCGACCTCGTGGGCGCTATCCTCATCGAGACCTATCTGCTCCAGACCATGAACTTCCACAGCCTCATCGCCACCAAGGCCACCCGCATCACCGGCCTCAACACGCACACCCCCCGCAGCGTCATGGAGTTCGGCACCCGCCGCGCACAGGGCGAGAGCGCAGGCAACGACGGCGCTTATGCTGCCGTTCTGGGCGGCTGCATCGGCACGGCCAACTGTCTGGCCGAGATGAAGTACGGCTCTGAGGTCAAGGCTGTGGGTACTGTGGCCCACAGCTTCATCGAGTTCTTCCCGACGGAGTTCGATGCCTTCAAGGCCTTCGCCGATGCCTACCCGGATTCCGTCAGCCTGCTGCTGGATACCTACAACATCATGGAGAGCGGTCTGCCCAACCTCATCAAGCTGGACGACTACCTCATTGAGAAATATCCTGATGACCCCAACCGCCGCGTCAAGAGCGCCCGCATCGATTCCGGCGACCTGGCCCGCGGCTCCAAGCGCCTGCGCAAGGCACTGGATGCAGCAGGGAAGTCCTACATCAAGCTGGTGGCCTCCAACGGTCTGGACGAGAAGAAGATCGCCAACATGGAGCTGTACGAGCACGCACACTTCGACTCCTACGGCGTGGGCGAGAACCTCATCACCTCGGCCTCGGACCCCGTGTTCGGCGGCGTGTACAAGCTGGTGGCGGTCAAGCGCCCCGACGGCAGCTATCAGCCCAAGATGAAGTGCTCCGACTCTGTCAGCAAGGCCATCATCCCCGGCAAGAAGATGCCGTGGCGTCTCTACGATGAGAACGGCCAGGCGCAGTGCGACCTCATCGCCATGGACGGCGAGGTCATCGAGGCAGGCAAGCCGGTCACGATGGTCAACCTCGACTCCGATGCCATCGAGCGCATCGTCACCATCGTTCCCACCCGCGTCAGGCAGCTGCTGGTGCCGCATATCCTGAATGGTGAGCTGGCCATCGAGCTGCCCTCCATTGCGGAGAAAAAGGCCTATATCGCCAAGCAGCTCACCGAGGAGACCTGGGAGAGCGAGCTGCGCATCGAGATGCCCCACAAGCACTACGTCAATATGACCCCTGCTGTGGCCGAGTGCCGCTCCAAGATGTACGCAGAGCTGCACGGCGGCAAAGTGTAAACTTGACAAAACAGCATTTCTATTGTATTATATGAGTTGTTGCTTGCAGGATCGTGAGCAGCAGCTCATTCAGAAGCCACTGTGGTGAAATTGGCAGACACGAGGGACTTAAAATCCCTTTCTGGAGACAGAGTGCGGGTTCAAGCCCCGCCGGTGGCATGGAACGCTCGGAGTTGTACGGTAAAACGTATGATTTTTGGGCGTTTTTCTTTTTAAGAATGGACTGCCAAAAAATAAACAGAAAGGGATTCTTTGAAGAAAAAAGAGGAGTCCTTTTCTATGAAAAAACGTGTTTTCAGGCCTGATTCGAGCAGGATAATTACGATAAAAGAAGCGTTTGAGCGATTTCAGATAAAGTTGATAAAGGCTGACGAAACAGCTTGCGGGGATATTGGAGGAGTATCTGATATACCGAGGCGGAGAGCCGTCGGAGGCACTCTTTATCCCAGAACAGGGAACACCCTTGCTTCGGACAACGGCAGAAAATGCAATATGGACGTATAACCAAAGGAGAGGCGTGAGCAAGACATCAATTCATCGAGACTGCTTTGAAAAGGCCGATAGAGCAGGTTTCGAGTGCTCTGCCAAACCGCCATATGCGGTTGAAAAATTTTGTGCAATTTTCATAGTTTTCTTCGCGCTGTTTTGGTGGTACAATAGAGGCAGAATCTAGTGACATTCAGGAGGAGCCGCATGGCAGAAAAGAGCATTGAATTAGACAGCGTAGAGATTGCAGCCGCCGTATTCGGGAACTGTGACCGGAACATCCGTATGCTGGAGAAAGAATTTTCGGTGACGGCGGTGTGCCGCGGTACGATGCTGCGCATTTCGGGCGAACCGGCCAATGTTGCAGCTGCGGCCCGTGCTGTGGAGGGGATGCTTCTCCTTATCGAGAACCATACACCGCTGGAAGACCAGACGGTGCGCTACTGCCTGAGCCTTGCGCATGACGGCGAGGAAAAGCGCGTCCGGGAGCTGACCGAAGACTTCGTGACGGTGACAGTCAAAGGCCGGCCCATCCGTCCCAAGACCCTGGGCCAGAAAGAGTACCTCAACTCCATCCGGAACAACGCCATCACCTTTGGCGTCGGCCCGGCGGGTACCGGCAAGACCTACCTTGCTGTGGCCATGGCTGTCAAGGCGTTCAAGGCCAAAGATGTCTCCCGCATCGTGCTGACCCGCCCGGCGGTGGAGGCAGGCGAGAAGCTGGGCTTTCTGCCGGGTGACCTGCAGCAGAAGGTAGACCCCTATCTGCGGCCTCTGTACGACGGCTTGTTCGATATGCTGGGCGCAGAGACCTATGAGCGTCTGGTGGAAAAGCAGATCATCGAGGTCGCACCGCTGGCCTATATGCGCGGCCGGACGCTGGACGATTCCTTCATCATCCTCGACGAAGCGCAGAACACCACCCCGGAGCAGATGAAGATGTTCCTCACCCGCATGGGCGTCGGCTCGAAAGTGGTCGTTACCGGCGACGTCACTCAGATCGACCTGCCCGACCGCACCCGCAGCGGCCTTGTGGATGCACTTCAGGTCCTCAAAGGCGTGAACGGCATCGCGCAGTGCTGCTTCACCGAAAAAGACGTGGTGCGTCACCGTCTGGTGCAGGAGATCATCAAAGCCTACGAGGCCGCTGCCCACCCGGCTAAGCACTGAACCCTATGAAAAAACAACCCCGGCGGCATACCACAGAAACCGGGGCATTCGTTCAATAGAATGTAGAAACGAAAGGAGCGGACGATTTATGTCCAATAAAGTTTTGATCACCAACTCGCAGAAAGCGATCAAGGTCCCCTCGGGCCTTCGCATCCTCATCCGCCGCGCCTGCAACGCTGTGCTGGAATATGAGCATTTTGACGACCCGGCGGAGATCAGCGTGACCTTCGTGGACAACGCAGCCATTGCTGAGCTGAACAACCAGTACCGCAATAAGCCGATGCCCACGGATGTGCTGAGCTTCCCTCTGGGGGAGAACGGCGTCTATGACGTGGACGAGAACAACGGCTGCAAGATGCTGGGCGACATCGTCATCAGCATGGAACGCGCACAGGAGCAGGCGACTCTCTACGGCCATCCGCTGCAGAGAGAGGTCGCTTTCCTGACGGTCCACTCCATGCTCCATCTGCTGGGCTATGACCACGAGAACGGCGGTCTGGAAGCCATGCGGATGCGTGAGAAGGAAGAAGCTGTCCTCACTCAGCTTGGTCTGCCCCGCACGGTGAGCTACACGGAATAAAAAGACAGGAGTTCTATTTTGAAAAACGAAACACCGATCCAGGGCCATTATGATACATCCTCTGTGTTCGTGGCAGTCATTGGCCGCCCGAACGTGGGCAAGTCCAGCCTGACGAATCTGCTGGTGGGGGAGAAGGTGGCTATCGTCACCTCCAAGCCCCAGACCACCCGTACCCGTATTACTGGCGTCATCACCCGGGGGCCTCTGCAGTACGTTCTGCTGGACACTCCCGGCGTGCATAAGCCCCACAATAAGCTGGGCAAACGGATGGACAAGACGGCCAGCGACTCCATTGCTGATGTCGATGTGTCCATGATGCTGTTCGAGCCCTACGGCGCGCTGAATGAATCGGAGATGGTTCTGGTCGAGGCTCTGAAAAAGGGCGGCCCGGCCATCGCGGTCATCAACAAGACCGACCTCGTCAAAGACCCGGCGGACCTTGAGGCCCGCAAGGCGGAGCTGAAGGCTCTGGGCGTCTTTGATGATGTCTATACCGTCAGTGTCCGCGATAATGACCACTGCGAGGAACTGTTCGACGCTCTGAGCCGCTATGCCGTGGAAGGCCCGCATTATTTTGACGACGATGCCTACACCGATATGCCTGAGAAGGAGCTTGTAGCGGAAGTTATCCGTGAAAAGGCTCTGCTCTATATGCGGGACGAGATCCCGCACGGCATTGCGGTCGTGGTCGAGCGCTTCAAGGAGCGCCCCGGCACCGACCTCGTGGACATCGACGTGAACATCTACTGTGAGCGGGAGAGCCACAAGGGCATGGTCATCGGCAAGGGCGGCGCGATGCTGAAGAAGATCGCCAGTGCAGCCCGCACCGACTGCGAGGAATTCCTCGGCTGCCGCGTCAACTTACAGTGCTGGGTGAAGGTCAAAGCCGACTGGCGCGATAACGAGTTCATGCTCAACAATTTCGGCTTCAAGCAGCAGCCCAACCGCTGAGCCTCATAACAGGACAGATTTCCCGGGGATAGCGCAGTACCATAGAGGTGACACTATACCTTAAGGAAAGGAGCGTTGTCCGATGGATGTGGAGCTCAGCTGGCAGACGTTTGCCTGCACCGGTGATATTCTGTGTTATCTGGACTACAGGCGGCAGCTCGCTCAGCAGCGGCTCACCGCCCCGGCAGGAGAAAAAACAGATGGATACCATTGTGACCCCGGGCCTTGTCCTGAAAGAGACCCGGTATAAAGAATCAGACCGGATCATCACGCTTCTGACGCCGGGGCTGGGAGTCATCTCGGCCTCTGCGCAGAGCAGCCTGCGGCTGAAAAGCAAACTGTTCAGCGCCTGCGGGCTTTTTTGTTACTCGGAGTTCGTGCTTGTCCCCGGACGGAATATGTATACAGTGCGAGAGGCGGATGTCAAAAACGTCTTCCATGGCATCTCGTTCTCCATCGAAGGGATGAGCCTTGCCATGTATATGGCGGAAATGGCCTCGGCGCTTTCGCCCACAGGAGACGAAGCGGAAAAAGAACTGAGGCTTCTCCTGAATTGTTTTTACATGATAAGCGAGAAAAAGGCCGACCTCCGGGTCATCAAGGCTGTATTTGAGCTGCGTACCATGAGTGAGTGCGGATTTCTGCCGCAGCTGGTCTACTGCCGCGACTGCGGCACCTACGACGGCCCGGCCTTTTATCTCGACCCGGCGGAGGGCTGTCTGCTCTGCGAATCCTGCGCCCAAAAGGCGGGGAAGAAGTGCAATCTGGACGCCGGGGCGCTGTTTGCGCTGCGGCATATCTGTCTGGTAGAAGATAAAAAGATATTCGGCTTCCGTATTTCTGTCGGCAGTCTGGCAAAGCTCTCTGCAGCAGCAGAGCAATATGCGCTGACCCATCTGGACAAGCCGTTGAAAAGCTACGCCTTTTTGAGATCCGTCCTGCCATAACCATTTGAAATCGATTTGATATAAGGAATTACTATGGAAACAAGTTATTTGAAAACGCTGGAACTGGACAAGATCATTGCCCGGGCGGCGGAGGGCTGTGTGTGCAAAGAGTCCCGCGAAAAGCTCCTTGCCATCGAGCCTCAGTGCGACCCCGATGAAGTGCGGTATGCGCTGGAACAGACCGATGCCATCAATTCACTGCTCATCAAGAACGGCTCGCCCCGCTTCGGTGGAGTAGAGGGCGTCAGTCAGCTGGCCGCCCGCGCCGTCAAGGGCGGTGTCCTCTCAATGGGTGAACTGCTGATGGTGGCCGGTGCGCTTCGCAACTTTCAGAACCTCGTCAGCTGGTATGGCTCTTCGGAACACGATGCACTTCCGACGGACGACTTATTCTATGCGCTGGCTCCTCAGCCGGGCCTCGAGCAGCAGATCTCGAGTGCCATCCTTGCACCGGATGCAATGGCAGATACGGCATCGCACACCCTGAACGACCTGCGCAAGAAGATCCGTGCGACTGAAAACAGCATCCGCGACCGTCTGGAAAGCATGGTCCGGAATATGGACACCTCCAAGTACTTACAGGAGAGCGTCGTCTCCATCCGAAATGGCCGTTATGTCGTTCCTGTCAAAAGCGAGTATCGCGGAGAGGTGAGCGGTATCATCCATGACGTCTCGTCTACCGGTGCGACGGTCTTCGTCGAGCCTCAGGCTGTCGTGGAGGCAAATGCACGCATCCTTCAATACCGCGCACAGGAAGCCCAGGAGATCGAGCGTATCCTGGTAGCATTTACCGGTCAGGTCGCAGCCATTGAGCCGCAGTTCCAGTACAGCTATAAGGCCATGCTGGAAATCGACGTCCTGCTTGCAAAAGCCCGCCTTGCACTGGATATGAAGGCGTTCAAACCCACTGTCCGGACGGATACGTCGTTCTCGCTCATCCGGGCGCGTCATCCGCTCATCGACGCAAAGAAGTGCGTTCCTGTCGATATTTCGCTGGGCAGGGAATATGATTCGCTCATCATCACCGGCCCCAATACCGGCGGTAAGACCGTCACTCTGAAAACGGCCGGCCTGCTTTGCGCGATGGCACAGTGCGGCTTCCTCATCCCGGCGGATGAGCGCAGTGAGATCTGTGTCTTCGACGAATTCCTCGTGGACATCGGCGATGAGCAGAGCATCGAGCAGAGCCTGTCCACCTTCTCCGGTCATATGAAGAAGATCACCGGCATCCTTGAGCTTGCCATGCCCCACACGCTGGTGCTTCTGGACGAGCTTGGCGCCGGTACCGACCCGGCGGAGGGTGCGGCACTGGCTGTTGCCATCATCGAAGAGCTGCGCCGCCGCGGCGTGCTCCTGATGGCCACAACGCACTATGCAGAATTGAAGGTGTTCGCTCTCGAGACAAAGGGCGTCGTCAACGCCAGCTGCGAGTTCGATTTGGAGACGCTGCGCCCCACCTATAAGCTCAGCGTCGGCGTTCCGGGCAAGTCCAACGCTTTCCTTATCAGCGAAAAGCTCGGCATCCCGGAGCGGGTCATTGAGGCGGCACAGCAGCATCTGTCCGCAGAAGACAAGCGCCTGGACGCCGTTCTGGGCCAGCTGGATGATTTGAAGCTCCAGCTCAAAGCCAGTCAGGACGAGGTGGAAGGCCTGAAAAACGAGGCCGCCCACCAGCTGGATGCAGCCCGTCAGAAGCGCGATGAGCTTATCCGGCAGGGCGAGAATGAGCTGGAAGCTGCCCGCGCCAAGGCCCGCACACTGGCGCAGGAGGTCGAGAGCAAGGCTTACGCTCTGACGGATGAGCTGCGCCAGATCCAGAAAGACGAGCGGATGAGCACCCAGCAGAAGGCCCAGCGCGCCCGTGAGATCGCCAAGAAAGAGTCCGAAAAGCTCTTTATGGGGACTGAAGTGGTACACAACCCGGTCAAGGAGTTCGTTCCGCTGAAGGAAGTTAAGGTAGGGCAGGAGGTCTGCATTGCAGAGCTGAACCAGCTGGCTACTGTGCTCTCTCTGCCGGATAAAAACGGCGATGTTCTCGTACGGGCCGGCATCATCAAGACGAAAGTGCCGCTCAATGGCCTCAAGCAGCCGGAAAAGCTGGTCAAGGAGACGAAGCCTCAGACCAAGGCACAGCAGCGTTACTCCCGCCTGACCGGCGATGCTAACCGGCCCAATGGCAGGGTAGAGCGCGTACAGCGCACCGCAAAAATGGAGTGCAACCTGCTGGGTCTTACCGTAGACGAGGCGCTGCCGGAGGTGGATTCCTTCATCGACCGTGCGATTTTGAACGGCCAGACTGTGGTATACCTCATCCACGGCAATGGTACCGGCGCACTGCGCACGGCCATCCATAAGCACCTGCGGGGAAACCGAATGGTCAAGAGCTTCCGTCTGGGCCGTTACGGTGAGGGCGAGAGCGGCGTGACCGTCGTCGAGCTGAAGTAAGCCGATGGCAGGACGTTCAAATCCAAGACACGCACGCCGGAGAAGACAGGGCGGCCCGTCCGCTGCGACGGTCATCGGCCTTTTGGTGTGCGTCGTCTGCTTCAGTGCAGCATTTTTCCTTTGGAAAGCAGCGCTGTTCGGCTTCGGGCGAAATGAGAGCGGGGAAGAGCCTTTCCGGCCTGTGGTGGGCGACCCGCCTTACCGGGTCTGCATTGATGCCGGCCACGGCGGAAGCGACCCGGGCGCAAGGGGAGTCGTCGAAGAAAAAGAGATGACGGCCCAGACCTCCGAGGCTCTGCTTGCGCTGCTGGAGGCCGACCCTAATTACATCCCGCTGCGTTCCCGTGAAAGCTATGATGCCACCGCAAAGCCCAGCGAGCGGGCGGAGGCCATCAATGCCCAGAGCCCGCAGCTGCTGCTGTCCATCCACGGCAACTCCGCGCCGGAGGGTTCTGCCGCTGCAGGCTTTGAGTGTTATCCGTCCGTTCCGGGCCGTACATGGCATCAGGAGAGCTATTACTTCGCGCAGCAGCTGGCGCAGGGAATGCAGGCCGCAGGCGCGAAGCTTCGCGGCCACGGCGGCATCCGGTACATTTATTATCAGGGCGAGGTAAAGCAGCTCGTAGAGAGCACCCATACCGAAGTAAGGGACGAGCGAAGCTTTACCTTGTTGGAAGATGTAAACTGTCCGGCGGTTCTGGCAGAACAGTGCTTTGTGACCAGCGAAGAGGACGTTGCACAGTTTGGCAGCGAAGAAGGCTGTAAGACAGTGGCGCGCGTTTACTATGAAGCAATCTGCGCGTACTTCGGGACACAGCCGCTGGATACACCGCTGTAAAGTCTGATGCAATGGACGCTCGCATGAAAGCGGTCTTGTCCAGCTGTATTTTACGATGCCTGCCTGACAGGCGATCCACGCGTCCCAAACGAAATGATATAAAAGAGCAGCAGAGGCTCCCAAAACCTGCACCGATGACGGAACGCAGGAGAAGGGGGCCTCTGTTTTTGATTTTTATAATTTTTCGTATAATGCAGGTTATACGAAATATAGGGGAGCGAAAAAGCCCTCTTTTTCGGGTTTCGGGCCTTTCCGGTGGCTTCTGAGCCTTTTGGGCTGGCTGGGCCGGTTTTTCGCGTTTTGTACAGTTGTGTTATTTGAATGCATTGCTTTGTATGTTTGGTCAGCTTTTTTGTTTTACGATTGTCCCGCTGTTGTCTGTAAAAACTTTTCTGACTTCAATAGCCATCACTTTTTGATTCCAGCCGCTCATATTTTTCAAGAGCGTTCAATCTGCGCGGTTCCATCAATATATCCCAGCTGAAGCTTCTGGTTTTTCTCGTAAAGTCTCAGAACCTCTGGAATGTCCTTAAATCGAAGCATCCACACCGAATAACCTTTGAAAAATCGTGTGGGTTCATTCGGGTTCATTCGTATCGGCAAGGCTCGAAACATCCACCCGGAAACCCTCCTGCGCGGCACCCTCAAAGGCTTCCATCGGGCCGTCCGGCGCATCATTTTCAGGCCCATCCGATGAAGGATCGGCAAATTCCCCCTTGCTCTCCCCTGTCTCCTTTGGCGTTGTATCCAAGCTTGCCTTCTTGACTTCACCCAGCGGGTTCTGCTCAATCGCTGCACGCACCTGAAATTCCTGCAGGTGTGTATAAATTTGTGTCGTGCCGACGCTGCTGTGGCCCAGAAGCTGTTTGAGGGTCAGAATATCCACGTTGCCAGTCTGATACATCAGCGTCGCGGCAGTATGGCGGAGCTTATGGGTGGAAAAACCGCGCAGACCCGCTGCTTTCATGGCTCCTGTCACCAGCTGCTCTACCCTGCGGTTTGAGATTCGCTCCTTGCGCCGCCGGGTGATAAAGACAGCTCTCTCTTTGGGGTTCAGGCCCTCCATCGTGTTGCGCTTGTTCAGATAGATCTGCAATGCCTCCATGCAGGCATCATTCAGGTAGACCATCCGCTCTTTATGGCCTTTGCCAAACAGACGGATCTGTCGCTGTTCCATGTCGATGTCACCGAGGTCCATGCCGACAAGCTCCGAAAGACGCATCCCGCAGTTCAAAAACAGCACCACCATGCAGTAATCCCGTTCCGGGAAATCGCTCTGGGTCTGGGTGCTTTCCAGAAGGTCCATGGATTGCTCTGCCGTCAGGTACTTGGGAAGGACTTTGTCCTGCTTGGGCGGCTTGATGGACGCTGTCGGGTTCTCTTTGAGCAAATCTACCTGATTGACCAGATAATCATAAAAGCCGTGGAGACTTGCCAGCCGCCGGGCCGTCGAAGACTTTTTGTTGCCGCACTCGCTGTTCAGAAAGTACAGATACTCATAAACGTCTTCCTTGGTCACACTGCCCCAGAAAGCCGTATCGAGCCCCTTGGGGTCGATATCCTTTATCTCGGTATCGTCGGTCACAAGGCCGCGCCGGCGCTTCATAAAGCGGCTGAAATTGCGCAGGTCGCAGTAATAGCTGAAGGCCGTGTTAGGGCTTTTGCCTGCGATGACTTCCAGATAGCGCACATACGCGACGATGTCCGGCGAGGCATCATCAAAAGGCTTATGTTTTTCGGGATTTTTCTCGTCCAGATAAATCGACATGGTTTCCTCTTTTTATGGTCACAGACGGTCGGATTTCAGGGCATGGATGGCGTCCGAGATATAGGCGGCACCGACAAGCTTCATGCCGGGATAATCGGCGGCATTCAGATGAGCAAGGCTGTGCTTTGGTACGACGGCACGCTCAAAGCCGATACGCTCCGCTTCCCGCAGGCGCTGCTCCAGATTCGGTACACTGCGCACCTCGCCGCCGAGGCCGACTTCACCGATGGCAATGAGCTTATCGCTCACGGGGCAGTCCAGAAGCGAAGACACCATGCTCAGGCAGACGGCGAGGTCGCAGGCAGTATCCCGCAGGGTGATGCCGCTGACGATGTTGATATATACGTCCAGATTGCCGAAGAAATAGCCTGCACGCTTTTCCAGCACGGCGATGAGCAGGTTCATGCGGTTGTAGTCGTAGCCGCTGCAGGCCCGCCGGGGTGCCGGGAAATTCGTCTTGGTCGCAAGGGCCTGTATCTCGCTGAGAATGGGGCGGCTGCCCTCCATGGTACAGGCGACGCAGTTCCCGGAAACGCCCAGCGGACGGCCTTCCAGAAGCATCTGGGACGGATTTTCGATTTCCTCAAGGCCCTGCCCTGTCATATCAAACATACCAAGCTCGTTGGTGGAGCCATAGCGGTTCTTAGCCGCCCGCAGGATGCGGTATGGCAGCATTTTGTCTCCCTCAAAGTAAAGAACCGTATCCACGATATGCTCCATGACCTTCGGGCCTGCGATAGCGCCGTCCTTGTTGACATGGCCCACGATAAACATCGGGATCTCCTGCTTCTTGGCGACAGCCAGCAGGCGGGCCGCACTCTCTTTCACCTGACTGACCGTGCCGGACGAAGACGAGATGTCCATACACCGCATGGTCTGGATGGAGTCGATGACGACCAGTTCCGGCTTTTCCTTCTCGATGAGGCCGCAGATCTCGTCTACATCGTTTTCTGCCGCCAGATAGATGTTGTCCTGCGGAACTTTCAGGCGGGCCGCACGCAGCTTGACCTGACGGACGGACTCTTCGCCCGTGATATACAGCACCGTGTGCTGGTTGGAGATGGCACCGCAGAGCTGCAACAGCATCGTAGATTTGCCCACGCCCGGCTCACCGCTCAGCAGTACGACGCCGCCCAACACGATGCCGCCGCCTAAAACGCGGTCAAGCTCGGAAATGCCCGTCAGGATGCGGCTCTTTTCCTCGGTCGTGCTGATGTCGGCCAGACGCCTTGCCGTCAGCGAGGTGACGCCCTCCTGCCGGACAGGCGCAGCGGCTTTGCCGCCGGAAAGCCCGGCCTTGGGCGCTTCGGCGACCACATCCTCATTCATGGTGTTCCAACTGCCGCAGCTGGGGCAGCGGCCCATCCAGCGGGGGCTTGTCTCTCCACAGTTGGAGCAGACGTATACGGTTTTCAGCTTCGGTTCTTTCATTCTGGACTCTCCAATTTGTTGTATGAAGCTAACTATTGAAAAGTGACTTTGTCATTTTTGTATTATCATACCACATCCGGCCCGAGGCCGCAAGAAAGCCGGGCGCTTATCCGGCCTGCATCAGACGATTTGCAAGACATACAAGGCCGGTGGCCGCACCGCAGAGCGGGCAGAGACAGACCGCCAGTAAGGCGAATTGCCCCACCAGAAGCCGTGCTCCTGCCGGATGGCTTCCCTTATCCCCTCTGCCGAAAGAGAAGGCGTGGATCCGGCTGCTGACCTGCAGAGCTGAGGCTCCGAACAAACAGAGCGCACCCGCCGCCAGCGCGGTCGGCAGGCTGGCGGTGAGCAAAAAGAGAACGAGCTGCTTTGCCCCGAGGCTATTCAGAAGCTGCGCCGAGAGCAGGCCGGAGCCTGTCCCGTATAACATCGCAAACAGAAAGATGGGCAGCGGCCCCACTGCCGAAAGCCCCAGCAGGAGGAACACTGCCGCCGCCCCGAGGACGACAGCCAGCTCTGCCCCGAACAGTCCCACCGCCTGTGCTGCACTGGACGCCGCGAACACTCCGCGCCAGCAGTCCAGATAATAGGCAAGCGTCTCCATCTCTTCAGCGTCGCACAGTGCCTGCAAAACGCCCGCCATCAGCGTACCGAAGAGATAGGCCGCCGCCAGCAGGATGCAGTCCCGGCTGGCCTGGAAGGGCTTCCGCCGGGGAGCTTTCTGAGGCGGCATTTCCGTCAGCCGCCCGGAAGCAGGCGTCATGGCTTCTTTTTCTGCCAGAGACTCGCCCGCGGTATCTTCCGGCAGCGTCGGCACAAGCGCCGCTGCATTTGTTTTCGTTTCCTGATAGACCCACATCGTGCTTTTTCCCTCCTGCTTTTGTTGTGTATGGCCGCTGTAGCGTGGACTGAGCATTCAGCGCCGCTTTCGCTCCGCGCGCAGCATTCCGAGGACCCCGCCCAGAACCCCCATCAGCAGGACAAGCCCTGCCCGGACGAACTGCATCGTTTCCCACTCGCTCTGGTACAGTGTACCCAGAATAAAAAGCAGCCCTGCAAAGAGAACTCCTTCCGCTGCGCCCCAGACGAGTCCCTTGCCCTTTTGCAGAATGGCCATCAGCAGGCCGCTGAGAAAGCTGCCGAGACAGACTGCCGCCGTGGCCAGCGGAGCAGCGGCCTCCTGCGTCAGGCCCTGTTTGACCATCAGCCAGCCGAACCCTGCCAGACTCACGGCTGCTGCCGCACTGCCCACTCCGAAAACGACCAGCAGCCCTATCGCCGGGAACTTCTTGGTATCAGACATAAAAACGCGCCTCCCTGCACCTACTGTATGCAGGAAAGCGCGTTCAAAGCACGGATCCGGAAAATTATTACTTCTTGGGGGCGTTGTCCATGTTCAGCTTCTCGACAGAGCTGATGGCGTTCTTGGCGAAGCGGATCTTCACACGGTCAGCGCCGGTCTCCAGCACGAAGGTGTCGTCCTTGATGGCGACCACACGGCCGATGACGCCGCCGATGGTGGTGACCTGATCGCCGATCTCCAGAGAAGAGCGCATTGCAGCGTCCTTCTTCTCCTGCTTCTTCTGGGGACGGTAGATCATGAAGTAGAGCATCACCAGCATCAGAGCCAGAGTAAAGAAAAGGCTGATGTAGCTTTCGGTCGTAGTCAGAAATTGCATGGGGCAAAATCTCCTCTCAAATTCATATGACCTTATTATACGCGCTTATCCGGCATGTTTCAAGGCTAAATCTCAAATTCGTGTGTCGAGCAGCTTGACATAGCGGTCATGGAAGGCGGTAAAGGTGCCTGCATCCAGCTCATCGCGGATGCGCTCCATCAGGTGATTGTAGAACCAGAGGTTGTGCATGACGGCCAGACGCATACCCAGCAGTTCCTCTGCCTTGAACAGGTGGCGGATATAGGCGCGGGAGTAGTTCCGGCAGGCCGGGCAGCCGCAGGCGGGGTCGATGGGGCGCTCGTCGCGCTCGTACTTGGCGTTCTTGATGTTGATGATGCCGCCCCAGGTGTTCAGGTGGCCGTGGCGGGCGTTGCGGCTGGGCATGACGCAATCGAAGAGGTCCACGCCGCGGGAGACGGCCTCGATGATGTTGCCGGGAGTGCCTACGCCCATCAGGTAACGGATCTTATCCTTGGGCATATAGGGCTCGACCGCGCTGATCATCTCGTACATCACCTCAGTGGGCTCACCCACAGCGAGGCCGCCGATGGCGTAGCCGTCCAGGTCCAGGTCGGCGATCTGCTTCATGTGCTCCACGCGCAGGTCGGCGAAGGTGCAGCCCTGATTGATGCCGAAGAGCAGCTGGTCGGGGTTGACGGAGATGCCTTCATGCTTCAGGCGGGCCATCTCATCCTTGCAGCGCTTGAGCCAGCGGGTGGTGCGCTCGCAGCTGGCTTTGGAGTAATCGTGCTGGGCGGGGTTCTCGACGCACTCATCAAAGGCCATGGCGATGGTGGAACCGAGGTTTGCCTGGATCTGCATGCTTTCCTCGGGACCCATGAAGATGCGGTGGCCGTCGAGGTGAGAGGCAAAGGTCACGCCCTCCTCGGTGATCTTGCGCAGCTTTGCGAGGCTGAACACCTGAAATCCGCCGCTGTCGGTGAGGATGGGGCCGTTCCAGAGGGTAAACTTGTGCAGACCGCCCATCTCTGCCACCAGCTTGTCGCCGGGACGCAGATGCAGATGGTAGGTGTTGCAGAGCATGACCTGCGCACCGATGTCCTTCAGGTCATGGGCAGACAGGCCGCCCTTAATGGCGCCGGCGGTGGCAACATTCTGGAATGCAGGGGTCTGCACCGTGCCGTGTACGGTCTTGAACTCGCCCCGCCGGGCGTTGTGCTCCTGCTTGAGCAGCTTGTAGGTCGTCAAAGAAGGCATAATATTTTTCCTTTCTGCGCACGGAAAACAGCCGTGCATCCTGCCGCAGGGGGCGTATGCTCTCGCTGCGGATACAGAGTCGGGATATTACAGCGGCGAAGCGCTATAATAGTCACAAGATCAGCATCGCATCGCCAAAGCTGAAGAACCGATATTTCTGCTCGACGGCCACCTTATAGGCGGCCATCGTCTTTTCGTAGCCATACAGCGCCGACACCAGCATGATGAGGGTGCTTTCGGGCAGATGGAAGTTGGTGATAAGGCCGTCGATGCAGTTGAACTTGACACCGGGATAGAGGAAGATGTCGGTGCTGCCGCTGCAGGCTTTGATCTCGCCGTATTTGGCGGCGACAGCTTCCAGCGTGCGGCAGCTGGTGGTGCCTACGGCGATGACACGATGGCCTGCGGCCTTGGTATCATGGATGAGCTTTGCAGTCTCCTCGCTGACGGAGTACCACTCGCTGTGCATCTTGTGGTCGGTGATCTCGTCTTCCTGCACGGGGCGGAAGGTACCGAGGCCGACATGGAGCGTCACCTCGGTGATGTTGACGCCCTTGGCGCGGATGGTATCCATCAGCTCTGGCGTGAAGTGGAGGCCGGCCGTGGGAGCGGCAGCGCTGCCCAGCTCCTTGGCATAGACAGTCTGGTACTGGCTCTGGTCGTCCAGCTGCTTGGTGATATAGGGCGGCAGAGGCATCTTGCCGAACTCGTCCAGCTTCTCGTAGAGGGTCTCGGTGTCGTAGTAGAAGGTGACGAACTTATTGCCGTCTTCCAGCGTCTCGTCCACGATGGCCGTCAGGCTGCCGTCGCCAAAGCTGACCTTGGTACCGGGCTGCATCCGCTTGCCGGGCTTTGCAAGGCACTCCCACTGGTCGCCCTTCACCTGCCGCAGGAGCAGCAGCTCGCAGACAGCACCCGTGGGCTGCTTGATGCCCACGATGCGGGCGGGCAGGACCTTGGAGTTGTTGACCACCAGCAGGTCGCCCGGCTCGAGGTATTCGGGCAGGTCGTGGAAGATGCGGTGCTGGATGCTGTCGTCTTTCTGGCTCAGGACCATCAGGCGGGCCGCATCACGGGGGGACGCAGGCTCCTGTGCAATGAGCTCTTTGGGTAAATCATACCAAAAATCTTTTTTTAACATAGTTAGCATTTGCCTTTCCGATGATTGACACGAATGCCGTATCAATGTTATCATAAAATCTGTATAGCGGTATCTATTATATTGCATAGACGTCTGCTTTGCAAGCGGAGTCTTATGCGAATTGGCTTTTTTGAAAGGAAAGGTGCTGGAAATGGATAAACAGTATAAGGTGGGCGTCGTCGGCGCCACCGGTATGGTAGGCCAGCGTTTTGTTACTCTGCTCGAAAATCATCCCTGGTTCAAGCTGACGACTCTGGCCGCTTCCGGCCGGAGCGCCGGCAAGACCTATGAGGAGGCTGTCGGTTCTCGCTGGGCCATGACCACCCCGATGCCGGAGAGCGTCAAGAAGATGGTGGTGCTGGATGCATCCAAGGTGGAGGAGGTCGCCTCTCAGGTGGACTTCATCTTCTGCGCCGTCAATATGCCGAAGGACGAGATCAAGGCTCTGGAAGAGGCTTACGCCAAGGCAGAATGCCCCGTCGTCTCCAACAACAGCGCAAACCGCTTCACCCCGGACGTGCCGATGGTCGTGCCTGAGATCAACGCCGACCACATCGACATCATCCCCGCTCAGCGCAAGCGCCTGGGTACCAAGCGCGGCTTCATCGCCGTCAAGTCCAACTGCAGCCTGCAGAGCTATGTCCCTGCCCTGCACCCCCTGATGAAGGATTTCGGCGTCAGCAAGGCTCTGGTCTGCACCTATCAGGCCATTTCCGGTGCCGGCAAGACCTTCGACCGGATGCCTGAGATCATCGACAATGTCATCCCCTACATCGGCGGCGAGGAAGAAAAGAGTGAGCGTGAGCCCCTCAAGCTGTGGGGCCACATCGAGGGCGACCACATCGTCAACGCCGAGAAGCCTGTCATCACCGCCCAGTGCTTCCGTGTGCCTGTCTCCGACGGCCACACCGCCGCTGTCTTCGTGAGCTTTGATAAGAAGCCCAGCAAGGAAGAGATCCTCAAGGCCTGGGCCGAGTTCCGCGGCCCCGCACAGGAGCTGGACCTGCCCAGCGCACCCAAGCAGTTCCTCCACTACTTCGAGGAGAACGACCGTCCCCAGCCCAAGCTGGACCGCAACACCGAGCACGGCATGGCCGTCTGTATCGGCCGTCTGCGTGAGGACACCCTGTTTGATTACAAGTTCGCCTGCATGAGCCACAACACCCTGCGCGGCGCTGCCGGCGGCGCAGTGCTGCTGGCTGAGCTGCTGGCAGCCAAGGGCTATTTTGACTAATCTGCGCACTTTTTGAACTTCAACACGCTGCAAAGGAGTTTTGCTATGAAGAATCCTGTTTTTACTGGTGCGGGTGTTGCCATCATCACCCCGATGTACGAGGACGGCAGCATCAATTTCGATGAGCTGGGCCGCATCGTTGAGGATCAGATCGCCCGCGGCACCGACGCCATCGTCATCTGCGGCACCACCGGCGAGTGTTCTACCATGACCGACGAGGAGCAGCTGGCCGCCATCAAGTATACCGTGGACCTCGTGAACCATCGTGTGCCTGTCATCGCCGGTGCCGGTTCCAACGACACCGACCACGGCTGTGCTCTGGCTGCAAAGTCTGCCGCCTGCGGCGCAGACGCGCTGCTGCTGGTGACCCCCTACTACAACAAGACCTCTCAGGCTGGCCTTGTCGCCCACTTTACCGCAATGGCAGAGGCCGGCGGCATTCCGGTCATCCTGTATAACGTGCCTTCCCGCACCGGCCTGAACATCGCCCCCGAGACGGTCAGGGAACTGAGCAAGCACCCGCTCATCAACGGCATCAAGGAAGCCTCCGGCAATATCGGCCAGGTGGCAAGGATCGCGGCCCTCTGCGGCGACGAGCTGAACATCTACTCCGGCAACGATGACCAGGTGGTCCCCCTGCTGTCCTTGGGCGGCAAGGGCGTCATCAGCGTCGTCTCCAATGTCAAGCCTGAGCTTGTTCACAACTGCTGCAAGGCATGGTTCGACGGTGATACCGCCAAGGCCCGCGAGCTGCAGCTGGAGATGCTGCCCCTGTGCGATGCGCTCTTCTGCGAGGTCAACCCCATCCCGGTCAAGTACGCCATGAATGTGCTGGGCTGGGAGGCCGGTGAGTGCCGGCTGCCCCTCGTGGAGCCCGGCGACGCCCACAAGGAGCAGATCGAGCAGGCTCTGCAGGCTGCAGGTCTTATCAAGGAATAAACGATTTTATGTGCAAATGCCCGGCGAGACAGGTCTCCGGGCATTTGCCGTATGATAAAAAAAGAGGATAATAACAATGACGGATATTATCATTCAGGGCATCGGCGGCCGGATGGGCCATGTGCTGTGCGAGATGATCGCCCAGCGTGAGGATTGCCGCGTCGTGGCCGGCATCGACATGAAGGACGGCGAGATAAACGGCATTCCCGTGTACGACAGTCTGGACAAGCTGGACGGCAAGGGCGACGTCGTCATCGACTTCAGCGCCCCGGCAGCGGTCGAGAAGGCTCTGCCCTACTGTGAGGCCCACAAGCTGCCCATCGTGGTCTGCACCACCGGCCTTTCCGAGGAACTGCAGCTGAAGCTCGTCCAGCTCTCCCGCAGCATCCCGGTGTTCAAGAGCGCCAATATGTCCATGGGCATTAACGTCCTGTCCGAGCTGTGCAAGCGTGCATCGGCCATTCTGGGCGCAGACTACGACATCGAGATCGTTGAGCAGCACCATCACAACAAGCTGGACGCTCCCAGCGGCACGGCTCTGATGCTGGCCGACGCCATCAACGAAGAGAACGACGGCGCATACCATTACGTCTATGACCGCTCCGCTGTCCGCCAGAAGCGCGACCCCAAGGAGATCGGCATCAGCGCCGTGCGCGGCGGCAGCATCGTGGGCGACCATGAGGTGCTGTTCTGCGGCCCGGACGAGGTCATCACCCTCCGCCATACGGCATATTCCCGCAATATTTTTGCAAATGGCGCAATAAATGCCGCCGTTTATCTTGCAAAAAAGGAGCCCGGCCTGTACAATATGAGTAACATGATCGCAGAGATGTAAGCTTTTCTGCGCATGGCATCATAAGGCACGGTATCGTGCGTCAGGAGACGAGCCTATGGCCAAGCACGCAGCCCCTCCCCGCCGTCGGCATTCCGCGCAAAAGCACACCTCACATAAGGGCGTCACCCTGTACACACTGGGGGTCCTGCTGGTAGCTGTATCGGTGCTGCTCTCTCTGCGCTTCTGGCCCCGCCGCATCGTGGATGCAGTTCCTCCGGCAGTGGAGGTGGAGTCCCCTGCTGTTTCGGAGGAGCTTGCTGTACCTGAGCCGCAGCCTGTCGTCACGACATTGCGCTTCTCGGCTACAGGGGACAACCTCATTCATAAGCCCATCTATTCGCAGGCCGCCCGGCGGGCTGCAGAGGGCGAAGGATACAGCTTTGATTACTGCTATATGAATCTGCTCGATTTCTATGCACAGCAGGACATCAACTGGATCAATCAGGAGACACTCTGCAGCAAAGAGCTTGCGCCCTCTACCTATCCCTGCTTCTCGACCCCCGGCGAGTGCGCCGAAGCGCTTTACCGGGCAGGCTTCCGGGTGTTCAGCCTCTCGAACAATCACACCTACGATAAGGGAGCTGCGGGCATTGCCGCCACCCTCCGGTTCTGGGAAACGATGCCCGAGGATGTGATCACCACCGGCCTGTGGAAGGGCGAGGCAGACTATGGCCGCATCCCCATCCAGACAGTAGACGGCGTAAAGATCGCGTACCTTTCCTACACCGAGCACACCAACGGCATCCCCCGGAACAGCAAGATGACCGCAAACATCATCTACACCAGCCAGCAGGATGTCATGGAGCAGCAGGTGCGGGCGGCCCGGCAGGAGGCCGATTTTGTGGTAGTCGGCGTACACTGGGGCGTCGAGGACAGTCACAACATCACACAGGCGCAGCGCACCTTAGCTCAGTCTCTGGCCGACTGGGGCGCGGATGTGATCATCGGAACCCACCCGCACGTCCTGCAGGACGCCGAATGGCGCACCGCAGCCGATGGACGGAACGTATTTGTGGCCTATTCGCTGGGAAATTTCCTGAGCACCCAAAGCAAGCCTGACCAGCTCATCGGCGCGGTCCTGACGTTGGAACTGGAGCAGACCACCGAGCCGGACGGCAGCGTCCATTGCGCGGTGCGCGGCCCGAAGCTCCATGTGACCGTGACCCACTATGACGCCGGAAAGTCTAACGTTCGCACATATCTGTTCCGGGATTACACGCCGGAGCTTGCACAGGCCCATGGCGTCCGCGCCGCGTATCCTTCTTTTGGGTACGATTACATCCGCCAGACGGCACAGACCTACATCAACAGCGAATTTTTGGAGCTTGCATAAAGCTTGTATCAGAACGCCCGGTGGGCAGAATGGAGTGTTTACTATGTACGGTGTATCCAAAATCAATATTGAGCCGAGCCTGATGATGATCAGTGTGCAGGATGCCGAGTTCAAGGGCAACACGATGGCACGTTATCTGCAGATCTTCGCCGACACTGGCGTCGTGGTGGATATGATCAGCCAGAGCGCTCCCCACGGCACCAGCATGGACTTCAGCTTCACGGCATCCAGCAGCGACCTGCCGCTGGTCATGAAGGCCATCTCTGCGGCAAATCTGGACAAGGACGCCAAGGCTTCTCCCCTCATCAGTGTGGGCTACTCCAAGCTGAATCTCTTCGGTGAGGAGATGGTCACCAGCTGCGGTGTCGCCGCCCGGGCCCTGAATGCTCTGGCGATGGCAGGCATCGAAGTTCTGCTCATCACCACCAGCGATTTGGACATTTCCCTTCTGGTCCGTTCGGAGAACGAGGACGCGGCCTATGAGGCCCTGAAAAAGGCTTACGAGCTGTAATAACGATATAAACAGCACCCGTGTCTAGATAAAACAGGCATGGGTGCTGTTGCAGCAAAAGACCCGGCGGGTCTCCCCTCTGCGGAGAGGAACCAGCCGGGTCTTTTTATTTTATCAGAAGATTTACAGGCTCACCTTGTGGTAGACCTTCTTGCCCTTCTTGATGACGATGCCCTTGGCCAGCTGCTCAGCAGTGAAGCTGACCGTGGGAGCAGCGACCTTCTCGCCGTCCACCAGAACACCGCCCTGCACGACGAGACGGCGGGCCTCACCGTTGGAAGCAGCCAGACCAGCCTTGACCATCAGGGTCAGAATGCCGATGGAGCCGTCGGTCAGGTCAGCCTCGGTCAGCTGAGTGTTGGGCATATGCTCAGCATCACCGGCAGCACCGCTGAACAGGGCGCGGGCCGCATTCTGGGCCTTGGCGGCCTCCTCTTCGCCGTGGACCATCTTGGTCAGCTCGAAGGCGAGGATCTCCTTGGCCTCGTTGAGGCGCTGGTCCTTCCAGGTGCTCATCTCGTCGATCTGCTCCAGCGGCAGGAAGGTCAGCATACGGATGCACTTCATGACATCCGAATCGCCGACGTTGCGCCAGTACTGGTAGAACTCGAAGGGGCTGGTCTTGTTGGGGTCGAGCCAGACGGCGTTGCCGGCGGTCTTGCCCATCTTCTTGCCCTGAGAGTCGGTCAGCAGGGTGATGGTCATGGCATAGGCGTCCTTGCCCAGCTTGCGGCGGATAAGCTCGGTGCCGCCCAGCATATTGCTCCACTGGTCATCGCCGCCGAACTGCATGTTGCAGCCGTAATGCTGGAACATGTAGTAGAAGTCGTAGCTCTGCATGATCATGTAGTTGAACTCGAGGAAGGACAGGCCCTTCTCCATGCGCTGCTCATAGCACTTGGCGCGCAGCATATTGTTGACGGAGAAGCAGGCACCCACGTCGCGCAGCAGCTCGACGTAGTTCAGGTTCAGCAGCCAGTCGGCGTTGTTCAGCATCAGAGCCTTGCCGTCGGAGAAGTCGATGAACTTCTCCATCTGCTTCTTGAAGCAGGCGGCGTTGTGGGCGATGTCCTCCTTGGTCAGCATCTTGCGCATATCGGTGCGGCCGGAGGGGTCGCCGATCATGGTGGTGCCGCCGCCGATGAGGGCGATGGGCTTGTTGCCTGCCATCTGCAGACGCTTCATCAGGGTCAGGGCCATGAAGTGGCCGGCAGTCAAGCTGTCGGCGGTGCAGTCAAAGCCGATGTAGAAGGTGGCCTTGCCGTTGTTGATGACGTCGATGATCTCGTCATCGGTGATCTGAGCCACGAGGCCGCGGGCCTTGAGTTCTTCGTACAGAGTCATAAAAATTTCCTCCTGTTTGTCGGGCAGAGGGAAAATAAAACGCCCCCTGCCAAAATAAATTTGGCAGAGGGCGATAAAATTCGCGGTACCACCTCTGTTTGCCGCCTCTTCACAGAAACGGCCTCACGAGTGCGCACCCCAGAGTAGAGTGACACTCCTGCGTTTGTAACGCTCGCACGCGGCACAGCCTACTATTCGTTCAGCCTGCGGCTCAGGGACGTATTTCGCCTGCGTCTCTGCAGCCCCTTTCACCAGCCGGGGCCTCTCTGGGCAGAGCGCATCAGGGTACTCGGTTCCCATCTTCGCCTTTCAACGAGATTCAGTTTAGCACATCCCTGTCGGAATGTCAAGTGCTGGCTTTTTTCCTCCATTTTACCTTTTGTGTTGATATAAGCCTATCCGCCAATCCCTCAGTCGATTTGACGGAACTTTAAGCATTGGAAAAGGAGCAAGGTGGGTTTCAATCTTGCTCCTATCGGTCAGAATATGCTATTCAGTTCAACAAATCGGAATTTGTTTATTTCTTCTTTTTCGGTTTTGGAGCTGGCAGTTCGTCATACATAGCACCAAACAAACCTGCCAAAAATCCCTTATTATCAACTTCATCTACCAACAACATCCCTTTTGCTCCCTCATAGGGTAATTCATATGAAGCTGTCGGCATATAACTAATTGCTGATTTTACTGGTTTAACAAGTAATCTATCATCATAGATACCACCTACAATCTTCCCTCGATAATAAATAATAAATTCTCCCATCATAGTTCGATAAGTAATTTCTTCTAACTCAGATAGCTGCCCTAAAATAAACTCTAAATATTCTTTGCTTGACGCCATAATTTCACCTCAACTTATAATTTACTTAATAATATGTGCTGTAATAATTGTATAACTATATGAATTGATAGTGATTTTGACATTTTCAATTTCGCAATACCAATTTTTACCTTGTTTGTATATATGGCAATTTTCATCCAACACCTTATTTTTGCAATACTCAACAACATCTACTATATCTATTTTTAGATTTCTTTTAATTCTATCAACTCCCAGTTCAGTTGTATGAATTTTGTTAATATTATCGAGTAATATTTTTTTATCTTCCATTCTTCTTTTCCTCAAATTCCGAACAAAAGGTAAAAGGGACCTTTTTCTTATTTTTCTGCGTTCCGGCCCAGCATTTCCCGGGCATTGGCCAGCGAAAGCTCTGTGACATGGTCGCCGGAGATGAGGCGGGCCAGCGCCTCTACACGGCCATTCTCGTCCAGCGGGTGTATCTCAGTATAGGTACGCTCGTTCGTGATATTTTTCTGAATGAGCAGATGGCAGTCGGCCAGCGCAGCGATCTGCGCGGTATGAGTGATGCAGAGGATCTGATGGCCCTCGGCGCTCTGACGCAGTACCTCGCCGATACGGCTGGCTGCTTTGCCCGATACGCCGCTGTCGATCTCGTCATAGATGACCGTCGGAACGGCATCCTTATCAGCCATTGCGTTTTTAATGGCAAGGGTAATACGGCTCAGCTCACCGCCCGAGGCGATCTTTGCCAGAGGCTTCGGAGCTTCGCCGGGGTTTGTGGAGATATAGAACTCGATGCTGTCCTGCCCATGGCTGGCCAGCGGCCCGCGCGAATGGCGAAGCGTCATCCGCACACCCGGCATGTTCAGGAAGTCCAGCGTACCAGAGATGCGCTTGTTCAGCTCATCGAAGGCTTTCAGACGGGTCTGGGTCAGAGCTTCGGCCTTTTCCCGCGCAAGGGTGTAAAGGCGGCGCTGCTCTTTCTGCAAGTGCTCTACCCTCTCCTGCGAGGACTGTATCATCTCAAGTTCTTTCCGCGCCCGTTCGCCAAAGGCGAGGATGTCCTCTACGGTGTCGCCGTACTTCCGCCGGAGCTTATAGATAAGGTCGATGCGCTGCTCGATCTCGTCCAGCTCTGCGTCGTTGGTGTCGTAGGCGTCCAGACGGCCAATGAGGTCTGCGGCGACGTCCTTTGCGGTGTAATAAAGGTCGAGCAGCTGGCCCGCACCGGCAGACAGTTCTCCGTCGAGCTGTGCCGCTGCGTCCACAGCGTTGGAGGCTTCGCCCAGAAGGTCAACAGCCCCCGGGGCCTCGTCGCCGCCCGAGAGCAGCGCGTAACACTGTGCGATACGGTCCCGGATGGTGGAAGCATTCGCCAGCACTTTGCGGCGGCTTTCCAGCGTCTGCTCCTCCCCTGCCGTCAGGCCGGCATCGTCGATCTCCTGCACCTGATAGCTCAGCAGGTCGATACGGCGCTGCTTTTCGCTCTCGTCGGTTATCATGGCGTCCAGCGTCTTTTTGACGCCGACCAGTTCCCGGTAGATAGCATAATACGCCTGATACTCAGCGCTGTTCTGGGCGTAAGCATCCAGAATGCCCTCATGACGGGCCGGGTTCAGCAGGCCCACGGAGTCGTGCTGACCGTTGATGTTGATAAGCCCCCCGCAAAGCTCCCGCAGGACGGCGGCAGTAGCCGGCATCCCGTTGATACGGCAGGTGCTCTTGCCCTCGGCGGTGATCTCACGGCTGAGCAGCAGGGCCTCCGAGCGCTCATAGCCTGCCTTTTCGAGGCTGTCGAGAACAGCAGGCGGCACGTCCTCGAACGCCGCCCGGATGACGGCCTTGGCCGCACCAGTGCGCACAAGATCCTTGGAAGTGCGGTTGCCCAGAATGGCGTTGATGGAGTCGATGAGGATGGATTTGCCTGCGCCCGTCTCACCGGTCAGGACGTTGAGGCCCTTCTCAAAGTGGACATTGGCTTTCTGGATAACTGCAACATTTTCGATTTGCAGGCTGCTCAGCATAGTTTCACTCCCGCGTTTATTTCTGCCCGATATGACGGGTCAGTTCCGAACAGATGGTCTTTGCGTCCCGCTCCGAACGGGCCACGATAAGGAATGTATCGTCGCCGGAAAGCGTACCGACGACATTCTTCCATTTCAAGGCGTCGAACACCTCACAGGCAGCATTCGCCATGCCGGAGTAGCACTTCACCAGCACGACATGTCCGGCAAAATCCACCCCCAGCACCGACTCGCGGAATATCGTCTCGAACCGGCCCTGCATCTTGGGGTTGAGGCTTTCGTTGTGGCTGGAAACGTAGCGATAGCCGTCGGCGGTGGCAGCTTTGACGAGGCACAGCTCCCGGATGTCCCGGGAAATGGTAGCCTGTGTCACCTCGAAGCCCTCCTGGCGCAGATGCTCGAGAAGTACCTCCTGTCGGCTGATGGGATGCTCCTGAATGAGGCGGAGGATCGTCTGCTGACGTTCCGTCTTGCCTTTTGCCTCAGCTGGATTGTTTCGGCCCATATTCCTTGCCTCCTCTTGTTATTATCTCCGGCTGCGCAGCTTCTGGTCGATGGCCTGAAACTGGTCCGCCCTGCTGAAGGTGACGAGCTGTACGATCTGGTCAGAGAGGCGTATCTCCGCCGTCGAGCCGGCACTGAGCGGATATTCCGCTGCGCCGTCGCAGCTCAGGAACACTTCGTTGTCGATGACCTGTCCCACACAGATGTTTATTTTGCGCTCCTGCGCAAAGACCATTGCGGGGCTGGTCAGACTGTGGGGACAGATGGGCGTAACGACGATGCCCTTGGTCTGCGAGTCCAAGATCGGCCCGCCGGCCGCCAGCGAATAGGCTGTAGAGCCTGTGGGGGTCGCCACGATGACGCCGTCACCACGGTAATGCTCTACAAGGATGTCGTCGCAGTAGATGCTGAAGTCGATGGCCTGCTGCAGACGGCCTTTCGTCACGACCACATCATTGAGGGCATGGCCTTCCCAGCCATCCTCGCCCAGCACCCGCACATAGAGCAGCATCCGGCTGTCCAGAAGATACTCTCCCCGCACCAGAGCGGCGAGTTTTTCTTCCATTTCATCCACCTCACAGGTGGCGAGGAAGCCGCAGCGTCCGATGTTAATGCCGAGGATGGGTTTTTGATATTGCAGCGTAAAATTTGCTTCGTGCAGGATGGTTCCATCACCACCGATGGTCAGGATGACATCGGTGCGCGGAAGGCATTCTTTCAAAGGAAGGTACTGTACACCTTCCACATAGCAGGACTCTTTCAGGTCAGCCCGCATCAGGACGACAGCTTCCTGCATCAGCAGGAGCTGCGCTGCCCGGCGGGCAGTGTCGGCAGCCTGTTCCTTTCCGGGGTTTGGCGAAATGTAAACAGTCATAGGGCGGTTTATTCCTCCGTCTCCCAGCAGATTTACTTGTCCAGAGAGCTGTGGCTTGCCGCTACGACCTGCTCGGCAACAGAATCATCCAGCACACCGGGCTGTTCGCTCTTCTGGACGAACATCAGGTACTCGATGTTGCCCTCAGGGCCTTTGACGGGGCTGAAATCCAGTCCGCGCACGACGAAACCGTTTGCAGCGGCATAACCCATCGCGTTGTGGAGCACTTCGCGGTGGGTGGCAGGGTCGCGGACGACACCGTTTTTTCCCACCTTCTCGCGGCCAGCCTCAAACTGAGGCTTGACAAGGCAGACGCCCATTGCATCGGGCGTCGTGATGGCCTGCGCCACCGGGAAGATATGATGCAGTGAGATAAACGACACATCCACGCTGAAAAACTCAACAGGCTCTGCCAGCATATCCAGCGTGACATTGCGGATGTTGGTACGCTCCATGTTGACGACGCGCTCGTCGGTGCGCAGGCTCCATGCCAGCTGACCGTAGCCGACATCCACGGCATAGACCTTGACCGCGCCGTTCTGCAGCATACAATCGGTAAAGCCGCCGGTGGACGCACCAATGTCCATACAGACCTTGCCGTTCGGCGTCAGAGGAAAGCACTGCATTGCCTTTTCCAGCTTGAGGCCGCCGCGGCTGACATAGCCGATGTCGTGGCCGCGCACCTCGACCTTGGCGTCTTCCTTTATCATCTCACCAGCCTTGTCCACCTTCTGCTCGTTGACAAAAACGACACCGGCCATGATGAGGGCTTTGGAGCGCTCACGGCTCTGGATCATGCCGTGCTGCACCAGATATTGGTCCAAACGAATTTTCAAAGTGTTTTCTCTCCTTTCGGGTCTGCTTCCCGCACGGCCTCGGCCAGATGTGCGGCATCCAGACCGGTCGCCTGTTTGATTTGAGGCACCGTCGCATGAGGCAGACACAGCTCCCTCACGGCACGGTGGATGTACCGGCCCTGCCAGCCAGCATCCTGCAGGGCGCGGGCAAGATGTTCGCCGATGCCGCCGCAAGCCACACACTCTTCGGCCATCAGAACGACGGGATAGGAAGAAAGGTCATGGATCAGTTCTTCCTCAAACGGGAAGATGCGCACCAGCTTATAAACATCGCAGGGGATGCCCTCTTTGGCCAGCATCTCTGCCGCCGCAAGAACATCTTCTACCTCGTCGGCGTAGCTCACCAGTGCGGTCTTTGCGCCCGGCGCGGAGACGAGCTTATCGTATTCCTTGCCGGAGCAGCCGTATTTTGCCAGAGCCTTGCTCTCTCCGCCGCGGGGGTAACGGATGGCCCGGGGACCCTGCATCTCATGGCTCAGCAGGATGGGAAGCCAATGCCGCAGTTCTTCGTAGTTCGAAGGCGAATAGATGGGCATTCCGGTCTGGCTGAGAAAAGCCGGGTCGTAGATCCCCTGGTGTGTCTCTCCGTCTTCGGGGACGAAGCCTGCACGGTCCACCGCGAAGACGACATTTTCATGCAGAAGGTTGACGTCATGGATGATCTGGTCGTAGCTGCGCTGCAGGAAGGTCGAATAAATGCAGACCACCGGCAGCATCCCCTTGCTGGCCAGACCGGCTGCAAAGGTCACGGCATGCTGTTCGGCCATGCCGACATCGAAGAAACGCTCCGGATGGGCATGACTGAAAAACTGCAGACCTGTGCCGTATTTCATGGCGGCAGTAATGGCACAGAGGGTCTTGTCGGTGTTTCCGGCGGCGCTGAGCGTCCGGCCAAAGGCACTCGAGAACGACTCTGCCGGAGCGACCTCGGGGTCGGGGATGCAGGTCGGGTCGAACCTGGAAACGCCATGGTAATTGCCGGGGTTCGACTCAGCGGGCGCATAGCCCTTGCCTTTCTTCGTCACGACATGGAGCAGCGTCGGCCCGGGCTGAGCACAAACGGTCTGGAAAATGCGCTCCAGTTCCGGCTCGTCGTGGCCGTCGATGAGGCCAAAATAGTGAAAACCCATATCCTCGAACATCGTGGAATGGTACATGGCCCGGCGGATCGCTTTTTTGCTGTTCTGAAGAGCGCTTTTGATGGGCGCTCCGATGACAGGCACACCGTTCAGGAAGCTGTTGACATTTTCCTTGGCCGTAAAATAGCCGTTCGTGGTGCGCAGATGGCCCAGATAGCCTGCCAGCGCACCGACATTGTGGGAAATGGACATTTTATTGTCGTTGAGGATGACCAGAAGATTGTCCAGCTTTCCGATATTGTTCATTCCCTCGTAGACCATGCCGCCGGTGAATGCACCGTCGCCGATGATGGCCACCACATGGCCCGGCTCCCCTTTCAGCTTTTTGGCCCATGCGATGCCGATGGCAACAGAAAGGGCCGTATTGCCGTGTCCGGCGATAAAAGCATCATGGGCACTCTCATTGGGATTCGGAAAGCCCGAAAGGCCGTCCAGCTTCCGCAAGGTGCCAAAGCGCTGATACCGCCCGGTCAGGAGCTTATGGGTGTAGCACTGATGTCCTACGTCAAACACGAAAGAATCCCGAGGAGTCTCAAAGACACGGTGGAGTGCTACCGTCAACTCGACCGCACCGAGATTGGAGGCAAGATGACCTCCTGTTTTGGATACGCTGTCCAGCAGAAACTGACGGATCTCGCCGCAGAGCTGCTGGATCTGCGCGCTGCTCAAGCGCTTCAGGTCACGAGGCTGTGAAATATTCTGAAGCAATGAAGGATGCATAAAATGACTATTCTCCTCACATTTCAAATTCCGGATGTTTCTTGATTAGACAAGGTGCATGGGATACAGGCAGCCGACCACGATGCCGACGACCATGCCGGCCATGACCTGCAGGGGCGTATGGCCGACCATCTCCTTCAGATGCATATTCTGCAAAAACGGAGAGTTCTTTTCGCTGATGTCGATCCACTCCTCGATCATCTGGTTGAGCACCTTGGCCTGCTCGCCCGTCTCGTGGCGCACGCCCATTGCGTCGTGCATGGTGATGATGGCGACCACACTGGCCACGGCAAAAATAGCCGAGCTGACTCCCTCGCTGCGGGCTGCGGCAATGACCATCGCGCAGACGGTCGCGCTGTGGGCACTGGGCATACCGCCGTCGCCCCACATCCGCTCGAGCTGGAACTTGCCCAGCAGGATAAAGTTGATGATGGTCTTGAGTACCTGTGCAACGAACCAGCTCATGATGGAAACGGTCAATATCTCGTTGACCGAGAACAATTCTTTGATAAATTGCATAGTTTGTTCACCTTCTTGAATTTTATCGCAATCCCACAGCCGGCGTCTCAAAAAGCAGCGCATTTGCGATAAGTAGTCCTGTGTGTTCTCTGAGACGATCTCGGCGCAGAATGCGGCCGGCTCAGCTGCGGCGGTTCAGCAGTGTGCGGGCCAGCTGCTCCAAAAACGCACTCTTTTCGCCGAATGCGTCGCGCAGCGCTGTGCAGGTCTCGTCATTCAGCTTTTCCGCCAGCCGCATGGCACCGTCAACGCCGAACAGGGTGGCAAAAGTCGTTTTGCCGTTTTCGCTGTCGCTGCCAATGGGTTTGCCCAGCTGCTCGGCGGTCCCGGTCACGTCCAGCACATCGTCCACGACCTGGAACACGAGACCGATGCCATAAGCATATGCTTCCAGCGCCTTACGCTGGACCTCGTCGGCCTGTGCTGCAGCACCGCCCATCTGGATGGCTGCATTGATGAGTGCGCCGGTCTTGTGGCGGTGGATGAGACGGAGCTGTTCCTCGGCAGCGGCAAGCGCCTCGTATTTCAAATCGAGTTCCTGACCGTACACCATGCCTCGGCTGCCTGCACCTGCGCCCAGCGCCTGTGCCGCGTGGACACAGACAGAAGCGGGAGCAGGCGCACCGGCGACTGCCTCGAAAGCCTCGGTCAGCAGGACGTCACCGGCCAGCATCGCGGTGGATTCGCCGAATGCCTTGTGGCAGGAGGGCTTGCCGCGGCGCATATCGTCGTTATCCATGCAGGGCAGATCATCGTGGATGAGCGAATAGCAGTGCAGCATCTCGACTGCGGCTGCAAACTGCTCAGCTGCCTCGGCATTGCCGTGGAGCATATCACACACGGCCAGCACCAGCACAGCGCGAATACGCTTGCCGCCGCCCAGCAGGCTGTAGCGTGCTGCGCGGCAGACGTCAGATCCCTCAGGAAGATAGCGCTCGCACGCCTGACTCAATGCCTTTTCTGCACGGGCCAGATATTCGTCATACTGTTTTTTATACTCTGCGCTCTCCATAATGGTTCCTCCCTGCAAGCTGGTTGCTTTTATTCTTCTGTTTCGGGGTCTGCCTTTTCGCTGCGGGCGGCGTCGATCTCCTCCATTTGGAGAGACGCTTTTTCCAGCGCAGCATGGCAGTATTCCATCAGCGAAGCCGCTTCCGCGTAGAGTTTGACCGACTCGGAAAGGGTCGTCTCTTCGCTCTGCATCTGGCTCAGGATCGTTTCCAGACGGGCCATGCCGTCTTCAAAGCTTTTGGGTGCTCTCATTCAGTTCCTCCACGGACATGACCGTACATTCTGCTGTGTGTACTGCACCGCGCAGGGTGAGCTTATCACCGGCTGCAAGAGCGTCTGTACTGCACAGCCTGCCTTTGCTGTCGTATACCATCGCATAGCCGCGCCCCAGTACCCGGTAGGGGCTGAGCGAGTCGGCCAGCGCGGCGGCGTGGCGCAGCTGCGCCTGCCGCTGCTGAATGCAGCTCTGTGCTGCGGCCTTAAGTTTTTCTTGCTTCACGGCAAGCTCTGCCTGCCCACCGGTCAATTTCCGACGGGTCATGTCATAGGAAAGCTGCCGCTCAGCCATCATCAGACGACCAGACGCTGCATCCAGACGGTTCTGCATCGCATTCTGGCAGCTCTGTTCCAGCTGGGACAGCACCCGCAGAAGCTCTGCACGATTCGGAACGGCTAATTCTGCCGCAGCCGACGGGGTCGGCGCGCGACGGTCCGCCACAAAGTCCAAAATGGTAAAGTCTATCTCATGCCCGATGGCGCTGATGAGCGGCACTTTGCAGCGGTAGGCCGCCCGGGCGATGACCTCGGCGTTGAAGACCCAGAGGTCTTCCCTGCTGCCGCCGCCCCGGGCTACGATGATTTCGTCTGCCCGGCCGCTTTTGTCCAGCTTTCCAATGGCATCTGCGATCTGCTGCGCCGCTTCAAAGCCCTGCACATTGACCGGGCAGAGCAGGAGTTTTGCCGCAGGCCAGCGCCGACCAATGACATTGCGAATGTCCTGCAATGCCGCGCCGGTCTTGCTGGTGACGACGCCGATGCATTTGGGATACGCGGGCAGCGGCTTTTTGTGCTCTGCCGCAAAAAGTCCCTCCTGCTCGAGCTTGGCTTTCAGCTGCTCAAAAGCAAGCTGCGCCGCACCGATGCCGTCCGGGAACATCTCGTTGACATAGATTTGGAACGCGCCGTCCCGCTCATAAAGAGTAGCACGGCATCGCACGACTACCTTCATGCCCTCTTCCGGGCGGAAGCCCAGCCGCCGCGCATCCGAGCGGAACATCACCGCTTTGACACTGGCGCTGGCGTCCCGGAGAGAGAAATAACAGTGGCCGCTGCGGGCGTTCTGTACGAAGTTTGCGATCTCGCCCCGCAGCGCCAAATCGAACAGGATGTCATTTGCATCCAGCAGCGTCTTGACATACTGGTTCAGGGCCGAGACGGTGATCACTTCAGCCATAGCCCGGCCTCCCGTGCGGCGAGGATAGACACGCCGATGGCGTTGTCACTGGAATACTGACCGGGTACGAAATACACCTGCGGGAGGCGCTGCTGCACCCAGCTGCGGATAATGTCACTGCTCATGACGCCGCCTGCACAGACCACAGCAAGCCCGGGATGTTCCTTCTGAGCCGCTTTGGTCATCTTGACCACGGTATCTGCCACGCAGAGCAGGCAGTACTTGCAGACATAGGCAGGGCTTTTGCCAGCTGTCAACAAAGCATTGCACTGGTTTTCCAGCCCGGAAAGGCTGCATTCCATGCCGCGAACGCTGGATCTCGGTTTTATCGTCTCATCACATTCCGCGGCAAGACGGGAGACTTCGACGCCAGCCGGGAATCCAAAGCCCAGCTTGACGCCCACACGGTCCACAGCCTGTCCGGCGTAGAGGTCGGAGCTGGTCCCCAGCGTCTCGATATGCTTCACTTCATCGCAAAGAAGCAGGTCAGTCGTGCCGCCGGAAATGTGGAAGAGCAGCGTCTTTTCGCGGAAGAGCTCTTCACCCTTGGCCGCAAACAGTGCCGCCGCCGCATGGCCCTGCTGATGGGTCGTGCGGACGAGCGGGATGCCCCGGGCCAGCGCGAACGCCTCGGCAGCGCTGACACCCGCCAGAAAACAGGGCATATAACTGCCCTCTACCGGGCGCGGCTTTTCCGACACACCTACGGCGCTGATTTGGGTCAAGTCAAACTCGCTGCCCAGTTCTTTCAGCATCTCGGGCAGGGCGACTGTGTGATGAAAAAGGGCGTCGCTCTGGCGCAGCCCCAGCTGGCCCTCCTTCACCGGAAGGAAACGCTTTTTTGCGCAAACAACCTCTCCGGCTGTATCAAAGACGGCCAGAGAGGTTGCATAATTGCTGGTGTCGATGCCCAGCGTATAGCTGCTCACAGCTGCTCAGGCTCTGCGTCCAGACCCTGCTCGCGTGCCACCGTACCCAGCAGGCCGTTGACGAACTGATAATCCTCGTCTGCGCCATACTTTTTGGTCAGCTCGACTGCCTCATTGATGACGACGCCAGGCTTTTTCTCGTCGCCGTACAGCATCTCGGCCAGACCCAGACGGAGCACCGTCAGGCTCACGCGGGGCAGACGCTCCATCGTCCAGTTGCGCAGATGGGCGCTGATGAGGTCGTCCACCTCTGCGGAATGCTCATAATAAGCCCGCAGCAGACGCTGGCCAAAGACATCCACCGGATGCTCTTCATCGCACTCGTGGTGGTTGTCCAGAGCCTCCTGCAGGGGAATGTCACCAAAGGTCTGAGAAAATGCCAGCAGAAATGCATTTTCGCGTGCTTCACGACGGGGCAGAATATTTTCCATAATGTTCCTCTCACAGCGGCAAGGCCCTCCCTTTTGCGGGAAGGCCGGCCGCAATTTTCTTTTACGTTTTGTTTCTCGGCTCAGGCCTGCGGCTCAGCCGCCGGGGCCAGACCGGCAATGACGAGGTCAACGCGGCTGACCGTGACATTGGTCATGTTCTGGACGGCAGACTTGACGTTTTCCTGCACCTTTTCGGCCACAGCCGGGATGCGTGCGCCAAAGGCTGCTACGATTTCCAGAGTGATCTCTGCCGTGCCGTCCCGCATCTCTACGGTGACGGGCGACTGGACGTTGGCGCGCTCGAGAAGGTCTTTCACCTTCCGGTTCTGCTTGCCGCAGGACACCTCTGCCACACCCTCGATCTCCAGCGCTGCACAGCGGGCGATCTTGCCGATGACCTCTGTGGAGATCTGCAGACTGCCGCCTTTAAGATCCATGTTCTGTAAATCCATTCTATGGCCCTCCATCCAAAATGAGCGAATGCCCATTTTATTTTATGCGTTTCATGCAAAGAGAGGATCCCTTTGCAAAACCTTTGATGTCATTATACCATTTTCTCCGGTTTTATACAACACCTTACTTTACTTCCACCACAGTAATATTCTGCGCAGTCACCTCGCTCTTGCTGAGCACGATGTCCCGTATCTGGGCCACCTGCGCCGCCGTCAGCGCGTCGCCGGAGGTCATCACGGTCAGGTCAGCCCGGCCGGACTGCAAAAAGCAGAGGCAGTCGGCAAAGCCTTTCGCCTTGACCAGCGTTTCTATCTCATTTTCTGCGTTGAGGTCTTCGAGGTTGGAAGTCAGCTGCTGGGTATAACCTTTTTTCTCCTCGGCGGAAAGGCCCGAGGTCTTGAGGGTCTTCTGGATCGTGTCCATCGCTTCATCGTGAGCTTTCTGGCGCTTGAGACGGGCTTCCTCAAAGAATTTCGCTCCTGCATCGTTGGCCACGCTGACGAGCTGGGCCTCCCCATAATTCTTGTTGGCACTGGATACCGCTTCAGCCTCCGTCATCAGCCCGTCGGTAACGGGTGCCGCCACAGGCTCACCCTCCACAGCCACCGCCGAGACGTTGACAGCCTCTTCATCCACGCCGATGCCGGTGCGGGCATACTGCCAGTTAAGGTATACCGCCACGACCAGCGCGGCCGCAAGGGTCAGCGCTGTGACCCTGCGTGTGTTTTTGGTGATAGCTCTCATTTGTGTCTCCTCCTTGCATAACTTATGTTTCATCGCTGCAAAAAATCATTCCCGGCGCTGCTCTACGCAGATGCGGTTGGACGGGACATCCAGCAGCGCCCCCACCAGCTCGGTGATGCGAGCGGCGACCCGGACATCTCCCCCGCCCTCGCACACCACGGCCACCCCGCATACTCTGGGGGCGCAGACTGTCTGTGCCAGCGCGGTCCCGTCATCCAGCAGCACATGGGTCTGTTGTTCCTGGGTCTGTCCCGAGAACGTGTCCAGAGCATAGATGGTCTCCTCTCCGCTTTCCAGTGTTACCATCACGGTAGTCTTTCCTGCGCCCTCTACCTGCGTGATGAGGTCGGAAAGCTGCTGCTCGAGCTGCTGTCGGTAGATGTTGTCATCCGCCGGGGCGGCGCTTGCTGCGGCGGTCTTCTCTGAAGGGGTGAACAGCTCCGACAGCAGGATGAGCAGCATGGCCGCCGCGCCCAGCAAAACCGCCAGCCGGGCGCGGTTTTCCTTCCGCGCGAGGTCCTTCAGCCGCGAAAAAAGCTCGTTGTTCATGGCACATCCTCCCCGCTGAGGCTGTTCCATTGGATGCATTCCGGTCCCAGCTGAAGCTGTCCTTCCAGCAGCGTTTCGATTGCCCGCTTCTGCGAGGCAGTGACGGCGTCCCGAGGGACGATCTGTACCTCAGCCGCTTCCACGCCCTCAGCGGTCCGGCTCAGACTGATATTCAGCCTGAGCGAAACGCCCGCCTCGCTGAGACAGCGTTCTTCGAGCGTACGGGAGAGCTCTTCTGCCGTCTGTGCCAGAACAGCATCCTCCAGACTGCCTACCGAGACCGCCGGCACCTGCGGCAGTTCCAATGCGGCAAACTGTGCCTTTGCGCCGGGCAGAGCATCCGCAAAGACTACTAGAATATATAGCCCCGCCACCGCTTTTATGCACTTCTGCCCCCAGCCCTGCCCGACAAAGCGGGAGAGCAGCTCGGCGCAGATACAGGCCGTACAGAAGACTGCTGCTGCCCGTTCCAGTGCCTGCATCATGAACCACCTCCTACGATGAACAGCAGGGTCACCCCTGCCGCCGCCAGCCCGAAGAAAAGCGCCACCACCGCTGCCATACAGCGCACCGCCTCGGCAAAACAGTCGAATAATGCGCGGCAGCGGGAGATGCCAGTGAGACTGCAGAGCAGGCTGCATCCCATCAGAAGAGCCAGCTGTATCATCAGTCCCAGATAGAGCGGCACGAACTCCGCGCCCAGCACCGACAGAGCTGCCAGCCCCAGCCCGCTCTTGAGGAGCTGTATCCCCGCGAGGATGGATTCCGATGCACTGCTGAGAGTCTGCCCGATGATGGGGACGCTCCCTGCCAAAAGCTGGCCGGTACGGAGCGAAAAGCGGTCCAGCTGGAATGCCGCAGCCCTCTGCAGGCCCAGCAGAGCCACCAGAATTTTTCCGGCCCAGCCCAGCGCCTGACGGAGCGCACTGCCGACGCCCTTGCAGAAAACGCCGAGGGCTGGTTCAGAGCTGACGCAGCAGGCCATGCTGAGCATCAGATAGCAGTGGAGCAGCGGCTGAACGAAGGCCGCTGCCAGCTGAGCCAGAAAGCAGAGTGCCGTCAGCAGCGCTCCACTGGCCGCACTGCCTGCTGCTCCTTCCCCTCCCATCGTGAGGACACCGGCATAGACGGGAAGGAACCCCAACAGAAAGCTGCGCCAGCTCTCCATCTGTTCACAAAGCTTCTGGGCTTCTTCCAGCAGGCTTCCCCAGAGCAGGACGCCGCAGCCGCCTGCCGCCACCAGATCCAGCAAGGCCCCATCGGTGCATTCCCCGGCAAGAAGCCCCAGAACCGCTGTCAGCGTCAGGAACAGGAGCACTGACGTATAGCGACTTGCCGTCTGGCGCACCAGTGCGCCGAAGGATCGGGGAAGAAAGCTCTTCAGTGTTTCCCACGGTGAGGATGCCGCCTTTTCGAGGTCGATGCGGCTCTGCTGCAAATAGGGCTCCCAGAGAGAACTGCCCGGCAGAGCTGTGCTCGAAGCGGCCATCGCCGCCGGGGCCGCGAGTGCAAGGCTCGTCCACAAGAATAGTATTGCCAGACTCAAACGGAAAAGCTTGTCTCTTTTCATCCTGCGATGCTCCCTATCTTCTGGCCGATCTCTTCCAGCAGGGGCCACGCTGCCGCAAGCACCAGCACCCGGCCGGCCAGTGCCGTACACCACGCCAGCGATTCAGCCCCTGCCTCCTCGCAGAGCGAGTGGGCGTAATCGGCCAGCAGGATGACACCTGTACACCGCAGCAGACAGGAAAAGGCGTCGCCGCCTGCCCGCTGTTCCAGTTTTGTCAGCCCGGCAAGCACAGTCTGCGCCGCCGTGCTGATTTTCCATAGTACGAGGACAGCGGCTCCCATCGAGACGAACAGCCCGAAAGCCGGGGCGCTTTTCTGGAACAGGGTGTACAGCACAGCCCCCATCACCGCAAGTCCCAGCATCGTGAGGGCGCTCATAGCGCAAAGAGGGACTTGATGGTGACGAAAAGAACACTGATCTGCTTGACCAGGATGGACAGCACCACCACCAGCCCCGCCAATGTGGTCATCATGGCCTGGTCTTCCCGGCCTGAGCGGATGAGCAGCTGGTTGAGCACCGCCACGATGATGCCGATGGCCGCGATCTTGAAAATCAGGTCGATGTCCATACACATTCCCCCTATCTTTCATCAGAGGCAGAGGATGGCCGCCGCCAGTCCGGCAGCAAAGCCCAGCTTGTGACTCAATTCCAGCTGCGGGCGGGCGTGTTCCTGCGCCCGCTGCAAAAACAGCGTGAAACGCTCCTGATAAAATGCCAGCCGCTGGCACTCCTGCTCTGCCTCCGTGCGGCCAAGGCCCGAGAAGCACTCGATGAAACAGTCGTGTTCCGGGCGTGTCAGACCGGGCGGCGGACAAAGGCCCCGGAAGCTTTCGCCCGTGACAAGCCCCTCCTGTTTCAGTCTGCGGAAAAGCAGGGTGAGGTCCGTATGGCGATAGCTGATCTCCTGCCGGACACGCTGCAAAAGCAAGAGCGTCTTTTCCAGCGCAGCCAGATGCCGCCGCGTATTCTGGCAGGCCGCATCCCCTGCGCACCAGCCGCAGCCCAGCCAGAACAGCGCACAGACGACTCGAAGCGTTTTCACGAAACACGCACCTCTTTCAGCTGCCCCGGCGCAGTGCGGCCTTTCAGAAGCACTGCCACATGGAGCGCACCGCACTTTTGCAGATACTGCACCTGCGGGCGGCGGGCAGCTTCTTCCCAGCTGGCGGCATGAAGTGTGGCGATAAATTCCACCCCGCTGAAAAGTCCCTGCTCCAGCGCGTAAAGCTCGTCCATCCCGCCCAGCTCGTCCAACAAGATGACCTGCGGCGAGAGGGTACGCAGAGCCATCTGCACCGCCTGTCCCTTGGGTATGCCGCTGAGGATGTCGAGCGGAAGCGCCGCGCTTTCCTCCGAGGGAAATATCTCTCTCCGCTCGTCGATGACTGCCACGGCCCTGTTCTGTTTTGCAAGTTCCCGGGCGACACCTCGCAGAAGGGTCGTTTTGCCGCTGTCTGGTTCCCCCATCAGGAGCATCCCGACAAATCGCTGCTGCAGAATATCCCGGAGTTTCTGTGGCAGAGGAAATTCCCGGTTCCGGGCAACGCGGATATTCACCGAGCGCAGCTCCTGCAAGACGGCGTTCTGCCCCGGTGCGCAGTAAAACTGTCCGGCCAGCCCGGCGCGGCACCCGCAGCTGAGCGTGACATAGCCCGCCGCAATTTCTGTCTCGTGGCTGTGTACCGACCCGCCGCAGAGGGTGACGAATATCTCTTCCATCTGCAAGGGCGTCAGCCGGAGCATCTGCAAAGCAGGCAGCTCCGCCGGGCAGCAGGGCTTTCCGCCGATGGTCAGCTGTACTCCGCAGCCGACCCGGAGGCGTATCTCATGTACCTGTTCTGCAGTGTCCGGCGGCAGGGCGCTCAAAGGCCGCGCCAGCCATACAGGCAGAGCCCGAACGGCTCGATAATACTCGTCCATCCTGTTTCTCCTTCGGTCTCGTCATTTTGGCTTCTTGCTCCTACTGTATGCGGCGGCAGAGTTTTTAGAACGCAAAAAAGGCCCACGCAGCGGAGACACCCACTGCATGAGCCTTCTGAGTCGATTCTATTTAAGCTTCCGGTTCATCCCGCAGCATGGCAAGGAATTCTTCCTCCGTCAGCACAGGTACGCCGAGGGCCTGTGCCTTGGTCAGCTTGGAGCCTGCTGCTGTGCCGGCCACAACGTAGGCCGTCTTTTTGGAGACCGAGCCGCTGGCTTTGCCGCCGTTTTTGACGATGAGAGCCTCCGCCTCATTGCGGGAGAGCGTCTCGAGGGTGCCGGTGACGACCAGCGTCATTCCCGCCAGCTTGTCACCCTTCGGCTCACCCTTCCAGGTCATGTTCACCCCGGCGTCGGCCAGACGATGGATAAGATCTGTGGTGCCGTCCTTGGCGAAGAACTCTACCACGCTCTGGCCCATCACGCCTCCGAAACCGTCGATCTCGCTGATTTTTTCAATATCTGCCTCCCGGATGGCTTCCAGTGTGCCGAAATGCTCAGCCAGCAATGCAGCGGCCTTGTCGCCGATGTTGCGGATGCCGAAGCCGAACAGCAGCTTGTCGAGGTTGTTCTGCTTGGAATTTTCGATGGCGTGGAGGAGATTCGCTGCGCTCTTCTCCTTGAACTTTTCCAGTGTCAGCAGCTGCTCGAGCGTCAAATCATAAAGGTCCGCCGCCGAGTGGACAAGGCCCTTTTCCACCAGCTGTGTCGCCACAGCAGTTCCCAAGCCGTCGATGTCCATCGCATCACGGGAGGCAAAATGGATGATGTTGCGCAGAGACTGGGCCGGGCATTCCGGGTTGACACAGCGCAGGGCAGCTTCATCCTCGAGATGGACGACCGGTGCGCCGCAGGACGGACAGACTGTCGGCATCCGGTAAGGCTCTGCGTTCTCCGGGTGATGGACGACGCCGATGACCTCCGGGATGATGTCGCCGGCTTTCCGCACCTGAATGGTATCGCCGATGCAGAGGCCGAACTGGCGGATGAAATCCTCGTTGTGGAGGGTCGCGCGGGCCACCGTCGTACCGGCGAGGAAGACCGGGTCGAAGCAGGCAGTCGGGGTCAATACGCCTGTGCGGCCCACAGCGACCTCGATGCTGCGCAAGGTCGTCTCCTTGACTTCGGGCGGATACTTGAACGCGATGGCCCAGCGGGGGAACTTGTTGGTAGAGCCCATCCGATCGCGCTGGGCGAAGTCATTGACCTTGATGACCGCACCATCCATGTCGAAATCGAGCTTTGAGCGGTTCTGCCCGATCTGCTCGATTTCCTTGATCGCGTCCTCAATATCGTGGACGATGTGGTAGCGGGGAGAGACCGGCAGGCCGAGACTTTTGAGGTAATCGAGGCTTTCCGCGTGGGTAGTCAACTCCTTGCCACGCACCTGCTGGACGTTGAAAACAAAAATCGAAAGGCCGCGGCTCCCGGTGATCTTGGCGTCCTTCTGGCGCAGCGAACCGGCGGCGGCGTTGCGGGGATTCTTGAAGGGTGCCGCGCCCTGCAGCTCCTGCTCGGCGCAGAGGTGCTGGAACGCCTCATGGGGCATATAAACCTCGCCGCGCACCTCGAGAAACTCAGGGGCATTCTTCAGCTTCTTCGGTATCTTTTTGATAGCCCGGACATTGGCGGTGACGTCCTCGCCCACGACACCGTCGCCGCGGGTAGAAGCACGGACCAGTTCACCGTTCTCGTACTCAAGGCTGCAAGAAAGACCGTCGATCTTGATTTCGACGACATACTCCGGCTCGATACCCGCGTCACGCACTCTGCGGTCGAAATCACGCAGTTCATCGTAGGAAAATGCATCCAGCAAGCTTTCCATCTTGACGACATGTGTCACTTTTGCGAAGCGCCCGCTGGGGGTGCCGCCGACATGCTGGGTGGGCGAAGCCGGAGTGACCAGCTCCGGGTACTGCGCCTCCAGCTCCTTCAATTCCCGCGTCAGGGCGTCGTATTCAAAGTCCTCGAGTTCGGGGGCGTCCTGGTCGTAATAAAGGCGGTTATTCTTCTCGATAACAGCGCGCAGTTCCTCTACGCGCTTCTTGGCTTGTTCCAGTTCCACAGTTCCACTCTCCTGCCTGACGCGGGACAGAGCGCCGCGTCTTGATTCTCTTGCGATAGTATACCACAAAACGGTGTTTTTCGTAAACAAAAAAAGCAGAGCTGCTTTCCCCCTTTTTTCTGAGAAATACAGCTCTGCGTTATGTTCAAAAACTCAAATCGAGATCGTATTGCAAACGTCCACGAGGACCGGGTCGATGCTCTTGGTCATCTCGAGGGCCTCATCTACGGGGTAATCCACCAGCTCCTCACCCTTCATGCCGACGATGCGGTTATACTTGCCCTGCTCGAGCAGGCAGACGGCGTGGTAGCCCATAGCAGAAGCGTTCACACGGTCACGCAGCGTGGGAGAGCCGCCGCGCTGGACATGGCCCAGAATGGTGGCACGGGTGTCGATGCCGGTGCGGGCCTGGATCTCGTTGGCGATCTCCTGAGAATGGCCGATGCCCTCGGCCACGATGACGATGAAGTGGCGCTTGCCGGTGCGCTGAGTCTCGACGATCTTATCGAGGATATCGCGCTGCATATCGAATTCCTTCTCGGGCAGCAGCACGGCCATAGCGCCGGAGGCGATGGCAACGTTCAGGGCAATGTAACCAGCGTTGCGGCCCATGACCTCGACGACGCTGCAGCGGTCATGGCTCTGGGTGGTGTCGCGCAGCTTGTCGATCATCTCCAGAGCAGTGTTCATAGCGGTATCGTAACCGATGGTATAGTCGGTGCAGGCAATATCGTTGTCGATGGTGCCGGGCAGGCCGATCATCGGGATGCCGCGGTGTGCCAGCTCACGGGCGCCGCGGTAAGAACCGTCGCCGCCGATGACCACCAGCGCGTCAATGCCAAGCTCACGGCACTTGGCTGCGCCCTTATCCTGACCCTCTTTGGTCTTGAACTCAAGGCAGCGTGCGGTGTAGAGGATGGTGCCGCCGGCAGAGATGATGTTCGAGACACTGCGCAGGTTCATTTCGAAGCACTCGCCGTTCAGCAGACCGTTATAGCCGCGCTGGATGCCGATCATGCGGAAGCCCTTGTGCAGGCCGGTACGGACCACGGCACGGACAGCTGCGTTCATGCCGGGGGCGTCGCCGCCGCTGGTGAGAACACCGATCGTCTTGATTTGCTTTTCCATAGAGAGATTCCCTCCAATTTGTTTCTTCACATACCACTCGGGGCGCGCGCATCCCCTTCTTCCACAGATGCGGCCCGACTCGATGCAACCTATTTGCTATGGCTTGCCTTAGACAAGTATATCACAAAGTTGTTCATTTGAAAACAGCGCGGGAATAATGATTGATGCACAGAAATGTCATTTTGTTGCGACATTACGTTCGCCAAGCAGACGTTTCAGCTCCTGGAGCAGCAGTGGATGGCCCGAAGCATAGAGTCTCCGGGGCGCGGCGAGCTTCTGCTTGACATCCTCGAGATAGAAAATGACGGGCATATCGCCGTCGAATATCTCAAGGAGATTGATGACCTTTGCATACTCGGGGCAGCTGCGGGACGGCAGGCGGACATAGAGCCGCTGGGCGGCATCCCGCATGAGGTCGGGGCGGTTGGCCTGCGGGCGTTTGGGGTCGTAGCCCTCGATGGGCGAGATGCTCTCAGCCATCAGCTTGGAAGGCTCATCTTCACGCACGGAGAGGCGTCCCTCGATGACCACGACGGCATTTTCCTTGAGCGCATCGCGGAAGGTATCCAGTACCCGTGGAAAGACGATGACCTCCATCGTACCGGTCAGGTCCTCCACGCTGGTGAAGGCCATCATCGTGTTGGACTTGGTGGTCATCATCCGGTTTTTGACGACGGTACACACGATACGGACATGATTGCCGTCCAGCTTGTGGGCGTCCTCGCCGGTGAGCTCCTTGATGCTGTTGGACGCAAAGCGTGCCGACTGTTCCCGATAGGCGTCCAGCGGGTGGCCGGACAGATAGAGGCCGCTGACCTCTTTCTCCTGCTGGAGCAGTTCGGTGTGGCTGTACTCCGGGAAGGGCTTTATCTCATAGCTGTCGGTGTCGGCGGTCTGAGATTCGCCGCTCATCACCGAGAACAGGTCCAGCTGTCCCTCAAGATTGCGGCGGGAGTCGCTCTCCACGCTCTTGATGATGCCGTCCACGGCTTCCACAAGGCTGTGGCGGTTGACGCCCATACTGTCGAAGGCACCCGCCTTGATAAGGCATTCCACGGCCCGGCGGTTCAGCTCAGTGCCGTGCATCCGCTTACAGAAGTCATAGAGGCTCGAATAAGGCTCCTCTTGTCTCTCTTCCACGACTCGCTCGATGAGGTTGCGGCCCACATTCTTGACCGCATTCAGGCCGAAACGGATCTTGCCGTTGTCCGCCGTGAAGCCGCCGTTCGAGATATTGACGTCCGGCGGGAGCACCTTGAGGCCCAGGCGGGCGCACTCGCCCGAATACTCGATGACTTTGTCGGTATTGTCAAGCACACTGGTGAGCAATGCGGCCATAAACTCGCTGGGGTAATGACACTTGAGATAAGCCGTCTGGAATGCGACGTAAGCGTAGCAGGCCGCATGGCTTTTATTGAAGGCGTAGGACGCAAAACTCGACATTTCATCGTAGATCTCGTTGGCGACTTCCTCGGAGATGCCATTGGCGACACAGCCCGGGCATTCGTGGCCCGGCTCGGTGCAGCCATGGACAAAATGCTCGCGTTCTGCCTCCATCACCGCGTGCTTCTTTTTACTCATGGCACGGCGGACGTTATCTGCCTGTCCGAACGAGAAACCGGCCAGCTCACGGAATATTTGCATGACCTGTTCCTGGTAGACGATACAGCCGTTGGTGACGTCGAGGATATGGGCCAGCTGTGGCGTTTTATAGCTGATCTTATCCGGCTCGTGGCGGTTGCGCAGGTAGGTCGGGATGGAGTCCATCGGGCCGGGGCGGTAAAGACTGATAAGAGCGATGACGTCTTCAAGGTTCTGCGGCTGCAGACCCACGAGGACCTGTTTCATACCCGAGGATTCGAGCTGGAACACGCCCTCCGTTTCACCCTGACCCAGCATCTTATAAGTCGCTGCATCGTCATAATCCAGCTTCTGGATGGAGAAGGACGGGTCTTTTTTCTGGACGGCCGCCTCCGCGTCCCGGATGACCGTCAGGGTGCGCAGGCCGAGGAAGTCCATTTTCAGCAGACCCAGCTCTTCGATCTCGGTCATATTGAACTGGGTGACAGGCAGGCCGTCGTTGGTGGCCAGGGGCAGATAATAGTCTGTCGGTTCCGGGGTAATGACGACGCCGGCCGCATGGGTGGAGGCGTGGCGGGGCATACCTTCAACCTTCAGCGCAGTGTCGATAAGTTCTGTGACCTGCGGGTCGCTGTCGTACATCCGCTTCAGCTCCGGCGAGACCTCCAAGGCGCGTTTCAGCGTCATTTTCAGCTCCATCGGCACCTGCTTTGCCACCACATCCACGCTCTGATAGGGCATACCCATCACGCGGCCCACATCGCGGATGGCGTTGCGGGCGGCCATGGTGCCGAAGGTGACGATCTGGGCCACATGGTCTGCGCCGTACTTCCGGTTGACGTAGTCGATGACCTCCTGACGGCGCTCGTAGCAGAAATCGACGTCAAAATCGGGCATGCTGACGCGCTCGGGGTTCAGGAATCGCTCGAAGATGAGGTTGTAGCGGATGGGGTCGATGTCGGTGATGCCTACACAGTAAGCCGCGATGCTGCCCGCGCCCGAGCCACGGCCCGGGCCTACCGGAATGCCCTGACTCTTGGCGTAGTTGATATAATCCCAGACAATGAGGTAGTAGTTGGTATAGCCCATCGACTTGACCACGCCGATCTCATAGGTCAGGCGGTCCTTATTGGACTGTGGAACGTCCGAGCCGTAGCGGCGCTCGAGGCCGTCCCAGCAGAGCTTCTCGAAAAACTCCTGATTGTCCATCCCGTTCGGGGCTTTGTAATATGGAATTTTGGTGTGCCCAAAGTCGAAGTCAAAATTGCACTGGTCCGCAATTTTCTGGGTGTTGGCGCAGGCTTCCGGCACCATTGTGAACAACTCATACATTTCGTCCGTCGTTTTGACGTAGAATTCGTCGGTCCGGAACTCCATCCGGTCAGCGTCCCGAATGGTCTTGCCGGTCTGGATGCAGAGCAGGATGCTCTGCATCTTGGCGTCATCCTTCCGCAGATAGTGGGAGTCGTTGGTGGCCGCCATCGGGATGCCGGTCTCCCGCGCCAGTTTGATGAGCTGGGGCAGGACGATCGTATCCTCTTCGAGGCCGTGGTCCTGCAGTTCGATGTAGTAATTGCCCTTGCCGAACAGCTCCTGATACCACAGGGCCGTGGACTTTGCCCTCTCGTAGTCTCCCGCCAGAATGGCTTGCGGGATCTCGCCTGCGAGACAGGCAGACAGGCAGATGAGACCCTCATGATACTGCTCAAGAAGCTGCTTGTCTACACGGGGCTTGGAATAAAAGCCCTCCACGAAGGCAGCGGACACCATCTTGATGAGGTTCTTATAGCCTGTCTCATTCTTGCAGAGCAGGATAAGATGGTTGTTGCCGTCGATTTTGTTGACTTTATCGAAGCGGGTGCGGGTGGCCACATAGACCTCACAGCCGATGATGGGCTTGATGCCTGCCTTTTTTGCGGCCTTATAGAACTGGACACAGCCGTACATGACGCCGTGGTCCGTGATGGCGATGGCGCTCTGGCCGCACTCCTTGACGCGGTCCATAAGCTGGTCGATACGGCAGGCACCGTCCAGCAGGCTGTATTCGGTATGGATGTGGAGATGAACGAAGTCTCTCCCCTGACGGTTCCCTTCGGTCACATCGCTCATGCTCCTGCCTCCTCTGTTTCAGTGTGTTCTTCGAGCCGCTGACGCAGGGCGTCGGCCAGCGCTTCCAGCTTTTTCATCCGGTGAGAAAGGCCCGATTTGCTCATGGGCGGGTCAAAGCTTCCGCAGAGCGCCGCCAGCGATAAATCAGGGTATTCCAGCCGCCGGGCTGCTGCCTGCTGCAGTGCCTCGGGCAGCGTTTTCAGCGCCCCCTGCGCTTCCAGAAAGCGGATGGCTTTGAGCGTCTGGGCGTTGGCGCGGGCCGTCTTGCTCAGGTTTGCGGTATCGCAGTTTGTGTGGCGGTTGATCTGGTTGCGCATCTGCTTGACAGCCTTCTGGGCGCTGAGCTGGGCCGATGCCTCCGCCGCTCCCATAAAGGAAAGGATGCGCTCCACATTGTCGCAGCTCTTGACGTAAACAAGGTTCACGCCGTTGCGGCGGGTGCGGTGGGGCGCAAACTCGTGCTCCGCCAGCAGGGCTTCGAAGTCGCGCGCAAGGTTCGTGCGGCTGGTGAGAAACTCGATGTTATACTCCTTTTGCGGGTCAGTGACCGTGCCGCTGCACAAAAAAGCTGCCCCGATGTACGCGCTGACGCATGTCTGGCAGCGAATCAGTCTGGGGTCTATCTGCAGGCTCGTCTCGGTGCCGGTGGTGCCGAAAAGCTCGTGCATCCGCGCCACCTGCTCCGGTGCGCGGATGCTGAACTCATAGACCACCCCGCTGGGACGCTGCTTCTCGATGATGTCGCCCTGTATGCCGCAGCGCGCAAACAGCTGGGAAGCCACCTGCGTCGTCAGCTCCTGTTCCGTCTGCAGCACCAGCCCGCTGGCGTCGAAGTACTTGGCGAAGCAGGCGATTCCATAGGCGGCAGCGCGGACGCAGCAGTCCTTCTGCAGACTGCGCCGGGCGATCTCCTCCCTTGCCTGGGATGCAAAACTCATGATATGTTTATCCTTTCAACGGACAGAATCGCGGTGCTGGATGCCGGGCTTGTAGCCAAGCTTTTCGCAGTATTCCGCGATCTTCCGCGCAAATGTGATGGAGCGATGCTTGCCGCCGGTGCAGCCCACTGCGATGGTGAGCTGGCTTTTGCCTTCCTTGACGTAGAGCGGAAGAGCATATTCCAGAAACGATTCATAGCGCTTCAAAAGCTCTTGCGCCTCCGGGTGGCTCATGACAAAATCGACGACCTCTTCATCAAGACCCGTTTTATGCTTCAGTTCCGGGACATAAAAAGGGTTGGGCAGACAGCGGACATCCAAAACAAGGTCTGCCTCTGGCGGGATGCCGAACTTGAAGCCGAAGGACATGACCGTCAGTCGCATGGCGCTCTTCGCGCCGCCGTTCTGGTTGAACAGGTCGCAGATGCGCTCTTTGTTCTGCGAGGTGGAGAGCAGGCCGGTATTGATGGTATAATCTGCCCGGTCTTTGAGGGGCTGCAGGATCCCGCGCTCCCTGCGGAAGGCTTCCCGGGTGGAAAGGCCGTCGGAAATGCTCATCGGATGGCGGCGGCGCGTCTCACTGTAGCGGCGCATCAGCACATCGTCCGGGGCATCAAGGAACAAGATCTCATATTCTATCCCCTGCTCGTCCAGCTGAGAAAGAGCCACTTCGATCTCTTCCGGCGTGCGGCAGCCGCGGATGTCCATACAGAGAGCCACCCGCTTGAGCTGGTTGTCACCCGCTTTCGAAAACGCCGTGATGCTGGGCAGCAGTGCCGCCGGGATGTTATCAATGCAGAAAAAGCCGATGTCTTCCAGCGCATTCATGGCGACAGATTTGCCTGCACCGGAAAGGCCGCTGACGATGAGAAGATTCATTTTGCACGCCTCTTTCTTTTATGCTTTCACCACACGAATTTCTTTTTCGAGGTCGTAGCCGGTCTTTTCTTTCACGATGGCACGCACCTCATCGCACAGAGCCAGCACATCTGCACAGGTCGCTCCACCCAGATTGACCACAAAGCCGCAGTGCTTGTCACTGACGGCTGCGCCGCCATGGCGGTAGCCCCGCAGACCGCACTGGTCGATGAGGGCCGCCGCAAATGCGCCCACCGGCCGCTTGAAGGTGCTGCCGGCGCTGGGCTTGTCGAGAGGCTGTTTGTCTTTGCGGCGGGCCATCAGGTCGTCCATCCTGGCGCGGATGTCGGCGGCATTGCCTCTTGCGAGGTGGAACTTTGCCGAGAGGATGCAGCCGCCGTTTTCTTCGAAAATACTGTGGCGGTAGCTGAGGCCGAGCTGTTCTGCCGGTACCTCAACGCTCTCCCCTTCTGCGGTCAGATACCGCACGGAGACCAGCACGTCCTTCATCTCGCCGCCGTAAGCTCCGGCGTTCATGTAGACAGCACCGCCCACCGTACCCGGGATGCCGTAGGCAAACTCAAGACCGGTGAGGCTGTTTTCCAGCGCCGTCATGCAGAGCGACGAGAGCATCTTGTCCGCACCGACAACGACAGCATCGTAAGTCAGGGCCGGGTCTTTGCCCGGGAAACAGATGTTTTCAAGAATGCCGATCGCGCTCTTCATGGCCGATACATTGATGACAGCTCCCCGGTAGCCCGCATCCTCAAACAGGATGTTGCTGCCGTTGCCCAGCAGATAATATTTGACATTCGCTTCCTTCGCCAGCTTGATGGCGGCGCAGAGCTGCGCCTCATTTTCCGGCAGGATAAAGACATCTGCCGGGCCGCCGATGCGGAAAGTGCAGTGCGCGCTGAGCGGCTCATTTTCTTTGTATGCAATGCCCGCAGCGGACAAAGCCTGTTTCAATCGTTCCATTCGTTCTCCCTCTATCGGTAGAAAATCAGTCCATCGTGTCGTTCAGGCCCAGACGGATGAGCAGCTCCTTGGCGGCGTTATAGCCCATCTTCTTCTGGCGGTTATTGATAGCCGCCGTTTCCAGCACGACTGCGAGGTTGCGTCCGGGCGAAACGGGGATGATGGTGCTGGGGATGTTGACGCCCAGAATGTCATAATACTCGCTTTCCAAGCCGGTGCGCTGATAGTTTTTGGTGGGGTCCCATGCTTCCAGCTGGACGACGAGGTCGAGGCTTTCACTCACCTTGACCGCGCCCACGCCGAACACGCGGGCCACGTTGACGATGCCGATGCCGCGCAGCTCAATGAAGTGGCGGATGTTTTCCGGCGCAGTCCCCATGATCTGACGGTTGGAGACCTTGCGCAGCTCCACGGCATCGTCGGCGACGAGGCGGTGGCCGCGCTTGACCAGCTCAATGGCCAGCTCGCTCTTGCCGATGCCGCTGTCGCCGAGAATGAGGATGCCTTCACCGTAAACTTCCACCAGCACGCCGTGGCGGGTGATGCGGGGAGCCAGTTCAAGGTTCAGCACGCTGATGAGGCTGCCCATCATGGTGCAGGTCGTCTCGTTGGAGCGCAGCAGGGCTACCCCGTGCTGCTTTGCAAGCTCCTGCATCTCCGGGAAGGGTTCCAGCTCCTCGTTGCGGCAGAGGATGACGGCCGGAGGCTGCTGGCGGAACAGCCGGTCAAGGCGCTCACGGCGCTTTTCCGGCGTAAGACCGGCCAGAAAGTTCATCTCCGCAAGGCCCATGATCTGTAAGCGCAGCTTATCGAAATAATCGTAGTAGCCGGCCAGAAACAGACCGGGACGGTTGACCTCTGCGATCTCGACGCTGATCTTGTCCAAATCGCAGGGCGTATAGATGACCTCGAGGCTGACCTTCTCGACCAGCCGCTTGAGCGAAACAGCGAAATTCCCCATTCGTTTTTCCTCCTGCATCCTCTGTGCTCCGCCATACCAAAAGGCAGCACAGTTTATCCTTCCTTATTATAATCGAGACGGACAGCAAAAACAACAATTCTTTCAGGAATCTTTTCTGGTTTTGCGCCAGCGCTTGCATCCGGGGGCCAAAACCATATAATAGGAGACAGGGATAGAGTTCACTTTACATGAGTTTTACATTTCGCCGGTTTCCGATTTTACATTCCACTCGTATACTCATAATCAGGGATAGGACCGGTGAAATCCAGTGCAGGTCGTGTAAAAAGTTGAGACATGCTCCTGCACGGGTCCTCTACGGCCGCTGTCGATGTACAAACGCAAGCTTCAACAAGCGAGGAGTAAAACATGACTCTATTCAATGTCTTTTCTCTGCTGGGCGGTCTGGCTCTGTTCCTGTTCGGCATGGACATCATGGGCAAAGCCCTTGAGAAACAGGCCGGCGGCCATCTGCAGAAGATCCTGAGCAAGCTGACGGATAACCCCCTCAAGGGCTTCTTCCTCGGTCTCGGCGTGACCGCCATCATCCAAAGCTCCAGCGCTACCACCGTCATGGTGGTCGGCTTCGTCAACAGCGGCATCATGGAGCTGCATCAGGCCATCGGCATCATTATGGGCAGCAATGTGGGTACCACTGTCACCAGCTGGCTGCTGAGCCTTTCCGGCCTGCAGGGCGACAGCATCTGGATCCAGATGCTCAAGCCCACCTCCTTCAGCCCGCTCCTCGCCTTCATCGGCATCCTGCTCTATATGGGCAAGAGCGAGAAGAAAAAGGGCGTCGGCACCATCCTCATCGGCTTTGCCATCCTGATGACCGGCATGACTGCCATGTCCAATGCCGTCGAGCCCCTGCAGGGTGAGGCATGGTTCACCAACCTCTTCGTCCGCTTCTCCAATCCCATCCTCGGCGTTCTGGTGGGCACACTGGTCACCGGCATCATCCAGAGTTCCAGCGCCAGCGTCGGCATCCTGCAGGCGCTGAGCGCTACCGGCGTCATCACCTACGGCAGCGCTATCCCCATCATCATGGGTCAGAATATCGGCACCTGTGTCACCGCGCTGATTTCTTCTGTGGGCGCAAATAAGAATGCCCGCCGTGCCGCCATGGTCCACCTCTACTTCAACATCATCGGCGTCACGGTCTTTCTGGCCGGTTTCTACGGTCTGAACGCCGTGGTCCACTTTGATTTTGTGAACGAGACCATCGCCGCCTGGGGCATTGCTGTGGTCCACTCCACCTTCAACATCGCGGCCACCCTCATCCTTCTCCCCTTCGCAAATGGTCTGGAAAAGCTGGCCATCCTCACCATCCCCGACGACGCCGAAAAAGAGAGCTTTGCTCTGCTGGATGAGCGTCTGCTGAACACCCCGGCTGTGGCCGTGGCCCGCGCCCACTCTGCTACTGCTGACATGGCCGAGCTGGCCCGTGTGGGCGTCATGCAGGCCATGAGCCTGACCCACACCTGGGATGATACGCTGGCCCAGAAAGTCCGGGATGAGGAGAGCAAAGTTGACCAGTACGAGGACGCCCTTGGCACTTACCTCGTCAAGCTGTCCAGCCGTGAGCTGAACCATGCGGACAGCCAGAGCGTGAATACTCTGCTCCACACCATCAGCGATTTCGAGCGCATCAGCGACCATTCCGTGAACCTTCTGGAATCCGCACAGGAGATGCACACCAAGGAGATCAACTTCTCCACCGACGCCCGCGAAGAGCTGCAGGTGCTTGAGGACGCCGTGCAGGACGTGCTGAACCGCACCACCGACGCCTTCCGCAAGGATGACCTGCATCTGGCAAGCAAGGTCGAACCTCTGGAGACCGTCGTGGACGAGCTGGTGCGTGCCATCAAGGCACGGCACGTCGCCCGCCTGCAGGCCGGCAGCTGCTCCATCGAGTATGGCTTCGTGCTGGAAGACCTGCTGACCAACTACGAGCGCGTCTGCGACCACTGCAGCAACGTGGCAGTTGCCCAGATCGAGGTTGCACAGGACAGCTTCGACACCCACGCCTACCTCAACGACCTGCGCAGCGGCCATGCCTCCACCAAGGAGAGCGAGCAGTTCCAGCGCCGCCTGAACCGCTACCGTGAGCGCTATCTCTTCCCCGACGAAAACGTCACCGAAACGGAGGACAAACAGGCATGATCTATATCGTAGAAGACGATTCAGCCATCCGTGAATTAGAGCAGTATGCATTGCAGTCCAACGGCTACGAGGCCGTGGGCTTCGAGTCCTCAGAACCCTTCTGGCAGGCCGTCCACACCACGCCGCCGGAACTGGTCATTCTGGACGTGATGCTCCCCGGTGAGGACGGCTTCTCCATCCTGAAAAAGCTCCGCGCCGCCCCTTCCCTGCGGCGTCTGCCCATCATCATGATAACGGCCAAGTCCAGCGAGCTGGACACCGTGCGCGGCCTCGACTGCGGCGCAGACGACTACATCACCAAGCCTTTCGGCATCATGGAGTTCCTGAGCCGGGTGCGGGCAGCCCTCCGCCGGGCAGAGCCCGAGGCGCGGCCCAACGTCTACAGCTTCCGGGAGATCCTGCTGGACAATGCCCGCCACAGCGTCACCGTCAGCGGCGCACCGGTGGAGCTGACCTACAAAGAATACAGCCTGCTCCGCCTGCTGCTGGAAAACACCAACCTTGTCGTCACCCGCGAGACCATTTTGCAGGTGGTGTGGGGTACTGACATCTCGGTGGAGAGCCGGACCGTGGATATGCACATCCGCACCCTGCGCAAAAAGCTGGGCGACGCCGGAAAGTACATCTGCACGGTGCGGAAGGTGGGCTACAAGCTGACGGACAGCGAGGAGGAGCTCGAGCAATGAAACCACGCAGCATGGAAGAAAAAATAAGCTATCTGCTGTTTCTGATGGGCTTTGCGGGGCTGGCGTGTACCGCTGCGCTCTGCATCTTTGTGTTCCACAAGGCGTTCCGGGAGCAGGCCTGGACAGCCCTTGAGCGGGAAACTGACCTTGTGGCCGTCGGCTGTGCGCAGGTGGACGACCCCAGCCAGCTGGAAACTTATGTGGACGGCTCGCTGCGCATCACTCTCATCGCCTCGGACGGCAGTGTGCTCTTTGAATCGGCCACCAACCAGCCGATGGAGAACCATCTGAGCCGCCCCGAGATACAGCAGGCCATGAAGAGCGGCGTGGGCCGCGACTGCCGCGACTCCCAGACGCTGGGCTATGAGACTTATTATTACGCCATGCTGCTGACGAACGGAGACATCCTCCGGGTGGCGCAGGACTCTGAGACGATCTGGTCGATTTATGACGCCGCTCTGCCTGCCATCGTGCTGAGCTGTTTCCTGATGATGGGCGCAGCCGCTATCATTGCCGGACTGCTGACCAAGAGCCTCGTCCAGCCTGTGCTCAAGATGACCGATGACCTCGACCACATCCAGGAGAATGTCCCCTACAAGGAGCTTATCCCCTTTGCCGAGAACATCCACTCCGACCGGATGCTGCGGGAAAATAACGAGAAAATGCGGCAGGAGTTCACGGCCAATGTCAGCCACGAGCTGAAAACGCCTCTGACCAGCATCTCCGGTTATGCAGAGCTCATCGAGACCGGTATTGCAAAACCCGCGGATACGCCGGATTTTGCCCGCAAGATCCATGTAGAGGCCAGCCGGATGATACAGCTGGTCAACGATATTCTGCAACTCTCCCACCTCGACAATGTGAGCGAGACGGGTGCTGCGCCTGCAATGGAAACGGTCGATCTGCTGGATGTGGCCCGAGAGTGCGTGGAGCGCCAGAAGGTCAACGCCCGGCACTCCTATATCTCCCTGACCTACCTCGGCGAAAGCGCCCCTGTGACAGGCAGCCGCAGCCTGCTGGATGAGCTGTGCCAGAACCTCTGCGACAACGCCATCCGCTACAACCGCCCCGGTGGAAAAGTCCAGATCATCACGGCCTGCACCCGGGACGGTCACTGCACCCTGACCGTGAAGGACAACGGCATCGGTATCCCGAAAGAGGCGCAGACCAGCGTGTTCGAGCGCTTCTACCGGGTGGACAAGAGCCGCAGCAAAGCCACCGGCGGCACCGGTCTGGGTCTGGCCATCGTCAAACACATCGCCCGCATCCACAACGCCCGCATCAAGCTGGACAGCGTTGTGGACGAGGGTACCACCATCACCGTGATCTTCGAAACGGCTTCTTAAAATTTCATGAGCTTCACGTCTGCCCGAATTTCCGGGCAGACGTTTTTTGTTGTGAGCGCAAAGTGACCGTCACGCAGTGCCTGATGCGCACCGAGTCCGGAGATGTCCAGCCCCAGCGTCCAGCAGCGGCGGACGGTGTCCGCACAGAGGGCTTCCAGTTCTGCTTCGGCGTCGGCAGGCAGGGCATTATTGCGTGAGAGCGCGTTCACCCGGAGAAGAAAGCTCTCCCCTTCCCGCTCCACGCCGCAGAAAGCCCGGCGCAGGCGGAGCGGCCCAGCTTTCAGCGCAAAGCGATGCTCCCCTGTATCCGTCCAGCTTTTGCCCTGCAATAAGAGTGCCATTTCCGTCTGGGACTCGGTCAGCTGGCCGGTCTGTTCCGGGGTGATGATGAGAGCTTCGGGCCTGTAATGTGCATCCTCGTCTTCCAGCTCCACGACAGGCAGGATGAAGCCGCTGCTCTGCTGATAGAGCCGGGGCGCGGCCGGGGCAGCGTTTTTGACGCATTGCAGGAGATTTTCAGGCAGGACGTCTGATTTATCGGCCCGCTCTTTCAGTGTCTCTACCGAAAAGCTTCCCCCGAACACCCGGGACGCCAGCCGCCCGTAGGGTCGATGGAGAAACAGTTCTTCACAGGCAGACAGCGTTCGCCGTACCGAATCCTGCCCGGCCAGAAGATATTCGCAGAGCCGCCAGTCCGCCCGCTGGGGCAGGGCTTCCTCGGCGGCAGAAATGGCAGAAGAAAGCTCGGGGCCTCGGCCAATACAGAGACGGATAGCGGCTTTGGCCTCGGAGGAATCGGCGGAGGCTTCCGGGAACTGGTACAGCAGGCCCACCGTCCAGCTGTCGCCGCTGGTCTCGACGAGAAGGGCGCGAATCATGCTTTTTTCGGTGTTGTCCCAATGCAAAAAGAGACAGAGCCAGACGACGAGGACGCCTGCGGCCATCAGCCGCAGCCAGCCCCGGCGGGTCATCGTGCAGCCTCCGCATTGACAGGCCCTTCGGCAAGGCGCTCACAGAGCAGCCGGACGGCACGGACGATAAAGCCGAAGCGGAAGATTGCCGCCGCCAGCCAGAGGAGCAGGAACGCGGCATCAAAGCGGGAGATGCCGCCGAAGCTCCACGCCCGCAGCAGCTCATAGCCCGGGTAAGCCTGCGGTGCGCCGAAAAGAAGGGCCAGCCCCAGCGCATAACCCGAGGAAATGACGGCAGCGATGATTGGAAGCCATACGACAGGCTTTTTGCTGATTTTCGCATTATTTTTGCTCATACAGAGAAGCGGAAAGGAGAAATATTCCGGGTAAAAAGATGCATCCGGAAGCACAAACGAATGTGCCGTCTCACCTGTCACGAGCACCTGCCATTGCAGCTGTCCGGCCAGCCCCAGCACACAGAACACGATGCCCAGCATTACGAGCCACCCGAGGACGGAGGCCATCCGGTCGTACAGCTCACAGCCGAGGCTCCACCCTGCCCAGAGAAAGAACGGCAGCAGACCGATGAAGGCCATAGACGCAAACTGTTCCCAGCAGGCTTGTTGGAGCATTGCAGCTGTCCGGACAAGCTCGAAGAGATACCAGAGCAGAAAGACGGCACAGCTGCACTTTCCTGCAAAGCCCGGGCGGTTCAGACGGGAGGCGTTGACCGAGACGAGCGCGGCAAGGAGCACGAAGACCGCTGCCGCCAGTACATTGCTCAGCAGGACGGCGCGGACGGAGCCGGTCTGCCCTGCCCCGAAGATGGCGCGGCCCAGCTCTGCCGCCGCGACGCTGAGTGTCAGCGTCTGGGCCGAGAATGTCTGTTTTTGCTGCATTCAGGACCCCCTCCTTTGCCAGATGGTGAATGGGCGGCGGGACAGCGCCCGATAGTTGCGGCGGACGACGCCGTCACCCGAAAAGACTGCGCCCGAAAGATAGGGCACCCCCATCGCGGAGATGGACGTCAGTGCGGCCAACACGCCCAAGGCCGCACACACCAGACCTACCGGGCCGGCCAGACCGGCGGCCAGCGTAACGCCCAATCGCAGCAATGTGGCCGGTTCGTACAGCGAGGGCGTCACAAAGACCGAGATGGCCGTGATGCTGGCTACGAGGATGACCGGCGTGCTCAGCAGTCCGGCCCCGATGGCGGCGTCACCGATGATGAGCGCCGCCACAAGGCTCACCGAGTGGCCCAGCGTCTGGGGCATCCGAAGCCCGGCCTCCCGGATGATCTCCAATAAGATGATGACCAGCAGCATCTCGGCAAAGAGCGGCAGAGGCGTCGCCTTTTCTGCCGCCGCGATTTTGAATAATAGCTGCGGTGGGATGAGCTCGGGCAGATAGACCGCCAGACAAACAAAAACGCCCGGCAGGAAGATGCTGAGATAAAATGAGCCATATTTCAGGACACGCAGGAACGACGAAAAAACTGCCGTGGTGGCGTAGTCGTCGAGGCAGTCGAAGTTCTCGCAGAAAAGGGACGGCAGCACCAGCGCCGAGGGGCTGCCGTTGACAAGGACGACGATTTTCCCCTCACAGAGCTTTGCGGCGGCGGAAGCCGGGCGCTCGGTATAGCTCACCGGGGCAAACAGCCGCCACCTGGCCGGGAAAAGCCACGGTACAAAGTAGCTGGAATCCAGCAGGACCTCCGGCTTTGCCTCCTGGAGCGTCCGGCGCACCCGCGCCACTGCCGTCTTGCCGGCCTTGTCTTTGCAGTAGCAGATGGCGTATTCGGTCTTCATGGCACAGTCGGCCTGTGCGGTCTCCATCACGAGGGTGTCGGTACGGATGAGGCGGCGCAGTAAACTCAGGTTGACCCGCAGCAGGTCGGCAAAGCCCTCCCGGGAGCCGCGAAGGTTTCCTTCCCCGGAGGGCTCTTCCACCGAGCGCGATTTCAGCCCCTGCACCGAGAAGACAAGCCCCTTTTTGCATCCGTCCAGCAGAAGCACGGCCATGCCGGCGGTCATGCGGCGGATGAGGTCGTCCATGTCCTTGACCGGGCCGTCCTCGGCGGGCAAGCCGGAATGGTTCATCAGCAAATCATACACCTGCGTGCCGGTGTGAGGCATCCGCTCCGGCTCGAGGCTGGGCGTGTGACGGGTGGCGGCGTCCAGTAAAAGCGACCAGAGTGACTTGAGGCTGGCCATATTGTCGAAAAGGACGATGGCCCCCGGGCAGTGATAAAGCTCGATGCGCTTGGCATAAAAATCCGCCGAAGCGCCAAACCTAGCGTTGAGCGCCGCCAGATTTTCTTCCAGCGACGAGGAAAGCTGCAGCATACGGTATCCCCCTTTGCCTGCCAGTATTCCCCCACCAACGGTGCTTATTCAACCCACAAGGAGGGCCTTCTCGTGAAGCTTCTGATTTTCCGTACTCTGCTCATCTATCTCTGCGTTCTGTTCGCCATGCGGCTGATGGGCAAGCGTCAGCTGGGCGAACTGCAGCCCGAAGAGCTGGTATCTACTATCCTCATCTCAAATCTGGCGTCCATCTCCATCGAGTCGGAAGAAGTGCCGGTGACAGCCAGCCTCATTCCCCTTTTCCTCATCGCGGCTTTGGAGCTGCTGGGGTCGGCGCTGAGCTTCCGCAGCCAGAAATTTTTCAACCTGATGTCGGGCCGTCCCAAGACGGTCATCCTGGACGGACAAATCGACCAGAACGCTCTGCGCACCCTCCGGCTGACGACTGCCGACCTGCTGGAGGCACTGCGCGGCAAAAACATCTTTGACCCACGGGATGTCTCCTATGCCGTGGTGGAGACGAACGGCAGTCTCTCGGCGGCACTGCGCCCCGAAAAAGAGACCGCTACCCTCGCTGACTTGCAGCTGAAAGTGGAGCACAGCCACGCGACCATCCCCTTCGTGCTGGACGGTCAGGTGCTCGAGGAAAATCTGCACTGGTGCGGCAAAGACCGGGACTGGCTCGAGCGGACGGCGCAGGCCAACACCCTGCTGCCGGAGGAAATCCTGCTTTTAGTGGGCAATGAGACGGAGGACTATTTTCTGCTGAAAAAAGAGAGCCGCCGCAAGGGCAGCTCCCGGTGAGAGGTGTGGGATGAAGCGAATTTATGCGTGTCTGTGCATCGTGGCGGTGCTGCTGGGTGTGGCCTTTTACAGCAGCTGGCGGGTGCAGAAGTTTGCTGAGGATATTTCGGACGACATCGACAATGCCATGGAGGCCATTCGGGATGAGGACCTCCCTTCCGCGCGGCAGGCACTGGCCGAGGGCGCTGAACTCTGCGACAAAATGCGGGAAGGGATGAATCACCTGCTCCGCACACAGGACTTCACGGAACTGGAAGCTGCCCTTCGCGCTGCGGACGGACATCTCGAACTGAACGCCCCCGAGGAAGCATTTGGTGAACTGCGCCGGGCGCAGGTTCAGGTGGAGACTCTGGAATGGCTGTCACATAGACTTGTGTGATTAAATCGTTCAGACGTGATTATATTTCGTGTAATCTATATTATTCGAAATTATATCATCTTGTTCCAGCATAAAATCGGTCTTATAAAATGGATTTCATCTGCAAGATCATCCGGTATTTCCATTGCATTATCATTGTTTTACTCTGTAGTAATTCTATTTGCAAGAAGCTGCATCAAGTGTCCCTGACTATATGGATTTTTATATATCCAATCTTTCAGCATATCTTCCGAAAGATGCAGACCTTATAGAAAGGGCTCTTTTCTCGTGTCCAAGAGGCGCAAAAAGCGCCCCATCCCCTGCCCTGCGGCAGAGAATGGGGCGCTCGTGCTTTTTTACACTTTACTTCTTACGGTCGCCCATCAGCTTTTTCAGCTCATTGAAGAAGCTTTCGACGTCCGCGAACTGCTGATAGACCGAGGCAAAGCGGACATAGGCCACCTCGTCGATTTTCTTCAGCTCCTGCATGGTCAGCTCACCGATGCGCACACTCGTCACCTCGCGGTCGTAGGTGCTCATCAGGGTCTGCTCAATGCTGCTGACGGCGCGTTCCAGAGACTCATAGCTCACCGGACGCTTGGCGCAGGCCCGAAGCATCGCGTTGAGCAGCTTCTGCCGGTCGAACGGCTCACGGGAGTTATCCTTTTTGATGACGATGAGCGGCACCGTTTCCACGACCTCGTAGGTCGTGAACCGCATATGGCAGTTCAGGCACTCCCGGCGGCGGCGGATGCGCTCGCTGTCTTCGGTAGGGCGGGAGTCGATGACTTTGGATTCCTCAGCGCCACAATAGGGGCATTTCATGGTCGTTCCTCCTAGATTCAGGACAGATTTGCGTCAGGATAGAAGCTCAGTTTTTCTTTGCGTTTTTGCGCTCACTCCAAGCCACCCATGCGGAAGTGGAGACGCACAGCGAAGTATACACGCCGCTGAACATGCCCATCATCAGGGGGAAGGCAAAGGTGAAGATGCTGTCCAGACCGTACAGTTTGGAGACGACGCACATCACACCCAGAGCCATCACCGTAGTGACGGTGGTGATGATGGTACGGCGGGCAGACTGGTTGATGGACTGGTTGACCAGCTCTTGGAAGCCGGCCTTCTTGCCCAGCAGGCTGCGGTTCTCACGGATACGGTCATAAACGACGACGGTATCGTTGATGGAGTAGCCGAGGATGGTGAGCATGGCGGCGATGAAATTGCCGTCCAGCGGGGCGCGCAGCAGCACGAAGGTGCCGAACACCACCATCAGGTCATTGAGCAGGGCCAGAACAGCCATCATGCCGCCGGTGAGGCCGCCGATCTTCTTGAAGCGGTAGGCGATGTAGGCGAGGATGAGCACCAGTGCGAACACCACGGCCACCAGACTCTTCTGGAGGAACTTGGTACCCATTGCGGCGCTGACATTGCTCAGAGAGAGCTGTGCAAAGGAGTTGTCCGGGCAGCTCTCATTCAGGGAGTCCAGCAGGGTCTGCACTTCGTCGGTGGTGACAGTCTCGGTACCGGGCATCGAGATTTTCAGGGTCTGCTCCCCTGTCGCGACGTTCTCGCCGGTCTGCAGGGTCAGGCCGTTGCTGCCCAGTGCCTCGGAGGCGGCCTTCTGGACGGCAGACATCTCAAAGCTGTTCTCGTAGCTCAGGGTGATCATCGCACCGCCGGTGAACTCGGTGTCCAGATGGACGCCCAGCACCACAGCGCAGAGGACGATGGCTGCCATCAGGCAGGCGGAGAAGGTCAGGAAGCGCTTGCGCAGGCCGACGAAGTTGACCTGCTTCTTCTCTGCCGGGGTCTTGCCGGGAGCATCGGCACCGTAGAGGCGGGGGTCACGCAGAGCCTTGATAGAGGCAGCGCCCCGGATCATGATACGGGTAGCGAAGATGCCGAACACGAAGTTGAGCAGCACGCCGGTGAGCAGCGTGTAACCGAAGGCGTAGATGGTGCCTGCGGTCGAGGGGCCGAAGGCGAAGAAGACGAAGTGCAGGGCCTTGGCGAAGAAGCCGTCAGACGGGCCGAAGGCACCCATCAGCACGATGGCGACGATGACGATGGTCACGTTGCCGTCGATGATGGGAGTCAGGCCGCGGGCAAAGCCGCTCTTGAGGGCGCCGTCGAGGCTCTTGCCGCTGCGCAGCTCTTCCTTGATGCGCTCGGCAGTGATGACGTTGGCGTCAACACCCATGCCGATGGCGAGGATGATGCCGGCGATGCCGGGCAGGGTCAGGGTGAAGCTCTCAAACACCGGGAAGTAGCCGGAGACGAAGGCCAGCGTAGCCGCCACCTGACCGGCCAGAGCGATGCAGGCCAGGAAGCCGGGCAGACGGTACAGAGCCGTCATCAGAACCATGATGAGGGCGAAGGCGATGACGCCGGCCAGCACCATGGCGCTCAGGCTGTTCTCACCCAGACTCGGGCTGATGGTGGAGTAGCTGTCCACCGTCAGCGCAAAGGGCAGAGAGCCGGAGTTGATCTGGCGGGCCATCTTGACCACATCTTCCTGCGTGAAGGGGCTCGACGCAGAACTGGTGATGATGGCGGAGCCGTCGGTGATGGCGGCGTTGACGCTGGCGGTGCTGACGTTCTCGTCGTCCAGCCAGATGCTGATGGTGCCGCCGGTCTGATACAGGCGGGTGGTCGCGTCGCCGAATGCCTTGGCGCCCTCATCGGTAAACTTGAGCGCCACATAGTACTCGGAGCTGCTGCCGTTGACGGGGCCGTACTGGGCAGCTGCGCTCTCCACCATCGAGCCGTCGAGGACGAGCTCTCCGTCTGCGCTGCTCCCCTCGCGGAAGGTCAGATAGGCGGTGGTGCCGATCTCCTCAATGGCGGCTTCGGGGTCGAACTCCGTCTCGCCCGACTGCCACGGGAACTCGAGGATGAGGCTGTCGGAGTTGTTGTCCACATACAGCTCATAGTCGGTCACATTGAGGGCGACCAGACGGTTCTCGATGACCAGCTGAGCAGCCTCGAGCTGGTCGTCGGTGGCGTCATAGCCGTCGGAAGGGACGAAGGTGACGTTGACGCCGCCCTTGATGTCCACACCAAAGCGGATGTCTTTCGCGCCCTTGATGTAGGTTGTGGTCACATCACCGTACTTGACTGCGACGCCAAAGAATGCCGTATAGACGAACGCCGCGATCAAAAGCACAGTGAGGACAAGTTGCCATGCTTTGCCTTTAGTTTTCATATGAATCGGGAAACCTCCAAATATAATAAGAAGCTGTTTTCATAACCATTGCACACCGCCTGAACTGCCTTTTGGCGCACTCTGGCTATGAAAACAACTTCCAAATCCCTGCTGCGCCGTCAGAGCGGCAGCACAGCGGGGATCTTGTGCGATGGATCAGGCTTTCTCAGCCAGTAGCTTCTCGACTGCGGCCAGACGGACGCAGACACAGAGCAGGTCGGACGCAGTTTCCACTTCGTCCAGGCTGGGATAAGTGGGCGCGATGCGCAGATGGGCATCGTCCGGGTCCTTGTGGTAGGGGTAAGCGGAGCCTGCGCCGGTGAGGGTCAGGCCGCAGTCCTTGCACAGCTGGGCCACACGCTTGGCGCAGCCGGGCATGACATAGAGGCTGATGAAGTAGCCGCCCTTGGGGTTCGTCCAGTGGGCGATGTCGCCGCAGGGAGTCAGCTCCTCGTTGAAGGCCGTCTTGACGGCATCAAAGCAGGGTACCAGACGGCGGCGGTGCTTTGCCATGTGGGCCAGAACGCCTTCCTTGTTCTTGAGGAAGCGGACGTGACGCAGCTGGTTCATCTTATCATAGCTGATGATCATGACCGAGAAGCGCTTGCAGATGTACTTCATCATGGCTTCGCTGCAGGCCAGCGCAGAAACGCCTGCGCCCGGGAAGGTGATTTTGCTGGTAGAGGTGAACATGAAGACGCGGTCCTCAGTGCCGTACTTCTTGCACTCGTTCAGCAGGACGGGGGTCTCGATGATCTCGTCCGTCAGGTGGTGGACGATGTAAGCCTCATCCCAGAAAATTTTGAAGTCGGGAGCGGCGGTCTTCATCCTGGCGAAGCGGTCGATGGTCTCGTCACTGTAGGTGTAGCCGTCGGGGTTGGAATACTGAGGCACGCACCAGATGCCCTTGATGGTATCATCCTCAGCCACCAGCTTTTCAACAACGTCCATATCCGGGCCGGTCGGAGTCATGGGAACGCTGATGAGCTCAAAGCCGAACTCCTCGGTGATGGCGAAGTGGCGGTCATAGCCAGGTACCGGGCAGAGGAACTTGCGCTTCTCCACCTGCGACCAGGGGCAGGGAGACTCGGGGAAGCCGAAGCAGTAGCCCATAGAGATGAGGTTGTACATGATCTGCAGGCTGGAGTTGCCGCCCACAAAGACTTCCTCGGGCTTGACGCCCATCACGTCGCCGAACAGCTCACGGGCCTCGTGCAGGCCCTCAAGGTCGCCGTAGTTGCGGGCATCGGTGCCGGCGTCGGTGGTGTAGTCGGTCATCTGCAGCAGCCCCATTGCCAGGTCCATCTGGTGAGGGCCGGGCTTGCCGCGGGCCATATTCAGCTTCAGGCCCATTGCCTGAAATTTCTTGTACTTTTCTTCCAGAGCTGCCTTCTCGGCAGTCAGTTCGTCGCGGGTCATCTCAAAATAATTTGCCATAACACACACTCCTTTATCGTACTTTCTGTTTCCCACAAAATGTCCGGCGCCGCCATCCGCGGAGCAGTCCCATGCCAGTGGGCCGTCCCGGTATTCCCCTCGCAGTTCCAGACTTTTATAGTTTACTACAATTTGGTCTCGGAAACAAGTCGGATGGCACAAAAAAGCCCCGCCAAAAAGCAAAAAGCTTTCAGCGGGGCTGCTCTTCCCTGCTGTGCGCTGACGCTCAGCTCAGGGAAGACTGGCTCTTATAGCGCTTGCGCACCGCACCGTACTCCATGTGCGCTTCGCCGCCCTCCACGGTGTCCTCGTCGATGGTGACGCGGATGATGGTGGGGTCGTTCGGCACATCGTACATGATGGGCATGAGGATGTTCTCCATCACGCTGCGCAGGCCGCGGGCGCCGGTCTTGCGCTCGATGGTCTTGCGGGCGATGGCATGGAGGGCCTCGTCGGTGATGTCCAGCTCCACATTGTCCATCGACAGCAGCTCTTTATACTGCTTGACCAGACTGTTGCGGGGCTCCTTCAGCACGCGCACCAGCGCATCCTCGTCCAGGTCGTCCAGCACGGTGATGACCGGCAGACGGCCGATAAGCTCGGGGATGAGGCCGAACTTGACGAGGTCGTGGGGCTCGACCTTCCGCAGCAGGGCCTTTTCGGCTTCGCTGGAGTTATCCTTCAGCGCACTGCCGAAGCCCAGTGCAGACTTGTCGGTGCGGCGGAGGATATACTTGTCCAGACCGTCGAACGCACCGCCGCAGATGAAAAGGATGTTGGTGGTGTCGATTTGGATGAACTCCTGCTGGGGGTGCTTGCGGCCGCCCTGCGGGGGGACATTGCTGACGGTGCCTTCCAAGATCTTCAGCAGAGCCTGCTGCACACCTTCACCGCCCACGTCGCGGGTGATGGAGGGATTCTCACTCTTGCGGGTGATCTTGTCGATCTCATCAATATAGATGATGCCGATCTGAGCCTTCTGGACGTCGAAGTCCGCGGCCTGGATGAGCTTGAGCAGGATGTTCTCGACGTCCTCGCCCACATAGCCGGCCTCCGTCAGGGTGGTGGCGTCTGCGATGGCGAAGGGAACGCCCAGCATCTTGGCCAGCGTCTGGGCCAGCAGGGTCTTGCCGACACCGGAGGGTCCCAGCAGCAGGACGTTGGACTTCTGCAGCTCAACGTCTGCGCCCTTGCCGCTCAGGATGCGCTTATAGTGGTTGTAGACCGAGACGGCCAGCACACGCTTGGCCTCGTCCTGACCGATGACATACTGATCCAGACCCTCCTTGATCTCTGCGGGGGTCTTGATATTGATGGCGAGATCATCTGCGGGCTGGATACGCGCCCGGCTGGCGCTGCCGCGGCTGGGGCGGGAGCTGTTGCTGCCCGGATGATCCGGCTTGTCCGAGAGCAGGTCGGCGCAGAGGCCGATGCATTCGCTGCAGATGTTCACGCCGGGGCCGATGATCATCCGCTCCACTTCGTCCTGATGTTTGCCGCAGAAGCTGCAGACCAGATCCTTTTCGTTTTTATCTCTGCCGGAATTGTTATTAGCCATAACCGTTTTTCCTTATCCTGGGTGTATTGCTTTCTGCCGCTCAGCGGTGGGTGATGACCTCATCGATGAGGCCGTATTCCTTGGCCTCCTGCGCAGAAAGGAAGTTGTCGCGCTCGGTATCCTGCTCCACCTTTTCCAGCGGCTGGCCGGTGTACTCGCTGAGCAGCCGGTTCATCTTGGCGCGGGTGCGGATGATGTGGTCCGCGTGGATCTTGATGTCGGTAGCCTGTCCGGACAGACCGCCGCCCTGACCGCCTGCAATCAGCGGCTGGTGGATCATGATCTCAGCGTTGGGCAGAGCGAACCGCTTGCCCTTGGTGCCGCTGGCCAGCAGGAATGCGCCCATCGAGGCAGCCATGCCCATGCAGATGGTGGAGACATCGCACTTGATATACTGGATGGTATCGTGGATGGCCATACCCGCGCTGATGGAGCCGCCGGGACTGTTGATATACAGGCTGATGTCCTTATCGGGGTCCTGCCCTTCCAGATACAGCAGCTGTGCCACGACAAGGCTGGCGGAGGTGTCGTTGACATCCTCGCTCAGCACAATGATGCGGTCGTTCAGCAGACGGGAGAAAATATCGTAGGAACGCTCCCCGTGCGCCGACTGCTCGACAACGTAAGGAACAAAACTCATAGGGTTCGCCTCCTGAATGAAAATTATTGTGTTTGCAAAATTGACCGATACGGCAAGCGCACATGGGCCGTAGCCGTATCGGTCAATTTCAACAACCTTAGCTTACAGAGCCGGGATCACTCCCTGCCCTGTGTGACCTTGTGCGCCAGAATTACTGAGCGTCCTCGGTCTTTTCGGCCTCAGCGGCCTTCTCCACGACGTTAGCATGGCTCTTGATGAAGTCGATGGCCTTGTTGATGGCCAGGTCGTGCTTCACCTCATCGACATTGATGAGGTCACGGACCTTGTCCTCTTCCATCTTGTACTGGTCAGCGATGCGCTTGACCTCTGCGTTCAGCTCGTCCTCAGAAGCCTCGATGTTCTCGGCAGCTGCGACAGCCTCCAGAGCCAGACGGATCTTGACCTGCTTCTCAGCCTGAGGCATGAAGGAAGCACGGAACTGGTCAACAGACTGGCCCATATACTTCAGGTAGTCCTCGAGGCGCAGGCCCTGCTGCTCCATGCGGAAAGCAAAGTCGTTGACCAGCTCGTCCATGCGGACATCGTACATAGCCTGGGGGATCTCAGCCTCCATGCCGTCGATGACCTGATCGACCAGAGCGTTCTCGACAGCCAGGTCATCCTGCTTGTCCAGCTGCTCCTGATTGTTCTTGCGGATGGAAGCCTTGAACTCGTCCAGAGTGTCGTACTCGGAGCAGTCCTTAGCCAGCTCGTCGTCCAGAGCGGGCAGCTCCTTGTATTTGACCTCGTGCAGCTTGATCTTGAAGACAGCGGGCTTGCCAGCCAGCTCAGCAGCCTGATACTGCTCGGGGAAGGTGACGTTGACGTCGAACTCCTCGCCAGCAGCGTGGCCGACGATCTGGTCCTCGAAGCCGGGGATGAAGCTGCCGCTGCCCAGAGTCAGGCTGTAGTGCTCAGCCTTGCCGCCCTCGAATGCGACGCCATCCACAAAGCCCTCGAAGTCGATGTCCACGATGTCGCCGTTCTCAGCAGCACCCTCGCGGGTCAGCTCACGGGCGTTGCGCTCCTGCACACGCTTCAGCTCGGCCTCGACAGCCTCGTCAGAAACAGTATGGACAGTCTTCTCCACGGTCAGACCATTGTATGCGCCGATCTTGACTTCGGGCTTGACAGCGACCTTGACGGTCAGGGCAGCACCCTCAGCCTCGCTGGCGGAGTCAACGCTGACCTCAGGACGGCCGACCGGCTCGATGCCGGCAGCCTTGACAGCCTCTTCGTAAGCTGCGGGGAACAGCTCGTTGATGGCGTCGTAGGTAAAGACATCAGCGCCGTACATCTTCTCGATGAGAGCCTTGGGAGCCTTGCCCTTGCGGAAGCCCTGAACAGGGTACTTCTTGCCCTCCTTCTTGAAAACATCGGCAACTGCAGCCTTGAAAGCCTCAGCGTCGATGGAGAACTGCAGCTCTGCCATGCTCTTCTCGAGCTTTTCGCACTTGATGAAATTCATTTGTGTATCCTCCACTCAAATATTCTATTGCGTTGGGGCAGCGGGAAAACTGCCGCCTGCAACCGCGCACCGCGTCCTTGCTGTTTGCGAAATGCGGGGACGCGCGCGCTCAAATTGGGTGCAACAATCGCGTCACAACCTATTATAGCACGGTCGTGATGGAATTGCCACCCCAAATTTTGACTTTTTGTCATTTCCGCTGTTCCGGTCTCTGCCTCAGTTGATGCGGTAGGGACAGAACCGCAGACTGTCAGCGCTGACAAGCTTGTAGCGGATGCCGTCCACATCGCCCTGCACCGCATAGCGGATGGCATTGCCGTGCAGATGGCCGTAGTAGCAGGTCCTGATGCCGTAGGCTTTCAGTGTTGCCACGATCTCGGGGGCGCTGGTGCCGGTGTAGACCGGCGGGTAATGTAGGAACACCAGCTTTTCCAGCCCGGGTTCTGCGGCGTCGAGGCTCATCTTCAAGCGGCCTATCTCCCGGTTCATCACCTTTTCGTCGTGAGGCTCCCCCACATCGAACAGCCAGCCCCGGGTGCCGCAGATGGCGTAGCCCTCCACGGAGTAGGAGTTGTTGTGCAGGATGTGGAGCGTATCGAAGCCCTCGGCTTTCAGGTAGGCGTTCATCTTGTTGGCAGTGGTCCACCAATAGTCGTGATTGCCCTTCATGATGAGCTTCTGGCCGGGCAGCTGCTGCAGAAATTCGAAATCCCTGCGGGTATCGGTAAGGCGCATGGCCCAGCTGATGTCGCCTGCGAGGACAATGGTATCCTCGGGCTTTACGAGCTTGCGCCAGTTGGCCTCCAGCCGCTCCACATAGCCGTTCCAGCCGGGGAAAACGTCCATCGGCTTGGAGCCGCCCAGGGAAAGGTGGGTATCGCCAAGCGCAAAAAGTGCCATAGTTTATTTACTCCTGTTCTGGTTTTCGTCAAGCCTGACAGCTCAGTGCCACCTCCGCGATCTGAGCCGGGTCGATGACGGTGCTGAACCGCTCAGCCTTCTGGCGCAGGACGGCGAGACTTGCGGGAGCGGTGCGGCCGGTAGCCTCTTCCAGCGCCTGCATGGCCTCAAAGTCGTTCTCGGGGGCAGTGTGGCCCAGAGCTTCCAGTACGCTGCGCGGGAACTTGAAGGGCGAGGCGGTGGAAAGCACCACCATCGGCACGCCGTCCCGCTTCTTCTGGGCGGCGACATGGAAAGCCACCGCCGTATGGGTGTCGCAGAGGTAGCCGTCCTTCTCGCAGCGGGCGCGGATCTCCCCTGCCACCTGTTCCTCACTGCTCCAGCCGCAGTCGAAGCTCTCCTGAATGGCCTTCAGCGTCTCGGGACGGACGGTGTAGCTGCCCGTCTCGTTCAGGCTCTTCATCAGGCCGGCCACTTCGGCATCGCTGCCGGTGACGTGGTAGAGCAGACGCTCAAGGTTCGAGGACACGAGGATGTCCATGCTGGGCGAAGTGGTCTTATAGAACTCCCGCTTTGCGGTGTAAGTACCGGTGGAAAGGAAGTCGGTCAGGACGTTGTTCTGGTTGGAGGCGCAGACCAGCTTGCCGACGGGCAGGCCCATCTGCTTGGCGTAATAACCGGCCAGAATATCGCCGAAGTTGCCGGTGGGGACGCAGAAATCGACCTTGTCGCCGAAGGCGATCTTTCCCGCCTTGAGCAGCTGGGCATAAGCGGCGAAGTAATAGACGATCTGCGGCACGAGGCGGCCCCAGTTGATGGAATTGGCGCTGGAAAGGCGGATGTTCCGCTCGGCCAGTCTGGCCGCGATGGCTTTATCCCCGAAGACCCTCTTCACGCCGGTCTGGGCGTCGTCGAAGTTGCCGCGCACGGCATAGACGGCGACATTTGCACCCTCCTGCGTGGCCATCTGCAGGCGCTGGATCTCGCTGGTGCCGCCCGTGGGGTAGAACACGGCGATCTCGACGCCCGGGATGTCGTGGTAGCCGTCCAGCGCGGCCTTGCCGGTGTCGCCGCTGGTCGCCACGAGGATGAGGGTCTTTTCGGTGCGGGAGAGGTTCTTCTTTGCCTCCACGAGGAGCTTCGGCATCAGCTGAAGGGCATAATCCTTGAAGGCACAGGTCGGGCCGTGCCACAGCTCAAGGGCATAGGTATCGCCCTCCACCGGGGCCAGATGACCGGCCTTGCCGCCGAAGGCCTCACCATAAGTCGTACGAGCGGCCTCAGCGAGGAAGTCTTTCGAGTAGTCGGTCAGATATTCGCTGACGACGGCAGCGGCCAGCTCCGGATAATCCAGCTGGCACAATGCCTCCACGTCCACCTGCGGAAAGCTTTCCGGGACGAACAGGCCGCCCTCATCCGACAGGCCCTGTGCGATCGCCTGAGAGGCGGTCACAATGCGGGAATGGTCTCTCGTGCTGAAAAATTTCATCGTTATCGCTCCTTTTTGCCAAAAGGCCCATCACCTGGCCTCGTCGTACGGCAGCGGCCCAGAGCCATTTTTCTGCCTTTTCCCACCGGTACTTCCTGCTATTTCGCGCAAAAAGCACCCTTTATAATATGTACCATCCAGCGCCCGCTGTCAAGAGGGACGACCTCGGCCACGTCGAAACGCACCGGCTCGTCGCTCTGATGGGTGCTTTGGAGATACCATGCGGCGGATGCGATGATACGGCGCTGCTTGGCGGCGTTGACCGCCGCAGCGGGGGTATCCAGAGAGTCTTTGGCGCGGGTCTTTACCTCGCAGAACACCAGTGTTCCGTCCGGTTCCCGCAGGATGAGGTCTATCTCCCCCATCCGGGTGTGATAATTGTGGGTGATGAGGGCCGCGCCCTGTTTCTCGTAGAAACGCGCGGCGGCTGCCTCTCCCCTGCGGCCTGTCCCGGCCCGGTCCATCACTTGCCCTCGGGCCAGTAGCCCTGCTTTTTGAGGAAGCTGCGGCGGTAGAACGGCTGAATGCCGTACTGGGCAATGAGCTCGTAGTGGAGCTTGGTGCCGTAGCCCTTGTGCTTTGCCAGCTGATACTGGGGATACTGCTTGTCCAGCTCCAGCATATAGCGGTCACGGCTGACTTTGGCCAGAATGGACGCTGCGCCGATGCTGGCGCTGGTGGCGTCGCCCTTCACCACCGGCTGCGCGGGCATGGTCAGCCCGGCCGGGATGCGGTTGCCGTCCACAAGGACGAGGTTCGGCACGATGTCCAGCCCCTCCACGGCCTGACACATCCCGCCCATGGTGGCATTCAGGATATTGTCGCGGTCGATGATGTCGGGGCCGACGAAGACGATTTTGTAAGCCAATGCCTTTTCAACGATTTGGTCGAAAAGAGCCTCCCGCTTTTTCTCGCTCAGCTTCTTGGAGTCGTTGATGCCGTAGACCGGAGCCTCGGGGTCAAGGATGCAGGCGGCCACGCAGACCGGGCCGCACAGCGGGCCGCGGCCTGCCTCGTCTACACCCGCAAAACAGCCGTACTGCGCCCGGATGTCGGCATCGTAGGCGTAGAGCGGCGCGGAGATCTCCTCATCCGTCCGGCGCTTCATTCCTCGTCCTCCTCGGCAAAGTCGGCCATGTCGTCCCGCTGGGGCGGGCGCTCAAGGGAGATGCGGCCCCACTTGCAGGCGCGGAACTCATCCACCAGCATCACGGCACAGCGCTCGGTGTTCACCTCGCCGCCCCGCACCAGCAGACCGCGCTTGCGGCCGATGGCCTCCATCAGCTCGTAGGGCGGCAGAGCCAGCGTCTCGGCATCCAGCTTGTAGCGCTGGGCCACGAGGTCGGGATAGTTGCGGCGCACCTCATCCAGAAGGTTCATGGCCAGCTCCTCGACATCAAGGATGTCATCCTTGATGGAGCCGATGAAGGCCAGATTCGAGGCGATGGTCTTAGAATCAAACTTCTTCCAGAGCACACCGGGCATATCCAGCAGGTCGAACTTTTCGGTGCTGACCCACTGCTTGCCCTTGGTCACGCCGGGACGGTCAGCCGCCTTGGCGCGGGCAGAGCCTGCGAAGGTATTGATGAAGGTGGATTTGCCCACATTGGGGATGCCGCAGAGCATGACCTGCGTCTTGGCACCGGCCATGCCACGGTTCTGGCGGCGTGCCAGCAGGCCGGACAGTTCCTTTTCGATCGCGGCCCTGACGGCGTTCGCGCCGCCTTTCTGCTTGGCGCTGATGGCGACACAGCCCGCATCCGCCTCGTGGAAGTAGCGTATCCACTCTTCCGTCACGGCGGGGTCGGCGAGGTCCGCTTTGTTCAGCGCATAGAGCTTGGGCTTGCGGGCCGTGATGCGCTCGATCTCCGGGTTGAGGCTGGACAGCGGGATGCGGGCGTCCAGCAGTACAAGGCTTGCGTCAACGTGCTGGATCTCCTGCTCCATCATCCGCAGCGTCTTGGCCATATGGCCCGGGAACCACTGGATGGCATATTGGTTTGCAAACCGGGTGTCCTGATTGTTCATTTTACTACTCCAAAATCCGAAAAGGGCAAAAAGCAGAGCAGCACTTTGCCCAGTATATCCTGTTCAGCGATGCAGCCGACATAGCTCGAGCGGCTGTCCAGCGAGGCGTTGCGGTTGTCGCCCATCACGAACACCGTCCCCTCAGGCACAGTGTACGGGAACTCCACATCATAGCCCAGATAGGTCGGCTCTGCGATGTAATCCTCTTCCAGCACCTTTCCATTGACCTCTACCGTTCCGGTGGCATAGTCGATGGAGATGGTGTCGCCGCCTTTGGCGATGACGCGCTTGACCAGAGGGCGGCCATAGCTGGTGTAGCTGTCCACGATGACCACATCGCCCCGCTGAGGCTCATAGCCTGCGCCCCAGACGATGAGCTTATCGCCGTTTTCCAGCGTAGGCACCATCGACTCGCCGTCCACCTGAATGATGCGGAAGAAAAAGGAAAACACCAGCACCAGCGCCAGCGCCGCCGAAATAAGCGCTTCGTACCATTCCAGCAGGCCCTGCCCACGGACAGCAGGCTGTGACTGTTCCATATCCGATGCACCTCTTTATCCGGGCTTCTGCCCGTTTTTATTTTCTCTGTCTCTGCGCCAAAAGCGCCGTATAACAGAAAAAAGGGGACAAACGAGTTGTCCCCTTTTCTCCCGCTTTGAAACGGGGAATCATCAAATATCGCTCTTGACCTTGGCAGCCTTGCCGGTACGACCACGCAGGTAGAACAGCTTTGCGCGGCGGACCTTGCCCTTACGGACAACAGTGACCTTCTCGACGAAGGGGCTGTTGATGGGGAAGACACGCTCGATGCCGACGCCGTAGGAAACGCGGCGAACGGTAAAGGTCTCTGCGACGCCGCCGTGCTTCTTAGCAATGACGGTACCCTCGAAAGCCTGGATACGCTCGCGCTCGCCTTCCTTGATACGAACATCAACGCGGACGGTATCGCCGACGTTGAACTGGGGCTTCTCAGCCTTGATGCTGCCTTCAGAAATAATCTTCAGTGCGTCCATTTTGAATTCCTCCATTTGTTTTTAGACGTTCATACACGGCGAACTGCCGTCAGAGGACCGCCCGTTTAATGATATGTGTCATTAACCCCGCTGTGGTCTCAGCGGACACTAACGCCTTAATAGGATAGCACAAACCGCCCGTAAAAGCAAGTGTTTCGGGCAAATTTATGCAAAAATTTTCACTCTGGCTTTAATAGACCGTTCTTACTCGAACTTCTGCTTGTCTGCCGTCAGAAATTCGGTGCGCAGGATAGAGGCGTTCGCCGCCGGGACGCCGAATTTTGCTTCCAGCGCCGCAGTCAGCAGTGAGGGGTTCAGGTTCAGGTCCTGCGAGGCGGGCAGGCAGACCGCAAAGCTCACGCTCTCCCCCTCCGTCTCAAGCTCGAGAGTGGGGACATATTCCTTCATCTCGACCATCTTAACGCCGCGCTTGCTCTTTTTCTCCACCGGCACGCTGTCGAGGGCGTTGTACTGTGCAAGCTTTTCCGCGGCGTCCGCCGGGTAGCGGATGCGGTAGCAGGCGTAAGCGATGGCGTCGGCCTTCATCTTCACCGGCTCCACGCGGTAGACCTTGATGCCAGTAGGCATGATGGCGTTCAGCACCGTCTGCCACTGGGCAAAATCGGGGTTTTCGGCCTCGGTCTTGACATCCACGCACTCGCACTGGCTCTCCTGCCCCAGCGAGAGCGGGCAGGCAAAGGTCATATAGATGTGGGGATTGAAGCCCAGCGTATGCCACACCGGCAGGCCGCTGCGCTTGAGCACCCGCTGCATCACCCGCTGCATATCCAGCAGGGAGATGTAGGAGGCTTCGTTCATCTTCTTAAACGAGATCCTTACTGTAATCAAAGCACGGTCCTCCTAACAGATGGTTTGCGCCGCAGCCGTGGCAGGCACGGTTGCAGGGCTGAGTGGTCTGAGCCCCGAGGGCCTTGTTGTACTCCCGCACCAGATATTCGTGGGTGACGCCGTAGTCCATGTGGCTCCACGGGGTCACTTCGTCCAGACCGATCGCGCGCTGGCAGTAGAACTTGGGGTCAATGCCCATGTCCTCGAAGACCTGCATCCAGGTGTCGTACTGGAAGCACTCTTCCCAGCCGTCAAAATAGCAGCCGCGCTTGTAGGCCTCGAGGATGACGGGAGCCAGGCGGCGGTCGCCCTTGGCAAAGACGCCCTCAAGGAAGCTGGTGGTGCTGTCATGGTAGTTGACCTTGATCTTGCGGCTGCGGACGCTTTCGAGCAGGTGCTTCTGCTTGGCCTGCAGCATCTCTTCGGTATCCATCGGGACGAACTGGAAGGGGGTGTGGGGCTTCGGCACGAAGCAGGCGCAGCTGATGGTCACCTGCACGCCGCGGCCCTTGGCGTGCTTGGGATTGGAGTAGAACAGATCGACCACCTTCTGGGCGGTCTCGGCGATGCCCGCGATGTCCTCCATCGTCTCGGTGGGCAGGCCCATCATGAAGTAGAGCTTGACGGAAGTGTAGCCGTTGGCAAAGGCCAGTGAGCAGGTCTTTTCGATCTCGTCCCAGGTGACGTTCTTATTGATGACGTCGCGCAGGCGCTGAGTCCCGGCCTCAGCGGCAAAGGTCAGGCCGCTCTTGCGCACCTTGGTGGTTTTTTCAATGAGGCTCTGGGAGAAGTTGTCCATCCGCAGAGAGGGCAGCGACAGGCTGACGTGCTCTTTCGGCGCCCACCCGTTCAAATCGTCCAGCAGCTCTTCGAGCTGGCTGTGGTCGGAGGTGGACAGGCTGGAAAGGCTCAGCTCCTCGTAGCCGGTGTTGGCGCAGAGGTCCTGTGCGGCCTTGTTCAGCAGGCTGGCGTCGCGCTGGCGCATGGGGCGGTAGAGGAAGCCTGCCTGACAGAACCGGCAGCCGCGCACACAGCCGCGCAGCACCTCGACGCTGGCGCGGTCCTGGATGGCGCCCACCATCGGGACGACGAAGTTGGTCGGGGGCGCAAAGTCGTTCAGGTTCTTGATGATGGCCTTGGTGATGACCGCCGGGATGCCCGGCTCGTTGGGGGTGATGGACTTGACGCGGCCATCGTCGTAGTATTCGATGTCGTAGAAAGCCGGGATATAGACGCCGGGGATCCTGGCGATGCGGAGCAGCAGCTCTTTCTTGGAGACGCCGCCCTCCTTCTTGGCCTTTTCGATTTCGGCGCAGATGCCGGGCAGTTGGTTTTCGCCCTCGCCCAGCTGGACGACGTCGAAGAAGTCGGCGATGGGCTCGGAGTTGCAGGCACAGGGGCCGCCCGCCACGATGAGGGGCCAGCTCTCGTCGCGGTCTTTCGAATAGAATGGGATGCCCGCCAGATCCAGCATGGCGAGGATGTTGGTGTAGGACAGCTCATATTGGAGCGTAAAGCCCACAGCGTCGAAAGCCGTGAGGGGGTCTTTGCTCTCCATCGTGTAGAGGGGCAGGCTCAGGCGCTCCATTTCAGCCTTCATATCCAGCCACGGCATAAAGGCGCGCTCACACCACCAGTTTTCGTGGCTGTTCAGCAGCTCGTAGAGGATTTTTTCGCCCAGAAAGGACATGCCTACTTCGTAGGTGTCCGGGAAGCAGAACGCGAAGCGGACGTCTACCTCGTCTTTATTTTTATAGACGCTGCCCGGTTCGCCGCCGGTGTAGCGGCCCGGCTTCTGCACCCGGGACAGCGCTTCTTTCAGTTTCGGATCAAACATCAAGTTCCTCCATTTAACAACACGGATTGCATATTTATATATTCTACCCTATTTGGGCGAAGATTGCAACAGACATCGCAGCATTTGAGCTCCATCCAGCGGTGGGACAGGCAGAAGGTTGAACGCCCCGGTGAGCAGATTGGCCGCAAGGAATGCACTGCCCCGGATGGTCGCACACTGTTCCATCCTCATTGCCCAGATGGCGGCAAGGAGCGCATTCATCCCCGGCCCGGCGGCAGCGAGCAGAAAGGTCTGCCCCCGGGTGAGGGTCTGACCCCATGTCCGCATACAGAAACCGGTCATGGTCACTTCGATGACGGGAAAGCGCCGGAACAGGAGCAGATAGACGAAGATATGACCCATTTCGTGGAGGATGGCGGCGCACAGACCGATGCGCAGGAAGCCGCTGGCGTCGAACCAGAGCAGCAGATACAGCGCCCCGCAGAGCAGCAGCGGGTCACGGAACACCAGCGGCCCCAGCCGGACGAGCCGCCTCATGGCAGGCCCAGCAGAGCCCCCGCATCATAGCGGACGCCCTGTTCCAAAAGCTCAAAGTGAAGGTGCGCCCCGGTGGAGCGGCCCGTCTCCCCCGCTGTCCCCAGCGGCTGACCTGCCTGCACAACTTCTCCGGCCCGAACGAAGAGGTATTGCAGATGGGCGTAAAGCGTCTCCTGCCCGCCGCCGTGGCTCAGGCAGAGGTAGTTGCCGTAGGTCGCGCTCCGCCGGGCGGCAGTGACGACGCCATCCATCGCGGCCAGCACCAGCGTACCTTTCGCGCAGGCGAGGTCAGTGCCGCGATGGAACGTCTCTTCGCCGGTGATGGGGTCGGTGCGCCAGCCGTAGGCGTCCGAGACCCGCCATGCCGTCGTACCCAGCGGGAAGCAGGCCGTCTGCGCGGGCCTCACCCGTTTCAGCGAACATCCCTCGGGCGCGGCTTTTGCGGCACAGGCCCGCAGAGCGGCCACGCAGAACAGGACAGCGCAGAACACCGCAAAAATCATCCATCCTTTTGTTTTATGCTGTCTTGTCCCCATCGGCGTCCTCCTGTTTCCTGTACTGTATGCGGCAGGACAATATAAAATGCCGCCGGCCTTGCGGGCCAGCGGCATCGGGGATCATTTCAGGAAGTGCTCGAGCAGGCGGCTCAGCAGACCGGTGCGGCGGGGGCGGCTCTCGGTGACGACGATGGGCATCGGGGCGGGAGCGGCCTTTTCCGGCTGTGCTGGCTGTTTTTCCGGCTCTGCGGGTCTTGCGGGCTGAGGTGCCGCCTTTGCCGGTGCGGCAGGCTTTTCCGGAGCCTTGACGGGCTGGGGCTTCGGCGTCTCAGCGACAGAGGCCGGTGCAGGCGCTTTGTCGCGGGCCGTCCAGTCGTCGCGGAGAAGGTCGTACATCCCCATCTGGCTGTTCACCAGCGGCTCGCCGGGGGCGGACTTGACTTTCTGGTAGCTGCCGTCCGGCTGCATCTCGCGGGCGTTGACATTGTCGCTGAGCTGGAGGCGGAGGATGCTGTCCAGCTTCTCCTTCAGGACGGGGTCTTCCACCCGGACGCCGACTTCCACGCGGCACTCGGTGTTGCGGGTGAGAAAGTCGCCGGATGCGATATAGATGCGGGTGTTGACGCCGTCATAGAAGCTGTAGATTCGGCCATGCTCGAGGTAGCGGCCCACGAGGCTGCGGATGTGGAGGTTTTCGGTCTTGCCCGGCACACCGGCGCGGACGCAGCAGATGCCGCGGACGATCATGTCGATGCGGACACCGGCACAGCTGGCTTCCTCGAGCTTGAGGATAATATCTCTATCGGAGATGGAGTTGTTCTTCAAAATCATGGAAGCCGGGCGGCCCAGACGGGCAGCGTTGATGACCCGGTCCATCTCATCCAGCAGTACGCTCTTGAAGCGGAGGGGTGCCACCAGCATCTTTTCGCTCTCTTCCGTCAGTTTCTGCACGGCAAGGTTCTGGAAGACGTTGGACGCTTCCTCGCCGATGCCGAGGTCGGCGGTGATGAAGGAGTAGTCGGTATAAAGCTCACTGGTCTTCTCGTTGTAGTTGCCGGTGCCGATCTGGGTGATGTAGGAGTAGCCGTGGGCGCTCTTTTTGGTGATGAGAGTCAGCTTGGAGTGGACTTTGTAGTCATCAAAGCCATAGATGACCGTACATCCGGCCTCTTCGAGGTGCTTCGACCAGTCGATGTTGTTCTGTTCGTCAAAGCGGGCGCGCAGCTCCACCAGCGCCACGACTTCCTTGCCGTTCTCGGCGGCTTCCACGAGGGCCTGTACGATTTGAGACTCGCGGGCCATGCGGTAGAGCGTCATCTTGATGGAGATGACGTCGGGGTCCTGCGCGGCCTTTTTCAGCATCGCAATAAAGGGGCGGATGGACTGGTAGGGGTAGCTCAACAGCACATCGTGCTTTTCCACCTCGGCGGCAAGGTCGTAGTCCTGCGGGGGCAGCATAGGCCGGGCAGGCGTATAGAACAGCTCGGGGTGGCCGTCGGACTCCATGCGGGAGGTGAGCTTGTAGAAGAAGCTCAGGTCAAGAGGGCTCTTCTGGACGAAGACCCGCTTGTGGGTCAGCTCGAGGCGGCTGCAGAGCAGCTGAGCGACCTGCGGCGCGGCGGGGATGACCTGCAGACGGACGGCGGCCAGCTTGCGGCGTCGCTTGAGCAGATCGGCCATGATCTCGCGGTAGTCGATGTCATGGTCCATCATGCCCTCTTTCACGTCGATGTCGGCGTTGCGGGTGACCCGGAAGAGGCACTTTTCCTGCACGTTCTCCTTGCCGAAGATGAGGGCCGCATAATGGAGCACCAGCTCCTCCGTCAGGGCAAAGCAGGTCTCATTGTCCTTCCGGACGAAATGCATCCGCTCCATCTGGCTTGAGATGGGTACGATGCCGAGGGTGTGCTCCGAGGTGTGCTTTTCGTGAAGGAGGACGCCGAGATAGATCTCCTTATTGCGCAGGAACGGGAACGGGTGGCGGCTGTCCACGATCTGGGGGCTGAGGATGGGGAAAAGCTCGCTCTGGAAATACTTTTTCCAGAAGTGCTCGTCCTCTTTGCTCAGCTTATCGAAATCCACCTTGCGGTAGCCGCAGGCGGCCAGATTTTCCAGCGCTTTGGCGTAGTATTTGTCGCAGTCCTCCTGGAGCTGAGCGGTCTTGGGCATGATGGCGGCAAGCTGCTCTTCCGCCGTCATGTTCGTCTTGTTTTCCCGCTTTTCCTTCTTGCCGCGCATGAGGTTGGCGCGCTCCTGGAGCGAGCCGACGCGCACCATGAAGAACTCGTCCAGATTGGAGCCGTAGATGGCCAGAAACTTGAGCTGTTCGGCCAGCGGGACATTTTTATCCTTGCCCAGCACCAGCACGCGGCGGTTGAAGTCCAGCCAGCTCAATTCCCGGTTGATAAAAATGCTCTCTTCACTCATGATAACTCCTTTTTCCCGAGAAGGTCTCCCCTCTCAGCTCACATAGGCGAGGCCCTGCCATTCGTCTATCATATCCTGTGTAACGCCCGGCACCTGTGCCACCTCATCGAGGCTCTGGAATCGGCCATGGGCAAGACGATATTCCAGAACGGCTCTCGCCTTCTTCTCCCCGAGGCCGGGCAGTGTGGTCATGGCGTCCACCCCGGCGGTGTTGAGGTCCACGCGGAAGGACTCCCGCAGAGGCTCGACTGCCGCTGACGAAGCCTGCGCCGGGGATGGCGGCACGGCATACCAGAACGCCAGACTGACAATGCAGACCGCCGCTGCTGCCGCCAGTGCCAGAAAGCGGCGTTCGCGGGGTGTGAACATAGTTTCCTTCATTGTACTCGAAATCCTTCCAAAAAGAAAGTCTCCTGCGGAAAATTTGCAGGAGACTTTACACAATTTTTACGATGCAGCTTCGGCACTTCGCACAAGGCCATAGAAAAACTCTGCGGCTGCGCCGGTGTCGTGGTCGGTCAGGGTCGTCTGGCCGGCGGCAAGGCGCAGCTCCACCGGGGCATCAGCCGGAACGACGCTCTGCCTGGCCTGACGGACCAGCTCGAGCATCTGGCTGCACCCGGCGGCGACGGTGAGCTGGTCAGCCGTGCAGTTGACGGGCAGGCAGACCGCACCCAGCATCGCCTCTGCCGAGACGGCACCCGGTGTCAGCACCATGACGTCCATACCGGTGCGCTCCGAGCGCAGCATGGCGGCATTGTCCCCCAGCGCCTTTTCCAGCAGGGCCTGAATGGGCAGCTGCTGACGGTCCTGATAGAGCAGGATGCGCAGCACGTCCTCACCCTTGACGTCGGCGGGGCTGCACAGCGTAAAGGGGGTGAACTCCCGGCGCAGATGGCGCTCGAGGGCGGTGCTCATCCGCAGCACACGGGTAGAGCCGTCGGCCATCTGCAGCGCGATGCCGAGGCCCACAGCTGCGGGCAGCTTTTTGAAGATGGATTCCTCACAGCCCGCGAAGCTGCACAGCGGCTGGCCGCTGCCCTCCGAGAACCGGTAGGCCAGCGTACCGCCGCAGGTGAGCGCGGGCGCAGCAAGGCGCAGCCCACCCAGCACAGCGCGGACGGCCCGGGGCGAACGCTGGCTGAATACCGTCAGCCTGCCGCCCCGGCTGGAAAATAGCTGGAGCACATCCCGCACGACCTGCGGCATATTGCCGTCACCGGCCAAAAGGAGATGGTCCAGATCGCAGAGTACGAGCGTAGAATCGAGAAGTTTCGTCATACAGTCCCCCTCCTGAGCGATGCAATAAAGTGGGTGAAATACTCCGGCAGCTCCGAGTCGAAGCGGAGATGCTCCCCCGTGATGGGGTGGATGAAGCCCAATGTCTTTGCGTGGAGGCACTGGCCGTGGAGCCTGGTGATGCAGTTGTGGGGGCCATACACCGGGTCGCCCGCCACGGGATGCCGGATGGACGCCATGTGGACGCGGATCTGATGGGTGCGGCCCGTCTTGAGGCGGCATTCCAGCAGGGTGAAGCCGCCGAAGCGCTCCAGCACCTTATAGCCGGTGTAGGCATACTTGGTGTGGGGCTCGCTGGCCGGGTAGACCGCCATCTTCTTGCGGTCGGTCTTGGAGCGGCCCAGATTTGCCTCCACGAAGCCCTCGTCCTGCGCAAAGCCGCCGTAGACGACGGTCTGGTAGGCGCGCTCCACGCTGTGGACCGCCATCTGCTGGGACAGGCCGATGTGGGTGGCGTCATCTTTCGCCACCACCAGCAGGCCGCTGGTGTCCTTGTCGATGCGGTGGACGATGCCGGGGCGTATCTCGCCGCCGATGCCCGAGAGGCTGCCCTTGCAGTGCCAGAGCAGGGCGTTCACCAGCGTGCCGTCCGGGTTGCCCGGAGCCGGGTGGACGACCATGCCCTTGGGCTTGTTCACCACCAGAAGGTGGTCGTCCTCATACACGATGTCCAGCGGGATGTCCTGCGGCACAGCCTCGATAGGCTTTGCGTCAGGAATTTCCAGCAGGATGGTGTCCCCCGCCTTGAGCTTGAGGCTCTTGGCGATGCTTTTGCCGTTGCAGAGCACATGACCCTCAGCCACGAGGCCTTGCAGCGCACTGCGGGAAAGGCCGGTGTCCTCCCCGCTGAGGAAGCGGTCGATGCGCTGGCCTGCGGCCTCCGCCTCCACGATAAATTCACGCTGTTCCATGGTTTACCGCTCCTTCGAGGGCTTATCTTCCACTTCTTCCAGCAGGATGACCAGCACCCAGAGCGCCACACCGACGCAGACGAGGATGTCGGCGAAGTTGAAGACTGCAAAGTCGATGAACAGCGGGTTGATGTAGTCCACGACCTCACCGTTCAGCACACGGTCGATGAGGTTGCCGATGCCGCCGGCCAGCACGAGGATGAAGGCGATCTGCTGCAGGAGCTTGCCGCGGCTGCGGAAGAACAGCAGATAGGCTACGAGCAGCAGCGCGGCGCTGGTGGCGAGGATAAGGAAGAGCTGCTTTCCGCTCAGCAGGCTGAACGCCATGCCCTGATTGAGCACGAAGCGCAGCTCCACCACATGCGGGATGACGGTGATGGCCTCCACAGGGGCCAGATACTGGACAGCCCAGAGCTTGATGGCCTGGTCGATGCCCACCAGCGCGGCCACACAGACCAGATTCAGAATAACATATGCCATAGTTTCTCCTGATTTTTTGAAAAAGGCGGCGCCCCCTTTTGCGCCGGGTGCGCCGCCAGAGATACGAAATGGTTTAGCCCTCCACAACAGCGGCGCAGCGTGCGCACAGGGTGGGATGAGCAGCGTGGGTGCCGATGTCTGCGGAGTACTTCCAGCAGCGCTCGCACTTGTCGCCGGTGGCGTGTGCAGCAGCAACGCCCAGGCCCTCGACGGCGCTGGCTGCGCCGCCTTCGCCCTTGACCAGCTCCACATGGGAGACGATCATCAGGTCGGCCAGCTCGTCCATCGGGATGCTGTTGAGCAGGTCGTAGACGGCGTCATTGCAGTACAGGGTGACGGAGGCCTCGAGAGAAGCGCCGATCTGCTTATCTGCACGGGCCTGCTCGAGGACCTTCTTGACCTCGTCGCGGACAGCGATGAGCTGCGCCCACTTGGCCTTGAAGGCATCGTCAGCTGCGTACTGGCCAGCCTTCGGCATATCCTCGAAGACGACGTACTTGTTCATAGCCTCGGTCTTGGGCAGGAAGTCCCAGATCTCCTGGCTGGTGAAGCAGAGGATGGGAGCGATGATCTTGTCCAGAGCGACGAGGATCTTGTACATCGCGGTCTGCGCAGCCTTGCGGCCGGTGCCGTTGGTGCAGTACAGGCGATCCTTGGTGACGTCCAGATAGAAGTTGGACATAGCCACGACGCAGAAGTTGTAGACAGCGTGGTAGACCTTGTTGAAGTCATACACAGCATAACCGGCGTTGGTGTTGACGATGAGGTCATCCAGCGCAGCCAGAGCCCAGCGGTCGATGTCCTGCAGCTGGTCGTCAGCCACACAGTCGGTGTTGGGGTCGAAGCCGTCGAGGTTGCCCAGAATGAAGCGGGCGGTGTTGCGGATCTTGCGGTAGGCCTCGCTCAGCTGCTTGAAGATGTTCTTGCCGGCACGCACATCGACGGTGTAGTCGGAAGAAGCCACCCACAGGCGGATGATGTCAGCGCCGTAGTCCTTGATGATCTCGCTGGGCTCGACGCCGTTGCCGGCGCTCTTGTGCATCTGCTTGCCCTGCTCGTCCACGACCCAGCCGTGGCACAGAACGGACTTATAGGGTGCGCAGCCCTTGCTGGCGACACTGGTCAGCAGGCTGGACTGGAACCAGCCGCGGAACTGGTCGCCGCCCTCCATATACATATCGGCCGGGAAGCGCAGCTCGGGACGCTCTTCCAGAACGGCGGCGTGGGTGGAGCCGGAGTCGAACCAGACGTCCATGATGTCGGTGTCCTTCGTCCATTCGGAAGCGCCGCACTTCTCGCAGACTTCACCAGCGGGGATGATCTGCTCAGCGTCATACTTGTACCAGGCGTCGGAGCCCTCCTTGCGGAACAGGTCGCTGACGGCCTTGATGGTGGCGTCGGTGATGTGGTAAGCGCCGCACTTCTTGCAGTAGAAGGCCGGGATAGGCACACCCCAGGTGCGCTGACGGCTGATGCACCAGTCGTTGCGGTCGCGCACCATGCCGTGCATCCGGTCATGGCCCCAGTCGGGCATCCAGGTCACGGTGTCGATGGCCTTGTAGACATCCTCACGGAACTTGGCGATGGAGCAGAACCACTGCTCGGTAGCGCGGAAGATGATGGGGTTGTGGCAGCGCCAGCAGTGCGGATACTGATGCTTGATGTGCAGCTGGCCCATGACAGCGCCGGCGGCGGTCAGGTCGGCCAGAATGGTCTTGTTGGAAGCCCAGACGCGCTGGCCTGCGTACTTGCCGGCCTGCTCGGTCAGATAGCCGCCGTCGTCCACGGGGACGGTGATGGGGATCTGGGGGTACTTCTGGCAGACGTTGAAGTCATCGACGCCGTGGCCGCCGGCGGTGTGGACGCAGCCAGAGCCGCTTTCCAGCGTGACGTGGTCGCCGAGGATGACCCAGCCTTCCTTGGGCAGATAGACGTGGTTATAGCGCATCAGCTCGAACTCAGCGCCGCTGACCGGCTCGCCCACCACCTCGTAATCGGTGATGTGGCAGGAGTCCATGACGCTCTTGACAAGGTCGGTGGCCATGATGTGGAACTCATCGCCGATCTTGACGAAGGAGTACTCGAACTGGCCGTTCAGGCAGATGGCCTCGTTGGCGGGCAGAGTCCAGGTGGTGGTGGTCCAGATGACGAAGTAGGTCTTCTCCATCGGGATGCCGTGCTTTGCCAGAACGCCGTTGGGGTCCTGAGAGACGTGGAAGCGGACGAAGATGGAGTCGCACTCGTCCTCGCCGTACTCGATCTCGGCCTCAGCCAGAGCGGTGCGGCAGTCGGGACACCAGTAGACAGGCTTCAGACCCTTGTAGATATAGCCCTTCTTGGCCATCTCGCCGAAGATCTCGATCTGACGGGCCTCAAACTCGGGCTTGAGGGTCAGATAGGGATGCTCAAAATCGCCGATAACGCCCAGACGCTTGAACTGGTCGCTCATGATGTCGATGTGCTCGGTGGCGAACTTCTCGCAGATCTGGCGCAGCTCGAGCTTGGAGATGTCCTTCTTCTTCTCGCCGACGGAGGACAGGGCCTTCAGTTCAATGGGCAGGCCGTGGGTATCAAAGCCGGGCACATAGGGAGCCTGGAAGCCCTCCATGTTCTTCTCGCGGATGATGATGTCCTTGATGATCTTATTCAGCGCGGTACCCATGTGGATATTGCCGTTGGCATACGGAGGGCCGTCGTGCAGGATGAACTGAGGTTTGCCCTCGTTGTGCTTCATGAGCTGATTGTACAGGTCGTTGTCGTCCCAATCCTTGAGCATGACCGGTTCCTTCTTGGGCAGGCCGGCGCGCATCTCAAACAGGGTCTTGGGCAGATTCAGAGTACTGTCGTACTGAGACTTATTCTTAGCCACTGGTTTTACACTCTCCTCTATTGGTTTTGCAGTCGCAAACAGCGCAGCTACGCGCTTATTTTATCAAAACAGCTTTACGGCACACAAATGGTGCCTTGCTGTCGATGCTTAGGGAATTATTCGCTGAAGCTCACGCCCTGAAAGACAGCGTTGGGGTCTGCCGGGGGCGGGTCGAGCTTGAGCTGAGATTCGTCCTTCTCCCAGAAGTCCTCGCCGGCCTTCTCGGGGGCGGCGTCTTCCGTCTCTGCAGCGTCCGCAGCGGGTGCTGCTTCCTCGGTGGTATCGGCATCCTCGGTTTCGGGCAGCTCAGCCTCGGCATCCTGTGCGGGGGTCTCTTCTTTCTGCTGGAACTCCGGCAGACGGCTCAGGGACTCCACATGGGTGCGGTAGAGGTTCAGCACGTCGGACTTGAAGCGGGTGACCTCGAGACGAACGCGGTCATACTCACGCTCTTCGGCCAGCTTTTTGTCGTTGGCCTCGCTGATGATCTCGTCGGCGCGGTCGCTGGCCTTCTGCAGCAGCTCGTTGGCATCCCGGATGATGTCGTCGCCGCGCAGATTTGCACGGTGCAGGATGTCCTCGGCCTTCTGGTTGGCCTCGCGGATGACGTTTTCGCCCATGCGCTGCGCGTTGATGAGGGCACTCTTGAGCATATCGCCGTCGGCCTCATAGCTCTGCATATTGCGGCGCAGGGTCTCGTTCTCGGCAGTCAGGTCGGCCACCTGCTTGCGCAGGGCCTCCATCTGCTCCGCATCCTGCCCGAGCTGCTGCTCTACCTTATCCAGAAAGCGGTCAACATCCTCGGTACGGTAGCCGCGGAGGTTTTTTTCGAATTGCACAGAGCGCACGTCCTGCGGTGTCAGCATAATGATCTCCTCCATTTTACCCAGTCGTCCTTCTCAATATTGGAAGAACTCGATGATTTGTCGGTCTTTTTTGCTCTTGCCCGGCAGGGCTGTGAGGCGGAAGCGCCCTTTGCCCCGCACTGTGAACACGTCAGATTCGTATACCGGCGCATGGGCGCTGGAAACGGGCAGATGGTTGATCTCTACCCTTCCCGCTGCCACAAGCTCTGCGGCCATGCCCCGGCTGCACCGCAGTATGGCGGCAAGTACGGCATCCAGACGCAGCGACGATACGGTCGCGGTCTGTAACCGGCGCTCTGCCTGCGCAAACTCCGGCACTTCGTCCAGCGCCAGCTGCTGAGCCGTCACCTCGGTGCGGCCCACACTGCGCAGCTCCTGACAGATAAGGGCTGCAGCAGGCTCCAGCGCGAACAGATAAGCGGTACCCGGCTCCTCCGGCGGCAGAATGATGTCGCCCAGCGCCTCGCGGCGAAGCTCGAGCCCCATCAGGCTGCCCAGATAATCCTTATGGACGGGCAGCTGCGCCCCGGCCGGCGCACGGCACCTGAGCCGGACGCAGCAGACAGGGCTTGCAGGGCAGCAGTCTTCCGGCTCGAGGCAGAGCACCCGGCGCTCGGCGTCGGGCCAGCCGCCCTCGAAGCGGCAGCTTTCCTCCGGCGCACCGGCACGGTTGAGTGCCGCCTGCGCCAGCTGCTGTTCCCTGTCGCTCAGGAACGTCGAATAACGGGCGATGCCCCGGCCGAAGGCGGCGCGGGCCAGGTCCTCGACATGACGCATGAGGAAGCGTTCCTCATCGTTCTGCGCCGGGACGAAGCCCCGCACGGCGCTTTGCTGGGTATCAATAGAACGCGCCATTGTTCTCCAGCTCGTCCAGCAGATCGCCCATGATGTCTACATTGTAGGGAGTAATGATGAAGGTGCTGTTGGCCACCCGCTTGATCTGGCCGTTGTTGGCGTAGGCCACACCGGAGAGGAAGTCCACCAGACGGCGGGAAACCTCCTTGTTGGTGGATTCCAGATTCAGCACGACGGTGCGCTTGTTGTTCAGGTGGTCTGCAATCGTGCTGGCATCCTCGAAGTGCTCGGGCTTGACCAGAACGACCTTGAGCTGGGTGGTAGCATGGATGTTGACCACCTTGCCGTTCCGCTTGGGGGCTGCGCCCTCTTCGGGCTCGTCCTCTCCCTCGCTGCCTGCGACGCCGAGACCGCTGTTGTTATTCACCATCTGAGGACCGTCGTCCATGTACTGATCGTCGTAATCGTCCTCACTGCCGAAAAGCCCTTTTTTCAGGCTGTCCACAAAAGACATAGAAACTTGCTCCTTTCATTCGGGCAGCTCACGCTGCCTGGCACCCCTTTGTGAAAAAGAGGTGCTAATAGCTTTTTCTATTATCTGATTTTTTGCGTCAGATGTCAATAACTACAAAAGCTTTCCATCATACAAATTTTGTCCGGAGACGATGATCTCGTCGTAAAGGCGGACTTCGCTGACGGTTTTTGTCTTATCCGAGCTGCTGGGCATGACGATGCGGTACTCGCCGTCCGTCACCAGCGGATGGTCATTATCCACGGGGTCGATCTTGCAGAAGCGGGCAAGATTGCCGTATTTGACATAGACGCCCGGGATGTAGTTCTCGCCCTGCGTCTCAGACTCGGTGCCGTCCTCTTTCAGATAATGGATCGCGTCGATGGGAACGCGCAGGCCGGTGGTCTCGCCCACGATGATCTGGGCGCCGGCCCGGTTGAGCCGCAGCACATCGCCGTTGATGATCTCGCAGGTGATGACAAAGCGGGCCAGACCGGTCGCTTCGTCGATGGCCACCTCGGAGACGGAGGCCTTGAGGGGCGTCTCCATCTGGCCGGGGAACTTTATCTTCACCGAGCGGGTCAGGGGCTTGCCGTTGTCGCCCAGCAGCTTCTCCCCTTCCTTGGCCGAACAGAGGCCGACGTACCGCCACGCAAATCCCGAGACGATCTTGCCCGCGCAGCCGTCCAGCGGCAGCTCAGGGTCAGAGTTGAGATACGCCTGCAGGTCGGTGGTGTTCAGCGCGAGGATGTCGTCTGCCCCGGCGTTGAGCCGCCCGCTGGCAGAGCTGCGGATGAAGTAACCCGTCTGAGGGGCGGTGATCTGGGTCGGCTCTCCCAGCTGGGCCTGCACCTGCGCCGACTGCTCGGTGAGGGAGGCGATCTGGGCCGAGAAGTCCGAGACTTCACCGGTGATGACCCAGAGCTTGTTCTGAGCGAGGATGTAGTTTTCTTCGCCCTGAGCTGTCTCGTCGTAGGCAGAGCCGTCCAGCGCATCCATCATATCATAAAGCGCGGAAGCCCGCTCTTTTTTCAGAGAATCCAGCTGGGTGGCGGTGGTATTCTGAGAGCGCTGCAGAAGCTCGATCTGGTCGTTCAGGCTGGTGAGCTGCTGGCGGAGGCCCGCCTGTTCCGGGCTGCTGTAGTTCTCCGCTACCGCAGCCCCCGCCGAGACGCGCTCGCCGTCGGCCGCGAGATAGCCCAGCGTTCCGCCGCCGGGAACATAGACCTCATCGAAGAGGAGAACGCCGTCAGCGTCCACCGTATCCGCCACGGTGGCAAGAAGCGCCGTCTCGTAGGTGTTGGGCGGGAAGAGCATCTGCAGGGCCTGATAGCCCACATAGATGCCCGCCAGCACCACGACGGCGATGACGAAGCCTGCCAGCTTGCCCAAAGCGCTGGACGCGCCGGGAGCAGAGCGTGGTCTATCCATCATAAAAGGTCACCCTTTCGCTAAAAAATCTTGGGTCAGCTGCACAGCCCGGGCTGTAACGTCCGGCGCAGAGGCGTCCAGCCAGACCACGCCGTCCATATGGCGGAACCAGGTCAGCTGGCGCTTGGCGTAGTTGCGGGAGGCCTGCTTGAGCTTTTCGGTGCAGGCATCCAGCGGGGCCGTCCCCTCAAAATAGGGGAAGAACTCCTTATAGCCGATGGCCTGCGCTGCCGTGCGGTAGGTCTGGCGGTGGTCATAGACCAGCTTTGCCTCATCGAGGAGGCCGGCGTCCAGCATCTTGTCCACCCGCAGGTCGATGCGGCGGTAGAGCCGGGCGCGGTCGGGAAAGTCCAGCCCCAGCACCAGCGAACGATAGGGCCGCTCCGGCGGGAGGGACTGGGCCTTCTGCTCGCTCAGACGCTTGCCGGTGGCCCGGAAATGTTCCAGCGCCCGCAGGACCCGCACCTGATTGTTCGGATGGATGGCGGCGGCGGCTTCCGGGTCGGCAGCCTGCAGCTCTTTGTACATGGCCTCCGGGCCTTTTTCCGCCAGCTCTGCGGCCAGCTGTTCCCGCAGGCCGTCCGGCGTCTTCTCGGCGGCGAAGCGGACACCGTACAAAAAGCTCTGGACATAGAGGCCCGTGCCTCCCACGAGGATGGGCAGACGGCCCCGGGCGGAAATGTCCGCCTCGAGCGTTCCGGCCAGTGCGACGAAATCCGCCACGCTGAAGGGCTCATCCGGCTCCAGAATATCCACCGCATGGTGCGGGATGCCGTGGGTCTCTTCGGGCGCGACCTTCGCCGTACCGACGTCTAATCCTTTATAGATCTGCATCGAGTCGGCGCTGATGACTTCGCCCTCGAAAGCTTCGGCCAGCGCCACGCCGAGAGCGGTCTTGCCGGTGGCAGTGGGGCCGACGACGGCCAGCACCGGATGCTTTTTGTTACACGATTCGGCCAAACTGCTTTTCCAGCTCCTTTCGGGTGAGTTTGAGGACGCAGGGGCGCCCATGGGGGCAGAAGGGCGGCACTTCGCCGGAGAGAATTTTTTCGGCCAGCGCCATCAGCTCCTGCGGCGAGGTGTGGTCGCCCGCCTTGATGGCGGCGCGGCAGGAGATGGAGTGGAGCACCCACTCCGTCCGCTCGTTCAACGCGTCGCGGCTGCCGTGGACCAGCTTTGCCGCCAGCTCGACCAACAGATCTTCGGCACTGCCCTGCTCCACATCAGCGGGGACCGAGCGCAGGCAGACCGAGCTGCCGCCAAAATCGCTCACCTCGAGGCCGGCGCTTTCCAGCAGGTCGAGGTTAGCCAGCAGAGCGGTCTTTTCCTCGGCGGAGAGCTCCACCACCAGCGGCTCCAGGAGGAGCTGGCTGGGGACATCGCCGTAGTGGGCGGCCAGCTTCTCGAAGAGCTGGCGCTCGTGGGCGGCGTGCTTGTCAATGATGCAGATCTCGTCGCCCCGCTCCGCGAGGATATAGGTGCGGAAGATCTCGCCCACATACCGCAGGGGCTCGGGGCCGTCCTGAACGTCAAAGCCCAGCTGTTCCGGGGCTGCGCTCTGCTGCGGCTCATCCGAAGCCTCCGGCAGCGGCGGACGCTCCGGTTCATCCGGGGCAGGCTCCCACGCGGCCATGTGGTCGCGGGTGACATCCGGCAGATCGATGTCTGCCTCGATGTCCAGCTGCGACTCACTGGATGCAGCCCGGAAGGGCGGCGGCTCAAGGACGCTTTCCTCCTGCGGCGGCTCAGGACTGTGGAGGGCAGCGTTCATCGGAAGAGGCTCGGAGGCCGCAACCGTTGTCCATGTATGTTCCGGCTCAGCGGCAGGCATTTCCGGGGCTTTTACGGGCAGCGGGAGGATGTCCCGCTCCGGGGCAGAGGGCTGTGTCGGGCGGGGTGTCACAGACGCTGCCGGTGCCGCCGGGCGGAGAGGCTTTTCCTCCGGGTGCGGCAGGCTTCCCGGCTCTGCCTGGCCCGAAATCACCGCCGAAAGTCCTGTAAAGTTATTATTCTTTACGGCATTTTCTTCTTTATTTCCGCTATTTTCATGTTCATTGGATACATCGTTCTCTTTCTCGCTGTCAAAGACGAACTGTCTCTCCCCTGTACCCGGCTGGCTCAGTGCCAGCTTGACGGCATGGTAGACGAGGTCGAAGATGTCGTTTTCCCGGGCAAAGCGGACTTCTGTTTTTGCCGGATGGACGTTGACATCCACAAGGTCGGCGGGCATCTCAAGGAGCAGGATCCCTCCAGGAAACTTGCCCTGCATCGTGGTACCCTTGAACGCCATCTCCATGCCCGCCATCATGGTGCGGTTGCGGACATAGCGGCCATTGATATAGAAATACTGCATACTGCGGCTGGCGCGGCAGCTGCGGGGCTGGGTGATGAGCCCCCAGACCCGGTAGACGCCCTCGCGGTTATCCACCTCCACGAGGTCACGGCTGAACTCCCGGCCCAGCACGGCGTAAGCCGCGCTGCGGAGCTGGCCGTCACCGGGGGTGACATACTGCAGTTTGCCTTCGCGGATGAACTTGAAGCTCACCTCGGGGTGGCTCAGGGCCAGATGGCCCACGATGTCGGCCACGAAAGTACCCTCGCTGGAATCCTTTTTGAGGAATTTCATCCGGGCGGGCGTGTTGAAAAAGAGGTCACAGACCCGGATGGTGGTGCCGACGCCTCGCGCACCCGGCTCGATGGGCTGCTCTTCCCCGCCCTCGATACGGTAGAGGGAAGCGCACTCATCGGCCTCGGTGCGGGTGAGCACTTCGACGCGGGCCACGCTGGCGATAGAGGCCAACGCTTCGCCGCGGAAGCCCAGCGTGTGGATGCTGGTGAGGTCGTCCTCCGTCCGAATCTTGCTGGTGGCATGGCGGATGAAGGCCGTGGGGATGTATTTTGCCTCGATGCCGGTGCCGTTGTCGCTGATCTCAATCAGACGGACGCCGCCCGACTCGATGGAGACGGTGATTTGAGACGCACCGGCGTCGATGGAGTTTTCCAGAAGCTCCTTGACGACCGATGCGGGCCGCTCGACCACCTCACCGGCGGCAATGAGTTCTGCCGTGTGCTTGTCGAGAACGTGTATCTCTGCCATTCGTTTCCCTCCGTTTCAAATAAAATCAGCCATTCAGGCTGCCGCTCAGGGTCTTTTTCAGCTCGTACAGGAAGTTCAGTGCCTCGATGGGAGTCAGGGTCTCAACGTCCAGTGCCTCGAGCTTTTCCATCATCTCGCTGGGGACGGCAGGCGAAGAATACTCCTGCAGGGCGTCGAAATCCATCTGCTCCACCTTGTTCTTCGGGGCAGACGCTTCCAACGCGCGCAGCACCTCGTGGGCGCGGCGGGTCACGGTGCCGGGCAGACCGGCCAGCTTCGCCACCTCGATGCCGTAGCTGTCGTCGGCGGGGCCGCGGATGATGCGGCGGAGGAACGTGATGTCCTCTCCCCGCTTCTTGACTGCGATGTTGTAGTTTTTGACGCCCTCGATGGACCCTTCCAGGTCCGTCAGCTCGTGGTAATGGGTGGCGAAGAGGGTCTTGCAGCCGAGGCCCTTGGCCGGGTCGGAGATGTGCTCCACGACGGCCCGGGCGATGCTCATACCGTCGAAGGTAGAGGTGCCGCGGCCAATCTCGTCCAGCACGACGAGGCTCTTGGGGGTGGCGTTCTTGAGAATTTCGGCCACCTCGGTCATCTCGACCATGAAGGTGGACTGGCCGGCGGCAAGGTCGTCCGATGCGCCGATGCGGGTAAAGATGGCGTCCACAACGCCCACATGACAGCTGGACGCCGGGACGAAGGAGCCGATCTGCGCCATCAGAGCGATAAGGGCGTTCTGGCGCATATACGTCGATTTGCCTGCCATGTTCGGGCCGGTGATGATGAGACAGCGGTCGGTGGTGCAGTTGAGTTTGGTATCGTTGGGGACGAAGAGGCTGCCTTTCAGCATCTGCTCCACCACCGGGTGGCGGCCCTCGGTGATGGTCAGCTCGTCGCTGTCATCCACCACAGGGCGGCAGTAGTTGTTTTCAGCGGCCACCTGCGCCAGTGCCGCCAGCACGTCCAGCTCGGCCACAGCATTTGCCGTCCGCTGGATGCGGTCGAGCTGACCACCAATCGTTTCCAGCAGTTCCGAGAAGAGCCGGTGCTCCAGCGCAATGAGACGCTCATGCGCACCTAAAATCTTGCTTTCCAGCTCTTTCAGCTCCTGGGTGATATAGCGCTCGCCGGAGGTGAGGGTCTGCTTGCGGATGTAGGTCTCGGGGACCATGGATTGATAGGAGTTGCTGACCTCGATGTAGTAGCCGAAGACGTGATTGTAGCCGATCTTCAGCTTGGGGATGCCGGTCTCCTGCCGCAGGCGCGTTTCCAGCTGGGCGAGGACGCCCTTGGTGTTGTCCCGGATGGAGCGCAGCTCGTCCACCTCGGGGTGGTAACCCTTGGCGATGACGCCGCCGTCCTTGAGGGTGGAGGGCGCATCCGGGTCGATGGCGGCGAGGATGGCCGTCTTCACATCATCCAGTAGGTCGATCTGTCCCGCAAGAACAGTCAGCTCCGGGCAGCTGCAGCTCTCGGCCTGCGCCCGCAGTTCCGGCAGGCGCTCACAGGTCTGGGCCATCGTGTAGATCTCCTTGGGGGTGGCGGAGCCGTAGACCGCGCGGGTCATCAGGCGCTCGAGGTCGGCGATGTAGTGGAGCTGTTCGATCAGATCGCCCCGCTGCATGGTCTGGTTCACGAGGCTTTCCACCGCGTTGAGGCGGCGGTTGATGGCGGCGCTGGAAATGAGCGGCTGCTCGATCCAGCTGCGGAGCATCCGCTTGCCCATGGCGGTGCTGGTCTTGTCCAGCACCCAGAGCAGCGTTCCCCGCTTTTCGCGGCCCCGCAGCGTCTCGGTCAGCTCGAGATTTGCCCGGGTGACCGGCGACAGGCTCATGAACTGAGCTTCATTATATGTGATGACCGTTTTCAGGCGCTCGACGCCTTTAATTTGCGTATCATGGAGATATTCCAGCAGCGCGGCCATTGCCAAGCGGACAAGGCCGTCTTCTGCGATGCCGGTCTTTGCAGCCCAGTCGCGGCCAAACTGGTTCTCGAGGGAGATGGCCACGAGGCCCGGGGCGTACCGCTCCTCTTCCACCAGCTCGACGGCGCAGTCCATATTCTTTTTGATGTAGGCAGTGATCTCCCGGCAGTCCAGCAGACCCGGGTTCATCAGCACCTCGCTGGGGTGGTAGCGGCAGAGTTCCGCGATGACCGCCGGGGCGATCTTTTCCCGCTTGAGCTCGGTGATATGGGCCGTGCCGGTGGAGACATCCGCAAAGCAAAGGCCCGCTGCGCCGCCTTTCAGAAAAATACTCGCAATGTAGTTGTTTTTGTCATCCTGAAGCATACTGCTCTCGATGACGGTGCCGGGCGTGACCACGCGGATGATGTCGCGTTTCACAAGACCCTTGGCCTTGGCCGGGTCTTCCATCTGCTCACAGATAGCGACCTTGTAGCCCTTCGAGATGAGGCGGGCCACATAGCCCTCATAGCTGTGGAACGGTACGCCGCACATGGGCGCGCGCTCTTCGAGGCCGCACTGCTTGCCCGTGAGGGTCAGATCCAGCTCCCGCGAGGCTGTGAGCGCATCGTCGAAGAACATCTCGTAGAAGTCACCGATGCGGTAGAAAAGAATCTCATCCTTATGTTGTTTTTTGATCTCCAGATATTGCTGCATCATGGGCGAAAGCTCTGCCATGACCGTTCACCTTCCTCCCCTAGTTGTCGGTTTGCCATCCAAAACCGCCTGTTGCAAGCAAAACGCGGCCCTGCATTGCACAGCCGCGTTTTGTGTTTCATGGTTTAAGCCTTAGTGGCAGCCGCCGCAGGTGGAGCAGCTGCCGGTGCAGGAAGCGGAAGGCTCCTGCACGGTCATGGGGTCGCCGCCGTTCATTGCAGTGTTGATGATGGCGTCGATATAGTTCACGAGGGCCTCGCAGTCGCGCTTTGCCTCGTTGTAGGCCACCATGCCGTCATCGGCCATGATCTTGCCGTAGAGGTCGTTCACCTTCTGGTTCAGCTCGGCGATGCGCTCATCGCTGCGCTCGGGCTTGCCGATCTCGTTGTTCAGGTCCATGCGGGCTAGATTGAACTCGCCGATGAGGTTCTGCAGTTCCTCGTCCTTGTCGTTCATCTTGCGGGCCTGGTCCATAGCCAGATAGCGGGAGTCGGTCTGAAGTGCCATGGCGGCACGCTTGAAAAGGTCGATGCAATCCATTGTAGTAGTCTCCTTTTATCGTTCCTGTGTTATATATTAGGATAGTGTATCCAGAATATCAATATTATTCCGAAAGTTCACCCAGCAGGACGGTGGCACGGGCGCCTGTGAGGCGCACCATCGCATAGCTGCCCATGAGGGCGGAGTCAGCCTTGAACTCGACGGTAAGGTTGTTGTCCAGACGGCCCGAGAGGGTGCCTTCATTGCGGCCATAGCCCTCCACGAGGACGCGGACGGTCTGGCCCACCTGAGCCTTTACGAGGGCCATTGCGATGTCGTCCTGAACTTTGAGCAGGCGGGTCATGCGGTCGGTCTTCTCCTTGCGGGGGGTGGGGTCGGGCATATCTGCCGCCTTGGTGCCGGTGCGCTTGGAGTAAATGAAGGTGAACAGCTGCATATAGCCCACCTTCTGCACCAGCTCGAGGGTCTTCTGGAAGTCCTCTTCGGTCTCGCCGGGGAAGCCCACGATGATGTCGCTGGAGAAGGTAATGCCGGGGACCTTCTTCCGGGCATACTCGATGAGCTCGAGGTAATGCTCCACGGTATAGTGACGGTTCATCTGGACAAGCAGACGGTCCGAGCCGCACTGCACCGGCAGATGCAGATGCTTGCAGATCTTCGGCTGGGCCGCGATGGTGTCGATGAGCTTGAAGCTGGCGTCCTTCGGGTGGCTGGTCATGAAGCGGATGTGGTAGTCGCCCGGGACGGTGCAGAGCAGGTTGAGCAGGTCGGAGAAATCCACCTGCTCCTCAAGGCCCTTGCCGTAGCTGTTGACATTCTGGCCCAGAAGGGTGATCTCCTTGTACCCTGCCTCCACGAGACTCTTGAACTCGGCGAGGATGTCGCCGGGCTTGCGGCTCTTTTCGCGGCCGCGGACGTAAGGCACGATGCAGTAGGTGCAGAAGTTGTCACAGCCATACATGATGGGCAGCCAGGCACGGAACTCGCTCTCACGGCGGATGGGGATATTCTCCACGATGACGGGGCGCTGAGCCGGCTCCATGAGCACCCGCTTGTGCTTGTGCAATTTCTGGGCGATGAGCTGGGGCAGCGTGTCGATGCCGTCCACGCCGAACACGAGGTCTACATAGGGGTAGCTCTGGCGCAGCTTTTCCACGACGTGCTTCTGGTTGGCCATGCAGCCGCAGAGGCCGATGATGAGGCCGTGCTTCTTCTCTTTCAGGCCCTTGAGAGCGCCCACGTTACCGAAAACACGCTGCTCGGCGTGCTCACGGACGGCGCAGGTGTTGAAAAGGATGAGGTCGGCGTCCTCGGGCTTGTCACACAGGCCATAGCCGATGTCCATCAGCACACCCTTGATGCGCTCGCCGTCGTTGACATTCTGCTGGCAGCCGTAGCTGTGGACGAAGGCCAGCGGCGGGGTGTCATAGGCCAGCTTGACCAGCTCTGCCGCCGCGTTGTTATGTTCAAATGCTATGTACTCCAATGAAACCATCCTTCTCTGCCTCCGGGGTCACACCTCCGGCAGCAGACATACTGATACTATAAAGAAAGCTCTTTATAGTATACCCTTTTTGGCCTTGGAGAGCAAGAGTTTATTTTTACTGAGCCTGCTTGGCGGCGCACGCCGCGCACAGGCCGAACAGCACCACGGCGCAGTCCTGCACGACGCCCTTCTGGTTGCGCACCAGCTTCATCACCTGCTTTTCGTCCACGTCGGCGTCCACGACTCTGCCGCAGCAGTTGCAGTAGAGGTGGCTGTGCCAGCCCAGCGTGTGGTCGAAACGGTCAGCCTTGCCCGGGATGGAGACGCGGCGGACGCGGCCTGCATCTACGAGGCTGTTGAGGTTGCGGTAGACGGTACCAAGGCTCAGGCCGGGACATTCCCTGACTGCGAGGTCGAAAATCTCCTCGGCGGTAGGGTGGTCGCAGAGCTGCTCCACCTTCTGCAGTACCAGCTCGCGCTGTTTGGAATAACGCATGGTCTTTCTCCTTTTTCTGAGGGGGTGTGTATCGGGATAAAGGCCGGGTTCAGAGCTTGTCTTCCCCCTTGATCTTCGCCCAGTAGGCCCGGGCGGCCTGTTCGGCGCGGTTGTCGCCGAACGTATAGTATTTCACATCCTTGAGCAGGTCGGGCAGATATTGCTGGTCCACCCAGTGATTCTCATAGTCGTGGGCGTACTTGTAGTTCTGGCCCTTGACGGCAGCATCCTCGCCGTCGAAGTGCTTGTTCTGCAGCTGGCGCGGGATGGGGCCGGTGCGCCCCGCCTGCACATCGGCGATGGCCGCATTGATGGCGTCGTGGGCGCTGTTGGATTTCGGGCTGGTTGCCACGAGAATGACGGCATCGGCCAGCGGGAGCCGGGCTTCCGGCAGACCCACCATGTTGGCTGCGTCCACTGCCGCCTTGACGATGGGGATGATCTGCGGGTATGCAAGGCCCACGTCCTCACAGGCGCAGACCATCAACCGGCGGCAGGCCGAGGGCAGGTCACCCGCTTCCAGCAGACGGGCCAGATAGTGGAGGGCGGCGTCGGGGTCGGAGCCGCGCATGGACTTCTGGTAGGCCGACACGATGTCGTAGTGGTCGTCGCCGTCCCGGTCGTACCGCATGGCCGTGCGGCGGGTGACCTGCTGTATCATCTCGAGGGTGATGTGCTTTCCGGTTCCGTCCACGGGGGCCGCCGTCACCACGAAATCGAGACAGCCCAGCGCCTTGCGCAGGTCGCCGCCCGCACTCTCGGCGAGGTAGGCGCAGGCGTCCTCGTCCATCACGACAGGCTGTGATTCCGACTCCGAGAGCTTTTTCAGGGCGTTGCGGATGCCCCGCTCCACGTCGGCGGCGGAGAGGGACTTGAACTCAAATACCGTACAGCGGGACAGCAGTGCATTATAGATGTAAAAGTAAGGGTTCTCGGTGGTGGAGGCAATGAGGGTGACAGAACCGTCCTCGATGCACTCCAGAAGGCTCTGCTGCTGCTTTTTGTTGAGATACTGTATCTCGTCGAGGTAGAGCAGGATGCCCCCTGCCCCGGCCAGCGTGCCGATGTCCTTCAGCACTGCTTTGATGTCGCCGGTGCCGCAGGAAGTGCCGTTGAGCTTATGGAGGGTCATGCCGCTGTTCTCGGCGATGATGCGGGCGACGGTGGTCTTGCCCGTGCCGGAGGGGCCGTAGAAGATCATGTTGGGGATACGACCGCTCTCGATGGTGCGGCGGAACACCTGTCCCTCGGCCAGAAGATGCTGCTGGCCGCAGACATCGGCCAGCGTTTTGGGGCGCAGACGCTGCGCCAGCGGTTCGTTCATAGGTCTTCCCTCCAAAAATGATCATGAGAATCCTTCTCTTTTATAGTATAGCGCATTTTGCATGCCGCGGCAAGAGAAATAATGAAAATGATTCTCAGATAAACGACAAAGCATTTACAAATTTCGCAAAACATGATATGCTTGTGCCATTCCAATCAAGAAACGAGGGGAAATGTATGCGCGGAAAGAACATCTCCGCCGAAGACCTGACGGCCAAAAAAGAGCTGGCTCTGGAGGTCATCCGGCGGCTCAAGGCGGAGTATCCCGACGCAGGCTGCACGCTGGACTACGACCACGCCTGGCAGCTGCTGGTGAGCGTCCGGCTGGCGGCCCAGTGTACCGACGCCCGGGTGAATATCGTGGTGCAGGACCTGTTTGCAAAATATCCGTCGGTGGCCGCGCTGGCCGAGGCAGAGCCCGAGGACATCGAAGCCATCGTCAAACCCTGCGGGCTGGGCCGCAGCAAGGCCCGGGACATCTCGGCCTGTATGCGGATGCTGCGGGACAAGTACGACTGCAAGGTGCCTACGACCTTTGAGGAACTGCTGGCACTGCCCGGCGTGGGCCGCAAGAGCGCAAATCTCATCATGGGCGACGTATTCGGCAAGCCCGCCATCGTCACCGACACCCACTGCATCCGCCTGTGCAACAAGATCGGCCTTGTGGACGGCATCAAGGAACCGCAGAAGGTGGAGATGGCGCTCTGGAAGATCGTCCCGCCCGAAGAGGGCAGTGATCTGTGCCATCGTTTCGTGATGCATGGCCGGGCCGTCTGCAATGCCCGGAAGCCGGAGTGCGAAAAATGCTGTCTTTCGGACATCTGCCGCTACGCGCGGGAGGAAGCATCCAACGTCTGATTTTACATATTTCAGGAGGTTTTTCTTATGTTTGGTTTTATCTTCAGCCTTCTCATCGGTGCGCTGGCCGGTTCCATCGCAGGCCGCATCATGGGCAGTGAGACCAGCGCCCTGCGCAACATCGTGCTGGGCATCCTGGGCAGCTTTGTGGGCGGCATCCTCTTCGGCCTCGTGGGCCTGTCCGCTACCGGCCTCGTGGGTGAGATCATCGTCTCGGTCATCGGCGCCTGTGTCTGCATCTGGGCTGGCCGCAAGCTGTTCAAGTAAGCAGTCCATCTTGAAAATGCCACAGCTTTCAGGGGTGAAAGCTGTGGTTTTTTCGTTTCTGACCGATGTCATTTTCTCTCGAACTATGCTATAATAGGGTTTGTGTTTGAAATTGGAAAGGAGCTTTTCTCATGGAAACTACGCATGAGTCGTCGAACCAGACTCTCCGCTCCGCACAGCCCGCCAAACCCTACGCTTTCAGCCGCAAGGTGTTCTGCGAGGGGATGCGGGACGGTGTGCCGATCGCACTGGGGTATTTTGCGGTGTCGTTCTCGCTGGGCATCGCGGCCCGGACGGCGGGTTTTACACCTTTGCAGGGCTTCGTGGCCAGCCTGCTCAACAATGCTTCGGCGGGCGAGTACGCCGCCTTTGCCCTCATTGCCAGCGGCGCGACCTATCTCGAGGTAGCCATCATCACCCTCATCGCCAACGCCCGCTATCTGCTGATGAGCTGTGCGCTGGCCCAGCGGTTCGCCCCCGGTACGCCGTTTTTCCACCGGCTTATCATCGGCTATGACGTCACTGACGAGCTGTTCGGCATCACCATCGCCCGGCCGGGCTACCTGAACCCCTTCTACACCTACGGTGCCATCGCGCTGGCCGCGCCGGCGTGGGCTTCGGGTACGGCGCTGGGCATCATCGCGGGCAACCTGCTGCCCCTGCGGGCCGTCAGCGCACTGAGCGTGGCGCTCTACGGCATGTTCCTCGCCATCATCATTCCTCCGGCCCGGAAGGATAAGATCGTGGCCGCGCTGGTAGCCATCAGCTTTGCGCTGAGCTTTGCCTGCACCTATCTGCCGGGCATCTCCGCCCTGTCGGACGGCACCCGCACCATCATCCTGACAGTGGCCATTTCCTGCGCAGGTGCGCTGTTATTCCCCGTCAAGACCCAGAGTGAGGAGGCTGAACAATGATCCGCAGCAACTGGCTTTACATCGCAGTGATGTTCGCAGTATCCTACACCATCCGCGTCCTGCCGCTGACCCTCATCCGGAAGCCCATCAAAAACCGGTTCATCCAGTCGTTCTTGTACTACGTCCCTTACGTCACTCTGGCGGTCATGACCTTCCCGGCCATCGTCAACGCCACCCAGAGTCCGGCAGCTGGTGCGGTGGCGCTGGTGGTAGGCATTGCGGCGGCATGGTTCGGGGCCAGCCTGTTCCAGGTGTCGGTGGCCTGCTGCGCCGTCGTCTTCGTGCTGGAACTGTTCCTTGTTCACTGAGGTGACTGCCCTATGAAACGAGTTCTTGTGACCGGCGCGGGCGGCTTTGTGGGCGCGCGCATCCTCGATATGTGGCGGGGGAAGTTTGCGCTCTGTGCCTTCCCGTCCGACACCCTGCGCACTGCCGACGAAAACGCGGTGCTGCGCTTCATTTTGAAGGAGCACCCGGACGTCATCGTCCACACGGCGGCCCTCTCCAACACCCAGTACTGCCAGCAGGAGCCGGAGGACTCCTTCCGCGCCAACGTCCTGCTGCCCGAGTGGGTGGCGAAGGGCGCGGAGGAGGTGGGCGCAAAGCTGCTCTCCTGCAGCTCCGACCAGGTGTATGCGGGCGTGACGCAGCGGGGGGCGCTGGCGGAGACGCTGCCCCTCTCCCCTTCCAACGTCTACGGACAGCACAAGCTCGAGGCCGAGGCCCGGGTTCTGGCCCGCTGCCCGGGCGCTGTGGCGCTCCGTCTGCCCTGGATGTACGACCTCCCGGGCTATCATCTGCCCATCCGGGGCAACCTGCCGCTGAACATCCTGAGAGCGGCAAAGACCGGTGAAGTGCTGCGCTTTTCGCGCAATGACTACCGGGGCGTGGGCTATGTGCGGGAGGTCATCGAGAACCTCGTCCCTGCGATGGAGCTGCCCGGCGGCGTCTACAACTTCGGCAGCGAGTGCGACGGAGATATGGTCGAGACTGCGCGATGCTTCGCTAATTTACTGCAGGTGGATGTAAAGATCGAGGAATCCGATCTCACCCGCAACCTTGCGATGGATACCGGGAAGCTCCGGGCTCACGGCATCGAGTTCTCCTCGACGTGGGGCGCACTTCGGGTGTGTCTCGGGGATTACCGGCTTGGATATTTGATGTAAAAAAGGGAAGGGACTGTCTTGGGCAGCCTCTTCCCTTTTTTATTATTTCCACAGATTTGCCGCGATCAGCTCCAGCACACTTCCCGCGATGCAGCGCGCCTTATCGGAGATGAGGAAGCAGTTTTCCAGTTCCTCCCGGCGGGGGTCCACGTCAGCCACCTTGAAGCCGGGCGTGACGGGGCAGCCATCCCGCAGCAGGCCGCGCAGGATGCCCGCAATGCGGGTCGTCACCGGAGTGCGGATGCCGTCCGGCGTTTCGATTTCCGCGATCGTTTCACCCGCCGACACAATATCTCCGATGGCACACACATTCCGGAAGACACCAGCCTTTTCTGCGTGGATGACACGCTCAGCGCCATAGCCGCCGATGACTCCGGGGACGCCCGTGTTGGGGATGGCCGCACCCTCCCGGATGATACGGCCCAGACGGTGGCCGCGCTTGGTCTCCACCACGAGATCGACATCCACACCGGCGGTAAAGCCCGGGCCGAGTGCGATGGTCAGCGGAGCCATATCCCGCGTCGTTCCGAGATTTTTCTTTGCAAGGATGGCATCAACGAGCGCGGCAGGCCGCACCTGCGGGATGAGCTCCCCTTTCGGGTCCACCATCACCGGCACATCGCCGCGATGCCAGACCACAACGGCCTCATCCAGCGTTTTTACAAGGGTGGCGCGCATTCCCTCCACGACAGCCCCGCCCTCATACACGGCCTCACTTACCGAGACCTGGCGGCGGATGGCGGCAGGATGCTCTGCCTCGAGCACGAGTACTTTCAATCCCGCCGACCACAGCCGATGGATGGTGCCGGTGGCGAGGTCGCCGCCGCCGCGCACCAGAATGACGTCATCACGCTTCATTATTTTCTTCCTCCTTGAGCAGCTGCAGGAACACGTTCATCGAGCCGCCGCAGGCAGCCAGCGCCGCATCGTCCTCTTTCGCGCTGGCCGAATACTCTGCCAGCTGGCAGGGCGCAGCCTCGCCTGCCTGCATTTTTGATGCAAGCTGCTGCACACGGTATTCCATAATACCGCCGCCCACACTGCCCACGGATCTGCCGTCCGGCAGCACCAGCATCTTTGCTCCCACCTCCCGGGGAGTCGAACCGTGGCGGGAAACGATGGTCGCAAGGACAGGAGCCTTCCCCTGTCCCGTGCAGGCATCCAGCGCATTCAGCAGCTCGGGCGGGAAGCCTTCCGTCTGCTGACGGCCATTTTTCACCTTAACGATCTCCGCGAGGATGGATAGTGCGATTTCCTGCGCTGTCTGCGCCTTGATGGCGAGGCCGATGGGAGCGTGGAGTTCTTCGGTCTTTTCCGGGGCAGTTCCGGCCTCGATGAGCTGGCGGCGGACAAGGGCTGACCGGCTTCGGCTGCCCAGCATACCAACGTAGGCAAATCGTTTCTTGTATATTCCGGCAAGGCATTCCACGTCGAAGGAGTGGGCGCGGGTGGCGACAACAAAGTAGGTCTCCGCACCGCTTTCCACCTGAGCGAGATTTTCGGCATAAGGACCGCAGAGGACCTTTTCGGCCCCGGCGCGGCGAAGGGCGTCAGCGTACTCCGGCCGCTCCTCGAGACCGGTGACGGGCAGGCCCAGCATGACAGCCAGCCGGACGACGGACTCGGCCACATGGCCTCCGCCGCAGATGACGAGCCGGGGCGCGCCTCCGAATTTCTCCACGAAGATCCGCTTATTTTCCAGAGTCAGGATGCCGCTTGCACCACACCCGGCCAGCGCCGGGAGATTCCGGGCCAGCAGCCCCTCCGGTCTTGCGGGCCAGACGGGTACGCCTTCACAAAGAAGAAGCCGCTCTCCGCTTTCCGGCCCTTCCAGTACGGAGGCCAGCGTATTCTGCCCCTGTGTGCTGCGCAAAGCGTCCAAAAACTCACGAATCGACATAGAATTTCTCCATTATGGTTTATTGCTCCACCGGTGTGGCAGCATCGTAGCCCGCATCGTTCAGCTGAGACTGCCACGCCTGCCAGTCCTCGGGCAGCATCCGCCAGCCGAGGCCGCAGCCTGCCGTGATCTCACTGGGCAGCGGGATGAGCCGCCCCGGGATCCCCCGGGCGGCGCACTCTTTCTCCCAGCCCATCGCGCGGGCCGTAGAGGCAAACGAAAGAACGATGTATTGTCTTTTGCGGCGCATATCAGCCCTCCTCGGCCAGCTCACAGACCGCCTCGGCGGCTCTGAGCACCTCGGCCTCTGTGTTCTGATGGGAGAAGCTGAACCGCACCATTCCCTGCTCCACGGTGCCGAGGGCTTTGTGGATGAGGGGCGCACAATGAGCGCCCGCCCGGACACAGATGCCGTAGTCCTCCCAGAGGATGTCGGCGGCACGGGCGGCGTCCTCATCCCCGAAGTTCAGGGAGACGATGGGCGCGCGGTCTGTTTCGTCGAAGCTGCCGTAGATTTTCACACCGGGAGCATGGACGATTTTCTCATAGAACAGGCGAGTCAGAGCCGTTTCTTTTTCATGCAGAGCTTCGACGCCCTGCGAAAGTATCCTCTCCACGCCTGCCCCGAGGCCCGCGAGGCCGGGAACGTTCAACGTCCCCGCTTCCAGCGCTGTGGGCATCTGAGAGGGGTGTGTTTCGTCGAAGCTGTGGATACCGCTGCCGCCCACCACAAGGGGGGCCATGGTCAGCCCGGGGCGGACATACAGCCCGCCGGTCCCCTGCGGACCCAGCAGCGCCTTGTGTCCGGTGAAACAGAGAACATCCACCCCCAGCGCCTGCACGTCGATGGGCCGTGCGCCCGCAGTCTGGGCTGCGTCCACGACCAGCGTAAGACCGTGCTTTTTCGCAAAAGCGGAGACGAACGCAAGGTCCGTAAGATCGCCTGTGACGTTGGAAGCATGCGTCACCACGACAAGACGGGTATTGGGGCGGAGAATTTTTTCGAACTGCTCATACCGCAGCCGCCCGGTGTCGTCCACCCCCACAAAACTCACTTCTGCCCCCTGCTCCCGCAGACGATAGAGCGGCCGCAGCACCGAGTTGTGCTCGCAGACCGTCGTGATAACATGGTCGCCGGGGCGGACGAGGCCGCAGAGCGCTGTGTTGAGCGCCTGGGTCACGTTGGCTGTGAAAGCAATGCAGTCCGGACCTTCCGCATGGAAAAGTGTTGCAAGTGTCTCACGGGCATGGTAGACGATACGGGCCGCGTGAAGGGTCGGCTCATGCGCCCCGCGGCCCGGATTGCCCGCATGTTCCAGCGCATCCAGCATGGCTTGCCCCACGCAGGGCGGCTTTTGCAGGGTGGTGGCGGCGTTGTCGAGGTAGATCACGGCTTGACCACGTTCCCGGCGTTCAGCATCTTCTCGGCGATGACGTACATATTCGTCACGCCGCCCACGGCCAGCTTCTCGGTCAGGCCGTAGAAGTTCAGGCAGGTGCCGCAGGTGAGGATCTCGACGCCCTCAGCCTCCAGCGCCTTGAGGTCGTCCAGCATGGGCGAACCCTCGCAGGTGAGGTGCGCACCGCCGTTATAGAGGAGGATGGTCTTCGGCAGCTTGTCCTGCTGGGTCAGCGAGAAGACGAAAGCCTTCAGCAGGGTCTTGCCCAGTTCCTCAGCACCCTCGCCCATCTTGTCGGACGCGATGACCACCACCGTATCGGTGCGGGCGTCAGGGGCGCAGTCCGGAGCTTCCTCTTCTTCTGCCGCAGGCTCACCCACGGTGAACAGGACGCGGTATTCCCGCTCGGCCAGCTTTTCGGCGGCAGACCGGCAGCCCTTTTGCTGAGCCATTTTGGTGAGATTCTGGACGGCGATCTCGTTGTCCACGAGCACTTCGACTTCGCCTGCGCCATTCAGTTCAGCAATCGCTTTCTTTGCCTTTACTACAGGCAGCGGGCAGGCGTCCCCTCTGGCATCAACTTTCCGCATAGTTTTCCCTCTCTATCGTATGTTTTATTCAGGATAGGACACAACGATTTCGGCGTCCCGCTTCTCTGTGATTTCTCCCACAATTTGTGCAGGGAGACCGGCTTTTTGCAGCTCGTCCCGGAGGCTTTCAGCCTCTTTCGAAGCCACGGCAAGCAGCAGTCCGCCCGAGGTCTGGGGGTCGAACAAAATTTCCTGCATGGCAAACGGCACATTTTCGAACCGGACGAAAGGCCCGGTGTGGTTGCGGTTGCGCTGGCCGGCGGCGGTATAAAGGCAGTCATCCGCGGCCTGCCACGCACCCGGCAGGACCGGCACAGCGCTGCCGTCGATACGGCAGGACAGCCGCCCGCCCATCATCTCGTGGAGGTGGCCGAGGAAGCTGAATCCGGTCACATCCGTTGCCGCGTGAACATCATAGCTTCGACTTATCTCAGCGGCAGACCTGTTCAGAGTCGTCATGGAGGCCACGGCGGCGTCCATGGCGCCGGGGGCAGCTTCGCCCACGCGGTTGGCCGTGCAGATGAGGCCCACCCCCAGCGCTTTGGTGAGGATGAGCTTGTCGCCGGGCTTTCCCGTATCATTGGCCGTGAGGCGGCGGGGGTCCACGAGACCGGTGACCGACAGGCCGTACTTCACGCCGGTGTCGGCGATGGAGTGGCCTCCCGCGAGGATGCCCCCCGCCTCGGCCACTTTTTCGGCGCCGCCGCGCAAGATTTCACCGAGGATGTTCAGATCCATGCTCTCGGGGAAGCAGACGAGATTCAGTGCAGTCTTCACCTCGCCGCCCATGGCATAAACGTCGCTGAGGGCGTTTGCCGCCGCGATCTGGCCGAAGGTGTAGGGGTCATCCACCATCGGCGGGAAGAAGTCCACCGTCTGCACCAGCGCGATGTCGTCGGTGATGCGGTAGACGGCCGCATCGTCCCGGCTGTCGTAGCCCACGAGAAGGTCGGGGTCTTTCTCACCCCGGGGCAGCTTTTCCAGAATATGGCTCAGCACGCCCGCACCGAGCTTGGCGGTACAGCCGCCGCCCGTGCAGAAGACGATTTTGTCCTCTTTTGCCATCAGGCTCTCTCCCCTTCCTCGAAGTGTGTCAAATATCCTGTTACATCGTAAGTTTCTTTCAAGATAGCAAGTATCTGTTCCCCTGCTGCACGGCGGGCCTCGTCGTCGGCCTGGTTGAGGACGGCGTAGAATTTCCGCGTGCCGACGCACTTTCTCCCACCTGCATCGTCTGCCAGCAGCTTTGCCAGCAGAGCGGGCGTCAGGGGCGTCTCGGGCGGCACGGACAGAAGGGCGCAGGCCGCTTCGAGGCGGAAGCAGACGTCTTGCAGTGGTTTTCCCACCGCCGACAGCCCGGCTGCTGCCAGCACGATGTCGCTTGACCGCAGGAGCACCGGCTCATGAGCGGCCGGGGCCTTGCAGGGATGGCGCTTCGCGCCGTCAGCCTCGAGCAAAACAGTGTCGGCCTCGGCCATCCAGTCGGCCAGATGGGGCGGCATGGTCAGCTTCCCGCCTTCGGCAGGCACCCCCGCCACGGCGTAGGTGCCTGCCTGCCAGAGGGCGTCCCGCGCCGCCTCATCGGGGGCGTAGTTCGCGTCCGGACGCCGGATGTGGGTCGTGGTGGAGACGAGCACCCGCTGCCCCTGCGCCGAATAATGGCGGGCCAGCGCATAGAGCAATGTTGTCTTCCCTCCGCCGCCCACGAGGGAGATAACGTGTCCCGTTTCTCCGAGGAATGGCAGAGCCTCGAGGCCGGTCATCAGACCGCGCCCTCTTTTTCGGCCACTGCCATTGCGATTTTTTGGGGCGTGATGGGCAGCTCGTAGAAACGGGTGCCGATGGCGTTGTAGATGGCGTCCGAGATGGCGGGAAGCGGCGTGTTGATGACCACTTCACCGATGGATTTCGCACCAAACGGGCCGTTGGGCTCATAGCTGTTCTCGAACTCGACCCGGACCCTGCCCACGTCCACACGGGTGGGGATCTTATACTGCATGAGCGAATTCTCCATGGGCCAGCCGCGCTGGTCGTAGGTGACATTCTCGGTGAGGGTCATGCCGATGCCCTGCAAAATGCCGCCCTCGGCCTGCACCCGGGTGAGGTTCGGGTTGATGGGGGTGCCGCAGTCCACGCAGGCGTCAAATTCCAGCAGCTTTACTTCGCCGGTCTCGGTGTCCACCTCCACCTCGGCCGCGCCCACCATGTAGGGCGGAGGCGACAGGGGCGACATGTGGGTCTCGGTGACTTCCAGCGGGATGTCGTGGCCGAACATGGAAGCCGTGGCAATATCACCCAGCGAGACAGATTTAGACGGGTCAGCCGAGATAAATACCGTTTTACCGTCAAATTCCACGTCATTTTCGCTGCAGTCCAGCAGCTGAGCGCCCAGCTTGCAGATCTGGCTCCGCAGCTTCAGCGCGCACTTCTCGACGGCTTTGCCGGTGATGTAGGTGGTGCTGGACGCGTAGGAGCCGGAATCGTAGGGCGAGGTGTCAGTGTCCGCACCGAAGACCGTGATATCGTCGAGGTCACATTCCAGCACCTCGGCAGCAATTTGGGCCAGCGTGGTGTCGCAGCCGGTACCCATATCAGCGGCACCGATGAGCAGGGTGTAGAAGCCCTCGTCGTTGACTTTCAGGGTCGCGCTGCCCACGTCCATGCCCGAGATGCCGGAGCCCTGCATCGCCATGCCCATGCCGACGGCACGGATCTTCCCGCTGCCCATGTCGCGGCGGGGGTACTTTTCGTCCCAGTTTATCATCTCGTGGACCTTTGCAAGGCAGCGATCGAGGGTGCAGCTGGTGTTCACCGCGCCGTAGTAGGCGGGCATGACGTCACCCTCGTGGACGATGTTCATTTCTCGGATCTTGAAGGGGTCCATATGGAGCTTCGCGGCCAGCTCGTTGACAGCGGATTCCACCGCGAACAGGCCCTGGGTCGCGCCGTAGCCGCGGTATGCGCCCGCCGACATATGGTTGGTATAGACCACATCATAGGTAAAGCGGAAAGCCTCAGCGCTGCTATAGAGCGGGATGGATTTATGTCCCGAAAGTCCCACCGTCGTGGGGCCGTGCTCGCCATAAGCGCCGGTGTTGGAGAGGGTGTAGAGGTCGAGGCCCCGGATGCGGCCATCCTTGTTGGCGCCGAGGCGAAGATGGATCTCCATCTCATGGCGGGGCGTGGAGGCGGTCTGGCTCTCCTCCCGGGTGAAGATGAGCTTGGAGGGCTTTTTGGTCTTCCAGGTCACGAAGGCCGGGTAGACCTCGCAGACAGCCGTCTGCTTCGCGCCGAAGCCGCCGCCGATGCGGGGCTTCGTCACACGCACCATGGACTTCGGGATGTGGAGCGCGTTTGCAATGATGCGGCGGGCGTGGAAGACGATTTGAGTCGAGCTCAGGACGTTCAGCCGGCCATAGAGGTCGATGCTGCAATAGGTGCGGAAGGTCTCCATCATGGCCTGCTGGCAGGCTTTGGTATGGTAGACATGGTCGATGACCACATCGCAGTCGGCCAGCACGGCGTCGATGTCGCCGCTGCCGCACTCATCGTGGGCGCAGAGGTTGCGCTTGTTGTCGCCCCCCACAGGGCAGAGGCTCTCCCAGTTGTCTTCCGGATGGACGAGGATGGGGTTATCCTTTGCGGTGTGGTAGTCGAGCACAGGTTCCAGCACCTCATACTCGACCTTTATCATTTTCAGCGCCTTATCGACGCATTCATCGTCTTTGCCTGCCACGATGGCCACCACGTCGCCCACAAAGCGGACGTGGCGGTCGATGAGAAGGCGGTCATAGGGGCTGGCCTCGGGGTAAGTCTGGCCGGCCTGGGTGTAGCGGCGGGCATCCTGCGGCACGTCCTCCCAGGTGAAGATGGCCTCGATGCCCGGCACCTTCTTCGCCACAGCAGTATTGATGCTCTTCACGATGGCGTTGGCGTGGGGAGAGCGCAGGAGCTTCACGATGAGGCAGTCGGCGGGGACGAGGTCGTCCATATAGACGGGCTGGCCCGTCACCAGCTGCATGGCATCCTTCTTGCGGAAGGGTTTGTTGACTGTGTTCATTCTGCCGCCTCCTTTTTCGCCTTTTTCCACGCGAGGAAGTTCTGGATGCCCCGCAGCTGACCCTCATAACCAGAGCAGCGGCAGAGATTGCCGGAAAGATACTCTTTTATTTCCTCGTCGGCAGGGTACTCCTTTTCCCGGAAGAGGGCGAGGGCGTTCATGATGAAGCCCGGGTTGCAGAAGCCGCACTGCTCTGCGCCCTGATCCGCGATGAAGGCCCCGAACTCGGCGGCTTCGTCCTGCAGACCCTCCAGCGTGGTCACTTTATGGCCATCCGCGCGGGCCGCGAGAACGGAGCAGGACAGCACCGGCTTGTCGTCGAGAAAGACCGTGCAGAGGCCGCAGTTGGACGTCTCACAGCCCCGCTTGACGCTCAGGCAGCCGTGGCTGCGCACGAAGTCGATGAGCAGAGTGTCGGGGGCTATGTCGGCGGTAAGCTTTTTATCGTTCAATGTAAGTGTTATCTGCATGGTGTCCTCCTCAGCCTTCCAGACGGCAGACGGCGCGTTTCGTCAGCACGCCGGCCAGATGGCGGCGGTATTCGGCGCTGCCGCGAAGATTGCTTTCGGTCTTGATGCCGGCCTTTACCTCGGCGGCAAAGCGGGCAGCAAATTCCTCGGCGGTCTCCCCCGCCTCAGGCGCGGCGGTGTAGAGCACGGCCTTGCCCGGACGCGCACCGATGGCGGCGCGGATGCTGCCGTCCGCCAATTTTGCGGCGGCGCAGGTCAGCACCGGGAAGTCCGTCTGGCTGTTGCGCACCGACTGGTAGACAAAGCGGGCGTTTTCCTTCGGCACGAGGACACCCACGAGGATGTCCCGGTCGTAGGGGCGCCGGGCGTACTCAGCAAGCGGCACGACGCCGCCCTTATAAAGCTCTACGGAAGCGTTCAGCGCGAGGAACATGGTGAGCACGTCGGAGAAACCGAAGCGGCTGTAAATGCTGCCGCCCACGGTGGCGAGGTTGCGCAGCTGGACGCCCACGATGTGGCGCACCGACTCCCGCACGGCACCGTCCGTATAGGCGGCGAGGCCGGGGTGCAGCTCGAGCTGGCGCAGCGTCACCATCGCTCCGATGGAAAAGCCATCGTCCGTCTCCTCGATGGTGTCGAGGCCGAGGCCCGACAGGTCGATGGCCGTGCCGACATTGATATTCTCCATCTTGAGCCATATCATGCCGCCGAGGACACGGTTGGGGCGCTTCTGGTTGAGCCGCCAAGCCTCCTCGAGGCTTTCAGCCCGCTTGTATTCCCGAATGGTCATCATATGCAGTATCCTCTCTTTTTCCTGTGACCTTTTTCTTTTATTTTATCATAAAATCCGCTATAATACTATCGTCAGAAAGCATCAATTCGGCAACGAACAACAACGGAAATTTCGGGAGGTCTGCGGGATGGAGCACACAGAAAACAGGGCGGTGGGCTGCGTCATCATGGCGTCGGGGCGGGCGGTGCGGTTCGGCTCCAATAAGCTGCTGGCCGACTTCGGCGGCGCGCCTCTCATCGTCCGGGCGCTGGACGCAGCAGAGACGCCCGCCCTCGCGGCCCGGGTGGTGGTGACCCGCTCGCCGGAAGTGGCTGAACTCGCTTGTAAGGCGGGCGTGAAAGCCATCCTTCACAGCCTGCCGGGCCGGAACGACACGGTGCGGCTCGGCCTCGAAGCGCTGCTTTCGGAGCCGCCCGGCCTTGCGGGATGCATCTTCCTGCCCGGGGATCAGCCGCTCTTGCGGAAAGAAAGCCTCGAGGCGATGGCGCGCGATCTCTCAGCGCTGGACGAAAAAGAACGGGCCATCCTCCGGCTGGGCTTTCGTGCCGAGGACGGCACGGAGCGGCTGGGAAGTCCCGTTCTGTTCGGAAGCAGTTATTTCGGCGCCCTGTGTTCCCTGCCCGAGGGCAAGGGCGGCGGCGTGGTCATCCGCCGGCATCCGGAGTCTGTGCGGGCGGTATATGCGGCACGGCAGGAAGAGCTGGAGGATGCAGATACCGCAGAAGAGCTGGAGCGGCTGCGAAGACTTTTGTAAATACTTTACCACAAAAAAGCCGCCCCGGCAGCAGCTGCAAGCTGCACGTCGGGGCGGCGTATTACAATGACTGGAGTACCCTTGCTCAGACTTCCGTGTTGAAGTAGCGCTTCAGCAGGCCCTCGAAGCCGCAGCCATGACGGGCCTCATCCTTTGCCATCTCGTGGACGGTGTCGTGGATAGCGTCGAGGTTCAGAGCCTTAGCCTTCTTGGCCAGGTCCATCTTGCCGGCGCAGGCGCCGCACTCGGCCTCTGCACGCATCATCAGGTTCTTCTTGGTGCTGTCGGTAACGACCTCGCCCAGCAGCTCGGCGAAACGGGAAGCATGGTCTGCCTCCTCGTAGGCATAGCGCTTGTAAGCCTCGGCGATCTCGGGGTAGCCCTCACGCTCGGCCACACGGGCCATTGCCAGATACATGCCGACCTCGCTGCACTCGCCCTCGAAGTTGGCGCGCAGACCATCGACGATCTCCTGAGGAACGCCCTCAGCCTTGCCGATGCCCACAACGTGCTCGGTGACGTAGGTGTTGCCGGTCTTCTCGACGAATGCGGAAGCGGGAGCCTTGCAGACGGGGCACTGCTCGGGGATGGTGCCTTCAGCGATGTAGCCACAGACGGTGCAAACGTACTTCTTCATAAGATTTATCCTCCATTTGGTTTGTTGTTTTTTTAGGGGTCTGCTCTGGTACAGCAGATCTTGTTCCTGACTCTATTATAGCCAATGACTCCTGGTTAGTCAAGACTGATTTTAAGAATTATTCTCATTTATTTGAAGCTTTGCACATTGCCCAAAGAACATTTCAAAAAGCTGTCACTTCTGCCGAAGAAGGGGCTTCCCTGTCGAGGTCAGACCTGCAGATTGCCGCTGGAAGGAGCACCGGCACCATCGGCAGAGTCGAACTCGTAATCGTTGCCGGGGAGGACGGCGTTGAGCAGGATGCCCACGATAGCGGCGATGGCCAGACCGGACAGGTTGATGGACACACCGGCGACCGCGAAGGTCAGGCCGCCCACCGAGTTGAAGCCCAGAGCAGACACCAGAATGACAGCGGCGATGATGAGGTTGCGGCTGTTGGTGAAGTCCACCCGGTTCTCGACCACGTTGCGGACACCGATGGCGGAGATCATGCCGTAGAGCACGAAGCTGATACCGCCGATGATGCCGGTGGGGATGGTGTTGATGACGGCCTCAAACTTGGGGCTGAAGCTCAGGATGATGGCCAGCACAGCGGCGATGCGGATGACGAGGGGGTCGTAAATTTTGCTCAGAGCGAGGACACCGGTGTTCTCGCCGTAGGTGGTGTTGGCCGGGCCGCCCAGCAGACCAGCCAGCGTCGTGGCGAGGCCGTCGCCCAGCAGGGTGCGGTTCAGGCCGGGGTCGTTGATGTAGTTGTGGCCGACGGTGGCGCTGATGGCGGCGATGTCACCGACGTGCTCCATCATGGTAGCCAGAGCGATGGGGATGATGGTGAACAGGGCGCTGATGAACTCGGGGCTGCCGTCGATGGCAAAGAGGCCCATGGCTTCCTTGTGGAGAGGGATGCCGAACCATGCGGCGGAGGCAATGCGCTCAAAGTCCACGGCGCCGGTCACAAGGGCCACTGCGTAGGAGACGAGAACGCCGATCAGGATGGGCAGGATCTTGACCATGCCCTTGCCCCAGATGTTGCAGACGATGACCGTACCCAGAGCCACAAAGGCCAGCAGCCAGTTTGCCTGACAGTTGCTGATGGCCGAGGGGGCGAGGATGAGGCCGATGGCGATGATGATGGGGCCTGTGACCACCGGCGGGAAGAAGCGCATGATGCGCCGGATGCCGAAGGTGGAGATGAGCAGGCTGACGGCCAGATAGACCAGACCCGAGAAGGCCACGCCTGCGCAGGCGTAGGGCAGCATCCGGGTGTTGGCGATGGTCAGATTGCCGTCGGCGTCGGCCAGCATGGGAGCCACGATGGAGAAGCCGCCCAGATAGGCAAAGGACGAGCCGAGGAAGGCCGGGACCTTCCCCTTGGTGATGAAGTGGAACAGCAGCGTACCCAGACCTGCGCAGAGCAGGGTGGTCGAAACGCTCAGACCGGTGAGCAGGGGGACCAGCACGGTGGCACCGAACATGGCGAACATGTGCTGGACGCCCAGGATCAGCATCCGCCCGGCACCCAGCTGGCGGGCGTCGTAAATGCCCTTGGAGTAATCAATATTCTGACTCATTATTTCCTCCTTCTATCTGCGGCCCAAAAAAAGAGGCACTGCCGCGGGAAAGCGGCAATGCCTCAACAATCGGGACCAAATCGGAAACGGAAAATACAGCCGATGCGTGCAAAAGACGATTTCTTTTTCAGCATCCCGCTCTCCCCTTTCCTTTCATTCTCCGGCATAGTATAGCATAAAAGAAGGACGCTGACAACCTTTTTCCTGTATTTTGCGGCGATTTTCTGTCGGCGGAGGCCGTACGGCCTTGAAATATGCCGCATTCCGCACTATAATATAACCTATTGCCGCAGTTGGTCACTGGGCCGGCGGCATCCGAAACGACAGCTGTTGTACCACTTATTATAGAAGGACACTTATGATATATCTGGATTATTCGGCCAACACCCCCGCAGACTCCCGGGTGCTGGAGCGTTTTTGTGAGGTAGAGCGCAGCTGCCCCGGCAACGCGAACTCCCGCCATCAGGCAGGCCGGGACGCAAAACGGGTCATTGACCACGCCACCCAGAGCATCGCGGGGCTGCTGAGCGCACAGCCCGCCGAGGTCATCTACACCTCGGGAGCCAGCGAGGCCAACAACTTCGCCCTCAAGGGGCTGGCAAAGCTCTCCCGCCATCTGGGCAGGCACATCATCTCCACCCCGCTGGAACACTCGTCCGTCAGCGGCACCCTGACCGCTCTGCAGGAGCAGGGCTATGAAATCGACCTCGTGGACATCAGGCGGGACGGCACCATCGACCTCGAGCACCTGAAAGAGCTTCTCCGCCCCGACACCATCGCTGTGGCGGTGACGCTGGTGGACAGTGAGCTGGGCGTCGTGCAGCCGGTGAAAGAAATTTCAGAAATTTTGCAGGCTTGGCCCAACTGCCATCTGCACGTAGACGCCACCCAGGCCGTGGGCAAGATCCCCGTCTCCTTCGAGGGCGTGGACACCATGAGCCTGACGGCCCACAAGTTCTACGGCCTGAACGGCATCGGCCTGCTGCTCAAGCGGCGGCGGCTGGCTCTCGAGCCTCTCATCCACGGCGGCGAAAGCACCACCATCTACCGCAGCGGCACCCCTACCGTGGCTCTGGCGGCTTCCCTCGAGACGGCTCTGAGCTCTGCGGTAAATGAGCTGCCGGAGCGTTCTGCCCGGGTGAAAGAGGCAAACCTGTATCTCCGCACTGCTCTGAGCAAGTACCCGAAAGTCCGCATCAACAGCCCGGAGAGTGCCATCCCCCACATCCTGAACCTGAGCGTTGAGAACGTCAAAGGCACCGTGTTCCAGCGGGAGCTGGACGCGGAGGGCGTCTGTGTCTCGGTCAAGTCGGCCTGCTCGTCGGACGGCCTGCCCTCCCGGGCGGTGTTCGCCGTCAGCCGCGACCGGAAGAATGCCCTCTCCTCGTGGCGCATCAGTCTGAGCCACCTGACCACGCAGGAGGAGCTGGACGGCTTTCTCCGCGCCTTTGACGCCTGCTGCACCCGGCTGACCCAGCTGTGAGAAAAAAGAAAGGACAGAGCCATGAAACGCGAAATGGAACCTTACCAGCTCATTGAGCGGAGCATCATCAAAAAATACCGCAAGGAGCTGTGGACCCCCTTCATCGTAGCGGTCAAGCGCTACGAGCTCATCAAGGCCGGTGACAAGATCGCCGTCTGCATCTCGGGTGGCAAAGACTCGATGCTGATGGCAAAGCTGATGCAGGAGCTTCAGCGCCACAGCGATGTGCCGTTTGAACTGACCTTTCTCGTGATGGACCCCGGCTACAACGAGATAAACCGCCAGAAGATCGAGTCCAACGCCGAGCTGCTCCACATCCCTGTGACCATCTTCGAGAGCAACATCTTCTCTGTGGCCAACAACACCGACAAGAACCCCTGCTATCTCTGCGCCCGGATGCGCCGCGGCCACCTCTACAGCAAGGCCAAGGAGCTGGGCTGCAATAAAATCGCACTGGGCCACCACTTCAACGACGTCATCGAGACGACCGTTATGAGTATGTTCTACGGCTCCCAGCTGCAGGCCATGCCGCCCATGCTCCACAGCACCAGCTTCCCCGGCATGACCCTCATCCGCCCGATGTACTGCATCCGCGAGGAAGATATTCTGGCGTGGAAGCGCTACAATGAGCTGGAATTCATCCAGTGCGCCTGCCGCTTTACCGAAAACTGCACCATGTGCGACAACGGCGGCGGCGGCTCCAAGCGGCAGGAGACGAAAATCCTGCTCCGCCGCCTCAAGCGGGATAACCCCAACATCGAAAACAGCATCTTCCGCAGCATCCACGCAGTGGCTCTGGATACCATGCCCGGCTACAAGTCTGAGGGTGTGGAGCACAGCTTCCTCGAGCGGTTCCATGCGCAGGAAGAAGCGTTCAACGAAGAGTAATAAAATACCCCCTTGGACGAGTCACATACCGGTTGGCGGTATCGTTTCCTTCCCGTTTTATCGCAAGTCAAGAAAATAACGCAGCCTTCTCTGCCAGCACCCGGCCGACTTGTTTCTTGCCCTTTTTGCGCCACCTCTTGAGCCACCTTTTTGTAAAACTTTCCGCGAAATTAGGGCAATCAGCGCCCACATCCCCCTCGAAAGGCATTTTCGCAGACAGACAAAAATCCCCGAAAAGTCAGGCGCGAAGCCACTTTTCGGGGATTTTACTTTGGAGCTACTGATCCGATTCGAACGGACGACCTGCTCATTACGAGTCCGTCAATATTTCCGATTTTATAACATATCTTCGTTAAAATAGAAACTACCTGCGCCACCTCCCTTGCGCAGCAGGTGGCGCAGTTTCTTCCTATTTAACGGTCGTTTGCGCCTTACTTCACGCTCTTCCGCAGCCGCTCAAACTCAGCATCGGCCTGGATGGCCTCCTTGGTAAAGCTGTTATTGAACCACCAGTTGACCAGCGCAGACACGGTGGTGAAGCCGGTGGAGATGAGCTGTTCCAGCTGGGCGCTGTCGATGGGCAGCACGGGCTTGCCTCAGACTGCATTTGCAAAGCAGGCAGGCGTCCCGCTGCGCACCGTGCAGGACTGGCGTGCAGCCCGCCGCAGCTGTCCCGGCTGGGTCCGCTTCTTTCTGGCGGAGCACTACCGGCTCCTGTGAGCTGACGCCGCAGTAAAGCAAAAATCCCCCACTTTGCCTACAAAGTACCCCGCGTGGCACGCAGGGCTTCGGCAAAGCAGGGGATTATTTGCGTTTCCCGCATGGTACGCACTATAAGTAGGCGTGCGGGAGACTGGTCGGCGCCTATCTGGCAACCGCTTTTTTCATTCCCAGATAAAGCACTGGGTTAGCTGGCAAATATCCACCCTAATGCGCTTCTTCGAGAGGCCGGGTAGATTTGTTGGTTTAATTTTATCACACATCAAGCATTTTTTCAATGCCTTTCAGCCGATAGCCTATCGCAGTCCGGCTGTAATGTGTCTGCGCTGCAATGTCCGGCAGCGGAAGCCGCTCCACGTACCGCAGTAAGGCTATCTTACGGTCTACCCTCCCAAGCGGTGCGCTTTTGATGGCGGCGGTCATCTGCTGTCGGTCAAGTTTTTGCAGCGCAGCGGGCAGCACTACACGAGCCGCCGTCACAGGCAGCACCGAGCCAAAAAGGCTGCGGCAGCTGTCCGGCGTTGCGCACCATATTGCCAATGACGGCAAAACGGCGACAAAACGTCACCAGTTTGATGGCATTGCCGAGGTGGTATGTTTTCGTGAGGTCAAGAAAACATCCGCGTGCGTATGTAGTGCTTGCCATAATATCCTCCTTACTGCTTTTTTGAAATTTTAACCCAGCGGGTTTTCATTTGGCGCGGGTATTGCTCCGGGTTTTTAGGCTTTCTTTTTCCTGTCCACTCAACACCGCCTGCTTTGCCTTCGCATTTATACCCGGCCGCCTTTAGCGAGCTGCCTGTCTCGGTGTCCAAAATGTACGTTACGACCTTTTTGTAACCCATTGCTCTTGCGGCGCGATATGCTGCGCCATATAGCATACTGCATACATCCGGCGTGCCATCTGTGCAAAGACGTGTGATCTCCAGTGTATAGCCATCGTCTAAAAATCTTGACACCGGTCTGCCGCAAATTGCGACACCGACAAGCATACCGTCCTTCGTGGCGCCGATAGAGAACTTGTGTCCAACAACGACTCCGTGATGTCTGTGATGCTCTTTGACGTACTCGTTTGCAGCCTTTAAAGTGACAGGGCATAACTCCAGCATTTTTGTTACACTTCCTTTCTTAAAACCGCCTTTGCCCGGTCAAAGAAAAACTGGATGACCGCGCCGATGGTCTCATCGGTGATGGCCCAGCTGATGAGCCTGCCGTATTTGCTGGTACTCAGGGCAGCCCGGAGCATCTTGACGACCCACGCCTTGCGCTCTGCGCCGCGCTTTGTCCCTTGGATCTCCTGCTCTGCACGCTCGATGAGGTCAAGCACCAGAGGCTTCACCGCTGCGCCATAGCCCAGCCGGATGCAGCCCAGGGCGTAAAAGATAAAGCCGCCCAGCATGAGAACTGCCGCCACCGGGGCGGGAATGACGCCCAAAATGTTATTGATCGTTGCCATGTATTACTCCCCTCTCTCTTTTTCGAGGTCTGCAATGCGGTGGTTCGCCACCTTGATTTGTTCTTCCATCACCGGGATACGCTGGGCAAAGTTGTTGTGCATTCGCACCTCCCGGGTCAGCTCTTCCAGCTTGGTTTCGGTCACCGCCTGCTGCTTGTCCAGCTTGGCGTCCATGCTCTGGGCGGTGCGGTTGTTGGAGACGATCGCGCCGATCAGGCTCAGACCGCCGGTGATAATGGCTACGATGATTGCTTCGCTCATGCATCCTCCCGGAGACGGGTCAGGCCCTTCTTGCGGATGATTTTCGGGTAGTTGAGGGTAGTGACGTTGAGGTCCACGTTGCCCGTGATGCCCGGCACGCTGCCCTTGCTGGTGTGCTGGTGAGCGTTGTAGCTAAACGTCACGTTGGGCGTTTTGCCGGTGTAGTCGGCCAGCCAGACGTCCCACCGAGAGGACAGCCGAGCCATGTCCAGCTCATACTTGTAACCGGTGTAGGTGTAGAGCTGGGCGTAAAAACCCATCCGCTCCACCTGTTCCAGCGCGTAAGCGGTAAGGTTGGACAGGTCAAGCGTAGACAGCTGCTTGAGCTTGTTTTCCTCCACGTCCACGCAAACGGGGAGAGAAAGCTCCTTGCCCCGCACCGCCTGCCGCAGCAGGGCAAGCTCTGCATCGGCCATGGCCTCGCTGGTGGCGTAGGTGTAGTAGTAGACGCCCACGTCCAGCCCGGCAGCCCGGGCGTTGCGGTAGTTGGTCTCAAAGGTGGGGTCGATGTACAGGCCATCTGCCCGCTTGCTGAGCTCGCGGTTGGTGGAGACCGTCTTGAGCATTGCCCCCTTGTAGCCCGCCGCAGCCACCTGCGCCCAGTCGATAAGGCCCTGATACCGGCTCACGTCGATGTACCGGTAGGGCGGGTCGCCCTCCCAGCCGACGACAGCCTCTGCCTTGGGGGCTTGGGGCGCAGGCTCAGGTTCGCCGGCATCCTGCTTGTCCCCCGGACCAAAGATGGCCCGCACAAGCTTTTCCAGCAGCTCCAGCAGCTTACCCATCGTAGTCCTCCCCCGTGATCTCCTTGTACTGCTCTGCGGTGATCTCGCCGTCGGCCACCCGCTTGGTCAGCTCCGCTTTGACTCCGGCATGGCGGCGTGCGGGCATCTCTGCCCACGTCTTGGTACCGGCGATGAGCCGGTTCGCCCAGATTTTATCCATTTTGAAATCCTCCCTACTTGTTGACGGCGGCATCCAGCTCGCACAGCGAGTCCTCGATAGCCGCCATCCGCTTCTCTGATGTCGTATCCTGCTTGCATAGGGTGTCCTCGATCTCCGCCACGAGGCCGGGCAGCTCCCTGAGCTTCTGCTCCTCTGCCAGCTTCCTGTGGAGCTCTTTCAGACTCTTATCCATCTTGCAAAGACTCATCCGATGACACCTCCGATCATGGTGATATTGCCGCCGACGCCGCTTTCGCCCCGGGTGATCGTCACCTTGTAGTTAAAGGCCGCTCCCTTGGCGGCGGTCTTGTTGGCAAAGGCGTGGTGTGCAAAGGCCCGGCTCTCGCCGCGCTGGATGTCGGTGCAGTTCTCCCACACAGGAGCATCGTCCCGTGCGTTATTGGTCAGCTCCACGCTGAGGCTCATATCTGCCGGGAAACTGCCCTCCAGCGTCAGCGCAGCCACGGTGATGGTGTCGTCCGCCGTCAGGGGCTGGGCCAGCGAGAGGACGGCATGGGTCACATTTTTGGTAAAGGTAGCCGTCCACTCTGTCGAGGTCTTGCCGTCGTCCGCTTCCAGCACCAATGTGTTTTCTCCGTTGAGGATCTGCTGGAACAGGGCTTTCTCGCTCAGGCACTGTACCGTGAGTTCGGTGCCGGAGGCCACGTTCTCGCGGACGGCCAGCGCCACGCCATTCACCTTTTCGGTGATGGTCATGGGGTCTCCGTCGCCGTCGGTCACGGTGTAGGGCAGTGTAAACGGCTCGTTCTTCTCGCCCAGCGCCACACCGCTCTCGCCCGCATCGGAAGTGATCTCCGGCGACTGGTTCACAGTCGGGAAGCCGTCCTTGTCGATGTATAACGTCTCCGGCAGGGTGAAACAGGGCAGGTAGCCGTAAGAGGCGCTGCATGCACTTCCGGTTGAAAAAACGCCCCAATCGGAGTTGCTTATTGCACTGAGATACTGACCATTGGCAAAATAAAATTTGTAGTCTCCATCGCTGTCTTTGCCAGAATGGTAGCTATAATTTTTACTGTGACTTCTTGTCCAGATTCCGGAACCATAAGCGGTAAATATCTTTTCCAGCCGTGTCCGTGCTTCTTTCGAGAGCAAAGAGCCATCTTCAAGATAGGAGGAAGTTACAACTTCTTTTGCAAAGATAGTAAATATCGAGGTGCTAAAACTAGTTTTTGTAAAAGGAACCGATCCATAAGAACTTGACGATGAACTATAAATATAACTATAAGATCCAGTCCATGTATAAGCATAATATTTAGTTCTACCGAGCCATGTTTTTACCACGGATGTAAAATTGTTCAGGTAAGTATTAACTAGATAACTATAAATATTGGTTTCGTTCCACGAAATACTGGTTATTTCAGTGTCACGTCTCGTTCCCGTCGTCGCCGGACTCTCCCGGCAAAACAGCGTCCGCCCCTTGCCGTTCAGGCCCGACTCGTAGTTGTGGGCCAGCGCGTAAAACTTGACTTTGGTGCTGCCTTCCATCAGGTAGACAAAGCCATCGCCAATGGCTAAGTCTTTGATCTGCATATTTCTGATCCTCCTTCCTCTTAAAAATCCACCCGGCTCGCCGCCTTGTTCCACACACCCGTCAGCTCCACGCCGTCAAGCGTATCAAATGCTGAAACAAAGCTGATACCGTTTACATCTGTACCATGCACCATCTCCAACAGCTTGATGCGCACGCCGGTAGCCGCAGCGTCCGCCGCAGCGCCGGAGATGGTGAGGGTGGGGTTCACCCTCACACCGCTCCCCGCCACCAGTCCTGTCACTACAGTGCCGCCCGCGTTGCCCAGCAGCGTTACCTGCACCCGGATGTCTCCGGAAGGCTTCGCCCTGGCGTAAAAGCGGACAAAGCCGTCCCGCGCCTCGCAGTAGGCCGGGCATCCCGCTTCCTGCGCCGCTGCGCCGTAGTTGTCCGGGTAGGAGCCGAGAGCCGCATAGCCGGTCTTTGCTTCCGGCACCGGTGCGTCCTGCATCAGGGGCCAAGCTCCCTCTGCCTTCTCCCAGCTCTCCGTCGTCAGAGTCACGAGGCGGCTTCCCCGGTATCCGGCCCCGTCGCCCGCAAGGCCCGGGTACAGCACCTCGCCTGCGCTGTTGTAGATCGGTTCACTCATTCTTTTACCTCCGCCTTTGCCGTGACGACCACATTTCCGGTCACGGCCTCGATGTTCACGCAGCCCTCTTCGGCATTCCACGCCGTTTCCGTAATATCCTCGCTGCCCATCTTCACGTTCACCTCGGTCAGGGTGTACCCGCTCTCGGCGGTCAGGGCGGCTTTGTAGGCCCGGCCCTTCGCCACCACGACGGCGGTCTGGTCGGTGGTCACATGGCTCAGCCGGTTCACCACGCTGCACCACACCAGCGCCTGGCTCACCGTCACGCTGCATTCGGCCTTTACGCCGCCTGCCGTGGCGCTGATGACTGTGCTGCCCTCGGCCACGCCTCGCACGATGCCGCCGCTCACGGTGGCCACGTCCTCCCGGCTGCTCTGCCACACCACGGTGCGGTCGTCGGCGTTCTCGGGCCGCACGGTAGCCGTCAGCCGGGCCGTGCCGTCCACGCTCAGCTCAAGGGTGCTGCGATCCAGCGTCACGCTGCTCACCGGCACCCTCGCCGCCTTTACGGTCACGGTGCAGCTGGCCGTCTTGCCGCCCACGCTGGCCCGGATGATGGCCGCGCCGGCGGCGCGGGCCGTCACCACGCCGCTGTCCACCACGGCAGCCTCTTCGTTGGAGCTGGTCCATACGATGCTGCTCTGGGGGATGCTGGTGGGCAGCACCGTGGCCGTCAGGGTGGCAGTCCTGCCCTCCGTCAGCTCCAGCGTCCCGGCGCTCAGCATCAGGCTGGCGGCTTTCAGGCCGTCCTCGGCCACCGTTACGCTGCACGCCGCCTTCACGCCGCCCGCAATGGCTGCGATCTCAGCAGTTCCGGCGCAGATGGCCACCACCTCGCCCCCGGTCACGCTGGCGGTCTCCGGGTCGGCGCTGTACCACACCACAGCCTGATCAGCGTTCTCCGGGCTGACTGTGGCTGTCAGGGCCGCAGTCTCCCCCGGCTTCAGTGTCAGGGTGGTCTGGCTCAGGGTCACAGCCTCTACCGGCACCTCTGCCTCCCGCACCCGGACGGTGCAGCAGGCGTATTTCCCGCCGCTGGCGGCGAGGATGGCCGCAGCGCCCGGCTTCTTGGCCGTCACGGTGCCGTCGCTCACCTCGGCCACGGTCTCGTCGCTGCTCAGCCACGCTACGTCGCCCTCCGGGTCGGTGGCTGCGTCCAGCACCGCCGTCTCACCCGCCGTCAGGGCCAGGGCGTCAGCGCTCAGGCTCACGCGCTCCACTGCCGGCTTCACCAGCACGGCGCACTCTGCGCTGCACCCGTCTGCCCGGGCCGTGATCCGTGTCCCGCCGGGGGTCTTTGCCGTAATGACGCCGTCCTCCACAGCGGCCACAGCCTCGTCGCTGCTCTCCCACAGCACGGTCTGCTCCGTTGCATTCTCGGGGCTGATCCGGACTCCCAGCGCCGTCCGCTCTCCCGCATACAGGGTCAGGCTGTCCCGGGTCAGCCGCACGGCCTCCACCGGTACCTCGGCCCATACCCCGCTCAGCTGATCCAGCAGGGTGTCGGCGGTCCTGGTTTGGTAGGCAGCTTCCCGCAGCAGACGCATCAGCAGGCGGCGCTCCTCCTTTTTCGGGGCAAGGTTCGCCGCCCGGTTCGCTGCCTGAGTGGCAGCGGTGCAGGCGTCCAGTGTCTCAGCTGCCGCGCCCAGCGCGCTGGCAGCACTCGCCGCCGCAGCTGTGATGTCTGCCTGCGTCCTTGCCGCCGCAAGGGCTGCGGCACTCTCGGCGTCCTCGGCGCTCATCCGCTCCTTCTGGGTGGCGGCTGCGCCTTTCTGGGCGGCATCCATCGCCGCCTGTGCCGTCTTGGCCGCGTCCTTTGCGGCTGCACCCTCGTTCATGGCCGTGTTCACGGCCTGCTGCACCAGCGCCACAAACTGGGCGTATACGCTGGGGTCTACGTCCTCCACCGTACCCGACAGCCCAATGGTCTCGTAGCAGTCGTATTTCGCCGGGCAGCTCATGGCCGTGTAGCCGTCCGCGCTCTGGGCCAGCAGCATCCACAGCCCCTGCCGGGCGGCAGTAAAGCGTCGGTCGATGGTCACTTCCCGGCTCTCGTCCAGCAGCACCGGCTGGGGCAGCGTGCCGCCCTCCTGCTCGATGTGCAGGGTCACGGCCATTCCGCTCCACTCCTCCGGCAGCGCGAAGCTCAGGCTCTCCACGCCCGCCGTTCCTACGCCGCCCAGATGCAGCACGCCCGGCTCGGCCCTCCAGCCCATCCCGCCGAATCGGTCTGTGATGATCCTTACTTTCATCTTAAATCCTTCTGCCCTCTGTCGCAGGGCCCGCTCTTTCGCGCACTGTCGGGCCTCAGGTGTCCCGCTCAGACTTTCCCGGCCTGCCAATGGCTCCCCTTTTAAGGGGAGCTGGCGCGAAGCGCCTGAGAGGTCCTTCCGGGCAAGTGCTCCGACAAAGGGCATCTGTTCCCAGCGCTCTACCAAAAGCCTACCACGTCCCCTGCTTCAAAACTACTGCGGACTTATGCAAGCCCGCAGTAGTTTTGTAAGGTCTCGCCGCGGGCGAGCGCGGGTTGCGGCTCCCAGCATCTGCTGCGCTGCCGCTTGCATCTTGCTGGCCGCTGCCCCAACAGCTCCTCCCTGTTTCGGCCACTGGCCGCGGTCGTCGCCGTTGCAGACATATAAAAGAACGAGCACCCCGGCTCACAGCCAGAGTACTCGTTCTTTTCTTAAAACTGATTCAGAATATCGTGGTGTCCGATGTCCAGCAGCAGTATGATGGTGTCTCCGTCGTATTGCCATATGACCCGAACATCCATATTGACGCTGAATTCGAACAGGTCTGTTGTTCCCTGTATCCGCTTTGTTCGCAGTGACGGGTATAGCGGATCCTGCATCAGCAGTTCCAGCTTCTTTTTCAGCTGTGTCCGTTCTGCTGCCGACAGCCGTTTCACGTTCTTGACGAACCGCTTGGTAAATGTGATCTTGTACGCCATCAGCTCACTCCATCCAACATCTCAAACAGCTCGTCAACGGTATCAAAGACCGGCTGTTCACCGGCTGCGATCTTCGCCTTTGTTTCATTGATCTCGCTGCGCAGCTCGTCCAGATACTTCTTGGGGTACACGGCCACCGGCATGATCTGGATGGTTCCGTCTTTTTCCACGATTTCCAGCTTGTCGCCCTCGTGCAGGCCCAGCCGTGCCACGATGTCCTTCGGGATAGTGATCTGCGACTTTGTTCTCAACTCTGTCAGCATATCTGTCAGCTCCTTTGCATCGTTGGATTTTCCAACTTTCTTACCATCAGTATACGCCAACTGCGCCGAAATATCAAGTCATTCTTATTTCACCCCCTCCCACCAGTTCTTCTCGTTCTTCGCCTTCTCCGCCTTCTTGTCCGCATCCTTCACCCACTGCGCAAAGTTCTTTTCCTCGTACAGCGGATTCCCGTCTGCCTCCTCGAGGGCCAGCAGCTTCCTTTCCAGCCTCTCCCGGTCGCCGTCGCTTCCGGCCAGATACTCTTCCTTCACGGCCTCGGTGATCTTGCTCTTGATGCTGCCCTTGTCCTTGCCTGCGGTCATCAGGCGGTCAAGCTCCTCCTGCGCGTCCTTTGCCCGGCCATTTTTCACTTCGTCCAGGAGCGCGTCGTATATGCCGCCGTCCTTGCTGCCCGCCAGCAGCTCGTTGGCCTTCTCGTTCACAGCGCCGGTCACTACGTTGACCAGCTCCGTCCGCCGGGCAGAGTCTTTGCCCCTCACGTCCAGTCCGTCCAGCAGCTTCCTGAAGGCCGCTTTCCGGGCCGTCTCTGCCGCTTTCTCCTTGCCTGCGTTCTGGGCCTTGGCCGCTTCCAGAATATCCGTGTCGTACTTTTTCAGCCGGGTCTTGAGCTGGCTGTCCACCTTCAGCTCCTTCACCTTGCCTTCCTTCCGCATCTGTTCCAGCTTCTTCATCGCCGCAGCAGCCTCCTCGCTGTCCCCGCTCTGGATGGCGTTGTACAGCCGGTCGTACTGCCCGGTGGCCGAAGAAGGCACCGAGTCAAAGCTCACTTTGCCCTCTTCCTTCCATTTCTGGAAGCTGTTCATCCATTCGTTCACGGCCTTGACGTACTTCTTCATGTTGTTGTAAGGCACGCCCTCCAGCATGGCCAGCTGGCCCACAGCGTCTGCCCACGCCCACCGCACGCTCTTCTCGTACTCCGCAAACTCCTCCTCGGTCATCTCGCTGGTGTCCTTGTCCAGCAGGCCGTTCAGCTTCGCGATGCTCTTGGTCACGTCGTTCACGGCCGAAAATCCTGTCATGCTGATGGTGTCGTAGCTGCCAAAGCTCTTTCCGGTCAGCGCCGTCTCGGTGGCTCTCCACGCCTCGCTTCCGCCGGTAAAGTTGCTCACCCCGCTGTTGAAGAACTGATAGATAAAATTGATCAAAAGGCTCCATCCGGTCATGTCGCCGTTCTCATCCTGCAGGTCGCCCCACTTGTGGAACAGCAGCTTCACCCCCACGCCCAGCCCTGCGATCAGGGCCGTCTGCACGATCTGGCTCGAGATGGCGTCTGCCCGCCGCTTCTTCGCCGTCTCCAGTGCCTCCTTGTTGGCTGCGCTGGGGTCTGCCTTGTACCGTGCCGCCTGCGCCGCGGCGTCCTCCAGCGCGCTCACCAGGATCTGGGCGTTCTGCTGGCGCTGGGTGCTGAACATCATCAGGGTCTTGGCCATCTGGTTTTTCGTGCGCTGAAAGCCCGTCCGCTGCATGGCGGTGTAGTTGGGCTGGGTCCGCTCCATCACCCGCTGGTACTTCTGCCTCACAGCCTCCCAGTAGGCCGGGCTGTCGTAGACGGCCGCCTCGGCGTCGAACTCCTCCGGGTGGCTCTTCACATACTCCATCGCGCCGTAGTACAGCGCTGCCGTCGTAATCTCGTCCACCTTCCCGATGCTTCCGCTGGCAAAGTCGCCGATGGCGTCCGCCGCCTTCACGCCGGCTCGCACCACGGCGTTGTCTCCGTTCCGGGCGCTGTCGTGCAGCGTACCCAGTACGCCCTTCTCGGTGCTTCCAAGCTCGCCCCTCCGGCTTCCCCGCAGGCGGGTGGGCAGCATCGCGTCGCCGTGCTCGTAGGCCAGCTTCTCGATCTCCGCCAGCTTGCTCGGCGAGACGTTCTTCACAAATTGCAGCACCGACTTTCCCGTGCTTCCCCAGCCCAGCTCTGCGGCTGCGGTCGGCAGGCTGGCTGCCTGCAAAAGCGTCACGTTCAGGTTTCCGGTCAGCACGGCAGCGGCGGCATTGCCCCGCAGGGTGCTGCACAGCCGGTCGAACACCTCGTGGTCGCTCTTCGTTCCGCACAGGTCGGCCAGCGCCTTGTTCAGGTAGCTCCGGCCCGTCTCGCCCCACACCTTCTCTATCTGGCCGTACAGGCTCTTTCCGCCCTGCATCGAGTTCAGCACCTTCTCGGCGTTCCGCAGCGGGATGGCCATGCCCGCGTACTGGGCCGTGTTCTCGATGCTCTCCGCCGCCTGCCGCACCAGTCCCACCAGCTCCAGAGGCTTCGAGCTGTTCACGCGGCTCTGCAAAAAGCCCTCGCTGCCCACGCTGTTGTCGTACTGGATGCCGGTGTTCTGCTCCACGTTGGTGTTCCGGTCAACGTGCAGCCGGATGTAATTGTCCACCCGGGCCTTCTTCACGCCGGAGAGCGCAAGGCTCGTCTCGTTGATGTACCCCTTGGTCAGCTTGCCCAGCTCCCGGAACGCTGCGATCATCTTGTTGTCGTACTCGGTCAGGTTCTTTTCGATCTCTCCGATGATGCTGGTGCGCAGCGCGTCCTCCCGCTGACTCACCTCGTAGGCGTTCAGCTTGTTCCCGCTCTCGTCCACGGTCACAAGCTCGCCCAGCTTCACGGTCTCGGCCCGCTGGCGTCCCACGCCCTTCAGGCCCTTGGTGGTCAGGCTCATGTCCGCAATGGTCGCGCCGCCGTGCAGCAGGTGGTTCATACCCTGCCGGTTCTGCAGCTGCACCCACAGCTCCGCCATCACGTCGTGGGTCACCAGCCACGGCCTGCCGTCCTCGGTCTTCAGCCCAATGTCCACCAGATCATGGGTAAAATGGTACAGCTCCTTCTCGTGCTTCGGCCCCGTCAGGTCGGCAAAAATGGCTTCGCCCTCGGCGGTGATCCGGCTCTTCCGGGCCTGTCCATCGTTCAGCATCTGCCCCAGCTCCTCCATAAAGCCGCCGTGGACATAGCCGCCAAAGCGCTCAAAGTTCCGCTCGATGTTCGTGGCGTTCAGCCGGTACACGTCCCGCACCGCACGTCCCAGCTGGGCCAGCACCCCCTTTTTCTGCTTGGCGGCCACCTCCTTCAGCTCACCGTGCAGCCCCTCGGCGAAGTCGTCTATCATCACGTCTTCGATGCTGCCCAGCATCACGGCCTCGTTCTTCACGATGAACATGGTCTGCTCCATGATCTCCCGCAGCCCCCGCAGCTCCTCCACGCTCAGCGACGCCATCGCACCGTCCCGGTAGGCCTGCAGGTCTTCGTTCAGCCGCTTGAGCCACGCCCGCTTCTCCGGGGTGTCCTCCGGCAGCCACTTGTCCGCCTGCTCGATCTGCCCCCGCAGCTCTTCCATCTTCAGCTGCCGGTTCTCGTTCACGTCGGTCAACCAGTTGTCAATGGCGTCGGCCAGCTTGCTGTTCTTCCATTCCAGCGCCGCCCGCTCGCCCATATCCATTTCCCGGGTGATGCCGCTCTTCAGGCCGTCCATCGCGTCCCGGATGCTCATGTCCGCCGGCAGCGGGCCGTAGATGCCGTTCACCCCGGCCCGCAGCTTCTTCGCCGCCTCGTGGTTGCCGATGGCGTCGTTGGCCAGCGCCGCCACCGGCCGCACCTTGTCCACCAGATACTCCGGCACATGGCTCTTCTCGCTGGGCTTCTCGATCATCCGGGTCAGCTCGCTGGTCAGCTTCTGCACGCTCCGCCGGGTGTTGTCCATCTCCCGGGCATCCCGGGCCTTCTGCACCTGCTTCAGCCGCTTATCCTTTTCCAGCTGCACCCGGGCCTCCACACTGGCCTTCTGCTTTTTCGCAAACTGCTCCGCCACTTCCTTCCGGTAGTTCGCCTTGGCTGCAGCCCTCCGGTAGGGCTCCAGCAGGTCGTCCTGCGCCTTCCTGGCCTGCTGCGCCGCCGCGATCTGGGCCTTGGCCCTTGCTTCCAGCGCCTGCTGCCGGGCAATGTCCCGCACCTCTTTCCGCTGCTGGGCAAACTGCTCCCGCAGCTGGGCGTTCTCGCCGATGGCCATTTCCGGCGTGTTCATGTACCGCTGCCAGATCTGCATGGCAATGTCCTGCTTCGCCCCGTCCCAGTCCTCGTCATAGGCGTTCTCTAAGGTGGGCCTGATGGCGTCGTGGGCGCTCATCATGGCCTCCAGAGCGTCGGCGGCGCTGCTGGGCGTCTCGGCAGGCAGCAGTCCCGCGCCCAGCTTCTGCAGCTCTGCAAAGTCTCCGTCCCACCGGCTGGCCTGTCCGTCCTTGGTGTAGGTCAGGCTCACGCCGTGGCGGGCCGCCTCCTTCCGGGCGTTTGCCCAGCTTCCGTACCGGTACAGGATCTCGCCGCAGGCCGCCGAGCCCTTCTCGAGCTGCATACTCATCTTGTGCAGCTCCGGGTATGCCTTCCACAGCTCATCGTTCCGCTTTGCGCTCTTCTGCATGATCTGCTCGGCCATGTCCATCACAAAGGCGTTGGCGTCGGCCCAGTCCACCCCCTTGCCCTGGCTCAGGTAGTCGCTCAGCGCACCCAGCCGCTCCGTCAGCCACTTGGCGCTCACCTTGCTGCCGTGGTCGGCCCGCACAGCCTGTGCAATGCTTCGCAGGCCCTCTTCCGACACCCGTTTGTTCCCGCCTGCCTCCACGGCCTCCTGTATCGTCTCCATCTGGGCGTCCACGTCCCCGAGGCCGCCGCTGTTTGCGGCGGCCCTGCTGTCTGCGTCCACCTCCAGCTGGTATTTCACGGCTGCTTTTTCCGGGTAGAGCTTCTGGGCCTCGGTCTCCGTCACGGCCTTCAGGTAGTACAGCGGTCGTCCCGGCAACGGCTCGGCAGTCACAGCCTTGACATTTCCGTCGGCATAGTGTAAAGTAGCTTTAGAGCCACCGCTTGCGAGGGAGAACGGCAATCGTAGCCTATTACCCCTCAGCCAAGCGGCGGTTCTTTTTGTGTCCGGGTCAACATAAAGTATCTCGCCCTGTACCACCTTTCCGGCTCTGTAGCTTTCGTGGCCGTATGCGCTCAGCACCGCGATATTATCTACCACCAGACCATTTCTGTCCGTCGGAAGCAGCTCCAGCGACACATTCACCGGCTTTCCGGCCGCGTCCTTCACATCGCCGTACATGAATATCCGGCTGGCATAGTCCGCATTCCGGCTCGTATCCGAGTGCAGTACAATGATGGGATGCTCCAAAACCTGCGGAACCTGTTTCAGGATCTCCTTGGTCATAATGGAGCCTTCTCCAGTCGCCGCATTGTGGTTTGCGATACTGTGCTTGTTCAGTATTTTCCGCAGCTTTCCAGCCTGCCAGAAAATATCCTTGTCTTTCACACCGATGCTCTTCAGCACCTCTGAAGTGTTGCCCACCCGGATAGCATATCGCTTGGTCGAGCCTCTGTCCAGCTCATCGATGGCTTTCTCAAAGCCGACATCGATGGAGTATTTTACCGCCGCATCCTTCGTTTCAGAGGCTGCGGCGTTTTTGCTGCCCTGCTTTGCGTCGTGGATGGCTTCCCGGTACTTTTCGCCCGCTGTCATCTGATGCTCAAAATACAGCGCACGCAGATCCCGCAGCTGCTCCTCCGTCAGGCTCTTCGCAGCCTTGGCGGCGGCGTTGGTGGGCTCTTTTTTGAGGAAGTGCTCCACGTCTGCCAGCACACTCTCCAGCAGGCTCTGGATCTTGTCCATCACCTTCCCGATGATGCCCCGGGCCTCGACGTTCATCCGTGCCTCGGCTGCCTGCTGGCGCACAAAGTCCCGGAAACTCTCCGCCGTGCCGAATACCGTCTCCATGGCATCGGCGGTGATCTCCTCGAGAGCCTGGTTGTAGGTCAGCTGCTGCCCGGCCTCGGCGTACTTGTCGAGGTAGCTCTGGATGAGCTTCTCGGTGCTCTCTGCGCCGCTCTGCTGCACAAGATAGTTCAGCAGCCGGTCCATCACGGCCTGCCCCGTCTCGGCGCTCCACTGGTTCAGGGCGTGGAACGTCTCGTGCATCACCGTCTCGCTCCCCGCGTCTCCGGCAAAGAACATCTCGCCCGCAGCGGTCTTGATGTAGCCCTTGGCGTTGTTCTCCAGCCCCTGCATCATCCGGTGGATGGCCGTGCCGGTGCTCTGGGCCGTCAGCTTCAAAAAGGCCTCGTCTGCGCTCTTGTCCCTGCTCACGGCCTTGTCGCCCCGGTATACCGTCCCGGCGTCCGGGCGCACCACGCCCTTTCCGCCGCCCAGCTCCCCGGCCTTCCGGGCGCTGTAGGCTTCGGCCTCGCCCCTGCCCTGTAAGTAAGCCAGCTTCAGGGCATTCTCGCCCTGCCTGCCCAGCGCCAGCACCTGCCGCACCGCGCCGCCTATCGTTCCTTCCGGGCCGGTGGCGTTCAGCGCCTTTTCAAAGCTCTCCACGTTGTACACGCCTGCACGGTACAGCGCTTTCGCCGCCTGGGTGTACACCTGCGCGCCGATGCCGCCGGGCATATTGTCCACCATGGTCTGCACACCCTGTGTGCTCACCCTGCCCGCCCGGGCCAGCTGCGCCGCCGCCGCTTTCTGCTCCACACTCGCCCAGCCGCTCGAGTCCAGCGCACTCTCGTCCGCCGTCAGCGTTTCCTCCGCGTAGCTCCTGCCATTGACATCCCCGCCCTCTGGTGCTATATTGGTCTTGGCAGAGGGCAGATCAGCTAACGTCTCGGGCGTATCTCTGGGGTCGGACGCGGCATCCATAGAGGACTGCAACTCCTCTGCTGTGGCAGAAGGGTCTGCGACTACGTTTCGGACGTACACCCCGGGGTCGGACGCGGCACTCATGGGGGATCGTAAGCCTTTTGCCACTTCTTTTTCGTCTACACCGTTTTTCGAAAGATATTCGGTAACAATATAGTTCGTATTTTTCTTCGTATCACAGACGGCTTCCACGACAACGTGGCTGCCGTCTATTTTTTTCTCAAAGATAACGATACTTGCACGTTTCCCTTTGCTGTTAAAGTAACCATCCGCTTTATTTTTGCTCAGATACGCATTGTCAAAATTGTTCAGCACATACGCCGCCCGGGCCACGTCGGCGCTCTCCTTCATGGTGCCGTCGGCGCTGCTGTCTCCGCCTGCGTGCCGGTTGGTGATGTGCTGCACGGCGTTCGAGTCCATCAGGGTGCGGTCGCCCACCTTCTCGAGGCCCGTCAGCTCCATCATGGCCCTGCGCATCCGGTCGCCCGTCTCGGCCACGACGTAGGGCTCCAACTTCTCGCCTGCCCTCACCCGGTCAACATACTCCGCCAGCCCCGGGTCAACGCTGTTCTTGTACTCCTCAATGCCGGCGTTCTGAGCCGCCGTATGTACCGCCGGGTCATCGTTCACAGCTGTCTCGTTCACAATGCCGCTTGCCTCTGTCGCAAGGCCCGCCATCTCACGCCCCGCAGCACTTCCGGCGTCCAGCTGAGAGCTGCCCGGCACGCCAGTGGCTCGCCCCTCCGGGGGAGCTGTCGGCGAAGCCGACTGAGAGGGCTCATTCCCGGCCAGCGCTCTATCAGCAGAGCTATCCGTAGCCTCATTAAAGGAGCCCGGGTTGCGGCTCCCGGCGTCTATTTCGGCCCTTGGGCGGGCCTCATATCCTGCCGGCCGCGGCCCCAACAGCTCCTCCCTGTTTCCGCCACTGGCGGCGGTCGTCGCTGTTGCCCTGTCCAGCGCTTCGCTCATACTGTGCAGCCCCGAGCCCACAGCGCCGCCCAGCGCGCCGGACGCGCCGCCGGAAAGTCCGCTTTCCAGCGCGGTGAGGAAGGTGTCTTTGCTGAAGAGGTTCTTCGCCGCCTCGCTGTCCCCCAGCGCAGCGTCAATGGCCATGTCCGCATAGGTCTCCGCGAATGCCTGCATCGAGTTGTCAATTCCGCCCGAGATGGCCGCAGCCACCGCCGGGTAGCGCTGTGCCAGCTCCGAGCTGCCTGCCAGCCCCTGCACCCAGTCCGCGATCTGTCCTGCCAGTGTGTCCTTCGCGTAGTCCGAGCCCATGGTCTTTGCAAGGTCAGCCGCGCCCACCGAGTTGATGGCCCACCCTGCGCCGAACTTGGCGAGGCCGCCGCCCAGGGCTTTTCCGGCGCTCTCGCCCTTCTCCGCGCTCTGGCCCATGGCCTCTGCCGCTCCCTGTGCGCTCAGCATAGGCAGGATCCATGCAGCGCCATCGCCGCCTGCGAAAATGGCCAGATTTTCCGCTGCGCTGGTCACGGCCCCCGCCACGGCCTTCTGCGCCGGGCTCAGGCCGCTCTGGGCCGCCGCCGTCAGCTGCTGCCCGCGGTCGTAGAGCTGGTAGCCCACGCTCTGGTTCTTGTCGATGCCGTCGCTCACCTCCAGCCCCGCCAGCCGCTGGCGCATCTCCCGGATCTCCTTGGAGTTGTACCCCATCGAGATGAGCTCCCGGTTCCGGCTCTCCGGCCATGTGGGGTTATAATCCATGTCCACGTCGGTCAAAAGGTCGAAAAGACTCTGGGCGTGTTCGTCGCCCTTTACCTCCTGCTCCACCTGTTTCCAGTTCTTCAGGGTGGCGTCGATGTTCTTTCCCGCCTGCACGCCGTACTCCGCGCCCAGCACCGGGGCAGCGGCCACCGTGTCTCCGATGCCGCCGATGGCGTTCGCCGCCCGGCGCGCATACCGCTTCCATGCAGGGATGGCGTCCAGCGCAGCGTTCATCTTCCGGGCCTCATCGATCTGCTCCTGCGTCCAACCGCCCTTTTGGATCAGGTCGGCGTCCGTGTACGCGTCGTGGGTGTTGTCCACCCGCCGCACCGCGTCGGCCAGATTCTTGTTGTCCCCGGTGTCCAGCCACTGGTTGATCCGGTCGAACTCGTCCGGTACGCTGTCCTTGGCAAAGCTGGCTCTCAGCTCCTGCGCCCGGCCGCTGCCGTAGGCCATGGCCCCGCCGTCCACGTTCTCCAGCACGTTCCCGCCCTTCGCAGGTACGCCCCATTTCTGCCCCATGTCCAGCGCCCGGGCTGCCGCTTCCGGCATCTGCCGCGCAGGGCCGCTGCCGCTGTTCTCTGTAGCAGCGCCCGCCATTTTACGCCCCACAGAGCTTCCAGCGTCCAGCGGAAACTTGCCCGACACGCCAGTGGCGCTTTGCGCCCGGGTTGCGGCTCCCAGCGTCTGCTTCGCTGTCGCTTGCATCCTGCTGGCCGCTGCCCCAACAGCTCCTCCCTCGATCCGCCACTGGCGGCGGTCGTCGCCGTTGCCCACTCTGGGGGAGCTGGCGCGCAGCGCCTGAGAGGGTTCATTCCTCGCATCCACCTCCCCCATATCGCTTATGTGCCGCTCGGTGTACCGCTGCAGGGCATCTGCATAGATGTTGCTTTTGGGCGGCACTGTGCTCGATGCAGCGGACGGATTCGGCGTCTTGGTGCGGATAGCTCTCACCTTTTCCGCCGTCCACCCAGAGCTTTCTGCCGCCTTCGATGGGTTGCTTTCTCTCATTTCCTTAACTTTTTCCGCTGTCCATGCCATCAGCCCTTCACCCCCGCTTTCTCAAGCGCTCTTGCGATTTCGTCATCACTGTACCCGTTCTGGCTCATATTGTTCATGATAGCCCACGCGCTATAACCTTTTTTCGCATAGTTCTTTGCCAGCATTTCCGCCATATCTACGCCGCCGCTCTGGCTTGCGCTCTGGACGTTCGCAGTATCCGCATTGAGCCACCCATTATCCGTTAAGGTCTGCTTGTAAAAATCGTACAGCGGCTCATTTCCCTTCATAGAGGAAAAAGTCTTTGCCATACTTTGCAGCTGACTGTTCGTCCAGCTGCTCCCGCTGCTTTTCGTTCTGCTGCTCCTTCTGCCCGAAGAGCCGCCCGTGCTTCCTGCGCTCTTTTTTGCCGGCGCCGTTGCAAGCTGCCGTCCTGCGATCGTCCTGTAATTCCCCACAGAGTTCGGATCCAGGCCGTACAGTTCCAGCACCGCCCGTGCGGCCTCGTCGCTGCCGCCGCCTGCCAGCCCGGCTGCGGTCGTGAGCGCACCCGCCTTGTCTGCGCGGGTGATGGGTGCGCCGCTGTAATTGTCGAAGATTCCAGTGTCCAGACCATACCGGCCCAGCACGGCGTTCGCGGCATCGCCCGCCCCCTGCTGGTACAGGTTAAACGCCTGTTCGTAGGCATTCAGTGCATCGCTCTGGCCGGTGCGCTCTTTGTTGTACTCCCACTGTTCCCGGGCAAACTCGTTCTCCCACTGCTGCTGGGTGTATCCCTTGTAGGTGTCGTAGGCCGTCAGACCGGCTCTGCCCACACTCTTCGCCATTTCCCACAGGTTCGAGAGGAAATCGCTCTTCTCCTGCGCCGCCTGGTCTGCCCGGCTCTTCTTGTAGTCCCGCCAGTCCTGCGCGTTGGCCACTGCCCCCTGATGCTCCGCCGCTTCGAGGCTGTCCTGAGCCTGCAAAGCGCTCAGCAGCCCCGAGAGGCCGTTCTGCTTCAGCTGGTACATGGTCAGGGCCTTGTCCCGCAGGCCCGAAAGCCCGCTGTCCACGTTGGCCATGGCCTGCTGGTAGCCCTGCTGGGCCACGCTGTTTGCGTAGCTGGAGCCGTACCCGCCGCTCAGCGCGGCAGCGCCCGCAGCGGCGTTCTCAGCCGCCGCCTTGGCATTCGCCTGCGCGCCCGCGCGGTACTGCCGGTAGAGTTCGCTGTCCGTGCCTACGTCATAGCCCGCATTGCTAGCCGCGCCCATGCTGTCCAGTGCCTCGTTGATCCGGTCGGTGTAGTTGCTCTGGTACGCCCCCGGCATCGCGTTCTCCGCTTCCTTCTGTGCTGCCTGCGCGTCCCTGTATCTCTTAAAAACTCCCATCTTTTAAATCCTTTCCTTGATTCTTGACTGTCCGGGTTGCGGCTCCCAGCGTCTGCCGCGCTGCCGCTTGCATCCCGCTGGCCGCGGCCCCAACAGCTCCTCCCTGCTTCCGCCACTGGCGCTCGGGTTGCGTTTGCTGCTTTTTCTTCAGCCCCTTGGCGGGGACTTTGAAAAAGCAGAACGCTGCCCTAGCCTCGCCTCCCTTCATCTGCCGCTGGCAGCGGTCGGCTCCGCTACAGTCGTCGCCGTTGCCCTTCCCGGGCAGGGCGCTTTATTTTTAGAGCAAAAACGGCAGCAGACTTGCGGCAACGCTCAGGATCGTTCCAAAGAGGCCCGTCCCCCGGCTCTTCTTCGCCTGGCTTTCGCTGGCCGCCTGATTGTACGCGCTCTGATAGTAGTTGCGCTGGTTCTCCCAGTTCTGGTAGTTGGTCTGGTACTTCTCGTAGTCCTGTGCCTCGGCCTGCTGGTATCCGCTCAGCTGGTTCTGCAGGTCGCTCTTTTTCTGGGTGTACTGGTTCAGCGCCTGGCTGTACAGACTGTTCGTGGCGCTGCTCAGGCCCGCCATGGCGTTCTGGTAGGCGCTCTGGCCCGCCTGGGTGCCGTAGCTGGAGCCGTACCCGCCCGAGATGGCGCTGGCGTTGGCCTGGGCGTTCTCGTTGGCCAGCTTCGCCTGCCGGGTGTAGCTGTTCTTGTACTGCTCGTAGGCCGCATCCCGGGTGGGGTCGTAGCTAAAATCCTTCATCCCGTCCAGCTGGCCCATCACGCCGCTGATCTTGTCCTTGTACTGGCTGGTGTAGTCGCCCGGCTTCTTCGCCTCCCACGCATCCAACTGCGCTCTCGCATTGCTCAAATTGCTCATAGTTCATATCCTCCTGTCCTCGTAAGCGAAGCCCGCCATTTTACGCCCCGCAGGGCTTCCGGCGTCCAGCTCAGACCTGTCCGACACGCCAGTGGCTCTCCCCTTGGGAGAGCTGGCGCGTCAGCGCCTGAGAGGGCTATTTCAGCTTCTCCTGTAAGTCCCCCGAGAGATTCTCGGTGTCAATGTTGCTCAAAATGTATTCCAGCTGCTCCTGCATCTGGTACAGATAATTCCTCAGCTCCCGGGCGCTGGCCGTATCCAGCCCATCCAGCCTCGGCATGGAGATCTTCGAAAGTCCCACAATGCTAGCCACGTCTCGGTACACCTCCGTTCACTCTTCCGCCCTCGCTGCTGCTCAGCGTCATGGCGATGCTCCGCACCGCGATCTGTCCTTTTCCGGTCAGACGCAGCCGCATGGTGTCGTGCCGGGTCGGGACAAAGGGCAGGTTCACCTGCACCCGCCTGTCCCGGGTGTCCACCCGGCCCTTTTCTTCCCACTCGCCGCCGTCGAAGCTGGCCCACAGCGTCACCACCGTCCGCTCCATGGCGTCCAGCCGCACCGTCACCCGGCTGCAATACTTGTCGTCCGGGTCTCCGAGTCCGATGTCTCCGGTCACAGCCTCATATTCCACCGTGTCCTCTTCGCCGCCGGCTTCCCGGCTCCCGTCTGCGGCCCAGATGGCCTCTTTGTCCCAGAGGTAGAGCTGCCGCCCGGTGCTGCACATGGCCCAGCCGGTGGCGTCCTCCTCGTGCCAGAGTCCTTTCTCGGTGTCGTACACCAGCAGCCTCTGCCCGCCGGGGCTCTCGGTGTGCAGGTAGTACCGCCCCACCAGCCCGCCGGCGGCCGCCCTTGTCACCCGGCTCATGGCCGTCTCGTCCAGCGAGGCCGACACCTTGGTGGGCAGGCTGCCGTCCCACGCCATGACGCCGTCCATCGAGAGGTAGTACAGCGTCTCGTTGATGACGCAGAGGCTCTGGTGGGCGCCCTTGGCCACGCCCGAGCACTGGATGCTGCTCATCTGGTAGTCGCTGGGCTTGGTGCCGTAGAGCTTGTGTAAGCCGTTCTCCTTGAAGAAAAGCACGTATCCCATGCAGGTAGCTGCGCCGGTAAATGCTCCGTCGCTGCCCACGGTCACGGCATAGCTGTCCGCTGCCGTGCCGCGATAGGAGAACCAGTTGGTGGCGTCACCCAGCTTGCAGGCATAGATGACGTTCTCGGTGCTCGAGCAGCCCCAGACACGGTTGTTGTGCTCTGTCAGCCAGTCCAGATCCGGCACCCGCCGCTGGGCCGTCACGTCTGGGAAAGGCCCGTCGAAGGTCTGGGTGGTCTTGCCGTCCATGGCCGTCCACACCACGCTCTGGCCCGTCACCGCACAGGTGCCGTAGTACAAAACGCTCTCGATGTCCGGCGCAATAGAGAGGATCACGGAGTCCCCGGCCACGTCGTCCACCACCACATCCCCGCCGAAATCGGCAGAATAAGCGTTTTTCACCACGCTGGGGATACCCGTCAGGGTCACAGTATCCCCGGCCTTGAACGCTTTGCCCAGCCCTTCGCAGGTCACGCGGCAGTAGTTCAGCAGGATGTTCTGCCACCCGCCCGCCGTGCTGTAGAGCTTCAGGGCGTCGCGGTAGCTCCACGGGGCATCCTCGGCCTGCTTGAGCCAGACGTCGCCGTTCTTGGGGCTTTCCGGCTCGGTCGCGCCGAATTTGTTCGGCATGTACACCACGCCCGCAGCGTCGCAGGGGGTCACAGTCAGGCTTTTGCCTCCCTGCTGCCAGCCGGAGCCCAGCGCACTCAGCGTCCCCGCTGCGGTGTCAAAGGACATCTTGTCCGGCCAGATGAGCACCTTGGTCCCCATGCCCACCATCTTCTTCTCGCCGTCCGTCAGGGCGTCCTTCAGCTCCACGGCGGCGCCGCCGTCGTCCGGAGCATACCGCAGGGTCGTTCCTTCCACGGTCACGAGGCCGTTCAGGTGGTACATCCCGTTCATTCCGGCTGCGTCCCGCACCTTCCGCCGGGGCTTGCGGGTCTCGAGGGCCGGGTATCCCCGCGAAGAAAAGTTCTTCTCCTTGCTCAGCTCTGCCTCGCTGCAGGCATACCCCTCGTTCAGCCCGCCGAACACCCGCAGCAGCTGCCGCTGGCTGTTGATTTGATTCAGGTTCGTCACGTCATCAGCCTCCCGCCACCTACCGGCATATAATTCCGCCTCACCCACGCCGCAAACTCCTGCACATAGCTCGTGTAGAGCTGCAGCTCGTTCGCCGCCCGGGCCGTCTCGCCGAGGGCGAGGTCCATCTGCGCCGCCAGCCAGTGGGGGTAGAGTGCTTCCGCCGCGCCGTCTGCCAGCAGCGGCGTGTCGTATTCCAGTCCCTCTTCCCACAAAATGTCCGCGCCGCGGCCCTCAAAGCCGCCGCCGGTGTCGCTGCGCTCCACCACGCTCCGCCGCAAGCCGCTGTCGGCCTGCCGCAGCCACAGCTGCTTCATCTCGTCCGAAAAGCTGTTGTTCGGCCTCAGCTCGTCGGCCATCCGTATCGCTTCGCCTGCTGTCATAAAACCTCCAAAACAAAATCCCCCGGCGCAGCAAGCGCCTGCAAGCTGTACCGGGGAATATCTCTCTGCCCTCTGTCGCAGGGCTCTCCATTTTACGTCATCTTAGACCTCAGTCATCCAGCTTAAACCTGCCCGGCCTGCCAATGGCTCCCCTTTCAAGGGGAGCTGGCGCGAAGCGCCTGAGAGGTCTTGCCGGGCGAGTGCTCTATGGTGGGTCTCTTATCAAATGGTCATCATCTGCGTACCGGCCGCCGCCTGCATGGCCTGGCTCTTCCGAGCCGCCTCGGCGTCCTGTTTGATGCTGTGCTCCAGCACCTCGGCCACAGCCTTCGGCACCTTCACGTCCATGCCGCGCTGGATGAGGTAGCTGTCGCCGTTGACGCCCACGAACACCGGTGCCGAGTAGCGGTCGTCATCCTTGAACAGGTGGATGGTCACCATGCCGTCGTCCTTTGCTTCGGCCTTCTCTTCGGCCTTCTCTTCGGCCTTTGCCTCGGCCATCGCCTCGGTCTTCTCCACAGTCTCCACCGCGTTCTCCACGGCCTGGGCCGCAGCAGTCTCTTTCTTAGTCGCCATAGTATCCTTCTTTCTGCCCTCTGTCGCAGGGCTATTCCTTTTGCGCTATAGCCTCTCCCTTTGGGAGAGGTGTCACCGCAGGTGACGGAGAGGGCAAGCCCGTTGCGATAGCGCTATCATGCGTCGATAAGCAGGCTCTTTGTCAGAGCCATACTATCCGCTGCGTCCATGCCTATCTGTCAGCATCCTTGCCCTCTCAGGCCACTTCGTGTCCAGCTCTCCCAAAGGGAGAGCCATCAGAAGTGTGTCAGTTCGCCTTCGCCTTCGCGCTGTACTTCGGGCTGACGCTCTCGATGCGTACCATGTACTGCTCGCACAGCCGCTCTGCGGTCTTGATGGCCTTCCAGCCCACGGACGCGCGCTGGTTCAGCGGGTCTTCGCCCGCGCCCAGCTGCTTGACGATGTGCTGCAGGCCGCCGCCCTCCACCTCGGTCACGGCGTAGGCGTGAGCCGCCAGCACCAGAGTGCCGAACACGGCCAGACTGGTGGGGCAGCCGTCGCCGGTCCAGATCTTTGCCTCGCTGGTCTCGATGAAGCGCACACCGGCCAGCTTGCCGATCTCGCCGTTGTAGATGTTCTCGGGGGTAGAATACTTGTGGACATCAATCCACTCCGGGTTGCGGCGCAGGTCATAGGCCACATAGGGATGGACGATGGCCACATAGCTCTCGCCGATGGCGTCGGCATTCTGGGCCTTCAGGGCAGTGGCCGCCTGATCGATAAGATCCGGCGTCAGCACACTGGCAGTGGTCAGATTGGCGCGGCTGGTCACGGCAGTGTCGCCCGCCGGGGCGTAGATGACGTTGGTGCCGCCTGCCAGCACCTCGCGGGTCACGGTGTCCAGCGTACGGCCCGCCTGAGATGCCAGTACCTTGGTGGCCTGGGTGATGTTGTTGTCGATGGCGGTCAGCTGCAGCACGTCGGTGATGGCTGCCCAGCCGCCGTACTGCTTCACGGTGGCGGTCATAGGGGTGACGGTCAGGGCCTGAGCATTGGGGGTCACGCCCTCGGTCAGCGGTTCGGTGGCCTTGGGCAGGCTCTCGTACTTGCGGAACTCGATGGTCTTGCCGTTGTTGGCCGGGATGGGGTACTTGTCGCCGAACTGATCATGCACCAGCAGCGGCTCCGCCTGGTCCAGCAGACGCTTCTCGTAGTAGGTCTTCATTTCGGCGCTCATGCCGGTCGCGCCGGTGTGGTTTGCAGGCTGCGCAAACAGCTGCAGATTCATGTGGTTCTTCATGTTTCTTACTCCCTTCGTTTACTCATGTGCTTTATTGAGAGACTTCTGCTTCCCGGATTTTCCTTTAAGAAAGGCTCCCCTAACAGGGGAGCTCCGTTCTCGCGCGGCGTCAGCCGACGGGAACGGTGAGAGGTTCTTTCGGTCAGCAGCGCCTTTCGGTTAAAAAGTGATGATCTGTCCCCGCATGGCCCGGCGCTCCAGCTCTTCGCACTGCTGGGGTGTCAGCTTGGAGACGTCCGTCTTCAACACCGCCGCGCCGCCGGGGTTGGTGCCGTTCTCGCTGGGCCGTGCGCCCCGCTGGCGGATCCGGGCCTCCACGCCCTTCTCGACGGTCTTGGCCGTCTGGGTGGTGCGCCGGGCCATGATGTCGTCGAAATAGCGGGCCTTGTAAGCGTCCTCCATCTTCACGCCCAGCTTGAGCATCTGGGCAAAATCCGGGTCGGCCAGCGCCGTCTTGATGTCAAAGCCCGGGTCCTCGGCCCGGATGCGCTCCGCAGCGGCGTCCCACTCCTGCTGGATGGCTTCCATCTTTGCGGCCTCCGCCCGCTGCTGCTCAGCGGCGCGGTGCTTGGCGTTCTCGCTTTCCAGCGCGTCCATCTCCTTGGCCAGCTGGACGCTGATGCCCTTCTTCATGGCCATGTCTTCGTAGTAGGCGTCGTCCTTCACGACGCCGCCCTCCACGGCCGCAGCCAGTGCCTCGTAGTCGCCGGGGGCGGTGCCGTACTTCTGGCCCAGAGCGTTCAGGATACGCCCCACCGGCCCCTGCTCGTTCAGGATGCTGTCGTAGGCTTTCTGGGTGGCCTGCACGATCATCTCGCCAAACTCCCGGTTGTACTCGCCCCGCATCAGTTCGCCAAACGCTTTCCGGTGTGCCTCCGGGTCGGTGCTGCTCTTGTCTGCCGCACCGTCCTGTTCCTCGCCTTCAGCAGCATCTTCCTCCGCGCCCGGCTCTTCCGCCGGGCTCAGCATCTCGTCCACCTCAGCGGCAGCAGCCTCCCGGCCTTTGCCCTGGACGGGGGCAGACGCCGCCTTTTCTGCCGACGCGGGGGCGGCACCATCGCCGCCAGCGCTGCCGTCACCCGCACCGGCACCGCCCTCCGCAAACAGCTGCAAATCGAAAGGCTCCCCCGGGTTGCGGCTCCCGGCGTCTGCTGCGCTCTGCTTGCATCCTGCCGGCCGCGGCCCCAACAGCTCCTCCCTGCTTCTGCCGCAGGCAGCGGTCGTCGCCGTTGCCGCAAACAGCTGCAAGTCCACCGCCGGGCTGCACTTGCAGCTTTTCTTGAAGTTCACATTCTCCGGGTACTGTTCGGCCAGCAGGTCCAGACCGTCGGCCACAAGCTCGAACTTGTCCCGCATGAGGACGCTGTCGCCCGCCTCCACATTCACCACCGGGCCTTCCTTGCCCTGATAGATGCAGCTCGAGGTGTGTTCGTCCTCCGCGGCGCTGTACGCCAGCGTCTGCATCAGGCAGCTCACCGCAGCACATACGATGTCCTGTCCCGCCGGGGCATACCCCGCGTGGCCCTCGGCCCTCATCGTCAGCTTCCCGCCCTCCGGGTCTGCTTCGTAGATAATTTTGATCATGTAGAACCTCCTCACTTATTCGGGTTGTTGATGTTCATCGCCCTCTCGGCAGCTTTCGTGGCCAGCGGGTTGGTCCCGCCGCCCACCTGTCCGCCCAGAGAGTTGGTCACCGTTTTTGCGCTGGCCTCTCCGCCGCCGCCTCCGCCGGTCATGGCAGCGGCCGCAGCACCAGCCTGTTCGCTCAGGTTGGATCCGTTCTGCTGGTCGATGACCGCCGCCATCTGCTGGATCTGTGCCATCGCCTGCTGCAGCTGCTGGTACAGAGTGCCGTTCTGGGCCACCCTCTGGCGCACCTTCTCGATGCCCTCGAAGTCCATCATGTCCAGACACGCCAGTGCAGCGTCAGCGTTGGCCGGAGCAAAGAATCCCAGCTGATAGCACTCCTTCGCCGTCTCGTTCTGGCTAAGGCGGCTGAAGGTGCTCTTCTTGGCCGCGCTCACCGTGATGTCGAACACCGGCTCATGGGCGCCCAGCTCCACGCCGCCCACGCTCTCCACCGGCTGCGGCCGCAGCATCTGGCCGGAAAACTCCCGGTACTCCGTGCCGCCCTGCTGGCCGGTGATGCGGTAGACCCGCTCTTCGTCGTAGAACTGCCGCATCAGATCAATGATGAAGTAGCATTCTTTTGCAAAGGAGCGGTAAGAGCTCTTCAGCATGTCCCGGCTGAGCTTCGAGCCTGCTTCCTGCAGCGCCGCAATGGCCGAAGCAGCGGTCAGGCCGCTGGTCGCGCCGCCCTGGTTCACGTCCCGGTTGCCGCTGATCTCCTTCAGCTCGGCCACACGGTTCTGCTGGTAGGCGATGGTGTTGGAGGGCAGCGGGGCGGTATCCAGCTCCATAAAGCCCCGCTCGTCCAGCCGTCCCGTGATATGCACCACATCCTTCGCCGTGTCCAGCAGCTCGTCCTCGTTCACGCCCGCCGTGTCCGAGATAAGGTAGCGTTTCTTGGCCGCTGCCAGCGTGTTCTCGTCCATGGCCTGGGTCATCCGGTCGATGGTGTCCTGCGTGTCCTTCATCACGTCGATGTACCCGAAGCCCGCCGGGCTGTTCTCTTCCACGAAGAGCGGGTCGAACACAAAGGGATATTTTCCGTGGTCGTAGAAGCCCGTCTCGGCCATCGCCGGGTCGTTCTCGCTGGCGTAGAGCACCACGCCGTTGCAGAACTTGCAGTAATGCACCACGGTCTGACCGCCGGGCTTCTCCTGCTTGTAATACCAGTCCACCACCACGCTCTTTTCGCTGGTGTCGATGTTCTGGTCGCTGACGTACTGCCCCACGGTGATGCCGCTGCTGCCCGCCTTGCCCTCCAGCTGAGGCCACCGGGCCGTCAGACGGTCGTTGTCAGCCAGCGCCAGGCTGAAAAAGTTGGCCGAGTCCTGGATGTCCTCCACGCTCGGCTCCCAGTAGAGCATCAGCAGATCCATGCTCCGGATAGCGATGTCCCCAAGGCCCTCCCGCAGCGCCGGGTCCCAGAAGATGCCCTTCACGCCGGTACCCTGCTTGAGCTTGCGCCACCAGGTGTCGCTGTACACGCTCTCGTAGTCGGCCTGTTCCAGCAGCACCGGCAGGATCTCGGAGAGGAGCTTTGCCGTCTCCTCGTCGTCCTGCGCTCTCGGCAGCACGTTGGGCTCCGGGTAGTTGTCCATGGCGTCGGCGTGTTTGTTGGCGATGGAGTTGAACAGCCACCCCGTGCTGGGGGCGCGCTTGCCCTCCATCACCCGGTTGCCGTACTGCTTCCAGTGGCCCAGCTTGTACCATTCCTCGTTGTCGATGATCCGCTTGTCGAGGCTGGCCTTGGCCGACTTGTACTTCTCCAGCACAGCCATCGCCTCGCTGATCTCCTTCTCGCCGATGGGCTGCTCTCCGCTCAGTACATCGGTCAAGCTCTCGCTGCCCTCTGCAGCGGAGCCCGGCATTTGACGCCCCATCAGACCTTCCTCGTCCAGATTTGCCTGTCCGGCCTGCCAAAGGCTCCCCTCGGTAGGGGAGCTGTCTGCCGCAGGCAGACTGAGAGGTTCTTCCCGGGACATCGCCTCCAGCAGCTTTCTCTCCATTTCGTTCATATCCTCATAAACCTCGTCTTATCCTTCCTCGGGTCCATATCCAGCGGGTCGTCCAGCATGGGCGGCGGCTGGGTGTGCTTCGCGCCGCTGATGGGGTTCTCCATCAGCACATACCGGCACTCGTCGTAGATGTGATCCTCCTGCGTGGTGTCGATGTCCTCCACATTGCTCTCGTCATAGACGAGGTTCGGGATGGTGCGGATGAAGTGCTTGCAGGTGTTGAAGACCTGCAGCATCGGCCGCCCGTCCTCGTTGAACGCCAGCCGGTAGTGAAACTGCATCTTTCCCGCCAGACGGGTGTGGTCGCCGGGCATCCAGTGCAGAAAGTTCGGGCTTTTCTCCTGCATGTCCGCGATGCTCTCGCCACGGCTCTCGTCGAAGATGGCCGGGTCGGCCACGCCCAGAATGACCCGGCCTTTCAGCAGCGGGTCGTTCTGCTCGGCTTCCCGGATCATCCGTGCCTGCTCCATCGGGTCCTTTCTTAGGCCCTCGTTGGGCGTTCCGGTGCAGCCGTACAGCTCCTTGATGCGGTAGAGCCGCCCGCGCTCGTCCGCTGCGTACCACCCCACCGAGAATGGCTTCGAGAAACCAAAGTCGTATCCTCGCCATATCTTCCAGTGCTCCGGGATGGGGAACGGTTCGATGACGTGGGTCCAGCGCTGGTCCTTGTAATGGTTCGGGTCGTTCCGCCACTCGGTGAACACCTGTCCCGAAAAGCTGTCCCAGTTTCCGTAGAGCAGCGCCTGCTTCTCGGCCTCCGGCAGCGAGGCCAGTGTGCCGATGTAGCCCGGGTCGTTTTCCAGCAGCGCCGGATTGTCAAAGACGGTGGACGGGATAAAGATGCGGGTGCGCCGCCGGGTGATTTCTTTCCCTTCCGGCGCTTTTACCTTCACCAGCTGTACCATCCGCGTCCCGGCAGGTGCCGGACTGATAAACCGTGCCTTCACCCAGCCATGGCCTACGCCGCCGGGGTTGGCCGTGGCCCGGATGTACACCCGGGTGCCGGGGCCGCTGGGGCGGTTGCGGCTCATGACATAGCTGTACTCATCCCAGGTAAAGTGGGTCAGCTCGTCCACGCCGATAAAGTCGAAGGCTTTGCCCTGATAGTTGTACTTGTCCTGTGTGTGGTTCAGACTGCCGAAATAGATCTTCGCCCCGCTGGGGAAGGTCCAGCAGTGGCTCGAGCCGTTGTACCTCGCTTTGGGAAACACCGGCTTGTAGTACCGCATGGTCTTGTCGATGAGCTCCGAAAACTGCGGGTAGGTCTTGCGCAGGATGAGCGCCCGGTAGTGCGGGATGTGTACCTGCCGCAGCGCCTCAATGATCAGTGCGTCGCTCTTCCCGCCTCCGGCAGCGCCCCCATACAGAGCCTCGTCCTCGGTACGCGCCATAAAAGCGGCCTGTCTCGGCTGCGGCGACCAGATCACCGGTCGTCCTCCGCGCCTTTTCTTCTCCACTCTGTCTGCCTCCCCTCTGTCGCAAGGCCCGGTGCTTCACGCCCCACCAAGCTCTTCTTGTCCCGCCCAGACTTCCCCGGCCTGCCAATGCCTCGCCCTCTGGGAGAGGTGGCAGCGCGCAGTGCTGACGGAGAGGGCTACTCCACCATCACCTCCGGCCCTTTTTCTTCCCGGCCCTCGGCCCCGATCTCCACCAGCGGCGGGGCATCGCCCTCGCTCTGGCTCTGGGCCGGTACCATCGCAGCAGCCTTTTCGGCCACGGTCATCAGCACGGTGGCCATCGCGGCGGCGTTCTTGTCGCTCATCACGCGCTCACCGTACCGCTCGAGCTGGGCGTCTAGAACCTTTCGCTCCTCGCCGTCCAGCTGCCGGTCGTAGCTATCCTCAGCAGCGTACAGCACAAGCCCCGTCTCCGTGGCGTCCGCCAGTTCCTCGGCGTCGCTCTTGAGCAGTGTGCCGACCGCAAAGCAGCGGGCGCGGGTGTCCTCGTCCAGTTTCCGGTGGAGCTTGGCCTGTACCTGCGCGGCCCGCTGGCTCTCGTCCACACGGCTCTGCAAATAGCTCACCTACGCCCTCGCCCCGAGGCTGGCCCGGATGGCGATCTCCCGCGCAGCAGCCTGCCGCTCTTTTGCAAAGGCGTCACTCCGGCCGGCTTCCTCGGCCATCCAGCTGCGGATGGTGCTCTCCGGTACGCCGTACCGCCGGGCTACCGCACAGATGGATCCAGACGACAGCATGGCCATCAGCACCTCGGCCCGCACTTTCGGTGGGTATTTCTGCCCCCGCCGGGTTCCCTTCACCGTGTTTTTGCAATACCTGCGCCCTGCCATGCTCTTCCTCCCCTCTGTGGTTCTTCCCTCCCAGTCTACCGCCGCCGGAAAAACAAAACTACTGCGGACATTTGAGAGCCAGGCAGTACAAACAGGCCGGGTCTCCCCAGCCTCATCACGCTATGGCAACGCTATAACAGCCCTGCCGCCGCCGCATACACTGCCACGGTGCTCAGCGCCTCCAGCTCCTTGTGGTAGTAGGTCGTCCGCCCGATGTGCAGCTTCGCCACCACCCGCTCTTCCGGCATCCCGTCCAGATACCGCAGCTGTAAAAGCCGCCTGCATACCGGGTCTTCGGCCTCGTAGTAGTCCATCGCCAGCGCGATCACACCCGCCCAGTCGCTTTTTCCCTGTCCACAAGCCCGCAGCTCCGCCCGCACCCGTCGTTTCTGCTCCCTGGTCAATCCCTCGCCGCCTTTCTTCCGCGCGCGTTAAAACGCAAAATACCGGTACTTTGTCTGTCAGGTGCGAACTTTCGCACCCTCCCGCTTTACCATCACCACATAGCAGCGCAGCTCGTCTGCGTCCCATCCCTCTTTTTCGTCGCCCGGCGCTTCCGGCTCCGGCACGACGCACCGCACGAACCTCCAGCCCGGGTATCTCTGCTCCCACCAGTAGGCGTTGTCCTTGCAGTCGGTGCAGCCTTTGCGCAGCTGCTTGCGGCTCCACCGGGTGTCGTTGGGGGCGTGCTCCACCGGCAGTGTCAGATTCCTCGTCTCGTACCACCGCATCTGCCCGTGCTTTTCGAAGTAGGTGATCAGGTCATCCAGCCTGTTTTGCAGATTTAACCGGTCGGCGTTGGCTGTGCCGAGGCTCTCCACGCTGCCGTCCGGCCAGCGCATGGCCCACTTGTCCTCCAGCAGCTGTCGGAAGTCCGCGTTCTGCCGCATGGTCAGCCCTTTGCACTCCACCAGCAGATGATGGTGGTAGCGCCCGCTCTTTCGTCCGCAGCCGGTCAGGCCCATCACCCGCAACTCAGCGCCCGGGCCGTATAGCTTTGCGATGGCAGCCTTCACCCGCCGGATGTAGTTGCGCAGATCTCGCTGGGCCTGCTCCATGCTCTCCGGCAAAAAGGTGTCTATGTAGGTCAGGGTCAGATAAAATCCCAGCACGGTAAAGTTTGCGTTTCAGGCGTTCTCTATGAAAAGGGGACAATTGGAACATGGCAAAAAGTAAGTAGCTGCTCAAACAGCAGCACG
>ENA-UERQ01000007-UERQ01000007.1-human-gut-metagenome-genome-assembly--contig:-NODE-7-length-192463-cov-18.265565_pt1 | contig 192463 bp, 177 predicted proteins | sample MGYA00242986_ERZ507987 | MGnify/ENA primary metagenome ERZ507987 (study PRJEB26167, sample SAMN06115429) | human gut metagenome | host: Homo sapiens | place: China:Chongqing | collected 2015-04-15...
GGATTATAAATTTAGTTTTATTGTCGAAATATATTATAGTTCAGGTATCCGCATTTATCTAAATAGGAGATATTTGTTTTGGTTGATAATATGCATTATCAGAAACAAATATCATACTATCTGATAAATCACGAACAGAATATGTACAAATAAGGAAAGGGAGCAAAAATGAAGAATTTAAAGATTGGTCCAAAACTGATACTATGTTTTATGCTGGTTACATGTCTGTCCAGTATATCTGGTATATTGGGGGCATTTTTTTTGCACTGGTCAGATCAGAACTACAGCAAAGCTCTTGTGGAAAATGGGTTTAGCCAAGGAGATATCGGCTCATTTGATACATACCTCAATAAAGGCTCTGCTGTTGTGAGGGATATTGTGCTTCTTACTGAGGAGAAGGAGATACAGAATTCCCGCAGCGAGCTGGAACAGATTGACCAGAAAATGCAGCAGTCCCTGGATGCTCTGAAGATAAATTGCCAGACGCCGGAAGAACAGTCGCTGATTGCTGTTATTGACCAGGAACTGCCCAGGTATATGGAAATCCGATCCCAGGTGGTGGAAATGGGACTTAAAAACCATAATGATGAGGCGTTGGACATATTCAGGAACCAGGCAAGACCGATTCTTAATAATGCTATGAACGCAGCCCAAAAGCTGGCGGACCTTAACAAACAGATGGGAAATGAAGTATCCAGGTCCCTTACGGATAACAGCAGGCTTATTATATATATGATTGTCTTTGTTATTATAATTTCAGTGAGTATATCCGTGGCAATGTCCTTCTGGGTTGCGCGGCTTATATCCAGGCCGATTCTGAACGTAAGGGATGCCGCGTTCAAGCTTGCCCAGGGAGATTTAGATATATCCATCTCCAACGATTCCAATGATGAGGTGGGAGAGATGACACGCTCATTTTCCGAGGCTGCCGGGATGATGCGGCGCTACATCACAGATATATCCAGAGGACTGAGCGAAATATCCCATGGTAATTTTAATATTACCCCTAATGAAAAGTACAAAGGGGCATTTATAACAATTGAAGAGTCATTGTTTACGATAATCCATTCCCTTAGCAATACTATGGGAGAAATCAACGAGGCGGCCGAGCAGGTATCCTCCGGTTCGGAGCAGGTATCCATCGGGGCACAGTCTTTGTCACAAGGCTCTACGGAACAGGCCAGCTCCATTGAAGAAGTGGCGGCTACTGTAAACGAAATTGCATCCCGTATTAAGCGGAACGCAGAGAATGCTCTGAGCGCCAATGAGAAGGCTGTGGAAATGGGCCGCCGGATAACGGAAAGCAACCGCCAGATGCAGGACATGATACACGCCATGGATGAAATCAGCAGTTCTTCCAAAGAAATAGGAAAGATTATTAAGACCATTGAAGACATTGCCTTCCAGACCAATATATTGGCATTAAACGCTGCCGTGGAGGCTGCCAGAGCCGGGGAGGCAGGGAAGGGCTTTGCCGTGGTAGCTGATGAGGTGAGGAGTCTTGCAAGCAAATCAGCAGATGCATCAAACAGTACGTCAGCCCTTATTGAAAACTCCCTGCGCGCTGTTCTTAATGGTACAAGAATAGCTGATGATACTGCTAAGAACCTTTCGGACGTGGTTTCAGGTGTAAAGGATGTGGTAGCCACCATTGGACAGATATCCAATGATTCCACAGAACAGGCAGATGCCATCGGACAGGTCACTCAGGGAATTGACCAGGTTTCCAGTGTCGTACAGACGAACAGCGCCACTGCGGAAGAAAGCGCTGCGGCCAGTGAGGAACTGTCAGGGCAGGCTCAGCTGCTAAAGAAACTGATTAGTCAATTCCGCCTTATCACAGTTCAGTAAGAGATTAACGGTAAAGGACTCATAGCAGGCAATGACTCCTATGCGGTAATGTGAAACAACTGGCTGCCGAGTAGTGCCGATTAGTCCTGCCTGCTGCAAAACGCCCCCATTGGAAACAATGGGGGTGTCAGAATGATGATATCATAAACCCTGTATCCGGATTATCACATACCTCTTATTAAAAACACCTCTGCCTCGTATCTACCATTGGCAACCGCCTCTTCGTGGGTTTCATAATAGATGTCCACAACATTTCCTTTGATGGAAGCCCCAGTATCCTCCACTAAATAAATAATCTCTCCAATCCGAATCCTGCTGCCCAATGGAAACACATCTAGATCAGCAGCAACCGTATATTCTGGCCTGGGAGCGGTCCCTGATTTGGTAAAATGGTTTTCCCCGGTACACAATTCACAGCTACAATAACCAGTGATTTCAAACATGCCGCAGGATTCTTCCCCGGCGGCTCCCTGGGAACTGGCCTGTAAGGGAACGTCCGTATCTGCCTGTTTTTCCTGCGCTGCTTTGTTTATCCGGTCATCCTTGATATCCTGAAGCCCCTCTGTTTCCAGCCCGCCCTCCCCAGAAATTGTATCCTGAATCACAATTATTCCTGGTGCCTCAACTGTATTGCTTCCATCCGCTGTCTGTACCTCTATGTCTCCTTTAAGGGGCAGAGCATAAGAATCAAAAAAATCCACCTTCAGCAGTAACACCGCCGTAAAAAACAGGACAGATAAGAAAATTCTTCTGCACAACTTGCAATCCCCCCTTCGTTATTATAAATTATATATCGGCTGTTCAGCAGAAATTCTAAGCTAAAACAGGACAGAAGGCGTTTTTTTCTCATGTGGGCCTAGTAAAATATATCCGTGTTTGGGTTTATGAGCCTCAGATAGATAAGAGGGAAGGGGAGAAGCTCCTCACCATTATAACGCATGATATCAATTTCTAAAGAAGCGGTTGAATATAACACAAAGCAGACAACCAAGGATAAGAGTCAGCAGGAAAAAGGCACACAAAAGCAACGGAACGATATTGGCCGTATTTTCAGCAGTATGGCAAATGTTTGCATTATCAATGGACGTATCCAGAGATTCTGACTGTATCAAATTCCCACTCATAATCATTAAGTAAGTACTGTAAGCCAGAGACTTTATTGTCAGAAGGTCTGACCTCAGAAGGAGTGGCAACAGACATAAAACATCACATCCTTTATTCAATTTTAAACAATGGGAGTTATCAAGAATTGATATATTGATATATAGAAAGAACAAGGAACCTCACCCCTGCTAACTATTCGTTAAACTAGACTTTCGCGAATAGTTTGAAAGGCCGTTCTATCCGGGCCTAACTATACCTGAGTTTAAATATAGATTTCATTTTCGCGCAATTTTCAGACATGTTGAAACCATCTCTTTCATCCAAACTGTTTTAATATTTCTGCTCCGGATGATAGAATTTTTTCATGTGATTATACATCGGGTCAACGACACCAAATATGGGAAGCTGTATATCGGATACGGACTGGTCCACAATGTCGCCGTTTATGACATACCAGTGATGATATGCACTGCCCTTCTGGTCTGAACCTGTAGGGTAAATGATTTCTGCGTTCACTGTATGCCCCGTATATTCGTTGAGACGGGCCAGAACCTGCTTCGCGGTTTCCTCCAGAGCATCTGCTTTCCCGGCATACTCAGCTTGCTCCATATCCTCCAAATAAAAATCCAGAGAAACGCTTAGATACCAGAGGTCCGGCTTCCTTTTGAAGATACCGGCATAATCAATATCATACAAACAAAAATCTGATTCTGGATTTTCCCAATCCATGCTGCTGTCAGATTCATCCAACAGGGGCGATGTCTTAAGCGCTACCTCTGCCCTGGGACTTATGTCTGCAGCAGGGTCCTTATACGGCCTGTCTGTTATATGGTCTCCGCTGACATAATAATCGAGAAATCTAATCCAGTACTCAGGCTGCCAACAGACAGCGGGAATAACAGGGCTGATTACATCCCTGGCATATACCTCTCCTGTCATGGTCTGGAAATTCTTTTCTATGCAGTATCCGAATGGGTGTTCCATACTCCTGTCCTTAAAGTTACTGAGCAGTATGGAGCGCTCCTGTCCGTCCTTATCCTTATAACCGATTTCCCATGTATAAATGTTAGTGGAATCAAAGGGCGTGACCGTATAGCCGCTCTCTTTCGCCAGCACCATCCACCCCTCTCCCAGCAGCCGATTCAGGTCATCATGGTATACCTTTGTATAATCCGTGGTTATATTATTTTCAAGGTGATCAATCATCTGATTGGCCAGCAAAAGTCCTGATATCATGACAATAAGGATGACCGCCGCCAGGATTCCTGTGCTCTTTTTCAATGGCTTCATTGTCTCCCCCTTTATCTGGTGTAGCTGAAATACAGAAAAATTGCTGTGGTTACCTGTTTACAGAAAAACATGAGCAGCAGATCCAGTCCAAGAATGATCAGACTGTTGGCCGTTGACAGTCCGCCGTCCTCTGCCAGCATCTTTTTTAACTCCGGGTTCTCTTCCTCTGCCCTGTCGTTACACCCATGAAAATCGAGAACTTCCCTGGTGTGTTTCCAGAACATCCGGTCCGCTATTTTTCCCAAAGGATAGAATTCCAACGCCAGCATAATAAGGAGGAACAGAAATACATAGCCGGTATCATAAGGCAGAGAACGGCTTCCCTTGTGCATCCATAAGCGGCAGCCATCAGAGGAACTGCTGTCATATTGAGGACAATGAGCCACAGGGAAATGTCAAACATGCCTCTTTTGGCAAACCAAAGGTTTCCTCCAAATCCGGCGGAAGGGTTAAACTCCGGCTTGTTCTGGGCTTTTCTGAACCGTTCCAGTGTATCTTCTTCGGTATGAACCAGACAGTCCCGGATATCGGATACCAGGTAACCGTCTAACCGCATTTTATTATCTTCCGGACTGTTAACGCGCTTGGGCACGATTTTGAATCTATATTTACAGTAAGGGCATTGTATGCTGTCCTGTTCCAACTCTTTCTGGCAAATGGGGCATTTTATTTTTTTCATTTATGACCAGCCTTTCCCGCCAAAAGCTTTGTGGTGCCTGGCGCTGACTGCAAGTTTCAGTGAGGGGTTCAGTCAAAAGCTATCTGTCTCTATTTTATCACATCTCACCTGGATAAGCCAGAAAAAGGAAGCCGCGCGCAGTGCTTCTATAGATATATTGGAGTGTTTGTGATATAGTGAAATTATCAGAAAATGATAAAGGAGAATGATAATGGATAATCGTGAAGTGATATGTTATTGCGCGGGTGTCACAAAGGCACAGATTCTGGAAGCTCTGGATAACGGTGCCCGGAACCTGGACGATATAAAACAAATGACAGGGGCATGCACTATTGGCAGATGTAAAGAATTAAGTCCCACAGGGAAATGATGTTCCTCTGCGATTATAGGTATAATCAGGGAATACAATAATATCTTTTCAATCCAGTCCAATCATATATACCAATCATAGGGTCCCATATTCCTTACATCTGCCGGCAAAGGGCTTCTGGATTCTGGAGGTTTTATGCACACCCTCCAGAATCCGGAAGCCCAAACTCTGTCAAATAATTTCCAAAAGCTTCAGTATTTCATTGTGAGGCTTGTCAGCATCCGCCTGAAATACATCAATGTGATTCAGATCCCCGCTTCTGTCCGTAAAGGCAGGGAATAAAAAGCCGCATACGGGTTTATCCGGCTCATACTCCCCGCTCAGGGGGCAGACCGCGCAAATCATATATTCAAATACCTCCTCTGATTCCCACTGGCGTTCCTTGTCAGAACCTTTTGCCGGGATATCATAACGGTCATGGAAAACCAGGATGGCATACTCCCTCTCTGCACGGTAATGCTCCATAATAACATCATAAAATGTATCCATCAGGGCATCATTTTTCAGGCCGCATTCATTCATGGCCATGAGAAGCTGCCACATACTTCCTGGTTTCCGCACACCTTGAGGATATTCGTACTTTTTCAGGTTCACATTCGTGGCTGCAAAGGGGATTTCCTTAGCCAGCTTCAGTTTCTTTGTCCGTTCTGATGCCGATAATTTAAGAAAATTAATATTAAAACTCCCATCAAAATCCCCATCCCTGTCAACATAACATCCTGCAATTCTGGTAAAGGAGGTGCGGGAAAGGGTCATCCGTCTTGTAAGCTCCAGCATGTCTTCTCTGTTTATCATAATCTGTCCGTTGCCTTCCTGTCTTTTCTGTCATTCATAAACAGATTGTACCATATACTTCATGGTCCAACAACATATTAAAATTGTATTCAGTTAAATTATATACAGGCAGGTGCGCCATATGGCGAATGAAATGATAAAAGAAACAGAGCAGGTAATAGACCAGGAAATTGTCATGGCATTGTCTATTGACCGTGTCATGGGCCTTCTGCTGATTGGAGTGACCATGTTAATCATTTTTCGGGCTGTATTGATAGCCAGGAAGGCTTCTCCCCTCCATCCGCAGAAGAGCCATCCCCAGAACTGCCAATAGTGATTGGGTAATGGGAACAGACAGCCATACGCCCTCTAGCTTCATGACAGGAGGCAGTCCAAGGGTCAGAAGGAAGAATAAAAGTACTGGTTCACCATAGACCAAAAGGTAGGAAAACAAGTTCTGTTTTGTTGCATAAAAGTAGGATGTGGTGGTCCTGCAAAAGGCAATAAAGAGGAAACCGGCAGTAAAAACCGGCATACTTTCAGCCACAATCGGGAATGCAGCGGAGGATGCGCCGAAAAAGCCGGAAACAGCACTCCTCAAAAGGCAGAGAATTCCCATATTGGCCAGAGCAGTAACGGCGGCAAACAAATATGCCATGTTCCGCACGGTTCTGGCCTGCTTTGGTTTTCCGATTCCAAGGTAAAAGCTCATGAGAGGCTGGCTTCCATCTCCGATTCCCTGTAAAAGCAGTTGTACGATGGCTACCACATAGGATATCACTGCATAGGCGGCCACCGCAGCCTCACCTCCATATACATATGCGCTCCGGTTAATCAGCATGATTACAATAAAGGGGGAGATTGTAAGGCCGAATGGCGATACGCCTGTACCGGCAATCCTGAGCATCTGCTTTTTCTTTAATAAAAAGTGTTCTTTCCGGATTCCTTTTATTCTGGCTCCCATGAATAAAATACAAGGGACCACTGTAACCCCCTGCCCTATGACGGTGGCGGCCGCGGCGCCCGCCACACCCTTGTGGTATACAGCTACAAACAGGAAGTCCAGCAGGATGTTGGTCAAAAATCCTCCAATCATGGATCCCATGGCTGTCACTGCCCCTTCATAATTTCGAATCAGTGGTGCAAAGCCGGTTGCAAAGAGCTGAAGCAAGGAACCTCCAATCAGAATACGGATATATACCATGGCTTCTCCATACACGCTGCCCTCTGCCCCTGACAGTCTGAGGACCGGGCCGCATAATGCAAACAGGACAGCCATAAGCAAAAGCCCTCCCAAAAACAGGGTGGTAAGAGTATTTCCCAGGCACTCTTCCTCCCTCTCCCGGTCTCCTTTTCCACGGTAAAGGGATATCCAGACAGCGCCTCCCATGCCGATACCCGTTCCCACAGCCTGGACCAGGGCAGCCAGCGGATAGGCAATATTCACGGCGGCAAGTCCAATGTCTCCTATGTTTCTCCCAATAAAAAAGCCATCCACAATCGTGTAAAGTCCTGAAAAGGCAAATGCAAGCATGGACGGAAGTACTGCTCCTATAAAACGTCTTAACATGACAAACCTCCCATTATTTGATACAATGAGAATAGTATAAACCTTAAAGCTGCTTGAAAGTCAATCTGTTTTTAATAAGGTCCCCTGTATTGAATGGAAATTGATAGGGACTTTTAATAAGGAGGAATACCTTGAAACACATCAGCCGTATAAAGGAAGTGTCAGAACTGTTCCATTTGCCGGCTTCGGCCCTGCGTTACTGGGATGACGAGGGATTGATTCGCTTTGAAAGGTCAAAGGACAACCATTACCGCTGTCCCACTTCCCAAACCATGCTGGATATATGTGATGTGATTTTTTACCGCAGCCTGTCTCTGTCCATCAAGGAGATAAAGTCCATTCCTGGCATGTGCGTAGAGGATGTGGACCACACCCTGGAGACAAACGCAAGACGGCTGGAGGACCAAATCAGGCAGATGCAGATGACGCTTGAAAAGCTTCAAACACGGCGCTCCATGGTCCAGCGCATTATGGACCTGGAGCGGACTTCGTTTCAGGTCCTGAGGGACCTTCTCCCTGCCATGAAACTGTTTTCTCCTGAGGACAGGGAATCCCTGGAGACCTATGTACAAGATCCATACCAGTCCTCCATTCTGATTAAACCACAACAAGGCCAGGAGATACAGTATGGTATCTTCCTGGCCTGCCCGGATTATGATTTGGGAAACAGTGTCATCCTGCGGGACCAGGACGCCGAATCCAGGCTGTATCTGAAGGGGCTTCTCAAGGTAAATGCCCAATCCCCGGACTGCAATAACGCAGGAGCTTTCCTGGAAGCCGCCCAGTCCATGGGATATGGCTCAGGACAACTGACAGGCCGTTATCTGCTAACTGCCTGTGACGGGTACCGCTGCGATTATTACGAAGCCTGGCTTGAGATATGGGACAATGGATAATGAGTTGTCAGCTGACAATTTTCAGATATTCCCTGGATGTGAGTATGGTCAGGTTCATGGCTGACAGCAGATTTGTGACAAACAGGACAAATATCCGTATCCTCCCACCCATACACCCGTAATCGTATTATCTTCGGTATCCAGATTAACGTATATTCTGGAAATGCTGTTTAGATTATGCCCCTGTTCAAAGATATACTGGTCCTGTTTTGACACGTACCTGTATAAATAGCAGGCCAGGGCACAGTTGGAGGTGCCGGTTGCGGATTCCTCATCTATGCCGTAAAGCGGGGCAAAATTTCTGCATATGGCAGTCAGACCCATCTCCTTTGCCAGGGAAAACGCATGGATGCCGATGCATTCTTTCTCACGGCTTAGTCTGGTGATGGCGGAAAAATCAGGCGTCATCCGGCCCAGAATCTCAGGGTCCGTTACCGGAAGTATAATATCTTTTAATCCTGTGGACACGATTTGCACAGGTAAGGCATCCGGGATACCGTCAGAATCAAAGCATGCCTTCACATCCCCTTTATCCAATCTTTCATAGAACTTCGGGATATTCTGCTCCATGAATATCAGACCGCTTTTATCCACACGTATTCTCAATATACCGGATTTTGTCTCAATGGTATACTCCTGTTTTTCAAGCCGCCCTAAATGCCGCAGCACAGTAAAAGTCCCGATTGTGGCGTGACCGCACAGAGGAACTTCGCCCACAGAGGTAAAGTATTCTAATTTAAAATCAGCCAGCTCTGAATCAGCGACAAAGGCGGTCTCTGAATATCCCATCAGAAGGGCGATTTCTGTTTTTTCTGCTTCATTCAGGCGGGCCTGCTGCAATACCACACCCGCCTTGTTTCCGCCTCTGTTATCTTTGCTGAACGCACTTGCCACATAAACATCCATTATCATTCTCCTATGCGGAACATAATCCTGTTCCTAAACTCCTGCGCCTTGCCGTCATTCCAATCATGGACAGGTCTGTAATAGCCCGCAATCCTGCTGTAAACATCCGCAGCGCCATTGCATTTCGGACACCTCTCCTGTCTGCCGGGCAGATAGCCGCAGGTCTGGCAGATGGTATAAACAGGAGACAGTGTGAAACAGGGAATATGGTGTTCTGTAATCATACTGCTGAGCAGATCCCGTGCCTTTTTCCAGTCCTCCAGTTCCCGCTCCATATACACATGGAATACAGTGCCTGTGGTATAAAGAGGCTGCAGGGAATCCTGGTTTATGAGTGCACCCTGCAATGTGCCGTCATAATCCGCCGGCAGTTTGGTGCTGTTTGTATAATAGGGGGTGTCCCCTTCGTGTCCGGCTGTCCGGATCCCGGAAAAACGCTCACGGTCCAGCCTGGCGAAACGGAAGGTAGCTGACTCTGCGGGCGTTGCTTCCAGGCCGTAGAGATTACCGTACTCCATCTGGTATCCAATCAGCTTTTCACGCATATGGTTCAGGACAGAGACAGCGAACTTCTTTGTCTCCTCTGATTCCAGGCCGGCCTTCAGCCACTGCGCATTGAGCCCTGCTTCATTCATGCCGATGACGCCGATGGATGAAAAGTGGTTGTCAAAATCAGTGAGGTAACAGGCCGTATAGGGATAAAGACCATTCTTTAACAGGGTGGAAATCACATTCCGCTTAATGCTCAGGGAACGGGCAGCCAGGTCCATCATCTGGTCCAGCCGGGCATAAAACTCTTTCTCGTCCTTTGACTGGTACGCAATCCGGGGAAGATTGACCGTGACCACGCCAACGGAACCTGTATGTTCCCCATAACCGAAAAAGCCGCCAGCCTTTTTCCGCAGCACATGGAAATCCGGCTGGATTCCATCATAAGAAGTCCTTACATCTTCCGGTTTCATGCCATTTCCCATATAATTGATGAAATATGGGGTTCCGTAATGGGATGCCAGGGAAAACAATAGCCGGTTTTGTTCGTTGTCAGACCAGTCATAATCTGCTCCTATCCCATAAGCCGGAATAGGATACTGAAATCCCAGGCCATTGGCATCGCCTTCCAGCATGGTTTCCAGAAACGCCCTGTTTACCATGTCCATTTCCTTCTGGCAGTCTCCGTAAGTAAATTCCATTCTCCTGCCGCCCACAATGGCCTTTTCGTCAGCCATGTCCCCTGGAACCTTCAGGTCCATGAAAATGTGGGAAAATGGGGCCTGGGTACCCCAGCGGCTGGGAGTGTTGACTCCAAAGACAAACGCCTCCATGCATTTCTTAACCTTATCATAGGACAGGTTGTCTGCCTTCACAAAGGGAGCCAGGTAGGTATCAAAGGAGGAAAATGACTGGGAGGCAGCCCACTCATTCTGCATAATTCCCAGAAAGTTTACCATCTGGTTGCAGAGGGTGGCCAGGTGCTTGGCCGGAGATGCGGTAATCTTCCCGGTGATGCCGCCCAGGCCGTCTAACAGAAGTTTTCTGAGGGACCATCCGCAGCTGTAGCTTGTCAGCATGGATAAATCGTGGATATGGATGTCCCCGTTTACATGGGCATCGGAAATCTCCCGGTCATAGACTTCTGTAAGCCAGTAATTGGCAGTCACTGCGCCGGAATTGTTCAGAATCAGACCGCCCACAGAATATGTGATGGTTGAATTTTCCTTGACGCGCCAGTCCTCCACCTTTACATAGTTATCCACCACATCCTTGTAGTCCAGGATGGTCTTATCCAAATTCCTGATTTTCTCCCGCTGTTTCCGGTATAGTATGTAGGCCTTGGCCACATCAGTGTAGCCGGATTCCTCCAGGACTTTCTCCACGCTGTCCTGTATATCCTCCACGCTAATCCGGCTGTCTTTTATCTTCATCTGGAAATCAGATGTGACCCGGAGCGACAATAGCTCGATAATATCAGCCGTATATGATTTACCTGTTGCTTTAAAGGCCTTCTTGATAGCCAGCGTTATCTTATCCAATTGGAATACCACGGTTTCCCCGTCCCTTTTAGCCACTAAAAGCATGTTCTTGTCTCCTCCTTGTTAGGCGTGATTCACTGTCGGTATAAGCAGATTTATTATATTATATCAAAGACATGGGCATAAATACAGCATCATTTCACCAGAATACGCTGTCCTTCCATCCGGCGTTTATTGGATGCCGTCAATGGCCTGTATCACCTCTTCCAGGGAAAGCCATTTATCCCATTCATACCCCGGCTTCTCTGAGGATGTGTCATAGACAGCCCGGAATGCCTGATTGTATTCCTCCTGCGTCATCATGACACCTTCCCATTCATATTGATAGATGGGGTTCCCCTCCTCATCAAACTGCACATGGGAGTTATCCTCAGCCCCATAATATCCGGAAGCAATGGGAAGCAGCCGGCCCGATTCCATACTGTACACAATATCGTAGTAGTAATCCATATTTCCCTCAGAGTTGCACAGAAGATTTCCGCGTTCAATATAAGAGAAATAGAGTCTGGACAGCTGCGTTTCATAGGCAGCCCCGTCTGCAAAACTGACTATCTTGCAGCCCGTTGCCTCGTCGATGCCGATTTCCACCAATTCGGGGATGTCGTCGTCATTGATGTAAATTAAATTATACCCCTGCCACTGACCGCTGTCCTGGGATTGGAGAAGGCCGGTATAGGCCTGCTGCCAGCCGGAGGCAGATACACTGGGCCTGCCTTTGCCCGCGCCCAGAAATCCCAGGACAGACTGTACGGTCTTTTCGGCAAGGGCCGAGTTGGCGTTTTCCGACAGACTTCTCTCCAGGGTAAAGCTGCCGTCAGCCTTTCCGCTGTAGATTCTCACCTCAGGATATCCTGTGCCTGTCTTTGGCCCGGAGGCCGGTGAGTAGCTGCATATGATGATGATATCATTGAAACCATCGCTGTTATAGTCGGGAAAGGATACTGCCTCCACCTTGTTAAACGTCTCGTTACTTCGTGTGTTGCCCTCATACACGCCGTCCAGAAGGCAAACTTTTTTTTTCTCCTTCTTTATCTCAAACATAACATCTGCAAGAGGATTTTGAAGGCTGTCCGGTTTATAGGACGCAAATGTGACGCTGCCCAATGGCTCCAGGGTCACATCAAACGTCTGGTCTTTAATCAGCAGATATCCGGCCTCCCCCTGGGCTGAATCAGCCGGTGCAGCGGTGCTGCCTATGGGATGCTCCGATGACTGCTCAGACTGGGAGCCCTCTTGGGTGTCAATCCTGATTTCCGGTTCGGCCCCAGTGCTTTGGGATTCTGCCTGTTCCGGGGACAGCGCATGGGATGGTTCCTTGTGCCCGCAGGCAGTCAATACACCGCACAGCGCCATGCAGAGTAAAGGTGCTGTCAGTTTTTTTGAAATATGTTTTTTTGAAATATGTTTGTTAGTGATATACTTCATATTTAGTTACCCTCGTTTTCATATGTGCTTTGGTTTTTAAGATACAGTCAATATACAGTCAATATACAGTTAATATAGTTCAGTCAATCCAGTGTTTTCTGTCCCGCTACAAGTAAGAGCTTGTCCTGGTCATGTCTGTCACCAAATCCGGGTTATCCTGCTTCATACGTTCCAGCAGAAGTTCAATGTTCGCTGTTTTTCCCTGAATGTTCTTAAATTCCTGTTCCGTAATACCTACCAGCTGGATAAACTCCGTCTTTCCATAGACAGAATCCTGAGACACCGCCTCTGTGTCCATGGTGGTTATCAGTGCCGTGATAGCTGAATCCGTCCCTACATGAAGGGATGTGCCGTTACCTGCTATATACTGGCTGGGGAGAAAAAACTGATTTTGGGTATAGGTGTAGCGGGCAAGATTTGAGAGCATATCAATTGCCCAGAGACAATCTTCCGGCTCCTTTTCCCTAAGCTTGATGGTCATCTCATAACCCCACTTATTCCATTCTCCGCCAAAGGACTCCTCATCTGCATAAAGCTCCGTCATTCCAAATGTCACAATATGCTTATATCCCTTGGGAGAATCATAGATGGAATAGCCGTCCAGGTAGCAGTCGCCGCCAAATATGGCCCTGGCCATCATGTTTGTGCCATAGTGCCGGGGCTCCTGTCCCGGGTAGAGCCGCTCAAATTCCTGTTCAATGGTTTCCCAGCCCGGCGCCCATTCTTCGTTTTCTTTTACGCGTTTTAAAAATTCTTCTTTTGTCATTTGATTTCCTCACATGAGTTTTTATATAACCGTGGATGCAAAATATATCATCAGGAATATATCATCCGCGGATTCTATGAATTGCAGGAAGGACCGCAATGTGATACAATACCACACGGGACGTTTGACGGACCGTTTAAAGGGGACCGTATATGTAAAAAAATGTATGTATTGGAGGCTTTGTTTTTATGAAAAAGTGGGAAACGATCAGGGAGTTCATCATGATTACCTTTGCCACCGTCATTGTGGCGGCAGCTGTCTTTTTCTTCCTGATGCCAAGCCATGTATCGGTGGGAAGTATATCCGGTCTGGCAATTGTTCTGGGAAACTTTGTTCCCCTTAAGATTTCAGCAATCACCTTTATCCTCAATATGCTCCTTCTGGTTCTGGGCTTCCTGCTCATCGGAAGGGAATTCGGGGCAAAGACTGTTTACACCTCGTTCCTGCTGCCTGTGGTCCTGGCTGTTTTTGAGACGGCATTTCCGGAAAATGCTTCCATCACCAACGATGCGTTTCTGGATATGATATGCTATATCTTTGTGGTAAGCATCGGACTGGCCATGCTGTTTAACAGGAATGCGTCATCAGGCGGCCTGGATATCGTGGCAAAGCTTTTGAACAAATACCTGCATATGGAACTTGGCCGGGCCATGTCCATGTCAGGCATGTGTGTGGCACTGTCCGCGGCCCTGGTCTATGACAAGAAAATTGTGGTGCTCAGTGTCCTTGGCACCTATCTCAACGGAATCGTCCTGGACCATTTCATCTTTGGCTTTAACATAAAAAAGAGGGTGTGCATCATTTCCCAGCGGGAGGAAGAAATCAGGGAGTTTATCCTGCATCATCTCCACAGCGGCGCCACGATTTATGAAGCCATCGGAGCCTATGACGGCCAGCCAAGGAGGGAGATCATCACCATTGTTGATAAAAACGAGTATGTAACCCTGATGAATTATGTGCTGAAAACAGATAAGGATGCTTTTGTCACCGTGTATACGGTAAATGAAATCATTTACAGGCCCAAGCATTAACTGCAGCCCGGACATGGTTTTATTTCCATTTCCATCTTCTGTCTGATGTTGCCCGCATTCTCATGTTGCAAAGGACCTTTCACTGCTCTACCTGGCGGAAATCAGATACTTTACAATATAATGGTATGCACCCACTGTAAAAGCAGGTATGAGGATTATGTAAGACAGAATATTGAGCATGGTAAAATTATAGACATTGGATGCTTCTCCATATTCAAGAACATATCTGCACACCATGCCCAAAATGGTCATAAGGAGGGTCAGAGGATAGACAGCCCTCTCTTTTGCCTTCCCGTAAAGGCCTGCAAATCCCCAACCTATGATTCCGTAAGAGCAAATCAGCAGATAAGCTTTGGTGAAATCCAGGGGAAAGGGATGGCTTCTTATGGGAAATGTAAAACAGCCTGCAAAGGCAATATAAAATAAAAGCAGACCCTTTACCATGACAGGATGGCGCATAAGAAAATGATTTATGGATTGGGCCGTCCTGTTTCCGTTTGTCCGGTTTTCTGCATTTGGTTTTTTTGCCGCCCTGTTCTCCGCCATTCTGCGCCCTGACAAAAAACACAGGATGCTTATGATTAAAATTACGATGATGAAAGATAGGATACTGACCATACACGTCCTCCTCCCCTGCTGCTGGTTACCATGACAGAACTGAATGACAGACAGCATCACGGCGCCCATGAAAGAAGGCGTTCCACTGCACTGGCAGACATATAATAGCATTCATTGATACTTCTCATATCGTTGGCAATATTATAGACAAAGGGGGCTGTCCAGATGACTGCTGTCTCCTCCTTTTGATAACACGATATAAACACATCCATGCCTTCCTTCCTGTAAACTGACAGTACCGCGTCAGGGGGATCTGGCGGCGGTTCCCGGTCCGGAAGAAAGGTCCAGTTCCTGCCGGTCATATCAGCAAATAACTGGTCCATCACCGGATTGGAGGTGGTGTAAAAATGATTCCGGTTTTTAAACTGTACTTCCACTGTGTCCCCGGACGGGCGTGAAATGCAAAGCAGGGGAATACCTTCTGCCGCCATCCAGTTTTTTTGCGACATGTATTCAATGGTTTCCCGCCCGTTCCATTTTCCCGTTACATTCCATGAATCTGTAAAGAAGGAATCGTCATGGTCCAGAGTAACCGGACGTTCCGGGGTGCTGTATGCCAGGCGCCCCTGATCGGTGCTTACCAGCAAAAGACTGCTCTTTATGTAGCCCTCTGCCGTATCCATGAATGCTGCAAGGGCGTCCGGATCTCCGAAAAAGCCTGTCCTGTCCTCCTGCTGGAGTGCGAAATCTGCTGTGTGGGAGTGCGCTTCCACTGTTTTTTTATCCGGACCTATGTAAAAGATACGAATGCTGTATGCGCCATATCCCTGATTCATATAAGGTGAATATTCCATGAGATAATCCGCCCCGTTTTCTCTGTAGAGATACAGCATGGTCCAGCCTGCATGGGCCACACTGTAGTCATGCTCCCAGATGACCGGGGAATCAGCCGATTCTCCCGCCAATACCTTAAGGGAGGCATATTGTCCTCCTGATGCCTGGAAATCAGCCAGTCCGGCAGTGATGCGCTCCGGTTCTCCATCATGGTCCAGATCTGCAAAGAATATAACGTCCGCGTCCGTTCCGTATTCCATGGGGCAGAGGGTTCCGGCGTCCGTCAGCAGCTCCGGTTTTACTGTGATTTCAGGCAGTGATTCTGACGCTGTTTCCGGCGCCGGCGCCTCGGACAGGTATTCCATGCCTTCCGGCAGGGCAGGTTCACGCGCCATGCTGCTGGCTGCAGTGGGAGATATTGTGCCGCCGCATCCGCAGAGGAGAACAGTCACAGCAAGTATTGTCACGATTGGGGACCATATCATTTCTTTCCATCCTTTCTCTGCGCGTTTCATTTTTATACTAAAAGTATACTATAAGTGTGGGCAGAGAACTCTTAATTTTCCCTTGCAAAATTCCTAATATCAGCGGTTCTGCGTATGCCTGCCAGACGTTTTGCCCGAAAGCATGAACAGAATCAGGGTGATGAATAAAAGAATGCCGATTATTACCAGCGCAACGGATTGGACGAAGGAACATGTTTCATGGTATTGTCTCATCTCGTCTCCCTCTATCCAGCCGCTGTACAGGTCCAGGGCATTTCCCAGGCAGTTATCTTCCAGCACATCACGGTCTGTTATGCGGTATGCCTTTTTTTCCTTATCAGTAAGAAAGCGGGCGGCCCCCTCGTCCCAGTAATATCCCACAGGAAGGGCCACCCTGCCTTTTGCAGGTATTCTGGTGATTGCGTTGTCCACCAGAGCCCAGGTTCTGGTTCCGTCCTTAAAAGTAATCAGGTAATACTGGGCATAATCCGCATACGGCCTCATCCAGAAGGTGGTCCACCGGCTCCGTGTAATGGCGGGGGCAGTGACCCCGTAGGTTGGGCTGCGGCTGCTGTAATAGCCGCGCTGCGTTGACGGCCGGGTTCTGTGGCTGATTTGTTTATAGATACCGGTTGCTTGAAAGAGAGAGGCATCTGCCTCCCATGCGCCGATATAGTTTTTCTGTAAATCCGATACAGAGGTCATGTACCCGGTCGGCTCCGTACAGGGGTAACCTGCCCCGTATTTCAGCTCAAAACTGCCGTTATCGTCTTTTGACAGCACTTCCTCTGGGGTTACGGGCACGGCGGACCGGTACAGAAGTCCCTCAGCATTCAGCCGCGGAGCAATGGCAAGGAAGAAAATAAACAGGACCACCTCTGCCGCAAGCATCCATAAAAGTCCATACCCCTTATCCTTTTTCATACCTTTCGTTCCTCCTGTCATCACTGGCTGTATGCCCGGATCAAGGTGTATCGGATCCTGAGGCATGTATTGTCATTTGTATTATACCATACAAATAAAATCCAGGACATAAAAAGGAACCCCGCGGTTTTGATGATGTGATGCTGCATCACCGCCACTGCGGGGTTCTGTTATGCTATGCCGGGTTTATCCTTCAATGGAGATATATTTCTTTTCTTCTGCCAGTGGTTTCGCTTCCTTTTTTGGAATGGACAGTCTCAGGATACCGTGCTTGAATTCGCCCTTTATATCATCTTCCGTCATATCTTCGCCCACATAAAAGCTTCTTTCGCAGGCGCCGGCATAACGCTCCTGACGGATATATCTGCCGCTCGTCTTCTCCTGCTCGTCCTTATCCAGTCCTTTGGCAGCACTGATGGTCAGATATCCGTCCCTGAGGGATGCCTTGATTTCGTCCTTTCTAAATCCCGGCAGGTCCATTTCCAGTTCATATCCTGTATCTGTTTCACGGATATCGGTTTTCATCAGGTTTTTGCCTCTGCGTCCATATAATTTCTTCTCCAGCTTCTTCATATCCCTGCTGTCAAAAAATGGATCCCTGAAAAATTCATCAAACATATTTTCACCAAAAATACTGGGCATTAACATACGTCATTCCTCCTCTGTTTTTTGTGGGGCTCCCGGAAACCGTTCCGGGAGCCATGTATGGTCAGGTCTGTACGTCATATTTGAGTTTAACCTTCGATTGCAATATACTTTTTCTCCTCCACGGCCGGTTTGGCTTCTTTCTTGGGAACCAGCATCTTCAGGGTGCCGTCCTCGAATTTGGCCTTGATGTCCTCCTGGGTCACTGCGTCACCTACATAAAAACTTCTGCTGCAGGATCCGCAGTAGCGCTCCCTGCGGATGTAGGTTCCGTTGGAATCCTTTTCATCCCTGCTGGAATTTGTTGTGGCCTGTATGGTCAGATAGCCGTCCTTGAGTTCCGCCTTTACATCCTCTTTCCTGACACCCGGCATGTTCATGGTTATCTCATAGCCATTCTCAGTATCCCTGATATCGGTATTCATCATATCGAATGTCTTGTGGCTGCCGAATGAGTAATCAAAAAAGTCATCCAATAAGTTTTCTCCAAAAATACTAGGCATCAACATATGTCATCTCTCCTTTATTTAATAATCTATGAGGTTGTTATATTGTACTGGAACCGCATAGGAAGGAAACTGTAAAACTTATCTCATCTCCTCTTACATTCCCTTCTCTATCTGTTCTATATGTAATATAACACGCGTTATTAGCAAAGTCAAGAGTCGAGTGCTAATTTCACACTTTTTTCACATTTCGTATTCATTTGGGCTGTTTTTTTCACTTTTGCAGATTTCCCGGTACGTATTTACACATTGGGCCTGACGGGTTCTGCCAGGGATTTAAAACCTTCCTCATGAAATCTTTATATTTACCTCATGATTTGGATATGGAATCTTTAAACCGTATGGTGCTACTATCATGTCATCCAAAGAAGTAATTCGATATATAAAGGAGGCGTATTGATATGAAGAAGGAATTCTGGAGTGATATGGCGGGTTTGGGAATTATGTTATTAGTCATGTTGGGAGCGGCTGCACTCCGGGCGTATATCTGGCTGTAACCCCTGCTATTGCCGTTTGACGGAGTGCGGATTTAACATCAATTTATCATTTTACATCCTGTGTTTTCCTTAAATCAGTCAAAAAACGTGAAATATTACAGGAAATCCAAAGATCTTACCATGGAAAAATCCATGCAGGGCTCCTATACTTATAACAACACCATATGACAAATCCGGCAGGAAACAGAAGCCGGTGATATGCAAAGGAGTGTAAGATTATGACAAGTATGTTAGTTAAGTTTGAACAGCCGGAACAGGTGGTAGATTTTGTGAATACGCTGAGCCATTATGACTGTGATGCAGATATCAAATATGGCAGCCGTATGGTAGACGCCAAGTCCGTTCTGGGAGTTCTTTACCTGGCGGTATCCCGCACAGTGGAGCTGATTCTTCACATTGATGAGGATGGCTCCGGGGATATAAAAAACAGACTTGCGAAATTTGCAGTATAGAAATTTGCAGTATAAACAGAACAGGATTCAAAAAAGCAGCCGGTTATGACGGCTGCTTTTGACTATCTGATTATAACTGTAATATTACAACTGTAACGGCGGCGGCGAACACGGCTGTATAGGCCAGCCCCAGAATTGCCAGACGCCAATATTCTTTTATAATTTTAAATGATTTCATACCGCATGCCTCCCGGATTTTACGGATTTTATTTTATGCTTTTATTATATAAAATCCATGTAAATTCCAAGAGGCACATTTAGTAAATTCTTTGTAAAACAGTGTCTGGATATTAGGTTTTACCTTGCAGCTATCTGTTCCAGTACAGTATCTCGCCGTCATATTCCATGGTCAGATATTCTGTGTCATCCTCCGTTATCAGGTGGAGCGTCAGGCTGTTTTGACTGTTCCCATGGTCCTCATAGGGCATGATGGAGGCAGTAATGGAACTGCCTGTTTCAGTGGATCCGCCTGTCTCCGTACACTGCCCCTCTCCGCCGGTTCCGATGCCGATATAATACTCAATCTCTCCGTTATCGCTGATTTCCAGGCCGTTGCCCATATGCAGGCCGGTTCCGAACATTTCCAGCAGAGAGCCATGCTGCCGTAGTCCGGCATCTGTTTTCGGCCCGTTCAGGGTCCAGGAACCGGAGGCCTGACGGATGATTTCCTCAGAAACAACACGGGTCTCACTTATGCTCTCTTTTGCCGGTGGTTCCGCTGCTTTTAAGCTGTCCAGTTCCACGTCAAAAGATTGGTCCTGGATGATGCTGCCGCCGTTTGCAGCCGGGACCGTTTCATAACCGGCAGAATCCCCGGCCCGGGTGTCGGAATAAATATGAATCTCCTGGTCCGTCCCGTTACCGTCCGTCTTATCCTCATCCGCCCTGCCCTCATCCGCTCCGGCAGACACTGTTCCTTCTGCCCCAACAGCAGCTCCATCCGCCCCGGTCCCCGCAGCAGGCTCTGACTTCAGGCCGCAGCCGGACAGAACCAGCAGCCCCAGCAGACTTGCGATGCAAAGTATTTTTCCTGAATTCCTCAATTTAAAATCCTCCCTCATGTAATCCATATAAAATCCGTCATCTCCAACGGTTATGTCTGGTTTTATTGTAAACAAAAAGGATGTAAGTATCAACTTAACATCCCTTTCATATATCTTAATTTTTCCGAAGTATATTTGGAAGTGAAAACCTCCGGTCATCCGGACAACGGCCCGGATGAAAGAGGAAAGTTGACATAAAAATGTTATGTCGACTACCGAGGGATTTTACAGCCCAATCCCCCCGGCCTGCGCCTAACAATACCACTATTCAATAGGCGCCTGATAAAATCCGCCGTAAAAGTTTTCCGTTTTAATCATATTGACAATGACATGGGGATCCTGCTCCCGCATGAGATGCACAATGTCGTTCACCTCATAGGAGGACACCACGGTGTGAAGCAGATACATTTTCTTGTGACTGTAACCTCCCACCGCGTCCACACAGGATATGCCGTGTCTGTACTGTTTGACGTACTGGTTTATGATTTCCGGCGCCTTGGTGGTGGTAATCTGCAGTGTAACCCGTTCATACCTGTGATGGAAGGCAGAGATGGCTTTGGTGGATACGAACTGGAACAGGATGGAATATCCTGCGTACAGCCATCCAAACATGTATCCGAAGATGCAGAGAATCACGCAGTTGCCTGCAAATACATATTCCCATATGGACCTTCCTGTCTTATTGGAAACATACAGGGCAATGAAGTCCGTGCCGCCTGTGGAGGCATTTCCCCTTAAGGCAATGGCAATGGACAGCCCGTACAGAAAACCGCCGAAAACCACATCCAGCAGCACGTCATTGAACAGGGGCTGAAAGCTGCATATTTTCAGAAAAAAGCTGGCCAGGAACACCTGCAGCATGGAATAAAAGGTAAAACGCATGCTTATGCTCCTGCTGCAGAGGATGGCCACCGGTATATTGAGGACCAGCATTCCCAGGGAGGTGGAAATATTGTGCCCGTAGAGGGAGGCAATCCTGTCAATGAGGATAGCCACACCGGTAAATCCGCTGGACAGAAGGTTGGCCGGCCGTATAAATGCCTGGATTACATAGGTCTGCAGCAGGGCGGATGCCACGACAGCCAGGATGGTTATGAGCCTTCTCACCAGTATGTTCTTTTTGTATTTTGCTATCATGGCCTATCTCCCCAACTCCCCAAGGCTGTCTAGAAGCTTACGGACCAGTGCCTCTGACACCACGTCATAGCAGTTTTCATGGGGCGGCTCTGCAAAGCCGTAGGTCACCCCGTGGGAAGTGGTGGTGGGGTCTGTCATCCAGTCCTTGCAGGAGCTGTGAACCTGCCTTATTCCGGTCTCTTCCATGAGCGTTCTGGCATTGGAGGCATTGATGCCGCTTCCGGCCAGGATTTCTATGCTGTTTCCATAAGACGACTGAAGAGCACCAAGCAGAGCCTTTCCCTCGACAGCCTTTGGTTTCAGTCCGCTGGTCAAAAGACGGTCCGCACCCAGCTCAATCAGTGTCTCAATGGACTCATAGGGGTTGGAGGTGCAGTCAAAGGCCCGGTGGAATACAGCTTCCTTTCCATGGCTGTGGATAATGGAAATCATTCGGGCATTCCTCTCCCTGTCAATGGAGGCATCTTCCCTCAGACAGCCAAAGGCAATGCCGTCCGCTCCGTGGCGGACCAGATGTTCGCATTCCCTGAGCATCACATTAAAATCCTCTTCACTGTAACAGAATCCGCCACCTCTGGGCCGGACCATAGCAATTACCTTCACATTGCAGTGCTCCTTCACCAGTTCCAGGGATGCCAGGGAGGGCGTAAGCCCGCCCAGGTGCAGGGCACAGTTCAGTTCAATCCGTCCGGCTCCTCCGGACGCAGCCTGCATGGCATCATAGTAGCTGCCGCAGCATATCTCCAACATATAAAAACCTCTCCTTCTTCCTGTCCGCCCGCACAGTACCGGCAAAAAGCCTAAAGCTGTGCCAGACGGTACAGAGCCAGTGCATATATTTTTGCGTTGGTTACCAGGTCGTCCACGGTCATCCACTCATTTGGATTGTGGCTGATTCCCTTTTGGCCCGGAAAGCTGGGACCGAATGGGACGATACCGGGCATGGCCTTGGCATAGGTTCCGCCGGTGGTGGTTACGGGAGTGCCGTTCATGCCGGTGACCCGCTCATAGCTGTCCTGCATGGCTTTTACCATAGGCGTATCCTTGGCAAAAACCACAGGATCATAATTTTGTACCAGCTCTGCCTTCAGACCGCAGCTCTCAGCCTTTTCCGTTATGGGCTTCATGATTTCCCGGATGGTGATACCGCCCGGATAGCTTAAGGTGGCCTCAAAGTATACCGTGTTTGCCGCGTTTCCGTTTCCGGCACTTACTTCTGTGTTTTTGTTTCCGGCATTTTCACGGCGGATGTTCCCTTGACCGGCCTTCCAGACAGGATCTAATCCCAGTCTGTAACCGCGCATCTCCATCATACCATATTCTTCATGGTAATAGTCAATACCCAATCGGTCGCCTGTATTGCCTGCTCCGATAAAATATTTGTTTACAAAGTCGAAAAATGTACCCAGGCATTCCCTTGTGCCGGTGATGCGCACCACTGCCCTTCCCCGCTCGCTGTATACCACAGGATATTTGCAGTCCGGCGTAAATCCGTAAACAGGAGGCTTTTCTTTTGACAGATAGTATCTGAGATCCTCAAAACCCGTTTCCTCGTCACATCCGAAGATGATGCGCACCGGATGCCTGAGGGGAAGCCCCAGCGCCCTGACCGCGGCCAGGCCGTAGAGGCATGCCATGACTGGCCCTTTATTGTCCAATACTCCCCTGCTGTATATGACTCCGTTTTCCATATGGCCCTTAAAAGGCGGCTCCTTCCAGCCCTCTCCGGCCGGCACCACATCCACATGTCCCATGGCGCAGACATAGTCTTCTCCCCTGCCATAGAATGCGTATCCGATGTATCCGTCCAAATCCACAGTCTCAAAGCCCATATCCCTGCTGATGGATAGCGCCAGGTCCAGGGCCTTCTTTACACCAGGACCAAAGGGAGCCCCATCCCGGGCCTCCCTTTCCACGCTGTCAATACGCACCATTTGACGAACATGCTCCACCAGCTGGTCCCGGTTTTCGTCGATATAGTCCAGAAGCATTCTGTCAATCTGATTCTGTTCATCCATATTCCTATTCCTCAATGGGCGCCATGCGCGTCTTCATATAGTTTTCCATCCACTCATCCGATGCCTTTTCGTAGGTACAGAGGCCGTCCTCCTGGCGGGTCACCAGATACACGGTTGGTTCCAGGGCCTCTGTGACAACGGCAAAGGAAAATCCCTCTATGTTGGTGGCTACGCCCCACTCCCCCTTTGGGTTCATGGCTATAAGGGATAAATCCCCCGCCTCGCCCCTGCGTTCCTTAAGCTCTGCGTCCAGGCGGGCCACGGCGGTCTCACAGGCTTTTTGGGGATGCATACCCTCCCCCATGAGACGGACGATTTCATAGGAAATACAGCCCTTCATCAGGTCCTCGCCCAGGCCCGTGGCACTGGCAGCGCCTTTTTTGCTGTCAGCATAGAAACCGGATCCGGATATGGGAGAGTCTCCTACTCTGCCTTTTTTCTTCATAAAGAGACCGCTGGTGGAGGTGGCGGCTGTCATTTTGCCGCTCATGTCCAGGCAGGCCATGCCCACGGTATCGTGGCCTGAGTATGGCTTAAGCTTTCCGGAGGCTTCCTGGAGGGCCGCCTGGTCGGACATTTCCTTTAAACGCTTTCTGTAATGGGCCTTTGCCCGGTCCGTCAGCATATTTTTGCGCTCAAATCCCTCCTTATGGGCGAATTTTTCAGCACCCTCCGCCACCAGCATGCTGTTGACCTTTTCACGGCTCAGACGCCTGGCAATGGACACAGGATTGGCAAAGTCCCTGATGGCCGCAACAGCGCCTATATCCAGGGTATTGCCGTCCATAAAGGCGGCATCCATCTCCACCTCCATCTCCTCATTTGGAAGCCCGCCGTAGCCCACAGATTTATAGTAAGGAAAATCCTCCACTTCCCGGATAGCAGACTCGACGGCATCTCCCGCGTCCCCGCCGTCCTTCAGCATTTCGGCGCCCTTAGTAATTCCTTCCACTGCCATGCGCCAGGTTGCAATCATACCCCACATCCTATATATCCTCCTCTATTTGAAACAGAATTTATGTTCCAGTTCCGCTGTATCGCTGCCGTCAGCCAGTGCCTTTGCCAGTGTGCACATGTTCTTAAGCGCGTCGTTTAGTCCCATTCCGCCCTTCTTTGGAGTTTCCACAATGGCCACCTTATCCTTGTAGGCGGCGATGGTATCCTTGTTCTCAACAGACATGGCTGCAAATGCCTTTGCCTTTGTGGTAGCGTTGATGTCGCATGCCACCTTGGCGCACATGCCCGCATAGTCAGCGAAGTTAAAGGCAGGGCCGCACATAACCACATCCGGCTGCAGCTTGTTTACCATGGCGCAGAGCTTGCGGCTGACCTCCTCCGGGTCAGCTAAGAAGGTTCCGTTGCCGCAGCACAGGCAGGCTGTCACATGGCCGTCCACCTTATTTAAGAAGGGCTCCATCATAACTGCGGGACCAATAGGCTCCTTTTTGCCTGTTAGGGGAACCATTGTGTCATCTTTTGTTCCAAGACCGGACTGTATCTGGTCGTATATCATAATAATTTTCATTATCTTCACCTCATATTCTTGTATCCCCACAGGGATTGTCAAAGGATGGACGGACCGTCAAAGGCAGCCAGCCTACAGGTCGTCAAAGGAAAGGTCGTCAAAGTCAATGTCATCGTCATCTGATTTGTCAGAAGCCTTGGCCTCATCTTCCAGATACTGCTTATCCATCATCTTAATAAACGGCATATAGATGAATACTCCCAGTATGAGAAGAAGCAGCTGCAGTACAGCTCCCTGCCATCCTGTTGCCAGAAATCCGGACAGTACCACGGGCATGGTCCATGGAATGGCGACGCCTGTACAGAGGGGAACCAGACCAATGCTCATGCAGAAATAAGAAATTACGATGTTTATAGTGGGCACCAGCATGAAGGGAATGAGAATCATTGGGTTCAGCACAATGGGAAGGCCGAATACAAGAGGTTCATTGATGCCGAATACGCCGGGTATAAACGCCAGTTTGCCTAATTCCTTGATACGTTTGGAGTGGCAGAATAAAAGCATTGCAATGAGCAGCGACAATGTAGAACCGCATCCTCCAAAGGTTGCGAACAAATCCTGGAACTGCTGGGAAATAATATTGGGCAGCGGCTGGCCTGCCTGGAATGCAGCCAGGTTGTCGGCGGACAGTGTCTGAAGGATGGGATTGAACACAGCGCCTACAACGGAACCGCCGTTCACTCCAAAGAACCAGAAGAAGTGAAGGAATATATATGCGATTACCATGGCCGGAAGTGTATTGCCCAGTTTTAAAAGCGGTGTCTGTAAAATTGTAAAGATGAAGTTAAATGCGTTTTTATAAGGCGTCATTGCAAACACGATATTCATGATAAAGAATACCAGTATGGACACACCTGCAGGAATCAGGGCCGAGAATGACTTTGATACTGTAGGAGGAACGCCGTCAGGCATTTTGATAACCCAGCCCTTTTTGTTTACCCATGCATAAATATGGACTGACAGGAAGGCCACGATGATTCCCACGAAAATACCCTTGGAACCCACCCAGTTTAACGGAATTCCGGTGACGCTGGAACCGCCGTCCACAAGAATCTCATAGGGCATGATGAGGAACCAGCTTACCAGGGCAATGGCTGCTCCGAACAGCTTATCTACGTTCATCTGCTCCGCGAAGGAATAGCCAATGCCTATAACGGCCAGCACTGCCATGATGGAGAAGGTGGCGTCAGTGGGCTTTGAAAAATAGGATGCCCAGTTGTCCCCGAAAAACCGCGCCCAGAAATCCGTCCATCCCGGTATTGGGAAGTTGGCAACCAGCAGGAAAAAGGACCCTACGATTAACAGCGGCATGGACAGCAGGAAGCCGTCACGGATGGCAATGAGATATTTATTTTTTCCGATTTTCTCTGCCAGCGGCATGAGTACGGACTCTAACTTATTTAGCATGATTCCTGTTCCCCCATTTCAACTATGATTGTTTTAGCACAGGCGGGCTAAGATGCTGCGCCGGACTGTTATTTTGCTGCTTTCATGAGCTTGATCGCTGATTTCAGTACTTTCTCACCGTTCATCATACCGTAATCCGTCTGATCGATAACCTGAATCGGAATGCCCTTGTCGCCGTACTTTTCAACAATCTCGCCATAGCGGTATTTGACCTGGGGCCCTAAGAGAATCACATCCGGGTGCTTCTCATCAATAATCTGGCCAATCTTTCCGTCCGGGAATGCCTCTACTTCAATGGGAAGGTCATGGGAATTGGCTACGTCCTGCATCTTGCTTGCCAGCATACTGGTGGACATTCCTGCGCTGCAAAATAAATATACTCGTTTCATGATTAAATCCTCCTTGATATCTATATAGTTTCCTTTTATTGTTCCTGTTTTATACCGATGGGTAAAATACGGTGTCTGAATTAACGGTTTTCCAGCTTTTTTTCCAGTTCAGCGATTCGCTCGTAGCTGGCAATCATCTCTTCCGCGATGATTTTAAAGCCTTCCGCACTCATGAGCTGGTCTTCCGCATGAACCAGAATCATGGAGCCGCCTACCTGCTCTCCCTGTGCTTCCTTCTGAATCAGTTCAAAGTGGGCCTCATGTCCAACCAGAAACATCTCCTGGCCTGCCTTTATACATTCCCTGGCTCCCTCAAAGTCTCCCTGCTTTGCTTTCTGGATTGCTTCGATGTAGCTGGAACGCGCGCCTCCCACATTGGAGATAATCTTGAAGCAAATCATTTCTAATCCCTCTACCATTTTGCTGCCTCCTTATTGTTTTTGAAACGAGAAAATGCAACAAAACCATTCTGTTTGCTGCATTTCTTATTAAGTTGCCTTAATTATAAGGCAGTTATTCACTTTTTTTCATTAAAGACATTTCCTAGCTGTTAGGAAATTCAACCCATAATTCTGTCAATAAATTCCTCATAGCTGCATGGAGCCACTAATTTTGCCAGCTCCTCCGGCTGGTTTACCACATTGGATACCCAGTCAAAGAAAATTTTAATCATTCTGGCATCCCCTTCGTTGATGGCGAAAAGCATGACCAGACGCACCTCAAAGGCTCCCCATTTCACCGGATTCTTAAGCTGTGCCACGGCAATGGTGGAATTTCTGGCAAAGGCGCCAAAGGCATGGGGAATGGCAAATGTGTTCACAAAGGAGGTGGGCGACATCTGCTCCCTCTTTAAGACCACTTCCGTGAATTCCGGTTCCACGATGCCCTCTTTTTCCAGGCCCGCGCACAGCATACGGATGATTTCTTCCGGCTGGTCCATGTCTACCTGGGAGTGATAATGCTCTTTTCGTATCAGGTTCCCGATATGGGATGTAAACTCCAGACGGAAGCCTTTTTTATCCAGCCGGTTAATGGCCTGGAGAATCTTTGACTCTGTTTCCGAGTCCACAAACAGGTTAATGGAAACAGTCTCCACATCCAGTCCGTGCTCCAGTGGAAAGGTGCTGAGAAGTAAATCCGGGTCCAGGGCCGATACCTCATCCTCCTCAAAATAGCCGAATGCCTTTACCACTTCCATACGTTCGCGGAACATGTCGGATATCTTCTTCACGCACATGTCGGAAAAAGACTGGTTGTGGGGCAGAATCATCACAGCCCTGTACTTTCTCACGGAATTCATGCGCTCACTGGCAGCTCCCAGGTGAAGGGCAATGTAACAGCTTTCCACATCTGATATGGGCCGTTCCAGCCGCTGCTCCAGAAACTCCAGCACATAGATTCCCATTTCAAAAACAAGGGGATATTTGCGCTTGATTTCCTCCACAAACACATCCTCCATCCGCACCTGGTTCTTGACACGTTCGATGAGTCCGTGAAAATGCATTTTAAGCCCTGCCACCAAATCTGCGTCCTGCCTGAAATCCAGGCCGAACAGGGCATAGACCTGTTCCAGGGCTTCAGCCACCAGCTTCTTGGTATTCATCCATTTTCCGTTGTAATTGACAAAATCGCTGGTATAGTTGGAAGCCCGCCTGCCCATGATTACCAGGGCGAACATGCCCACCTCGCCGTCGTGGACCGTTATGTGCAGCCGCTTGGAAATGCGGTCAAAGAAGGTCTGGGCTATCTGGTACTCAATGGTATCCTCCAGCCCCTGCATTCCCTCCTCCATATTGATGTAATTGGCGCAGTTCATCCGTTCAATGCTGGTCCCCGCATGGAGAATCAGCATGGGAAACATGGACTCATGGATGGAATAGTCGTATTCCTCCAGCACATCCACAAAGATATCCTTGACCTCAATCAGGTTAAAACTTCTGTAGAGATGGGCCAGGGTGTTCAGATTAAGAAAGTTCTCCTGCACCTCAGCCACCAATAAATCCCGGTAAAAACGGCGCTTGCTGGCCTCGTCTCCCTTTAAGGAGATGCATTCCTTGTTCCGCACCAGCTTCAGGCCGCTGTATGGCTCCAGCATCTTTCGTATGCGCTTTAAATCATTGTCAATGGAATAACCGCTGACATAGATCTGGCTCTGGAGCATGGTAAGGTTCAGCTCCTTTACCTCAAACAGCAGCTTTTGTATCATGTATGCACAGCGGGCGCCGGGAGTCTGGGGAATGTCTGCCTCCCTTGTCTCTGCCCCTGACGCCAGGGCAGGCCGTGCCTCCTCGCACAGCCTGTATCCCTGACGCACATTGGACTCAATGGGCGGCGGGTCCGTGTGCTTATTGATGGCCTCCACATCGGAGCGGATGGTCCGGTCCGACACCTGCAGAAGGCCGGCCAGCTGCCGGCTGGTCATCCAGTCCCTCCGCTCTGATAATATGGCAAGCAGCTGTTCCTGTCTTTTATTCTGCATGGTTAAACTCCTTCTCTTACAGTCTTATACAATACGGAATGCGAACACCTTCCAGGGCTCGATATAGTCTAATAGTACATGTTCATACTCAGGCAGATGTCCAATCACGTTCTTGCGGCCGTCATTGGGCATATCCTTTGTGACGATGTGGAGCTCTCCTTTGTATTTCAGGTAACCGTCATTGAGAATGACCACATCGCCCGGCCGTAAGTCCCTGGTGTTGCCAGCCGGAATGGACTGGTCTGCAAATGTTACCCTGGGCCAGGTGGATCGGATCATGTATTCGCTCATATCCCCTCTCACCACATGCTTTGGCTCATAGTCCAGGATCTGCTTCTCTGTGTCCGTCAGCTCCTTTTCCAGTTCAATGCCGAAGGTAAGGATGCTGGGATTGACTGCTGCGCAGGCATGGAGCTCCTCGTCCGTTGCATAGGCATTGGCAATCAGCACATCATCTACCATGCCGGTGGCAAACATATGGCGCACCTGGAAATCCAGAGGAAGGCCGCGGTGCATTTCCAGGGTGCAGAGTCCTTCGTTTAAAGGCCATGGACCGTAAGCTCCGGGCGCATTGCTGGATACAAAGGCAGCCACCTTAAGACCCAGTGACTTCATCTTGTCATTGCACCTGTTAAAATGCTTCAGGCTCAGTCCTGTGTATGCCTGCGGATAAAAGTTATGGCAGGTAATTAACTTCTCACGGTCCGGATGGTGATCCATGATGTTTTCCACATAGACCAGCTTGGTGCTGGCATTCAGCTCCAGCTTCAGCCCCTGCGGATTATAGGTCATAAGGCTTTCCTTCATGCCGTCAAAACCCTCGTCCAGCCGGATGCCGTCCACATGCATTTCCCGGAACACAGACAGGTCCTCATAGGAGATTCCCAACCTTGAAAATACGGAGGGGCTTACATCCGGAATGATTTCCATACCGCAGGCATGGGCTTCGTCAGCCAGACGGCGGAACTGTCCGATGATTTCCTCACCGCTCTTTTCACCAACACTTAAAAGACAGGTAAAAATCCTCTTATAACCCAGTTTACCTGCCTTTCTGATATACGCTATATCCTGTTCTTCTGTGGAATGCTCCGGATAAATAGAAATACCTAATCTTGCCATAATAATAACCCCTCTTTCCAGATTTGAACTGCAAAGCAGTTCTTTGATATTAACTATAGCCTGTCAAGAGGGGATTTTGCGGTAAATCCGTTTCCTAGCTGTTAGGAAACGGATTTATTATATCATAGCCGCCTGTCAGAGCGTATTTATAAAATGGTGCGCATGAGTCCTTTTAGGAAACCGGAGGCCTGGCCCTCGTCAGGTCCTTCCACCGTAAGCTCCAGGCTTTCTCCCTGGTGTGCGCCCAGGCTCATGAGAGCAAGGACATTCTTACAGTCCGCTGTACCCTTTTGGCTTTTAAGGGTTATACGGCTCTCATATTCCGCGGCCGCCCTGCTCAGACTCATAGCATTGGTAGCATGAAGCCCCTGCTTGTCAGATACTACATATTTATAACTTATCATTTCATCATCACCCTTAATTTATTCTCCCCCCATTTTAACATAGTTAACTTTTCTTGACAATCAGGTGTGTTGACAGGTAGAATAGAAAAAGCCGTGCAGCATTCCGGTAAAGATAAAATACCGAAGGCGCTGAAACGGCAGAGAAAGAAAAGACCAAAAAGAAAAGACCAGAAAGGATTGGTTGGAACCCACATGAAATTACAGCGTCTTCTGAGCCTGACACGCCAGGCTCTTGATACATACGGGCTGATTCAGGACGGTGACCGTATCGCCATAGGAGTGTCCGGCGGAAAGGACAGCCTGACATTGCTCCATGCCCTTCATCATCTGAGGAGGTTTTACCCTGAAAAATATGAACTGTGCGCCATTACGGTGGATTTGGGGCTTGGCAATATGGATTTGGAACCGGTGGCAGCTATGTGCCGGGAATTTGAGATTCCATATGAAATCATCTCCACAGAAATCGGCGCGGTCCTCTTTGATATCCGCAAGGAAACCAATCCCTGTTCTCTTTGTGCCAAGATGCGAAAAGGCGCTCTCAATGAAAAGGCCAAGGAGATGGGATGCAACAAGATTGCCTATGCTCATCACAGGGATGATGTGATCGAGACCATGATGATGTCACTGTTCTATGAGGGAAGGTTCCACTCCTTCTCACCCCTTACCTATCTGGACCGCATGGATCTGACCGTCATCCGTCCCATGATTTTTGTCACGGAGGCAGATGTCATAGGATTCCGGAACAAATACCAGCTTCCTGTATGCAAAAACCCATGCCCCATGGACGGATACACAAAGCGGCAGTATATTAAGGAGCTGATACACAGGCTGCAGGAGGACAATCCTCATATAAAAGACTGTATGTTCCGGGCAATCCTTGACGGCAGCATAAAAGGATGGCCCCAGGCGTTGAAATAATGCCTGAGGCCATCCTTTTGCACTTCCCCTGTGCTTCTATTCCGGGGTGGTCTTTGATGCCGGGTACTGCTTCAGATACCGGTGCTGCTTCAGATGCCGGGTACTGCTTTAGATGCCGGGTACTGCTTCAGATACCGGAACCTGCTTTAGATTCCTGGGCCGCCCTCGTCCGTACCGCTTTGGGCCTGGCCAGGGCCGTTGTCCTGGCTTCCTGGGCCAGGGCCGCTGCTGCCGGAATCAGATTCGGAGCCAGGGGAGGAACCGGAGCCCGGCTTCTCTGTCTCAGGGGCCTTTGTGGGATGGCTGCCGGAAGGTTCTGCGGCGCCGCTGCCGCCCGGGCCGCTGCTTCCCGGTCCCTGCTCCTCATCCGTATGTTTGGTGCTTTCAGGAGCCTTTGTGGGTTTGCCTGATACGCCCGGCCCCACTTCTTCGGTCTCTTCTGTTTCTTCGGTACTCTCCAGGGTTGTCTCCTCTGTCTCTTCCGTCTCCCCGGTACTCTCCTGCGTTGTCTCCACAGGCGCTGTTGTTTCGGGCGGAGGTGTCTCTGCCGGTACATTCTGGGCAGGCGCCTTATCTCCTGATGAACTTCCTCCTGAGGAGCCGCCTCCGGAAGGAGCTGCCTTGCCCTCCTCATAAAGCCCTGTTTCTTCCGAGATATGGGCGCTGATTTTACGGACAGCGGAGGATGGACTGTAGGACGTCTCCTGGCCGTACAGGAACTGATGAAGAAGGACTACATTGCTTTCCAGGGTGGTGGGCACCACGCAGTCCATCTTTCCGATTTTCATGGTCTGCCTTGAGAATGGGAAACCGGCAGTCTCTCCGATGTGATACTTACCGATATCCTTTGCCAGAGGCAGTACATCGTCTACTCCTACGCTGGTGGAAATTTCCTGCACCATGTAGCCTGCCAGCGAGGTCAGAGTTGAGAGGTCAGCCTGCTTTGCTTTTGCCAGGGCAAGCTCTACCACCTTTCTCTGGCGCTCCGTTCTCTGGAAATCCGTATCCATGAGACGCAGACGGCTGTAGGCCACAGCCTGGACGCCGTCTAAATGGTTCATCCCGGCCTGCTCCAGCTGATAGGAACCAATACCTGTTGAATTGACGGTTTCTGTAATGAAGCCGTTGATATACTTAAATTCCGCAGGCGTGATTTCCAGGTCTATGCCGCCCAGAATGTTGATGGCCTCAGCCACTGACTTCCAGTTAAAGGTGGCATAGTCATCAATCTTGATATCCAGGTTTTCCTCCAGGGCTGACACTGCCTGCTTATGTCCACCCTTAAAGTATGCTTCATTAATTTTGTGATAGGTTCCCTCTGAATTGATTTTCAGGTATGTATCCCTGTAAACGCTGACAAGGCGGATTTCCCCTGTAGCTCTGTCAATGCTGCATATCATCTGAACATCTGCCAGTGCGTTTTTTGTATTGCCATCTCTGCTGTCCACTCCAAAAACAGCTATATTCCAGTAGCCTGTAGGTTTGTGAAGGAACAGCCAGGCTCCATACCCTATGAATGCAACCAGAAGGAGCAAAAGAATCCCCTTCCATCTGCCTTTTTTACGTCGTTTTGCCATTTGTCCCTGCTGCCGTCCGGCAGATGTCCTGCCCCTTTCCATAGTATCCTGCTGCCTTTTTGCGGTGCGCCCCTGATTTCTTGAAACGGACGGTGCTGTTCTGGCCCGGTCCTGATTAGAGGAGGCACTTCCCGGCTGACGGGATTTCCTGCCCTGGGCATTTCTGTTTCCCGCGGACTGCGCCTGACGCCGTCCTTCGGCAGAACCAGACGAACCATAAGAGGATCTAAGCCGGCGGGCAGGCATGGGAGGTTCGTCGTCCAGATAGTCCTCCATGGGAAAATCAATCTGCCTGTCCTCTTCTGCGTCGTATTCCTCACCGTAATAGTACTCCTCGTCATACTCCTCGCGGCCGTCATAGGATTGTCTGGCACTTCTGCGCTCACCGGCTGGCTGTACAGGCCTCGGATATGCCCTGCTGCTCTGTCTGCCGCTTTCCTGCCTGCCGCTGCCTCTTCTGGCACGTGCCCTCATGCGTTCCAGCTCATCGTCATTTTCTCTGTTATTCATGATTATACTCCTCTTTATCTATTTGGTTCTTATGCGGAAATCATTCCAGAATACGCCGGTAACTCTCCCAGTTACTTGTCACGGTTCCCACTTCCACATTATTGGAATTGCCTGTGGTCTCCTGGATACAGAGCATATTCCCCTCTGCTGTCCAGCCCAGGAATATTACCACATGGGCCATGGGATTAAACCGGATACAGATGTCTCCCGGCAGCAGTTCATCCCTGGCTACCGGTGAACCGCAGCCCAAAAGTGTACCGGTACTCTGGGCCCCCAGCCCTTTTCCGGTGACCGACCAGTATACCCAGTTGATCCAGCCGGAACAATCCAGTCCCTTTAAAAGCCTGCCGTCCTCATCCGGAACAGTCAGTGAGCCGAAGCCATTTCCGGTATAACCAGGTGCTGATGGTTTGCCTCCCCAGTAGTAAGGAATCTTACCTACCGATGTAAGGGCATACCGCACGAAATCTTTACGCTGCCGGCTGGCGTCTTCCGGAACCAGACTCATGTATAATTCAATCTCCTGGGAATTCAAAAGTCCTTTTACCGGATAGTCAACTGTATAAAGACCATATTCCTGGGACCAATCCTGGGCCAGCAGCGCGCCTGCCATGTTTCTGGTATCCGCATTCCAGCCTGTCCAGCCGGAAGCCTTGACAGCTTCCAGTGTATCTGCTGCCTGGAATAGACTGTCTGCCTCGGCAGTGCCTTTGACCACGGCCAGTACCGTACAGTCCACATGGCCCGGACAGGTCCGGGAGCCGTCTGCCGGACCTGTATCAGAATCCCCGGATCCGACGGATGACGCATCAGAAAAACTGGCCACGGCTGCTGTCTCAGCTTCTGCTTCTGCACTGGCTGCCATTGAGCCAACTGGTTCTCCCACAGCTGCTCCTGACTCAACTGCATCAGTTCCAGTTGCTGCTGTTCCAACGGTTTCTGCGCCAGCTACTGCTTCAACTGCTTCAGCACCAGTTGTTTCCGACCCAGCTACTGCTGCTTCAACTGCTTCAGCACCAGCTGTTTCCGACCCAGCTACTGCTGCCCCAACTGCTTCAGCTCCAGCTGCTTCCGACCCAGCTATTACTGCGTCAGCTGGTTCAACACCAGCTGTTTGTGCCCCAGCTGCTTCCGTCCCGGATTCCTCCGCGTCCCTTCGCCCGTCTGCTGCTTCGTCCAGGCAGCTGCCGTCACAATAATAAATTCCGCCTATGCGCACAGAGTACTTGTGTGAAGCGTTCCACAGCTTGTCCGCACAGTCCTCCATTGTTTTCATATCTTTAAGTATGCCGAAGTAATGCAGGGTATTGATAATAGAAATGATTTCCCTTGCGTTGGAAGTGCTTCCGGTTTCCTGTTGTTCGCTGTTTACAAAGTGCACGGATATGTTCCGGAACTCCGGTATGATGCCGGACGGTGAAGTGACGGCTGTCTCCGGAAGTCCCAGCAGGGCTGCAAGCTGCTGGGGCGTATAATTGTACAGGTCATATAGACCCGATATCCACGAAGCGTCCTTTAAAGCCAGCAGATCATAGAGCCGGCCCGCATAGCTGTCAGCCGGATCCGTGGAATCTGCCCCATCCTCATAGAGATAGGCCAGATTAAGTACCTGGGAATCCATCATGTCCGCATTGGAGGGAGTTGCATCCCGGCAGGCCGCACCTGGCGGAAAGAGAAAGGAAGGCGAACCCGGAGCCAGATCTATGTATTGTGAGGTGGTTTCTACGGCCCCTCCCTCAGAGCTGCCGGCAGCGGGAGCATTCAGTCTCCCGCTGTAACGCCCCGCCATATAGGACATTGCGCAGGCGCACACTACAGTCACGGCCAGGGCCGAACACTGCAGAATCTCTCGTTTGTATTTTTTTATCACCTGTATGTAATCGCTTTTTTTCATGTTGTGCGTCCTGTTGTGATTCATAAATCATATAATTGCACCGCCCCTCATTATATCACACAGGCAGGTGAATGAATAGAACAAAAGTCTTAAAGAATCTTTAAAATCGCGCATAAAACAGGGATTATGCCGGGTACCGGCAGGGCGGCTCACCCAAAATATGGTTGACGCATAAAATAGAGTGAGCTATAATATTCACAATCTGTCACAGGAGGGACAGAGACACATAGCAAAGCTAAGCGCCATGCACCTTTTAGCGGGTACGTGAACAGCAGGAACGTCTGCTGCCGTTTATAAGGTTAACGAGGTGGAGAGAGAATCGAGAAATTCGGCGGGTGCTCTCCCATGCTGTCCGGGCGTGTTGCATACTGGAAAATATGCGGGTAACTGCAAAACAAAGCCAGTGTGACCGGATGTATGATATCAGTAAAAATGGACAAAAAATGGAATGCTGAAAACTGCCTGTATAAGACAGCTTAGTTTTTTGCTGTCTTTTTCAGGAACAACAATTGCAGTTAAAATAACTGTAACTAACAAAGAAAGGCAGAACAAATTATGTGTGGAATAATTGGATATACAGGCCCTTTGGAGGCCAAGGATGTATTGTTAAAGGGACTCGCAGGACTGGAATACAGAGGATATGACAGCGCCGGTATTGCTTACTTCAACCAGGATTCCCAGGTCAGGAGCATTAAAAAGGTGGGCAAGGTAGCCGCCCTTAGGGAATGTGTAAAATCAACCTGCGAGATATCCCACTGCGGAATCGGCCATACCCGCTGGGCCACTCACGGAGGTGTAACGGACGCCAATGCCCATCCCCACAGCTTCGGACAGGTAACCCTGATTCACAATGGAATCATCGAAAATTACCGCCAGCTAACGCAGGAATATGGCTTGGAAGGCCGTCTTGCCTCCCAGACCGACAGCGAGGTAGCTGCGGCTGTTCTGGATTCTGCTTACAGGGGATGCGGCCAGGATCCGCTGAAGGCTATCGCAGCCTTTACAGGTATGCTTGAAGGCTCCTATGGTTTTTGTATCCTTTTTGCGGACCGTCCCGGTGAGATATATGCCGTAAGGAAGGTAAGCCCCCTTGTTGCTTCCTACACCCACTCAGGAGCGCTTGTAGCCTCGGATCTTACGGCCCTGATTTCTTATACCAGGGAGTATTTTGTGGTCCCGGAGGGCTGTATTGTGCGCCTGACGCCATACAAAGTCCGTGTATATGATATGGACTTTAACCGTGTGGAGCCGGAAACACTGGAGGTCAGCTGGAACATGGACGCGGCCATGAAGAACGGATACCCCCACTTCATGCTCAAGGAAATCCACGAACAGCCGGAAGCCCTTAAAAATACCATTCTTCCAAGGATGTTGGACCGTCTGCCGGATTTTAGAGATGACGGTATTCCGGACTCCTTATTCGCAGAGTGTTCCCAGGTGCGGATTATTGCCTGCGGTACAGCCATGCATGCGGGAATGGTGGCAAAAGCACTGATGGAGCCCATGCTCCGTATACCCGTCACCGTGTCCATTGCATCTGAATTCCGGTACGAGGATCCGCTGATTGATTCCAGCACCCTGGTCATAGTCATATCACAGTCAGGAGAGACCATTGACACACTGGCCGCCATGAACCTGGCTAAAAGTCTTGGCTCTGTCACCCTCTCCATTGTCAATGTAAAGGGTTCCACCATTGCCAGGGAAAGCGATTACGTATTATATACACATGCAGGCCCTGAGATTGCTGTTGCCAGTACAAAGGCTTATTCCGTGCAACTGGCTGCCCTCTACATGATTGGCTGCCGCATGGCCCTGGTCCGCGGGGCCTTTGGCCAGGATGAGGCACGGGAATTTATGACGGATCTGCTGGATGTCATACCGGCTATGGAAACCGTTATTGGACAGTCTGAATTTATCCAGTCCTTTGTGCGCCACCTGATTCGTGAGAGAGACACCTTTTTTATTGGAAGAGGTCTGGATTACGCCTTTTCTCTGGAGGGGGCTCTTAAGCTTAAGGAAATCTCCTATATCCACGCGGAGGCATATGCCGCCGGTGAACTGAAGCACGGAACCATTGCCCTGATTTATGATAATGTGCCTGTCATAGCAATAGCAACTCAGGACCATGTATTTGCCAAGACCATTTCCAATATCCGGGAGGTAAAGGCTAGAGGCGCTTACGTCATCCTTCTGGCCAAGAAACAGTCTGTGGTGGAGGATGGAGTGGCTGATATAGAACTTCGGATACCGGACCTGGAAGACCGCTTCACCGTGTTTCCCATTGCAGTGGCCCTGCAGCTGATTGCCTATTATGCTTCCATCGGCAAACATCTGGATGTGGATCAGCCCCGCAACCTGGCCAAATCTGTTACGGTGGAGTGACAGCTCACAGCTCATCTTTTTCTGGAATGGATTCCTGACATGAATTTCCGGAATACAGCATTTTTAGATGTGGTTTAGAGAACTATACGGTATGATACATACCATAACGGTTATTCAAAGAATACTGCATCTGAAAAATAAAAGGAGATACGAGCCATGAAAAGAAAGATTGCTTTACTGCTGATCACAGGGATTTGTCTGGCAAACACCGTGCCCTGCTTTGCGTCCACGTCAATGAAGGTAAGTGTTTCAAGTTCCGAAGAAAATCAATATTCCACGCTTCCTGACGGGGATACCCTGCAAAAGGATGTGGGATTCAGGCCAAAGGCGCCTGCAAGCCTGGCTGGCGGTTATCTGTTTGGCAGCGGAAATATTACGGAATCATTTGATCTTGATTCAAATGGCGCTCCTGTCAACAAACAGAAAGGTATAAGCTTTAAATATATAAAAAAGGACAATAATACCTCCAAATCCGTTTCCCTGTCCGCAGAACCAGCGTCAGGCCAGTCCCTTTCAAGCAATGCGTCTGTTATAAAATATGGGGAGACAGACTTGTATTATAGTACGGCAGAAGCCAATTCCCTGGCCTGGATTGACGGGGACGTACGCTACATTCTTATGGACATCAATAAGATTGTGACCAGGGATGAATTGGTGGCCATGGCTGAGGATATGATTGATTTGGGTAAAGATTTACACTGACATCAAAACAGATGCAGCAATACCGGCTTTTGCCGGCGTTGCTGCATCTGCTGTTTTAGATGCTTATGTTGACATATCTCCATGCAATTCGATGAAACTACTTCTGTTTCCTCCACGCCTGCTTCACTTTTGCAAAATTCAGGATGACATCCACTGCGCCCTCCGGTCCTGTGACACTGCTGTTAAGACACAGATCATAGCTGCGCGGGTCGCTCCATTTCTTGTTGGAGTAATAATTATAGTAGCTGGCGCGCTGTTTGTCTGTCTTAATCATGATGTCCTTTGCCTTGGACGCGTCTACCTTGTACAGGTCCTGAAGGCGTTTTATCTTGTCATCGTCGTTGGCTGTGATGAATACGCTGACCACATTGGGGTAGTCCTCCAGGGCGTAATCCGCACACCGTCCAACCATGACGCAGGAGGCCTCTTCCGCCAGCTTTTTGATGGTGTCAAACTGAGCAAGGAATATCTTATGGTTAATAGGCATATCGGAATATCCCGATGCCGTATAGCCCATGGAATAGGAATCCATAACCAGTGAGTAGAGGAAACTGCTGGTGGGCCGTTCATCGTGTTTCTCAAACAGCTCCTCGCAAAGTCCGCTGTGTTTTGCAGCCATGGATAACAATTCCTTGTCGTAGCACTTAACACCCATCTTTTCTGCCAGTAATTCGCCGATCATCTTGCCGCCGCTGCCACACTGCCTGCCAATGGTGATAATTAGATTATTTGTCATTCTACATTCCCCTTTCTGCACTGTCTGTCCTGTAGGTCATAAGTCATATTTTATCTATTAAGTATTATAACTCAAAAATTCAGAAAAGTATATAGAAATGTACAAAAAAGTAAAAAATAGTATTAAGCTTTGCGACAAAAGTGACAACTTGTCTATTAAAGTATGTTTTTACTGCGCTTTTTCATCCTGGTTTCAGCTTAAGGTGCGAAGGAGTTTCTCAAAGTAATCCGGCAGGGGCGCTGAAAATTCCATATATTCTCCGGTCCTGGGGTGAATGAACCCCAGGATGCCGGCATGAAGTGTCTGTCCGCAGAGACCGCTTATGGGACACCTGGCAGGCCCGTACACAGCATCCCCCAAAAGAGGATGGCGGATACTGGCCATGTGGACGCGAATCTGATGGGTGCGGCCTGTCTCCAGCCTGCACTCCACATGGGTGTACTGCCTGAAACGGTTCAGAACCCTGTAATGGGTTACTGCATTCTTGCCGTTCTGGTAATTGATGCTCATTTTCTTGCGCTCCACAGGATGGCGGCCAATGGGCGCGTCCACGGTCCCCTCATCCTCTGTAATGACGCCATGGACAATCGCCTGGTACCTGCGGGTGATGGAGTGTTCCTTGAGCTGGGCAGCGATGGAGCTGTGGGCCATATCATTTTTACACGCTATGATGACCCCGGTGGTATCCATGTCGATCCGGTGCACGATGCCCGGCCGCATGACGCCGTTGATGCCGGACAGCTGGTCCTTGCAATGGTACATGAGGCCGTTTACAAGGGTATGGCTGTAATGTCCGGCAGCCGGATGGACCACCATTCCTTTAGGCTTGTTGATGAGGATAAGGTCCTGGTCCTCATAGAGAATATCCAGGTCCATGGGCTCTGCGTCGATTTCCGGCTCCACGGCCTCCGGCACTTCCAGCTCAATCCTGTCATCTTCCTCCACGATATAGCTTGCCTTTACGCCCTGGCCGTTAACCAGGACCTGCCCTGATTTAAGGAGCTTCTGGATGTAGGAGCGGCTTAAATCAGGGCAGGCTTCAGCAAGGTATTTATCAATACGCACATGGTCCTCCATATCCGTTGGATAAAATTCCTGTTTCAAAGGGGTGTCTCCTCCTGTTTGATGTATGATACTACTATTTTTTCAATGAGAAACATGCCATGTCCTCGTCCTTATAATAAAACATGATTAAAAACACAAGGCAGGCAGCGCCGATGGTTACATAGCAGTCGGCCACATTAAAAATAGGAAAATTAATCAGTTTAAAATACAGGAAATCCACCACATATCCCTGACTGACCCGATCAATCATATTGCCCACAGCGCCTGCGCTTATCATCATCAGGCAGACAGCCAGGGGACGGTATTTTCCGTCTGACGGCATCTTATATATGAGGTAAGCCACGGCTCCCAGCACAAGGACCGCGATGAGAAAGAAGAAAAGCTGCTTTTCCTGCATCATTCCGAAGGCAGCGCCCCTGTTTTCCGAATAATAAAATTCAAATACCCCGTTCCAGATGACAAAGGGCTTCTGGCCTTTTAAGGATTGTACCACCAGTCCCTTGGTCCACTGGTCCAGGCCCACAAGGATGGCGAAACCAATGAGGAAGCTGGCAATCAGGGATTGCTTTTGTTTTGTCATTATGCCTGTCCTCCTATCACATCAAAACCAGCCCTCATCTCATCAGCCGTAACAGTCGTATCCACATACGCCTGTCCAATGGCCTTAAGCAGGACAAAACGGATGACGCCGGCGTCAACCTTTTTATCGCTCTGGGTGGTTTTAAGGACCTGATCCCACACAAGACCCGGCGCAGCGTCAGGAATTCCAAAGGAAAGGAAGGTATTTCTGATGTCCGCCATCTCCTCCTCTGTAAGCATGCCTCTGAGCTGGGAGATACGGGCAGCCCCAATGCAGCCCAGCCCCACGCAGTGGCCGTGGTGCATGGTGAAATTCTCCAGCTTCTCAACCGCATGGCCCAGGGTATGGCCGAAATTCAAAAGAGCTCTTTCTCCCTGTTCCGTGGGATCCTCTTCCACCACACGCTTCTTAATCATACAGCTCTCATAAACCATGGCCTGGCACAGATCCAGATTCCTGGCAGCAATGCCTTCACGGTTGTCCTTCAGCCACTGGTAATACTCCCGGTTCTTAATCAGGCCGTGTTTTACCACCTCGCCCATGCCTGAGGAGAACTGTTCCTCAGGAAGGGTTAAAAGGGTGCGCAGGTTGGCATAAACCAGCCTGGGCATATGAAATGCGCCTACCATGTTTTTATAGGCGTCAAAATCCACGCCGGTCTTGCCGCCTATGCTGGAATCCACCTGTGAAAGCAGGGTGGTTGGAATCTGAATAAAGTCAACTCCCCTGAGATAAGTGGCGGCTGCGAAACCGCATAAATCGCCCACCACGCCGCCGCCCAGGGCAGCCAGCATATCCTTTCTGTCAAAACGCTCCAGAATCAGGTGCTCATACAGGTTTCGCACCGTATCCAGATGTTTATTCTCCTCCCCGGCCGGGAAGGTAAAAACCGAAACAGACTTGCAGCATCCGGCCAGAACAGCGCGCACCTCCTCCAGATACAGGGGCGCCACATTGGAATCCGTCACAATGCAAATTTTGTGTTCCTTAACAGGAAGGCAGGATACTGCCTCCTTTAAACCGTCAAAGGATTGGGTCAGTACGATATCGTAGATAGCCTTCCCATCCCTGCATACATTTATCCTGTCAGCCATGCCAGTGTCCTCCTGATTTTATACAACAAATCGGCAGACACACCAGGTCTGCCGCATACTTGTCCCCTGTACAGGGGCTTCTTTTTCCTTGTCAACTACAAATGGATATTGAGTCCTGAGACATCCATGCCCATGGCGCTGCCTGCGGCCAGGATGTCCTGGAAATCCCCGGACAGTTCCACGGAATCAGGTGTTGCGATGAAGATATAATTAGATATCTTCTGCAGATTGCCGTTCATGGAATAGGTAGCTCCTGAGGTGAAATCTATGATTCTCTGAGCCACTTCTGTATGTATACCCTCCATATTCAGTACCACCGCCTTGCCTGCCAGAAGGTAATCACAGATGTCTCTGGAATCCTCCATGGATGTGGGTTTAATCATCGTCACTTCCATGCTGCGTCTCATAGGTACTACTTTGGGATTGGATCTTCCTAAAAACCGGGGCTTGTCCTGCTCCTCTTCCTCGTCATATTCCGTATTCTTCTTTGAGAACAGTCCCTTGCGCGGGGCCTCCTCTTCAAAGTCATCGTCCAGGTAGTAATCATCCTCTTCCTCATCAGGATTTAATCTCATGGTATCCATTAACTTACCTAACAGACTCATCTTACACTCTCCAATCTCTATATGAAGTGCTTACTGGGGGAAACACCTTATCGTGAACCGAAAATACCGGTACCGACCCTGACCATGGTTGCTCCTTCTTCAATGGCAACCTCGTAATCCCCAGTCATTCCCATTGAGAGCACACTCATAGTAACATTATCAATGTTTTTGCCACCTATGTCAACAGCAAATTCAAATAATTTTTTAAAAATTCCACGATTTTCTTCTGGATTATCTACAAAAGGCGCAATTGTCATAAGTCCCTTAATATGCACATGGGGGAAATCCTTAATCTGCATGATGGCATCCTCCACTTCCTCTATTAGGAACCCGTATTTACTCTCCTCTCGGGCCACATTGACCTCCAAAAGAATGTCCACATCCAGTCCGAGCTTTGCCGCGTCGGCCTCAATCTGCTGGGCCAGGCGCAGGGAATCCACAGAGTGAATCAGCATGGCCTTGTCAATGACCTGGTGAACTTTGTTGCGCTGCAGATGACCAATCATATGCCATCGGATATCCTCCGGAAGCTCCGGTTTTTTGTTCAGGATTTCCTGTACCTTGTTCTCACCGAAATCCCTGGCCCCGGCATCATAAGCCTCCATAAGCATGGGAACGGGTTTTGTTTTGCTGACAGCGATGAGAGTCACTTCCTCAGGATTTCTTCCCGCCCTGCGGCAGGCATCTTCAATATGCTTTCTTACTTCTTCCAGCTGATTTTTTATCATATTGTTTTCCTCCCTTATTGGTACAGCAGCTGTCCTTCCTCCACCATGGAGGCATCCAGCACGATATGGTCGTACACGGACAAGCCGTATTTCATGTTCTTCCGCACAGTATAATATTCACTGTTGGAATCCAGTATATCAATTTGTTTGAAAATAGTATAGCCTTTATTAATATTGTAAACACCCTTCAGGGAAGCAGTCCTCCCAATCTGGTAACGGTCCGAGGATTCGGGCCTGACCACATAATCCCCTGCCTTGAAGCCGTTTTCCTCTCCCATGTCCACGTAATAGAATTCCTCATCCGAATAGTAAACCGTAGTGGGAACGAAGACAATGGATGTGCCGTTTTCCGTATAAACTTCCTTATAAAAACCGTCCTCCGAGGAATCGCCGCCCTGGGTCATGTACTCCAGCGGTATGAGGTAAAAATTCTTGTCCGTCACTGCGCTGACAGGAATTTTAAGGCCGTCAGCCTTACCCACTTTTATCTCAAAATCCACGAATCGGTCTGAGATAAACTGTTCCATATATTTTGAAAAATCCAGTTTCCCGTAGGCAGCTCCATCCTTGCCCGTAAAGGTGGAATAGGCGGCCGGTGTGCTGAGGGAATAGTCGCGGAATACGACCCGAAGGACAGTCTTGTCATTATAAAGGGCCGCGTCCTCTTCGCTCAGCGGAAATACAATGGACCATTTTTCCGAAGTAACAATTTTATAGGCCGGAGAGCCGCTGTCAATCAAATCCCCGGATTTATGTACTGTCTTGACGTAGGTGCTTCGGTCAAAGGAAGCTGCCTCCACGTCTGACGTTGTCATGGATTCAAAGGAGTCAATTCCGTAAGATACCACTCCCGATACATCGGATCGGACCTGTTCAAAGACAGCCCCGGACTGTTCCGCCAGCTTGTCTAACTGGTCCAGGGTGCTGAAGCTGGAATATTCCATCACTGAGGCGTCCAGGGAAATTCTGGCGTCATAGATGGTTCCGAAATCCTGGTTCTGAAAGGACAGGACAAAGGATGTAAGCTGCTTTTTAAGGTCTGACAGGCTGTCATCGGAAAGAGAACTGCCCTCCTCGGCATTCTCTTTTAACAGCGCCTCCAGGTTCCCAGTCTCGTCCAGAGAATAAATACGGCTTCCCACAGAAGCACGTTTTCCCTCACGCAGATAATAATTGATATAGCCGGAGCGGTCTGCTGTCCGCACCTGCTCCTCACGGAGAATCAGCCCGTTGTAGATTCGGTTATTGACGATTCCGCCGTCCACTACCTCATAGAACTGAATCTTCTCCCGTTTCAGATACGTATAAACGCTGAATACCAGGTAAATAAAAATGATAAAGAAGATAATCATTCCCACGTTGATGTTGAGAGGCCTGCGGTAACGTACGACTTTTTTGTTTTTCTTTTTGGCCATAAATCCGGCCTCCTTTTACAAAATACACATCACTTCACAAAAAGCTGCCCTCCATACCAGGCATTTTAATCCCAGCAGGTTGGCAGCCTATAAGTCCTGTCTGTATTTTATCACAGAAAATGTATCATTACAATGAAATAATCACATCGCCCTTAGCACACTCAGGAAGCTCCGCAGCGTCCATGGAAATACTTAACACAAAGGTTATATGGTATTTTTCACCGATATTTTTCAATGTCATATATGTATCAGAAATGTCTGCTCCCTCCAGGCATGACAGCTTTAAAAAGCTATCCAGGTACATAGTCTCCAAATCGTGATCCTGAGAGATAATACCACAGATAAATCCTAAAAATCCATCGCTGTTTGTAAGTGGGAATTCATTGACATTAATGAGACGAATTTTGTTGTTTAACTCATACATATGCTGGGCACTTTTATCCAGATATACGACAGTGCCGTTGGCCCCCTTGATTGCTGCATTGGCCATATCTAACAGATGTTTGGTCTTGCCTTTACCTTTTTTTCCTGCAATAATCTGAACCATACCAATCTCCTCCTTGAGTTATATATGTTGTATAAAAAATCAATTAAGATTACTCTAATTATAGTATAAATTCATAGAAAGCGCAATCACTATTTGACGATTTTAGAAATTATATTTGTCATGTTATCATATAGGCCGGGACGGCTGTCTGATTTCAGTACAACAGATATATATTCCTTATCATTCTGGTCCCTGGTAGCCATGATGAGACAATAGCCGGCTGCGTTGGTAGTGCCTGTCTTTCCCCCGAATACGGTCAGGCCTTCCGGCGTCTCCCGCTCCCTTGTCATGAACCAGTTTCCGCCTTTCCATGTCTTGGTGACGGCCTGGCTGTCCTTGTCGTGGTAGTTGGCCGTATAGGATGTGGTACCCACAATCTGCCGGAATACCGGATATTTGAGGGCCTCATTGAAAATGAGATACAGGTCATAGGCCGTGGTATAATGGTCCGGATCGTTAAGCCCGTGAGGGTTTACAAAATGAGTTCCGGTGGCTCCCAGACTGGCAGCCTCCTGGTTCATCATATCCGCGAACTTGTCAATGCTGCCCGCAATGTGCACTGCGATTGCAGCGCCTGCGTCATTGCCCGAAGGAAGCATAAGCCCGTATAAAAGCTGTTCCAATGTCAGGGTATCTCCCGGTTCAATGCCGCACAGGGTTACCCCGGATTCCGTGATAACAGCATCATCTGTCACAACTACCCGGGCGTTTAAATCGCCGTTTTTAATGGCTACTAGGGCGGTCATAACCTTGGTGATACTGGCCGGATACAGCCGTTCAAAGGCTTCCTTGCTGTAGAGTGTTTCCCTGTCGCTGACATCAAAAAGGGCAGCTGCCTCCGATGTCACATAATTTTCGTCAAAGCTGCCTTCATCCTCCACTACACATAAATCCGAAGCAAAACCATCTGCATAGCGCACGGTCCGGGACAGGCTGTCCTCCATGACCGGGATTCGCTCTTCCAGGCTGTAGGGTTCCTTAATGCCTGAAAGACAGCCCGTGGTGGAAAGGGCGACAGCCCCCAGAAGAAGCGCACACAGAAAGCTGCGCGTCCGCACTGCCTTCATTACCTGACTACCTCTCGCCATTCCATATCGCCCCTGTCAAGCGCCTTGATAAGCAGTTCGGCAGATGCCAGATTGGTGGCAAGTGGAATGTTGTAGATATCACACAGGCGGACCACATCGTTTACATCCGGCTCATGTGATTTGGGATTCTGCGGGTCACGTAAAAAGATGACCAGATCCATCTCATTGTGCTCAATCTGAGCAGCCATCTGCTGCATTCCGCCCAGATGCCCTGCCAGATATTTGTGAATATTAAGGTTAGCCACCTCTTCTATCAGGCGGCCTGTGGTACCTGTTGCATACAGTGTGTTCTTGCTGAGTATTCCTCTGTATGCGATGCAGAAGTTCTGCATCAGTTTCTTTTTTGCGTCATGTGCAATCAAACCAATTGTCATATTAAATTAACCCTCCTTGGATTAGATATGTCTTGTTTCTCTCTGAAGCCCCACATTGAGCACCAGCCCTATTCCCATAAATATACTGATTAAAGAACTGCTTCCGAAACTGATGAACGGAAGGGGAAGTCCTGTATTGGGAAAGATGCCTGTGGCAACAGCGATGTTGGCAAATGCCTGGAACGCAATCAGTGTTGCCATGCCCACACAGATAAGGCGGCCGGATAAATCCCTGGCCCGTGCAGCCATCATAAGACATTCATAAATTATTAATAAAAATAAGGCGATGACCACCACACAGCCGATGAAGCCCAGTTCCTCGCCGATCACGGCAAAGATGAAGTCCGTCTGCTCCTCTGACAGGAAATTACCATTCTTGACAGACGCTATGGTGGTGTTGAAAAGCCCTTTGCCTTTTAGCTGGCCTGAACCGATGGCAATGATGGAGTTGTTCTGCTGATAACGGGCCTCTCCGTACTGGTCCGGATAAAACCAGGCCAGGATACGTCCTGCCTGATAATCCTTTATGAATGGAATCATACCGTGAAGCAGCAGGTAGACAAAGGTGGCCATTACGGGAATGGTAACAGCTAGGGTTCCTGCAATCCACTTATAGCTTATGCCGCTTGCAAATACGATTCCCAGTACCATTACCATAATTACAAGACAGGTAGACAGATTCGGCTGTTCAAAGATCAATGCCGCCGGAATGGCAAACAGTACGGCTGCTATGGCCACAGTGCTGACCTGATTAATCTTTTCCTGGTATTTCATGAAATACCAGGAAAAGGTTATGATAAGGCCTATCTTAACAAACTCTGATGGCTGAAGCTGGCCGATGGCCGGAACCTCAATCCAGCGCCTGGCGTTGTTCACCACATTGCCCCAAATCAGTACGGCCACAAGGCTTGCAATACACAGGCCGTATATGAGGGTACTGAAGTTCAGGATTTTGTGGTAATCCACCAGGGAAAGACCAATGGCCACAGCCAGTCCTATGAACACTCCTAAAAGCTGCTTGTTGACTGCATCCGCGTTCATATTCGTAGCGCTGCGGATAACCAGCACGCCGATGACGTTGAGTACAATCATATAAAATATCAGCCGAAAATTAAAATGTCTGAAATCATAATCCAAAAACATATTTAATATAGCCCCTTGTTCGATATGGAACGAATCGGTATGTTGGCATGAAGCACAGGCAGTGTCCGGCAGCCGCCCTTTTGGGGACTGCCCTCTGTATCCATCTGCATCTGGACTTTGTCCTTTTCTATCTCCATATATTTGGAAATGGCGTGTATCACGTCATCTTTTATCATCAGTATCATCTCCGGTGAGCAGCCTGCCTTATCGGATACCAGCAAAAGCTTTAGCCGCATCTTAGCTGTCTCTCCGGAACGCCTGGTTTGAAACCCCTGGAACCATCTCACCTTGACACCATCCCTTCTATGCTCTCTTAAGTATTCCGCGCAGCCTGGCAAAAAAGGTTTCCGTCTCACCGGGATTTGTCATAGGTATGCTCTCTCCCAGTATCCTGCGGCAGATATCAAGATAAGCCTGTCCGGCCGTAGAGCCCAGTCCCACCAGAGGTTCTCCCTGGTTGGTGGAAATGACGATGTTCTCGTCATCGGGCACTGCTCCGATGATGTTTACTGCCAGAATGTCCGTCACATCGCTTAAAGACATCATGTCTCCCCTGCGGACCATGTCGGCCCGGATCCGGTTGACAATCAAGTCAATCTCGTCTATCTCCGCATGTTCCAGCAGCCCGATGATACGGTCTGCATCGCGGATAGCCGAAACCTCCGGCGTCGTGACTACCAGTGCCCTGTCAGCACCGGCTATGGCATTGTAAAATCCCTGTTCAATGCCTGCGGGACAATCTAACAGTATGTAGTCAAATTCTTCCCTCAGGTCATCAACCAGCTTTATCATCTGCTCCGGATTCACGGATGTCTTGTCCCGTGTCTGGGCCGAAGGCAGAAGGTATAGGTTCGGGTATCTTTTGTCTCTTATCAGGGCCTGCTTCATACGGCAGTTGCCTTCCACCACGTCTACAAGATTGTAGACAATGCGGTTTTCCAGTCCCATGACCACGTCCAGGTTGCGCAGGCCGATATCTGTATCAATCAGCACTACCCGCTTACCCAGGATAGCCAGTCCTGTTCCCACATTGGCAGAAGTAGTCGTCTTGCCTACCCCGCCTTTTCCAGAAGTAATCACAATGACCTCGCTCATGATGAAATCCTCCTGAAAATTACTTTACCTTCCTATTGTACATTAAATTTCGTAAATTTACCAGTATTTTTTTGGCATTAAGCAAAATTTAACATATTGTTTAGGAATGACTTTTTTAAAGACCGCATAACAATGGCCCCATCTTCCGCCAGGGCTATCATGGGTCCCCGCCCCAGACGCTTGTTTCTCTCGTTGAAACGGCTGCTCATATCCCCGATGCGGATTTGCAGGGGAGCCATGTCAAGGGCCATGACAACGGCCTGGGGATTGCCGGACACACCGGCTGTCACTGTACCTTTAAGTTCTCCCAGTACAATGACATTGCCCTTGGCCGTCACCCTTGCTCCGTGATCCACATTTCCTATGATCACGATGCTGGCCTCGGATTCCAGGCAGTCTCCGCGCTTCAGTGTTCCCCGGTAGAACTGCCCTGTCTGGGAGTTCAGTTCCATCAGCTTATCATTCAGTGCTTTCTCACAGCGTTCAATCCGTTCCGCATCCGTGTCCAGAAGACAGAGGACTTCAATCTGTGAGTTCTTCGTAATCGTATCGACAATTGCAAATTCCTGGGCCGCAGTCAGATCCCGGCCCTCCAGGGTCAGGGTCATCTGGACCGAACCCCAGAAACGGGCGCTCTCACTGAACTTTTTCCCGATGGCGTCCAAAAGCTCGCCAAAGGGCAGTTCAGGGTCCAGGATGACAGTCATTCCTGCCTTGCTGCTCTTGATTACAACTGCATTGCGCATACAATCACCTCTTTTGCTGGTTTAGTCACCAATATTTACATTTGATACACCTAATGCACCGGAGCTTTCTATCTGCTCCAGGGTGGTATATTTATAATAATACTCGTACACCTTTTTGCCAAGGGTTGCGGCGTTAGTTCCCGCATATCCGTAAGGAATATTTACAGTCACGGCAATTTCCGGATGGCTGTAAGGCGCAAAGGAAACGAAGAAGGCATGGTTGGAACGGCTCTTGTCCTCCTGGGCTGTTCCGGTTTTGCCTGCCACCTCCACAGGGAGATCGGAGAAAATACTCTTGGCGGAGCTGTCCGTGATCACCCGGCGCATACCGGTCTGGACCGCGTCCCAGGTACTGTCAGCCGCGTCCACATGGGAGCTGATGGCAGGGGTATAGTCCTTAATCAGGTTGCCGTCAGAGTCGGTAAGTTTATCTAAAAGACTCAGCTCAAATACATTTCCGCGGTTGGCAAGAGCTGCCACATAGCGGGAAAGCTGGACATTGGTGTAGGAATGGGTGCCCTGTCCCATGGCGGAACGCTCCGGGTCCTCCGATGATATCTGGGGCTCGTTCTCGGAAATCTCCACACCTGAGGTGTGATCCAGACCGAAAAGGGTGGCGTATTTGCGCAGGGTGGCAAGACCCTGGTCCGGCGAATAGGTGCCGTCCGGCTTCATACAGAGCCTGTGGGCCAGCTCGGCGAAGAAGTAGTTGCAGGAGTTCTGTATGCCTTCCTCGATGTTCTCGCTGTTATGGCGTCCGGGCCAGATCCAGCACTTGATGGGCTTGGAAATCTGATCGTATATACCGGTACACTCGATGGTGTCCTGAAGTCCTATCACGCCCTCTTCCAGGGCTGCCACAGCCGTGATGGGCTTAAAGGTGGAACCGGGGGCCTTCTGGGCCTGCGTGGCGTTGTTGTAAAGGGGTCTGGACATGTCGTCCTGGAGCTGGCTGAAGTAAGCCGCGTCCACGCTGCCCGACATCAGGTTATTGTCATAGCTGGGATATGTGACCAGGGCCCGGACTTCACCTGTTTTTACGTCCGTCACCACCACTCCTGCTGTACACGGGTCAAGAGCCAGCTGCGCCGGTGTCAGCTCCAGGTTGGATATCTTTTCCTTGATAAACTGGTAGGTGTAGGTGGAATCCCCCATCTGGAGGGCGGCTATGGCCTGGGCGTCATATGCCAGCACGCCCTGGGCATAAAGGGCCAGACAGAGCTCACGGCCTGTTATGACCTCATCGTTAATCAGGTAACGGAACATGCGCTTTGTAAATTTGTTGTCGCTGCGCAGGGATTCGATGACATGGTCCACCAGCTGGGTGAATATATCGTCTGCATCGGAGTATTTACTGGTCACGTCCAGACGGGTGGTGTCCACCCAGTTTCCCGCGATTCCGCTGTAAATATAATCCCTCAGGCTGATAGTGCCATCCCTCCACGCCTGGTATTCCGGCGAGGACTGGTCAATCTTATCCTTCTGTATGATCCCCACGGACCCGTCAGACAGATAAGCATAGATATAATTCATATAGGTAGCCATGTCCTTGGGAAGATCGTTCATGGCCAGGGCATGGGAGCTGAGAAGCTCGTTGCGTATCGCCCCGAGTATCTGATCCCTGGATGTCTCGTATTTGCTGTAAATCTGTTTTTCAATGTCGGACGCCCCTTCCTGGGACATATCCATCAGGGACAGCACATTGTTGTTAATCAGCTGGTAATAGGCGTCCTTTACAGGAATGGGTATTTTGGAAGGGTCATAAGTCTTGTCGGGGTCCAAATCATCGTACTGGAGATGGTAGCTGATGATACCGGCCAGCTGCTGCTCTATCAGCTTGTAAATAGCAATCTGCAGATCCCTGTCAATGGTCAGGTACACATCATCCCCGGCCTTGGCGTCCGTCTTTTCAATGATTTCACGGGGACGCCCCATGTTGTCCACATACATCCTGGAGTAGCCCTTTTCTCCCTGAAGCTCCAGCTCCATGGATTTCTCGATTCCGATACGGCCCACAATATCGTTGAGATCGTACTTGTCCGGAGCATCTTCCGGCAGGCCGGCCGCCTCATCGGACTGGTGCCACTGCTCGTTCAGGGCGGACAGCTGATCCTCCTGAACCTTGCCGGTATAGCCGATGATAGGGGCAAAATAGATGCTGTCCTCATACTTGCGCACATAGGACTGCTCCACCGCAACTCCCTTTAAGTCCGCGGCGTTCTCATTGATTTCCACCATGGTCTCATTGCTGATATTGGTGGCCACGGTGGTGGTCTCGTACTTCTGGTATTCGGTCAGCTTCATGGTATAGATAATATTGATCATGCCCAGGGCTATGTTGTCCGGTATGACCAGGGGATTGCCTTTTTCATCCTTCATCTTATCCAGCTCATAATCCACCTTCTTGCGCTCAAAGGCCTCCCTGGCCGTGATGTTGGTGGGATATTTGCCCTTTGGGTCATTTAGGCTTGCGGTGGAGGAAAGACCGTAAAAATTCAGGAAGAAACGGGTTCTGGCCGAATCAGAGCTGGATGTGAAGAACATCTCACCGTTCTGATCAAGGGCAATCTCGAATTTTCCCTCCACAGTCTCACCGCGGCGGTCCAGTATCCGTACCAGGCGGTACAGCATCTGGTTGCGTGAGCTGGGCCTGGGATAATCCCCCAAATCCTGTATGGTAACGGAATAAGCCAGCTCATTATAAGCCAGCCTGTTGCCGTTTCTGTCATAGATGTTGCCCCTGGACCCCGGTGTGGTGACGTTTTTTTCCGTCCTCTGCATATAGGTTTCCTGGTATTCGCTTCCGTCCAGAATCTGCATCTGGAACAGCTTGCCTAACAGCCCGGCAAACATGACGGTAAACATCACGGAAAGGGCAAAGAGCCGTGAGCTGAACAGCTTCTTGAAAAATTCTTTTACAATTTCTAACAGTTCGTCAAACAAGTTTTGTGTCTCTCCTTTTTCCTATATCCTCCACACGTCTGCTGGCGGAAAGGAACAGCCTGTAAATCAAAAGAGTGGTAACTGCAGTAAATATAATCTCCGGAAGCATGATGTTCCTGAAATAATAAGGAAGATTCAGACGTCCGCGGATTAAGAAGCGGAATATATATATATACATGCTGTACCAGATTCCGTTGAAAATACTGAGTATCAGCGGAAGGGTGATGTAGTCTTCGTAATAGTACTTGGTAAAAATGCCGTTGGCATAGCCGATATAAATATAGATAAGGGTATAAAAGCCAAAAGGCCCGCTGTAGAAAAGGTCCAGTAAAAGGCCTGAAAGAACGCCGTAAAACATCCCCGCATTCTTCCCATGGATAAAGCCGAAGGAAAACGTAAGGATTAAAAGCAGATTGGGCGTTGCCGACAAAAACGGGAGCAGGGGAAATACACAGTTCTGCACCGTAAATGCCAGCACGATAAACAATATATTGATGAGTACCTGTTTTATCTTTGCTTGAATCACTGGGCAGCCGCCTCTCCTGTATCTTTGATATCTGTAATAATCAGCACCTCCTGCAGATTATTAAAATCAGCCACCGGAATCAGATAGCCTGACTGGGTCAGGTGGTCCGGGTCAATGGAGACATCCGCAGCATATCCAACCAGGATGCCCGGAAGGAACTTGGTGCTGATGTTGGAGGTGACGATCTGATCGCCGTCCCTGAGAACCGCATCCTTTGAAAAATCCGTAAGCTTAAGACGCCCCTCCTCATAGAGGGTCAGATCTCCTGCCACAATACAGTTATAGGAGGAGTCCAGCTTCATGGCTCCCACACGGCTGGAATCGTCAATGATGGAACGCACCGTGGCGTAATTGGCGCCCACATCCGTCACAATGCCCACCAGGCCGCCGTCGGCAACCACGTTCATGTCCACGGCCACTCCGTCGGCAGACCCCTTGTTGATGCGGAATACCTGGAACCATTTTTCTGAATCACGGGCAATGACCCTGGCCCCGATTTTATCATACTGCATGTAATCCTGGTCAAGCTCATAGAGCTTCCTTAAGCGGTCCAGTTCAAACTGCTCTGCCTGCAGACGGTTATTGTCCTCTGTGAGCTGTACAATCTGGGTCTTCAGTTCCTCATTTTCCCGCAGCGCGTCTTTTAGGCTGCCGTAATCCTTTAATTCGTTATAGATGCCGGTTCCCACTGCGTTGACTCCTGTCTGTATGGGAATCAGAAAATAACCCACACCGGTGCGCAGGGGTTCCATGATGCCGTCCTTCAGGGATGTGATGCAGATGAGCAGTACGCACAGCACCGTAAGTCCTGCCAGAATATATTTACTGTGTTTGGTTTCCATGGATAAACTTCCTCTTACATTAAATTCTCTTCGCGGAAACTGAGATACCGCCTGTCTCCGATGACAATGTGATCGATCAGTGTGATTCCCACCAGGTCTCCCGCTTCTTTCAGGCGTTTGGTGAGCAGTATGTCTGCTCTGCTGGGGGTGGGGTCTCCGCTGGGATGGTTGTGAACCAGCACCATGGACACGGCCCGGCACCTGAGGCCTTCGATGAGTACCTCACGGGGTGTCATGACAGATGCATTTACTGTCCCTCTGGCCATAATCTGATCACGAACCATGGCCTGCTTGGTATTCAGAAACATGACCCGGATTTCCTCCTGCTCCAGATGGCGCATATCTTCCATATAATAGTCCGATATTTCCTCCGGACGGCCAAAGTAAAGGGTATGCTCGCTGGCCTTCCGCTTCCAGATGCGTTTTGACAGCTCTCCTATACAAAGCAGCTGGACCCCCTTTACCTTACCAACTCCCTTGATTCGTGTAAAATCATCCAGGGAATGGTGCAAAAGGCCCAGCAGGCCGTCTCCGGGGCTTCCCAGAGCCAGCAGGCTGTCTGCCAGGTCCAGGGAGTTTCCTTCCCTGCTTCCGGTGCGCAGGATGACTGCCAGAAGCTCTGTATCGGACAGGCTGTCCGGACCCAGACTCAGACATTTTTCATAGGGGCGGTCCTTGTGGGGCAGATCCTTAATTCTTATTCTTTCCATCTCTCTCCTAACTACGCACCTCTCCAAGCACAAAGTCAGGAAAATTATATATACCGGTAAATGATGAGTGCCACTGCCACGCCGATGATACTGGCCATGGTAATCTTGATGGTCAGTCCGAAGGTGATGACCAGGATGCCGAAATTAATTACCAGAGGCGAATCCAGCCCAAAGGATTGTCCGAAATTCAGCCAGTTCAGCCAGGAAATCCCTTCTGCCAGCTGTCCCATAAAGCCTCCCAGGACAATGCCTGCCAGCAGCATGATTAAAAGTATCCAGAAATTCTTGTAATGCATGTGTCTTACCCTCCGGTCAGTCAGGCCAAACCCCTGGGCCGCAGGACCTGGGTTCAGCCTAATTAGTATATATTACCATAAGTTTCCTGGGGTGTCATCTTAAGATTTTCAAAACCCCGTCATCCAACAGCTGCTGCAATGACTTGAGTATTCCCAGCTTTGCATGGTACCAGGTCAGTCCTCCCTGGAAATATACGGCATAGGGCGGCTTAATGGGGCCGTCAGCCGAGAGCTCGATGGACGATCCCTGGACAAAAGCGCCTGCTGCCATAATAACAGGGCTGTCGTATCCAGGCATATCCCATGGTTCGGGTGTCACATAGCTGTCCACAGGCGCGGCTGCCTGTATTCCCTTGCAGAAGGATATGACGCCCTCCGGCGTGCCGAAGGTGATGGCCTGGATGATGTCGTGACGGGATTCACTGCCGTCTGGCACCACGCCGTAGCCCAGGCGCTCATAAATATTGGCCGCGAATATGGCGCCCTTTAAGGCTCCTGACACCACAACAGGGGAAAGAAAAAGCCCCTGGTACAGCTGCTGGTTTAACCCCAGGCTGGCGCCTACCTCCTTGCCCAGTCCGGGAGCGCTTAAGCGGTAGGACGCCCGTTCAATACAGTCCTTTCTGCCCACGATATAGCCGCCGATGGGAGCCAGTCCGCCGCCGGGATTTTTGATCAGGGAACCTACAATCATATCCGCCCCCACATCGGTTGGCTCCAGGGTTTCCACAAACTCACCGTAGCAGTTGTCCACCATGCAGATAACGTCCGGTTTTATGTTCTTTATGAAGGAAATCAATTCCCCAATCCGCTTCACAGACAATGTGGGACGGGTGGCGTACCCTTTGGAACGCTGTATGGTCACCAGTTTTGTCCTTTCATTTATGGCTGCCGCAATGCCCTCATAGTCAAAGGAACCGTCCTCAAACAGGTCCACCTGACGGTAGACCACCCCATATTCCTTAAGGGAACCCACAGAATCCCTGATTCCTATGACTTCCTCCAGGGTGTCATAGGGCTTGCCCACAGGCGACAAAAGCTCGTCCCCTGGACGCAGGTTGCCTGACAGGGCCACATGAAGGGCATGTGTGCCGCTCATGAGCTGAGGACGCACAAGGGCGCTCTCACCGTGGAATACGCTGGCATACACATCCTCCAGCGTATCACGTCCCAGGTCATTGTAACCGTAACCTGTGGTAGCTGCAAAGTGGATGTCGCTGACACGGTTGTCCTGCATTCCCTTGATAACCTTCATCTGATTGTATTCCGCCACCGCATCAATGGCCTCAAAGCGTTCCCTCAGCGCTTTTTCCGTCTCAGCCGCAAACTCCCTGACTTCCCGGCTGATGCCAAGGCTTTCGTACATCTGGTTCATTCCATTTATATCCATTGGTTTATAATCCTCCGTTTTCCGGTTTGTTATTGTAGCACGATTCCCTGCTTTGCGCAATCCTCTAATATCCGTTCCAGAACGTTTGAGACATCCCCTCCGAAATCAGGCAGATTCAAAAAGCGCACATCCCTTTCCCGTTTGAACCAGGTCAGCTGGCGTTTTGCAAAATGTCTTGTATCGCGTTTCAGTATATATACAGCCTCATCCAGGCTGCATCTGCCCTCCAGATAGTCCAGAATCTCCTTATATCCCAGCCCCTGCATGGAGGTATGGCCTCTCCGGCAGCCCATATCCTTTAATGCCTTTACTTCCTCCACTAGTCCCTGTTCCATCATCAGGTCCACCCTGCGGTCAATTCTCTCATAGAGCAGGGCCCGGTCCGTGTTCAGAACATAATAGAGGAAATTGTAGGGGGATTCCTTCTCCCTCTCCTGCTGGTTATGGAGGGAAATCTTCTCCCCTGTCTGGCGGAAGTATTCAATGGCCCGGATGACACGTTTTATATTGTTGGCATGGATTTGGGCGGCTGCCTCCGGGTCCACCTGGCGGAGCATGGCATGAAGGAGCTGGGGAGCCCTCTCTCCCTCCCTCTCAGCCAGGGCTTCCAGTTCCCTGCGGACAGGGCTGCTGTCCTCATTTTCTTTAAAATCAATGTCGTACAGCAGGGCCTGTATATAAAAGCCGGTTCCGCCGGCAATGACAGGAATACGGCCGTGGCTGTAAATCTCCCTCAGGGCCTCCTTTGCCATCTGCTGGAAGGTGACCACATTAAAGGAGTCCCGGGGATCCAGCACGTCAATGAGATAATGGGGAACCCCGTCCATTTCCCCGGGAGTCACCTTGGCAGAGCCGATATCCATGTGCCTGTATACCTGCATGGAATCCGCGCTGACGATCTCCCCGCCAATGGCCTTTGCCAGCCGGATGGAAAGGGCGGTCTTTCCCACTGCCGTGGGTCCTGTGAGGACAATGAGCGGCTGCTTCATATGTTAAAAGCTCCTTTCAGACAATGCGTTTGAATTTTTTCTCCAGCTCATACTTGCTCATGGAGATGATGGTAGGCCTGCCGTGAGGGCAGGCATAGGGGTTTTCCAGGTCCAGAAGCTGGTCAATGAGCACATTGGCCTCCTGGAAGGACATGGTATGATGTCCTTTGACAGCTGCCTTGCAGGACATGGAGGCCACCTTTTCATAGATGATGTCCGGGTTATGTACAGACATATCCTCCGAGAGCCCGTCGATCATCTCTGTCAGCAGTTCCTTCTTGGCAATGGAAAACAGGTTGGCAGGCACGCCGCGCACCGCGTATTCCCTGCCGCCAAAGGGTTCTATCTCAAAACCGATTCCCGTGAAATAATCCATATATTTCTCCAGGAGAAGTTCTTCGTTCATGTTCAGTGTAAGGATAATGGGCGGGTCCACCATCTGCATGTCGTACTGCCTTGTCTTTAAGGACTTGATGGTATTCTCATAGAGCACCTTTTCATGGGCAGCATGCTGGTCAATGATGAACAGCTGTTCATTGTACTCCACCATCCAGTAGGTGTCAAACAGCTGGCCGATAAGCTTGTGCTTCAGCCTGGCCTTGGGGTCCAAAAGCTTGCCGTCAAACAGGTCCAGCTGTTCCGGCCCGGCGGTGCAGCCGGCTGTACCGGCTCCTGTATGGGCAGAAGCGGTACCGGTTGTGTCTGAATTCCCGGTCATACCGGGTTCTGGATGACTGGGGACTGTCTGGCCGGAGTCTGACTGACTGGGCGCTGTCTGGCCGTGGGCTGTCTGGCTGGAAATTGTTTGGCCGGGGCCTGTCTGACCGGAAGCTGTCTGACCAGGTGCCGTCTGGCCGGAGCCTGTCTGTCCGGAGTCTGTCTGGCCGGAGTCTGTCTGTCCGGAAGCTGGCCCGCCGGCCCCAATATCCTTCCCGGCAGAAACCGTGTTTTCCGTTTGATGGGGATTAACTGCGGCCGGGGAGACTGAACGTTTTTCCTGTTCCTTTCTTCTCTCCTTCAGCCAGTCAGGCATCAGCTCATTGACAAAGGATGGCCTGGGCGGGGCTGACTGGGTGTAAACTGAACCAGCGCCGGAGGACGGGCCGCCGTTCTGTACCTGGACGGGGCTGCCGGAGGTTTTCTGGCTTAGGTTCTCCCGCCTGCGCACCTCGAACGGCTCCGGGCGGGGAGCCAGTTTCTCTGCCAGCTGCCTGGCCTCCTTTTCCTGTTTTGCTTCCAGGCTGACCTGGGGGATCAGCTCCTTGTGGGCCAGGGCATTGCTGACAGCCCTTAACACTGCATGGTACACCTTTTCCCCGTCGGCAAAGCGCAGTTCCATCTTGGTGGGATGCACATTTACGTCCAGGGTGTCCGGCTCAATATGGAAATGCAGCATGGTAAAGGGATACTTGTGCTGCATCATATAGGGTTTATATGCCTCCTCAATGGCCTTGGATATAATGGAACTCTTGATGTAACGGCCATTGATGAAATAATTTTCATAATTCCGGTTGGATCTGGCTATGACCGGCTTGCCTGTAAATCCGGTGACTGTAATCCAGTCCTCATTGATTTCCACCGGGAGAAGGTTTCCCGCAATCTCCCGTCCGAATACAGTATATATCAGGTCCTTCAGGTTGTGGTTTCCTGAGGTGTAGAGCTTATTTTGATTGTTCTGTATGAAGCGGATGGAAATATCCGGGTGGGAAAGGGCAATCTTCTCCACCAGGGCCGCCACATGGGCGCCCTCTGTCATGGGTGTCTTAAGGAATTTCTTCCTCGCAGGCGTGTTGTAAAACAGGTTTCGGGCAATGATGGTGGTACCATCAGGGGCGCCTATTTCCTCCAGCCCCTTCTCAACCCCGCCTTCAATCTGGTACCGGGAACCGGTAAGGCTGTCCCCCGTCTTTGTAATCAGCTCCACCTGGGCCACGGCCGCTATGCTGGCCAGGGCCTCGCCGCGGAAACCCAGGGAGGAAATGGTGAATAAATCCTCCACTGTCTTGATTTTGCTTGTGGCGTGGCGCAGGAATGCCAGGGGTATTTCCTCCTTTGGGATGCCCCATCCGTTGTCGGTGACGCGAATCATGGAACAGCCGCCGTCCTTGATTTCCACGGTTACGGCGGTGGCATGGGCGTCAACGGCATTTTCCAGCAGCTCCTTCACTACGGAAGCAGGCCGCTCAATGACCTCGCCGGCTGCAATTTTGTTGATGGTGCTTTGGTCTAAAACAGTTATGTTGGCCATGTTTAAGTTCCTTTCTGTCTGTACTCAGCCAAAAAGTATCTCTAAAAGCCGGCCCCAATCTCAGATGCCAGGGCCGGCTTTATCAGTTGCTTTTTACAGGTATATAATCCCTGACCTGTATCTACTTTACCGACTTGCCGGAACGTTCGGAAAGGAACGTGCGCAGGCCGTTTATGCAGACAGCGCCCATCTGTCTCTTATCCAGAAGATAGCCGCCATGGTCCATGGTATATAACACCAGGCACTGCTGTGTCTCGCATATGTGGGATATCTGGCTGTATGCGTGTACTGCCCTGCATCCGGTTGGAACAGTCTGAATTAAAGAGGCCACTGCGGATAAAGCCCGGCCCCATGGTGCGGACCAGATACGCCAGAATCAGGAAGAGGGTCTTCAGTTATCATATCAGATTCCTTTTCCTTGCTGCACCGGCGGCCTTCCGCCCCAATACTGCATTACATGATGCAGCACTGTTTATCCCCTCTCTTTATATACAACAAAACCAGATAAAACACAAGCCCTTTTTACAGAACCATGGGCCTTTGAACCATGGGTCTTACCAGGTTATGGGCACTACAAATCCATAAGTCCCTCCAGAACATGGACCTCCATGCGTCCCTGCTCCAGGTCCACATTCAGAATACAGTCACCGATGGCGGGAAGCATCAGTTCCTTTCCGTCCTTCATGGCAACCACATATACATCATTGGCCCCTGTTTCCAGCACATCCTTAAGGGTTCCCAGCTCCGCGCCCTGGTCCGATACCACAGTAAGTCCAATCAGGTCCGTGATAAAGTATTCATCGGGCTCCAGGTCCACGGCCTGATCCCTGGTTATCAGCAGGTCCCTGGATTTATATTTTTCTATTTCATTTATATTGTCATATCCCCTGAATTTGAGGATGACCATGTTCTTGAAGAATTTCACATGTTCGATTTCCATGGGAATATGCTCTTTTCCTGTGTCAAGGATGACTTCCTTCAGCTCTTTGAAACGCTTGGCGTCATCTGTGGTGGGGAATACCTTTACTTCCCCTTTGATTCCGTGGGCGGAGGTTATGACTCCCACTCTCAGCATGTTTTCCATACACCTGTCACCTTTCTGTGATAAGTAATTTTACGGATAAATGTTCCGGGACAATATTCCCGGGCAATAAATGAACCGCCAGCCCTGCGGCCAGCGGTCCTTCATTGTCTGCGTACTGAATCCTGCTTACTGAATCTCAACGATTACTTTCTTGTCTTCCTTGGATGCAGCGGCCTTGACAACGGAACGGATTGCCTTTGCAATCCTGCCCTGCTTGCCGATGACCTTGCCCATGTCGGCAGGAGACACCTTAAGCTCAATCAGGGTGTCCTCGCCCTTCATTGATTCGGTAACAACAACTTCTTCTGGGTTATCGACCAGTGCTTTCGCAATCACTTCGACTAATTCCTTCATCTTAACACCTCATTGTCAACTACTGAATGCCGGCGATTTTTAAGAGCTTTCCTACGGTCTCAGTTGGCTGTGCACCTGTTGCTAACCACTTCTTAGCTGCTTCCTCGTCAAATTTGATGACACTTGGTTCCCTGGTTGGGTCATAAGTGCCGATTTCCGCGATGAATTTGCCATCCCTTGGGGATCTGGAATCAGCAACTACGATTCTATAGAAAGGAGCCTTCTTCTGTCCCATTCTTCTTAATCTCATCTTTACTGCCATGTGATTTCACCTCCTTGTGAATTGTTCTTATATTAGACATACAGGAGTATTCCTGTTTGACTAGCCTGGTCTGCGGATTGTGGTATCAGCATTCTGTGTCCTAAAAGGGCATCTTCATCTTGCCGCCCAGCAGTCCTCCCAGACCGCCGAATCCGCCTTTTCGCTTGCCGCCGCCCATAAGACCCGGCATCTGCTTCATCATTTTCTTCATCTGGTCAAACTGTTTTACCAGACGGTTGACCTCGCTGACCTCCACACCGGCGCCTTTTGCAATGCGCTGTTTCCTGGAAGGGTTTATGAGGTTTGGACTGGCCCTCTCCTCCTTTGTCATGGAGAGGATGATGGACTCTACTCTGTGCATGGATTTTTCACCTTCATCCATATCCACACCGGACAGCTGGTTTCCCATACCCGGCATCATGGAAAGAATACTTCCCATACCGCCCATCTTTTTAATCTGCTGCATCTGGGTCAGAAAATCATTGTAATCAAATTCCGCCTTGCGCAGCTTCTGGCTCAGCTCCTTGGCCTGTTCCTCATCCACCTCGGCAGCCGCTTTCTCAATCAGGGACTGGATATCGCCCATTCCCAGGATTCTGGAAGCCATTCTGTCCGGGTAGAACTGTTCCAGATCAGACAGCTTCTCGCCCATACCAACATATAGAATCGGTTTACCTGTGACTGCGCGGATGGAAAGGGCCGCACCGCCTCTGGTATCGCCATCCAGCTTTGTGAGGATGACACCGTCAATACCTATCTTATCGTTAAATGTACCTGCCACATTCACTGCATCCTGGCCGGTCATGGCGTCCACCACCAATATGGTCTGGCAGACATCCAGATTGTCCTTTATCTCTACCAGCTCATCCATCATGGTCTCATCAATGTGGAGACGTCCCGCTGTATCCAGGATAACCACGTTAAGTCCGTTCTTGGATGCGTGTTCCAGTGCCGCCTTGGCAATGTCCACAGGCTTGTTTTTGTTGCCCATGGAGAACACCGGAATACCTACCCGGTCGCCGTTAATCTGCAGCTGCTCTATGGCAGCCGGCCGGTAGATGTCGCAGGCAGCTAACAGGGGCTTACGTCCCTTTGCCTTCATCTTTGCTGCAATCTTGGCCGTGGTCGTGGTCTTACCCGCGCCCTGGAGACCAGCCATCATGATAATGCTGATTTCGTTGGAGGGCTTTAAGGAAATCTCTGTTGTCTCGGAACCCATGAGCTTTACCAGCTCCTCGGTCACGATTTTGATGACAGTCTGTCCCGGTGTCAGGCTTCCGAATACATCCTCGCCCACCGCCCGTTCCTGAACGGACCCGATAAACTGTTTAACCACACGGAAGCTTACATCTGCTTCCAGAAGCGCCATCTTGACTTCCTTTAACGCGGCTTTTACATCGGCTTCTGAAAGACGGCCTTTACCGCGAAGGTTCTTGAATACATTTTGTAATTTATCGGATAAGCTTTCAAAAGCCATGAAATAATCCTCCTAAGACTGCACTGCATTCAATGAATCACACATCAAAGCGTGCTGGTGATTTCTGCGGACAACCGCCTAATCTGGTCAATGAGTGCCATATCCCTGGTGCGTATGCATTCATCAGAGAGACGCTCCAGCTCGCCGGCTATCTCCTTGACTTTAATGAACTTGGCTACCAGATGAAGCTTGGCCTCATAATCCTTTAGTATCTTGTCGCATCTTTTTATCAAATCGTGGACACCCTGACGGCTGATTCCCTGCTCTCCCGCTATCTCGCTGGGGGAAAGGTCACCGAACACCACGTCCTCGTATATCCTGCGCTGATGTTCTGTCAGCAGTTCTCCATAAAAATCATATAACAAACCCTGTTCCACAATCTTTTCCATTTCAACCACCTGTGCTATCATACACGATAGAAAAAGGATTGTCAAGCATTTTCACTTGACAATCCCAAAAATTATTGATAGTAAACATTTTTGTTTACAGATATCAGCAGTATGGCAGCAATAAAGCATCCTATAATAAGAATTCGGTATATTCCGGAAAAACGGGCGCCAACCTGGCTGTCAATGAGACAGAACAGGATACTGCCAAACATCAGGATGGTGGGAAGCAGCACAAAAAACATGTATTTTCCCTTGGAAACACTGCGGGGAGGCGGTGTGCACCGCACCAGCTTCACAAGAGGAATCCTGCCAAGGCGGAAACAGGGACCGAAGGTAAAGGAAGCCTGATAGGCGATTCCTTCCAGCCGGACCAGGGCATAGGTGAATTCCAGCCGGATCGTCTCATAGTCCAGATTCCTTCTGGCCGCGTAAAGAGCTGTCTCCCGCGCAAAGTCCTCCGGCGTCAGGATTTCCCCCTCAGGTTCAAAATAGATGTACTGGGAGTGGAGTTCCTTCTGAAACATCTTCCAGTCTTTCCTGATATCCTCCAGCCAGGTGGTATTGCCATCTTCACGGCTGAATTCCTCCAGACAGCTTTCCACGATGGAAGGTTTCAGCGTCTGCTGTTCTTCCAGTCTGGAACATATCTGTTCAAGCTTCTTTAACTGTGACATTTCTCCGTCAATCCGGTCCAGACGCATGCGCATCAGATCGCTTACGCTCAGCCGCCCCTCAAAATATCCGCGGATATCCCGGATGGGAATACCCAGCTGCCGCAGAAAACGGATTTCCAGCAGACGCTGTATATCTTCCTCGCTGTAATCCCTGTACCGGTTTCCTTCTGTGCGCCGGGGCGCTAAAAGCTCCTCGCTTTCATAATAACGTATATTTTTCCGGTCCAGGCCGGTACGGGCCTCGGCTTCTTTCATTTTCATAAACTCATCTCCTTTCTGTTTCTGATTTGATTATAAGGTATCCACCAACTGTACAGTCAAGGGAAATGAGTGAATTTTATTTGTTTTATATTGGCACTCCCTGAATCCCGGAAGGAATTAACACAATCAAAAAGGGAAAACAATTCAGTTTTCCCTTTCAAAAACAATGGCATAATTGCTGTTGCTTGTCAATACCCTTTTTTCGCTGGATGGGCTTATAATCTGGACCAGCCGCCATCCCTGGGCAGATTCCTTCCTGATAATATCTTTACACTTCTCAATTGTTTCAGCATTACCACTTTTCAAATCCCCGTCAAATGGAACTTCCACAAAATTATATTCATATTTTCCCATATCCGCAACTCTTTCTCTTTTGATATTTGCACTTATTATAGCGCCGGATATCATAAAGATACTATGGGAATTTATAAAGGGCATATAAAGATTATATATAGATTCAGGAATAGTTCCTATTATCGGTCACAGAGGGGTTTGTAATTCTCTTCCTTCATAATGCTTGTATAGGCAGGGCGGATAATCTTATCCATATTAATCAATTCCTCAATACGGTGCGCGCTCCATCCCACGATTCTGGCGATTGCAAAGATGGGCGTGAACATTTCTTCCGGAATATCCAGCATGCTGTATACAAATCCGCTGTAGAAGTCCACATTGGCGCTGACGCCCTTGTAGATTCTGCGTTCCTCGGTGATAACCTTGGGGCCCAGCTCCTCAATCATGGAATAGAGGGCAAATTCCTCCATACGGCCTTTTTCCTCTGAAAGCTGGCGCACAAAGCGTTTGAAAATCTCGGCACGCGGATCTGACTTGGAATACACTGCATGGCCCATTCCATAGATAAGGCCTTTGCGGTCAAATGCCTCTTTGTGAAGCAGTTTCTTCAGATAGGATTCCACCTCATCCCTGTCAGTGACATCCTTTACCTCACTCCTTAAATCCTGCATCATTTCCACTACCTTGATGTTGGCCCCGCCGTGCTTGGGTCCCTTTAAGGAGGCCAGGGCTGCGGAGATGACAGAATATGTATCTGTGCCAGAGGAGGTAACCACATGGGTGGTAAAGGTAGAGTTGTTGCCGCCGCCATGCTCCATATGCAGGATTAACGCCAAATCCAGAACATGGGCTTCCACCTGCGAGTACTTCATGTCGGGCCTCAGAAGGCGGAGCAGATTCTCTGCAGTAGAGAGATTTTCGTCCGGGCGGTGTATGTACATGCTGCCGTCCCTCTCATAATGGTTATAGGCATGGTAGCCGTACACAGCCAGCATGGGCATTACGCTGATGAGCATCATGCACTGTCTGAGTACATTGGGAACCGTAATATCCCAGGCCTTCTCGTCATAGGAAGCCAGGGTGAGAATACTCTTGCTCAGGGATATCATCATATCTTTTGTCGGTGCTTTCATTACTACGTCACGGACAAAATTTGTGGGAAGTGTACGGCTGAATGCCAGGCTTTCTTTAAATTTTGTAAGCTGATCTGCATTAGGAAGTTCTCCGAACAGAAGCAGGTATGCAATTTCTTCAAAACCATATCGGTTTTCTCTCACTACACCGCCAATCAAATCATAGATATTATAACCTCTGTAAAATAGTTTTCCTTCGCAGGGGACCTTTACTCCATCCACTACTTTGTTGGCTTCGATTTTGGACACCTTCGTCAGACCCGCTACCACGCCGTTTCCGTTTTTATCACGGAGCCCCCGCTTCACGTCGTACTTTTCATACAGTTCCAAATCAATCCTCTCATCGCTCAGACAAATGTCTGACCACTGGCTCAAGTTGTCCATAAATTCCTTTGTTTCAATCATGCAAAACCTCTCCTTTCGACTGTTTGATTTTCTCTTATAAAATTCCTCCTGTAAAAGTGGTATTTTTACTATTTTATTCCATTTTAAGATTTTTTGCAAACTTTTTTTACTTTTTTGTATAAATAAAAGTTCAAAACAGGAAGGATTCCTGCTCTATCACCTGTTTTTCAGCGCAGATTTTGTCTATGAGGGGCTGAAGGAGCGGTTCGGCTGTCCGCTGGAGTTTTTCCAGTTTACTGGTTTCTATAGGTTCACCGTAGGCCATATACTGATCATACGTTTGTGTATCCATAAGGTATGGATACAGTTTCGGGAAAATGCGTTTCTTAATATATTGAAATATCTTAACTCCACCATAATCCAAGTCGCCTGTGTGGAGATAGGCCGTCCCACAGGAAGTATGAATGCCGGACAAAACCCGTTCCAGCTGAATCAGAAACGCACGCTCATCCGGAGAAAAGTATCCGTGTGAATATATGATTAGAGTCCCTTCCTCATAGGGCATGCTTTCATAATTCGCTTTATTTTCCACTGTAATCACCTTTGAAATGAACTGCTCCGGTGGGATAGATGCGCTTCTGAGCGTCTGATTATTAAAGACAAATCCACTGGGAAACAGGGAAAGATTTATCTTGTTTCCTGCCAGTTCAATAATCAGGTTTCCTTTCACGGCTAACTCTTGGGCATAGCCGTTAATCATCAGCTGATCCAGTACCTGCCGGTCATCCATGTCATCATTTACCGTGTCCAGATAAGCCCTCGCAGCAGATAAGACTTTGGATTGCAGATGTTTTTCAAATGCCTTGGATTTACCCAGATATTTTTTACTGAAAATCCTTTTGTAGACTGGTTCCTGTAGACAATCTATGGCCTTGAAACAAGTAAACAGCAGTTCCCGTTTTGGGGTATCCAGTGCTTTGGGAACATCTCCTTTATCCAGACTTTGGAGAAAGGATTGGTAATAGCTGCGTATCCACTGGCTTTGTATCAAAGCAAGCTGTTGGTCCACCTCTTCTTTCAGTTTATTGATACGCTTGAACTTCGGTATTTTTCCCAGTCGTTGGTATATAGTCTCCATCTGTTCCAGGCTGTACCACGCCTTCTCCGCTTCGATACCGTACTGATACCATTTGACCTTCACCAGCCCTTCCATTTCCAGTTCCATAAGCTGGTTCATAAAGTCCCGTTTTCCTGTCTCTTTAAAATCCTGTTCCCTGAATATGACAGAGCGTTTTCCGCTCATACCTTTCTTCCAGTCCACAGTACTCTTCTCGTATTTTTGGACAATACATTCCAGCGGTGCATTCATAAACAGCTTCCCCTCCCTTTTTATAATGACGGTTATTATAACGTTTCCGCAAATTCATCCCCATCTTCTATATCCTGCATCAGCTCAACAAAGCGCTCCCGTTCAAATTCCTGGATGGATATGGACTTTTTGTTGGGGTTTGCAAAGACAAAGGTCTTGTCCACGTTTTCCACGTAATTCTGGATTTTGTCATTGGTGGCGCTGATGATGGCCTGGAACCCAAGGCCGCGGATGAGTTCAATACAGCTGGCCACCTTCTCCCCGTCCATCTTGGAAAATGCTTCGTCCAGCACCACCAGACGTATGGTTGGATTGCGCTCCACCTTGGAGGGCAGATTGATGCGGTAGGCCTGGGCAAAGCTGGCCAGAAGAGCCACATACAGCGGGTTCTGTCCTTCTCCGCCTGAATTCTTCTTAATCATTTTGCTCAGCCGTATTTTGATTACCTCGTCTTCATTCTGTATAAGCTGCTGCATGTCAAAGGACAGGTAGGTGCGGTAATCTGAATACTTATCCATGTTCCGCCTGGCCTCGTCCATCTGCTCCGGGGTGGCGTTTTCCGGGGGAATGAAAATACTGATGAGTTCATTCATCAAATCCCCATACTGTTTTTCATGCTCTATGGTAAACAGGTCCATCTGGTTTTCATAGGAATAATTGAGGTCGGCCGGATTGATGTCCAGTGAATCATCCATAAACATATCGTAGAAACGCCCGTCAGGTCCTTTGTTGCGGCCGATAACAAACTGGTATTTGTCCTTTCCGAAATCCAGGCGGCTGATGATGCGGTTCAGCTCATCCTTGCGTATCAGGGCCTCCCGGATTGCGCTGCGGATTTTATACATAAAGTCATCCCGGAAATGTTCCACCGCGGATTTGGCCTGCTGCGTGGCTTTCTGCTTGTATTCTTCCAGATTATCGCATTTCAGGTCGCTTAAAAGGCGGTCATAGGCAGCATTATCTCTGGCGTTTACCGTAAAATTGCGGTTGGGGTAAGTCCTGATATAGCTGGTCCTGACGGTCAGAAGCTCCTGAAAAGCTGCTTCCCTGGCCTCAGACAGTTTGCTGCACCTGGCAATGAAGGTTTCCTTTTCCCTGTCATAGCGCACCGTATCCCTGGAGGGCAGATAGGCTGACAGTTCGTTGTCATAGTCAGGATTCTGCTTTAACTCCCGTTCCTTTGACGTGAGAAGGGACTGGCTGTCAATGGACTTATTCCGGCACCCTTCTATCTCCCGCTCTTTGTCACGGATCAGCACATTCAGGCTGTCCCTCTCCCTCTTTTTGCCGTCGCAGAGCGTGATAACCGCCTGGCGGTCCCGTTCTAACTGGTCTACATTTTGCTCCTTTAAAAGCTCCAGCTTCTGTATCAGTTTTTTCTTTTCACGCTCCTTGGCTTTGTAGCTGTTTATGTCATTCAGCCAGTCCATGTATTCCGTGGGTTCGGCTGAGAGCCAGGGGAGGGCCAGGATTCTAAGGGACTCCCTGGCCGTTTCCTCCAAAGGCTTTTTCTTTTCCTCCAGGCTCGCCAGTTCCTGCTCCAGAAGACGGATACGCCTCCTGACGCTGTCCTTGCCGATATAGGCAAATTTAGTGTAGTTATCCGGGTTGATGTGCTGCAGGCGGAAGGTGTGGTAGAGCATGCAGCCGCTGGTGATGCCGATACGGCATTCCCTTAATTCATCTATGGTATTGCACTTGATGACCTTTCCAAGCAGCAGGTCTATATAAGGTTTTAAGTAGGAGTCCCTCACAGTCACTTCCTCTGAGAGGGCGCCTTTTTGTACCTGGGGCTGGTTCTGGGATGCCTTTTCCGTATCCAGCACAGCCACATTGAAGTATTCCTTTTTATCCAGTTCCCCGTAGATTTCCAGGGCGGCTCTGGCGTATTTAGGAGATACCACCAGATTTAATTTATTGTTTCCCAGATAGCCCTCCACCGCGTTGCGCCACTCATCTCTCTTTACGTCCAGCAGATCAGCCAGCACATGCACATCCACGCTCTTACCAGTTTTCTCCAGAAGGCGGCGCTGGATGTAGCTCCTGGCATTTTCCAGGTATTTGGGATAGGCTTTGCTGCCGGAACGAAGTTTTTCCAGTTCATCTCTTGTCTGCTTTTCCTGCTTTTTGAGCTCTCTGACAGCGGCAGCAGCTTCCTGATGCTGTTTTTCCGTATCTGTACGCATGGATACCATGTTTTTTTTCAGTCGTTCCAATGTCTCCAGGTCAATGGTGCGGTTTTCAAATTCCTCCATATCCCAAAGGGTCTGGTTGGAGGTGATGTCCTCTTCCTCCCAGCGCTTTAAGGCGGTTGCGGTCTGCTGCCACCTGGCTTCGCTTTTTCCCAGCTGTTCCAACAGTTCATTCAGGCTCTTAAGCTGGCTTTTCAGCTCCTCATACCCTGTGGAGGCAATACGGCGCAGCAGCTCGTCGCTCTGCCGGGTCAGCTCGCCAATCTGTTCGTCCACTGAGCTTCTGGCCTGAACCTGCTTTTTCAGGTCCTCTCCTGCCAGCTTTGCCCTGTCAGCCAGGGTACGGACCTCTGACTGAAGCTGCAGAATCTCCAGTTTCTGCACAAAGTAGGAACATTTTTCGATCTGCTGTTCCTTGTCAGCATAGGTTAGGAATCTGTCCTCAATCTGTTTTAAGGATTGGATTTCCGCACATGTGTCCTCTATTTTCTTTCTCATGCGGCCGTACTGCATAACACTTTCCTGCATGTCCTCGATATGGATGTCCTGCTCCATGCAGATGTATTCTTTTACAAAATCCTCCAGTTTGATGTTCATTCTGAATGGGATGGCCCGCTTGAAGAGAAGGGGGAATTTTTCAGAGTCCAGGCCCCCCAGGTAGGAATCGTAGAGTATGCGGCGGAATCGCTCGTTGTGGGAGGTCAGGAAATAATCCTCCCGGCTGTAATTCGCCTGAAGATAGTCTTCTATTTCCACGATGGACATGGTCCGTTTCCCGCCCCTGTAGCCATTGTCCCACATGGGTCCTTTGTGCCAGAAGAAACGGCGGGATATCTCATTGGTGCCTGTCTCCACATCAAAGACAATTCCCACGCACTGGCACTGGCCCGTATCGCTTCGTTTCAGTTCCAACACAATGGTAGAGGAAAAATTCTGGTTGCGCAGATAGGAAAACTCGTTGTTTTCACCGATATTTACCATACCTCTTAAGTATTCAATCAGGCTGCGGTCAGAGTCATCGGCAGCAGCCTTGTTGAAGAAGCCCCTGCCGTCCGTATTGGCATAGAGCACAATCTGCATGGCGTCTATAACCGTGGACTTGCCGCTGCCCGAATGTCCGGTAAAAAAATTAATTTCATCATTAAAGGACAGGGTCCTTTTGGTTATATAGTGCCAATTATTCAAACATATCCTGGAAAGGGCGAGAAAACGATCGTTTGCTATTTTCTGTTCCATGGTTCTCCTTCCTCAGATGCCATTTCATCCTCTGTCATTTCATCCTCTGTCATTTCATCCTCTGTCATTTCATCCTCCGCCATTTCGTCCTCCGCCATTCCGTCCTCCGTCATACCGTCCGTGGCGTCCGGTTCTTCCTCCTCCAAATCAGCTTTCAACTGGACTCCGCTTTCATCCGAATCATCCTCAAAGGAGGAAAGAAGGCAGCGCACATCGTCTCCCATGAGCACCACGTTGATGCAGGGATATATAATCATGCGGCTTTCGCTTTTTAAGTCCTCCAGCAGATCCAAAGGTTCTATAACCTGGTATTTTTTCAGGAGGGTCACTGCCCGGCGGATTTCCGTGAGAGCGGGCTGCTTCTTGAACAGCCTGTAATTGCCCAGCTTTTCGTGGATTTCCCGCAGAGATGTATAGACATTGACACTGGTGGAAACGCTTTCCATCTGTTCATCGTATATCAGCTTCAGCACCAGCAGATACAGGGTGGCCAGGCGGGGCAGCTTGTCTCCCACCACAGTTTCACCCTGGATGTACATGACGCCCATCTGGCTGTTTTCGCGCAGCTCCACTCCGCTGATGGCAAAATAATTCTTCATAAATTCCAGGTGTTTGCTGCATACCCGGTAGTCTCTGTTGTACTGGAATCTTCCGGTGCGCTTGTCATATTTGTGTTCCAGTATAAAGGTCTGGCGCCACAGGAGACGGATGATTTCCGTCACTTCCATCTGCTCCGACTGCATCAGATTGTCGTAGTAAGGAACGCCGTTTCCGGTGTATCCGGCCGCCGGCGCGATGTCTGTCATGCTGTTTTCCAATTCCATGTTTTCCACTATCTTGCCCTCCTGACAAATACCAGCCGCGGATAGGTATAGCCTTTGCAGTGCACCATTTCCGAATCTTCCTCTTCCACCTTATAAGGACTCTTTCTCCTGGTGGAATAGTCATAGGCCAGTATCAGTTTTTCAAAGTCCTGGTCCGAATGTATGGTTTGTTCGTCCACCACCATTTTTCCCTCTGTCATGCTGCCTTCTATAAAGGCTTCAATCTCCTTCTGGCTGTAACGGTTCCTGACCTTGTTCAGGTTCAGAACTTCCTCCATGGACAGTTCCTCGGATTCTTCCTCATCCTTTAACTGTTCTGTAAAGTCTGCCTTGGTCTTACGCCGTTTGTACAGGGATTTTTCTGACAATATGGTCATCTGGGACAGGTTCATCCTGGCGCTTACAGATGTCAGCTCCTCTTCCGGGCAGCCGTATTCCGAAAGATGGTTTAAAAGCCTGATTACAAGCCCCTTCATGTTGTCCTCCTGGTTTAACAGGTAGTTGAGGCGTGTGACGGTTGCCTTGACATAACGGGAGTGCTCCTTGTCCATGTTGGAGATGCGGTGTTCTATATCATCGAACCCGCGCTCCAGCTGGTCCAGCTTCTCCACAATATCGTATTCTGTCAGGGGGGACTTTTTCTGGCCTCTGGCTGAAGCCGCGCTTTTTGCGCACATTTTATTTATCCAGGAACTGTCCTCCCGCATGGCGGCTATCCAGGATTTAATATCTGTCTTGTAGAGATAAAAATTGTCCGAGGTCTTTAATATATGATATTTTTTATTGACGATTTCCGTCACGTATCCTTCCAGGTGCTCCTTTAACAGGGTCCCGTAATTTTTTTGTTCCAGCAGGCTGCCAAAGAACTTATCCATATTGTGCAGCATGTCCTGAAGGGACTTGTTCAGTTTTTTCGTGTTTATGAGAGCCGTATTTAGCAGGCTGACGCTGGAGCGGGGGTCGTTTTTCAGAGAAAATAGAATGGCATAGACATTCTGGATATAAACCTGGGTCTCATCCTCATCATCGCCTAATAAACGTGAAAATGCCTCAATCATCACCGCGGCGTAATCCGGAATGACGATGTTGACCGTCATGCTGGCGTAATCATCCACCTTGCGGAGCCAGCCGGTCCTCAGGAGCCAGTTAAGAACCCTGGTGGCAGGCGGTTCCAGTTCATCCCAGTCATCCTCGGTCTCGTCCTGCCATATGACATATTTTTTCTGGGAGAAATATTCACTTAAAAGCTGGATGCAGACTTCCCTGCTGAGAAAGTAATTGCTGTACTCATACTCCTCGTTGATTTTAAGAAGTGCCTCTATGTAAGTAGACCGGTTGACAGAGCGGAACAGGCTCCAGAACCGGTCTGGTATTTCATTCATCAGTATCATTTACAAACCTCCGTATTTCCCTATCATTATAACAGGAAACACCGGAAGTGACAATCAGAAATCATTGGCCCCGCCATCTCCTGACTCCCGGAGCCAGGCTTTCAGATATCCGAGAAGGACAGGCTGGATGTCAGGATAAGTCCAGTTGGCGGGCGGTTCCCTAAACAGTGCGGTGCGGGCTATCTCATACCCCTCCGGTATGGGGCCCAGCTCTGTAATGTCGCCGTAATAGAGCATTCCGTAGCTTATCCCAGGCGTATCAGGGTCTCCAGCGGTCTCACGGACCGAATATGCGCTTAACGGCGTCAGGGTGAAGCCCACTGCACCGGTCTCTTCGTATAATTCCCTGCGGGCCGTGTGTTCTATCTTTTCCCCTGCTTCCCTGCGGCCTCCGGGACACTCGTAGGTATCCCGATCCCTGTGCTGGCAGAACAGCCATTTCCCCTGGTATCTGGACAGGATGACTGCAAACTTCAGCAGGGAATCATCCACTGTGTTGTGAAATTCGACGCTTATCATGTGGTATCCTCCTTATCAGGAATGTACGGCGTGTGTGATTGGGATTGTTATAATGCTTAAACAGCCAGTCTCCCGGCAAAGGTTTTCATTCGTTATCATGGTCCAGTCCAAGGTAAAGAAGCAGTCCTATGGAAAAAAACAGGATATGGGGGATAACGGAAAAGGACATGCGCCAAATCCACAGGGGGGCTCCCGGGAATAACGGAAGGGGGACAAACAGCCACAGCATACAGAGCATGTAGAGTGCAGCTGTCAGCCCTCCCACTACAAGGAGTTTTTTTCTCATGCCGGATTCAGCTATCCGTACAGTGCCTGCCACATTCAGCACATGCATCAGGCTGACAGCAAATCCCACACTTATAAGAGGCATGACGGATGTCTGCAGCAGGATATAAGGCATGGAATTGTATGTCCTGGTTTTTAGCACATCCAGATGCCGTCCTAACGCTGTCAGAATGAGGTATGAGGCCAGGGTCAGGATGCCCCAGAACACGGCCTTTTTCAGGTGACGCTTTCTGACGGCAGACCTGGTCTCCTCATCTGCACCGGCTGGCATCTGACCGTATATGACTACAAGAATATCGGTTCCGAAGGCACTTGCCAGGGTTTCCAGCATATCCAGATCCGGCTGGCTCCTGCCTGTTTCCCAATTGGATACGGCCTGCCGGGTGACGTGAATCTTTTGGGCCAGCTGTTCCTGGGACATCCCCTGTTCCTTTCTCAATTTTACAATATTCTTTCCTACTGTATTTTTCATAGCGGTACCTCCGGGAACCATTTTATAATAGTCTTTGTTCTGAATTCATATTATCTGCTCTTGGTTCCGGTGTCACGCAATAATCTGTTGCACCCTTATAATATAAGGCTTTTTCCATGCCCGGTTGAATACTATTTTAAATGCTCCTCGTATGACAGCATCCGTTCCTCGTAGCCGTCCAGTTTCCAGTCCAGCCTTGCCAGGACTTGGTTCAGTTCATTGATTCGGGCCGCAATCTGTTCCCGCTGTTCCAGAAGGAGATTCTTTCTGGCCTGGATGGTGGAAGCTCCCTGATGGAACAATGTCACATATTCCAGCAATGTCTCCACGGAAACCCCTGCGCTGCGCATGCACTTGATATACTCCACCCAATGGCAGTCATCCTCGGAATAATTGCGGATGCCGCCGGACGTGCGGCCCACATGGGGAAGAAGGCCGATCCGTTCATAGTAGCGCAGTGTATCGGCCGATATGTCATATTGTCTGCTGACTTCTGCAATAGTCAAACCTTCATCAACTCCTTTACCCTGTAATCTTGTATGAATCAATTTTTGTATGAATCAATACATCTGAGCTCATATCTGCGGCTGCCAAGGCCAAGAGAATGGGCTGCCTCCACCGTGTGTATCCCGTTCCGGGATTCTATGCGCTCTATAAGGGCAGCCTTTCCGTCATCCTCAGAAGCGTATACTGCATCCACACACGCCTGGTCCAGGGCCACAGGATCTGCGGATGCGAAAATACCGATGTCCCCCATCTCCGGGTCATGGGGATGGGCGTCGCAGTCGCAGTCCACGGACAGACGGTTGGCCACATTGATGTACACTATATTTTCACGGCCCATGTAGTCCATGACGGAGCGATCCGCGTCCGCCATGGATTCCAGGAATGAATCGTGGTCCGCTGTAAATACATCCTCAAACCGGGTGCTGGTGCCGGAAGAGTGAATCCATATTTTGCCGTAAGAGGATGCAAGCCCAATGGACATGTTCTTTAAAGCCCCGCCAAAGCCTCCCATGGCATGGCCTTTGAAATGAGAAAGCATGAGCATGGAATCATAGTTTTGAAGATGGGATCCCACATAATTTTCCGTCAGATGATGACCGCCTGTTACCGGAAGGGGCATATGGCCCTCCTCGTCCAGGATATCACAGGGAGCAATGGCTGTGAACCCATGGTCCCGCATGGTCTCCCAGTGAGCTTTGGAAGTGTTCCTTCTTCCCTCATAGGCAGTATTGCACTCCACAATGGTGCCCTTAAGTTCCTGTACAAGGTTCCTGATAAGCTCCGGCTGCAGGAAATTGCGGCCGCCCGGCTCCCCTGTGGAGATCTTTACCGCTGCGCTGCCGGGGAGCGAGACACCCAATGCGCGGTAAATCCGGACCAGGCTTTCCGGCGTGATTTCCCTTGTCATGTAAACAATAGACATATTGATTGTCCTCCTTGAAATGTTGTTGTTAAGCTGTAATGAGAGTCTACAACTTAAAGTCAACTCCAAGTCAAGAGAAAATGAGGAAAATTGAAAAATTAAGCGTAAAATGCTGTTATATATCCAAAATATTCTCAAATGCCGTGAAGAGCAATCGAATCCAACAATCAGCTCCCGCCCTTTTCAATGTCCCTGATATGGAATTTTACCACATCTGCTCCGCTGGAATCCGAATCGCGTATGACATCAATGGCTGCTTCCAGACGGACATCCTGCTCCAGGTATTGAGGGGTTGTCATTCCTTCTATTATAAAACCAGGAGTAAATGCCATTGTCACGGGCTGATTCGGATTAAAGGCCACAAAATCCGTATAAATGACATCCCGGATGCGGCTGCTGTCCAGGTCCTCTAAGGGTAAGGATACGATTTTTTCCGACTCATCGTAGAATGTGACCATGTTTTTCTCCTTGTCGAGTTTATAGGACAGGCGCCGGTCCAGCTGTTTTTCATAGTCCTCTTCCCGGAATTCATATGGTTCCAGATGTCCTGTGTCATATCGCAGAAAGGCATAAAATTGCTCTCTGGACAGGGAAGTGCCAGTCATGGTATGAAAGGAGGCTTTCAATATGCCGTTCTCCTGGTCCCATCCCATTTTAGGAAGAATCAACCGGGGAGAAGTATAGGGAATGGAGGGAAATGAATTCATGTTGCCCTCCCAGTCCGTGATGTAAATACCGTCGTAATGTCCTGCCGGCCCTGCATAGCCGTAGAGACGGAATTTGTTCTGGGAAAGGGCTGATAAAAATACTATTCCCTGCGCATCAGGCGCCTTTCCAAGTTCTTCTAAGGATACAGGCTGAATCTCCTTCTGCGCAAAGGCTTCCTCTGTTTTCCAGAATCCTTCCTCCGCCCTGCCTGTCACTGCGGCTGTATCCCTGTCCTCTGTTTTACCGGTTTTATCCTGTCCCTGTCCAGACAAGGTGCCGGAAACTTCATCGGGTTTACCTGATGCTTCCGTCTCCCCTCCTGTTGTTTCCGATGATTTCCCGCTGCCGGTTACCACCCTGATGCCATAGATACGGTTATCATAATCACTCATATGGACGAAACCGTCAATGGGATCCATGGCTGTGATATCGAGAGTATCCTTTTCCGTACCCGTAAGCATAATCCAGTGCACGGCCCCGCTTTTACGTTTTACCTTTACAATGGGATACATTTTTTCGTCCAGCAGGCGGTCGATGCTCTCGCTGGTGGTACCGCAGTCCAGGCGGACCCTGGCATAGGGCAATGCCTGTTCCAGTTCCTTCCACACAATGGCTCCGCGGTCATTATAAACCTTATTTTCATTGAAAATCTGATTCAGTTCCCCCGGCGAAAAACTGTGCACTCCCTGAGCGGTCAGGGATGCAGCGATGCAGCTGGTCAGACATCCGGAACTTCCCATGGTGTCCTTTGAACTGCCCAGAGGATTGCTGCTCCAGCGCGTATCATGCTGGGAATACGAGGTATAGATTTTATTATCCACAGCAGCTTCGTGGTAATCCATCCCGGCTATAACGCTGCCGGTCTCCCTGTGCCTTGTCATGAATACAGCCAGGACGGCAGCTAAAACCAGTATGCCGGCCAGGGCTGACACAATCATGTATCTGCCCTTTCCCGGCTTATGAGGTTTGTTGCTGTTTGGTTCTGTATCCTGTCTGTCCTCCTGGTTTTGTCCGTTTTTTTCTTCTGTTGTTGGTTCCATATAAAATATTTGCTCCTCCTTACCTGCCCCTTTATCTGTTTCCAAACCGGGATAATCCCGCCAACGGCTTTTGTCAAAAGTATAGCAGGAGAAGCAAGAAAAGTCTTTGGGCACTCCTTACGATTTATTACGATTCCCGTACCAGTTTTCCCACTGTTCACGGCTCCCGCAATACACATTCATATCAATGAATGTCTCCTCTCCCTCATATCCCCCAAGACGCTGGCGGTTGGTATACTGCCACAGCAGCCATGGTTCCCCTTCGGTGCGGGGCTTTGTTTTTACGTTGCGAATCCAGAGCGGATACCGGTCAAACCTTCCGCGGATGTACAGGTTCCAGGATTCCTCCGTGGCATAGATTACAGGGACTATCCCATACTGTGCTTCCAGTCCTTCCAGCAAGGCCCCAAGCTCCTGCTCCACGTCCGCCGGATTTGGAGGATTGGCAGCCTTGTCACCGTAAAACTCCACATCAACTGCCGGCGGAAGCATCCCTTCCCTGTCAGGCAGACATTGGATGAAATGCGCCAGCTGGTCCTTCCCGCTGCTGTCAAAACTGAAAAAATGGTATGCTCCCACAGCCAGGCCGGACAGGGCCGACTCAGACCAATTCTGAGAAAATTTCTCATCCACATGGGAGCTGCCCTCTGTGGCTTTGATGTAAGCAAAATCAATATCCTGCTGTCCCAGCACCTTCCAGTCAATTTCGCCCTGGTAATGAGATACATCCACACCACGTACCGGATAACGTGTTTTTGAAGGATTGTTTAAGAGAATCCGTCCACTCCATATCAGATAAGCCATGATACCGGCAGCAAAAACCGTCATGACAACGAGAGCGGCCAGTATGCGGAGCCATTTGTATCTGTGTTTCATGTGAAGTCCTGCTTTCCTGAACCCCAATCCGTATTGCTGAAGCTGTTTCAGTAAGATATCAGAGGGTTCATCTTTTATCATTATGCATTACCTGTCCTGGCTTTTCAAGTAAAATGAACATAGAAATTGAACGGTTTTCCAAAAAATCCGCTGCCGGCATCTTCGGATGGGTTCTGCTTAAAACACAATAAAAGGATGCATGTTCTCTTTACAGAGTTTGCATCCTTTTATTGCAGATAAACAATGCGGCGGTCACACCCTCTACGCAGTCACACCCTTGCCTGGAGCTGCCTTATCTGCCTCTGTATCCTTATCCAAAAGCTTGCGGATGCCCTCAAAGGCAACAATCACGCCCAGAATCAGAAGAAGAACTGCGAACACCAGCTGAAGCGCGTTGCCGAATACAAACTGGCTTGACAGGGCCGATATAAGGTCCTTGATTTTAAGGCTCAGGGCCGTAAAGGTGACGCCAAGCATGATAACCATGGGCCCCCAGAGCATGACGCCCTGTCTGTGTGTTTTTTTCAGGAATACGGCGCAGGCAATCAGGGCCAGCGCGGAAAGCAGCTGGTTGGCAGAGCCGAACAGAGGCCAGATGCTCGCGTAACCTGCCCTGGATAATGCGTAGCAGAGAGCCAGGGTCAGTATGGTGGAGAAATATTTGTTAGTCAGCACCTTGTTCAGGGAACTCTGCCTTGATGGGTCAATATCGTCGTTGGTAAAAAATTCCTGGAAAGCAATACGTCCCACGCGCGCCACGGAATCCAGGCTGGTCAGGGCAAAGGCTGAAATGGACAGCGTGATCAGTGTATAGCTGATGGAATCAGGCATTCCCAATGTGGTAAGAAACATGGCAATGGCCTTGGCAAATACCTGTGGAGGTGTTCCGGTTGGAAGGCCTTCACTGGTAGCCAGCGCACCGACAGCAATCAGCGCGGTAATGGCCAAAAGACTTTCTAACAGCATGGCGCCAAAGGATACCGGCAGCATGTTCTTTTCATTTTTAATCTGCTTGCTGGCTGTTCCGGAGGATACCAGCGCATGGAAGCCGGATACGGCACCGCAGGCAATTGTAACGAACAGGGTTGGAAACAGATAGGAAATATTTCCCTTTGCATCTGTAAACACAAATGATGTAAAGGAGGGAAGGTTGATGGCCGGATTATAAACACATATTCCCAGAACCGCACCGATAATCATGGCCAGCAGCAGGTAGCTGTTCAGATAATCCCTGGGCTGAAGCAGAGCCCATACAGGAGTCACGCAGGCAACAATCACATACAGGAATACGAAAATGAGCCATGCGCTCTGGGGCACATAGACGGGAAATGCCAGTCCAAGGGCGACAGCCAGAACAAGAAGTCCGATGGCAACCAGGGTATTTACCAGCTTGCTGCATTTTCCATACTTCAGGAAGCATCCCAGTACCACTGCAAATGCAATGAATAAAAGAGATGTGGTGGCAACGGCTCCGTTAGCAGCGATTCTCTCGCCTGTGGCTGCATCAAAACCATTGAATGTGCCTGCCACAATGTCAGCAAAGGCAGCCACTACCAGGATGGAGAACAGCCAGGTGAATAAAAGGAACAGCCTTTTGCCGAGCTTGCCGATATAAACCTCGATTATGTAGCCAATGGAACGGCCCTTGTTCTTGACGGAAGCATACATGGCGGCAAAGTCCTGAACCGCGCCGAAGAATACGCCTCCCAGAAGAATCCACAGCATAACGGGCAGCCAGCCAAACATAGCGGCCTGGATGGGGCCGTTGATGGGGCCTGCTCCTGCAATGGAGGCAAACTGGTGGCCGAATACCACGTTGGTATCAGCCGGCACATAGTCCACACCGTCCTCCATCTCATAGGCCGGGGTCTTTGCATCGGGGTCAACGCCCCATTTCTTTGCCAGATATCTGCCGTAAATCAGATAGGCACCGCCTAATACCACTACGGCTAAAAGCATCATAACTAAACCATTCATCATCAAGTCTCCTCACGTATATAAAGTAGGTTTCAAAGAGTTTGTCCGGGAAATGCCTCTGCATCCTGCTTAAGCCCCCTGCACTGAAAAGAACAATAACCGGCCCTGTAAAAAGAAAAGGTCCCTGCACCTTGCGATGCAGAGACGAATCAATCCGCGTTACCACTCTGTTTGCCGCCCCGTAAAAGGACAGCCCCTTAAGTTCCTGCTGCTCTCAGTCAGCCGGAATCTTTGTTAACGGAAAGAAACCCGTCCATCCCTACTGGCCTTTCTCTCGGGAAAGGGGTTCAGAACAGAAGCTGTTGGGTGAGGCCATGATTCCTCTCGCGCGCCCTTCCACCAGCCGGGCTGCTCTCTGTGCCGGAATCTGAAACCATGACATGTCCCAGTCATTGCTTTTCTCAAGTATCAAACTCTTGATGTCAAGAAGTTTACCACTTTAACACAGAGAAATCAATGATATTTTAACACTTTTTTTTATACTTTATTTATATATTTTTCATAACTACAGGTTATACGGATGCAGAACCATCCGCTTCGCGGGATATGGCGTCATCTGCAATGGCCTGCACCAGCCCCTGTATATGGTATGTTCCGGCAGTGATATCTGCCTTTATTCCATGTTTTTTTAACTCCCCTGCCGTTATGTCCCCGATGCATACCAGCCTGGTCTGTCCTGTCCTTTGTCCGGGATTTATATTCAGGCCGCTTGAAAGATAAGCCCTTACACCGGACGCGCTGGCAAAGGTGATATAGTCAAATCCCTCTTCCGCCTGCCTCTGTTCACTCACCTGCCTGCCCTCCACCTGGTAAAGAACAATGTCATCGTAAACAAGTCCGGCTTTTTCCAGTATACTGGTCAGTACAGGTGATCCGCCTCTGGAGCGGGCAATGAGGATGCGGTCGCTGTCTGTAAGGATGGATGCCAGTCCCCGGGCCAGTGCCTCGGCACAGAAGGAATCCGGCATATAGTCTGCATGGAAACCGAAGTTTGCCAGTTCCCTGCCTGTGCCGTCGCCGATAACGGCAAATTTTATATGACCCAGCAAGCGGTAATCCATGCCGGAGTGCTGCATTTCCTGGAAGAACAGGCGCACACCATTGGCGCTGGTGAATATCAGCCAGGTGTATGCAGCCAGGTTTCGGTAGGCTTCCTGCATGGCAGGGCATTTTGTATGGGATATCACTTTCATCTCCAGGATTGGTGAGACAACCGCTCCCTCCTGTTTAAGGGCATGTCCAAGACTGTCTGTAAAATGCCGTGTGCCAACCATACCGATTCTGTATCCGGCCAGGGGACCAAAAGAACGGCATTTCAAATCGCATTTCATATCAAAGGAGGCTGTTTCGCCCACAACAATAATGGCCGGAGTGCCGATCCCCGCCTCCATTACCTTGGCGTGAATCCCGGAAAGCGGCGCCCGGACTGCCCTCTGGTCCGGCAGGGTGCCGTTTTCAATGACAGCCGCAGGTGTGTCCGGAGCCATTCCTCCCTCAATCAGCCTGGCTGTAATGGCCGGAAGCTGTCCCAGTCCCATTAAGAATACCAGGGTGCCCGGCAGGGAACCGTATGTTTCAAACTCAGGAGGGAGACAATCCTCTCCGTCCCGGGTGTGGCCTGTAATTACATGGAAGCTTCTGCTTACCCCGCGGTGGGTTACGGGAATCCCGGCGCATTCCGGGACCGCTATGGCGGATGTTACGCCAGGAACGGTTTCGTAGGGAATCCCGTGGGCCTCCAGTGCCTGGATTTCCTCGCTGCCCCGCCCGAACACAAAGGGATCCCCTCCCTTTAGCCGGACCACCGTAAGCCCTGAAAGGGCCAGTTCCACCAGAACGGCGTTTATCTCATCCTGTTTCATGGAGTGATGTCCGGCCTGTTTGCCCACATAGATTTTACGGCAGGCGGAGGGCACCCATTCCAGGAATTGTCTGGATGCCAGATGATCATAGACAAGGGCGCCGCAGGAGCTAAGAAGCGCCTGGCCTTTCAGGGTCATCAGGGCCGGGTCCCCCGGACCTGCGCCCACCAAATATACCATTCCCTTATTCTCCATATCACATCAATCCTTTCCATGCTTCTGACGCCAGTTTTTCTATATCCCTCCGGGATGTACTGCCGGTCAGGTGAATCCGCTTTACCTCTCCCCTGGGGCTGCTGATGCCCCATACCTCCAACTGCCCGTTTTGAAGGACAGAGTAGATGCCGATGGGCTCATGACATCCCGCATCCAGCTGTTTAAGGACGCTTCTCTCCAGATCCAGGCACAGCCGTCCCTGGGCATGGTCCATGGCCTGGGCGAGACTGTGGGCCGCGGTTCCTGCTTTTGCCTCCACCGCCATCAGTCCCTGGCCTCCTGCTGGTATGAATTCTTCCGGAGCCAGAAACGTATATTCGTAGGTATCCTGTTCCAGCAGTCCCAGCCTTTTTAATCCGGCAGCCGCCAGGATGATACCGTCAAAGTTCTCCTCTTCCAGTTTCCTGAGCCGGGTGTGAACATTTCCCCTGAGAGTGCTGCATTCTGCCCCGGCAGCCTCCGGCCACAGTGTTTTGCACATCAACCGGGCCTGAAGCTGCCGCCTTGGACTGGAGGTGCCGATACGGACCACGCTCTCCGGCCGGATCCTATGGCCTCTCATGGTGACCAGCACATCCCTTGGGTCTTCCCGCCCGGATACCGCTGCAATGGTCAGTCCTTGGGCCAGCTCCATGGGAAGGTCCTTGGCGCTGTGGACCGCAAGGTCTATGACGCCTTCCTGTATGGCCTGCTCAAACTCAGATACAAAGACACCCTTGCCCCCGAATTCCTGTAAGGGCTTGTCCAGTATCCGGTCCCCCAGGGTATCTTTTGTTACGATTTCCACCTGTATGCCAGGACAGACCTGCCTTAATTCATCAGCTACAAGCTGTGTCTGAATCAGCGCCAGTGCGCTTTTTCTTGTTCCAATGCGGATGATATCATTCATGTTCCTGTTCCAGCTTTCTGTTTATTATAATTTGCGCCTGTTCCCGTGTGAGACAGCCGTTATGGCTGAGCCCTTCCTCCGCCAGCTCGTAAAACAAGGCTGAACGGACCCGGGGCGAGTCAGGGAACAGGTCTTTGACCGTCTCTCTGTAAGCTCCCAGCCGGGTTGTCAGCTCTCCCAGGCTGTCCGGCATTACGGACCGGATTCTGGCCTTCAGGTACCTGGCTATGACAGGGCTCATGCCGCCGGTGGAAATTCCCACCACCACAGGTCCGTCCCGTACAATGGACGGGAAGATAAAGGAGCATTCCTCCTTTACATCCACCACATTTACAGGAATCCTTTTTGACCTGCACAGTACGGATATTCTGCTGTTAAGGCCGGGCTCAGACGTGGCCGCAATGACAAAGTCGGCTCTATCCAGGTCCCTGTCCTCGAACTCTCTTCTGGTCAGCTTGAGAGTGTCCGTGTATGCGATGTCTTGCGCCATCTCATCCAGGCCAGGGGACATGTCCGGGGATACTACCTCGATGACCGCTCCATAGGGAAGCAGATCATGCACCTTTCTCAGGGCCACGCTTCCGCCGCCCGCAATCAGCCATCTCATTCCCTCAATATCTGCAAAAAACGGAAAATATGCCATGAAGTTCGCTCCTCCCATTCTATCCCCGGACAGAGCCGTCCGGGCGAACGTACCGAAAAAGACGCAGACAGCCATTCACAAAACCTCCTGTCTGCGTCTCTTTCCTGCTATTTTTATCTGCAACATGAAGAAAATCAGCGCATGTCATGCTGCTTTCTTCGTTCATCTAACAGACGTTCAAAATCCTCTTCCGTATAACCTATGTCCGCCAGACGCTGTCTGCGCTTTTCCCTGAGGATACGCTGGCGTTCCCGCTCCGCTGCCTGCCGTCTTTTAAACCAGAATACTCCGCCGCCGGCAATCAGCGCCAAGACCAGGACAGCCCCGCCGCCTATGAGCACTGCCCTTGGAAGCTTAAGGCCGGTTTTTCCGTCCTGTCCGTCCTTTTCGGGCTGGCTTTCATGGGGCGTATCCTCACCAGGCTCGGAGGGAGTTGCGTTAACAGCCTGGACCCTGGAGCTGTAAATCCATGCATCTCCAACTCTCCGCTCATTATAGGTGTAGACCAGCCTGGCCACGGCCTCCTGGGGATGGTCCTCAGGCAAATCCGTCTCCAGCGCCTTGTCCGCATCTGTAAACTGTGCGTCATTAGGTATGGTGATAACCGCCCCGCTTTCAATGGATAGTTCCGATGGATCATATGTCTCCCCGGCAATGGTTACAGGCGTGTCTCCTGTGACATATTCGATTTCATTGTCAGCTATGTTCACATTCTTGAATTTTGCAAAGCAGAAATCCAGAATGGTCTTTGTATCTGAATAATGGGTTTTCTGGGTACTCTTAAGGGTAACTGCTATCTGGCCTCTGCCCTCCCGTCTGGCATAGGTGACAAGGGTCTGTCCTGCCTGGGATGTCCAGCCGGTCTTACCTGCAATGGCATCGGGATAATAGTTGGAATCATCCGACAGCAGCATTTTATGCTCAATGGAAAAAGTCCGCCCATTGGGGTTGTTGGCAGTGGCTGGTATAGTAGAAGTTCTGGCTGAGGCAATCTCCAGCACAGTGGGGTTCTGGAAGCAGGCCCTGGCTATGATGGCCATGTCGTAGGCCGTGGTGCGCTGGGTGTCGTCGTTCAAACCGGATGGATTGGCAAAATGGCTTTCATTACAGCCAAGCTCCGCAATCCGCTGGTTCATCATATCCACAAAAGCCTGTCTGCTTCCGGCCACATACTCTGCCAGAGCATTGGCCGACTGGTTGGACGACTGGAGGAGCATGGCGTAGAGACACTGGCGGACGCTTAATACATCCCCTTCCTCCAGGTTGAACTTGTTGCCGGCCCCGGATTCCACATTGTATATGGCGTCATGGGAAAATGTGACCGGCGCGTCCAGGTCATTGGTATTTTCAATGACCACAAGGGCTGTCAGCAGCTTGGTGATGCTGGCCGGAATCTTCTGCTCATGTATGTTCTGGGCAAACAGCACGGCCCCGGAATCCATATCCATGACAATGCCGGCCTCTGACTGAATCCCTGTGTCTATGGGCCAGTCCGGTTTTGCGAAGGCGGTGATGGTGGCCATTGAAAAGACCATGATTAGACTTGTGATTATGTAGGATATACGACGCATAATTACCTCTTCTTTTTTATCAAAATAAAACAGCCTACCCATGATTATATTTTAATAAAGGGCCGCTGTCAATGAATTAAAATTACTAATTGTATCTCGTTGAAAAACGAATCAGCCATGCAGTGGGAATTGCGGTCTACTTTAAATGGCATATCCTGGAAGCAGTGCCATTATTTTATACATCACTGGAGGTAAAAAAGAGCATCCTTCTGAATCCCTGTATCATCACCGTATACCTGGGAATTGTCCGCTGGATGTCCGGATTTCCGGTTCCGGATTTATAGACACAGCCATTGCCAATACAGGAGACGTCACGGTACGCCTCATAACATTGGCAACGGCGGCCTTCTGGCTGCCAAATGCGGGGCCATGAGGATTATGCGCTGTATTGTCACCACCGCCATCATGTCCCTGGCAGCCATTCCGGTTCTGATGCTGTCTTTATAGGGATACATACGTTGTTACAATATATCCCCGGAAGATTTTGCAGGCTCAGAAGATTCAGAATTCCCGTCTTCCGCTGCCTCCCCCGGAATATATTCAATATGGTATTTATTCTTTCCGTTTGCCTTTGCTTGATACAAAGCGTGGTCAGCCATCCCAAACATCTCCTCATAGGATATATCGCCGGTCCTGCCCACTGCAATGCCCATGCTGCAGGTGGCATTGAAATCAGGGTTATCCTTTAAAGCCCTATAGACACGGTCCGCAAACCGTGTCAGCTGGTCCGCATCTTTAATCCCGCCCATGAACAGCATGAACTCGTCCCCGCCAATTCGGCCGGCCACATCATCCTGGCGCACACATTTGTGTATGGTATCACCAAAGGCCCTGAGTACCACATCACCGGCCTGATGCCCCCTCTCGTCATTGATGTGTTTAAAGTCATCCAGGTCCAGGATAAACAGGGCACATATGTCCCCTTGTGCATGTTCCAGACAGGCGCGGCACAGCTCCTCCGTGGTGCTTTTGTTTTTCAATCCGGTCAGGGCATCAGTCTGTGCCTTGCGCCTAAGCAGGGTCTGCATGGCAATAGCAGCCTTCAGCTCCTCATTCTTCTTCTGGAGAATCAGATTCTGCAGTTTCTGATGGCGGGCATCGTAACGCATGAACAGGATTCCCACTCCCAGCAGTGAAACCGCTATAACCCCAAAGGCAAAATATAAGGGATAAGTCTGTATGAAGTAGCTGAAGTCCTTGTTTTCCTTGCCTGAAAGCAGGGTTGCATACACAGCCTCATCCATAGCCCCCTCTCCCGCCTTTGCAATGGATTTGGAGAGGACCTGGGCCAGCAGGGGATTGGCACTTTCCGAGACTCCTATGTAAACAGGTGAAACAGCCGTACTGCCGTCCACCACCACAAGATTCATGCCCAGAAGATTCCGGTCCGCCGACAGCTTGATGGAGGATACCATGGCACAGTCGGCATTTCCGTTTTCCACCGCTGTGAGACAGTCTTTAGGGGTATCATAGGTAACAATCTCCCATTTGGGATACTTGTCTTCCAATACCTCCTGCAGGCCGTCCACTTTTTCTACCATTGCAATCCGTTGGTAGGAGGAAAGATTCAGAGGCTCATCCTTTTTACCTACCAGGCTAAAACTGCAGTTATAGTAGGGGATGGTATATTTAAGACTGCCGGACATTCCGCTTCTTTTCTGCTTAAATACACTTAAACGAATCTGGGCATTTTCTCGGAACAATTTATCTGCTGAAGCCTCTTCCTGTTCCAATGGAATGAACTCAAAGTTCAATCCGCTCACCTTGGAAAGGTGCCTCATATAGTCCACGTAAGCGCCCTTGCATGTTTTTTCCTTCTCGTCATACCATTCAAAAGGATAGTCGGACCGGGCCACCAGCACTGATACCGGCCCGTTCTGTTTCACAAACTGGCTCTCCTCCCGGGTAAACTCTGCAAACTGCCGGTCCATCTCATGGTAATATTTTTCATAAAGTCCTGCCGAGTAATAGGGATTATCTATGAAAATCTGCTTCAATGCCTTGTTCAGCCGCACCATCAGCCCGGGCTTATCCACCGACGTGATGAAGTAAGCCGGCATATAGTCAATCTTGGCCAGAAGCTTCTGGTTCATGTTATATTCCATATTGCCGTTGATAATGGCATCCACATCCTCACGCTCCAGGGCCTCCAGTATCTGGGTGCCGGTATCATAGTATACGGCTTCATAGGAAAATCCATGATTCTCTGCATATTCGTCAAATAAATCATTCAGGAAGTTACCCTTAATCATGCCTACCCGTATTCCCTGGAACCCGTGGTAATCATCATAATACAGACGTTCGTCCGACTTGCGCCCAACCAGGGCGGCAAAATCAAAACAGCACTCGTAGCTTCTGAAAAGGAAATCCTCTGCCCGCTCCTCGCTGTATTCAGCAGGGAGCAGTAAATCCAGTTCCCCTCTGCGCAGCATATCCAGGCACTCCCCCCAGGGCGCCTGGATATACTCATATTCCCATCCCGTATATTCTGCTATTTTATTCAGATAATCCGCCCCATATCCTATTGCATAGCCGTCCTGGTCTATCTGGATGAAATCCCCGATATCCACACAGCCTACCCGCACCTTCTCCGCTGCCTGCACAGGCAAGGCTAAAAAAAGGCACAGAAGGAATGATGACACAATCAGGAAAATCCTGTATTTAGCCGCCGCCAACTTCTTCATCCCATCACCCACAGGTTATAATTTGTTTGTTCTAACAATATATTGATTATAACATGCAACTATGGAGGATTCCAGTAGTTCGGCTTAAATTAAGCATTGATTTCTTTCAACTTCCGGAATATGTCTTCCAGCCTGACATATGCGTCACGGTATACTTCCCAATACTTCATATATGTTTCATGATTATTCTGATTAAACTCATTTGTTTCATTTCTTTTAATCATAGCGCCGGCAGCCTCTTCCAGCGTTTTATATAAACCGCAGCCATAGGCAGCCAGGACAGCCGCCCCCATGGCTGCACCGCTGTCATTTTGAACGGTCGACACGGCATGACCATATATGTCGGCTATAATGCCCCTCCACAGACTTCCCTTTGCTCCTCCCCCACAAAGTACGTAATCGTCTAAAGCTATGTCCAGCTCTCTGAGGACAGATATGCCATCCATCAGAGAGTATGCGGCACCCTCCATGACAGAGCGTATGAAGTGGGATCTTGTATGGCAGGAGGAAGCCCCGAGAAAAACACCTTTTGCATCCGGGTTCAAATGGGGAGTTCTGTCTCCCATGAGATAGGGCAGAAATAAAAGTCCCTCTGAACCAGCGGCTATTTGTGATGCCTCCCGGCTCATTTCATCATATACGTCCGTATGATTATTGCGGGCAGTTTCCATCTCAATGCTGCAAAAATTTTCCTTCATCCATTTGAGGGCAAAACCTGATGTAATACTGCATGTTATAACAGCCCATTTTCCCGGAACCGCGCTGCAATAGGTATTTACCCTTCCTTTCCTATCTGTCCTGATACGATCTGTGTTGGTGCAGATGATGCCGGAGGTCCCTATGGAGGTAAAACAGCTGCCTTCACGGATAACGCCTGTCCCAACAGCAGAAACAACGCTGTCCCCGCCACCCGCAATGACCGGTATGCCCTCAGGAATTCCTGTTTCCTGCCGGGCACGGGCCGTAGTCCTTCCTGCAATTTCACCACATTCCAGCAAAGGTCCTGTGATTTTATCGTCCAGATTTAGTTTCCGAAATAATTCCCGGGACCAGGTCCTCTCCGGTACATTTAAAAGCTGCATACTGGAGGCGGATGTGACGTCCGTCACGCACTCCCCCGTCAGCCTGAACCGGATATATTCATGCGGAAGCATGATGTGCCTGCACTGCTCGTAAATATGGGGTTCGTATCTCTTTACCCATAAAAGGAATGATACGCTGGAACCTGAGAGCGCAGGATTGGCTGTGATTGATAACAGTTTTTCCCCTCCAACCATGTTCGTGATTTCAGGCAGTATCTCCTCGCCTCTGCGATCACACCATAGGATGGCCTTCCTAAGAGGGTTAAAGTTCTGGTCCAACATTACCAGGCTTTGAAACTGTCCCGAGACTCCGATGGCCCTGAGCTCCTTCCTGATTTCTCCGGTCAAAACGATCTGCATACTTTTCACTGCTGCATCCCACCAGACAGCAGGATCCTGTTCTGCAAACCCTTCCTGCTCCTGTACTATACCATATTCGATATTACAGTGTTTCAGGATTCTGCCTTCCTGGCTGATTACAATTGTCTTTAAACCCGTGGTTCCAACATCAAACGAAAGAATACAGCCCATATATCATTCCTCCAGAGCGTCTGCTTTTTCAAAATAGTACCGGTATGCCGCATCTTCCATCAAATCATCCCTAAGGTCAGCGCTACCGGAACGGATAATGGCCGCCATCTCTACAGAACGTTGTATGATGCTGTGTGCTGTTTCCAGGGTCAGGCGGTAGTCCTCTGTCATGAGACCTGCCTTTTCCTTCATGGCATTGCCGTGAGAGTCCCAGACCCACCCGCCGGACCCTATATAGGAGGTATCCGGCGGTATATATACGCAGTTCATCATGGCTGCATGACGCATAATGTCTGCCATGCAAAGTTCTGCGCCGCCGCCGAAGAAATCTCCTCCCTGAGATATGGTGCCGATGGTTTTCATATGACGGGCGCCTCTGATTTCCAGCCCGTAATCCGCGTTGCTTAAACGGTCAAACAGGCATTTCAGCTGCCCCGGTATTCCTGCCACATATACTGGCGTACAGTATAATATGCAGTCCGCCCATTTCCATAACTGGCGGATATCCTCAAAGCCATCCTTTAAGACACATCTCCCTCCGTTTTTATAACAGGCAAGGCAGCCAATACAAGGCTCAACCTTACGGTCTGATAAGCTGATACGTTTTACGTCCACCTCAAATTTCAAGGTCTTTGTATATTCTAATACGGTATCCAGCAAAAATTGGCTGTTTCCCTTTTTTCTTGGACTTGCGGATATTGCCAATAAACGAACCGGCTTCACTGTGCCAACCCCTTTCTTTTATGTCATGTGCTTAAATCAGCCAAATCCCCTTCTCCATTACCTTTTTTCCATCCAGATATACAGCCCCCTCATTCCGGGTATCCTTGATGATGTCCCAGTGCAGTGCCGATCTGTCATTTCCCAGGCATTCAGGATACCCCCGACCCAGGGCAAAATGGATGGTTCCGCCTATTTTCTCATCGTAAAGTATATCCCCGCAATATCTGGTTATGCCGTAATTCAGACCTATTCCAAATTCTCCCAAGGTAGACGCCCCCTCATCTGTCCCAAGGATTTCCTTCAGCAGTCCTTCATTGGTCTCAGCAGAACAGTGAATTAGTTTTCCGTCCTTGAAGGTAAGCCGTATCCCTTCAATATAGTTACCTGCATAAGCACCCGGAAACTCAAAATAGATGGTTCCGTTTACACTTTCTTCAATCGGACACGTATAGACCTCACCGTCAGGCATGTTGATGTGACCGTCAGCAACCGCGTAAATCCGGCCGGATGTGGTAAATGTGATATCTGTCTCCCTGCCTGTTACCCGGACGCTGCTGCCGTTCGCCATCAGGTTTTTTACCTTTTGAAGAGCCGCACCTTCTTTTTTCCAATCCACAAGAGTGGCATTGAAATAAAAATCCATTATATCCTCTAATGGCATATGAGACTGCTGTGCAAATGCCTCATTGGGCACCCTTGTAAGAACCCACCTGGTATGGTTTCTTTCAGCCGATACCCGGCCCAGTGAGCGCTTATGTGCCGACAGCATGGCTCCCGGTATATCGCTCCATTCATACGGGTTTCTTGCCCCCCTGAGTCCTATGTAGCAGTCCGCCCATTCCATGCCATTCAGGCACATCTCATTAACCCATTCCACCTGCTCCATGCTGCCGTTAAGCATCAGGTCTTTTTCCAGATAAGCTGACTGATATTCAATAAAGGGGTAGCCGCCTGCCTTGACCGCTTCACGGTAACAGGCCCGTGCCAATGGTTCCGTCTCCACCTCCATCATAGTGATAAGCAACCGTTCCCCTGGTTTGACTCCAATTGAATAATTTACTAAAATTGATGCCAGAGCATCCCAACGTTTATCCATTATTTTTCCCCATCCAATAACCTATATTAGTTTGTCACAGTTTTCTCTCCATGCTTCCAGCTTATGAATCATGCTGGAGCTCATGGTTTCCGGTTTCATCATCAGGCCCACTGCATGGGGAGAAATCAATCCTTTTTCCGTGATGATTCCTGTAACCAGCTTGGCCGGAATCAGTTCAAAACTAATGTTAATAACTTCTGAAATTTCCGGTATATCCATGTCCGTCACTTCACTGGCCGGACGCAGGCTGTCCTTAATTGGGAAACCCAGCAGGGAGAGAGGGTCGAATTTGCTGGTATCTGCAGCCACATAAAAGGGTATTCCAAATTCACTGCAGACCAGGGCGGCCAGATACGATCCTGTTTTTGCATATACCTCCCCGGTAGAAGAAATGGCATCGGCTCCTATGAAAAACATTTTGCTGCCAGGAACTAGTTTGCATAACAGTGCATCACAACCAAAAGTGACCGGAATCCCTAATTCACTGATTTCCTGCAGCGTCCTGTATCCTTCTGAATTAGGCCTTGCCTCAAATGCGGCTGCGGTTATCTCCTTTCCCTCTGTCACTGCATTTTTTAAAATCTCCATGACGGAGCCGCTTGTAGAAAACGTAGCCACTTTATCTCTCCGGGCAATCAGCCGGGAACCTACCTTCCCTATCTTATCCACACATTGGCGCTGCTCCTGCCTGATTTCCTCCAGAAGCTCCAGGAACGCCTCTCTGGGATCGCTGCATTTTTGCGTTCCCACTGCGGATTCTTCCGTAAAGCACATGCAGCGGTTCAGTAGATGAATTAATGGAAGGATGGGCGATGTGACGGCCAGGACACTGTCCACATACCCTTCTATCTCTGTCATAATGTCTTTTGGTTCCGTGGCCCGAATCTCGTTGGCCATGGCTGTGATACCGTCTTCCACCAGCTCCACGCTTCCCCCGTAGGCATCATCTCGTACTCTGTCACAATATTCTTTTAATCTTAACATATTAATCTTCTCCTAATTCCTTTTTTAGCCCTTGATACCTCCCGCGGTCAGTCCTCCTACGATGAACCGCTGAATGGCTATGAACATGATAATCGCAGGAATGGATGCCAGCATAGCTGTTGTCATGAGCCAGCCATAATCCACGCCAAACTGGGTGACTGCTGATGCAATGACTGCGGTTACAAGCTGCATGTCATTGGAATTCATAAAAGTGGTGGCAAACAAGTATTCATTCCATGTGAGAATGAACACATAAATAGCAGTAGCCGCTAGACCAGGGGTTGCCACCGGCACAATAATTTTCCATATTACAGCTGAGCGTGACAGGCCGTCCACCATGGCGCTCTCTTCCAAGTCCTTAGGCACCCCGTCAATGACTGTCTTAACATTCCAGATAGCAAAGGGCAGATTCATCATGGTATTGGCCAGAATCAACGGGATATATGTGTTATATAATCCGGCTTTTACTGCCATGACATACAGTGCGATTGCTAAGAGCAGGGCCGGAAATGTCCGCAGGTTGACGAGAAAGCTCAGAAGGAATTCCCGCCCCTTAAAATAATATCTGGAAAAACCATATGCAGCCAGCAGCGACAGTATCATAGTAATTACAGTTGCGCCCACAGCAACCACCAATGAATTAAAGAATGGCCGCAGCATGTTCGTATTGCGGAATATATTTGCGTAATTGGACAGCGTCAGCTGTCCGGGAAGCACAGAGTTGGTGAAAGGGTCATTGGATGCCCTGAAGGAAGATATGAGCAGCCACAAATACGGCAGCAAATCTATAAATAACAGGAAGGCCAATGCAGTCCCCACCAGTATCCTCTGTCTCTGTTTCTTTTCATCCATAGCTTTACTCCTCACTCATCATTTTCATTGCCATCGTGGTAAAAATGATGGATATTAGGAAAATCAGCACCCCGACAGCCGAACCTTCCCCGAACCGGAAGTTCTGGAAAGAAGTCCTGTAGGCTAAGGTTGACAGTACCTCCGAAGAATTGAGAGGACCGCCCTTTGTCATAATCCACGTCAGGTCCATATAAGCTGCAGTACTTACAAAGTCAAACACGGCTAAGGTAATAATGTAATTCTTCATCAGCGGAAGGGTGACATCACAAAACTGTCTCCAACCGGAGGCGCCATCCATACGGGCAGCTTCGTATAATCCGTCATCTATGGCCTGCAGTCCGGCCAGAAGAATCAGAAAATAAAACGGTGTGAATTTCCATATATTGGTCAGCGTTACCGTCAGCAACGACAGGGACGGGCTGCCCAGAGGATTGAACGCAATCTTTGGATTAAATGTCCTTAAAATAATTCCCACTGGTCCCACTTTTGGATGAAGCATGACCTGAAACATAATGGCCACCACGGAGGGTGATATGGCCCATGGTATAAGGAACAGGGAACGGCCGATTGTAAGGGTTCTTCTCTTTAGAACCTTATTGTTGAGGAGTACTGCCATGAACAAACCGATTATGATATGGAATGCAGTTGCAAAAAAGGAATACATCAGTGTGTTTGACAGTATTTTAAAAAAATTTCTGGAAGAGAATACGGTCGTATAGTTTTTCAGGCCGATAAATTGCGGTTCCAGTCCAAGTCCCTTTCCCTCTGTGAAAAGACTTAAATAGATGACATATCCGGCAGGATAGATTACCATGATGCCAAAGAACAGAATACCCGGCAAAATGAATAAGACTCCCCTGCTGAATTTCAGGTTTCCAATTTTTATATAATCCATTGCACGCCTCTCTGTTTTAGAAAAACCTGCAAAGATTTGCAGGTTTTAACCTATTATTTCCATATCAAGTCAGCTGCGCCCGGGTCATATTTTTCCAATATTTCATTCCACTCTTCAGCTGCCGCATCCAATGCTTCCTTAGGGCTCATCTCCCCAATATAAGCTGCCTGCAGATAATTTCTCATAATCTGGTTTAATGCGATTGACTCCGGATAATGATTGGCCGGTATGATATATTCATTGTCCTGCATAGCCAGTTCTTTCATCACCTGCCAGTCCCTGTCTTCTGCATAATAGGGATCATCCCATGCGCTGTAAACAGGCGGTGCGTTTCCGGTTCCCTTATTCCATTTAAGCAGGACTTCGTCCGAGGTCATAAATTCAATAAATTTCCAAGCTTCGTCCTTGTGTTTTGATATGGATGACATGCCAAGGGAGGTTCCTCCGGAAAGATTACCAAAGGTTTTCGCGGTTGTCATGGGCAGAACACAGATATTCTCTTCAGGATAAGTATTCCTCATCGTCGAGAGCATCCATGGGCCGTCTGTCCACATGCATAAGGTGTGTGCAATCTGCATGTCCTGAAGCATGTTCAGATCTGTAGTGGTTATACCGGGAGGAATCAGATCATCCTGAATCAGGGAACACACATACTCCAGTGCCTCCACACCTTCCGGACCGTTGAACACAGCCTTACCGTTTTCAATTATTTTTCCTCCGGCCTGGAACAGGAAGGGCCAGAACTGCCACTCAGTGCCATTGGTGTTGCCGCCCACGATGCCGATACCATATGTTCCGGCATCCGGATCCCTTAAAGCCTCTGCATATTCACGGAAGGTATCCCAATTCCATTCCTCTCCGGACTTGGGAATCTCAAGACCTGCCGCGTCCAGCATATCCTTATTTGCAAACCAGGAATCAGGACCCGCTCTGAAAGGGACTGCATATAAGTTTCCATCGTATGTATCCATCTCACGGCATGATTTTACAAAGCGGTTCAGATAGTCTGTCTCATCTACATAGCTGCCAAGCAATGGTTCAAGCATTCCATTGGCCGCTGCGTCCGGGGACCAGAAAGTCATGATGACATCCGGCGGATTTCCTGCATTATGTGACAAAGCGAGCTTGTTATAACATTCCTCTGTCGGAACATCGTCTGCCTGGACCTTGATTCCTGGATTTTGCGCTTCAAACTCTTTTATGAGTTCATCCTCAACCTCTGTGTTTCCGGCCTGCCGCATATAGACAATGGTTACTTCCGCCTCGTCCGCTTCTTTTTTCGTCTGTTCCTCAGTCTCAGTTTTGGAACTGCTTTCAGCTGGACGTTCCGAAGTTCCTCCGCTTTGGCATCCGAACAATGATAACGCCATTCCCATTGAGAGCATCACTGCTAAAATTTTCTTCATATAACCCTCCTTTGCCGACCCCATAAGTCTTTTGATTCATTGGCTTCTCCTGCTTCTAATCCTGTCCCCTGAATTTCTTCACTATACTCATGAATTCCCTGACCCGTTTCTCGTCCACCCCGTTTTCAAACTTTCCATCCACCTTAAATGTAGTCCCTACAACTGCACCATCTGCCACAGACAGCTGTGCTTCAATTGTATCGGGCCTGCATCCGGTATTTGCCAGAACCACTGTATCCGGCACTGCATCCTTCACTCTCTTCAGTATCTGGGAATTGGTCTCGGACCCGGCTGTAAGACCTGAAACGCACAGCGCATCTGCTTTGCAGTTAAACACGGTGGATTTGGCAATTTCCACAATGTCTCTGTCTGCCAGGTATTTTGCCGCTTCCGGAAGGATGTTGAATATCAGTTTGACATTCCCCGCATCAATACTTTTCCTGTGCCTTGCCACCCTTCCAAAGTCCGTATTCCACATACCGAAATCGCTGGCATACACCCCTGAGTAAATTTCACGTACAAAATCAGCGCCGCATGCTTTTGCCAGATCCAGTGTCTTTTCTCCATCCCACAGTACGTTAACCCCAAAAGGAATCTTGATATAGCGTTTCAGTTCCCCAATGGCAGTGGCCATGGATGCCACTGTAATCGTATCCACCTTGGTCATATAGGGGAGACTGAATTCATTTGAAAACATGACAGAATCGACCCCACCGTTCTGCAACGCAATTAAATCGTCATACATTTTTTTTATGACCCAATCCATCCCCTTCTGTCCATCGTACCCGGGATCCCCGGGCATGGCCTGCATGTGGCACATGGCAATGATTGCTTTTTCTGTACCAATCACCTCTTTTAACCAACTCATTTACCTTCTCCTGCTCCCTTCTGCTTATTTATTGCAAATCTTGACCTTGTATACCCCTATACTAAAATCAAGTTTGTTATCTGGTTAATGGACTTTTCCATCCCGCTGTCCAGTCCGTTGTCAGTAACGATATAGTCCGCTTCATCTAAATCAAACACCCTGGATAATGCCGTCTTGCCAAATTTACTATGGTCTGAAGCTAAAACCGTCATCCGAGCGGCCTGTGCCGCCAAACGCTTTATAACAGCTTCGTCAAAATTAGAATCGGATAATCCAAAGTCCACATCCACCGCATCGCAGCCCAGAATACTGATGTCCACCTTTATATTCCTCAGGAAATCCTCTGCAAGCCTTCCTGTCATCAGGTTGTAATCAAACCGTCTCTCTCCTCCTGTTACTATCAGGCTGCTGGTAGGATGGATAGGAAGGAACTGTGCAATATACAGATTGCTGGTTATGATGGTAAGATTCTCAAGACTTGCTATTTCCCGTGCCACAAAGTATACAGTGGTCCCGGAGCCCAGATAGACATTGTCTCCATCCTTGACCATCTTAGCGACTTCCTTTGCAATCCGTGTCTTTTCTTCCCGTCTCAGCTCCATCTTAGTGTCATATGTATATTCGATAATTTTTTCCTGAGGCTGTACAGCCCCGCCATGAGTGCGCTCGATCTCTCCCGCCTCTGCCAAATTATCCAGGTCACGCCTTACCGTTGCCTCTGATACCTCCAGATAGGATGCCAGTTCCTTAATATTGGCTCCCTCCTGTTTCCTTATATAGTCCAGAATCATCTGTTGTCTTTGTGCAGGAATTTGCAAACTTCTCATCTCATCATCCCTATCTTTCTTATTTGTTATCTTATTTATATCATATTACTGCATAAATTTCAACATATATTGAAATATTTTGTAATTATTTTTAAAATTAATTGCAAAATCTTACAAAAGTATTTGCCGTAGTTTGTTATTCCACTTTTCAGCTATACTTCCATAACCTTTATAGCGCAAAAAAAGGCAGAAGGCCGAAAGGCCTGTCTGCCGGTTAAGGAAGTACATAATGGATTAATAGATCAGGATCAGGTTATTACAACAGTTTAAAAAAGCACAAATCAGTCCAGACGCGCCTTCAAAAGCTCCAGCCCTGCCAGTATCACACCGCCCAGTAAGAAAAACAGGATGCTGAAGGTGGACGGACTCATGGGCACTCTGGGCACATCCAGGGTGGTTGGCCCCATGGTGATGGCATAGAGGGAACCCGTCATCAGGCCGATGATGGTGTAAATGGTCTGGGAACGGTACCGCTCCAGGCACATCTTGATGATTTTAATGATTCCCACAATCCCTGTGACGACGCCCAGACCAAATACCATCAGGATGGGGAAATAGTCCATATTCATGTGCAGGAATTCCTTCACAGCACCTATGATGGGCACATAGAGCCCGAATATGAGAAGAAGTGTGGAACCTGAGATGCCCGGCAGCACCATGGCCGTAATGGCAATCATGGCTGTGAAGAATACATACACCACCAGCCCCAGTGACAGATGCTCCACAGATACACTGATCCCCTCGCCGCCGGAGGGATTAAAATAGGTGATGCAAAATACCAGCAGAACTCCTATAAGGGTGAATACAATATTTCCGTACCTGTCTTTAAGAACTTCTTTTTCCTCACGGATCACCATGGGAATGGCGAATAAAGTCAGTCCAAGAAACAGGGAGCTGATCCGGTAGATGTGAACCTCAAAAAGGCTGGACAGAATCAGAACCGACATGCAGAAGCCGATGACCCATCCCACTCCCAGCTTTACCAGAAACAAAAAGGCAGCCTTCCTTCTGCCGTTGTCCCGGCCCATAAGGTCGTTCAGGGATTCAATAAATGTATCATAAAAACCCAGTAAAAAAGCAATGGTTCCTCCGGATACCCCCGGAACGCTGTCCGCCAGAGCCATGCAGAAACCTCTTATTCCATTTAAAAGCACGTATCTTTCCTCCTGTCATTTTACTGCCTTCCGGCCGCACCGGATGTCAGCATGTTTTTCTCTGAATCATTATACAGGAATTGACAGAAAATTCAAGCACGGTTTTTCATTGACGTTTCTGTGATCTTATATTTTCTTCCTTCCCTTTAATTTGTTCCTGTGGTATCATAGTAATAATTTAAATTGTGAAAGGAAGGGAAATCCCATGTATGAATTGATTCAGGCCGGTCCCAGAAGTTTCTATATTAACAGTCCGGTCAAAATAGGTGTGTATCTCATTGATGATGAGAAAGTCTGTCTGATTGACAGCGGCAATGATAAGGATGCCGGACGCAAGGTGCGCCAGATTCTGGAACGGGAGGAATGGTCGCTCCACGCCATCATCAACACCCATTCCAATGCGGACCACATCGGCGGCAATAAATATCTGATGCAGCAGACCGGATGCAGGATTTATGCCAGCAGCATGGAAGCTGCGTTTACCAGACATCCCATACTGGAACCGGCCTTTCTCTACGGCGGCTATCCGTTTAAAGACCTGCGCCATAAGTTCCTGATGGCACAGGAAAGCGATGTCAGCGATGTGTCCCGGCTGTCAGAGGACCAGCTGCTAAAAGACCTGGAACTGATTCCCCTTCCCGGCCATTTTTTCCAGATGATAGGCATTCGCACCCCGGATGACACCGTGTTCCTGGCCGACTGTCTCAGCAGCCGCGCCACCCTGGAAAAATACAGGGTCTCCTTTATCTACGATGTGGCAGCCTATCTGGAAACCTTGGATAAGGTGGCATCCATGAAGGCAAACCTGTTTGTACCGGCTCACGCGGAAGTCTCTTACAATGTGGCAGCCCTGGCTTCCTATAACAGGGACTGCGTCATGGAGATAAAGGATCTGCTTCTGGAGCTGTGCCGCGTCCCCAGGACCTTTGAAACGCTTCTTAAGGAAGTCTTTGACCACTATGGGCTGGTCATGACCTTCCAGCAGCATGTGCTGGTGGGAAGTACGATACGTTCCTACCTGTCCTGGCTTAAGGATATGGGTGAAATGGAGGCTTACATAGAAGAAAACTGCCTGTATTGGAGAAGCTGACAGGCAGCCCCGGTTTCACAGGTACTCCTAGTATCACAGGCAGGCTCTATATAAGGTCCATGAAGCTCAGCTGCTCTCCCGCTCCCTTGTCCTCGAATTTCTGAAGATAGGCAAAGAGCTTATTGATATCAGTTTCCATCTGCCGTTCTCTGCAAAGGCGCTTAAAAAACGCCATAAGCTCTTTTTTGCGGGGGCTTCCCACCTCATAGGCATTTCCGTACATATCCATGTACTGCTTTTTCAGGCCCGGATAATGTTCATCCAGCCTGCTGTAAAAATATTGTCTGTCTCCATCCCTTAAGGTCACTCCAATGTCAAAGGCCAGGATGCCGTGGACCCTGGCCCTCTCCCCGTACTCGATGATACCCTGAATGTTTTCCTCGGTGTCGTTGATGAAGGGAAGGATGGGACACATCCAGATAATGGCGGGAATCCCCTCATCCCGCATGATCTCCAGCACCTGGGCCCTGCGGCTGGTGGTGCATACATGGGGTTCAATTATCCTGCACTGGTCTTCATCGCAGGTGGTCAGGGTCATCTGGACCACGCACCTTGTCTTTTGGTTGATTCGCTTAAGCAGGTCCAGATCCCGCAGAATCAGGTCTGATTTCGTCAATATAGAGACTCCGAACCCATAATGTTCAATGATTTCCAGACATTTCCTGGTAAGCCCCAGGCTGCGTTCCGCTGGCATATATGGGTCGCACATGGCCCCTGTGCCAATCATACACCGCTTTCTCCTGCGTCTTAAGGCCTGCTCCAGCAGCTCCGGGCCGTTTATCTTTACCTCAATGTCCTCAAATGCATGGTCCATGCCGTAGCAGGTGCTTCTGGAATCACAGTAAATGCATCCGTGGCTGCACCCCCGGTAGAGATTCATCCCATTCCTGGCCGACAATATGGATTTGGCTTTTACTTCATGCATTTTTGCATTCCTCTCCCTGATGTCACCACACTGTGACCAGTCCGATTTGTTCCTGTATCAGTTCCTTTGCACGGTTGAAACGCTCCAGATATGTGCCTCCGATACAGTGGTACTTCACCCTGTACCGGTCTAACAGTTCTTTAATCCGAAGGCTGCATCCCTCCCTGTCCTGCCGTATCTTTTCATTGCGTGTCCCGTCCTGGATAAATTCCACATCCGGTTCCAGAAACAGCACAAGATCCCAGCGGTCTGTCTCATGAATGGCTTCAGCCAGCTTCGTACACACCGTTAACTCCTTTTGCTTATCTCCTAAAAGAAAATGACTGTAAAACAAGGTGGTTACGGCGTCTGTGTCCACAAACAGGATTCGGTTGCTGTGTTTGGCAGCCTCCATCACATTGATTTTCTGGCGCAGCAGGTTTTCGTACAGATCCTCCGCTATCATCAGATCTTCCCCGCCCGCATAATCGCAGGTATCCCTGCCGGCCTCACTGACATAGTTGGTATTATAGGCCAGTGCCAGATTCCGGACCAGGGTGCTCTTTCCCGTGCTCTCGCTCCCCAGAACCAGCACATGCCGGGCATAGTAATCCCGGCACACAGAGGGAATGTAATCCCAGTGTCCCAGCGCCCAGGCGCGGATGTCCGTGGAGCACACCGGCACCTCGCTCCGGTCAAAGTAAATCACCTGGCTCTCAGGTCCGTACAGAGCCTCGAACCGGCCTGTTCCCAGATAATCTGTCCCGCAGAACACAGCGTCAATAGGCTTTCCTATGACTGCCTTTATATCCCTGGCTCCCTGTTCCCAGTACCCCGGTGTATCATATTCCTCCTTGGTAAGGGCCTGGTCCTCCACCATCCGTATCATTACATTGGAAAGATGTCTGGTACTGTTTAAAATCCACCGGTAGCGCATCTCCTTTGAGGTGGACTCCCGTCCCCGGCACCAGCTGATAACCACATAGAGCTCCCTGCACATGGCGGCTGCCCGGATGATATCGTGGATATGTCCTGTGTGTAGGGGGTCAAAGGATCCCCCGAACATTCCCGTCTTATACTTCATTGACATGTTCCCCGCTTTCTCTGAACCATTTTACAAACATAAACATGGCGTTTAACAGATAGATGCACCACATCAGTAAGGTGGCGATATCGGTCCCGCCCTTCTGATAATCCGCAAACCACATGAATACAGTCACCACATCCACCACAATCCATACTATCCACTGCTCCATAAGGCGCCTGACGCTGAGAAGCATGGCCAGCACAGACAGGCAGGTGCTCATGCTGTCGATAAAGGGGAGGTTTCCGCCTAATCGTTTCAATACCAGCCCGTAGCCGCAGATGGAGACAGCGGACAAAACCAGAAGTAGTATCTGTCTTGAAACGGTAAGCCTGGTTTTCTCCACTTCCTTTGTCTTACCGTCCATGTGTTTTTTCCACATGAACCATCCCACAAACTGCATAGGGACATAGTAGCAGGCATTCAGCATGACTTCTCCGTAATATTTGGCCCCAAATGCAATCCAGGCATAGAGAACTGTATTCACCAGTCCGAACAGATAGCAGCTCATCTTGCCCTTTCCGGTCAATATGACGCAGAGCACACCGGTGAGGGCCATGGTAATGCCCAGGGTGTCGTCACCCCAGTGTACGGACAGGGCCGTGATGACGGTGCAGGCAGCTGCCAGCCATATAATCTCCCAGGCCTTCCAGCCTGACAACTCATGTTTCAGAAATCTCCCCATCCCCGTTCCCCTTCTTGTATGTTTTTAGCGGCCGCAGCCCTTTACAGGCCACGCATCCGATATAGATCAGTCCCATATATCCCACAAAGGGATAAAATACATTGATTAAGCGGCTGAATGGCAGCATTCCCAGCAGGAACGCAAATACAGCCACCGCAGCTGCGGCCATCCTGTTTCTGCCGGGCGCAGAGAATGAGAAACGGCTGCAGACCGTCCACATCATGGTGGAGCAGGAGGAAAACATACCCAGGACAAGGACAACGGAAAAAACAGCGCCCAGCACATTGGAAATATGTCTGGCCAGATACAGAGTGGGAACCGCCAGGGACGCGGCATCCTTTGAGTGAAGCAGGATGGCGGTATTCATGATGGCAATGGCCAGTATCATAGTTAAGGCGCCCCATACAGCCCCCCATTTGGCTTCCTTCCTGCTGCGGGCCGTCATCCCCAGAGCCGTAAAATAGGTGCTGCCGCTGAGAAAGTTCAGGGATATGTAAAGGACAGAGCTGATAAGCCAGTTAGGCGCTGACCGTGACGCCCCCAGCACAGTCTCATACTGGCGGATATGGGAGAGATTTGCGGCGCCGCGGATTACGGTTGCTAACCCCACCATAAGGGTGAACGCGATTATGACAGGACCGATGGTGGATACAATACGTACCATTTTTTCAAATCCGGTCAGATACGCACACAGGACCATGACCGCCATTATCATGGAACCCAGATATCTGTTTATTCCGTAATACTCTGAAATCGTGGCCCCTGCTCCTGAAATCAGTACAGCCATAATCATGAGCAGCGTGACCGGAATCAGCCATGAATAAAACTTTCCCACATTTTTTCCGCAGAAAAAAGTGAAGTGGTTGAAATTCACCTCTTCCCTGTGGGCATATCCTGTGGTAAGCAATACCTGGCCAAAAAATAAAAAGCCAAGGAGATTCAGCAGCACCGCACCATAACTGTAGTATCCGTAACTGGTAAAGAACTGAAGTATCTCCTGACCTGTAGCAAAGCCTGAACCGATAATCCAGGCAATAAAAGCTCCTGCAAACGTAACCACATTTCGGATGCTGCACCTGCTGCCCTTTCCCTTCATTCCTGTTCCCCCTGTATCCGCACCTGATTTTGTTATATTATAGCAGAAGGCACATAAAAAATATAGCATTGAATACCATAATTCATATTCAATGCCATATTTATCTACTATTTCATCTCAGATTATAATTTCTGTTCTTTTACTCTCCCTGGAGCGCGTCATACCCCTGCTCTCCGGTACGGACCTTCACTACATTTTCCACTTCGTATACAAAAATCTTCCCGTCTCCGATATTGCCTGTGTAAAGAGCTTTCCTGGCTGTCTCTAATACATCCTCCACCGGTACCTTACTCACCACCACTTCCAGCTTCATCTTCGGAAGAAGGGCTGCTTCCTCCACCTTTATGCCGCGGTAGTAATTCACATGGCCTTTTTGCGTTCCGCAGCCCATGACCTGCGTGATGGTCATACCGGTAACTCCCAGCTCCGTCAGCGCATCCTTAAGGGCGGTGAACCTGGACTGGTTGAATATCACCACCACCTTGGACAGCTTGACACTAGCGGATACCGGCTTTACCGAAGGGTAATGCTCCACCGGAACTGCCTTTTCAACAGGGACACCTGTATCTGATGCTCCTTCCTTTGCTTTTCCCATAAATACCATCGGCATGAAATCTGCATAGGAGCTGGCCAGATTGTGTTCCGTTACATCCAGTCCCTTTGTCTCCTCCTCTTCACTGGCCCTGAGACCAATGGTATGCTTCAGCACACGAAAGGTGATAATCATGGTCACGCTTACCCAAAGGATAACGGAAACAACACCTAAAAGCTGTATTCCCAGGAAGGAGAAACCGCCTCCGTATGCAAGGCCTCCATCCACTGCAAAGACGCCGGTGAGAAGGGTGCCTGCGGCCCCGCACATGCCATGGACCCCGATGGCACCTACCGGATCGTCTATCTTACACACCTTATCAATGAATTCAATGCCGAATACCACCACAAAGGCTGCTATGAGTCCGATAAAAAACGCGCCCGCCGGGCTGACCATATCACAGCCGGCTGTGATTGCCACCAGACCGGCCAGGGAACCGTTCAATGTCATGGAGATGTCCGGCTTTCTATAGCGCAGCCAGGTGATAATCATGGTGGCTACGGTGGCTGTGGCAGCCGCCAGGTTGGTGGTTACAAAGATATTGCCGGCAGAATATACGGCCGCGTCACTGTCCATGGCTACGGTGGAGCATCCGTTAAAACCGAACCAGCAGAACCACAGGATGAACACGCCAAGGGCGCCAAGGGTAAGGCTGTGGCCCAGAATCGCGTTTGGCTTTCCGTCCTCAGTGTACTTTCCCATACGCGGTCCCAGTACCCTGGCTCCAATCAGGGCCGCAGCCCCGCCGCACATATGGACGGCTGTGGAGCCCGCGAAATCGTGAAATCCCATCCGGGCCAGCCAACTGCCGCCCCAAATCCAGTGTCCCGACACAGGATAAACCACTGCGCTGATGACAGCGCTGTAGATACAGTAAGAAATAAATTTGGTGCGCTCCGCCATGGCACCTGATACGATGGTTGCTGCCGTGGCACAGAACACAGTCTGGAAAATCAGATAGGCGGGAAGAGGAACACCGGCCGGAAGGATTCCGGAATAATCTCCCCGCACCAGCGGATCAAATCCTCCAATAAAAGCCCCCGCTCCTCCGAACATGATGCCGAAGCCTGTAAGCCAGAACAAAGGGGTACCAATGGCAAAATCCATCAGGTTCTTCATGATAATGTTGCCTGCGTTCTTCGCTCTTGTAAAGCCGGTTTCCACCATGGCAAAGCCTGCCTGCATGAAGAAAACCAGGGCCGCGCCTAACAGGACCCAAATTGTGTTTACCGCTGAAAATTCCATCATACATTCCTCCTTGAGGTTTTATTTTTGTTGGGGATGCGCATTCATGGGGAAATACGCAAAAAGAGGTGCATTGCCCGCCCGGTACCTGGCTGCGGCAATACACCTCTTTGTGTATCTGTTATCTGCGCAGAAAATAGAGAAAGCGCCGGATGTCTAAGCACCGGCGCTTTTCTTTATGTGGCTTATTATAGTTTACACTTTACGAAAAGTCAATGACTAATCAGATTTATTTTTAACCCCGGCTCACAGCCTTCCATCTGGCTTTCTGGCCTTCAAACTGCTCGTTCAGCCAGTCCACTCCCTTTGCAATGCCGTCCGCGTCAAAGGACAGGATTTGCTGTTCCTTTTCTTCTTCCGGAGTAGCATCATAGCCATAGGGCTCAGGCCAAATGGTAACACCCAGGCGGGGGCCGTCCTCACCTTCCAAATCCAGCTTCTCCATACGAAAACGCATGCCGTTGTGGCTTCCTGTAAACTTCTCCTTTTTCAGGAAATTAACCGGCATAAAATCCCTTAACTCCAGCATATGCTATCCTCTTTTAAACTACTTTTCATACTGGCTCAGCTCCACCAGGTTCATGGTCAGATCCGTGATGGTTTCATCGTCCACCTGGGCTGCCGTATAGAGTGTGTACTTGGTGCTTCCCCACTCCCATGAAGCCAGGCGGCCGCCGCTGTCCGTGGTCTTAATCAGGACCTCCAGGCTGGTTTCACCGTAATCATAGTTCTGTGCAATAGCCTCATCCTTAAATCGCTCGAAAATTCCCGCAAAGTCCTCTGCCGTATCCGAGGCCCTGTAGGTGTATGCCACACCGTCCAAAGTGAACTGGGCATCCGCTACCTCCTGGTTGATAATGAAAAAGCTGGTATCCTCAGCCCCCTCCGGCAGCACCATATGGACGCCAATGGCCTCAAAGGCCAGGACATCCTCTACCTCCACCATGGGATTGGGCAGTTCCTGGTTTCCGGCTTCCGGCTCTGTTGCTGTTTCTGCCGGAGCGGATGTCTCTGCCTCAGACGTCTTAGCAGGCTCCTTTTTGCTCCCGCATCCTGCGGCCAGCAGGGCCGTAAGCGCTATTGCCAGCAGAATACCCTTTCTGCCCATAAACCTTTTGATTCGATTCATGTAATTCCTCCTTCCATCCGTCCATGCACAGGTCACTGCCCTTTCTGCATGGGAGCCACCGTCTCACAATATTCCTGCAGCGCCTTGTGAAGCTGCCCCTGTGAAGTCTCGTCGCACAGCACCACTATCTTATCACCTGCCCTGAGCACGGTATCTCCTCTGGGCACAAACTCGGCCTCCCCGCGCATAAGGGATACCACCAGAGAGGTCCTTGGCCAGGCGATGGCTGAAACCTTCTTTCCCTCAGCTGCGCTTCCGTGGTAAATCATACCTTCCACCAGCACCTTTTCCCCTGTGAGCGTGACCTTTTTATCCGGGTTCTGCTTTGCCAGAAGGCGGTGCAGAAGCTGGTCGTACACCGGTGCGCAGTGAACCATATCCGGAACCAGATAGGCTGCCAGTGAAACCATGGACAAGGTCAGCAGATGAGAAAAGGATCCTGTCATCTCACTAATCAGTATGATGCCTGTAATCGGCGCCCGCACAATGGCGGAGAAATAGCCCGCCATGCCCAGGATAATGAAATTCCCCACCAGGCCGCTCAGTGAGGGGCTGACAAGAAGGGCCGCATTGTAATATATGCTTCCTATGATGGCCCCCATCACCAACAGGGGCAGGAAGATGCCTCCCGGCGCTCCGGATCCGAAGCTTATCATGCTGAAGGTGAATTTGACCACCAGCAGCAGACACAGCGCCCCAAGCGCCATCTCGCCCGTGGACAGCTCCTCCACCAGGGCATGGCCACCGCCCAGCACGCTGCGGTATGTAAAACCAAACACGCCTGCCAGCAGAAAGGGGATCAGAAGCTTCACCGTGCCCCAGGGGATTTTTCCGTACAAGTCCTGGGTTTTAGACAGGGTGGTATTATAAACCACGCCCATGGCTCCCATGAGCACACCCAGAACCAGCACATGTCCGTAGGTGCCAAGGGGCATCATATGGGTGATGTGAAAGGAAAATACCGGCGTAAGGCCGAATACATTCCTGGATACAAAATCCGAAGTAATGGATGCCGCCATGGAGGAAAGGAGAAGCTCCGGTGAAAAGTGCTTATGTACCTCCTCCAAAGAAAACAGTATGCCTGCAATGGGCGCATTAAAGGCGGCCGACAATCCGGCGCTGGCTCCGCAGGTAATCAGAAGTTTTTCCTCTGTTTTCACACGCTTGGCGGCTCTTGAGAACCCCTTTGCTGTCATGGCTCCCAGCTGAATGCTGGGGCCCTCGCGTCCCAGGGACAATCCGCATCCCAGGGATATAATGCCCCCGCCCAGCTTGGCAAGCAGCACACGCCACCATTTTTCGTCAATTTCCCCGATGATTTCTCCTTCAATCTGGGGAATGCCGCTGCCTGATATTAGGGAATCCCATTTAAGGAGAAGGGACACCACACACGCGGCAACGGCCAGAATCAGAATCCATACCGGCACAAACCAGGTATGGCTCTTACCATAGTCCAGTATCATGTTCAGCAGTATATCCGCGGAACCGATGAGATAGCGGAAGGCCACCACCACGGCGCCTGCCAGGGCTCCCACCACTACCCCCTCTAAAATCAACTCATAACGAAAACTCCGGTAACGGTTAATGGTATGAGTAACCGTATGTTCTTCCGGCTGCATAACGTTTCCCCCTGTATCCTTCTGGCCTGATGCCTACATCTCACTGTAGGTGCCCTTGAATTTTACAAGCTTGGGACGGTAGCCCGCGCTGGTAAGGGCAGATACAATCTGATTCTTATGTTCTGTGCCGAACGCCTCCATGGTGATGCGCAGCTCCACGGCAGCATTTCGGTTGATGCTGATGAACTGGTTGTGCTCCAGCTTGATGATATTGCCCTGCTCCTTTGCAAGAAGGGCGGATACCCTGGCCAGCTCTCCCGGCTTGTCAGGAAGCAGCACGGACACGGTAAACACACGGTCCCTCTCAATCAGACCGTGCTGCACGATGGAGGACATGGTGATGACGTCCATATTGCCGCCGCTTAAGATAGATACAATCTTCTTTTTCTGTACGTTCAGATGCTTTAAGGCCGCCACGGTCAGAAGGCCGGAATTCTCCACAACCATCTTGTGGTTTTCTACCATGTCAAGGAAAGCCACAATCAGCTCGCTGTCCTCGATGGTGATGATGCTGTCCACATTTTCCTGTATGTAAGGGAACAGCTTTTCGCCGGGACGCTTCACCGCCGTGCCGTCCGCAATGGTGTTCACCTGGGGAAGTCCCACCACCTTTCCCTCCTTAAGGGATACCTGCATGCAGTTGGCGCCTGCCGGCTCCACGCCAATAACCTTAATCTTCGGGTTCAAAAGCTTGGCCAGTGTGGAAACGCCGGTACAGAGACCGCCTCCGCCGATGGGAACCAGGATATAGTCCACCGTGGGAAGCTCCTTGATGATTTCCATGGCAATGGTGCCCTGTCCCGTAGCCACGTCCAGGTCGTCAAAAGGATGTACAAAGGTATATCCGAACTCCTCCGCCAGCTTATAGGCGTGATCGCAGGCCTCATCGAACACATCCCCCTCCAGCACCACGTCGGCGCCGTAGCTCTTGGTGCGGTTCACCTTCATAAGAGGCGTGGTGGTGGGCATGACAACAGTTGCCTTTACGCCGGCCAGCTTGGCTGCGTAGGCCACGCCCTGGGCATGGTTGCCGGCTGATGCTGTAATCAGTCCTTTGGACTTCTCCTCCTCGGTCAGGGTGTGTATCTTATAGTAGGCTCCTCTCACCTTATAGGCGCCCGTGTACTGCATGTTCTCCGGCTTGAAAAATACCTTGTTTCCTGTCTGGGCAGAGAAATACTCACTGTATACCAGTTTTGTCTCTGTGGTCACATCTTTCACAAGCTCGGAGGCCTCTTCAAATCTTTCCAGTGTCAGTTCTTCCATATCTTGGTCCTTCTTTCCCTTACTTTTATCCTATACTATAGCACGTCAATGTATTAAATTCAAGATGGATTCTCCTCCGCCTGCTTCTGCACATGGAACAGGGCATTGACAAAGTCATCTGCATTGAATTTCTGCAAATCGTCTATCTTCTCCCCGATTCCAATATATTTTACAGGAATTCCCAGTTCTGACTGGATGGCCACGGCAATGCCTCCTTTGGCTGTGCCGTCCAGCTTGGTCAGGATAATGCCTGTGATGTCGGCCACCTCCATGAACTGGCGGGCCTGGGCCAGGGCATTCTGTCCCGTGGTGCCGTCTAACACCACCAGAGTCTCTCTGTAGGCATCCGGATACTCCTTGTCAATGATGCGGTTGATTTTCTTAAGCTCTTCCATCAGGTTCTTTTTATTGTGAAGCCTTCCGGCCGTATCACAGATAAGCACGTCCGCCTTCCTGGACTTGGCTGCCGCCACTGCGTCGTAGATAACAGCCGCCGGGTCGGATCCCTCCTGCTGCGCAATCAGCTCCACGCCGGCCCTTGATGCCCATTCGGTCAGCTGCTCAATGGCAGCCGCCCGGAAGGTATCTGCAGCCGCCAGTATGACCCTGCGCCCGTCGTCCTTAAGCTGTCCGGCCAGCTTGCCCACAGACGTGGTCTTGCCCACTCCGTTGACGCCGATAACCAGAACCACGGACTTCCTGTGCTCAAATTCGTATGCGTTTTCCCCTAAGTCCATCTGCTCCTTGATGCTGTTGATCAAAAGCTCCTTGCACTCCTCCGGTTCCCGGATATGCTGCTCCTTCACCTTCTTGCGCAAATCCTCCACAATGGACATGGTGGTCTGGATTCCCAAATCTCCCATGATAAGGGTCTCCTCTATCTCCTCATAGAAATCATCGTCAATGGCGGAAAAACCACTGAAAATGGAGTCTATCCCTGACACGATATTGCTGCGGGTCTTGGCCAGGCCCTCTACCAGGCGCCCGAAAAAGCCCTTCCTTCCCTCTGCCATAAATCATTCTCCTTTTTGTGTCTTACATTTAGGTCTTATATACAATAAATATATATATGAATCATCATATCATAACTTTCACTATTTATCCAGTTGCACTATTTATCCAGGTCATCCGCAATGAGGTTCACGCTGACCAGCGTGGATACGCCCTTTTCCTGCATGGTGATGCCGTAGAGGCGGTCCGCTGAGACCATGGTGCCTCTTCTGTGGGTGATGACAATGAACTGGGTATTCCTGGTCAGCTTGTGAAGGTATCCCGCGAAGCGGTCCACATTGGAATCATCCAGGGCCGCCTCAATCTCATCCAGAAGACAGAAGGGGGACGGCTTTAGGTTCTGGATGGCAAACAGCAGGGAAATGGCTGTAAGGGCCTTTTCACCGCCTGAGAGCTGCATCATATTCTGCAGCTTCTTACCGGGGGGCTGGGCAATGATCTGTATGCCTGCCTCCAGGATATCCTCGTCCTCCATCAGTTCCAGTGTGCCCCGTCCGCCTCCGAACAATTCCTTAAAGACCTTGTCGAATTCAGCCCGGATTTCACCGAACTTTTCTTCAAACTGGCGCCGCATCCCGGTATCCAGTTCCTCGATGATTTTCTCCAGCTCGGCCTGGGCAGTGACCAGGTCCTCATGCTGGGTGCGCATAAACTCGTAGCGCTCCGATACCTCTTTGTAATCCTCGATGGCGTTGACATTGATGTTGCCCAGTCCCTTTATCCTGGATTTCAATTCGTCTATGAGCTTCTTTACCTCAGGGACGGACTGGTATTCCTCTCTCTTAAGCTCCAGGGCCGTGGAATAAGTCATCTCATATTCAGACCACATATAGGCAGTGGACGCCTCCAGTTTTTCCTCCAGCTTTTCCCTCTGGGCCTGGATGCGGAACATATCCTTGTCCAGCTCTGCCAGGCGGGCGGTCAGTTCCTCCCGCTTTGCCAGAAACGCCTTCTGCCTGGAGGACATCTCCTCCTTCTCGGACTCATGGCCAGCCATCACCTGTTCCAGCTCCTTCATATGCACCATGGCATTCTGAATCAGTTCTCCCAGATGGGCAATCTCCCGGCGTTTGCTCTCAATCACCTGTTCGGAATTTCCCGTGCCTTCGGCCAGTGAGTCAAACTCCTCCGTAAGCTTCTCTATTTCTCCGGACACACGGTCTGCATTTTCGCGGATAAAGTCCTGTTTCTGGCGCAGGTTGGCTGCCTCCATCTGAAGGGCCGACAGGGCCGCAGCGCAGGTCTCCCGCTCTTTTCTGGAGGTCTCCAGAAGAACCGTCTTGTCCTCGATCTCCTGGTTGGCCTGGGTGCTCACCTGCTCCAGCTCCCTGGAGTCCTGGGTGAGGGCTGTGCGGCTCTCATTGATTTCCTTTACCTGCTCTTCCAGCTGGCCGTGCTCGCGCACCAGGTCCGTGGATGACTCCGCTATCTCCGCTTTCTTGTCCTCCAGCTGGGATATGTTCATGCGGATGGTATTCTCCCGGATGGCCATGGACTGCATGTCGGCGCGCAGCTTCTCCAGTTCTCCCTTTTTCTCCTGGGCCATGGATTCTTCCAGGTTAAGCTCCTTTTGAATCTTCTCCACCTGGACCAGGGCCTTGCTGCAGGTATTCTCTAACTCCTCAATCTCCCTGCGCCGCCCCAGCAGGTTGCTGGAATTCTTAAAGGCGCCGCCCGTCATGGAACCGCCGGCGCTTAAGAGCTCGCCCTCCAGGGTGACGATGCGGAGACTGTATTTATACTTTCTGGCCAGTGCAATGGCATTGTCGATGGTATCTGCCACCACCACCCGGCCTAACAGATACCTGGCCAGGCCTTCATACCGTGAATCCACCTGGACCAGATCGCTGGCCAGCCCCAGAACCCCTTTCTCCTTCAGGGCGGCCGGCTGGGAAAATGTCTGTTTGCCGTTAATGCTGGTTAACGGCAGGAAGGTTGCCCTGCCGTATTTATTCTTCTTCAGATATTCAATCAGCTGTTTGGCCGTTGCCTCTGAATCCGTCACAATGTTCTGGATGCTTCCGCCCAGGGCTGTCTCGATGGCCGTCTCATACTTCTGGCTGGTGGTGATGATATCCGCCACCACCCCATGTATGCCGTGTACCCGATCGCGCACCTCCATGACCCTGCGGATGCTGTTGCCGTAGCCGTCATAGCGTTCCGCCAGGTTTTTAAGAGATTCCAGCTTGGTGTAGGCCATATGGTATTCCTGCTGGGTATCGTTTAAATTCCGGTTCAGGCGGTGGGATTCCTGCTCAGCCTTAAGAAGGGCGTCCTCGGCTTCCTGAGCCGCGAACTGTTTTTTCTCCAGCTCCTCATTCAGCTGGTCCAACAAAGCCCGTTCCCTGCCGATAAGCTCGTCCTGCACCGACTCGTCGCTCTTGAATCTGAGAAGCTTTTGGGATACCTCGCTGCGCCGTAAATTCACCTGCTCCAGCATAGTCTCATACCGCTGCTGTCTGGCAGTCAGGGAGGCTCTCTCGTTGAGGGCCTGAATGATACTTGCCTTTGCCCCTTCAATGGCTTCCTCCAGCCGGCGGATGGACTCGTCCTGGTCCCCAAGACGGGCTCCGGCTTCCTCCTGGCGCTTTACAGCATCCCTCACCTGGTCGCCCATGGCCTTTCGTTCTTCTCTATAGGAGGCCAGCTGCTGATTCTTGGCAGCCAGCTCCTCCTTGATCACGTCCCGTCTGTGCTCCAGATGCTCCTGGTTCATCTCCTCCGTATGTATCTGTTCCTTCAGAACATTAATCTGGCCTTCCAGATTCCCCTTCAGCACAGTGCCCTGGCTCAGCTCATCCCGGTCAGCTGCCATGCGGCGCTCCAGGTCCGCCAGAGTCTGCTCCAGCTCCTCGTATCCGGCCTTCAGGCGTTCAGACTCCCTGCCCGTGTCCTCCATATCGCCGGAGAGAACCTGATGGCGCTTCTCCACTTCCTCCAGCTGCTTGCCTGTTCCCTCTGTCTCCATGAGGAAGAGGTTGGCATCGCAAATCTTAAGGCTGTCCTTTAACTGAAGATACTCCCTGGCTGCCCTGGACTGACGTTCCAGGGGACCTACCTGCTTCTCCAGCTCAGAGAGGATATCGCTTACACGGACCAGGTTGGCCTGCTCGTCCTCCAGCTTCTTCTGGGCAATGGCCTTGCGGCGCTTAAATTTAACGATACCGGCAGCTTCATCAAAAAGCTCCCGGCGTTCTTCCGGCTTGCCGCTTAATATTCTGTCAATCTGTCCCTGTCCGATGATGGAGTATCCCTCTTTGCCGATACCCGTATCATAAAACAGCTCGTTGATATCCTTAAGTCTGCAGGCGCTGCCGTTTATCATATATTCGCTCTCACCGGAACGGTAGAGTCGGCGGGATACCGTCACCTGGTCATAGTCAATGGCCAGCTGATGATCGCTGTTGTCCAGGGTAATGGCCACGTAGGCAAACCCCTGGGGCTTTCTCATCTCGGTTCCCGCAAAGATGACGTCCTGCATGCTGGCGCCGCGCAGCTGCTTGATGCGCTGTTCGCCCAGCACCCAGCGCACGGCGTCGGCCACATTGCTCTTTCCGCTGCCGTTGGGGCCCACGATGCCGGTGATGCCGTTATGGAATTCAAATACCAGCTTATTGGCAAAAGATTTAAACCCCTGAATCTCAATACTTTTTAAATACATAGTCCACCTGCTTATTCTTCTGCTGCGGCTTCCTGTGCCTTAAGCTTCAGTATGCCGTTATAGGCAGCCACCTGCTCTGCTGCCTTCTTGGTACGTCCCGCGCCGCGGCCCACCTCCTCATCCCCGATTTTGGCGCAGACCTCAAAGGATTTATTGTGATCCGGCCCTTCCTCACGGATGATCTCATAGGACAGGGGCGCCTCCTGGCGGCTCTGCACCATCTCCTGTAAGATAGTCTTGCTATCATAAAAGAGCTGCTTGTGTTCAATGTCGTTTAAGATAAAACGATGAATGAACTCTTTTGCATTAGCAAAACCACCGTCCAGATAAATCGCGCCAATCAGGGCCTCCATGGCGTCTGACACCACGGAATTGCGGTTCCTGCCGCCGGTGGCGTCCTCACCCTTGCCCAGATACAGGTATTGGCCCAGCTCAATGTCCCCTGCGCAGTAAGCCAGGGTGGGTTCGCACACAATGCTGGCCCTGATTTTCGTCAAATCTCCCTCAGGCAGCGTTTCATACTTGCGGTAGAGGAATTCGCTGGTCACGATTTCCAGGACAGCATCCCCCAAAAACTCCAGGCGCTCATTGCATCTGCTGTGGTCCAGACGGTGTTCGTTGGCATAGGAGCTGTGGGTCAGGGCCTGGGTAAACAGGTTCTTGTTCTTAAACTCGTATGCAATCCTCTCTTCCAGTTCTTTTAAATGACTGTTCATAATGATCCTTCCTTCTTCAAATACACTTTGGGACAGGCCTTTAAAACAAGCCTCCCAAACGCACAAAAAGGGCTGTGCTTACAGCCCCTGTGCCTGTCCGTTAGTTTAAAGCGTTCTTAATCTGCTCTACTGCATCGCCTACTGTCACAATCTGTTCTGCAGCCTCATTTGGAATCTCTATGTCGAATTCCTCTTCAATTCCCATGATAATCTGGAAAATGTCCAGTGAATCCGCACCCAGGTCATCTACGAATGTAGCTGCCATTGTCACTTCCTCCGGTTCAATGTTCAACACTTCTGCGATAATACCCTGTAATTTCTCAAATTCCATCTCTTAGCTCCTCTTTCTTAAATCTTGATTTTTACTTCGTCCTTCGGACTTATTCTTCGTTCTGAACGTTCAGGCACTGTTGGATTTTACCATTGATATCCTGTTCCTTAAACGTCACACATTGAATAATGGAATTACGCACCTCCGTGCGCTTTGAATTGCCGTGGGTCTTGACCACAAGGCCTTTCAGACCCAGCAGGGGTGCTCCGCCGTACTGGCTGCCGTCAAAGGATTTAAGCGTTTCCTTGAGGGCCGGCTTCACCAAAAGGGCGCCAATCTTGCTGCGCAGGGTGGACATCATACCGCCCTTCACCATACTGATCAAGGTGGCCCCAACCCCCTCATACAGCTTCAGGATTACATTGCCCACAAATGCCTCACAGACAATGACATCCGCTCCGCCATGGGGAATTTCCCTGGCTTCAATGCTTCCGGTGAAGTTGATCCCCTTACATTCCTTTAACAGGGGAAATGTCTCCTTCACCAGCGCATTGCCTTTTTCTTCCTCCGCACCGATATTGACAATGGCCACCCGCGGGTTCTTTATTCCCATCACATGCTCCATATAGATGGAACCCATCTGGGCAAACTGCACCAGATGGGACGCTCTGGCATCCACATTGGCTCCACAGTCAATCAAAAGTGATACGCCCTTCTCCGTAGGAATAAGCGGTGCCAGCGGGGGACGTTCCACACCTTTGCTGCGCCCCACTATCACCTGTCCGCCTACCAGGATTGCCCCGGAACTTCCGGCGGATACAAAGGCGTCGGCCTCCCCCTGTTTTACAAGGTTTAAGCCTACCACGATGGAAGAGTCTTTCTTCTTACGGATAGCGTTTACCGGCGGCTCCTCAGTGGCAATGACTTCTGTGGCGTTCACAACCTGAATCCGGTCCTTGTCGTAGGTGTGCTTTGACAGTTCTGAAACAACTGCCTGCTCCTGCCCCACAAGAAGCACCTGAATGCCAGGTTTTGCGTTCACAGCCTCCACTGCTCCGGCTACCATCTCGCCCGGCGCATAATCCCCGCCCATGGCGTCTACCGCTACTTTAATCATAATGACTCTCCTTTCGGTCCTGCATACAACTTATAATATACTAGATATCATTCTATAAATCAATATATTTTTTCAATGGTTTTGGGGGAATTAAGAACCCATGTTCCTGTCCGCTGCAGACGTACAAACGTTAAAAATATGCATACTTCTGCAACTTTGCAAAGTCGTTAGACAATCGGTTCATAACATGGTAAAATAAGTTCTATAGACCTTGTGGGGGCATATTATGAAGCAATGCCCCTCCCACTCCATTTAGCAGGTGAATAACATGACAAATGATAAAACAGATATTCTGGGACAATTCGGATTTGAACTGGATGCGGCTCTTTTTTACGATGCCATCGTAAAGAGTACGGACGATTATGTCTATATTGTCAATATGAAAACCGACACATCCCTGATATCGGAAAACATGGTCAGGGACTTCGAGCTTCCGGGCAGAATCGTGCCCGGACTGGTACCTCTCTGGGGCAGTCTGATTCACGAACGTGACAGGGCTCGATATGATGAATCCATCGAACAAATGTTAAGCGGCCTGACGGATGTACACGATGTGGAGTATCAGGTCCGAAACAGAAAGAATGAGTACGTCTGGGTCGTATGCCGCGGCGTCCTCCAGAGGGACCAGCAGGGCAGTCCCGCCATGTTTGCGGGCATTGTGACCAATTTAAGCCACAGGGGTAAGGTGGACTATGTCACCGGTCTGTTTATGCAGCAGGAATGCGAACGCGTGGTGGAGGAATGCCTGTCCGAAGGCCAGAGTGGGGGAATTCTGCTCCTGGGCTTGGATGATTTCTCCGGCATCAACAATTTGAAAGGACACATATACGGCGATTCCGTCCTGCGCCAGTTTGCCCAGAACGTCCAGAGGCTCCTGCCAGATTACGCCAGCATATACCGCCATGACGGGGACCAGTTTGTCATTGTGTGCCAGAATACGTCCTACGGCGAGATAGCGCTGCTCTATGAAGTCATAAACAGCTACAGCGACTGCCGCCATGAGGTGGACGGAATCCAGTACTATTGTACGGTTTCCGGCGGAATCGCCGTATTCTGCCAGGACGGTTCCAGCTATACGGAGCTTTTGACCTGTGCATCCGGTGCCCTGGAAACCTCCAAGCATAAGGGCAAGAACAAGTGCACCCTCTATGACGAAGAGCTGATTCACACCAGACTGCGCTCCCTGGAAATCATGGACCGTTTAAGAAGCAGCGTCATGAACCATATGGAAGGATTCTCTGTGGTCTACCAGCCCATTGTGCGTTCCAGCGACACAAAGATTGCCGAGGCCGAGGCGCTGCTGCGCTGGTCCTGTAAGGACATGGGCAGTGTATCTCCCCTTGAATTCATCCCTTTGCTGGAATCCAGCGGCCTCATTATCCCAGTGGGGAAGTGGGTGCTGGAGCAGTCTGTCCGCCAATGCTGCAAATGGCTTGCCTGTGTACCGGACTTTGTGATGAACGTCAACTGCTCCTACTTACAGATGCTGGATGAGGACTTTGTACAATCCGTCAAAGAAATCATTAACCGTTACAGACTGGACCCCAGCCATATTGTGCTGGAGCTGACGGAGAGCCGCTTTGTCACGGACCAGGACCGCTTAAACGATACATTTAAGCGTCTGCGCAGCCTTAACATACGGCTGGCCATGGATGACTTCGGCACAGGCTACTCGTCCCTGAGCTGCCTGTCCTGTACACCGGCCGACATTGTAAAGATTGACCGTGAATTCATCAGGGGAATCTGCGACCAGTCCCACTCCTTCAACCGTTCCTTCATCGGGTCTGTGATAAATCTCTGCCATAGCGTGGGAATATCCGTATGTGCAGAGGGCGTGGAGGAAAAAGACGAGCTGGAAACCGTCCTCAGATTGAAAGCTGATTCCGTACAGGGATTTTATTTTTCAAAGCCGGTTACACCTGATGAATTTGAAAAACAGCATATAAAGCATCCTGATATAGGGTAAGCCTGTTTTATATTCTCTCAAATTCCGCTATCTCCAGAGGCCTGCTGTAATAGTAGCCCTGAATGGCGGTACATCCGAAGGAAGTCAGCAGTTCCAGCTGTTCCTGGTTTTCCACCCCTTCTGCCACACATTCCACCTGCAGGCTGTGGCACATATCAATAATGCATTTTACCACAGTCTGATTGGTCTGGTTTTCCACCAGGTCATCCATCAGGGATTTATCCAGCTTTACCTCGTCAAACTGCATGATGGAAAGAATGGACATATTTGCATAGTTGGCCCCGAAATCATCCAGGGAGATACGAAATCCAGCTTCCCGAAGTTTTGAACCAATGGATTCAATCACCTTGCGCTCAATGTCCCCTATGCTTTCTGTTATCTCAATCATGACCAGGCGGGCGGGGATATGGTATCTTTTCTGCATATCTGTCAGCACCCGGAACAGGTCCCTTTCAAGCAGCGTAATCCGCGAAAAATTGACCGAAACAGGAATAAGCTCCCTGCCTCGCTCCTTCCAGTCTGAAAGCAGTTTAAATACCTGCTCCAGCATATAAAAATCCAGATACCGTATAAGCTTTGTCTTCTCCAGAAGGGGCACAAAATTCAGCGGCTGTGTGGATTCGGTACCGGCTGCCCGATAACGCACCAGGGCCTCGGCGGAACACACCTTACCGGTCAGGGGATTATACTTTGGCTGGAGACAGAGACGGTAACAGCCCTCTTCCATGTCCTGTAGCAGACGATTCAGGTATTCCGGCGAATAGTGCTTGCGTTCCTGGCTGCTGTCCTTATAATAAATCTGTTTGTTCACAAGCATCAGTTCTTCCGCATGGCGCATCAGCCGGTCAAAATCCGCCAGGTGTTCTTCCCAGGTACACCCCAGTGAGACACCGTTTGGGGTGCGGCTGTCTAACATCCATTCCATTTTCCCGACCCGCTCCATGAATTCCTCATATGCTGATTCCAGGCTGACAATAATAAACTCATCCCCGCTGAGCCGGAATATGCTGGCCCCTGCAAAAGAGGAGGCCATGACGGATGCCGCCTTTTTGATGGTCATATCTCCCCGGCTTTGCCCATAATCACGGTTTAACTGCTTTAAGTCATTGATATCGCCGGCCACAATTCCGCAGGATACCGCCTTGCCGCTTCTCATCAAATCATTGCGGAAATGCACAAAGCTTTCTCTGTTCAGCAGGCCGCTGAGGCTGTCATGGGCAGCTTCATACTCCAGGCGCTCATAGAGGCGTCTCTTTTTTATCTCATTCGCAATATTATAGGCAATGGAATCCAGCAGCTTAATGGTGTCCTGGTTGATGTTGGGATTGTCGATTCCAATATATCCGCTGAAGGCGGATTCGTCTTCAAACGGCACAGCAAAGAGGCTGTCCGTGTTTCTGGCGGTCAGGTAACGGTACTCGCTGGGGTATGAATCCCTAAGTTCCCCGGTTCTGGAGATAATCAGGTGCTGCTTCTTGTTAAAGGTCTCAAACAAATAGGGAATCCCATCCAGGGGCACCTGCTGCAAGGCTGCCTTTTGGGAAGGAATTCCAGCCCGGCACCATTCATAGGTATTACGGGCAAATCCCTGTACACGGTCAATTTCTATGATATAGGCCCGCTCTCCGCCGTAAAAATCAGCTATCATTTCCAGCGTACGGTTAATGGCATCATCCAGGCAGTCCGCAGTATTCAGGACCCGCAGCGTTTCCAGCATAACGGTTTCCATATGGTATTTGGATGTATGGCTGCCGCGCTCCTTCACGCGGTCTCCCACATCCACTGCGATTTCCATGCGGGCAGGCCTTCCCTCCCATTCCACCAGCTTATCCTTTACAATGAAGTTCTTATTTAAGTGGGGATTCTCATATTCCCACACGTAGAAGCCGTCCTTGCTCAGTTTGGCATTGGTGCAGAAGGGACATGGGGTATCCCTGCCCTGAAGTACACGATGGCATTTGCTGTTTCGCACGTCCTCCTGCTTAAGACCTGTCAGCGACCTGCCAGCCCGGTTAAGATAAAGAAGGCTGTAGTCCCGGATATCGCTGACATAGATGATTTCCTCCAGTTCATCTAAAAGCGGTGTTTCATATAAGATCATATCCTGCTCCATGATTGTCTCCCTTTTTACTGTACCGTGTGATGTTCCTGTTCCGTGTCCGGCCGGGAAGCCCTTCCCGCTTCATCTTCTATCCGGAAATTATTTTTACCGCTGTTTTTAACTTCATAGAGCAGGGTGTCCGCCCTCTGATAAAGCGTGGTATAGTCGTCCTCCCTGCGGCTTATAGATATACCGATGCTGACAGTCGCAGCAGGGTATCCGGACGCCCTGCATTTAGCCTGCAGTGAATCAAACAGTGCATTGCAGCATTTTGCCAGATGGTTTTCCCCTGTATAGGGTACACAGACGATAAATTCATCTCCGCCCATACGGGCAGTGACAGCCTCCCCGCAAAAAGATTCCCTTAGCGCTTTTGCTGTATGAATCAGCACCTGGTCCTCCGTATAATGGCCGTAACGGTCATTGATTTCCTTAAAGCCGTCTAAGTCTATGACAGCCAGAGCAAGGGCGCCGGTATGCAGGTTTATCATCCGGGTGATCTCCATTTTTGCTGCCGCTATATTGTAAATCCCCGTCAGAGCGTCCCGTTTGCTCCGCTGCTCCAGTCTCTCCCTTTCCAGCTTGTCGCCATGGATATTCTGTAAGCGTCCGATGGCAGAATCAGCCTGATTCCCGTCGAAAATCACTTTTATGACTGCACGGTGCCACTTGGTGTCCCCATTCGGCAGCACCATCAGAATCTCTGTATCCACATCCTGTCTCTGCTCCAGCAGATAATACAGAGATGGGAGACCCTCCTCCTGTCCGCTGCTTCCCTGATACCGCGAATACTGCCCGATGCTTTTATCCGTGCCGAAGATTTCAACGCCCTCCCTTGATAGGGTCAGCACATCACTGCCATAGTCATACGTAAAGGTCACTTCCTTCAATATGTCTGAGAGATAGCGGTAACGTGTATTTTCCAGTTCAATCTGCCGCTTCATCCTCATCTGGCTTCTGTAATGGGCATAAATCAGGGCCAGCAGGCCGGAAGCAGCCAACAGGGTAAACAAAATGAAGGGAACGGAATTATCCCTGATAAAGGTCCTGAGAGTCACTTCCTGTTTCTGCTGCGCATTGTTGTAGATGTATTTTTCCAGTTCACCCGTCTCTATGGAACGGATTCCTTTATTCAGGATAGCCAGTATCTGTTTATCATCCTTTCTCAAAATACCTATGCTGTATTTCACACTGTCACTGCCGGCCTGGGGATAGATAGCCACATGCTCGTACTGGTTGCGGCTCAGATAATAAGAGGCAGTGTAACTGTTGCTGTATGTATAATCGCACTCTCCCCTTTCAACTGCGTTAAGACTTTCCTCCAGAGAATCATAGAACCGCACATCCGTCCGGTCATCGTCGCTTTTGCGCATGCCCATATACACAGCCTGTACCCCGCCCTTCAGGTTTGTCATATCAAACCCGTCGCGGGCCACCAGCACACTCTCTGTCTCCAGATATGGATTGCTTAAAAGAACATTTCTCCGTTGGACTGCATCATAATCATACAGGATAGACAGAATCACATCGGCTCTGCCTTCATTTAACGCCTGTTCAAATTCACTGTAATCATCCGCGTAAACATACTCCAGCGTCCATCCGGCCTTTTGGGCTATACTGCTGAGCAGGTCTCTGGCTACGCCCTGCACCTGTCCTTTTCCATCGTAGTACTGGATGGGGCCAAACCCGTCATGGACCAGTACCTTAAGTACCGGATGTTCCTGTATGTATTCCCGCTCCTTGCTGTTGAGGTGCATCTGGCTTCCGGACCGGGAAAAATACTTATTATACAAGTTCATCTGAAGGGTGGGATTATTCTCACTGATATAGGAGATTGCCCGGTTCAGTTCATTGATTATTTTGGTATTACCCTTGGTGGTGGCAAAATAAAAGGGAGTAGGCGAAAATTTAGCAACAGGACGGAATCCCTGGGACAGGGATACATCAACGGACAGCAATGCGTCCGCCTTACCGGAATAAACCCTCTCCTCCTGCTCCCCATCCCTCTCGCACCAAACGATCTCATACTGGATGCCATTGAGCTTCGCGTACTGGTAAAACTTTTCGTTATGGTAATCTGCCTGTTTCAAAAGCGCTATGCGCAGTCCCTTGAAATCAGAAAGATTATATTCATCAATGCGGTCATCATCATCCCGGACCGCAATCACACTGTACGCGTTGCCGTAGTTTTCACTGGGAAAATCAAAAACAGAGGAAGTCTGCTTGTTGTTATTCATGGCTCCAACAAGATCCAGTTCCCCCCGTTCCAGCATATCCATCATTTGAATCAACTGTTCATCCATGGATCCTTGGGGTTCCACAAACTCATAGGTCCATCCTGTGTACTGTCCAATCTCTTTCAGATAATCATAGGTATAACCCGTATAATTACCATTTTCATCCTTCATGGTCAGACCCGACTGCACGGGAAATCCCACCCGAATCACAGACTCTGCTTCTGCACCATAGGAAACAAAACTGTATGGCAGTATCAGGCAGTATATTGCAGACAAAACCATCCTATATTTTTTAATCAATTGGTTCATGGATTCTCTCCCGGTCGTTTATATCTATTATTCATGTACATAATATCCCATCCATTATATAACAGCTTGCCGCATATAACAATGTAAATCACTCCCCATGCTGTTAAGACAGAGAGGGGGATTCCCCCTTATGGAAAAATCCCCTTTTTGTTTACCTTGGCAAGCCGGTTCCGCCGCAATGTTTCCAGCCAATGTATTTCCAGCAGTTCTTCTGCTTTATTATCCCTTGCTTCCGTTCTTTCTTTGCGGTCCAGTCCTCATTCCCAAAAAACAGAAGAAATAGGATAATCATGCTATATAAACATATTGTAACCCTAATATCTTAAAACTTCAATGTCAAATTATTTATGTTTCCAGCAATGTTCCGGCAAATGCGCCTGCATCAAGATTCGCATTGTGAACCGGACGTCAGCGTGGTAAAATATACTCAGATAAAACCGTGATACTTTCAGAATATCCAGGAGGGATTTTTATGAATTATGAAGGACAAATCTGCCGCGGTCCCATGGAGCGTTCGTCCTATATGCTTCCGGTTGCCGTTGGCTGTTCTTACAACCAGTGCAAATTCTGCACCCTGTTCCGGCATCTGAAATACAGGGAACTTCCCATGGAGCAAATTGAGGCAGAACTGGAAAGAGTCCGCAGCCTGGGCGGCAATCCAAAGCATGTCTTTCTTGGGGACGGCAATGCCTTTGGCCTGGGTACAAAACGTCTGCTGGAAATAACAGACCTGATTCACCGTTATTTTCCGGACTGCCAAGCCATCAATATGGATGGGACCATCACCAATATTCAGGCCAAGTCCCAGGAAGAGCTGCGGGCCCTTCGGGAGGCAGGTATACGTCATCTGTATCTGGGCATTGAAAGCGGTCTGGACGATGTCCTGCGTTATATGGGAAAGGACCATAATCTGGACCAGGCCTACCGTCAAATCGACCGCATCCAAAGCGCAGGGTTTATATTCGATGCCCATATCATGACCGGAATCGCGGGACATGGAAGGGGACTCGAGAACGGAACTGCCACCGCAGAATTCTTTAACCGCACCCAGCCGCAGCGCATTATAAATTTCTCTCTGTTCCTGTTTCACAGCGCCCCGCTGTATCAGGAAGCGCAGGCCAAAACCTTCATCCCTGCCACTGAGCTGGAGAACCTGCAGGAGGAACGGCTGCTTCTGGAGCTTCTGAATACGGATGGGCCTTTGACTTACGACGGGTTTCATGACCGTATTGAATTCAGGGTGCGCGGTACCTTGCCTGATGACAAGATGAAAATGTTAAACAGGCTGGATCTGGCCATCGAAGGGTACAGGGAGCATGTGCCTGTCATTGCAGCCGCAGATGATTCGCCCGGAGATTCCATTTAAAAACACTAAAACAATCTTGCCTTCATATAATATCGTAACTGAAACCCTTGTCCTGACCCATGGATTCCAAGCAACCGTTTTTTCAGGAATATGGAAGCGTATTATTGATTGGATTCTAAATCGGACAAACCATGTTCAGTCTGTAATAAATATGAGGGAGTGAATTTAAATGAGATATGATTATGCGAACGGTATGAACCGAGGTGAATACTCATATGATGAGTCGAATGAATATTCCGGATATGATAACAGGTACGCAGAGCCCATGGGCACAAAGCCCAATTCCTTTTACCACAGATGCTGCCAAGGTCCAACCGGTCCCGCTGGTCCGCCTGGTTGTCCGGGTCTGCCCGGTCCCATGGGGCCACAGGGCTGCCCAGGCCCTCAGGGCATCACCGGACCAACCGGGGCAATGGGGCCTCAGGGCTATGTAGGCCCCACCGGCCCTATGGGGCCAACCGGTCCTGCTGGTCAGGCTGGCGCAGTTGGGCCTACGGGCCCAGCCGGTTCCACCGGCCCTATGGGTCCCGCCGGAACCACGGGAGTGACCGGAGCCACCGGCCCTACAGGTCCTGCTGGTAATGAGAATTCTGTCAGCTGCCGCTGTAAGGAGCAAATGAGGAATATAATCCAGCAAATTATTGCATTATATCCAAATAATAATTTATTGGTGACTTTGAGTAGCGGTGATGCATCTTTTGGACGCCCTGGTTCTTTGATATTAGGGCCGGATGGACGTACCGGAGTATTTGAAGTGATAAATCCTCAAAATCAAATGCAGTATTTATCTATATGCAGCATAGATACGATTCAAATAGACAATGCAACGTATAATGATACAATTGTTTATTTGCCAGAGCCGTTTCCCGCTCCCACAGACTGCTGCGCTGATTGCCAGGCAGCCATTCGTTCTCTTTTGCCTGTGGGAACAGCTGGGGTTAATATAATAACCAGCAGCCAAACTCCATCCGTGGGAACCGTTATTAGAAATGAATATGGCATGTTAGTACTTTCCAATGAAGCCAGAACCAATATAACCTTTGTCTCATCCTGCAGCATTGATCTGTTTTTGATTAATACCTGAGACAGTTAGGAACAGGTGTACACCCGCTTTTTCCAATGCGGTAAAACAGCCTCCCTGAAACGTGTATAACACTTGACAGCATACCCATGAGTGGCTATAATGACTATAATATGAAGAGGAAAGGGTGAGTGCAATGTTATTCGGTAAGTTCTGCATTGATTATAGCTCCGGACAATTTGATATTTTAAAACATTGTACGGAGCCTGAAAATACGAAAACAATAGCCGGCAGCTATTAGATTCCAAATTACTGGTTTTGGAGTTTTGTTTTCGTATTTTCCAATAAACAGCAGTTTGTTTTTTTGCGGCGGTGGACAGTGTTTTGTCTGCCGCCTTTTTTGATTGCTGGTGATAAATCTGTCTCTCTGAGAGCAGAGGGCGTGCAGGCTTTTGTACGCCCTCTGCTTTTATATCTGGAAAGGAACGATAAAGAATGAACGATAAACAAGACTTAACAACTGGAACTATTTCCAAAAAGTTAATTGCCTATGCTCTCCCGCTGCTGGCCGCAAATCTGCTCCAGTCATTTTACAGCCTTATGGATATGCTGGTCGTTGGCAGAATCGTGGGAGAAACCGGGCTTGCCGCAATCAGCAACGCCTCTATGCTCAGTTTTATTATCAACTCTGTGTGTATCGGCATTACAATGGGCGGTACGGTATTAGCCGCCCAGTATAAAGGGGCAAAGGATGAACACGGCCAGATTGAGATAATCGGAACCTTATTCACAGTTGCTTTTATTGCGGCAGTCCTTGTCACCGCAGCCGGTCTGGCCGCCTACAGGCCGCTTTTCCGGTTGCTGCATGTACCTGCGCCTGCAATGGAGGACGCCTGCGGATATATGAAAATCATCTGTTATGGAACCATATTTGTATTTGGCTATAACGCAGTCTGCTCCATCATGAAGGGATTGGGAGATTCCAAAAGCCCGCTTTATTTTGTGGCGGTTGCAACAGTGATCAATCTTGTTTTGGATCTTCTTCTGGTAGGTCCTTTTGGCATGGGCACCGAAGGCGCCGCCTGCGCAACCATTTTTTCACAGGGGATTTCCTTTGTAATCTCCGTGTTCCATTTGAAGCGGAAAGATTCTGTTTTCGACTTTCGGCTATCTCACTTTTCTATAAAAACCGACAAGCTGGCGGCCATCCTGAAAGTCGGTCTTCCCACAGCGGTACAAATGGCTTCCGTCAATCTTTCCTATCTCCTGATTACGGGAATGCTCAATCAATTTGGCGTATCTGTGGCTGCTGCATCTGGTGTGGGATTAAAAATCAATACGTTTGCCGGTATGCCCTGCTGGGCAATCGGTCAGGCGGTGACAGCCATGGCAGGCCAGAATATGGGCGCTGGCAATATAAAACGCGTGCAAAAAACAACCAGTACAGGGCTTTGCCTAAATCTTCTTATTACACTTATTATGGTTTTACTGGTACAGATTTTTGGAAAGCAGCTCATTCTCCTGTTTACCCCGGCAAGCCCGGAAGTGCTTGAGGAAGGAATCCTGTATTTAAGAATATGCTGCAGTGTAAACAGCCTGGTATACGCGGTCATGTATACCTTTGATTCCTTTGCCATCGGTATCGGATCTGCAAATATTGCCATGTTCAACGCACTGTTGGATGCGGGCATTGTCAGGCTTCCGGTAAGCTGGCTGCTGGCATTCCCCCTCGGTCTTGGTTATCCGGGCATATATATCGGTCAGGCCCTCTCTCCGTTTCTTCCTGCTGCCGCCGGATTACTCTATTTTAAGAGTAAAGGATGGAAGAATAAAAGAATCCTTTAAAGAGAACACAGCTATACAAATTATACAAAAAAGCAAGGAGGCTGATACAGTCATGAAAGGAACAAACATGAATCTCTCCTTTGGATTGGAAGTCATCTATGAAGATGCGGATTTTCATATAGACGCTCACGACAAAGCGGGCATTGTGGGAGTAAACGGCGCAGGAAAAACAACCCTGTTCCATGTTTTGATGCATGAACAGGAATTAGACAGCGGCACCGTATCCACCGGCCATTTACGAATCGGATATCTTCCGCAGGAAATCATCCTTGAGGACGAATCCTGCACCGTGCTTGAATACCTGCAGAGCGGACGGCCGATTCAAAAACTGGAAAACGAACTGAACCAGATTTACCAACAGTTGGAAAGCGCCGATTCATCGGAGCACGCCCAACTGTTTAAGCAGATGGAGAAGCTTCAGTCCCGCTTGGAATCGTTAGATTATTACGAGGCAGACAGCATTCTTCTTCATATCATTGACCGTATGCAAATTGATATTGACTTACTGGGCATGCCCCTTGGCAATCTGTCCGGCGGGCAGAAATCGCAGATAGCCTTTGCCCGTGTTCTGTATGCAAAATCCGACATTCTGCTTTTAGATGAACCGACAAATCATTTAGATGCGGCAGCCAAAGAATTCGTAACCGGATTTCTGAAAAATTACAAAGGCACGGTGCTGATTATCAGCCATGATATCAGCTTTCTAAACCAGATTATCAATAAAATCCTGTTTATTAACAAAGCCACACACAAAATTTCCGTCTATGACGGCAGCTATGATACCTACAAACAGAAGTATGCACAGGAACAGCGTTTGCGGGAACAGGCCATTGTGCAGGAGGAAAAGGAGATCCTGGAACTGGAGGAATTTGTCCGCAAGGCAAACCAGGCAAGCCGGACCAACCATGCGCTCAAGCGTATGGGACAGGAACGCGCCCTTCGCCTGGAGAAAAAGCGAAGGGCGAAGCAGACCCGCGACCGGATCTACAAACGTATAAAAATGGACATCCACCCCTTGCGTGAGTGTGCCGCTATTTTGCTGGAAGCAGAACACCTGTCCTTTCACTATCCAAACCAGCCGCCCCTATACCGCGATTTATCCTTTCAAATAAATGGAAAAGAACGGTTTTTAGTTGTTGGGGAAAATGGTGTCGGAAAGTCTACGCTGCTTAAACTGATCATGGGAATCCTTTCTCCCGATGCGGGAAATATCCATTTTCATCCCAAAACCGATGTGGCTTACTATGCCCAGGAGCTGGAACAGCTTGATCTGCAGAAAACAGTACTGGAAAATGCCTGGACGGATGGATATTCGGTAAAGCAGCTTCGCTCTGTTTTAAGCAATTTTCTCTTTTATGCAGACGATATCCATAAAAAAGCAGAGGTCCTGTCCCCCGGTGAAAAGGCCCGCATTGCGCTTTGCAAGGTTCTGCTTCAACGGGCGAACTTCTTAGTACTCGATGAGCCTACAAACCACCTGGATCCTGAAACGCAGAGCATCATCGGAGGCAACTTCCATCTTTTTGAGGGCACGATTATGGCTGTCAGCCATAACCCCTGGTTTGTAGAGCAGCTCGGCATTAACCGGGTACTGATCCTGCCATCCGGCAGAATCGTGGATTACTCCCGGGAATTGTTAGAATACTATTATGGATTAAATTCAGAGGAGGAGTTATAAAATGGCAGATACAAAAAAATTATATCCCAGAACCGGGGATAAACAGACTGTGTATTTAAAAAACGTAATTACAGATCCGGCTATTACTGTTGGAGATTATACGATGTACAATGATTTTGTCAATGACCCGGTTGGATTTGAGAAAAACAATGTTTTATACCATTATCCCATAAACCGCGACCGCCTGATCATAGGAAAATTTTGTTCCATAGCCTGCGGCGCAAAGTTTCTCTTCAACAGCGCAAACCACACCCTCTCTTCTCTCTCAACCTACCCCTTTCCCCTTTTCTTTGAGGAATGGGGACTGGAAAAGAGGAATGTGGCCGAATCCTGGGACAACAAAGGAGATATTGTCCTGGGAAATGATGTATGGATAGGATATGAGGCAGTCATTATGGCAGGGGTTACGATTGGGGACGGAGCCATAATCGGGGCCCGGGCCGTGGTGACAAAGGATGTCCCTCCATATACGGTTGCCGGCGGCATTCCCGCAAAACCGATTAAAAAGCGGTATCCGGAGGAAACCATAGCCGCCCTGTCAGAACTGAAGTGGTGGGACTGGCCGGAGAATCGGATTGCGCAAAACCTCCATGCAATACAGGCTGGGCAACTGAATGAACTGAAATAAATTCATTACATGCCTAAAGAATTATGATGTCCTGCACGGCCAGCATGCGTGTGCTGCTGGCCCTGTAATGTAACTCGCGCCTTAGCCCAGGGAAGCCCTCAGGCTGTCCGCTGTCAATGTTTTGGCGCAGCGCAGCATTTCCATAGGTGTGCCGGTAAATACCACCTGGCCGCCGTTCTTCCCACCGTCCGGCCCAATATCAATGAGCCAGTCCGCCTGCTTCATCACATCCAGGTTATGCTCAATCACCACCAGCGTATTGCCGCGGGACACGATTAAGTCAAACAGCTTGAGCAGATTTTCAATGTCGGACATATGCAGTCCGGTGGTGGGCTCATCCATCACAATAATACTCCCCTTTCTGCCCAGGTTCTTCGCCAGCTTGATTCGCTGGCGCTCCCCTCCGGACAGGGTGCTGAGGGGCTGTCCAAGGGTCAGATAGCTTAATCCCACCTGCTCCATCACCTTAAGGCGCCTGCGGATCTTGGCGTCCTCAAACACCTGAAGGGCCTGGGACGCAGTCAGGCCCAGCAGCTCCACAATATTCTTTCCCTTGTAGGTGCAGGCAAGCGCTTCCTCATTATACCGCACACCGCCGCAGGCCTCGCATTCAGTCACTATAGGATCCATGAAGGCCAGTTCGGTGACAATGACGCCCTTACCGCCGCATACCGGGCAGGCCCCGGCGGAGTTAAAGCTGAACAGACTGTCCGGTCTGCCGCTCTCTCCTGCTAGAAGCCTTCGTATTTCATCGAAAAAGCCCAGGTAAGAGGCCGGTGTGGAACGGTTGGTGGCTGTGATGGGTCCCTGGTCCACCATTACGATATTGCTCTCATAGAGTTTTGCAAATACCCGGGAGATCAGGGTACTCTTGCCCGAACCGGCCACGCCGGTCACCACGGTCATAATACCCAAGGGGATATCCACATCCACATGCTTAAGGTTGTGGAGACAGGCTCCCCTGACCGGCAGGCTTCCCGCAGCCTGCCGCGGCGTCTCCTTGATGGGCAGTACCTGCCTCATTGCCTTTCCTGTCAGGGTATCGGCCAGAAGCAGCTCCGGATAGCTGCCCGCAAATACAATTTCTCCTCCGTTTTGTCCGGCCCCCGGTCCCACGTCAATCACATGGTCGGCAATGGAAATCACATCCTTGTCATGCTCCACCACCAGAACCGTGTTGCCTTTGTCCCGGAGCTGCCGCAGCAAATTGTTCATCCGGTAAACGTCCCTGGGATGCATTCCGGCACTTGGTTCATCAAAGATATAGGTCAGGCCGGTCAGGCTGCTGCCCATGTACCGGACCAGCTTCAGGCGCTGGGCTTCGCCGCCGGAAAGGGAGGGAGTTTCACGGTTCAAGTGAAGGTAGGGAAGGCCTATTTCAATCAGCCTGTCCAGACCTTCGATGATGGTCTGCACCAGGACGTCCACCCTTTGGTCGGTAATCCCAGCCAAAACTTCCCGAAGTCCGGTCAGCTCCATGTAGCATAAATCAGCGATATTGTAACCCTTTATTCTGCAGCTCAACGCTGCCCCGTTCAGCCGCTTCCCATGGCAGTCGGTACACTCCATCTCAGCAACCAGTGATTGGGATTTCTCCCGGGTGTGCCTGCTCTTATTACTGATGTCCCGGTTGAGAAGCGTCTTTGTGTACTTGTGGTACAGCCCGGTCACCTTTGGGTTTTCCGGTTCGCCTTTGCCGTCGCGGGAGCCATATAAGAGCAGGTTGTATTCCTCACCGGAATACGCTCTGATTGGCTTGTCTAAATCGAAGAGACCGGACTGGGCATACTGTTTCCAGTACCAGGAACCGGGGCGGTAAAGGGAGTCCTTGACGCAGCCCTCATTCCATGATTTATCCATATCCAGAACAGCTTCCACATCGACCTTTGTAATCTTTCCCAGGCCGGAGCAGGTCCTGCACATTCCGTTGGGATCATTGAAGGAGAAGTAAGAAGCCGTACCCGCATAGGGCTTCCCGATGCGTGAAAACAGCAGACGGAGGCTGGCGTACAGGCCGCTTATAGTTCCCACCGTGGAGCGGGCATTTCCGCCCAGGGGAGACTGGTCCACCACCACTGAGGCCGTCAGGTTGTCTATGCGCTCCGCTGCCGGCTTCGGATATTTCGGCAGTCTGGAGCGCACGAAAGCCGGGTAGGCGGCGTTCATCTGCCGCTGTGACTCAGCGGCGATAGTATCAAAAACAATGCTGGACTTGCCGGAACCGGACACGCCGGTAAACACCGTAATTTTTTCCTTTGGAATACGGAATGTGACGTGCTTCAGATTGTTCTGGGTCAGCCCATGCACAAGAATATCTGCCATTTTTTACCTCTTTCCATTTACGTTATCGTATACCTTATCAGGTGTTCATATGATTATATGCCCAAGGCTCCAAACGCTCTGCCCTGGTCTCATTGTTTCGTCCATTTCTCTTTTATCTTATCATGCCGGAATCCTGACACATTCCAGATTACATCATATCAAAAGGGACTTTCCCATTCATGATATTTTTTGCGGAGTTTCATTCTTTTTTAAATAGGAGATTGTCTACTCTTCCGGTTATCCAGACTTCGTCATTGATAGTCTCTCATCCATACACTCACACCCCTGTGGCTGGTTTTCCCATTCCGATTCCCTTTTCAAGGGCAGAATCAGTCTCCATAATAATAAATCGCCTTTAAATATCCCTTTTCATCGAACACCGGCTGGCCTCCGCCGTAACCAGCTGCTCCTTGATTGGTTATATCATCAAACCGCATCACTCTTTCGCCGCTTTCCAAATACGCTTTATCCGGGATACTAAAATATTGATACCACTCATGTTCCGCTCCCTTGAGCACATAGACCGTACCTTTATAAATATTTTTAAACAACGTATCGTCGCTATTCGCCCACAACGTATAATTTCCTGAATAAGGCTCATAGGACAGAAAATAGTAATGGGGCGTATCCTCTCCCGATGTTTTTCCTGATTCTGTACCAGAATCATAAAAAAGCATGCAGTCGCCATAATCGGAATTGTCCGTCCTTCTTACAGCAGCCGTCTCTTTCGTCAGCTCATTCACACAAATCCGTTCTTCTTTACCCTCTTTCATGACCGCTTCATACTGCTTGGGTGAAAGAATGACCGGTGTGTAAATCGTGCCTTCTGCTTCATAATATATCCCTTTATCTGCCCTGTGCTGAATATCAGAATACAGGCTTACTCCCATTTCCGTATGGGCAGTAAGAAGAGACGCATAGGGAGCCGTTAAAAGCCCGTCATAAATTTTTTTCACCTCTTTGCTCTTTTCTTCGTCAAATTCAGCTTCTGCTTTCTTTAAAAATGCAATATTTCTTTTTTCCAGACCGCCAAACACGGTCTCTTCAAATTCATCCTCTGTTTTATCTCCCAGATACCATGTTTTTTCCTGAAAATAATCTCTCAGCTCCTGCTTTTCAAATATCCTTCCATGAACAGCGTAATACTGGTTTCTCAGGATTTTCATATCAGCCACAGTCATGCCAATAAGATCTGTCTCGTTGAGAGGTCTGGAGAAAAATTCCGGCATAAATAAATCATCCAGAGGAAAATAGCTTCCCTGCGCCTCCAGCTGTCCGTAAAGCCCTATAAAGCCATTCTCAGATGGAACAATCTGGTATTCCTTGATAGTTCCATCCGCCTGATAGGCGGCCTGATCCATACTGCTCTGCATCCGGAACGGATACTCCGGATCATAGTACATGGAAAGCCGGTTAAGAACGGTGTAGCCTAACCCATCTTTCTTTACTACATCTACATTCAGCTGATTTCTGTTCCTGCGCCCTCCGGGCGTGATTACGATCTGATAGGAAAAGTCTCCTGATTTAAAGTAGGTTCTGCACAGTTTTCTGGCTTCGTCCAGAAGCACTGTATCGTAATCTCCCTCTACATCCTTACCTGCTCCGTTCTCTGTATTGTTTTTTGCTCCGTCCTCTGCACGGTTCTCTGCTTTGTTTATTGCACTATCCTCTGCACTGTTCGCTGCACTATCCGCTGTACTGTCTTCTGCACTTTTCTCTGTTAAAGACAGTGCCTGTGAAGGACGGTCCGCTTCTCCGCTTTCTTTTTGGGCTTCTGCTCCGGCAGAAGACAGATTAACCCTGCCCCTATGTAAGAAAATATAGCCGGCTCCGACAAATGTTGAAATTATAAACACTGCACTTAATACCAGTATTATTTTTTTAATCATAATCTTCTCCTTTCATTCGGCTTTCCCGCTTGGGGGTGTGGGGGTGTCAAGCATCCGCCAAGTCCGTCATTTACCGATAAGGCGCTAATTTTCTTGATTTGCTTACTTTCTTGATTTGCTTACTTCTCAATTGAAATAAACGGAGGGAAGGTATCGGAGCTATCGCGGCGCTGCATCGTTTTGGCGTCCACGTCAAAACACCGTCCATCGTATTCATAATGCAGTTTTCCGTCCTCGCAGTAAAAACGATGTTCCGCTTGAAAAGCAACCGGCTTATAACGCCCGTCCTGTATCGGCTGATCCCGGTACAAGACCTGGGATTCCGATAATTTCAGCACACTGTTTTCAAGACGCACATCATAAATTCCACTTACGACAGCTTCTGCCGGCACATTTTTCCCGGAAGCGGAAATAAAACGAAAACAGCCTGTTACAGCGTTCGTACTTTTCCGCATGGCCAGTTCAAAGCGAAACATGGATACCGAGCTGAAATCCTTTCTTAGTTTATCCCGCTGTCCTTCCTTATCAATCAGCCATATTTTCTCGTTGGATACAATAAACATATCTATCTGAAATCCGCTTTGGGAGTATTTCAGATTAGAAAAGGATATCTGGTCAGAGTATACGCCCTGCAACGCGCCATTTTCCAATTCGTAAACCAACTCCTTTGTAAACAGCGTTCTGCCATCCACATTCTCTTCCATAAAGTCAATAATTTCTTTCATCTGAAAAGACTCCTTATCTGCTCTGTTTCAAATAACTTCTTCATTTCATCTATACTTCTGGTTTCATAATTTTCGCCGGCAGCTCGTCCCGCATCACTGTCAACAGAAGGATAAAACTGGGCAAATGTATCATTTCCCATGTCCACCTGCTTTCCAGCCCAATCCCCGACGGGCTCATAATACGTCTTTTCGCCGTCAGACTGCGGCGACACCCAGAGGCAGAAAACAATCTTGTCACCTGCTTGATCAAGCGGTACTCCTTGGGTCTGATCCAAAACCATATTACCTGCATCTTCAACCGGTATGTTCTGCAGCATCATATTGCGCACTGTCTCCCTGTCTGTCTTTGCGTAAGAATTGATATAATCATTGACAGAAATATAGCCTGTTTGCTGGATAACTGTAATTTCTGCTCCCGGTAAAAGCCGGCCTTTGTATGTCTCCAGAACACGAACCCGCTCTTTCACCCATGCGGTGCCTCCATCAGCGTTAAAGTTCTCAACCAACTCCACTTCACCATATATGATATCTGATGAATGATTTACGATATTCTTGTAATCAGATAAATCAATCGCCGGTTCTGCAGAAACAGTCTGCGGTATAATCACAGAATCCGTGTCAATGGAAATAACGTATGAATTTTCCGGTCCCAGCCCGGATCCTGATTCTTCCCATGGCTCATCCGATGTCTGCGCCACATTGGCTGAGCAGCCGCCTGTTGACAGCAATGCCAATACTATAATAACAGCCCGTATATTTTTCATTTTTTCCTCCCAAACACGATATAAAAACACGATATAAAAGCATGATGTGATAATATCATTTTATCACATCCGAACGGCCTCTTCTTTTAATTTTACTTTACATTTCACGTACAATAACATCATGGAGGCGCTTCAAATTACAGACGTATTTTCATCCGTTAAAGCCACTAAACAAAAAGGGAGTATTGCTTTATCAAATGCAACACTCCCTATCAATTATAACACTATTATATTTTCTCCTGAATGAATGCAAGAATTTCCTTACGCTTTGTCACAGACAGCTTATAGCTCTTTCCAGACTTAAGAGTCACCTTGATTCCGGTGGGAATAATCTGAACAAGCCCGCCCACATTACATAACTGTACCGATTCAATATCAGCATAGGGGATTTCCAATATGGTGGCAAAACCGCCCCTGAATACGATTCTTTGATTTGTAAGCCAGTATTTACCACGTTTCTGGCTATAAAAACAAAGTGTTTTCTCCCAGTAATCAGATTTAAACTCCTTTTCAACTACTTCACCTTCATGTAATTCTAATGCATCTGCCATGATTTGTTCTCCTTTTATGTATATAATTGAATAATCCCTATATCATATTTTTGAAAGCGTTTTATCACCGGACCTGGGAAAAAATGCCAGCTGCGCACTCTCCGCTTTTGGTACAGAAACGGGTACAAACTGAATACTGTCCTCCAACAGACCGATAATAAAGTCTTTGGTCAGAACCATCTCTTTATAATGTCTGTATCACTTATTTTCCCTCCAACTCCTTCATGCCGCCAATCATCACCTTCAGGGACAAGTCAAAGCTCTCCTCCACTGACAGAGAATGGCCAAAGGCATTGTTGTTGACCAGCAGACAAAAGCCTTCCAAAAATGCCCGAAAGGTACGGATTAGATGATTGCAGTTTTCCTCAGAAATGTTCAGGGATGATGTGATTGCAAAGCAAATGGAAAACAGCTTTTCCGTGACGCCCTGCGTCTCTTTATCCTGGTATTTATTATACCAGAGCATCGCGCTGAACACACCGGGGTTTTCGGTCGCATACTGATAGAATGCCCGGCAGACCGCTTCCCACGCAGCATACCCGTCAGCACCTGCTGCCGCTTCCAGCATACGTTCTTCCACCTGTTTCCAGCCATAAATCATCAGTTCACGACGTAAATCATCTAACCCCCTGATATGGTTGTAAAGGGACGGCGGCTGTATACTCAGACTTTCCGCCAGCATTTTCAACTGAATCTGGTCAATTCCCATTTTGTTTGCTAACTGTGCAGCCTTCTCTACTACAACATTTTTATCAAGTCCTGCCCGCGCCATAACCTTTCCTTTCATCATCTGTTAAATACATAGTAACTAATCGGATTAGTTTTATCAAGCGCTGCTTTTTTCTGCAACAAAAATATTATATCATACCTACAAAAAATTTTCTTGTATGATATGACACTCATTCTCACTGTTTTGCCTTTAACCTCCATGCGCCTGCTCATTGTACCATGAGTCCAAAAAAATATGCGGTCTTTTGAGTATTCTCAAAAGACCGCGTATTTACCAACTCTTCACAAATGTTTGACTTGTTGAAAATTAATCTTCAACACTGACGATTTCTCTCTTGTTGTAAGAACCGCAAGCCTTGCAAACTCTATGAGGCATCATCAGGGCACCGCACTTGCTGCACTTTACCAGATTTGGAGCGCTCATCTTCCAGTTTGCTCTACGGCTGTCTCTTCTAGCTTTAGAAGATTTATTCTTTGGACAGATAGACATGGTTTACACCTCCTTCGACTGTTTAAAAATATCCTGGATAACTGACATCCTTGGGTCAAGTGGCCTATTATCGCAGTCACAAGTCTCATGGTTGAGATTTGTGCCACATCTATCACAGATTCCCTTACAGTCATCGCTGCAGAGAACCGCCATAGGCAGGTTCAAGGTTAACTCATTACCAACCAGCTGGTCGATATCCAGTTTATAACCATTTACGTAGGGCTGCTCGTCCAGGTCTTCCACTCGCTCTTCATCACTCTGGTTCATGTCCAGTTCCTGGTCAATTTCCAGATGGAAAGGAACTCTCACCGGGTCAAGGCATCTGGCACATGGCATAATCAAAACCAAATCAATGGTTCCCGCTAAAGCCAGCTTCTTATTTCCCCGATTTGTTATCACCAATGACAACGGTCCCTTTTCTGCAATGTCGTATACAGTGTCGGCCAGCCTGAACTGGGTCATCTCAAGCTCAGGCGTATATGTTTTGGACTTTCCCTCAACGGGAAACAGCTCAGATAAGTTAATTAGCATATTAACCTCCTAATACGCATCTCTTGCATTATACATACCATTGCACATTTTGTCAACTATATTTCCGTTTTTTTTCCAGAAGTTGTGTACTGTTTTGCATACCGGTGTGTACCTGGAGAGTATTGCCGGATTTTGTTATTTATATTATCCGATGTCCTGTCCCAGGCCATTGACCGCCATCCCGGAAACCAGGACAAAAGCCGGCGTACATGTATTAAAATCACATGTACGCCAGCTTTTTACCACTCCGTTATACTTATTTCACTAACGCAAGTGTTTCTCTGGCAATTGCCAGCTCCTCGTTGGTAGGAATAACCAGTACGCTTACCTTGGAATCAGGAGTGGAAATTACGATTTCCTGTCCCCTCTTGGAGTTGGCCTCGTCGTCAATTTCAATTCCCAGGAATGCCAGATAATCGCATACTTTCTTTCTGGTAATCTTGTCGTTCTCACCCACTCCTGCGGTGAACGCAATGGCGTCCACGCCGCACATTGCAGCTGCGTATGCTCCCACGTATTTAGCTACCCGGTAAGCAAATGATTCCAGAGCAACCTCTGCCTTCTTATTGCCGTCATTTGCAGCGTTCTCCACATCGCGGAAGTCGCTGGAAACACCGGACATACCGTATACGCCGGACTTCTTGTTCAGCACGTTTAACATCTGGTCAATATCCATATTCTCTTTGTGCATGATGAACTGCAGAGCGCCGGGATCCACATCGCCGCTTCTGGTTCCCATCACAAGTCCCTCCAATGGAGTCAGTCCCATGCTGGTGTCCACGGATTTTCCGTTGAGGACAGCTGAGATGCTGGAGCCGTTGCCCAGGTGGCAAACCACTGTTTTAAGGGAGTCATAAGGACGTCCAAGAACTTCTGCTGTTCTCTTTGATACATAGCTGTGGCTTGTCCCGTGGAAGCCGTATCTTCTAACCTTGTATTTCTCATAATACTCGTAAGGAAGTCCGTACAGGTATGCCTTCTCCGGCATGGTCTGGTGGAACGCTGTATCAAATACACCTACCATGGGTGTGTTGGGCATCAGTTCCTGGCAGGCACGGATGCCGATCAGGTTTGCAGGATTGTGCAGAGGCGCCAAATCGCTGCACTCTTCAATTGCTTTAACGGCCTCTTCCGTAATCAGGGTAGATGCGGTAAACGCCTCTCCTCCATGAACGATTCTGTGTCCCACTGCCCCTACTTCATCCAGGCTCTTAATCACGCCTGTCTTATCATTGGTCAGGGCATCTAATACCATCTGAATGGCCTGGGTATGGGTAGGCATAGGAGAAACCGTTACTTCCTTCTCTCCTCCTGCCGGCTGATAGGTAATCTGGCTTCCCTCAATACCGATTCTTTCGCAAAGTCCCTTTGCAAGTACAGCCTCTGATGCTGAATTAATCAGCTGGTACTTTAATGATGAGCTCCCGCAGTTAATAACTAAAATATTCATTGATATCTCCTCCTTTATTCCGGCTTATTCAGCCTGTGCCTGAACGGCCGTAATTGCTACTACACCCACAATATCATCTGCACAACAACCCCTGGACAAATCGTTAACCGGCTTTGCGATTCCCTGGGTAACAGGGCCGTAAGCCTCTGCCTTGGCCAGTCTCTGAACCAGCTTGTATCCGATATTACCGGCATCCAGATCCGGGAACATCAGTACATTTGCCTTGCCTGCCACTTCGCTGCCCGGTGCCTTGGAGGAAGCAACCTCCGGTACAAGGGCTGCATCTAACTGGAGTTCCCCGTCCAGCTTAAGCTCCGGATAAAGCTCCTTTGCGATTCTGGTGGCTTCCACTACCTTGTCCACGTCAGGATGCTTTGCAGAACCCTTGGTAGAATGGGACAGCATGGCAACCCTTGCTTCCTTCTGTACCAGCAGTTCAAATGAATCAGCAGATGATTTGGCGATTGCTGCCAGCTCTTCCGGATTCGGATTCTGGTTCAGTCCTGAATCGGCAAAAATAAAGGTTCCCTCTGCTCCATATTCGCAGTCCGGAACTACCATGAGGAAGAATGCAGATACCAGCTTTGTGCCTGGTTTTGTTTTGACAATCTGCAGACATGGCCTTAATGTGTCGGCCGTGGAGTGGCAGGCACCGGACACCAGTCCGTCTGCATCTCCGTTTTTAATCATAAGACAGCCGTAGTAGGCATAATCGGACATGATGATTTCCTTTGCCTTTTCCGGTGTCATTCCCTTTGATTTCCTCAGCTCTACAAATAAATCAATATACTCCTGAGTCTTCTCATAGGTCTGAGGATTGATCACTGTTGCTCCTGATACATCCAGTCCCTTGCTGTGGTCTGCAATATCCTCCGGTGTTCCTATGATGATCAGATTGGCGATGTCCTCTTTTAATATCGTTTCGGCCGCCTCCCAGGTTCTCCTGTCCATAGACTCTGGCAGTACTATGGTCTTTTTGTCAGCCCTGGCACGAGCTTTAACTAAATCGATAAATCCCATGATAATTTACCCCTTTCCTTGGTGTATTTAAGCATACGTCTTTATTATATACTGACAGAATTGGAGATACAAGCCGATTTTATCCAAATATTGCACTTTTTCGTATACCTAAGGTCTTTCTGTGTTTATTTTCCACCTTTTCTGGCGGGGCGGCGGGCGGCGATAGCCAAACCGCCTGCCGTGAAGCACAGAAAACACAAAAAATCCGCGGACCACATGATTGCCGGTCCGCGGATTCAGGTATCTGATGATTAAATTTTCTCGTAACGGTCCACGTTAATCACAAAGATAGTGGCGCCGCCCACATCAACTGTCATGGGCATAGTTGCGTAATTTACCATGGTGGTGCCTGATATATAAGGCATGTTGACCGTTAACTTCTGATGCTGTCCGCATTCCTGCTTAATCACATCAATCACTTCCTGTACCTTATCATCTTCTGCACCAATCATCAAGGTTGTATTTCCCTTTTTCAGGAAACCTCCTGTGGTGGAAAGTCTTGTAACACTGTAATGATGCTGGGTCAGCTGGCTTACAACATCATCTTCATTATCATTTCTCACAATTGCATACACTAATTTCATAAGCTGTACCTCCTTGGCGAGTTTATATACGTTAGTATAGCACATTTTTCAGTTAAGATCTGTAATTTTTTTGCAAATGTTTCTTAATTCGCCTCATGCACAGTCAAACCCATAAAACAGTACTACCCGTTACCGGTTCATCAGCTCTGGGCGGCCGGCTTGGTTCCCAGAGTCACCTGCACGTCGTGCTCCACGTATGCCCCGTCCACCAGGGACTGTACTGTGAGTGTAACGGCTGCTCCGCCCTCATAGTAGGTGAGCATCTGCTTCAGTTCTTCCATGCTGGTAACGGACTGGCCGTCAAACTTGGTGATAATATCCTTTTCCTTTAAATCAGAGGATGAGGCTGCTCCGCCCTCCACGATTTTATAGACATAGATTCCCACCGGCATGCCGTACATCTGGGATGTGGCAGCATCAATGTTGGTTCCCTGTATTCCCAGATAGCCCTGGGCATCCTCGGATACAGCCACACGCGTTTTCTTTGTCATCAGGCTGTTTAAGATATCCTGGGCCTTTGAAATCGGAATGGCAAAGCCCATCCCCTCCACTTCTGTGGAAGCTGTCTTGGCGGCGTTGATGCCGATGACATTTCCGTTTAAATCAATAAGGGCGCCGCCGCTGTTGCCCGGGTTGATAGCTGCATCTGTCTGGATGAAGGTCCTGTTAATTCCTTTTTCATCTGTAATCTCGCGGTCCAGGGCGCTTACATATCCCACGGTAACGGACTGGCCGTATCCAAGGGCATTTCCTATGGCAATGACCTGCTGCCCCACCTTGATATCATCTGAATTGCCCAGAGTGGCCACCTTAATCTTGCTCATGGTATCGGAGGGGATATCCTTTAACTGCACTGCGATGATTGCCAGGTCAGATGCTGAATCCGTTCCCTTTACCGCTGCGCTCACATCCTTGTTGTCAACAAATGTAACCTTTAAGTCGGAAGCTCCGTCCACCACATGGTTATTGGTGGCAATGAGAAGTTCCGTGTCAGTCTGGTTCACAATGATGCCGGAACCGCTGCTCTGGGCTGTATAGGTCTGGGGCATTCCGAAGAAATCGCGCTGCTCCACGGTCATGGTATCATTGATGGCCACAATAGACGGCATGGCGTTTTCCACAATGCCCGACACATCGGTAACAGCGGATACTGCCGTGGCGCCCTGGTTTGCAGACGCCTGTGCATTGGCCGGTGCCGCCTGTGCTATCTGGTTCTGAGCCTGCGTCCCGGCTAATGTGCCCGCGGTTCCATATGCGCCTGTGAGCCGGTTCCCCAGGTAATTCACACCTGTCATGACTCCGCCTGATACGGCTCCGAAGAGGACCGCTGCCGCTGTAATTCCTGCCGCTCTTTTAACAAATCGTCCTTTATTGGAGTGATTGCGCTGCTTATTACCACCTCCCGGATATCCCTGATAAGTATTTCCGCCATAGCAGTCCTGGCGGCGGGTCTGGCTGCCGTATGAACCGAATGCGGCGTCTGGTCCCTGGGTATGCTGCTCTCGATGCTGCTCTCGGGAACCCTGGCCTTCCTGGGCCTGTGAATACCGGGCCTGTGAATACTGACCCTGCGCCTCCTGGCTGCGTGCCTCCGGATCCATTGTCCGGTGTCCTTGCGTATTCTGTCCCTGCCGGTTCCTCTCATCACCTGGAATCGTCCAGTTTACGGTTGTTTCAGGTACATCCCTGTGTTCCATATTTTCATTTCCCAAACCATTCATATTCTTATTTTCATTCTCGTACATAGCAAAGTCTCCTTTCATACATTTCTCTATTTTATTTAACTGTAAGGGCTGTTTTTTAATTGCTCTTGCTTTTTACAATTATTAATATAGCCGCCATTTATGGTGGAATTGTGAAACGATTGTGGAGAATCTGTGTTCTAATTATTATAGATTTATAAACTGAAGATTAACAAATGCCGTCTGGACGGAATGGATGTTTGCGGATATAATGGACATGATAAAATAAAACGGGAACGAATCAGGACAGGAGTAAAGGAACTTGGGACAGCCAGATAGTTTGGAACAGCCGGCAAAGGTAATCGGCATCATTGCCGAATATAACCCGTTTCACGGCGGACATAAATTTCAAATAGAAGAAGCAAAAAAACGGACCGGCGCAGACTGGTGCGTGGCTGCCATGAGCGGCGATTTTGTACAGAGGGGGGAGCCTGCGGTCTACAGCAAATATCTGCGCACCAGAATGGCTCTTTCCTGCGGAGCGGATCTGGTGGTGGAGCTTCCCTCCGCCTTTGCGGTCAGCAGCGCGGAGGATTTTGCCGCCTGCGGCGTGGCCCTGCTCACAGGACTGGGGGCAGTGGATGTCCTGTGCTTTGGCAGTGAGGACGGGGATATCCGCAGGATTCGGACGGCTGCCGGTATCCTGGCGCAGGAAGGCGAGGACTTTTCCTCACTTCTAAGCATTGGACTGCGAAGCGGCCTCAGCTGGCCCCAGGCCCGCAGCCAGGCCCTGCTTAAGATGGCGGACAAAGATAAGGATTTTCCTCTGAAGAGAGAAGAAATGGACAAACTCCTGGGCTCCCCCAACAATCTCCTGGGAATCGAGTACTGCAAGGCCATCCTGCGCCAGAACAGTCCGCTTATTCCATTCACCATCCGCCGCCGGGGACAGGGATACCACGACAATGGGCTGGAGGGCGGACAGGCTTCAGCCTCAGCCATCCGGCGGACACTTAAAGCCGGGGTGCCATCCGGGGAAGCGGGCCTGTTTCCATATGCAAAACTGACGCCTGAGGCCATGACGCACATTCCTCCGGAAATCCGGTCCCTGTACGGCCGGGAACCTGTCCTGGAGGCCAACGATTTGTCAGAGATACTGAACTTCTGCCTCCTGTCCCTGAAGCGGGAAGGAACGGATTATACGCAATACGGGGATATGTCGGCGGAAATGGCGCGCCGGCTGGAGCACTGCCTTCTCAAACAGGTCAGCTGGGAAGGCCGGATCGAACAGCTTAAGACACGCCAGTATACCTATACCCGGCTCAGCCGCGCCCTTCTTCACATGGTCCTCGGCCTGACCGATGCCAGGGTACAGTCCTACAAAGAGGCCGGCCGTGCCCCCTACGCCAGAATCCTGGGGTTCAGGAAAGAGTCTCAGGAACTGCTGGCCATGGTAAAGCAGAAAACCGCCATTCCCCTGATTACCAAGACTGCCGACGCCCCCCACATTCTCACCGGAACAGCCCTGGACATGTTTTCACAGGACATCTACGCCTCCCATATCCGTCAGACCCTGCTCTCAAAAAAGCTGGAACAGCCGGTTCGGAATGAATATAACCAGCCAATCTGTATTTTATAAGATAAAAGGCAAAATGACAGGCCCCCCGGATGCAATGCCCGGATGGGGACCTGTCATTTTATTTTCATATATATCTGCTAATATCAGCTGTCTTTAGTTTTTCCCCCGGACTCCCAAAGCTCCGGAGCCAGGAGCTCCACCACGGCGGGCTTCACATGCAGGAAATCAGCCAGCTCCCGTATCTGGAGGCCATTGTCCCGTTTCTTCCCCTGACGCACAGCCCGAATCAATATATTCTTTGGCGTATGCTCCATATCTATAAATTCCAGTATCTGGGTTCTGTATCCCCTGTATTCCAAAACCTGGGCACGGATGGAATCCGTGTAAAGGGCTGCCATGCGCTCTTTTATCAGGCCGTATTGGAGTACCGGCCGTAGAAGGCTGTTTTCCATCTGCCCGTTGAGCTCATGCTGGCAGCAGGGAACCGATAAAATGACCCTGGCCCCCCAGTTTACCGCCTTTTCCAGGGCATAATCCGTGGCCAGGTCACAGGCGTGGAGGGTGACCACCATGTCCACCTTCTCCACTCCCTCAAAGGAGGCAATGTCCCCATGACAAAAGGAAAGTCCCTCATATCCATATTGGCGTCCAAGGCGGCTGCAATGCTCTATGACATCCTCCTTAAGGTCCAGGCCGACAATCCGCACCGGATATCCCTTCAGTTCCTTCAGATAATAATACATGGCAAAGGTGAGGTATGATTTGCCGCATCCAAAATCAATAATGGTGGACTCCCGGTCCTGGTCCAGGTTGGGAAGGATATCTTCTATAAACTCCAGGAAACGGTTTATCTGCCTGTATTTGTCATAGCGGCTGTTCACCACCCTGCCCTCTTTTGTCATGACGCCCAAATCCACCAGAAAGGGAACAGGAATTCCCTCCTCCAGGATATAATGCTTCTTCCGGTTGTGGGACAGCAAAGCAGCGCGTTCCGGTTCCCGGGAAGCCGGGTTTCCGGCAGGCAAAATCCTGGCCGGCCGCGGACTCTGCTTCACCTTCACAGTCACCTTTCCCTTCCTGCTCACCAGAATAAGGGCATTTCCAAGACCGGATGCAATCTCCGCCTGGCGGAAGGATCCGTCCAGAAGCCCAGTGACATAATCTGCCGCCTCATCCCGGTCCAGATTGCGGTGAAATGCCTGCTTTCCCGCCTGTTCCTCCGCCTGGAATACCAGCCTGCCCTTCATGAGCAGAGGCCGGATTCTGGACCTGGAGATTTTGCCGCTGTCCGTGGGATTGCTCATGAGAATCCGCTCCAGAGATTCATTTAAAAACAGATCCAGCGCCTGTTTGATTTCTTTACATTCTTCCTGATTCATGTCCAGCTCCTAATCCAGAAGTTTCTTTGCAAGGGCGGTGAGCTGGCTTAATGACTCGATGGTGCCAACCGGCCGCTCTGCCCTGCCAAAACCATATGCCGCGTGTACAAAGGGAATCCCGGCCGCGCCGGCCGCTTCCTCATCCATATGGGTATCACCTACATAAAAGCAGCGTTCCAGATGGTTTCTCTGCACCACCATGCGGATATTATCTCCCTTTGGAAGTCCGGTATTGCCGTAGCACTCAATATCACGGACGTATTCTCGGAGGCCGCAGCTCTCCAGCAGCACCTCAATATATCCGCTCTGGCAGTTGCTGACAATGTACAGGCCATACTGGCGGCTGAGGCACGCCATGATCTCCCTGGTCTCCGGATACAGGACTCCCGGATGTGACAGCAGGTAATGGTTCTCATAGGTCATGCACTCCTCCATCACCTTCCTGCACTCCTCCAGGGACAGCCCCGGAAACAGCGTCTTTCCAATATCCATCATGGTCTTTCCCATATTGTCATACATATCCCGGGCCGTGATCCTGACTCCCAGATGAGGGTAACGGGCCAGCACCTCATTCCAGGATTCAGCTACCTGGGCCGCCGAATCCCACAGCGTACCGTCCACGTCAAACAATATCCCTTTATTCATACCCACTACCATTCCTTTCCCATCCATATTCGCAGGCTTTGACTCTGAAGCCATACAGCACTTGTGCACTCCTAATTTTCAGCACTGACCCATCCCTTTCGCAGCAAATCGGGATAGGGCTCCAGATGGGCATAATCGTTGAACCGCTCCAGTGTAAAACGGCCGGATGCCCCATCCCAGTTAAGCTCCGTAATGCTGCAGTTTTCCAGGTTCTTACCGAGGATTCTCCATTTGTTCATGGGGATTCCCAGGCAGTGGGCTATCACGGAACGGATAACGCCTCCGTGGGTCACCACGGCAATGCGCTCATAACCGCTTTCTGTCATCTCCCTGAACACAGGTTCGGCGCGCCGGACCACATCCCCGGCGCATTCCCCGCCCGGATAGGACAGATCCTCCTCCATAAGGGCCTGCTGCGCCTTGAAATCCCTGTACTTCACCGCGATGTCCCGGTCTTCCATGCCTTCCATATGGCCAAAGGATATCTCCCTCAGCTCGGGCCGTATGATATGCTCTACATTCCAGTAGAGATTGGCTGCCTGAGCCGTTTCCACGGCCCGCAGCAGATTGCTGGAATACACCACCTGTATATTTTCATGAAACAGGCGCTCTCCTAAGAGAGACGCCTGCCTGTATCCTTCTTCACTTAAATCCACATCCACGTTGCACAGCTTGCTGCACTGCCTGCCATGGCGTATCAAAAAAATCTTCATCTGACTGACCTCCATCCGTCTGCCTTAGCCCGGATAACCTTAATTCTTAAAGCTGTGGATTGGCGCCGGAATTCTTCCGCCCCTGGTAACAAACCGCCTGCAGGAGAATGTGTTTACAGGCATAACAGGCGCATAGCCAAGCAAACCGCCGAACTCAGCCGTCTCCCCCACCTTCTTTCCCACCACGGGAATCAGACGTACCGCAGTCGTTTTCTGGTTCACCATTCCGATGGCTGCCTCGTCCGCAATGATGCCTGCAATGGTGCTGGAGGGTGTGTCTCCCGGTATGGCAATCATATCCAGGCCAACGGAACAAACGCAGGTCATGGCTTCCAGCTTCTCAATGGTGAGGGCTCCCATGCTGACCGCGTCGATCATTCCCTGGTCCTCACTGACCGGGATAAATGCACCGCTTAAACCGCCCACATAGGATGAGGCCATGACGCCGCCCTTCTTCACCTGGTCGTTGAGCATGGCAAGGGCTGCCGTAGTTCCGGGCGCGCCCACGCGCTCCAGTCCTATCTCTTCCAGTATCTCAGCAACACTGTCTCCCACCGAAGGAGTGGGGGCCAGGGACAAATCAATGATTCCAAAGGGAATGCCCATGCGCTTGGAAGCCTCCTGCGCCACCAGCTGTCCCACGCGGGTAATCTTAAACGCGGTCTTTTTGATGGTTTCACAGAGCACCTCAAAGTTGGCATCCCTCACCTTTGCCAGGGCAACCTTCACAACGCCCGGACCGCTTACGCCAACATTGATGATGGCTTCGGACTCCGTGACGCCGTGGAAGGCACCTGCCATAAACGGGTTGTCGTCAGGGGCATTGCAGAATACCACCAGCTTGGCACAGCCCAGGGAATCATGGTCCCTGGTGGCTTCGGCTGTCTCAGTCACGATTCTTCCCATCAGTTCCACCGCGTCCATGTCAATGCCTGTCTTGGTGGAGCCCACATTGACGGAACTGCATACGCGCTCTGTCTGGGACAGCGCCTGGGGAATGGAGAGAATCAGGTTCTTGTCAGCCCTGGTCATGCCCTTGCTCACAAGGGCGGAATAGCCGCCGATGAAGTTTACGCCCACTTCCTTTGCAGCCAGGTCAAGGGTCTTGGCTATGGTGACGAAATCCTCCGGGCGCTTGCAGGCAGAACCACCCACCAGCGCAATGGGGGTGACGGAGATACGCTTGTTGACAATGGGAATACCGAAATCAGCCTCGATATCCTGGCCCGTGGAAACCAGGTCCTTTGCCAGAGTCGTGATTTTCTTATAAATCTTTTCATTGAGAGCCTCAAGATTGCTGTCCACACAGTCCAGAAGGCTGATGCCCAGGGTAATGGTACGCACATCCAGCTTCTCATGTTCAATCATGTTGTAGGTCTCATTTACCTCGTACATATTTACGTTAATCATAGTTCTTTCGTCCCTTTCTTCTGAAATTACAGGCCCGCCCTATCCTCTGGGGATGCCGTTAGATACGGTGCATCTTCAGGAAAATTTCTTCCCGCTGAATCTTCACGCTCACACCGATTTCCTCTCCGACCTGTTCCAGTTCCTGGGCTACTTCGCCAAAGGACTTGGTTATGTTCTCCACGTCCACAACCATCATCATGTTGAAAAATCCCTTTACAATGGTCTGGGTGATATCCAGTATATTAATCTGGTTCTCAGCCAGGTATGTACATACGCCTGCAATGATTCCTACCCTGTCTTTCCCTACTACTGTAATGATTGCCTTATTCATCTTCATTCTCCTCACGCTTTTGTTTTATTGAAATCCGGTGAACGGATATCCATACGTTTTACAGATATATGATTTCACTCATGCAGTCCCTGCTGGCCACGGAAATGGAAAAGTCAGAAGCTCCGTAAGGGCAGTCTCCCTCGTCAATCTCCAGCCGTACGGTCTCGTAGGCCAGCTCCTCGTAATTGTTCTCCTTGCTGAGATGTCCCAAAAGAATTTTTTTCAGTCTGTCGTGAAGGACGCAGTTTAAAAGCCTGCCCGCATTTTCATTGGACAGATGGCCGTGGTCCCCTAAGATCCTTCGTTTCAGGTAATAGGGATAAGGTCCTGTCTCCAGCATCCTGACATCGTGGTTGGATTCCAGGAGCAGGGCGTCCAGCCCCTGAAGATGGTCTATGATATACTGGTCAAAATGTCCCATATCCGTGGCCACAGCCACGGACTTCTCCCCGTTTTGTACGCGGTATGCCACCGGATTCGCTGCGTCGTGGTCAATCTTAAAGGGCTTCACGGTCAAATCGCCTACCATGAAATCTAAATCCGGGCATACCGGAGTCAGAAGCCCTTTATCAAATTTGCCCAGGCTGCCTGCGGCCGCAATCTCATCCAGGGTTTCCCGGGTCCCGTAAATGGGAATCTCATACTTGCGCGACAGCACTCCCAGTCCCTTGATGTGGTCCGAATGCTCATGGGTAATGAGAATCCCGTTTACATCGTTTCCCGTAAGTCCTATCTCATTTAACCCCTGCTGAATCCGCTTGTTGCTGATCCCCGCATCCACCAGCAGGTGGGTGCTGTCAGAACCTATGTAAATACAGTTGCCGCTGCTTCCGCTGGCAATACTTACCATTCTCATGTTTTACAGTCCTTTTGTCTTATTTATTGCATTCTGATTTTGTTCTTCAGGAGTCTGCGGATCTGTTTTCTTGTGTCCTCCACAGAGCCGTTGTTGTCGATAACCGCATCAGAAAACTCCCTGAATCCGGCCTCCGGCGCCTGGCTGTCCATAATGCTTTCCGTTTTCTCCTGTGTGTAACCGCGGCTCTCTCTGAGACGCTCCATGCGGTTCTCCCTCGATGTATAAACATACCACATTTCCCCGCAGTTGTCACGGAATTCTTTTGAGGGAATGGCCGCCTCTATGACCACCAGAGGTTCAGGGCAGGCAAGCGCCTCCCCAAAGGCCGTATTCCATACCAGGGGATGAGTCAGGCGGTCCACCTGGACGCGTTTATCAGGGCAGCCAAAGATTACCTGGGCCATGGCAGGACGGTTGATGGTTCCGTCCTCATTCAGTATGGACGGCCCCAGGAAGTCCACCACAGCCCGGTAGCTCTCCTGCCCTGGCTGCATCAAATCCTTTGCCACCTGATCCGCCTGGATGACACGGAAGCCATACTCCTCCTTCAGTATCTCCAGCACCCGGCTCTTGCCGGACCCCACGCCGCCTGTGATTCCCAATATGAACTTACCGCCTGCGGGGTATGCATTTCTTATATTTTCCATATCCTGCCGCTGCCCCTTTTGATGTCTTTATTTTCCGTGCTTTGTGCTTTGATCTCTTCCTAACTTTCCTACTTGGCGTCAAACCAGGATTTTCCCACTTCCGCCTCCACTTCCAGTGAAACCCTTAAATCCGCGGCATGCTTCATCTTGTCGGTCAGAATCTCCTTAACCGCCTCAATCTCATCCCGGGCCGTCTCAATCAGAAGCTCATCGTGAATCTGAAGGACGATTCTGGATTTCAGGCCGCGCTTTTTCAGCTCCCTGTCCACTGCAATCATGGCTATCTTCATGACGTCTGCTGCGGTTCCCTGAATCGGTGAGTTCATGGCCACGCGCTCTCCGAACTGACGCTGCATAAAGTTGGCGGACTTAAGCTCAGGAATGGGCCGCCTCCTGCCGTACAGGGTCGTCACGTAGCCCTGTTCCTTGCCTTGCTTGACCAGTCCGTCCAGGAATGTCTTAACCCCCGGATAGGTCTCAAAATATTTGTCAATATACTCCACCGCCTCCTTGCGGGAGATGCTGAGTCCTTCGCTGAGTCCAAAGGCGCTGATGCCGTATACGATTCCAAAGTTCACCGCCTTTGCGTTGCGGCGCTGGAGGGGAGTCACTTCATCAAGGGGTACATGGAATACCTGGGAAGCGGTGATGGCATGGATGTCCTGGGCGGAACGATATGCTTCGATCAGCCTCTCATCCCCTGACATGTGCGCCAGGATGCGCAGTTCAATCTGGGAATAATCCGCGTCCACGAACACACAGCCTTCCTTTGGAACAAATACCTTGCGTATTTCCCTGCCCAGGGCCATGCGCACAGGGATATTCTGAAGGTTTGGCTCCGTGCTGCTGATACGCCCCGTGGCCGTAATGGTCTGGTTGAATTTGCCGTGAATCCTTCCGTCCTCACCAATGTAGGCTGCCAGGCCTTCCGCATAGGTGGAATTCAGCTTTGTCAGCTGGCGGTAGTCCAGAATTTTCTGGACCACCGGATAATCAGGCGCCAGCTTTTCCAGTACATCCGCTGCCGTGGAATAACCGGTCTTTGTCTTTTTGCCTCCCGGAAGCTCCATCTGTTCAAAGAGAATCTCCCCCAGCTGCTTGGGGGAATTGATATTGAATTCATGCCCTGTCTCCTGGTAAATTTCCTGTTCCAGCTTGGCAATTCCCACCTTAAGCCTGTCTCCATATTCCTTTAGCTCAGCCCGTTCCACCTTCACGCCCTCCTGCTCCATATGGAAAAGGCTGTAAATCAGGGGCATCTCTATATCTGTATACAGGCTGTACATTCCCGTATCCTTTAACTGGCCTGCCAGGGGTGCAGCGGCCTTCCACGCGGTATATCCCATGTAGCATACACAGTCTACGGCATTCTTCTCTCCCCTCCACAGGGCATCTCCCAGATCCTCCTTGGCCAGCAGGTCCGCCCTGGAGGGCACGGTAAGCCCCAGATAATCCCTGGCCAGATCGTCGTAGGCATAGGTATCCTTAAGAGGATTCAAAAGATATCCGGCCACTCCCGCGTCATACACAGGATCCGTATCCTTAAGTTCCAGGTACGCAAGCATGGATTTTAAATCCAGGGCCCAGAGCTCTCTGACGCCTGGGTTATCCTGGCCCTGGCTATTCTGTGCCTGGTTATCCTGTTCCTGATTTCTCCCGCACAGCGCCCTGAGCTGTTCCAGAAGATACTCGCCGGTAATCTGCTCTCCTGCCGCCAGACAGTAAATATCCTCCTCGCCCAGGCACAGGGCCAGGCCTGTCACGGGATTCAGCCCGGATCTGGCCTTTTTTCCTGCTTTTACTTCCCCGTTCTCGTCAAAGCTGAAGGACAGCTGCTCTGCTGTCTCCTTTAAAGCCCCGTCCCTGCCAAGTATGAGCTGGAAGCCAGCCAGCCCGGTCTCTGCTGCCCTGCTGAATATTTTATCCGCTGTCTTTATATCCTTCACAAGGGTAAAATGGGTTTTTATATCAGGCGCGGCTGCTTCCTGGGCAGCGGTTTTATCAAAACGGGCCAGGATGGACTTGAATTCCAGACGCTTCATATACTGGTAAGCCTCCGGGGTATACAGGTCCTCAATCCGGGCGTCCTCATAATTAAATTCCACAGGACAGTCCGTACAGATGGCCGCCAGCTTCCTGCTCATCTGAGCCATGTCATAATGCTCCTCCAGAGCCTTCTTAGCCCTGGGGGGCCTAATCTCCTCCAGATGGGCATAGGCGTTCTCTATGGATTTGTACTGGGCGATGATGCTGGTTGCTGTCTTTTCCCCGATGGAAGGCACCCCCGGTATATTGTCGGAGGCATCCCCCATAAGGGCCTTCACATCAATGAATTCCTCCGGCGTCACCTGATACTCCCGCAGCACATCCTCCGGGAAATAGTCCTTGATCTCGGTCACACCCCTGCTGGTCCTGGGAATCCGTATCTTGATGTGCTCATCAGCCAGCTGCAGAAGGTCCCTGTCACCCGATACCACGGATACCTGGATACCCTGGGCCTGACACCGCTTTGCCACGGTTCCCAGTATATCATCCGCCTCAAACCCCTTAAGGGTCATGATAGGAATTCCCATGGCCTTCAGCACATCCTTCATCACAGGAACCTGCTCATGAAGCTCCTGGGGCATGGGCTTTCTCGTCCCCTTATAGGCGTCATACATCTCATGCCGGAAGGTAGGCTCCTTTAAATCAAAAGCAACGGCTGCGTGGTCCGCCTTTTCCTCCTCCAATATCTTCAGCATGATATTTAAAAAACCGTACACTGCGTTGGTATGCAGACCCTCCGAATTCGTAAGGTCCGGTACCCCGTAAAATGCCCGGTTCATAATACTGTGTCCATCAATCAAAACCAATTTGTCCATTAATATGAGTTCCTTTCTGTCTCTGTCACCACATCCTGAACTGAAGCACCAGCACGGCCAGCACGGCCCAGAAGCACAGAGTGTTCACCGCATAGCGGGCTGTTTCCAGGATTCCCAGGGTGTGCACCCTCTGCCGGGACAGCTCCAGAGCTGTCTCAAGGGCTCCCTTGATGTTATAGGTGCCTGTTTCCTGGTCCAGCTGGCGGATACCCACGTCCACTGTGAAGTAAATCTCCAGCTCTTCCCGGCATTCCTCGCAGGTCTCGATGTGTTTTAAGAATTCTTTCAGTTCCTCGTCCGTAATGCTGCCGTTGATATACGGCATCACCAGACGCTCCGCTTCCCTGCAGGTCACAGCCAGCACCTCCTGTCTATCATTTTAATCCAATTCTTCTTACATCATACAATAAATCAGCTTACTTTTCAATGAAAGATTAGGACTCCCATCCCCCCATCCTCCGGTTCCGGACAGACTACCCCTTCCTGTATTCCCTGGGAGATACGCCTGTCAGCCGCCGGAACACATCCCCGAAATAATTGCCGTCCGAGAACCCGCAGGCCATGGCCACACCGGTCACAGAAAGGTCTGTATTGCGCAGCATATCAGATGCTTTCTGCACGCGGATGTAGTTCAGATACTCCTTGAAGCAAAGGCCGGTGGAGCTTTTGAATTTCTTAGAAAAGTAGGTAGGGCTCATATTGGCAAATGCAGCCACCTGCCCCAGCGTCACCCCTTCCTGGTAATGCTGGTTCATATATCTGGCCGCACGCACCATGGCCTCCTCTGCCTCCTCCAGCGCGTGTCCTTCCCTCCGGGCCTCCTGGCAGCGGCCCAATACCACCAGAATCTGGTGCAGGAGGCTGCAAAGCTGTATCTGGCAGTAGCTGTCGCCCTGCTTTTCCTCATCCTGCATCTGAGCCAGCAGTTCCTCTATCTTAGGGCGGAATTCTGAAGGAATGGTGCGTTTGGGCTGTGAAAAGATATGGCCAAAGGCCTCCCTCCCGCAAAGGCTTAAAAAGGAGGTGACCGTGTCCCTGGAGAAATAGATGCCGAAGCGCTCAGCCTCCCAGCTTGGCTCATACAGGGCCTTGTGGACCTCAAGAGGCGGAATGATGGTCATGTCACCCGGTTCCAGGTAATAGATGTCCTGGTTGATGAACATTTTACACTTTCCTGATAACAGATAATAAATCTCATAGTAAGAATGATAATGAGGCCGCTTCATCACAAAGCTGGAGGACCTTCTGATACGGCTGACCTGAACGCTTTTATCCTTTAGAATCATGGTATTGCTCATATGCGGTCTTTCTCCTTCCATTTCTCTTTCATAGCCGGACCGTCATGGCAAAAAAACTGTACTTTTTAGAAAAAATCCCATAAAATCCGTATTATTCCATCTGTTTTTGTTATACCATAAAGCCAACCAAAGGTAAACAAGGAATCAGACAAGGAAATGGAGGAATGACCATGGCTGAAATGACCATGATATCCATGGCTGTAATGGCTGCCACACAACAAAGCCGCTCCTTTTTGGAAGCAGCAGCCGGGCGTAAGGACCTGTATCTGGAGGAAGGCCCTCTGGAGGAAGGAACTTTGGAGATAGGCACTCTGGGGATAGGAACTCTGGGGATAGGCACTCTGGAGAAAGCAGACGTCATATATCTTCCGGATTACAGCAGTCTGGATTTCCGGCAGGTGCGCAAACTTCTGAAGGCAGGAAAACACGTTCTGTTCGGAACCATGGGAGCTGCAGATGCCGGCAGCCTGAAGGCGCTGGCACAGACAGCCGATGAACATGGCGCAGTGCTGTTGGATCACATCCACCTTGCATTTAATCCATGTATGGCATCATTAAAGACAGCGCTGACATGCCTGGGGCCCATTGGGCGGATTCGTCTCCATTCCTGTGAGTATGCCTTCTGCTGTGAGGGGTTACGCATTTCTCCTGTCCGTCCCCCCGCCTGCGTTCCGCCGGGAGGCGCATTGTTTCAGAGGGGCGCCGACTGCCTCTATCCCCTTGTGCATCTCTTCGGCATACCGGAACAGATGGATGCCCAGATGGTGCTCACGGAACATGGAATGGACGCAGCCGGCACTGTCAGGGGATATCTGGGCACCGCCCGAGTGGAGATAGTCTATTCCAAGATATCAGGAAGCCATGTACCAAGTCTGATAGAGGGAGAAAGGGGGAGCCTGTTAATACGTGATTTACGGAATTTAAAGGAAGTGACATATAAAAACCGGTCCGGAGATAAAGATCAACTGGTTTCCTTTTCCGATGAAGCCTGCCGCGCCAGGGAACTGGACCGCTGTATGGCGTTCATAAAGGGAAAATGCAGCTGGCAGCGTCAGCTTGCATCCTCCATACAGACACTTCAGATGATGGATGAAATCAGGGGACATCGGAATTTGTCTGCGGAATATACCGTTTCCTCCCATGGCACCTATGCCTCCGCCATTTAAACAAGCCTCCGCCTTTGTCTGTCAGAAAAAGGCCGGACGCAAAAGACCCACACAGAATCACTTCTGCATGGGTCTTTTTTTGTCTCATGTGCCGTCAATCTGACACGTATAGATGCCGGCAGCGGGACTTGAACCCGCACGCGGTTACCCGCAACAGATTTTGAGTCTGCATCGTCTGCCATTCCGACACGCCGGCTTACAACGCTGATTATTTTATCACAGGATACATATTTTGGCAAGTGTTTTTTCAAAACCTTTGCCATTTTTCCATTCCGGTACTATAATAAAGCAGATAATGAAATAAAGAAATAGAATAACAGAAAAGGCAGGGTACTCTTTCATGGCTGTGAACTACTTCAAAAAAATCGGGGCGCGCCGGCTGCTCATCATGATTATGGGAAATGTATTTCTTGGAATGGGAATCAGTATATTCAAGCTGTCCGGCCTGGGCAACGACCCTTTCAGCGGTATGGTCATGGCCCTGGCCAATATACTGGGCTTCAGCTACGCCTCTTTTTTGCTGGTCATTAACGGCGGACTCTTTATCTTTGAACTGGCCGCAGGCCGCAGACTCATAGGAATCGGCACCCTGGTAAATGCATTTCTTCTGGGATATATCGTCACCTTTTTTAATGGTTTATGGCCCCTGCTGTTTCCTGTGCCGGACACCATGCTCCTGCGTGTGGTCACCGTGCTTGTCGGCGTCATTGTCACCAGTTTCGGCGTGTCCCTGTACCAGACCCCCAATGCAGGGGTAGCGCCTTATGACAGTATTTCCCTGATTACTGCAAAGAGCCGCCCTCTTATCCCCTACTTCTGGCACCGGATAGCCACGGATGCAGTTTGCGCCGTCATATGCTTCCTGGCAGGTGGAATCATTGGCCTGGGCACCCTGGTGTCAGCCTTCGGCCTGGGCCCCATTGTCCATTTCTTCAATGTCCAAGTGGCCGGACGGCTGGTAAAAGACTGTTAAGGCAGGTATCTGCCCGCCCAAAACAGTCCCTCCGGCCCTTCCCTTACCTGATTGCCTGCTGGCCGCTGGCCTTATATATTTCATACCATTCATAGTGCTCCAGACGGATGTCCAGGGCCTTAATGGCCGTATCCAGCCTGTCCAGCCTGTTGCTTCCTGAAATAGGAACTGCCCCTGCCGGATGATACATAATCCATGCGTATATGATGGCAGACGGGTCTGCGTCATGCTTCTCGGCAATCCTTTTTATGGTTTTCATAGCCGCAGCGCACAGGCTGTCGTTGGGATCAAACATTCTCCCCCCTGCCAGAGGCGACCATATCATGGGATGGATTCCGGACGCAGTCAGGTCATCCATCATTCCGGAATTAAAATGTTCAAAGCACACAGGGTTCCACTCAATCTGGTTCGTTACCAGCTGTCCGTTGACAGCTCTGTTAAGACCGTTGAATTTATGAGGGTCAAAGTTGGAGACGCCCATTTCCCCTATTTTTCCTTCCTTCTTAAGCTCTGTCAGTGCCTTTGCAGTTGATTCAAAATCAATGCAGGGATCCTCACGGTGAATCAGATACAGGTCCAGATGGTCTGTATGAAGCCGCTTCAGGCTCTCCTCACAGGACTGTTTTACCCTGTCGTATCTTGTGTCATAATATCCAAATCCGCCCTCTTTGAAAATACCGGTTTTCGATACCAGCTGGATTTTGTTTCGAATGGCGCGATCCTGTTCAAAGGCCTGCCCCATCAGCGTCTCACAGAGCGTGCCTCCGTAGATTTCCGCCGTGTCAAAGGTGGTGACTCCCCTATCAATACATTCATTCATGAATCGGGCCAGTTCTTCTGCAGACCATTTCCAGCTGTCCAGCCTCCAGAATCCCTGAACCACGGCTGACAATGACAGCCCTTCCGACAATTTAACTTTTTTCACGTTAATCCTCCTTAATTAAGAATTTTTTCTCATATCCAGGGCCACTGCACTGCATATGATAAGTCCCTTTACAATCAACTGCCAGTTGGAATTAACTCCTATGTAGGCAAGTCCATAGCTGATAAAAGTAAATATCAGCACACCGATGATGACGCCGGATACCTTTCCCACTCCTCCGCTCAGAGATACGCCTCCCACCACACAGGAGGATATGGCATCAAATTCATACGCGTTTCCATAAGCCGAGTTGGCGCCTCCGGTCCTGGCCACTTCCAGGATACCTGCCAGCCCTACAAACATGGATTCGATGATAAATACAGTGATGATCACCTTGCTGACATTTATACCGGATACCTTGGCCGCTTCCGGATTGCCGCCCACGATATAAATGTTCTTCCCAAACACAGTCTTGTTGAGCAGAAACCAAACGCCGACAATGGCAATGACGGCGATGACCACTAAAAAGGAAATCTGGCCAAATACCTTAAAGCTGCTGAGCACAGTCAAGTCATTCCTTATGCCTCCGATGGGCTGGGAATTGTTCGGCTTCTTTGCAAAGTACAGACAGTTAATGCCGTAGACAATGGTGCTCATGCCGAATGTGGCGATAAAAGGCGCCATCTTTAGCTTTGCAATCATAAAGCCGTTGACAGCTCCTATCACAGCAACCAGAGCCAGGGTCATGATGACGGGAATGATAATGGGAAGTTCAGGCAGGCCAGGCCAGAACTTGTTGGAATAGTCCGCCATCTGGGACAGGGATGCCACCATAACGGCTGCCAGGCCCACCTGGCGGCCGCCGGAAAGGTCTGTTCCTCCTAAGAGCAGAGCGAACATCAGCCCCAATGCACATATCATTTTAACGGCAGACTGGGTCAGTATGTCTGTCAATACTCTTATTTGCAGAAAAGAAGGTTCGATTATGATAATTCCTATAATCATGAATACCAGCACGATGATAAGAGCTTTATCCATCATGATATTCTTTATGTCTTTTGCTGTCAACTCCTTTATTTTCATACTGACACTCCTTCTTTCGTTTTATCTTCAAATTGGGTGGCGTACTTCATCACCTCAACCTGGGTAGCCTCCGTTTTGCCAAGGATACCTGTCTGCTTTCCGGCGCACATAATCATGATACGATCCGACATTCCCAACAACTCCGGCATCTCAGAGGAAACCATAATGATCGCCTTTCCCTTTTTCACTAAATCCTGCATGATTCGGTATATCTCATATTTAGCGCCCACATCCACTCCCCTGGTGGGTTCGTCCAGCATAATGACATCACAGTTTGCCAGCAGCCATCTGCCAATCAGCACCTTCTGCTGATTCCCTCCCGACAGGTTCTTGATAAGCGTTTTTGTCCCGGCCATGCGGACATCCAGATCCGTGCACACCTTGTCAACGCTGGGGGACAGTTTTTTCGTATGGATGTATCCGAAAACATTGCCTGTCAGTTTCTTATAGGCAACCGTCAGGGCGTTGTCCCAGACTGACAGCATGGGAATGATTCCCGTTGCCCTGCGCTCTTCTGTCAGAAGGGCGAAGCCGTTGCGTATGGCATCCTGGGGTGAATGGTTGACCACTGTTTTTCCATTGACAGTCAGTTCCCCGCTTACAATTCTTCGCAGGCCGAATATGGCTTCTATGAGCTCTGTCCTCTGTGCCCCCACCAGTCCGCCTATGCCCAGTATCTCCCCCTTATGAAGGTCGAAGGACACGTTTTTAAAGGATCGCGGGTCTGCACTGGTAAAGTTCTTTACCTGCAGCATCACCTCATCTGTTCTTGCGTCCTCGCACAAAGGAAATCGCTCGTTCATCTTTCTTCCCACCATTTGGCCTATCAGCTGGTCTATGGTAATGTCCTTTATATCCCATGTGCCTATGTACTGGCCGTCCCGCATCACTGTTATCTCGTCCGCTATCTCAAATATCTCCTCCAGCTTGTGGGATATATAGATAATAGAGCGCCCTTCCTTTCTAAGCTTGTCAATGATTTTAAAAAGATGCTGTGTCTCTGCCACAGTCAGTGAGGAGGTCGGCTCGTCCATAATGATAATTTTTGCATTATATGAGACAGCCTTTGCTATCTCAATTGCCTGCATCTGTGAAACGGAGAGGTTCTTTGCAAAGGTTGTCACGTCTATATCAAAATCCAAATCCCGAAGCAGGTTCCTGGTCTTTTCCATCATCTGGTTTTCATCCACCACAATGCCTTTTGTCTGGAACCTGCCCGCCCATATATTGTCCACCACATTCCTGTAAGGAACCGGATTCAGCTCCTGGTGAATCATGGAAATGCCGTTTTTCAGCGCATCATTGGGATCTTTGATATCCATGACCCGGCCATCAATTTCAATGGTACCGCTGTCCGGATGATACAGGCCGAACAGACACTTCATCAAAGTGGATTTGCCGGCCCCGTTCTCGCCGATTAATGCATGTACACTTCCAGGCTTCACCGCAAGCTTAATATTGTCAAGGGCTTTTACTCCGGGGAAGGATTTAGACATATTTGCTATCTTCAGTCTGTATTCTTCCATCTGCATCCTCCAGATTCCTTATTCGGATTGGGCCACTGCCAGCATGTCCTCCAGGGTTGCGCTTAAATTGCTTTCATCAACAATCACATACGGTACCCATACATATTTTCCGTCAACCGTACAGTTCACGCCTACCACGTCCTCTGTGATTTCCGTTCCTGCATGTACTGCCTTTATCACATTGATGATGGCGTCAGACTGGCTCTTCCTGTCATTCAGCACAGTGCCCAGAAGGGAACCTGCCTTCATTGCCTCCAGGGCGTCGATATTAGCATCAATTCCCACGATGGGAACAAACTTCTCAGCATCCCCTGAGTTATAGCCATTGTTGATGCAGGCCTGCACCGCGCCCATAGCCATGGAGTCGTTGTTGCAGAGGACACCTTCAATCCCGTCGATTCCGTAAGCGGTAATCCACGCATTCATTTTATCCAGTGCCTGGGCCTGGTCCCAGTTGGCGGTATCGCAGGCAAGAATCTCATATTCGATTCCGTTCTTTTCCAGGGTCTCTTTATACGCATCTGTGCGAAGTGTCACATCCTGCTGGCCGATTTCTCCCTGAAGAATGACCAGAGAAAGTTTGCCGTCCCCGTTTTTATCTGCAATATCTTTATTGTCATTCCAGTAGTTAATCAGCGCCTGGGCGCACATTTCGCCTGACTGTTTGGCCTGGGCGCCTACATACCAGATGTTTTCGTAGCGGTTCATGGTATCTTCCATCGGCTCCATATTAAAGAATACAGCCGGCACGCCGTCAGCATCGCATTTCTTCATCATGTTCTCAATGCTCTCCCTGTCAGGCGCGCATATGGCAACCACATCCGTCTTTTTGCTCAGGGCCACCTCTAATTTGGAATTGGCCGTGGATACGTCATTTGCCGCGTCCTGCATATCCAGGGTGATACCGCCCGACTTTTCAGCCTCGTTCTGCATAATGATGCGGAATCCGCTCTGAAACTGGTCGTCAAAGGCCCTCCAGATAACAGTGGCCTTCATCTCTGCCTGGGCCTCTCCCTGCTGGGCGGCACTCTCTGAATTTCCGGCTGATTCACTGCCTGCCGGAGCTGCCGGCTTGGTCTCCCCCTGACCGCCGGAGCAGGCTGTTAATGTACCCATCATCACGGCTGCTGTCAACCCACATACGAATCTGTTCATGCTTTTTTTCATAAGTCATCTTCTCCTTTTTGATATATTAATCCATCAGTGCAAATTCTCTCATCTTTCCCTTAATAAACTCCCTTGCGCAGGCCTGTGAATTGACAAACATGCCTGTATTATACTTGAAGTCCGGCTTCTGCTTCATATCCTCAAAGGAATTGGCAACCGCTATCAATACATCTGTGGCAATATTGATTTTTCTGATTCCGTTCCTGATTGCTTCCTGTACCTGCTCCTTAGGTGTTCCCGAACCGCCGTGAAGCACAATAGGAACATCCACCACATCATGTATCTTTTTAAGCCGTTCAATGTTCAGATGGGGAGCCGCCACATATACGCCGTGCTGCGTCCCGATGCTGACAGCGATACAGTCAATGCCTGTGCGCTCCACAAATTCCTTTGCCTGGTCCGGGTCTGTCTGGGCAGATTCAGGGTCGCCTTCCACCTTAAAGTTTCCTTCTTCTCCCACCAGCTTGCCTAATTCCCCTTCCACCGTGATTCCGTAGCAGTGGGCATAATCAGCCACCTTTTTGGTCAGCGCCACATTCTCCTCAAAGGGAAGGGATGAGCCATCTATCATGACGGAGGAATATCCGGCCTGTATGGCCTGTACGCATTCCTCATATGTACGGCAGTGGTCCAGATGAAGCGCAACAGGAACTTTGCAGTCAGCTGCCTTCATGGCTCTTTTAACCGTATCCACAGTCCCCTCAAAACCGCCCATCAAATCGCAGCAGTCCGTACCTGTGATAAAGATGACCGGAATATCCAACTCTGTACCTGCCTCAATTGCTGCCAATGCAGTTTCATAGGATACAGTCACATATGCGCCATAGGCAATGTTCCTCTCCTCAGCCATCTCCAAAATGTCTTTCATCGGTGATAATTTCATAAGTCTTCTTCTCCTTTTATTTTAGTTTTTTATGGTGATTGTATATGTACAACTCGTCTTCATAGGGCAGTATACCGCCCGCCGCCCCCATATGCTGGACACTGTGGGAAGCAACTGAGCCTGCTAATCCAGCACTTTCAAAAAATGAAAGCCCGTTGACCAGGCCGGCCATCAGCCCGGCCATAAAGGAATCACCTGCCCCCGTGGTGTCCACGGCCCTGATCCCTCTCGGGCATTCTATATACCGCTCCCTGATAAAATCTGTGGCATAGCATCCCTTTGAACCAAGCTTGATTCCAAAACAGGCAAGTCCCATGGGCTTAAAGGCGCTGCTGATGTCCGGTATCTCCCGGCATCCGGTTATGGCCGATGCTTCCTCATAGCTTGGGAAAAAAACATCTGTATAGGGCAGAACCTCCTTAAACATATCCATCCAGCAGCTGCAGACAGACCTCTGGTTAATAGCCGCATCCATGACCGTCATCCTGCCATGTGTCTTGGCCCGCCTCAGGATTCTGGCAAGTCCGCCCTGGTTCATCCGGTTAAAGCTGCAAGCAGAACCAATGTATACAATATCCGCATTCTCAACAGCCTTCTCCGGCAGGTCACTGTCATCCACCTCGTCAAAAATCGTCACATCTGACAGGAAATGCCTCTCTCCATTTTCCTCAATCAGTGCAAAACTGGATGCCGTCGCATGGACCGGGTCTGTTACCACATGTGAAACATCCATTCCCAGCTTCCTGCATTGGTCCAGAACAAACCTTCCATTCAGGTCATCTCCCACCCGTCCCGCCATGGTGACAGGAATGCCCAGACGTGATAATGCGATAGCTGTATTGAGAGCGTCCCCGCCGCAGGCCTGTACCGGTTTTTCTATCATGGTACAGTCCCTGCTTAAGGCATCCCGGTCCACCGGCCTTAACAAGGTATCGCACACCATCATTCCAAAACTAAGCACCACCTTTTAAACCACCCCTCCTTCATCCATATGTCCGTACATACATATAATTGCACAATGATGTATATTTGTCAAGTAGTTGTGGCAAAATTATAATAAAATGTTATTTTTTCAAATTTTCCCTTGCATTTTTCACAACATGCTTTACAATATAATTGATGTTTTGTTTGTACATACATATGTATCTAACTTGAAAGGATTTTAAATTATGACCATGTTCACCAAAGAAATAAATAAAGATGTGCCCATCCCCCTTTATTACCAGCTGAAAAATATCATCAAAACAGATATTGAGAACGGCACTTTAAAGACCGGGGATACTATTCCCACTGAAATGGAAATCATGAGCCACTACAACATAAGCCGCTTTACGGTGCGCCAGGCCATCTCCGAGCTGGTAAATGAAGGTTACCTGCTGCGGAAAACCAGCAAAGGCACCTTTGTCACAGAGCCTAATAAAAAAACAAGCTTCATCAAGTCCTTTGAACCATTCCACCAGCAAATCCAGGAGCTGGGCAAGACCCCGCATACGGAACTGTTGGACATGTCCGTCATGAAACCGGATGATCGGATCAGGGAACTTCTGCGTCTTGGTACCAATGACAAGGTTATCTCCCTGTTCAGACGGCGTTTTGCGGATGCAACGCCTGTGGTGACAATCCAGAACTATCTTCCCTACAACCTCTGTCATTTTGTGCTGAGCCATGACTTTAAGGATGTTTCACTGTACAATCTCTTCATGTCACGGCCGGAAACCTGCATTGACAATACCCGAACCATTGTTTCCGCCGAAACAGCCACTCCCGAGGATGTTAAGCTGCTGGAGGTAAAGCCCGGCAGTCCCATGCTTTGCTTTAATAATATTTCCACCACTAGCGACGGTACCATAATTGACTATGCCTATGCCCATTACCGTGGGGATATGAACAAGTTTGAAATCAACGAAAGCCCCAAATAACCCATCTGCAGCATTCTTCTGCCCTTTTACCATCTAAAAACAGCGGGACCGGATTACACTTGATCCGGTCCCGCTGCTGCGGTTCACCTGTTAACTTTTCCCAAACACAGAAGCAGTCTTAATATCCAGTTTCCTGCACCACTCCTTAAGCACTTCCTCCCTGCAGCAGGATGCGGAAAAATCCTCCAGCTCAAAATCCAGGGGTATGTCGGTCTTAATGGTGGCCAGCTCCTTAGACAGCCTGGCTGCGGCTTCCCCGCACAGTTCCCCTTCCTCCCCTGTCTTGGTCAAAGATTTGTAGGGGGAACGGCTGATTCCCAGACAGTTCTTCCAGAAGTCCTGCAGCTCCTTAAGCTGCTTCTTATCCTGCTCCGCCTCATGTATCACCTCATAAATATGTTCCACGGTGCCGTATTCTCCCAGCAAAAGCGGTGCTGCGCTGGCAACGCCGCGGACTCCCGGGATATTGTCCGAGGTATCGCCCTGGATTCCCTTCAGGTCCGTAATCTGCCTGGGCCACACTCCTTCCTCGGAATACACCGTCTCAGCCGTAAACTCAAAGGTCTTTTCCGGCAGGTTCACCGATGCCTTATCCAGGCCGTAAAGCCTGTAATACTTGTCGTAGAGCTCCTCCGCCTTTTCCTGCCTGGCCTGGACCATCCAGGCCCTTACATTATACTCATCGCTCACAAGCTGAAGGTAATCATGGTCCTTAGTCATCACCACCATGGGCACCTGCTCCCTGAATTTATAGACCAGGCTTCCCGCATAGTCATCCGCCTCATACCGGTCGCTGTAGAGCACCTTAAAACCTGCTTCCTCCAGAATCCGCTCCATCAGTACGAACTGCTGCTTAAGTGGCTCCGGTGTCCTGCTTCTGGTCCCCTTATAATCAGGATACAGCTCCCTGCGGAAGGTATCCCTTGTCTTGTCAAACACAAATGCCACATAGGCCGGCTGCTGCTTTTTCAGCAGGGAAACCACGGCCTTCAGCACCCCCATGATGCCGTTGGTATAGGTCCCGTCCGATGCGTGGAGGATTTTCCCGTAATGCTTTTCCTTTTCCTCGTCCGTCTTGGCGAACATGATTTCCCTGGGTAACACTGCATAGTAACAGGTTGACAGCAGGGATGAGCCGTCAACAATCACGAATTTTCTTTCTGACATTCTGATTCCATCTCTTTCTTACGTATTCTGTCATTGTGCGGGCCATTATGCTTACCTGCGGTGATGCCTGTCCCAGATTCCGGCAAACAGCAGGGCGGCTACAATGAATACCAGCACTATCAAGCGTTCCATCTGTCCCATATGGCTCCTCCTTCCGGAGACATGACTGTAACGGGAAGTCACAGTTTCCTCAAAACTGTATCATACACCAGTTTTGTCCTGGCGTCAAAGAGAACCCACAGAATCTGTTCCAGTTCACCCGGATACTCTGCCGCAAATTCTCTGGCAGTTCCTATGGCGGTTTCTGCTGCCAGCCCCACCGGGAAGTGGTATATACCGGTGGAGACAGAGGGAAATGCAATCCGCTTCACTCCATTTTCCAGGGCCAGCAAAAGGGAATTCCTGTAGCAGGAGGCAAGCTTCTCCTGCTCCCCGCATGTGCCGCCGTTCCACACAGGACCCACGGTGTGGATAATATACCGGCATTCCAGGTTGTAGGCCTTTGTAATCTTGGCCTGTCCTGTCTTGCAGCCACCCAACAGCCTGCATTCATGCAGCAGTTCCTTTCCCGCGGCCCTGTGGATAGCCCCATCCACCCCTCCTCCTCCAAGGAGGGATGAGTTGGCCGCGTTGACGATTGCATCCATTCCGGTTATCTTCGTTATATCACCTAATACAGTACCTATGACTGTGTTGTTTTCATTTTTCATAGCTGGCCTCCTCTGATTTCTTTCCTTTGATTATACCATATAACCCCTCAGTCCCGACAGCAGTAATTCACCGATTTTCCCCGCTCCGCTGTCAGCCGCAAAGGTATGGACCAGACTGGCCTTATCCCTGCCAAGGATATTTTCCAGCTCTGCAAAGGAAAGCAGGCCTTTGAGGTACAGCTTTACGATTTCCATTGGTCCGCTTCCGATTTCCGCCACCAGCTCTAAATGTGTCATGATTCACCTTCTTTCTGCCTTTTTCAACCTTCCATTAAAAATGCCGGCCTAATAATATATGCAGGCTTTTTCCAGAATATTCCTGTTGGCAGCCATATCATTCCATTGAAATCATGAAAATCTTTCGCTTTCCCTATGGTAAAAATTAATCATTCCATTAAAAAAAGTCAGCTTTTTGTAAGAAACATTACGCTTCATTACATTTCACTGACTTCCGTTGCAATTCATCCTGAACTATGGTATATTCACATCAGGTCAGAAATGACGCTAGCCCGGCAGCTTCCACAGCCCCATGTTGTGGAAGCACCGGGCTCCCCCCAAAAAGATTATCTATCATCATTCTTCGTATTTCCAGATTTGTACCTCACCTGAATATCCCTCAAATGTACGTTTAATAATATCCTCCACTATATTCCAGTCGCCTCCTGCGCTGCCGCATCCTATCTTATAGGGAAATGCCACTGTCTCGTTTTTGCCCCTGGCTTCCAAAAAGCTCCGGATTTCTCCCATCGCTTTTTCCAATGCGTCATAATCGGTATAGACCATCTTTTTTCTGCCGTAATCATCCTGTCCGTACAGATTGCCAATCAGAAACCAGCGTCCGTCCTTTTCCACCGGCTGGGCAGACACCCGTCCCAGCAGCTTGGATGTGTCCCCGTTTTCCTTTTCAATCCACTGCTTCGTTATCCGCTTATACGTTTTCTCCACTTCTGGAAACAGCTTCTTTACCTGTCCTGCAATACCATAGCCGAATGCGCCCTGGCAGTTCACCTGATGACACAGAATATCTGCCTTTGAATCAAATATGCTGCCATTGTAATATTGAATCATAATTTCCTCCTCTATCTCTTTCATGATGCTGTCCGCCCGTTATATCATATCCCGGTGCTCGGTCCGGCCCAGCAGATAATCCACGGAACAGCCGAAATAGTCCGCCAGTTTTACCAGTGAGACCGCGTTCGGCACGCTCCTTCCGTTTTTCCAGTCGCTGATGTTTCCCATGGATACATCCAGATCCCTGGATACCTGGCTGGTACTGCCCTTCCGCCTGATTTCCGCAAACAGATTCTTCAAGTCAATCCTTTCCTGTACCACATTTCATTCCCCCAATTCCAGTATAAAAGTTGTGTCGGATCTATCATAAATGCTGAGAGGAAAATTGTAAATAAAAATATGCACAAAAGTCCTTCAATAATTTGTAAGTATTTCTTCAAACTCCGTCCATGAATATCATGTATAATAGTTACAATTCGGGTATTGCCCGGAATACAAAGGAGGATTATTATGGATACAAACAAGAAAATATTGATAGGAGCCATTGGCGCTGCTGTTGTCATCGGCGGCATTGCCATTGGCCTCCTGCTCAGCAAGACGCCGGAAAAGGCAGACCTGTCCACCATACATACAGAGGCAGCCACGGAAGCTCCCAAGGAAACGCTTCCCGCCGCCACACAGGCTCCGGAGACAGAGGAGACCACAGAAGGCCAGGAAGACGCTGCTTCCAGTGTTTCCGCTTCCATCGAGACCTATACATCCGGAAAGGTATCTATCCAGTATCCTGCGGTGGACCAGATGGATGACGCCTCAAAGAAGGACAAGATTAATGAACTGTTAAAGACCAATGCCCTGTCCTTCATAAAAGCCAATGACATCGACGAGTCCAACGATACCCTGGATATCAAGTGCAAGGTTATTTCCGTGGACCGCAAACGTCTCACCGCCACTTACACCGGCACTCTGTCCGCAAAAGGAGCCGCCCACCCGGTCAATCTGTTTTATTCCAACACAGTCAATCTGCTTCAGGCCCAGAACCTGGGACTGGATGATTTTACCGACGCCTATACCATGGCCGGATATGTGCTCAGCGACGATGTAAAGTTTTCCGGCATTTCTTCTGATGTAGAGGCCCAGGTCCTGAGCTACCGCTCTTCCATGGATTTGGATTCCCTGACCGCTGTCTTTAACAGCGCGGACTTCCCTCTGTCATCAGAGACCCAGTGGCCCGAATCCTTCAGCTATGAAAAACAGGGAACCATCTACTTTTCACTGCCTGTTCCCCATGCCCTGGGCGACTATGTGCTGGTTGCATTTGACCCCACCACCAAATAGTCCTTTAACCGGGGTTGATATCATAAGATATTTGATATATAATTATCAGTAATTCTAATAGATAAAGGAGCAGCAAAATTTATGGATAACGTAATGGTATTTGACCACCCTTTGATTCAGCACAAGATTTCTATTCTGCGCAATAAAGCTACAGGAACCAATGAGTTCCGTGCCCTCATTGAGGAAATTGCCATGCTGATGGGCTATGAAGCCCTCCGCGACCTTCCTCTGGAGGATGTGGAGGTGGAAACTCCCATCGAGACATGCATGACCCCCATGATTGCCGGACGCAAACTGGCCGTGGTTCCGATTCTCCGTGCCGGACTTGGCATGGTAAACGGCATCCTGGCTCTGGTTCCCAGCGCAAAGGTAGGTCATATCGGTTTATACAGGGACGAGGTGACTCACGAACCTCATGAATATTACTGCAAGCTTCCAAACCCCATTGAAGAGCGTACCATCATCGTCACAGATCCCATGCTGGCCACTGGCGGTTCCGGTGTCTCAGCCGTTGACTTTATCAAGGAACACGGCGGGAAAAAGATTAAATTCATGGCTATCATAGCTGCTCCGGAAGGCCTTAAGCGTCTCCATGAAGCCCATCCCGATGTGCAGATTTACGTGGGACATCTGGACCGCTGCCTGAATGAAAACGCCTATATCTGCCCCGGACTGGGAGATGCCGGAGATCGTATCTTCGGAACAAAATAACAGGAATTATTACAGGCAAATACAAATTCAGGGATATACAAACCAAAGATAAAACAGGAAGCCGGACTTGCGATGTGCAGTGTCCGGCTTCCTGTTTTTATAAACTCTCTGACTGTTCCGTGTTTCTGTTCGTTCTGTACTGACGGCTTATTTTACTACCTTAAGCCCGCCCTTTCCCTTCTCAGGTGCCTCGGGCGCTTCCTGCTCTGTTTCCACTTCCCTGGCCTCTTTTACAACGATGTTGTCCTGGCCCTTGTAGATGGAGTCAGAGGGAACACAGCCGCGTACGCTGGACAGCGGGTATACATTAGAATTACGTCCAATGACCGTTCCGGGATTGAGCACGCTGTTGCAGCCAATCTCCGCGTGATCGCCCAGGATGGCGCCGAATTTCTTGCGTCCTGTCTCCACATCACCATCCTCAGCATGAACCTTTACAAGACCCTTGTCAGCCTTCACATTGGAGGTCACTGCGCCGGCTCCCATATGTGCCTTGTAGCCCAGGATGGAATCGCCCACATAGTTGAAATGGGGCACCTGCGCCTCGTCAAAGATGATGGAGTTCTTGATTTCACAGGAATTGCCGATGACAACGTGCTGTCCAAGGATAACGCCTCCTCTTAAAAAGGCTCCGTTGCGTATCTGTACCTTTGGTCCGATGATCATAGGTCCGCCCATGGCAGTGGTGGGAGCCATCTGTGCTGTCTTGTGAATCCAGATATTCTTTCCAATCTTCTTGTATTCGTTCTCCGGAAGGCTGGCGCCCAGACTTTCGATGAACCCATTGATGTCACCCAGAACTTCCCATGGATACTCATGGCCCTCAAACAGCTTTTCAGCGATTGTATGGCTTGTGTCTAAAAGTTCTTTGATTTTCATCTGTTCCAGTTTCATAAATTAATTCTCCTTTTTTGTTTTATAGAATGCGGCTGCCGCGTCAAAATAACCTCTCATATTGTACTGGTTATTCATGCGGATGACATTGACTGTCCTGCCGGCAACAAAACGATTCAGCTTTTCCATATACTCATCTGAAGTTATGGAACCCTCCGCAACATAGGTGAGCCCCTTTTCCCAGCTGGCTGTCAGCTCCGGATTCAGAAGCTGGCGGATGGACTGGTCCACCACGTCATAGACCATTTCCCCTAAAAGGGACGGCGTAATAACCTGGGTTTTCTTGTTCAGGTTCAGATACTTGATGTTAAACAGTTTCTTAAGTATCTCAGCCCTGGTAGCGCTGGTGCCTATGCCGCTGCCCTTAATCTGGGCCCGCAGCTCCTCGTCCTCTATGAGCTGGCCTGCATTTTCCATGGCCAGAATCATGGAACCGGAGGTATAGCGCTTGGGAGGTGATGTCTCGCCTTCCTTTATATTCAGCTCCACCAAAGTAAGTATATCATTTTTTTTCAATTCTGCAAGCATCTGGAGCAATACTGTCCTGTCAACTTTTGGAGAAATGGCATTTGGGACACCTTCTTTTGCCTCGTCCCTGGACTCATCCCTTGTCTCATCCTTTGTCTCATCCCTGGCCTCGTCAAAGGATTCCTCCACCCCATTTTTCTTTGCCAGGTTCACATCCGCCACCTTGAGATATCCCGGTTCGGACAGAACCTTAAAATTGGCAAAAAAATGTTCCTTCAGGCGCTCCAGCTCCAGGCTGTATTTCTGATAAACCGCCGGAGGATAAAATATGCTCAAAAACCGTCTGCATATGACCTGATACACCTTTTCAGACAATGGCGGCAGTCCCCTCAGGTTTCCAAGTCCCTGTCCGGTGGGCACAATGGCATAGTGGTCCGTTATCTGCTTGTCATTGACATAGCGTGTCTTGGCAATCCCCTTATAGGATCCCATATTCAGCACCTCATCCGCAAACCCTGCCATAGGCCCGTAATTCTTAAGGCCGCCTATGTTCTTTTGAATCTCCTTGGACACTGCCGTGGACAGAACCCTGGCATCGGTTCTGGGGTAGGTGACCATCTTTTTCTCATACAGCTCCTGCACCACCTTAAGCGTCTCATCCGGACTGATTTTAAACATCTTGGAACAGTCGTTCTGAAGCTCCGCCAGGTTGTAAAGAAGGGGCGGATTCTTGGTCTCCTTTTTCTTCTCCTTGGCGAGCACCGTGGCCGTAAGAGGCGGCTCTGCCGTCAATAAGGCGGCCAGCTCCTCTGCCTGCTGCCTGTCCTTAAAGCCGTTGTCCTTATACAGGCAGGGGGTTCCGAAATAGCGGGAACCTTCCACTGCCTTCCACTCCGCCTCAAAGGGAACCGGCTGGCCGTCCTTACCCGGCGCCTCAAAGGATCCAATCACCCTGTAAAAGGGGGTTTTGACAAAACCGCGTATCTCCCGCTCTCTGCGCACCACCATTCCCATGACACAGGTCATGACCCTGCCCACGGACAGAACCGTAAACTTGGTTCCCAGATAATTTGACAGGGCAGGTCCGTACTTAAGGGTCAGCACCCTGGAGAAATTAATTCCCATAAGGTAGTCCTCCTTGGCCCTTAAATAGGCGGAGGCGGACAGGTTGTCATACTCTGTCTCATCCTTGGCCTCGCGGATTCCCCTCAATATCTCTTCCTCTGTCTGGGAATCAATCCACACCCGTTTCTGCTTCTTATCCTTTACCCCGGCCATCTGGGCCACCAGGCGGTATATATACTCTCCCTCCCGTCCCGAGTCCGTACACACATAGATGGTATCAATATCGGGCCGGTTCAAAAGACCCTTGACGATTTCAAACTGCTTGGATACATTGGTTATAACTTCATACTTGAATTCCTTTGGAAGGAATGGCAGTGTCTGAAGGCTCCAGCGCTTGAACTTCATGTCGTAGGCTTCCGGATAACTCATAGTCACCAGATGGCCCACGCACCACGTCACCACTGCCTGATCAGACTCTATATACCCGTCGCCCCGCCGTCCCCGTATCTTAAGCGCTTCGGCAAACTGCTGGGCCACACTGGGCTTTTCTGCTATGTATAATGATTTTGACATCCAATCCCTCATTTACTTTCTTCATACGCGCTGCCCCGGATTTCTCCGGCAGATTTCCATGGCGGCAGGGCGCATATTATAATAGTATACCATTAAATTGCCTTTGCCGCAATCAAAAAAACCATGAAGCGCCAGCGATGGCAGAACCCTCATGGTTTTCCTGCATAAACTACTATAACGACATTCCGGAGGTGACTTCCATGCCTGGAAGCTGGCAGTATCAGCCTTATCTCACCACATATGATTCATTTATCTTTTACAATGCAATCGGGGAACATCCCGATTACTTCTACCGGCCCATCGCCGTGGCGAAACAGGTGGTAAACGGGACCAACTACCGGTTCATGACCATAGCCGAACCGGAGCAGTCAGATCTGACGCCCCATTTTGCCATCGTGGAAATCTATCAGCCCCTTGAAGGCAGGGCCTATGCAACTAAAATCACGCCTGTTTAACCAAAAATTGATAGACGGTCCTGGTTCTGTACTCGTCCCCTGCTTTCAGCAAGGGGGACGGAAACTGGGGCTTGTGGACCGCGTCCGGAAAATACTGGGTCTCAAAACAGAAGGCGTGGCGGTAATCATAGCGGGCATTGCCCTTTCCCGGCATCTCATCCTGCAGGAAATTAGCTGTATAAAACTGGATTCCGGGCAGGTCCGTATAACATTCCAGCACCCGGCCGCTGGCCGGGTCCATGGCCTTTGCAGCCAGGGCCAGTTCTCCTTCTTCTTTATCCAGCACCCAGTTGTGGTCATATCCCTTTCCGAATACCAGGGCCTCAAAATCAGCGCCTATATCCCTTCCAATAGCCTTCATCTCTGTAAAGTCCATGGGAGTTCCAGCCACAGGAGCAATCTCTCCCGTTGGAATGGAAACCTCGTCCGCCGGTGTATACCGGGACGCGTTAAGCCACACCTCCTGCTTCATCACGTCGCCGCTGTCATGTCCTGCCAGGTTAAAATAGCTGTGGTTGGTGAAATTGGCAACCGTATCCTTATCGCAGACCATATGATAATCCAGCACAAGACTGTCCTCATCTGTCAGGGTATAGCTCACCGTGATCCTGGCATTGCCCGGATATCCCTGGTCGCCGTCCGGGCTCTCCAGATAAAAGTCCAGCCTGCTGCCTGCCTCTGTCTCTGAGGCGGCGCAGTCCCAGACCCTGTCGTGGTACAGGTCCGGTCCGCTGTGAAGGTTGTTGGGGCCGTTGTTGGCCTCCAGCTTATAATCCTTACCGTCTATGGTGATAACAACTCCGCCAATCCGGTTGGCATTGCGGCCGATGGGCGCGCCGAAGTGGGCAGGATTCCTGCGGTAGCTGTCCAAATCATCGTATCCCAGCACCACATCCGCCATGCTGCCGTCCTTATCAGGCACCACCATGGAAACCCACACGCCTCCCAGAGTGATGAACGAAGCAGATACCCCATTCTTATTGGTCAGCGTATACTTGTAAACCTCTGTACCGTCGGGCATTTTCCCGAATGAATTTTTCTCGATTGCCATGTTTTTCTCCGCTCCTTCTCCATGCAGTACTAAATATATCCCCTTGCCGTCAAAAGCTCTGCGCAGAGTACGGCTCCGCCTGCCGCACCTCTTACCGTGTTGTGGGACAAACCGATGAATTTATAATCATACACAGCGTCCTCCCTCAGACGGCCCACGGAAATTCCCATTCCCCTCTCAAAGTCCACATCCGCTGTCACCTGGGGACGGTTATCCTCCTCAAGATACTGGATGAACTGCGCCGGGGCGCTGGGAAGCTTAAGCTCCTGGGGAACTCCCTTAAACTCCCTGAGTTTCTCAATCAGCTGCTCCTTTGTCACCTTTTTCCTGAACTTCACAAACACGGCAGCCGTGTGGCCGTTCAGTACCGGTACCCTTACGCACTGACAGGTAATGACAGGACTTTGTGCCTTCACTATAACACCGTCCTCAATGGTTCCCCACAGGCGAAGGGGTTCCTGCTCGCTCTTTTCTTCCTCGCCGCCGATATAGGGAATGATGTTGCCTTCCATCTCCGGCCAGTCCTTAAATGTCTTTCCCGCGCCTGAGATAGCCTGATATGTAGTGGCCACCACCTCGTACGGCTCAAATTCCTTCCATGCTGTCAGCACCGGCGCATAGCTCTGGATGGAGCAGTTGGGCTTTACCGCAATAAATCCCCTCTCTGTCCCAAGTCTCTTCTTCTGGAAGGGAATTACGTCAAAATGCTCCGGGTTGATCTCCGGCACTACCATGGGAACATCCGGCGTCCAGCGGTGGGCGCTGTTGTTGGATACCACAGGCGTCTCCGTCTTGGCATATGCCTCCTCGATGGCCTTTATCTCATCCTTTGTCATGTCCACGGCGCTGAATACAAAATCAACTCCCGCCGCAACCTTTTCCACCTCATTTACATTCATCACAACCAGCTTTTTAACAGCCTCCGGCATGGGGGTAGTCATCTTCCAGCGGTCTCCCACTGCTTCCTCATACGTCCTGCCGGCAGAGCGGGGGCTGGCTGCCACTGTCACTACCTGGAACCACGGATGGTTCTCCAAAAGGGCGATGAAACGCTGCCCCACCATACCTGTTGCGCCTAATATTCCAACCTTCAGCTTCTTTTCCATAAATCATTCTCCTCATTATCCTGATTTTCCCGCCCTCCGGAACTGTCACGGAACCTGTCGCATTAAATCCATGACAGTCACATTGAATCGTAGCCTCATTAAATCGTAGCCTCATTGATTCCACGGTACGGCGAATCTTTCCCTATCCTATACCAAACAACGGAAAAAATCAAGATTTATTCGCTAGAAAAATACATTTGTGCGCCTTGCAAGGACATTCTTGTTTTTTTGTATGCAACACTGCCATTGGGTCAGGAAACCAGTGACAATGCCACCTCTATCATCTGTGTAAAGCTGGTCTCCCTTTCCATGGCAGAGGTGGCTTCCCCGGTGACCATGGAATCCGAGATGGTCAGAACGGCCAGGGCATTGACGCCGGCCGCCGCAGCGTTGGCATAGAGGGCTGCCGCCTCCATCTCCACGGCCAGAACTCCCATGTCAACCCAGGTCATTCCTCCCTGCACCTGTTTGGGCGGGGCATAGAACATGTCTGAGCTGAGCACATTGCCCACATGGAAGGACAGTCCCCGCTCCCTGGCAGCGGCCACGGCCCGCTCCAACAGGCTGTAGCTGCACACCGGCGAATAATCGCCCGGAAGCCCCAACAGGCGCACAAAATTGCTGGTGGTACAGGCTCCCATGGCAAACACCATGTCTCTCACATGGACGTCAGGCGTCAGGGCCCCGGCCGTGCCCACCCGTATCAGGTTCTTACAGCCGTAAAAGTGAATCAGCTCATAGGAATAGATACCGATGGAGGGACACCCCATTCCGGTGCCCATGACAGATACCGGCCTGCCCATATAAGTTCCTGTGTAGCCCAGCATGTTTCTGGTCCCGTTAAACTGCTTCACGTCCTCCAGAAAATGCTCCGCAATATACTTTGCCCTCAGGGGGTCTCCCGGAAGCAGGATTGTCTCTGCGATTTCTCCTTTTTCAGCCCCGATATGGGGTGTGGGTGTGTTGGATAATGACATGGCATATACCTCCTTTTCTACAGCCGCACTTTGCTGCCTTTCCCGTCCCTCTTGGCCAGTTTCAGACGGTTTAAATGGACTTCCTTACCCTTGTAATCCACAATGGGATTCTCACCAATCAGATACAGCTTCTCCAGCTCCTCATTCTTGGTCAGCCGGATGCCTCTGACACCTCTGGATGCCTTTTTAAGCATGGATATCTCCTCCAGGGCAAACCGCAGGAACACGCCTCCTGTTGTCTGGATCACAACCTCGGTCTCGCCCTCCACCGGTATCACGGCCGCCAGTTCATCCCCCTCCTGGAGCTTGGTGGCTGCCACCACCCGGTTGTTGGTCTCAAATTCCTCCGAAGGCACCTGCTTTACCATGGCCATCTTAGTGGCGAATACAAATATCCTGCCCTTCATGTCCTCTGCGCTGGTCAGGTAAACAATAGTATCCTTGGCACCGTCGAATTTACTCAGATTCTCAATGGGCGTTCCCTTATCCCTCAGCTTGCCGGCCGGCACATCCATGGCCTTTATCTGGTAAAGGCTGCCGCTGGCAGCAAAGAGACAGATTCTATCCGTATTCAGACATTTCACCACGTGGACCTGCTCGGTGTCCACGGTTTCCTGGTTCCGGTCATAGGTGGACTTATCCAACAGCTTGCAGTATCCGAACCGGTCCATCACAAAGACCATCTCCTGGACAGCCACAGCGCTCTCGTCGTACACCGCCTCAGGTCCGTCCTCAATCAGGGTGCGCCTGGGAGTGGCAAACTCAGCCTTGATGGCAGCCAGGTCCTCCTTGATAACACGGTTCATCTGGGCCCTGCTTCCCAGGATTTTCTTATACTCCCCAATCTTCCTTAAGGTCTCCCTGTGCTCCTTTTCCAGAGCCAGGATTTCCAGCCCGATTAACTTATAAAGACGCATTTCCAGAATAGCGGATGCCTGGCGCTCCGTAAAGGCAAGCTTCTTTGCGTCCTCCTCAAACCCCGGAACCTTGAAATGGATGTTGGTCACATCGCCTGTGGTCAGACATGCCTTGGCATCCTTTAAGTTTTTGGAGCCCCTCAGGATGGCTATGATCAGGTCAATACAGTCGCAGGCCGCAATAAGTCCTTCCTGTACTTCCTTTTTATCCATTTCCTTCTGTAGTAAGACATTGTATTTGCGCTCCGTGTTCTCATACTGGAAGTTGAGGAAATTTCTCAGGATCCCCTTCAGGTTCAGCGTCTCAGGACGGCCGTCCGCAATGGCCAGCATATTGACCCCGAAGGTATCCTCCAGCTTTGTCTTTTTATAGAGGATATTTTTTATCTTGTCAATGTCCGCATCCTTGCGCAGCTCCAGCACGATGCGGATTCCCTCTTTGTTGGACTGGTTGGAGATATCCACCACGTCCGTCAGCTTCTTGCTCTCCACCAGATCGGCCACATCCACCAGAAACTTATTGATTCCGGCGCCAATCATGGTATAGGGAATCTCTGAAATAATCAGCTTATCCTTGTCCGCCTTGCGCTTTCCAAGCTCCACCTCGAACTTGCCCCTGAGCTTGATTTTACCCATGCCGGTCTCGTAAATTTGGGGCAGCTCGCTCTTATTGGCAATGACTCCTCCGGTGGGAAAATCCGGCCCCGGCATAAACTCCATCAGCTCCTGAGTGGTCACCTCCGGATTATCAATGTACACCTGGACCGCGTCTATCACCTCGCCCAGGTTGTGGGGCGGAATGCTTGTGCTCATGCCCACGGCAATGCCCTCCGCCCCGTTGATTAACAGGTTGGGGACCCTGACGGGAAGCACCTCCGGTTCCTTTTCCGTCTCGTCGTAGTTGGGCACAAAATTCACGGTTTTATCCAGATCTTTGAGGTAGACCTCCTCCGCAAACTTCTCCAGACGCGCCTCCGTGTAACGCATGGCGGCTGCCCCGTCCCCTTCTATGGAGCCGAAGTTGCCGTGTCCGTCCACCAGGGCCATGCCCTTCTTAAAATTCTGGCTCATGACAACCAGTGTCTCATATATGGAGCTGTCGCCGTGGGGATGGTACTTACCCATGGTATCGCCCACGATACGCGCCGATTTCCTATGGGGCTTATCGTGGTCCAGATGGAGCTCCCTCATATCATAGAGAACCCGGCGCTGTACCGGTTTTAAGCCGTCCCTGGCATCAGGGATGGCCCTTGCAGTGATGACGCTCATGGAATAGTTCATGTAGCTTCTCTGCATTTCCTCACTGTATTCAGTCCGTAATATCTTTTCAGCCATGTTCTAATTGTCTCCTGTCTATGCGTCAATCTCCGCCTCGTCCGCATGCTCATAAATGAACTGGCGGCGGGGTCCCACCTCGGTGCCCATGAGCATCTCGGTTATCTCCGTAGCCATCCTGGCATCCTCTATCTCCACCCGCTTAAGGACCCGGCGCTCCGGGTCCAGCGTGGTCTCCCACAGCTGCTCCGCGTCCATTTCACCCAGACCTTTGTAGCGCTGCAGCGTAAAGTCGCCGGTATGGGTTTTCCTGTAACGCTCCAGCTCCTTTTCATCGTACAGATACTGTTCCTCCCCCCGCTTGGGAATCACCTTAAACAAGGGCGGCATGGCAATATACACATGACCGTCATAAATCAGTTCCGGCATAAAGCGGTAAAGGAAGGTGAGAAGCAGGGTGTCGATATGGCTGCCGTCCACATCGGCATCAGTCATCAGGATGATTTTGTCATAGCGCAGCTTGGTGATGTCAAAGTCATTGCCGTATCCTTCCGAAAAACCGCAGCCGAAGGTATTGATCATGGTCTTGATTTCCGCATTGGCCAGAACCTTATCCATGGACGCCTTCTCAACGTTGAGGATTTTTCCCCTGATGGGCAGGATGGCCTGGTACTGGCGGTTCCTGGCAGTCTTGGCAGAGCCGCCGGCGGAATCTCCCTCTACAATGAATATCTCACACCGGGAGGCATCCCGGCTCTCGCAGTTTGCCAGCTTGCCGTTGCTGTCAAAGGAAAATTTGGACTTGGTCAGCATGTTGGTCTTGGCTTTTTCCTCAGCCCGGCGAATCTTGGCTGATTTTTCCGCACAGCCAATGACTCCCTTTAATACCTCCACGTTGCGGTCAAAATAAAGCTGCAGCTCGTCCCCTGTCACCGTGAACACGGCCTTGGTGGCGTCGGCGCTGGCCAGCTTAGTCTTGGTCTGTCCCTCAAAGATGGGGTCAGGATGCTTTACCGCGATGACGGCCGTCATGCCGTTCCTTGTATCGGCTCCTGTAAAGTTGGTGTCCTTATCCTTTAAAATGCCGATTTCCCTGGCATAGCTGTTAATCAGCGCCGTGAATTTGGTCTTGAAGCCGGCCAGATGGGTGCCGCCCTCCTGGGTAAAGATGTTGTTGCAGAAGCCCAGTATGTTCTCCTCAAATGTGTCCACGAACTGGATGGCGGCCTCCACCTCCACCTTGTCCACGGTTCCCTTGAAATAGATGGGATCGTGTACCGGCGTTTTGCCGGAGTTCAGCTCCCGCACATAGGCAACAATGCCCTCCGGCTCATGGAAGGCCACCTTCTCTCCCTCTCCGGGCCGCTTGTTTTCATAATAAAGGGTCAGGTTGGGATTTAAGTATGCGGTTTCGTGCAGGCGGCTCTTAAGCCAGTCCGCCTTGAAACGGGTTTTCTCAAATATATCGCCGTCAGGCAGGAAATTGATGCAGGTACCGGTCTCCCTCGTCTTTCCAATCACAGGGAGAAGTCCGTTCTCCAGCTTGATGACAGGACGTCCCTTTTCATATTCATCGTGATAGATGCAGCCGTCCCTGTAAACCTTAAGGTCCATATGGGCCGACAGGGCATTAACTACGGAGGAACCCACACCGTGAAGTCCTCCGCTGGTCTTATAAGCGTCGTTATCGAATTTACCGCCTGCATGAAGGGTGGACAGTACGATTCTGGCTGCTGATATGCCCTTTTTGTGAAGCCCCACCGGAATACCGCGGCCGTTATCACGGACCGTGCAGGAACCGTCGGCTTCCAATGTCACCCACACACTGCTGCAGAATCCGGCCAGGTGCTCATCCACCGCGTTATCAATGATTTCATAAATCAGATGGTTTAACCCCTTGGAGCCCACACCTCCTATATACATACCAGGACGCTTACGGACCGCCTCCAATCCTTCCAGCACCGTAATACTGTCCGCGTTATATTGTTCCTTTGCCATTCTATTCCTCCATATTGCTATGTACAGATGCGTACATATGTTTCGTCTTATAGTATTAAACCATATTTAGATTGTTTTGGCAAGTTCCGGCCATGAGAAATTCCCGTATGCATACGGATTCCCTTCTGTTTTCGGAAGGTCCGGGAAAAAATCCAGACTCAATTCATAGAAATACACAGAAATCATTACGGATTTTTACAAAAATATGAAAATACACTTGAATTTTCCAAAATACATGATATAATATCAGTGTTGTGCAGATGTAGTTCATCGGTAGAACACCAGCTTCCCAAGCTGGGGAGGCGGGTTCGATTCCCGTCATCTGCTTTTAAGGCCCTGTGTGTGCAGGGCTTTTTTGCTGTCCTGAATACGTTTTTTATCTTCTGCTTTTTCTTTCCGCAAGACAATAACAGGCCGCCCGGTCCGCTGTGGCCGGGCAGCCTGTTATTGTTATAATCCATCTTTTCATTTTTTGCTTTTTCTATTCTTATCCTTCATGAAATCCGGCTTTCTACAGCACCTTATCCAGAAAGCTCCTGGTCCGTTCCTCCCTGGGATTTCCAAACACTTCATCCGGGGTCCCTTCCTCTACAATGTAGCCGTCATCCATAAACACCACCCGGTCCGCCACTTCCCTGGCAAATCCCATCTCATGGGTAACCACCACCATGGTCATGCCGTCGGCTGCCAGCTGTTTCATGACCTCCAGCACCTCGCCTACCATCTCAGGATCCAGGGCGGATGTGGGCTCGTCAAACAGCATAATGTCCGGATTCATGGCAAGGGAACGCGCGATGGCCACCCTCTGCTTCTGTCCGCCGGAGAGCTGTCCCGGATAGGCCTCCGCCTTGTCCGCCAGCCCCACCCGGGCCAGCAGTTCAAGGGCCTTCCTGCCGGCTTCCTCTTTTCCCATAAGTTTCGTACTATATAAGAGTAGGGAAAGAACCCCTATTCTTATTTTTTTTGTTATGATGAGTCTGATTGGTTAACGGCCTAAATGTGGGACATAGCTCCCGAAATTAAAAGTGTTAACCATCACTCATTATCACTAATTCGATTAAGCAAGTTGGGATTCGCTTCCGGGTAACTAACGAAAATGAATTGATAACTGAGTGCTGGACCCAATCATACTAATTCACAAAGGAGGAACCCCGTATGTTAGCTGTAGGTATTGATGTATCTAAATCCAAAAGCACTGTCGCAATTATTCGCTCTGATGGGACTGTTCTGTCAAAGCCACATGACTTTTCACATACTATCAGCGATATTACTCAACTCACAGCCTTAATTCATTCATACCAAGAAGAGACTAAAGTCGCTTTGGAATCAACTGGACATTACCACTATCCCATCCTTAAAGCTCTGCTTGAAGCAGGATTCACCGTATTCGTGATTAATCCATTCCTGGTTAAAAAGTTTATGGACAACAGTATCAGAAAAGGAAAGACTGATAAAAAGGATGCTGTCCGCATTGCACATTTTGTGTTAGAAAAGTCATATCAGTTAAGGCCTTACAGCCCTACCGACCAAAAGTATGAGGACCTAAAATTTCTGTCCAGACAATACAGTCAAAGCGTTTCTATGAAAGTCAAAGCCAGAGTCCAACTCTCCAATCTGTTAGATGAAATCATGCCTGGTATTCAAAATATCATTCCTATCTCATCCAGATACCTGGAAAACACGCTTTTCTTCGACTTCGTAGAAAAATACCAGAGCTATGAAAAAATCTCTCAGATGGGTGAAAAACGGTTTGTAAATAGTTACATCGCTTTTGCCCAAAAACACCGATGTAGGGGTTCTCAAAAGAAAGCTCTTGCGATTTATCAAGCCGCCTCTGATGGCATTATCACCCGCAGCCCCGATGTTACCACTTCTCTTGCGTTATCTCAGTGCCTGTTAATGTTAAAGCAAGCCAGCTCCTCAGCCGATTTGATACTGCGACAAATGCAGTCTATCGCTTATACAATGCCAGAGTATTCCATTGTCCGTTCCATGTATGGCGTTGGAGACCGCCTGGCCCCTATCCTGATTGCCGAGATTGGAGATGTACGGAGGTTTACCAGTGCTAAAGCACTTAATGCTTACGCCGGTAATGATGCACCTCCTTATCAGTCTGGGCAATTCGAAGGGACCAATCGGCATATATCAAAACGTGGCTCAGCCTACTTGCGTAAAGCCTGCTATGAGGTCATGCACTCACTCAAGGTACATAAGCCCGAGAATGACCCTGTTTACCAGTTCATCATCAAGAAAGAATCTGAAGGTAAGCACAAGACTGTAGCCAAAATGGCTGGTGTTAATAAGTTTTTGAGAATTTACTATGCAAGAGTGATGGAGCTTTATAAATAACCTACACTTCTTTTTTATCACCTACTGTGGTGTTTATTAAAGTTACCCTTTTTTACGATCCAATTTTTTTCAAAAATTGCTTGACATTTATTAGCAAGTTTTAATTCCGTGGGAGCCAGTGTAATGTTCTCCTTCACCGTGAGATGAGGGAACAGGTTAAAATGCTGGAACACCATTCCGATGTTTTCCCGCACTTTGTTGATGTTGGTGTTAGGGTCGGATATGGGATGGCCGTCCACCACCACATGGCCGGATGTAATCTTCTCCAGGCGGTTCAGACACCGCAGAAACGTACTTTTGCCGGAACCGGAGGGGCCTATCATGCATACAACTTCCCCCTCTCTTATCTCGATGCTGATGTCCTTGAGGACTTCCAGCTTTCCGAAATTCTTTTTCAGGTTATGGACTGAAATCTTATTTTCCATAGGACACTCTCCTCTCCACATACTTGGCAATCCTGGACAGAATCGTGCAGACTACCAGATAAAACAGGGCCACGCAGATCCAGATGGGCATAACCATGGAAGCGGAATTGGCCGCAATAATCTTGCCGTTCTGGGTCAGCTCCCTGGGTCCGATGACAGACACAAGGGATGTGTCCTTCAGGGAGATGATAAACTGGTTGATGATGGAGGGCAGCATGGTCCTGAATGCCTGGGGCAGAATTACCTTGCGCATGGCCTTGCCGTAGGAAAGCCCCAGGCTTCTGGCTGCTTCCATCTGTCCCTTGTCAACAGCCTCAATTCCTCCGCGGATGATTTCCGCCATATAAGCGCCTGCATTAAGGCTCAGGGCCACGCAGCCCGCCGTAAAGGCGCCGCCTATATTGCTCCACTGGAAACCATATGGCTTCAGGACGCTTCCCACACCGTACATCATAATCATGACCTGTACCAGCAGGGGTGTTCCGCGGATAATGTCAATATAGACATCGGCAATGAGTTTTAGTACCTTAAAATCCGAGACCTTGAACAGGCCGAAAATAACGCCCAGAACCGTGGCGCAGAGCAGAGATATCACGGTCATCTGCAGGGTGATTCCCAGAGCCTTAAAAAATGATGGGTAATACTGTGTTATGATGTTTACAATCTGCATACTATCATCCTTTTCTGATTATTCGTTGACGTGCATCATTCCAGGGATATCCTTCCATGCCCATGGAATGTTATAGCCAAATTTAAAGCACTTAAGCATAACCGGTAAAAAACCGTATAATTGCTTTAAATTCATCCATAACCTGCGGCATTGAGGCGCCGGCCCTGCATAAGGCAGGAACCGGCGCCGGGCAGCACTGCCCGGAGGTTCTCCGGCAGTCCTATTTTGCAATGTATGTATTCAATATCTCATCGTATCTGCCGCTTGCCTTGATGTTCTCCAGTCCCTTGTTGAACATCTCCACCAGTTCCGGATTTGCGCCCTTTAAGGTCGCGAAACCATAGGAGGAACCTTTCTCCATGGGTGTGGGAAGGGTGAGGCCCAGTCCCCTGGAAATTTCATAACCGATAACAGGGTAATCCTCAAAGCAGGCAACTGCCTCTCCTGCTATAACGGCCTGATACATGTCAGATGAGCTCTCGTACTGTATTACCTCAAAACCATACTGCTCTGCAATGGACTCTGCAAAGGTACATCCCTCGGTACCAATCTTGGCAGCCACCTTCTGGTCCTTTAACTGGTCATAGGAGGTGATATCGGAATCAGACAGGACAGCCATGCCTACGCCGGAATCATAGTAGGGCTCTGAGAAATCATATTTCTGCACCCTCTCATCGGTGATGGACATGCCTGCAATCACGCCGTCGCACTCACCGGCCTCCAGGGCAGTTACAGCTGCGGAGAATCCCACCGGAACCACCTCATATTCAAAGCCCTGGTCCTGGGCAATTGCCTGTAAGATATCCAGGTCAATGCCTACCATCTCTCCCTTTTCATTCTCAAACTCAAAAGGGGCAAAGGTGGTATCTGTGTTGATGATGTACTTCTTGCCTGAGGCCGCCGCGCTGGTTTCCTCTTCTGCTGCTGATTCAGCTGCCGTGGTATCCGCGTTTGCCGCAGTCTCTGCTGCTGTTGTGCCGGCGGCTGTGGTCTCTGCGGGCTTGGAGCCGCATCCTGCCACTGTCAATGCCATGATGGCAGCCATGGATAACGCCATAAATTTCTTCATAATTACTTCCTCCTCTACTGATCGAAATAAAATAAGGGTGACTTTAATAAACCTGTCTCCCTTGACCTGTGATGCGCCTGCATCATCCTGATTACTATATCACAAAGATATGTCAAAGTCAACTTGTTGTAATAGTTACAATTAAATAACTGTACCATTTGTGCAGAAACAGGACCGCACCGTACTTCTGCCCAATGCGGCCCCGGTTATTCCAGACCTTACCTGCCTTATCTTCCGACCATTTCCCGCTATCTCACAGGAAAGCGCTCCACAATTGCCCCTGTATGATAGGCCTCCAAAAGCATTTCCAGGTCTTTAATCTTTGTCTTAAGCTGTTTGCCCACATCCGTGTCTCCCACCAGCTTCCGGCTGGACACACGTTTTACAATGGTGCTCTCCGAGTGTATGTCGCTCTCCTTCTCAATTGCGGCCTCCGTGGACTCAAAAGGCTCATGGGCCGCCAGAATCAATCCGTAGGAATTATAAATCAGGGTATATCCCGCGATTCCAGTCTCTTTCTGGTAAGCCCTGGAAAAGCCGCCGTCAATGACAAGCACCTTTCCGCCGCATTTTACAGGATTCTCCCCGTTCTTGGACTTGACCGGCACATGGCCGTTGACAATATGTCCCTCCTGGGGCGGCAGGCCGAACTCCTCCAGGATGCGGCCCACTGTATCCTCATCCTCCAGCATGGAGTAATAGGGATTCTTTTCTTCCCTGTGGGTCTCCTTGTCCGCCAGAAAATAGCGCTCAAAGGTAGCCATCTTATCCTTTCCGAACAAGGGCGAATCCTGATGGAGCCAGATATACCAGCATATATCCCTGCCTTTTGCCCGCTCTGCCGGGTCCACTGCCATGAACGCCTTTCTCACATAACCGTCCAGACACTCATAGAGACTTTTGCCCTTGTAGTTCTGCCCGTATATGTCCACCGCTTTAAAGCTGCCGTCCCTGTTTAAGGGGATGCAGCCGTGATACAGCAGGTTTCCGTTGTATACCTTGTAAAGGCTTCCCTTTGCCAGCAGGAAGCGCATATGCTGCTGAAGCTTTTCACAGTTCTGAAATGCGGCCGCAAGGCGTTCCATGATGGCGTTCTCCTCCGCCGTAAGCCTGTAAGGGTCAGCCGGATCCATGGTGGGAAAATGGTTGTCCAGCATTTCCTGCTCACCGCCTTCCAGCAGTATGGTTCCCTTGTCTAAATCTATGCGGTGCAGCAGGTTCCGGTCTTCCAGGCAGAACTCCGGATGTTCCTTTATGATTTGGCCCTCCACCTTGAACTGGATAATGGATATGGCCTTGTGCATCCTGATATTCAGTTCCGTCTCACTGGGGCTGCATGCATTCGCCCCTTTGAGCTGGAAGCAGGCGCAGGGATCGCTCCCATAGGTGTCCAGGGCAAAGGTTGCTAACGGCAGCAGATTAATACCGTAGCCATCCTCCAGGATATCCAGATTGCCGTATCTGGCACAGATGCGGATTACATTTGCAATACATCCCTTCTGACCGGCAGCCGCCCCCATCCACAGCACATCGTGGTTTCCCCACTGGATGTCCAGGGAATGGTAGGTCATCAGCTTGTCCATAATCATGTGGGGCCCCGGACCTCTGTCATAAATATCTCCCAGTATATGTAAATGGTCCACAATAAGGCGCTGTATCAGTTCACAGAGAGCCACGATAAACTCCCCAGCTCTTCCCACCCGGATAATGGTCTGTATGATGGCGTTGTAATAGGACTCTTTGTCTCTCACATCCACCTTTTCCGTAATCAGTTCCTCAATCACATAGGCAAACTCCTGGGGCAGAGCCTTTCGCACCTTGGACCTGGTGTATTTGCTGGCAGCCCGCTTGCTCACCTCGATCAGGCGGTACAGGGTAATCTTGTACCAGTCCTCCCGGTTCTTTACATGCTCCAGTATCTGGGCCATCTTCTCCCTGGGATAATAAATCAGGGTGGCCAGGGTCTGCTTGTCCTGGCTGCTCAGGGTGTTGCCGAACACATCGTTGACCTTGCGCCGCACGGCCCCGGATCCGTTTCGCAGCACATGGGAAAACGCCTCGTACTCGCCGTGGATATCCGTGAGGAAATGTTCGGTCCCCTTGGGCAGGTTAAGGATTGCCTCCAGATTAATCACCTCTGTGGAAGCGGCTGCTATGGTTGGATATAATTCCGCAAGCCGTTCCAGATACCTTGTCTGCAAATCACTCATTGCTTTCCTCCCTCAATACTTATATGTTTTTTACTCCTCCCTCTCTCTGTCAACATAATGCTTGTTTTCTTCGTCAATATAATCCAGGCTCAGGTAATCCTCTGTCCTGGCGGATAAATCTTTCTTTTTCAGCGCGCTGCTCACATAGGTGGCGGTCAGCCTGTAAATAACTGCAAACAACGGCACCGCGATAATCATTCCCACGAATCCGAACAGGCCGCCGAACAGCAGGATGGAAAACAGCACCCAGAAGCTGGGAAGCCCCGTGGAATCCCCCAGGATTTTAGGCCCCAGGATGTTGCCGTCAAACTGCTGGAGCACCAGGATGAAGATAAGGAAATACAGGCATTTCATAGGGCTCACCAGCAGTATGAGAAATGCGCTGGGCACGGCTCCGATAAAAGGGCCGAAAAAGGGGATCACGTTGGTCACTCCGATAATCACGCTCACCAGAAGCACATAGGGCATCTTTAAAAACTGCATGGCAAAAAAGCACATGATGCCAATAATCAGGGAATCCAAAAGCTTTCCGGTTATAAAACCTCCAAATACAGAGTGGGCAAAACGCACCTCGCTCACCAGCCGGTTGGCATCCTTAAGCTTTAACAGGCTGTAGACGATCTTCTTGCTCTGGGCGGACAAGGTATCCTTGATGTTGAGAAAATAGACCATGACAATGACGCCAATCAGTATGTTCTTGACAACGGTGACCACACTTAAGAGGCCCGTGGAAAGCTCACCGATGATTTTAGACATATTGGGCACCAGGTCCGTGGTCAGCCAGTTCTGGAACTCCGTGGCAGCCTGCTCATAAAAGGGCATAATGGTCTGTTCTATGGTGGGATTGTCCTCAAACATCTTCATAAGCCAGAGGCTCAGGTTATTGATGTTCTCTCCCAGACTCTCCTGGAGGCCGATGATACTGGTGTAAATCTGGGGAATCACCATCCAGAACAATCCGCAGACAATGGCAATGAGTAACAGCAGGCTCACCAGCGTCCCGGCCGCCTTTGCCAGGCTGTCTGCCGTGTGTCCGTCCTTGATGCAACGTTTCAGTTTTTCTGCTGTATAGACCCTGGTCTTGTTATAGATGGGCAACATCAGGTAGGCCAGCACAGCCCCGTAGATAATGGGCATCAGTATGGATACGATTTTTCCCACGGCCCTTGATACAATCTCAAACCGGGACAGAAAAAATCCAAAGGCAACACTGCAGGCCACCACGGCCAGCGCAGTGGTGCCCCAGTATATATAATGTTTAAATCTTGGGTTTTTCATACATCTTTACTCCTATGTCTTAAGTATTCCGTCATTTCGGCAAGTCATTCACCCATATATCATATCATAAGCTGAAACTAACAGCAATTAGGTTTTATATTACAGTGTGTGTCCCGTGAAGATTTTCACGAAATCTTAACAGAGAGGACAAAGCAGGATTTTTGTGATATGATATTCCTATCTTTGAAAAGAGGTGTTGAGACATGTCTTATATCATAAAAATGGCCCTGGACATCAAAGCCGGTTTTGAGCCCCCGGCGCCCATGACATCCCCCTTAGAAGCCTACTGCGCCGTCGGCACCATTGCCAAGGCCATGAAATTAGGAATGCCGGAGAGAAAGGATACGCTTTTTGAGATGCGTGACCAGCTGGATGGGGATATGGGGGGCAATGAGCCTGAGGACAGCCGGATAGCCAGGATACACGCCATCCTGAAAGACTTCATACGAAATGAGGATACCACGGACCAGATGATGGAATATGTGGCATATGGATATGAAAATGAAAGGTGACAGAACAGGCCACAAAGTGCCGGGGTAACGGAGCTTAAAAGAATGCACCAGCCGGAAAGACGAATAATCGAGTAGGAGGCGGTGATTAACCGCCGTCCTCTCACACCACCGTGCGTACCGTTCGGTACACGGCGGTTTCAACAGTTGACGTGCACAGACTGATAAGCTGTGGCTAAATCATAAAAGCCACTGCTTATCAGTCTTTCTTTTGTCATTGCCATATTTACCGCTACCGTTTGCGTGGTAAACCAATATCCTCTCCTGCTGTTTCCTGCCTGCCATGCCAAATCTTCCGGCACTCCCATTTTCCGCAGGTTCTTCACCTTGGTTCTCGGTTTCTTCCATTGTTTCCATATACACATTCGGATTCTGTGGTATAGCCACTTATTGAGTTCTTCTATTCGGTTCTTCATTTCCGCAATCCCGTAATAATTCAGCCAGCCACACATATACACTTTTATCTTTGCTAATGCAGGGCGTATGCTCTGAACAGACCTTCGGGAACTAAGTTCTTTCAGCTTTGACTTCATTTTCTTCCATGACTTTCCATGAATCCGGACATATATGCCCTTTCCGTTCTTTCCCAATGTAAAGCCAAGGAATTTAAAAGTTCGGATTGCAAACACGCTGACTACACGGCTTTTCTCTTGGTTCACTTTCAATTTCAGCGGCCCTTCCAGATATTTCGTGCTCGTCTCCATCAGTCTCTTGGCAGCTCTCTCGCTTTTCGCCAGCAGCACGATGTCGTCCGCGTAACGGACAAATACAACTCCACGCTTATGATACTCCTGGTCAAACTCATTCAGATAGATGTTTGCCAGCAGGGGGAAAGATTTCCTCCCTATGCAAAGCAGAAGACTATGCAAAGAATGTACTGTTTTTCCTTATAAATAAAAGATTCTCTCAGATTTTACTTTGCATAGTATTCTGCTTATAGCAATTACAACTCGGACAGCCACGCCATCAGGTCACTGTTTCCGCTCCAGTCCGGCAGATTGGAATCTACCAGTTCCGGGTAAGCGTTCTCCAGGGCTTTTCGCTTTAGTTCCGTATCGGCTCTTGCGTAGATTTCTGTGGTCTTGATATCACTGTGGCCCAGAAAGTCACGGATATAGATCAGGTTTACACCTGCCTGCAGCAGATGAACCGCCTTGGAATGCCGCAGCATATGGCATTTTACTTTTTCTGGTACTTTGTCAGATATTCCGTGCGCCATGACAGCATATTTGTTAATGACATAAGCAACCCCTTCCTTCGTCAGTCTGTTGTGCTGCTTATTCATAAAAAGCGGGTAACTGGCCTTATGTGCCAGATCCAGCCTGTTTTCGAAGATATATGCTTCCACAAGCGCAGCTGTATTCTTCATGATGGGAACCCGCCGTGTTTTGCTGCCCTTTCCGGTAAGAACCAGCACAGGACTGTTTCCTGGGATGAAATCCCTGACAGAAAGGTCTACGATCTCCTGGACTCTGGCACCGCTGTCATACATCAGGCTCATCAAGGCAAGATCCCGCCGTCCATGGACTGTATATTGATCCGGCTGCTCCAGCAGAAGCCTGATCCCTTCCGGGGACAGGTGCTCCACTACGGCCTGCCTCTTTTTCTTTACCGGGATGGCAAGCACTTTCTGGTAGTGGTACAGGGATTCCGGTGATTCGGACTGGGCATACCGGAAAAAGGAATGGATCGCTGTCAGGCGCAGGTTCCTCGTAGAAACCGAACTTTTCCGTTCTGCCTCCAGCCAGTTCAGAAACCGTACGACCAGGTCGGAAGAAAGCTTCTTCATGGTGATCTTTTCCACCGGGAGAGATTCCTCTTTTTCGCAGAAAAGAAGGAGGAGCTTAAAAGTATCCCTGTAGGATTTTATCGTGTTTCTGCTGACATTCTTCTGGACAGGGAGATAGTCAGACAAGAAAGCTGTCAGGTGCATGGAGAAATCAGTCGGCTTCATAGGCGGTTTCCTCCCTTTCCGGGATGATGTCCTTATAACACTTTTCCAGCTTCATCCGGATATCAGGAAAAACATCTGCCGTCCATCTGAGGTAATAGGCTGTTTCATGAAAGGTCTGGTGTCCCAGGTAGGTGCGCATCATGGGGATCAGTACCATGAGATCCCGGTCCTGCTGTGCCCACTGTTTCAGACGGTAAATGCAGTAGGCGTGCCTGAAATCGTGGACTCTGGGGCTGTCCCCGGTATGGGAGATGCCGGCCTTCCAGAGAAAGCGCCTGAAGTTTTTATAGATATTCCCCAGTGTCATCGGCTTTTCACCGTAACCTGGGAAAAAATATCCTGAAGGCTCTGGAAAAGGATGAACCTGTCCGGCATACCTGCGTAGTCTCAAGGTCATGGATTCCGGCATTGGAACCAGGCGGCTGTTATGGTTCTTTGAATCACGGACCGTCAGTATCCCCTGATGCAGGTCAACGTCCCGTACCGTGAGCAGCCGGGCTTCCGAACATCGCAGCCCGCAGGAAAGGAGCAACCTGAAGAATTCCGGTATCACCAGATGCCTGTAAGGGACTTCCGGGCACAGACGGCACTTATCTGTTTCTGCAAAGAAACGCCTGAGTTCATCCGGGGTATAAATATGCGGCACATACTGCTGGCCGACAGGATAATAATTCCTTGGAAGTATCCATGCGTTGGTCCCAATGCTGTCCAGGTACTTTGAAAACTGGCGTACTACCGAGGCCCGTAAACAATGGTTTGCGGTCGATTCGTGCATTGTTCTGGAGCACCAGCCGGTCACAGCCTCCCTGGAAAGGGTAGCCGCATCTGGATATTTTGCCGCAAGGTAGCTGTCAAAACGCTTTAGTATGCCAGGCTCTGTGTTGTATTTGTATCCGACAGACCGTTTGAGGGAGATAAAGTCTTCCATTTCTTTCCGGAAAGGGCCTGTAAAGGTGGGTTCAGCCAAGATGGATCACCTCCTCAAAGTCCAGGGGGCATTCCGCCAGCCGTTCCATGTCCACCTTGAGGTACACGGCGGTGGAATTCGTGTCCAGATGTCCGATGATATCGGAGATGACCGGGAGAGGGGTATCCTTCTCCAGAAGGACGCTTGCCATAGTATGGCGGAGGCTGTGCATCCCCCGGTGCTTGCCGCCCATCGGGATGTGGGCTTTTACCATATATGTCCTTATCAGCTGGTCAAGATGGTCCCCATCGGAAAAAGGAAGGAACGGGGCCATATGGCGGACAAAGATACGGCTGCTGTCAACCTTCGGCCTCCCATATTTCAGGTAATCGATCACTGCCCAGCCCACATCCGGGACAAGCGGCAGTTCCATGGGCTGCCCTGTTTTCGACTGGGTAAAACAGAGTTTTTTCTCCGTCCAGTTAAAGTTTTCAAAGCACAGGTTTTTAATGTCCGTGCAGCGCAGACCCAAGCGGCACGCGATCAGGATGATGGCATAGTCACGTCTGCCTTTCGGACTCCCCCGATCAATGGCCCCGACCAGCTGCTTCAGTTCTTCATGGGTCCAGACCGAGGGGATGGCAGTCTGCTTCCTGGCTTTTACCATGGGCATTTTTGCTGCAAAGTCATCCTGCACGATACCTTCCTGGTACAGGAAACGGAAAAAGGCACGCAGGGAACAGATATGCTGCTCCACCGTTTTGTAGGAAAAACCTACCAGTGTCCTGATATAAGCATGAACCGTATCCAGGGTAACTGCATTGAAATCATCCATTCCTTGTGCGGCCAGATAATTCATCAGATAAGAGGACTGCTTCACATAATGCTCCGTAGTCACCTGGGAATAGCCTTTTTTCTCACAGGAACTCCGGAACCGGCTGCGGATATCCACAAAAAACGGGGTTGTCAGTATTTCCTTATGCTTGAGATAACGCCGAAGCACCGCATGGTGGAGTTGGAAATCCCCAACCATACGGACCACACGGATCTCCTGTGTTTCTGCCTGTGGCAGAGTCCTTGAAAAATCCTCCTGTGTGATTCCGAAGAACTCTTTCAGGAAATCCATGCCAAGCTGTTCCGTGTAATAGCATTCACCCCTGTCTTCCGCATAGGCCATCAGCTGGTTCCAACGCCGGCGGTAAAATGTCATGCTCCCTTTGGTATAGCCAAGCCGGAGCAGTTCTTGTTCCAGTCCTGAGATTAGGTCTGGTAAGTATGTTTTGTCCATAAAGACACCTCCGATATGATATTTTCGAGAATAGCTCTCATAAATATCTTCGGAGACTATGCAAAGCAGCGCAAGAAAAAATGGCTTGAAACAGGGATTTCATGGATTTACTCTGCATAGTTACTTGCTTTGCATAGGGAGGACTATGCAAAGCTTAGCATAGTCCTCCTTGCGGCGAACCTTCTTCTGTTTCCATGACTACTCCGTTTTCCATCACGCCACTCTTTAAGTACCTCTTAATCCACTGGATTACCCTTTCGTCCCTCACATTTCTGCGCAGGATAT